>BNJU01002970.1_pt1 | contig 237674 bp, 221 predicted proteins | sample 8539281 | NCBI WGS metagenome assembly BNJU01 (sample SAMD00202456, study PRJDB9452) | human saliva metagenome | isolation source: human saliva | place: Japan
GCACGCGGTTCGCAACGAGGCGGCAGAGTTGTCGCCGATCGATCCTCGGCGCTGCGCCCCGTCACGAAGGTCCACGTCGTCGCGGCCAACGCCCACACGCTCCTGCAGGGGCGAGGCTCGGGGAATTCACGTCCTGCTGCTCCGGAGTGGTTCACAGCACCGAGAAGCCGTCAAACGCGCCGACCTCCAACTGCCCCACCTTCGAGGCCACGCCGAAGTCGGCAAGCACCGGCTGCCGTAGGCGTCCAGCAGATGTTGACGGCTTGATATCGCGGGCGACGTAACCCCGGCGGTGGAACATTCCACGCCGCCGCACGACCTTGACTGCATCATCGAGGGCCTTCGTCAGCGATACGGGCGCGCGCGCACCTGCGTGAGCGCAGGTTTCGGCGACCGGGCAATACCCATCACCAGGTAGGCGCGGCTCGTCTCGCCGTCGTGCCGACGCCGTGCAGCCTCGACGACCGCGGGATGGGTCCTGGCCAACAGCGTCATGCCGTCGGCCTGCGGTGCAGTTCCTTCGTGCCCCGCTCATCGCCCTGCGTACGCATCGACCTGACGGCGACCTCGCGGCTCGGCAGCTCCTGACGGTACAGTGAAGACGTCGGCGAAAGCCACCCCGGCCCAGCGGACGCACCCACTGGAAACCGGAATCCGTACTTCATACCCGCAACCGCTGGCGTCACGCCTTCTTCTCCCTCATCCATCGTGCGCGCGATCGACGCACCCAGTCGCAACTTGCGGCGCATGCGCAGGAGCGCAGGGACAGCGCGCGGCGCACGCGCGCCAGTAGCCAGCCTTCTGCTCACCTGGGTACGCAGGGAGCGCACTCTACCACGCGTCACGCGCACGGTCACGCGAGGCACTGTTCGAGGCGAAGCTCGCGACTGTCCGCGTAGCGCGATCACCACGGGGTGGCACGTCGTCGCCGAAGCGGCTCCAGCCGTCGATGACGTAGCGGCCTCGCGCCGGCCTCGGCCTCGTCGATCTCCACCGAGTCCGGTCGAGCCGTCGTCGCCGTGGCGACCTCGCCCGTCACCAGGGTGAAGGGTCGCCCGGATCTCGCCGAGCTCCCACTGGGAGGCCAGGACCACGCGGTCTCCTGGCGCGTGCGTCTCTGACGTCGATGCAGCAGGCCGGAGTCCGCGGCCAAGTCCACGACCCTGTCCCACGAGCCGACCAGCGCGCCCACGGCGGCGGCATCGACTGACGCTCGCGGCGCCCCGCCTTAAACAGCAGGATCACCAGCGGCGGCAGAAGAATCAACAGGATGCTACCCGAGATGCCGGCGACGAGACCCACGGGCGCTGCCGGGTACTCCATCGGGTCGGCGTTCTGGTCGCGCGTCGTCGGCGGCAGCCCGCGGGAGCCTCGTACTCCGCTGGAGCACCTGCGGCGCGGCACGCCCTGAGGCTTGGGGACCTGGGTCTCGTGGCGGCGGTCGCGCGGGGCGTGGATCGAGACAGCCCAGACGCCACCCGAACTCGACCTCAACCCACGCACGATATCTGAGCGCGCAGAGTCGCGGGGCGCCCCTGGGAGCCGCCCTCCGGGTAGGCACCCATGACGACGCGGGCGTTCATGCCCAGCTGATGCAGCATCAGGGCCATGCGAGCGCGGAGTACTCGCTGGTCGTCGCCGATGAGCTGATCGTCGCTGCTCAGATCTGCTCCAGGCGGTCCATCGTACGTACCCTGGGCGAGAACTGCGTGTTCGTTCAGGTAGCCGTTGTTCGCCAGGTGTCGATCGCGCGCGCGCAGACAGCCGTGGACGCGTTCTGCGGTGATCTCAGAGATCTGTGCAGCTCGCACGTTCGCATCTGTTGTGGACAGCGGCACGACCGCAGGGACGCCAGGTCCGTCGCGCACGGGTTCGGCGAGCACGTCACGTTGTCAGGTCATCGTCTCGCGGGGCCGGTCGCAGCGGCGCCCGCCCACGCGTCCACGTAGAGGCCGTCCTTCTGCGGCGTGAGCCCCGCACCGTGAACGCGGATCTCTGAGCATTGCCGCCAGCACGGCACCCACGGCCCGACAGCTGATTCGTCGTCACGGTCAGCGAGGAGGCCGCCCTCGGCGCGGCTGGGATCGTGGACTCACGGGATGTAGCCCTGCGCCGTCGCCCCGCTTCGTCGACATGCGACAGTGTCGTGCCGTCGTACACGTCCATCGCCGCGATGCGCACGCGCTGGTTCTCCGGCAGGTTTCGGACACGGTCAGGAGGTCTCGTCCTCAGGTCCGTCGTGCAGTGGCGGAAGGGACATGAGGCGAGGGGTAGGCCTGAAAGTCGAGGGGCGGGTCCACCAGTCGCGGCCCACGATGCGAGTCCTGCCTGCGCGAGGAACGCGCGAGCCAGCGCGACGCCGACGGACACCGCGAGGACGGCGAGGGCATACCAGCAGGCGCGTGCCTGAAGGCACACGGTCGAACGCGATCGTCGTACGGCCGTCGCTTCGCTGCCGCCCGGAGGGGAACGACCCACGAGGACGTCCCTGGCCCCATGCGTGATGCGCTGGTACTGGGCGGCCAGCGCTCACCGCAGGGCGGCCAGAGCGCCCACCAGGCCAGAAGCGGCACATGGGCAGCGCGTGGTGCGAGGCCGAAGAAGACCCGGAAAATGATGCCCATGGTGACGAGCGGGATCGACCCGAGACCGCGCGTCCGGAACGGGCGTGGTGATTAGCCTGCGAGGACGCGCGAGCACGGGCCGCCCATCCACCGGCACGAGTAGCGGGCCCGAGTAGACGGACACGTAATGCGCGCCAGGTGAGGAGGTCCTCCAGGCGCGGAAGGAGCCCACGACCATGACCTGCGAGCGGCTCCTGCCGGTGGGCAGGGATACCCGCAGGGCGCGCGCAGGCGGCCGCGTGCCCAGCAGGGAAGTGCGTGCGAGGACGCGTGCGTACGGTCGCGCACGGCGTCCCAGCGCCAGCGCGCGTTGCGAAGCGGCGGTGACTGGCAGGCTGCAGCGCACGCCTGCGCCCGCGGCGACGTTCCCACTCGCGAAGACGGGCTCGCAGCCGCAGATCAGCGGTCGAAAGAGCAGGGCGAGGAACGAGGAGCGACCAGACCGGCAGGCGGCGCGTAGGTCGCAAGCGCTGCGTGATCGCTGCAGGCGGCCGGGTGCATGTAACAGCCCGTGTGGGTCGTTGGCGACCTGTGCGCCGGTGGGCGCTGCCTCGAATCTCGAAGGCTGCGGCCTCATGGCGCGCCTGGTCGCTCGCGCACCTGCGCCGAAGTGCTCTGTCGGGCCGATCCTGGGATCAGTGCTGCGCGGGCGCGCGGCTTGCAAGTCGACGCCTTGCTCCGCGCCAGCCTGCGCGACGATGATGCGGCAGGTCGTCCAGCGTTGAGCAGGTCACAGAACACTGGCCGGAGGTCTCGCGGCTCGGCTGCCCTCGGCCCCATACGGATGATGGCCACGGACGTCGATGGCGCGTAGCGGGCCAGGTGGCCGCCCGCCGTCGCGTTCACCTGCGGGCCGACGATGGCGGCGCGGAGACGCCGGGTGCTGCGCGGCTCGCGGACGCGCAGGGGAAGATCCCCGGAAGGAGCGCGATCGAGACCCTGGAGAGCGCATCGAGCATCCGGCGTGTCCGGATTTCGGAGCTTTTAGGACCGCTCGTCGTCAGCGACACGGGGCGCGACTCGCGCAGGTTCAGCTCAGATCCCGCGATCGACACCGCGTCCCGAAGCGAATCGTGATCCCAGGCGTCGCGGACGTCACGAGACGATGACGTGGTGAGCGGTGCGCGCGTACTGGCGCACGATGAGCTTGACGCGAGCGCGCGCGGACCGCGGTGTACGGCGGCGTCGATCATCGCCCGGCTCGTAGTCGCAGCAGCGTGGAAGCATTGCCGGAGCTGGACAGCCGTTGCCGGGTGGACACGCTCGACGTCCATGCTGGAAGCCCGTCGCGCACGAAAGGCACGCGCACGGTGCGCGGATGCACGCAGGACGACAGGCTCGTCCCCACATACGCACGCGACGCAGCAGGCCCAGCGCATCCGAGCGCACGGCTCGCGCGGGCCCATGTTGATGAGTCCGCGACGCGAGGAGATCAGGAACATCTCGTCCCAGGTGCTCTGTGCGCGCGCCCAGCGGCGGCATCGACGAATTCGCTGGTCCCCGAGCCGATCGCAGCTCGATGATGCCCCGGAACGCGCCGAACGTGAGCGCTCGTTGCGCACCGAGATCTCGCCGACAGCCGTCTGGCCTGCGACGATGCGCTCCGCTTGGCACGCGGATCGACACGAGGTGCGGGGGACGCCAGGCGACGCGCAGAGCCGCGATCAACAGCGCGACGGCACCCGCGAGCGCGTAGGCGAGGGCCCGACTCATTCGGAGCGTGACCGCGATCGCCAGGCCCGCACTGATGAAGATGATGACCGCCCAGCCGACTGGCGTGACCGCCGAGGCGAGGGCTTAGATGCGGCGACCGGCCTTTCATTTGCGGGCGAGACCATCGTAGTGTCCGACGTCCGGTCATCGTTGTGTCTGGACGGATCCGCATGCGCCGACGCGGGAGCGGGCATGGAGGTCAGCACGCTGATGACGTGCCCTCGGCGGTCGCGCCGGAGAACGCGGCGTCGGGGTCGACGATAACGCTGGGCCCACACCGGCACGGCCAGGGCCTGATGTCGTCGGGCAGGACGAAGTTACGTCCCCTGCGCGTGCGCCCACGCGGGCGCAGCGCACCATGCCGATGGCGCCACGGGTGGACACGCCGCAGCAGCGAGACTCGTCCTCACGGGTGGCTCGCCAGCGCGGCCACGTAGTCGAGGACAGCGCGTCCGTGTGGTTCGCCGAGGCCAGGGAGCGCAGGCCACGACGTCCCGACCGCCGACAATGGGGCGCGGTTCTTCGAACGGTCCGGGGAGGCGGAGCTGCCGAGACGTCGACTCGCGAGAGCTACGCGAGGGGTAGCTGACCGAGGTCTTCATGAGGAATCGGTCCAGCTGGGCCGGCAGCGGGTAGGTGCCGCCGCTCGACGTGAGCCCTGGGCCGCGATGACCCGTGAAGGGCTGCGGGGCGGCGGCTACGCCGTCAACCGTCACCTGGGCTCTTCCATGACCTCCAGAAGTGCGGACTGGGTCTTGGCGAGGTGACGGTTGATCTCGTCGGCCAGGACGATTTCCGCGAAGACGGCATGGCATGGAAGACCCACTCGCCCGCGTCTTCTGCTGAACATGTTCACACCGGTGATGTCCGAGGGCAGCAGGTCGGGGGTGAACTGGATATGCGAGTGCGTGCGTCGATGACGGCACTGATGGCGCGCGCCAGGCGTCTTACCGGTGCCGGGGGCGTCCTCGAGCAGGAGGTCAGCCGGCGAACATCGTCGGAGAGCGAGTCGCACGGGCTCGGCGCTTGTCCAGGACCGCCACGGACACGCCGTCGACGAGGCCCCTTGAAGACCTGGGCGAACCTGGCTGCATCCTCAATCGGAAAGGGTCATGTTTTTACCTTTTGTTGTGTGCGGGGGCTATCTATTCGGCGCGACAGGCTGGTGACGGGGTGCTGGCACAGGAGCTCTGCCGCCGTCCCGGCCTCGGTCAGGATACCCGTAACTTGGGGTGATCCCGCGAGAAGTGAACTCGGTGATGGTCGCGGGCGTCCGGTCTTGACCTGCACACGATGGCGACATCTGATTGAAACTTCGGGCGTTCACGGCGTGCAGCGTCATCGAGCCGCACTCCCGCCCGTTTCGCAGGCCATCTTCCCTTCGAAGGTCGCGTCAATGCTGGTGGGTTGTTCGGCGGTCCTGAAGGTGCCTCACCGCGGTGCTGGCTGCCGTTGGCTCCGGTGACATGGACGACCAGAGTGAGGTCGCGGCCGGGCGGGAGGTCCCCGGCCCACCAATCGGTGAGCGGACCAACCACGGTCTGCTTGGTCGATCCTTCCAATTCCGCGATCCAGATCTCGGTCTTGGCGATCGTCACGCCGTGTAGGAACATTCAGCTTGGCAGTCACCGACGCCGTTAACGCTGGTGGAACTTCGAAGGGCGGATCTCGATCCTCGGCGTCACCGCCGCCGCCGTCGCGCTGGCTGTTGCCAACGACGCCGGAGGCTGCCACGGTGGGACCCTGCACACGGTAGACCCATCGTCCTTCTTGCCGCGCTGGCAGAAGTAGTAGGTCGTGGCCCGGCCGTGAGAGTACCGATATTGAAGTCTCCAAACCCACTCTCGTTCGCACTCGCGTTACACCCATTGGGGGTCGTGAGTGCAGAACAGGGTCAGTCGGCGGCCTAGCGCTGCTGCTTTCCTTCACCCTCGCGCCATAGACGCCTGAGCTGTCCCATCTCATTGTTGATGGGCGCGCACGTTGGGCGCATCGAGCAAACCCGGAATCGTCTTGAGGAGTGAGGTCCCTCGTGACGAGCGCCGGAATCGACGTAGCCAGAAGAAGTCGCTGTGTCGCCGTTCTGTTGCTGACGGTCACGTAGGCGGTGAGTCGCGCCGTAGGAACCGTCATTTGGGTGCGTCTGTCCACCCGGACCTTCGTCATGCCATTGACCGACACGACTGTCTCGCCCCCATTCTGGCGCTGCCGGAGCTACCCAGGGACCAGGTGATGGTCAGCAGAGCTCCGTTGCCGTCACGCTGCTGGATCGTGGTGCCGTTCCGTGACAGTGGCTGATCGGGGCCGACGCGCGGGGCCGCTCGGAGCGTCTGAGCGCCGGACGATGCCGGGACTCGCTCTGGCGTTAGCGGCGCGACGACCGTCACCGTGTAGTCCTGGCCGTTGCGCGGTATCCGGATGGTGCACGACGTCGCACCGGTCGTGCGGCAGCTGCCGGCCGGACCGTTAGCGGTCGTCGCCGTCACGGTGTAGCCGGTGATCGGAGAGCCGTTGTCGGCGGGCGCGGTCCACGACACGTCGATCGTGGCATGTCCGGCCGCCGCGGATGGCTGAGCAGGGCCGGCTCGGCACCCCGGAAATAGTCACGGAGGCCGACGCGGAATGCGCGACTCACCGACGTCGTTCACGCATGGTCACGGTGTAGCTGTAGGAGCGTCCCATCAGGTCACTGACGACGCACACGGTCGAGGAGCAGTCGGCGACCTTCGTGCCAGTGGCGTCGTAGAGGCGATAGCCGGTGATCCGAGGGCCGTTCGAGTGCTCGCGCACTGAACGCTCACCGCGCCGCGTTGGTCCCCACGGCCTCGGCCTGACGTTCGTCGGCGCGTCCGGCTTGCCCGCACGGTCACCGTGATCGTGCCCCTGCACGACACGCGCGGATCGCCGGAGCTGGTCGCGTTGACCTGGTAGCCCACGGAGATCGATGCCCGCGGAGCGCGGGTGACTATGACCGACGTCCCGGAGGATGCGATGTCTCGCGTCGCCGAGGGAGACTGCGGCCCGACAAGGGAGATCGGCGTGTCCGGGAAGGGTTGTGTGCGCGAGGCAACGTCGACGATGACGGTCTCTGACCTGCGCATTCACTGGAGTAGGGGGCACCTGGATGCGCGGCTTCGTCGTCGTCACGATCCTCGACGGGGGATCGAGGCGTTGACGGTGTTGCCCCTGCTCGTCGGTGACACTCACCGCGATGGGAACTGGCGGATCCTGGCGGTCGCGCCTCGGGGCGGGAGACCGTCAGACGGTGCCGTCGAGGCTTGCGCTCACGGAACTGGGCGCGGATCCCATCGCGCAGGTAAGGTCGAGGCGTCCGTTCCTCGGGGGTCACGCACTGGCGAGCGCGAGGTTCTGCGACGGCGCTGCTGCCGTCTCGACGCGGATCGCGGTCGGGGCGAAGGTGGGCGGCTGGTCTGTCGTGGCCTTGATGCGCACGGGCAGCGACAGCGAGGCACTGAGCGTGCCTGGGCGGTCGTCGGCGTCACCGTCCGCGACCCGAATGAGGAACGCGGGAGTTAGCCGCCAACGTGGCGGTCGCGGTCAGGGTCAGCCGCGTCGACGAGTCGGCCACAACGGAGTCCAGGCCGGTCTGGATGATCGGGACGTTCCATCAACGAGGCGCTGCGGCCCGCTCGGGTCACGACGTCCGACAGAGCGATCGTGCGCGAGGTGCCCGCGTCCATCTCGATGGGCAGGCTCGCGGCGTTGAGGAAGTGCGTGGTGTCGCGTCCGGGCACGTCTCACCACGGCGGAGTTGGTCTGGCTGTCACGGTCGGTAATCGTGTACACGACGAGGCGCAGGGTGTCGGTGACCGGGATCAGCAGGTCGACCCATCCACGGAGACGCCCAGATTCTGAGTCGTCGCGGACAGCTCGTCGATGCCGCCGTCGTCTCGTCGTTTTCCCCAGGGACCTTGACACGCACGGCGGAGCCGTCTGTGGGTAGGTCTCGTAGGTGACGTAGTCGTCGCGCGCGATCGGGGCCTTCAGGGGTGCGTCGTCCTGCACGTACACCGTCACGGTGCCGCGTGTGGAGCCGCCGCGTGCCGTCGCTCACCGTGAGGAAAACCAGGATCCAGCCTGCGAGGGCGTGGATCTGGCAGCGTCGAGGAGGAACGGACCTGGTCGAGCTCGGGCGTGGCTGTCTGGAGGCCGTCATCTCCAGGGTGAGGGAGTCGCTCGGGGTCAACGTCGTTGACAGGACGTTCACGGTCACCATGCGGTCCGGTCGCGTAAGAACGGTGTCGGGCACGGCCACCGGGTTCTGGGTTGAGCGAGGAGCCGCAGGATCGGCACGCACGCGAGCGGTGGCCCGTCCACCCTGGCGGTCGACGAGACCGTGTAGGTGAAGGAGCGCGGCGGAGGCACTTGGTTCGGCGTGGCTCGATCCAGGTCGCCTTCGCGGTGGCGCTGCCCTTCGGCGGCGAGGAGTCGAGGCCCGTGAGGTTCACGGAATCGCCGTCGGGATCGATACCGTCAAGGGTGACCGATGCATGTCGTCTGAGCCCTGCGGCCGCCCACGCGCTGATGTCGCGGGGCGCGAGGCTGGTTCTGACCGGAAGCGGCGAGCACCTCGGAAGGTAACCGTGTCGACGCGCGGTTGCCCGCGGAGTCGATGACCGAGTAGGTGACGTCCATGATGCCGGGGGTCTGCCCCTGGCCTCGAGGCGCACCCTGGTTTCCGGTCGAAGGGGAACCGAGGGCACCTGTCGTCGAAGCCGAGCGTCGGCCTGACCCGCAGGTTCAGGCCGGCGTGGGAACGGTCTGACAGACCGACACGGTGTCCACGTCACCGACGCGCACCTTTGGCGCGGTCGGGCTTGAGGACGGGCGGCAGGTCGGAGCGATCGGCAGCGCCGGGGAATCACTACGACGTCCGCGGTGCCTCGCCTGGCCGTTGGAGACCGTGTAGGAGAAGGTCGCGGTGCGGTCAGGCCCGACGGCGCGGTCACGCGCAGCAGGTGGCGATCAATGCAGGGCGACCTCGAGGCCGGGAGCATTCTCAGCGTTGACCGATGTGATGGACAGCAGGCCGCCCGCGGGTCGTAGTCGTTGCCGAGCGGGGCCACCAGACGGAGCCGCCCCTGGGCAGCACGGCCGTGTCGTTCCCGGCGACCGGGGCAGCTGGACGCGGCCACGACCCGACGCGGATGATGCCCAGCGTCGTCGCGATGCCGTCGGAGACCGTAAGGCGAGGAGTAGGAGCCCGCCGCGGTCTGCGCGGAAATCAATCGTGCCACGGGTCCAGGTCCGGCGAGATCGTCGCGACCGCCGGGGCACCCTGGAGACGGCGGCGAGGCTCAGCGGATCGCCGTGGGGAGCGGTGCGTCTGGAGGGACTGGCGTGACGGTCCCGCCAGGGTGTGCCTGGAAGAGGTCGCCATTCGCCGAGGGAGGCAGGTTTCCGGGCCTCCTGACGGTCACGATGAGCTCTCCACGAGTCTCCGCGCCCCTGATCGTCCGCAACGGTCAGGACCACGGTCTTCGCCGGGCGCACTGCCCTCATCGGTGAGCGTCAGGGAACCGTCGCTCGAAGGACGTGCCCCAGGTCTCCGACCTGCGTTCTTCAGGTAGATCGGGTCTCCGTCGGTCGCGCCAGTCGCTCAGCGCCTGGTACTGGATCTGCGCACCCGCGCCAATCTTGACGGTCGATGCGCGCACCTGAGTCGGCGCCGCGTTCTGGCTGTAGGTGAATTGTCACCTGCACGCGGGCAGCCGCGGCTGGGCCCGCCATCGGAGGCCTCGTAGGAGAAGGAGGTCGAGCCGGTCTGGGTGCCCTCAACCCGGTGATCTGCGAGGGCGACATCGCTGCGCGCCACGGTGATCGCCCCCAGTCGGGGGCGCTGGTCGGGAGGTTGTCAGGACGTTCGTCCAGGTCGGAGTCGCTGTCGAGACAGGAAGGATCGTCGAGCGCCCGGGGCGGATACCGAATTGTCATCCACGGCCTCGGCGGGAGTGTTTCCCTCGCGCTGCTGCGGGTCGGCGACCCGTCTCGTGAGCTCGGGGCGTCCTCTTCTTCCTCGGTTTCTCGAGCTCGTTCTCGACCCGTCCCAGTTGTCCATGAGGACCATACTCCGAGTCGGGCAGCCACACGCCGCTCTGCGCAACATCGTTGAGAACGATGGCCCTTGCGGTTGGTGTGAAGACGATCTCGCGCGTCGTGAGGGCATCGACGACCATCTGCCTGCTGGCGGAGGGATCGCCCATCGCACGCATGTAGCGCTCGACCACGCCCACGCGCCGTGGTCAGCGCAGCCTCGTGGCGAACTGCGGCGGGGCTGACGCCGCCCGGTGGAGTGCGGGATCGCTCGGGAGCGCCACCCGCCAGCGGAATCGACACGAGGCCGAGGGCGTGGCGAGCAGGACGGAGTCCGCCTTGCCCCGGCCTGCTGGAGGATGCCGCCTTCGACACCGGCCGCGCCTGCTGAGCTGCTTTTGTCCGGGAGGAGAGGGTGTTGATTGCGACGTCAGGGCGATAACCTGGTCGCCGACGACGGTCACACCTCAGGCGGGCGTCGGCGGGATCCTCGATCCGCCGGTCGATGTCTGGGTCGACCGTCCCCTGGTGTGTCACGGTGGTCAGCGCCCGATGCGGACAGGAGTAGACGGAGCCGTCGAGGCGGGTCACGGAAGGGCACCTGCCCCATGTTCGAGGCCAGGCCGCCCTCGGAGAGGCCGTTGCGGGCCGCGTGGCCGAGGTGGTCTCACAGCGCCGTCGGCGGCGTTGCAGACGCCGAGGACGTCGCCGCCCTGCATGGCGCTTCTCGGAACCGGCGGGCAGGGCCGTCGGAGAGCCGCGAGGACACCTGGGTCACGCTGACGGGGCGGGTGACTCGAGAGGTGAGGTCGGAGACGGTGACGGTCCCTCCCGCCTCGGCCGACGTCGGTTCGTGGGTCTCGGTGCGCAGGGCGCCGTCGCGATGCGGGCCTCGTAGTCGAGGTGGCTGACCATCTGCTTTGACTTGTTCGCTCACCCAGATGCCGCCGTCATTGACGCTGACCTGCGTCACTTCAGCGCCCCTTGTAGATGGCGACACCCGCGATGCACAGCGCAGCAACGACCAGGACGATAAACGCCGGCAGGCGTCGCCTCATACCGGTGATGTCGCGCATTTGCGCTGCCATGACCCTCTCCTGATTGCTGAGAGTATGCCCACACAATCAGTGTGGCACTGACCAGCCCATCCTAATAGTTAACCAGAATCACCAGAGGTGGATTACTTGATTAATTAGAGGCCCGTCGCGGAACGACGGGCCGCCTTCAGAAACAGTGGGTCTTTGTCAGTCACAGATAATTGGCGAGTAAATCACTTGCCGAATCTGCGGTCTCTACCTCCGGTGACGCCAACGGTAACAACCTGACTAGGTTGCAGTTCTCCGAACAGGATGCGCCCGGACAGCGCATCCTCGATCTCGCGCTGGATCGCACGACGCAGCGGGCGCGCACCCAGGACCGGGTCGAAGCTCACGTCCGCGAGCAGCTCGCGAGCCTCGTCCGTCAGCTGCAGACGCATGTCCTGAGCCTCCATACGCTTGGCCAGCTTGCGATCATCAGGTCAGACGATGCGCGCAATCCGGGCTTGGCCAGCAGTGGAATGATCGCAGTCGACACGGTTGAGGAACCGGGACGGAAGTGCTGCTTTGAGCTCCTCCGCAACCTTCGCTCGACTTCACGCGGCCGTAATCGTGCGTCGAGTTGTCCGCGGTCTGGAAGCCCGTGAGACACCCTCGTTGATGTCGCGGGCACCCAGGTTCGTCAGTCGATGATGACGGTGTTCTTGAAGTCCACCTTGCAGGCCCTGCGAGTCTGTCAGGCGACCTCTCGAGGATCTGAGCAGCGAGTTGAAGATGTCCGGGTGAGCCTTCGACCTCGCGAAGAGGACGACGGAGAACGGCATGCTGGCGGACCTTCTCCGTGAGCTGACCACCCTCGTCGTAGCCGACGTGCTGAGTGAGCACCAAAGAGGCGCGAGGCCGCTGTGCTCTCGGAGAACTCGACATATCCAGCTGATGAGGGGCATCCTCGTCACCGAAGAGGAACTCGGCGAGGGCCTTGGCCAGCTCGAGTTACCCGACGCCGGTCGGGCCGGCGAAGATGAACGAGCCACCGGGACGGTTCGGATCCTTCAGACCCGAGCGCGTACGACGGATCGACTGGGCGAGAGCCTTGACGGCCTCGTCCTGGCCGATGACGCGCTTGTGCAGCTCGTCTTCCATCTTGAGCAGCTTCGCGGTCTCGGTCTGCGGAGGCACGACCGAGTACCGGTCGACTGGCGAGAACCTCAGCGATCTCGATTCCGACCCGGCGATCCGTCGATTCGCCGCTCCAGGCTCTTCCCGCCTTGCGCCCCTCATTCAGCCGACTCTTCGTCGCGCAGCGAGGCGCCTCGGAGCCTGATCGTCGATGGCTAGCTTTCCTGTTGCGGCGCACCTCGGCGATCTTCTCGTCCAGCTCGCGCAGCCCGGCGGCGCGGTCATGCGGCGGATGCGCAGGCGCGCGCCGGCCTCGTCGACCAGGTCGATGGCCTTGTCAGGAGGAAACGATCCGAGATGTAGCGGTCCGCCAGCTCGGCGGCAGCCTGGATCGCGGCGTCCGTGATGATGACGCGGTGGTGCGCTCGTAGCGGTCGCGCAGGCCTTGAGGATCTCCACCGTCTCGTCGACGCTGGGTTCCTCGACCTTCACCGGCTGGAAGCGGCGCTCGAGGGCCGCATCCTTCTCGATGTACTCTGCGGTATTCGCCGTCTCGTGGTCGCGCCGATCGTCTGGAGCTCGCCGCGCGCCAGCGCACGGGCTTGAGCATCTGGGCGCGTCGATCGAGCCCTCGGCGGCAGCCCGCACCCGACGAGGGTGTGGATCCGTCAATGAACAGGATGATGTCGCCGCGTGCGATCTCCTTGAGGACCTCTTCAGGCGCTCCTCGAAGTCGCCGCGGTAGCGCGAGCCCGCGACCAGCGAGCCCAGCTGTCGAGGCTGTAGATCCGCTTGTCCTGATGGTCTCGGGCACGTCGCCGCGCATCGATCGCCCTGGCGCGAGGCCCTCGACGACCGCGGTCCACCGACGCCGGGCTCACCATCAGGACCGGGTTGTCTGTCGTGCGCGAGAGGACCTCGCATGACGCGCTCCATCTCGACGCGGCGACCGGGATGACGGGGTCCAGCTTGTTCCCCGCGCGCGGCCTGGGTCAGGTTGCGGCCGAACTGCTCGAGGATCGTGAGCTGGAGCGCTCGGGACCACCTGAGCGCCCACGCCCGCACTGACGGACCTCGCGGCCCCTCGTCGCTCGCCGCGCTGGTAGCCGCTGAGCATCTGGATGACGGTCTGACGCACCTGCGCCAGGTCCGCGCCCCTGCTTGGTCAGGACCTGGCGGCCACGCCTCGCCCTCCTTGAGGAGGCCGAGCAGCAGTGCCCGGTGCCAATGTAGCCAGTGGCTCAGCTGCAGGGCCTCGCGCAGGCTCAGTTCGAAGACGCGCTTGGCGCGCGCGGGTGAAGCGTGATGTGGCCTCGACCGGCTTTCTCGCGCACGATGATCTCGATAACGGAGGCGCGGACGGCCTCGCCCTTGATCTCCATCGTCTCCAGGGCCTTGGCGGCGACGTCCTTCACCCTCGGAGATCAGCCGACAGCAGGTGCCCGCCGATGAAGTTGTAAGCTGAGACCGCGAGCCCCGTCCTGCGCGAGCATCGACGACCCGGCGAGCGCGGGTCGGTAAAAGCGTTCGAGTCACGCCCTCGTTTCACAGGACGGGCACTTCGCCGAGCTCGGCGTACACCCGTCCCAGTTGACTCGGTTACAGCCTACGGAAAGCGGGGGCGGCGTGCGCGCTTTCGCCCTGGGCGCAGGCCGGGATTACGTGGGCGTGTCGACGCAGGAGCCGGTGTCGGGGCACGGCGTGCGGGCCAGGCACGAGGCCGCAAGGTTGAGGCTGGCCCCACACTGCAAGCTCATTCAGACTCAGCGGTCAGCATCGAGGTTTGGCGTCATTAGAAACCTCGTGACGGCGTGTCGCCGTGTCGGGTCTTATGTGCCGTCCCCACCGAACGAGTGCCGGGCGGCACGAACCATCGGCAGGTATCTATGGAGTTTCACCCAAAAGTCGCATGCAATTCCCACACCAGATGTCACGAACTCCAGAAACGCTGTGAATTGCAACGACCATGTTTCAATGATGAAAGGTCGCCATGGAACTTGCGCGAGACTGTGGAAATACCACAGGGGCAGCACGCAGAATCGAGGAGCTAGCCCACAAGAAAGCACTGCACCGGCTGAGCGCAGCAATGCACCAGTTAGGAGACATGTACACCAGTTCCCAGCCGGTGAGTCACCCACCCAAGTGGTGTAACACCGCTTAGTGAACGGACGCGGAGCTGTCGAGAGTATTCAACCCGATCGGCAGGATTCAACCTCATCGGGAAGATCCAACCTGATCAGAAGGTTGAGCTACCGATCAGGTGCAACACCCCATCGGTAACAAGTGCGAGCGCGGTTTTGCTCGCCGCACTGGTCCCGGCAGCGTCACAGCACGACTTCACTGCGCACAGCCGCGGCGGCAGCCCCTCGCACCACGCCTCGACGAGACCGTGAACGGGCCGTCGTCTGACCAGCGAGACTCCATCATCGCCCCGAACCGCCGGTCTCGGACGTGCAGGCCCCCTGCCTCGCAGGTCGGCGACGACCGCGTCGACGAGGGCTCGGCTCGCCGGGGGCGGCGTAAGCCCACGAGGACGGCGGTCCCTGCGGGTGTCCCTGTACAGGTGAACTGCGAGATCACGAGGATCGGTGCGTCCCGGCGTCGAGCGCGGAAGCGCTTCGTCGTCGTGCGACGCGCAGCTCGGCGATCTTGCGGGCGACCGTGCGCCACCTGCTCGGGGTCGCCGCCGCGCTGGACGCCCAGGAGACGACGAGGCTCTGGCGCTTTCCCCCGCCTCGTGCGGGCGTATCGAGCGAGGCGGTCCGACGACGGCGCTGTCGACGCGGACCTCGCCCGAGGTGCGCTGACTGACGGCGCATCAGCGCGACCCCAGGGCGCGAGCCGAGGCCGCCGAAGCCTCGTGGAACCGCCGCGCTGGCCAGCCTGCGCGAGGAGGTCGGCGCCGGGCGGGCCTCGGGGACACGGAGGACTGCTGAACCGGCACGATCTCCTCCTGCGCGGCGGCGACACCGTCGATGTCGAAGACGGTCGTCACGCACGGCGCGGGCAATCAGCGCGAGGGCGATCGGCCTCTCGTCCGCGGTGGCGCCGAGGAGGTGACTGACGTCGACCTGGCGTCCGCCCACCTCGATGGGCGCCGGCGGGCAGGTCGCCGCGCGAGCCGTCCAGCTGCAGGTAGGTGAGGCGGCGCGGGGGCCGTCCCAGGTCTCAGGACGCGGGCGATGGTCTCTGCCCGCGGTAGCAGCCTTTCTTCGTCGTGGACGGCGCTGCGCAGCCAGTCCACCTCGGCGGAATCGCGCGGCGTCGGTCTCGCGCCCAGGCGCGGCCTCCACGCGGCGATGCGCATGGCCTCCCACGCCAGGTATCCGGCGCGGCGACGCGAGCGCCCGGGCAACGCGGACAGCCACGCGGCCTCGAACTCGTCCGCAGCCCCGCGTGAAACAGCGTGAAACATCATCGCGGTGCGCGCGGGATGGCGTCACCCTGGAGTAGGCGGCACCGCCGTCCACGACGCCGGGCCACGGGTCCTCCCAGGTCCACAGGTGTCCCGGGCAGGCTGGCCACGACACTGCGCGGCATTGCGCCCGCGACCGAGGAGAACACGGCGACGTCGCGCTCGGCAAACAGCGACGCGCAGCGCAAAACGCATCGAGTCGAGGAACTCAGCAAACCCTGACAGTCCGAGCGCTCCACGATCAGGTGCAGCGCCCTCGTCGTCGCTCGCGCCCGCCCAGTGTCTCGACGCGCCTCGGGCGAGAGGATCAGCAGCTCGCGGCTCGCGCGCGGGGACGAGGTCGGTGACGATCTGGGGAGGCCAGCGACGTCACCCACGTCAGCCGATCGGCCCCCTGCACAGAGATGACGCCAGGTCCGGGCGGCGCACCCCGAGCGGCGCGCCGCCTCGAGGGCCCACTGCTCCCCTGACGGTCCCTCGAAGTGCGGGTCGCACTCGAAGGGAGGCCACGGCCTCCGCCGATGAACTCGAATCGAGCGCGGACTCAGACAAGGAAGCCGTCCTGGGAGTCGTCGATGCCTGATGACCTCGCTGACCGGTGAGGCCTGCGCGGTGCGATGCAAGCGGCCGGAGATCCTCGACGCCGGCCTCGTCTCGCTGTCGAGCCGTGCGTTCCTGCGTCCACATGAGTTCGCCCGGCGACCAGGCCGAACATGCGGTCCAGGTGCGTCGCCGCGTCGCGCCCACGCTCGGCTGGACGCGATCGGAGACCATCTGCACGCGCGGGCCGACGCTCACGCCGTCCCACACGGCGCTGTGGCCCTCGGTGGACGCGGAGGTCGCCCGTGAATTCGCGAGAGTTGTACCGGCCTGCAGCGGCGCGTCGGAGGGCGACGGAGACGTACACGGTCTCTTTCGCTGATCAGGTCGCCTCTCTTGATAGCGACAGGCCCCTCGCCGCGTCCCACGTGGGGTCGATCGCTCGAGGCGACGCGCGTACACGCGGGTCACCAGGGCGCATCTGCTCGCCGACGACGTCACCGCGGACTCTCGATGACGGGGAATCCTCGGTGGGTTCTTCCTGGCCGGGGCGGCGGGCGGGCGCATGCCCCACCCTCCCAGGTTCCAAGCATCCACGCGACGGGAGCGATGAGTGCGGGCAGGTCAGCAGGTATCACTCATCGTGACTCCAGCTCTCACGCCGCTGGTGGGACTGCGGCGCGCGAGCAGACTTTGCGCAGCTGCCAGCGAACGGGACGAGGCCGCCGGTCATGCGCGTCGCCCCGCCGTCGTGGGGTCTCAGATTCCGCCGATGCGGATCATCGCGCAGACGGGCAGGGCGCGACGAGGAACTTATGGCGCTGCAAGGCCCAGGACGTTGGCGAGCTGCGCGGAGGCGGCCTCGCTCGCCCAGCAGCGCGTCGACGACGGAGACGGCGAAGCCGACGCGAAGCCGGTGACGCCGCCGAGGGTCAGGAAGGCGGCGAATTCCCCGAAACGCAGCGATGAAGGAAGACGACGCAGCAGGTCCGACGTCTGCCGAGGATCCACGCGACGCGGCGACGAGCTCGCGACGATGCCGGTGAGCATCGCGCAGACGACGCTCGCCTTGCGCTACGTCCCGAGCGCGCCGACGCCGCCGCGATAATCGCGCGATGAGGGCGGCCATGGGACGATGACGGACCAGCGCTCGTGGACGGTGAGGAGACCCACATGGACCCGGAGGTGACGATGAGGAGGCCGGTGACCGACGAGGCGGAGCGCTCAGCGCAGTGGACCCAGTGCCCGCTCGTGCCCCACGGAGTGATCGCGGGCGGCGTCCAGGATCGTCGCCGCGACCGCGACCAGCGTGATGCCCGTCAGGCACGGCGATGTCGAGGTTCTTCCAGTAGGCAACAGCCATGGGGGTCAGCGCCCCACCGGCGAGGACCTGCGCGAGCCACGGCATGTGCAGGCGCGCCAGCTTCCGCCAGCCGAGGGCCACAGGAAGGAGGCGAGCGCGACGATGGGACCGACGCTCCAGCGAACCCGGCAGCCACCACGCGACGATGGTCGCCACCGCCAGCAGGGTAACGGAGGGTACCGATTCCGTTGGGCACGTGCCGGGTGGCCAGGGTCTGCGTGGCGACGCCCGCGGGCCTGGAGCCGCGGCGGCGACCGCGTGGCGGGGTCGACGTCACACACAGCTTCCATGGTCCCACATGTGCGCGCCTCGACGAGGCAGGGCCGCTACCGCGGGTCGGCTTTTCGGGCGCGGGAGCACGAGCGTCGGTCCTGCTTTCACGCCGCCACGGCTCGGCGATGAGAGTGCGCGCTGTGGCGCACGCGCGCGTGGGTTGATGCACGCCGCCACCGGCGATGCGCGTTGCCCGGTCGTGTTGACAGTTGTGGGGCACGCCGACCGGTATGCCCCGTCTGAAACTCTGCCGCTACGAGCGGCCTTCGCGCCGACAGGGCGGCCTCGGCTCCGGCAGTGCTGTGTCGTAACATGCGCGCGGACGGCGCGCAGAATGGCGCGCCGGTATGCTGCGTCGCAGCACCGGCTCACCAGCGTCTCTGCGGAACCGTCACATGAGCGGGTAGCGCACGATCGTGCTCTCGCGGCCGCCCACGCCGATGGACTGATACGGCAGCGCGACAGCTCTTCCAGGCGCTTGATGTCTCTGCAAGGCGTGTGGCAGCTCGTCGAAGTGAACGGCACTGCGAGATGTCCTCGCTCCAGCCGGGCAGCGCTCGTACTACGGGCACGGCGGCCCCGAAGCCGGCCTGGTCGAGGGGCATCTCCTCGGTGACGCACGCCGTCGACCTCGTAGGCCACGCACACGGGGATCGTCTCGTAGCCGGAGAGCACGTCGAGCTTTGGTCAGGCAGATGTCGGTCAGGCGTTGATGCGCGCTCGAGTAGCGCATGACGACGGCGTCGAACCAGCCGGTGCGGCGGGCGACCCGTGGTCACGCCGAACCGCCGCCTCTGGTGCGCAGCGCCTCGCCGACCTCGTCGTCCAGCCCGTGGGGAACGGTCCCTCGCCGACGCGCGTCGCGTACGCCTTGGCGACAGCCGACGACGCGGTCGATGCGGGTCGGGCCCGACGCCGGAGCCGAGTGAGCGCGCCGCCCGCGGTCGGGTGGAGGAGGTCACGGCGGTAGGTGCCGTGGTCGATGTCGAGCATCGTGGCCTGGCCGCCCTCGAAGAGGACGGTGTCGCTGCGGGTCCAGCGCGTCGTTGACGACGAGGGACACGTCGCACAGCATCGGCTTGATGCGGTCCGCGAAGGACAGCAGGTGGTCCGACACTCGGTCGGGATCGAGCGTGGGGATGTCCACGGCCTCGAAAATGGTGTTCTTGGGGCTAGGGCGGCCTCGACCTGGCGCGCAGCCTCGGGGTGGAAGAGGTCCTGATGCGCAGGCCGATGCGGTTCATCTTGTCGGCGTAGGTGGGGCCGATGCCTCGGCCGGTCGTGCCGATGAGGTTGTTGCCGCGCGCGCGCTCGTTCGCCTGGTCCATGAGGCGGTTGTAGGCGGATAATGCGCGTTGAGGATGAGCAGGCGCGAGCAGTCGACGCCGCGCTCGGAGATTTCCGCGAGCCCTCGAAGAGACACGTCCAGGTCGACAACGACGCCGTTGCCGATGATGGGGGTGACGCCTTCGGAGAGGATTCCGGCGGGCAGGAGGTGCAGCGCGTACTTTCGCCGTCAATAACGACGGTGTGTCCGCGTTGTTTCCTCCGTTGAACTTCCACGACGAGGTCGGTGCTGGCCGAGCTGGTCAGTGGTCTTGTTTTCGCCTTTCGTCGCCCCACGCGCCGAGCACGACGACGGCGGGCATGAGTATCTCCGTAGTTGGGTGTGTCGCGCGGGCGCGCGCAACAGACCCATCGTACCGGAGGAACGACGAGGCGAAGCTACCGGGCTGGTCGCGCCAGCTTTCCGGCGGCGACCAGGGCGACGCCCGACGCGCCCACAGCGGTGGCGCACGCGCGCGCGGGCGATCAGCCTCGATGGCGACCGTCCAGCCGGAAGGCCTTGAGGGCGTGGAGGGTGGCCGTCCAGCGCTGGCGGGTGCTCGCGGCTGCGCAGGTGGCCTGACGACGAAGATGGCGGCGACCATGCCCGAGGACGAGTGCCGAGGGCAGGCTGACAGATCCAGCCGACGACGCCGCCGACGGCGCACACGAGCGTGTGATTGAATTCCTGCCTTGTCTCATGCCGCGGGCGATCACGTACTGAGTACGTGCGCAGAATGAGGACGAGCGGCCACGATGGCGAAGATGATCCATCGCGGCGCGTGCCGGTCATCCACGCCCGCACGAGAATCGCACCCCGACGACCGGCGCGGAGGGCTGCTGATTCGTAACATGTCCGCGCCGATCACCTGATGAGGATGACGATGCCACGATGACGGTTCCCAGGACGCCCGCGGCCTCATCGTCATCGCTCTGCCCGCGTGTGTGTTTCATGCAGACGACGCTTGCACGCGGATAGCCTGGCTACCGTTACTTCCCTGATCAGTGAGTGCTGATGGATATCGCGCCTGCCGCTGGATTCTCGCTCCTCGAAGAGGCGCCCGCGACGGTGTACACTGCGTCGTGCACGCTGGCGGAGTGCCGTCGCACGCTGCGTGCAGTTCTGGCGTGCCGTCGGTATCACGCGCGAGTCGACCACGATGCGAGCGTTTCGCGGCGTCGGCTGCCGGGCACCGAGGTCACGGTCATACCCGGGCAGCTCACGCCCTCGCACACGCACACACAACAGACACCCTCCTCGATCTCGCCGAGATCCCCCAGCCTCGCCTTGGAGCGGCACGCAATCCACCAGACATCGAAGGCCGCGCGACCCAACTGCGACACCTCACACAAGTACGTCACCGCGGCTCACCCCCCCGACAACGAGCAGGCACAACCGAGCTGTGGTGCTTCCCGATACAGAATTCAGAACGCCTCCCCCGGCAAAGATCCTTCACCCGCGTCTTCGAGTACCCGAACACGCTCCCGCACCAGCAGGCATCCCTGGCTCCCCGCCTCGTCGATGGTGAGGAACCTGGAGGATCACCGCCTCGACAACTTAACCAATGCGCGAGGCGCACCTTCTCTTCTCTCCTCCGTCTTTTCCCCGAAAGGACAGCAATGAACACGGCACCAACCTCGTCGAAGGGCGACTCCTCAACCCGAAACCGCTACTTCTACGCGCAGCTGGCGACCGACGCACCAGGCGGCGACGAGCTGCGCCGACTACTGGGTGTCCACAGGGCACGCAACGGAACGCCGGGGATGCGCGAGCAGCTCGCCAGCCACGGCTGGATCGGCACCAGCTCGTCACCGGCAGCAGCTACGCGCGTCACTCTGCCATATCCTCGTTCTTCGACGCATCCCCGTCATCGGGCTTCTTTCCGTCGCTCGCGCAGGTCCCTCAAGCGCGCACGCAGGCGCCCAAGCGCATCATCATCGCCGCTCGCGCCTGCTGATGGCCGGACGCACCCGCGAGCGAGCCAGTGGTGCTCGACGGCGACGTCACCTCGACGGACCCGATGGTTGTCCAATGCCTTCATGGACACCGCCCTGCGCGATCTCGCGATCGCGCTCACGCTGGGAGGACACTCGCTGGCACGCCCATGCGGCTTCTTCTTCGGAGGCGCGCTGCCCAGAGTACATCTCACCTGTTCTACTTCCAGAACATCGCCATCATGCGCAGGGACGCGAAGATGAACAGGCGCTACTGACACCACACGGGAGATATACGATGGACTCCTTTCGCCTCAGCGCATGCAGCGAGACTACGACGCGTCTTTCAGCCCGATCACCGTTTTTCGCCTGGCAATAGCCGACGACGCCGTGTCTCGCTGCGTCGGCCTCTGAAGATGAAAGGCATCCGCTCGAGAGAGTCGGCACGCGCGAACAATTCAAGCAGCGGTGGTCGGGAACGGAGCTGGTCATCGGACACAGTGGGCGCGCACCTCAGTGATTTTGTTCAACACGCGAGGGCTCACCCTCCTGTTATCACGGGCAAAGCTCTTTTCCTCGCCCAACCGTGTCAAGAGAGCCGCCATCACCAAGATTTACGTGGACATCATCGCACGCACGATCGAGACCGAATCGAGCCGATGACCGAACTGTGGTGCTCGCTGATTGGGCGACGCGGATCAACCTCAGCGGCTTCGAGAAACAGTTACATCGAATCGTCGATGCGCTGGCTCGAAGAGTCATTCAACGCGCAGGGCATCTGCCCGCCCCCGGTCCGTCACCTGATCGCAGGACATCGAGCCGGACAGCTCTCGCCCCCACATCTCGTGTCGATGCGTCAAGGCTGCAAAGAAGCGCCAACGGTAGCTTCCTCTTTCCGATAGGTCCCCGCGCGCGTAATCATGCCTCGTCAATCCCGATAAATTCCCTGCGGATAGTATCCTGGTGGGATACAACGGTCTCTCGCCATGCAACGCACCGCGGCAGAGCGCTGACGCTTTGGTTCCCTGACGCTTGTCTTTCCTCGAGGAGGATATTCCATGGGGCGGGTCATTCCGTTTCTCTCTCTCCGTCGGGCCAGCAACCGACGCAGGTACTTCTACGGCGCTCGTCGGCGGCCGGCGCATCAGGCGGTCACGCACAGCTGTCGACTACTGGCGTCCAAAGGGGCCTGGGGAGAGACGGGCTGGCATGGGTGAGCAGCTCGCCCAGCTCGGTGGGTCGGCGCGGAGGTCATTATCGGCGGCGACCTGCGCAGCTCGCGCTATCAGCCTCTCCGACGCTATCCCGGCATTAATCTCGTCCCTCCACGGCACCCGCGCCACTCAAACGCACCAGCCAAGAGAGGACCGAGATCCTCGTCGCGGCGCGATCCTGTTTGTCGGGGACGCCCCGCCGTCCGAACTCTGGTGCTGCGAGGCTCGCATCCTGCACGATGACCCTGGGCACAGAGGCATTCATGGACATGTCGCTCGGCGAGCTTGGCGGGCTCGCCAGAACCAAGGACTGCTCCTGGAAGCCCCTCGATTCTTCCACGGCGGAGACCTGCCGAAAGACCACCTTCACGATGGAAGGCATCCTCACGATGCGACGTGCCGCCAGGGAAGGAACACGGTCGGCGCCCCATTCGATTCTCGGGGTACTGAGGCGCGCGAGCCCACGCAGTGGTTGAGACGCCCGACAGCTTGTACCGCACGTCGAGGCCGACAGCAGGCTTTCTCGCGAGGACGCATGCATGGACGCACTCCCGCGTTGACCACACAGAAACAGTCTGGCCGCGGGCGCTAGCGCACCCGCGGCGAGACGACAGAGCAGTCCGAAGACTCAGCTCCCTGCGCGCGCAGGGAGGCCACCTCGTACAGGGCGATGCCCGTGGCGACGGCGCGTTGAGGACTCGACGGTCACGCGATCGGGATCGACACGATCTGATCGCAGGTCTCGCGCACGAGGCGGGACAGGCCCGCGCCCTCGGCGCCGGTCACGACCACGAGGGGGCCATCCGCCAGCGACAGGCCGCGCAGAGGCGCGTCGCCGCCGCCATCCAGGCCGACCACGAAGTAGCCGGCCGCCTTGGCCTCTTCGAGGGCGCGCACGAGGTTCGTCGCACGAGCCACGGGCACGCGGGCGGCCGCGCCGGCCGACACCTCTCCACGCGGTCGTGTTGACGCCCGCGCTACGACGCTCGAGGATGATGACGCCGTCCGCGCTGAACGCGCTCGCACTGCGCAGGACCGCGCCCAGGTTATGGGGGTCCGTCACCCGGTCGAGGGCGACGAGGGCAGGTGGCCCTAGCTGCGCAGAGAGCGGCGATCAGGTCCGAGGCATCGGCGTACTCGCAGCCGCGCTACCTCGATGGCGACGCCCCTAGTGACGGCACCGTCGGTCGCGACATCCAGGTCGCGGCGGGTGACCCTGCAAACGGGGCACCCATGGCCGAGGCGAGGCGCACGACCTCCCTCCACGCGGTCGTCCTTCGCATTGTCGAGGATGAAGACGCGCTCGAATCGGGACCGAGGCGCGGGCGGCCTCGGCGACCGGGTTACGCGGCCGGCGATCAGCTCGTGGCCGGGCTTGATGCGATCGACGACTTGGCGCGGGCGCATCGCGGCCTCCTGGGCCTCGCGCGGGCCTCGCGCTTCACACTTGCGCTGTGGGCGGGATGGTAGGTGCGGTCCTCGGCCTTGGGGTCGGGCCCTTGCCTTCGAGGCGGCGGCGAGTGGCCGCCGGTGCCGACCTGCGCGCCCTTCTTGGTGCCCCTTCTTACGGATGGCGCCGGGGCGCCGCTGTGTAGAGGCCATGGTGTCTCCTCGTTTCTCGTGAACTGACACAAGCGTACGGGTTTTAGGGCCGCATCGGGGCCACAGGGCGCGCGCGGGGCCAAAATCACGATTGGGACAGGGTTCGCCTCAGTCCCGCGACAGCATGGCCGCGATCTTCTCGACCGTCGAACCCGGAGCGGATCGTCACCTGGCGATAGAAGTCCTCGCGCAGGAGGCGCTGCAGATAGGCGGTCTTCAGAGCTCTTCTCGTCGAATCCTGCCCCCAGAACACGCGTGCTCGCCGAAGTGCACGGCCTCGTCGCCCAGCTCCATGGCCTCGATGCGCTCGCGCACGTGGGTAGCGGTCCAGGCCTCGCGTATAGAAGAGCGCGTCGCGCTGACGACCCTCGCCGTGCCACCAGTCAGGCAGCTCATCGAGCTGGGCGAGGTAGTCCTGCGCCGTCAGGAGCGCCAGGCGGATCGCCGAAGTCGTATCGGAGCCAGGAGATCCTCGACCGCCTGGGCCACGTCTCGCGCGGGCGTCGGCCCCGGCCTCGAAGAGGAGGTTGCCGCTGTTGATGGTGGTGCGCACGTGTCCGAAGCCTTCGGCGGCGATCTGCTCGCGCAGCTCGCTCGTGACGACTCTTGTTCTTTACCGCCGACGTTGATGCCGCGCAGCAGCGCCACGTACTCATGCGTTCCTCCCCGTTTCTCGGTGACGCCTCGAGGCGTCGCCTGGTTATCAGAGTATCGGCCTCGGCTCGCATCGGCTGATCGCGCACGTTAACCCTCCGATCGCACGCACCCGCCACGCGAGCTTCAGGGCAGCTGCACTCCACACTCCAAATAGCGGGTTAACGTGCGACATAGAGGGTTACCACTGCACTAGCGCTAACGTGCGACATAGAGGTTTACCACCGCACTAGCAGGTTTACGTGCGAGCACGAACACCACGTCAGCCACACTGTTGCGCCCAAACGCAGACCACTGCGCACCAGCGGCCCAGTTTTCAGCGTTTCACCGGAGGTGGTCTGCGATTTCGCGTTACACCACCCCGAACCGCAGCTCACCGCAACCCAACGAAATTGCACTCACACGAGGGTCCGACACGCCACCGATCACCGCTGCTGTATAGGCTACGTGTCGTGCAAACCCCATGGGCACCACACGATGTGGGAGCTTCGAGGGCCGGAAGAGCCCGTCCGTGTGCCTGTGGCAGCGGCGCCGGCAAATGACAGGAAACGCCAATCTGGATAGGTTATGGCGTTCTGATAGGAAAATCACCTATCCAGAAGAGCGCTGTTCCTATCCAGAACACGCGAGAGATCACCTGGATACAAGGCTGGTCAGCTGGATGCGAGGCCAGCAAAGTGGCACCCATTCAGCTCTGTCGCGGATAGAGCCAGATGATGCGTGACAGGTTGTCGCCATACGGATAGGTTAATAAGCTTTCATCCGTATGTCTCACAACCTCATCCATGAAGCAACAACATCCACTACACGGGAGCACGAGCGAGCTAACGAGCAGGACTGTCCTACTGAAGGAAGCAATGCACAGATAGCGCGGCATTGCACCAGCAACCAGCCAGCGCAATACCTCCCCTGGTAGTGCAACATCCCCAATCAACAAGCAAAACGCGGCTCCTGGCGGCTAACACGCCACTGGGGAGGAGACCGGAGGGCACGCGCGATTCCGCGTGAAAACGCAGGACTGGCTGTGGCGCCCGTGGGCGGCGGCAGGGCCAGCGTGGCCTCGAGATCGGACCACCTGGAGCCGCAGGCTCGCGTGCGGCGATCTCGCGGGCGTGGCCGCCGCCCACGGGCGCGCCAAGCAGCCTCGGCCTCGCCGCAGCTCAGCCGCAGCTCAGCCAACACCCACGTCGCGCGCCGTCGCGGCCGTCCGCGACGGCGACGCCGGCGGTGGCCAGGCGGTCGCGCAGCTCATCGGCACGGGCCCAGTCCTGCGGCGGCGCGGGCAGCGGCCCGCCCCTCCAGCACAGCCCGACCAGCGCGTCCAGCGCCGAATGCCTGGCCGCAGCCGCGCCAGAGGCGCCAGCGCCGATGCCGGCCTGTCCGCGCCACCGCTCGTAGCGTCCAGGCCCAGCACGTCCAGCATGGAGCGAACCAGGACCCGCTCGCGGTACACACCGAAACGTCACCAGCAGCAAGCGCGGCGTTGCCGGCCTTGAGGTGCTCGTGCAGGACGCGCGAGCGCGCCGGCGACGTTGAGGTCGTCGTCGCCGGCGGCGACGAAGGCCTGCAGGTCGGCGGGTGCCAGGGCAATCCGGAGGCGTGAGTCTCGCCGGCGGCCTCGATCGCGCGGGCCAAAGGTGGAGAACTTCTCCCACGCGGCGTGCGCGGCAGGCAGCGTCTCGGCGCCCCATTCGATGGCGGAACGGTGATGGACCGTGACAGGGCCCAGCGCACGGCGACGGTCGACTCTCGGTGAGCGCCCCTGATCGGCAGACGTTGCCGAGCGACTTGGACATCTTCGCCCTTGGTGGTCACCTCACGTTGTGGACCTGATTAGGCGCGCGAACTCAGCCGGCGCCGTGACTGCCTGCTCGTTCTCGTGGTGCGGAAGCGCAGGTCGATGCCACCACCGTGGATGTCGAATTCGTCGCCGAGGTAAAGCGGCGCGACATGGCGGAGCACTCGAGGTGCCAGCCGGGTCGGCCGCGTCCCCAGGGGCTGTCCCACGAGGCCGTGGCCGGCTCAGACGGCTTACTGGCCTTCCAGAGGGCGAAGTCGCGGGGGTCGCGCTTGCCGGCTTCGACGGCCTCGTCGATTTGGGCGTCGTCCTCGGTGGTGCGCATGTCGACGAGGCGCTGGCGGGTGAGCGAGCCGTAGTCGGCCTGGGAGGACGTCGAAGTAGACGTTGCCGCGCCCATCCGAATAGGCGTGCCTGGCGTCGATGAGGCGCTGGACGAGGTCGAGCTGTCGGGATGTGGCCGGTGCGCGCGGCTCGTACGCCGTGGCCTCAACGCCGAGGGTCTCGTACGCCCCGGTGAACTTGCGCTCGAAGCGGTAGGCCCAGGCCCACCAGTCCCAGCCGGCCTCGGCCGACTTGTTCAGGATCTTGTCGTCGATGTCGGTGACGTTGCGACGTAGGTGAACTCGTAGCCGCTGCGGCGCAGCCAGCGGATCAGGGTGTCGAAGGAGACGGCGGCGCGCAGGTGGCCGACGTGGTGATCCCTGCACGGTGGCGCCACAGGTAGATGCCGACCTTGCCGGGGGTGACCGCTGAGGGGCTGGCGTGGCGCTCTGAGTCGTACAGGCGCAGCATGGCACCAATCCTACCTGGCGGGGCGAGGAGGTGAGGGAAACGGGCGCTCCCCGGGAGAGTAACGAGGCCCGGGCCCTCGCCTGCGCAAGCACGCTTCGCAGGTGGGGCTCGGGCCCGTCGAGTGAAAGAAAACTCAGGCGCGGGCACGCGCTCGCGGATGTGGCGCCTGAGGTCCCTCGACGGAGTTGGCGAGGGGCGATGCGCTCTTCGCGGCCTTCGATGCTCTTCGAAGCGCTCGGGTACGGCGGGAGGTGGCACGGCGGCCCGAGGATCGTGTCGGCGAACTTGACGGGCAGCGCGGTCTCCAGCGGACGACGAGCGGCCCTCGATCTGCGGGCGCACGGCGCGGCGACGTGCACGCCGTCGGCCGTGTGCGCCCGAGGAGGCCGCTGGCTTCCTCGGTGCGCGCGCGATCTCGGCGAGGGCGGTCCGCGTGGCGTGGAGGTGCCGGAGATGAAGCTGTAGGTGTCTGCGCAGGGCGCGAAACCGGGCGTGCCGGACAGGTCGGCGAGCCGTCGCGGGCCAGGGCTCACATCGAAGAGGGCGCGGGTGGCGTCGCCGTCGCGGCCCAGCAGGTCGAAGATGAAGCGCTCGAAGTTCGAGGCCTTGGAGATGTCCATGGACGGGCTGGAGGTGCCAGGGTGTCCGCGGAAGAGCGGGGGCGGTAGACGCCGGTGCGGAAGAACTCGTCGAGGACGTCGTTCTCGTTCGTGGCGACGACGAGGGTGCCCAGCGGCAGCCCATCTGGCGGGCGATGGGCGGCGCACACGTTTCCGAAGCGCCTGAGGGCACGACGACGCTGACTTTCGACGAGGCGTCGGCCCTTCCTCGGTGACGGCAGCCAGGTGGGCCACGTAGTCAGACCTGGCGAGCAGGCGCGCCCAGTTGATGGAGTTGACGGCGCCCACGTGCCAGGTGGCCTTGAAGTCGGCGTCCATGTTGATGGCCTTGACGAGGTCCTGGCAGTCGTCGAAGACGCCATCGACAGCGACGTTGACGATGTTCTCGTCGAGGAGGGAGAACATCTGGGCGCTGGAAGGCAGGTCATGCGGCCGGCGGGGTGAGTATGACAACGGAGAGGCTGCGTCGGCAACGCAGCGCGTACTCGGCGGAGGAGCCGGTATCGCCGGAGGTCGCGCCGACGATGGTGAGCCAGTCGCCGCGGCGGGTGAGCTCGTATTCGAAGAGTTCGCCGAGAGCTGCATCGCCAGCTGTCCTTGAAGGCGGCCGTGGGGCCGTTCGGAGGTGGGCGATGTGCAGGTCGGTGCCTTCCAGGGCGTCGACGGGGACGATCTGGGGGTCGGAGAGGTGCGGTAGGCGCGGGCCGTGATCGCGCCTCAGGTCATCGGCGGGATGTCGTCGACGAAGAGGAGATGATGCCTGCGGCCATGGCTGCGTAGCCGTCCTCGCGCAGAGACGATGCGCAGCTCATCCAGGTCGGAGCGAGACAGCGTCGGGTATTCCTCGCGGTAGAGGCCGCCGTCGGGGGCGAGGCCTTCCAGGAGGATGTCACTGAAAGAACGGGTGGGCGTGTTGCCGCGTCGGGTCGAAATGTAGCGCACGGGTCGATCCCATCGGAGAGGGCGCGTGGCGGCGAGGGCGCCCGACCTCGTCACATGTACGAGCGAGGCGAGGCCACGTGAGCTCGGGGAAGCCTCACGATCGACTGTGACACAAACGACGGGTGAGTACGAACGATTCCCCGTGGACGCAGCCTTCCGCCTTCGATTCCTCGAGTGCCCCGATTCCCCAGCCGCCATCGGGTGCGCCAGTCACGGGCGTTCCCCGTGCCCGTCGACGAACGTGTTTGCTGCGTCGTCGTCGCTCCTCAACCCCATCACTCGCCCGAATGATCCGGGAGCAGCCTCGACAGTTTCTTCGAAGCGCGGGTGGTTTATCGCCTTGTCGATCCTCGCATTCTCATCGTCGTCCTCCTGGTCCTCGGCTGCTTTCTTCCGCCGGGGCCCCACGCCGCGCGAGAGAGAAGAACGGTCCTCAGATACGCCGGGTCCGCGACGAACACCGGAACATCTCCAGCGCCTGGCGGCGGGCATCGGCACGGCGTGGACCCTCGACAATGTCTCCCCGGTCCGCGGGGAGCACCAGAGGTGACGACGCTGGTCGACGGCACGACTTCTGTACGTGGCCGCAACTCCAGGACGCCAGTGACGGACTCGACGTTGCCGCCGTGGATATTTCGCCTCTCAGCCTCGAGGTCATCTGGGACTCCAGCAACCCGCAGCTACAGCGAGATTCCTACCGGTTCTCGCTGCGCACGAGTCTCGTTCGGCGACAAGCTCATCGCTGGCAACACCACGGTGGACAAGGCGACGGGAGAGGTTCAGGAGGCCCCTGGTTCGATGACGCGCCTCTGGCGGCGGCCGGTGACGTCCTCGTGACGTGCTCGCGTGCCGAGACCTGCGCCGGGTGGACGTGGAGACCTCCGAGTGGAAGCAGCAGTGAAGTCGATCACGGCACTGCAGGACACGAGCAACAAGATCTGGGATATGCGCGCGACAGCCTGGTCGTCGGCTCCGGAAACGACGCGTCGGTCCTGGCCCCGTGCAGGACAGGCGATCCCTGCAGCTGATCAAATGCGCACACGGGAACGGTCGCGACGCTCAGTGACAGCGTTCGAATGGAGCGATCCGGCTGCCGACGCGATGTCCTCGTCGCCAGCGACGGAGTCGCCATTAGGGATAACAACGACGAGGTGCGTTTCTATGACGTTTCCGGGACGCTCGTCAATTCCTTCGAGGTGACACGCTACCTGAGTGCGATCGCGCAGGGCGGCCAGGCCCCGACCCTCGAGGAGCTGCAGGCATACCTGAAGTCCGGGAAAGCCCCTGTGGGCGACGGGCATGATCGAGGCGTCGGGCCAGTGCGAGGACGTGACCGCTCTCCGACTTCGGCCGGGAAGCTCGCGCATCGTACACATGCCAAGGGCCTGTCGATCAGTTCCAGCGATCCCTGCTACACGGATGTTGACGAGGTGCGTGTGAGCCCCGACGGCGCCGCGGTGTACGTATCGAATGGCAACAGCACGGAGATCGAGCACGCCTACTTCCTCGACACGGACGGGGATGTCGTCCACGCGGCCACTGACATGGTGAAGTCGGATCAGCTGACGTGGGCGTTCGACGACCTCATCATTGCGGTCTCGAAGGGCCAGGTCACGGCCTTTACTCCGGCTTCCGCGTGACGCTACCCTGGTGCGCATGACTGAACTGCCTTTCCGCATCGGCTAAGCGGTCGACGTCCACGCGTTCGCCGCTCCCGACTCGCCGCGCCCTCTGATGGTCGCGTGCCTGGAGTGGCCGGGAGAGCGCCCTCTTGAGGGGCACTCGGACGCGGACGTCGCCGCGCACGCTCTGTGCGACGCGATGCTGCTGGCGACGGGCCCCGGTGAGTTGCACGGTCTTTGGCGGACCGCCCGGAGTGGGCGGGGCGCCTCGGGCGTGCCCTCCTCGAGGAGGTTCGCCGCATGGCGGCCGAGGCCGGCTGGGTACTCGGCAACGCGACCTGCATGTCGTCGGGAATCGGCCTCGAGTGGCGTCAGCTCGACCGCCCGAGGCCTGCGCGCCGCGAGCGAGATCGCTGGGGCACGGTCACCGTGTCGGCGACGACCTCGATCACCTGGGTTTCACGGGACGAGGCGAGGCGTGGCCGCGCTGGCAAGCGCCCCATGGTGCGCGCCGAGGGCTAGCCGCGAGCGCCCGCCGGGACGCAGCGTGGTAGAAACGTGTTAGGAGCAACGACGACCTCCGCCACACGTCCGACGACGCAGCACGCGCTCGCTCTTCCGACGCGTGGGATGACCTGTCGCAGCTCGATATCCCAGCACTCCCAGACTGTGGGGATCTTCCGGGGTTCGCGGACCTCCCTGAGCTCGCATCGCGCCAGAGTTGGACGCGTTGCAGGAGTCAGCGATGCCAGAGATCGTGATGCCGGATCTGGAGATGCCGGACCTCGACGAGTTCCTTCGTCACACCGCCCGTGCCGACCGACGTCCCTCAGCCAGACGCAGTCCTGGAGACGGGATCTGCACCGACGGCGGAGCTGAACAGCCCGACGCCAGCGCCTCCCACAAAGCCGCCACGGCCTCGTCGCAAAAACGGTCCAGAAGCAAGCAGGAATCGCGTCCGACCGCCGCCACGGCCTCGCCGGAGGAGGCAGCCTGCAGCCACGCGGGCACCACAGCCGGCCACTCGTCGGGTCACGCCCGCGAGGACCCCGCGAGCCTCGAGTGCGAGCAGAGCCGAACTCATCGCGTTCGTCGCTCTGTCGCGCATCGCGATCGGCTTGGGCGCGTCGTTTCTCTCGTCCACTCGCGACGGTTTCATCATCGACACCTTGGGCACGCAGACCTCGTCGAGACGCCAGCACACAGGCGGACTCCGAGGTATCGCGAACATGCGGCGAACCCGCCGACCCGTGCGGGTGTCGCCGCGGGAGCGCCACGAACACGCATTCCATGTCGCCCGCAGTGGGCTTTCGGGCGTGGCCACCGCGTGGTTACGCTCGAGCTGCCGTCAGAGATGAGCTCAGTTCCGGACCGCAGATGTTCGCCGAGGGTCAGGTCCTCTACATCGCCGGCGACGACGTGATCGAGAGCCAGCGCGGTTCCGCCGTCAGAACTCAGGCCTCACGACCTGTCCGCCGGAGGACCTGACCCTCCTGCGGACACGGTCGGCCCGGACGGAAACTCCGCGATCGCGGCGTACACACCCGCGTTCGTGTCGATGCGGACCCAGCTCTTTCCACGACGTAGTCATCGCAAGGCAACCGGCGAGCAGACACAGGCGGCGTGGGCGATGATTTTCTCGCGCAGGCCGGCGGCCTCGTGGTGACCCGTTCGACGAGCATCCTCGTGCCGCGGGTGGATGCAAACCTCCGGCGAGTGGACGAATCTGTGATGACGACGACGAATCCACACAGACGTCCTACGGGATGAGTAACCAGGGTTTGGCTATGCGCCCGCAGGCACCACGCGCTCCGGCACGGGTGAACTCGCCTCCGTCCTGGTCCCCTCCGGCCATCAGGAAACCTTCGCGATCATCAACATCCATACGAAAGACAACGTGCGCCCAGCTGACCAGTCAGGCTTGGGCCAATACGTCGAAGTCGCGACCGACGGCTTCGTCGCCGCAGACGCTGCAGCAGCGACAGGCTGCTCTACCGACAGCGCGGGGCCCACCAATCCACGTGTCTCGATCGATGAATTATCTGCGTCTACCCGCAGTCAGCCGCGACGACACGATCCGAGCGCCACGGATCGTGAAAGCCTTCCTGACGGACAAACGCGCGAATTGGTCGATTTCGACGGGCGGTAGACCTCGTGGGCGAGAAAGACTGTTTCCATCGAGATCACACCTCCGACGGATCGACGCACACGACCCGGTGCCCGGAGCGCTGAGTCCGTTCATGACCAGCTTCCGTGCTACTTCAGCGAAGGAGGTTCTGCGTCAGCGCTGGTGGCTCCGGTCCTCTACGCCGATACCTTCACCCTACCAGGACCCGAAGCAGTATTTCATCGATACCGCCAACGGGCTGCGCACATCAAAGCCTTCTCAACCCGCCGAAGGCGAAACCCTTGTGGGTCTTCGATTGACATGCTCATGGAATGACCGACGCAGGCGTCAAGCAGCCGTTCGTGCCGGCGTCCTCCGAAGATCACCGTCCTGCGACCAGCACGACTGCCCTCTCGCCGAAACGTCTGCATGAACAACGATGACCTCCGCCGCGGTTCCGGCGACGAGGTCGCGCACCGCCCTCCGATACGCCGAGCGCGGATCCGCAGTATTAAACGTGCCCGAGTTCCCGGAGTTCGGGGAATTGCCCGTTCACGCCGCTGCCTGACCTCGCGCGCCTCTGCCGGAGCTGCACCGCGCTGCCGGATTTCGGCGATTTCTGAACGACACTCGTCCGTTATCCCGGACGAGGAGCTGATACTTCGTCCGGCGGACAGCGAAAGCCTCCGCCACAGACCTCCCGGTGCGTTGCGTCGCTTCCTGAGGCTCACGCCACCACCCGCCGTCACTGACCCGCTCCCGAATGCCGCGTCCCTGCCCGGGCGATGAGGCTGCGCAGGCAGAGGGCGGCAACAACTGGCCGCAGGTGGAAGACATCCCGACCACCGCTTCCCCTACCCCTGCCAGACGCGGTCCCTCGAGGTGGAAAGCGCTCCCACCCCCGACGAAACCGTCTCCACGGCGGCGGCCACGGCCTCGTCGCGGAGGGCACCCCGATGGTGGCCAGAAGTCGACGATTCCCTCCCACAGCCCTGGAGCTCTCCCGGACGCGGGTGGACAAGACGGCCGTCAGCGGAAGCCGTCGGTCGTTATGATCGTGCTCGGCTGTATCCTCGCTCTCAACGTCGCGTAGTTCCTCTTCTCTCCCGGTCGGAGCGGGTCGTCGTCGACGCCTTCGTCCCATCAGACCTCGAGCGCCAGCGCTGCAACGAACACGGAGGTACGCGAACATGCGGCGAACCTGCCGGCCCCGCGCGCCCGGGTACCGCGGGAGCGCCTCGAACACGCATTCCATATCGCCGCAGTGGTCCTCGGGGTGGCGACCGCGTGGACGCTGCCCATTCGGAGCAACACCCGCTCTCCCCACCCCAGGTGTACGTCGACGGTTCAACCGTCTGCCTCTGTCGGTCAGGCTCTCCCGATGGCGAAGCCAGCCAAGCCGTCACCGTCACTGCCACGCATGTGTCAGAACACCCGCCCTCCTATGGTCTTCGACCGGCCCTCAGCGATGATGACGTATCCAGCCCTACACGCCTGCGTTCGTCTCGAGCGAGGACAGCGCGTCTTCTTCCGCGACGATCATCGACAAGACGACTGGTGAGCAGACCCAAGCCCCCTGGGTGCGTTTCCCCCTCGCATATGCCGACGGCATCCTCGTGACCTGTACGCCACCGTCCACCTGCAACGGGTGGACGGGGGCGGTTTCGACGAAATGGACGACCCTGGACAACACCAACAGGGCGGCTGAGAAAGCGGGTTGGTGCAGCATTTCTTGGATTACGTGCCCTCAGTTCGCTGCTCTCCGGGTAGCGGGGCAGCACACCTCCGCCCTGCTCCCGACGCACTTTTTCGCAACGTCCCCAGATCATTCGCATCCATCGGGCGGGCTGACCACCCCGAGCGGCTCGGACGAGACGTAAGTCCCCGAGCGTCGAAGTCGCGTCCGACGTTACCTCGTCTTCGAAAGCGTCAGTCGCATGACTCTCTCTTCGACGGTGACGGAACCTTGCAGTCCACGTTCAGCGCGCCGCGCATGCTTATTCTGCCGGTGGTCAGTGATGACGGGACGTACCGAGCATCTCAGGCCTCAAAACTACATGACTGAGGGAAAGCGAGATGGTCGAGGCGGTACGGTCGAACGCTGGACCGCGACAACGACTGCAAGCTTGGCCACTCTCTCCGCTGGCGGATCTGACGCGTAAGACCCACCTCCGGAGGAGCTTCGCCGTTACGCGACCGAGTACTGCGTGATGAAACCACGCCAGCTGCGCGTCAGCGCCGACGAATCAGCTCTTCACATCGACGCTTTTGCGCGGGGCCAAGAGCAAATATTTCATCGACGTCGCCAACGGGCTCACCCACACGTCATCCGAACTCAATGCGATGGATGAGACCACGTGGGTCTTCGACGACATGATCATCGGCCTGACCGACGAGCGGACTCACGGCATTCGTGCCGGCCTCGTCGTAACACCACCACCCCGGGTGTGATAGAAACTACTCATGAGCATTAGCGATCACCCCGTTCCACACGCCCTCGCGCGGGCATGGCGCAGCGGGATGGGCGTCACGCGCCCACCAAGCAGCCGCCTCGCGAGACAAACTATTCTCGCTGCCGCGCTCGTGACCACCCTCGCCGTCATTGTCCTCGTCGTTCTTGTCGGCCGATGGTTTTGGCCCTCTTCCTCTATAACGTCACTGGAAACTGCGCGACGGCGTACGACGCAAACGCCCGACCGCAGGATACGGCGGGCAGGCGATCACACACCTCCTGTCTCCCAACTGGGCCTCGGGCATCGAGACGGCGTGGCGCATTCCCTCAGCGCAGGCGATACGAGCCCCATCGTCTTCCTCTACGCCGAGGAAGCACGCTCTACGTCACTTTCCAGTCCATTCTGGGATCCTCGAAAGGCCTTTACCGCGCAGCGGCGTACGATCTGTCCGGCACCGAGCCTCGCCTGCTGTGGGATGAGAAGAAACAGAAGCCCCCGTACATCGACACGTCCGCATTCGTCGTCACCGACACGGCCATCGTGTTCAATTCCGTCATCATTCACAAGGCAACCGGGCGGCTGTCCACACCCCTGGGAGAACGCGAAGCCGGTTGCCTTCGCGACGGCATTGTCGTGACCTGCGACGGGATATGGACATGCAAGGGCTGGGCACGGGACTCCTCCGGATGGATGCAACAGTGGAGCTCCTGGACAGCAACGCAGGCCTTCGACAATCTGAGCTCGGACAGGATCACCCATCCCACCAGCAGGGTCATCACAGACAATGAGGACGACGAGCGTACTCCTTCCGATCAAGACGAGCGAGCATCCGGCCCAGCTCATCGATCCGCGCACAGGGTGGTGACAGACCTCGAGGATCCGCCTCTCTGCGACACGAACAACCCTCGTGGTGTGCTCCTCGCGCGACGGGGTCGTCGCCTACGACGACTACACAGCCCTCACCTTCGACGCGGGCGGATTCCTCGTGGGAGTACAGCCTGCCTCAACTGGCGGGCACGCATGACGACGGACGACGGGACCTACCTCCATCGCCGATATTCAGGAGTTTTCTCTGGCTCCAGCTCAACGTGGGCAACAGCGACCGTGAAAACGGTGAACGGGGCAAAGGAGGCGATGCCTCCATCCTCACGATCACTCCAACCGACGGTAGCCCCAGTCGCCCGGTGTGCCCCAACGACAACAACCTGGGCCGCACGTACGCCTACGCACCTCTGAGATTCGTCGGCCCCGGGGCAGGGATGTGGTGTTCGCAAAGTTCAACACACCGCAGGGCGAGGGCGGATTCGTCGACCGACACGAGGGACCGGGGACGCGTACGTCTCCGAGGAACTCAACATGACCCGGAACCTCACCTGGGTGTTTGACGACCTCGTCGTCGGCGTCGTCGACGACACCATCGTACATTCACGCCTCACTCGTCATGACGGCAGCGCTTGAAGGGAAGGAAGAATCGTGAGCGATAACTATCTGATGAGTCAGATCCCAACGCGTCTCCGCGCGCCTCGCAAGCGGAAGGGCCTCCTGTGGCTGCGCATAGTTTCTCCTCACCTGGGTGGCCTTCATACTGGCCTTCATCCTGGACATGTGCGACCAGCACGTCACACGACACCTGGCCGAGCGCAGACGGGAACTGGGGGGTTCTTCTCTGACGGGCTACCACGGTACAGCAGAAGGACACACGTCACCATCTCCCCGGGTGGGCCTCGAGTTGCCGTCGCATGGACGCAGCCCTTCGATTCTGCAGCCGCGAGCCCGTTGCGCCACAGCTATTCGTCGAGGACGCCACCCTCTACGTGGTGTCCTACGGCCCGACTCGAATCCCGTCACGACGATCTCGGCCTACGACGTGTCGGGCACCGAGCCGAGCGCCCTGTGGACGTCCACCGAGCACGACCACCGCGTCTGCGCGCCTACGCATTCCCCAGGTTTCTCCACCGACACGCACCTCATCATCGGCCCCACTCCCTCGTCGATAAGACGACCGGCTATCAGACCCACGTCCCCTGGGGGCGACGAGCTGCCATGCGTTCACCCAGGGCGTCGTGGTCACGTGTGACACCGTCGAAACCTGCAGCGGCTGGACGAACGAGGCGGGCACGTGGACCCAACGATGGAGCACGAGGACCTCGCCTCAAAACCGCACCGGATTAACGTTCCTCTCCCCCATCACGCACCCGACAGACGCGCTCACTGGCAGCGGGGAGAACACCTCGGTACTCGTGCTCGTCGACGTGTCGCACGCTGCCCCTGCAGCTCATCGACCCGCGCACCGAGGGAGCTACGGACCCTCGGCACGCCTCCGTCGAAGGACGAGGAGATCAAGCATCAGGTCACGCTTGCGAGCGACGGCGTGGCCGCGCTGAGAGATGGCAACACGGTGACCGCCTACGATCCGAGCGGCACCGTCGTCGACACGTACAAGATAACAATCCAGTGGGTCCGTCCACGAGCGACAGCTTATTGCCGACGCTCGAGCAGCTCAGATCTTTTCTATACGAAGGAGACCGCCCCCTGGACGACGAGCTTCGTCAGCGCCGAGGATCCACCGATCACTCGCCACCGTTACGCGAGATCTCCACGTCTACACCGGCGAGTCCTCAGCATGCGGCCTGACGGGGCGTTCCTGACGGAGAGCAGCCAGCAACTTCTTCTCGTCCGTCGCGATGCGCTCCAGCGCTGGCGGCAGCGTCCTCTACCTTCGGGGCGCGGGTCCGCAGGCACTCCCGCGTTCGTGTTTGCGATGGCGGACAACGTGACGAGCAGGTCGGAACAACTCGACGAGGGCCACCAACCTCACGTGGGTCTTCGACGATCTCCTCGTGGGGGTCACGAAAGACAGCTGGTTGCTTTCACGCCCGACCGCGACTAAGAGGACGGAAAACGAACGTCCCGCGCCCGAGGATCACTCGGTTGCGTCGGGGACGCCATGCTTACGGGCGGGTCCTCGTCGAGGACTCACTCCTCCATGTGAGCCAGGGATCGCGCGGTCCGCCTTTCACCGGGATCGTGAGGGCCAGGCCGACGCCGAGATCAGCAGCATGATGCCGAGGATGCCCCAGTAGGTGTAGTCCTCGCCGGCGGGCGTCATGCGCTTGCCGAGCATGAGGAAGAGGCTGTACATCACGCGGGAGCCATGAAGGACACGGCGCGGCCGGTCGTCGCGTAGAGGCCGAAGACCTCACCCCTCGCGGCCAGCGGGGATGATGCGCGACTGGGAAGGAACGCGACGCAGACTGGGTAGCCGACGAAGACGCACAGGACCAGGCAAGAGTCCAGAACACGACGGGCTACGCGGGCGTGCAGGAAGAAAGACACCGAAGCCGGCGACGACCATCGCGCACAGGGACAGGATGATGACGCTAGCTTCGGGCCGATCTGTCGTCGACCCATCCGAAGCGGCGACAGTCGCGAGGCCGGCGACGATGTTCGCGCGATCGCGAAGATCATGACCTGGCTGGCGGTGAAGCCGAAGGCGGTCTTAGCCAGGACGGCGCCGAGGTGAAAGACGCCGGCGAGGCCGTCGCGGAAGAACGGCGGAGGCAATGAGGAAGAAGAGGGTGTGCGGGGCCTCGTTCTTGAGGGTGCGCACGGTGCGCCAGGGAGCTTGTAGGAGTCGATGATCGACTCGTTGTCGCCGCCGGTCTGGACCTTCTTGGGCATCGGCGGGTGGAGGATGACAGGGATCGCGAAGCCGCCGAGCCACAGTGCGGCGATCACCATGGAGATGCGGATGTTCAGGTGCGCGTCGGTAGGCACGCCCGCAGATTCACACAATGAGGCCGCACGAGGATGAGCAGCAGGACGATGCCGCCGATGTAGCCGGACGCCCAGCCGAAGCCCGAAATCTTGCCGCGGTCTTCCTTCTCGCCCAGGTGGTTGAGCATCGCGTTGTAGTTCACCGAGGCGAACTCGAAGAACACGTTACCCAAGCCGAGCAGGCGCACTACCTGCAGAGGGCACCTCAGCCCGAGGACCGACTCGGGGTGCACGAAGTACATGGCGAGCATACAGACGACGACCGCGCCCGTGAACCATCCGAGCCAGACTCCGCCCCGGCCTCGTCGATCGGCGCGCTGGCCGGTGATGGGGGCCAGCAGGGCGATGAACAGGCCCGCGATCGTCGCCGTTGCTGAGCCAGGTCAGGCCGTGCCCGCGTCGGTGAAGACGCCGTCGCTGGTCAGGTAGGTCGTGAACACGAAGGTCGTGGCGACCGCGTTGAAGGCGGCGCTACCCCAGTCCCAGGCCGCCCATTCGACGACTTGGCGCGTGATCACGCGATGGGGTGCGCGTTGTGCTCGCGGGATCAGGCCCTTCGACGGGGAGTACTCGGCGGCGCGTGTGCGTCCAGGGTGAAAACTACCACGTTCTGTAGCTCACCTTCTCTTCGGGCCGCACTCGGAACGAGGCCGGGGAACCACCGAGCGACCTGACCACATGTCGCGCTGGGATGTCAGGATGGAGGAGAAACACGATGGCACACAGCACGCTGGTGAGCCCCTCGGAAGCCGACAAGCAGTACGCCAAGGCGAATAACGGTTCGCGCGTGCCATCTTCTTCCGGTGACCGCGGTTATCTTCCTCTTACTGTCGGGATATATTCCAGGCGGCATCGCCTATTTTTCTCTGGCTGACCGCTTGCTCTTAGGATCGCATCTGCGTTCCTCGCAGTCGCTCAATTGCTCCGCCGATACGACAGATGGATCGTGCACGTAGAGGAATATCGTACGTCCCACCCTTCCTCGTTCGCGTGAAACAGATCGCCTTCGGCATCGGCACAGCCTGCGCTCGATAGCGATCATCATCGAAAGTGCTGGTGACCCGACTCGCCGTCGGCACTGTCCTCAGCTTGATCACGGGCCTCATGTTCTCGACGATGTTCTACTTCATGTTCTGTCCTCACCCCACAGGCTCTGGCTAATTCATCAGGGCAATCAATCAGTTCATCCTGCAAACATGTCGCCTTCGTTCTCTCATCGACAAGTCCGCGACACGTGTTCCATGGGATCGCCATCCGACCATTAAGGGCTTCAGTCAATTCCCGACATCGGCGATCAGCTTCCGCTCATGTACGTGTCCGCCGACGGAGCCAATCGCCATGGAGTTCGACATGACAGGAATCCCATACCGCTTTCGCGGGTGGACAGCCCTCATCACTTACTTGAACAATCGGCTGGAAAGAGCTGCAATGCTGGCTTCTCAGAGCAGGATGGCATCGTGCGATCTTGACAGCCCTGCTTTATATCGCCGCCCGGGCCTCGGTGGGCGCGAGCGAGACGCAGCACCGACAACGCCAACCGGGCGGTGCGCTGAGCGCTCGCTTACTCGGCTGCGAGGATCTGCGCGAGCGCCAGGTCGAGGGGCGCGTGACCTTCATGGAGCGCTCGTCGCCCGCGACGGTCTGGACGGAACCCCAATGGCCTCGACGAGACCGGCGTCGTCGGTGGCCGCAGCCGCCTCGTCCGCACCCAGGGAGGCACCCGCCTCGTGCGCGCGCATAAGGACATCCCACCGGAAGCCCTGCGGGGTCTGCACGGCCACCATGTCGGAGCGACGGGGCGTACCCGTCACGACGCCGGAGCATCCACGGTCTTGAGGGTGTCGGTGACGGGCGGGACGGGAATGACCGCGCCCGCGCCGCCGGCAACCGCGTCGATGACGCGTCGGTGACCTGCGGTCGTCAGGGGCGCGCCGCGTCGTGCACGAGGACGACCGCGTCTGCGTCGCGCTCGCCGAGGGCGGCAAGGCCCAGGGCCACCGACTCCTGGCGCGAACGATCAGAGCCAGCGACGACGGTCAGGCGGTCGATATCGGTCAGGGCGCGCTGAAAATCCTCGATGGACGAGGCCGGGCCGTCGGCGATCGCCCCCACTCGGCGCGTAGAGCGCGGGCCGCCACCACAGAGGGCGACCCGAGAGTTCAACGAGGGCCTTCGGACACTCGCAGCCAAGGCGAGACGGAGCCTGCGGCCGTCGGGAGCCGCGCAGGACCTCACTCTTCGACGGCATCTTCTTCGATCTCGATGCGAGCCCTCAGCCAGGACGGCGTCGAGGGCGCTCGGCGGCGGCGGACTTTTCGATGTTGCGCGCCAGGGCCAGCTCGGGAGGTGAGGATTCCGCGGGCCTTCGTCAGCATGCGCTTCTCACCCGTGGACAGCTTCTTTCAGATCGTCGCGGCGGGTCGGGTCACGCGACCTCGACCTTGACGATGTCGCCGGTGGCGATCTTCTCCTGGTTCGCCTTGAAGCGACGCGACCAGTTGGTGGGCTCCTCGATATAGGGGCTCGCAGAACGGAGAGGACCTCTTCAAGGCCGTCCTCGTCAACGATGTCGCGAACGCCGACCATGTCGACGTTTTCGGCGGGGACCTGAATCTCGAGGTCGCCCTGGTTCACGCGCAGCTTCAGGTACGTCCGCTCCTCACCACGAATGGTGCGCGTCATGACCTCTTCGATCGTGGCTGCGCCGTGGTGCGGGTAGACGACCGTCTGACCGATTTCAAACGACATGGATGGACTCCTGGATGCTTGCGTGGATAGCACAACTATTCTACCAGCTGGCGAGCAAAACCGACCCATACAGTGTGAAAGCTCAACGTTACACGCATACAAGGATCGACACAAACCAACTTCAAGCACGACCGCAATTCGTCCCAGCATGCGACCCTGCTCACGGTCAAACGTGCACCATAAGGACGGTCATCACACCCAAAAACGCGCAGGATTCTGGGCTGACGAGCTCCGGCCTCGCCCATGCAGACGAGGCCGGGGCAACGCGTCAGATCACTTGCCTGGTTGGCGACCGCGGCGATCTTCGCCTCGGCCTCGGGATCCAGGTAGGTACCGCCCTTCTTGATGGGCTTGAGGGTTTCCTCGTCGAGCTCGTACACCAGCGGAATGCCGGTGGGGATGTTGACGCCGGCGATGTCCTCGTCGGAGATCTCATCCAGGTGCTTGACGATGGCGCGCAGCGGGTTGCCGTGCGCGGCAATCGCATGACGGTCTTGCCGGTCTTGATCGCGGGAACGATGGTCTCGTCCCGGTAGGGCAGCAGACGCGCGATGACGATCGCTTGAGGCACTCGCTCATGGGGACGGGCTCACCGGCGTAGCGCGGGTCGGTGTCCTGCGAACTCCGGAGGCCGGCCTCGATGGCGGGCGGAGCCACGTCGAAGGAACGGCGCCACAGCATGAACTGATCCTCGCCGTACTCGTCGCGGTTTCCTTCTTGTTCTTGCCCTGGGCGCACCGTAGTGACGCTCGTTGAGGCGCCAGTCGCGCTCAACGGGGATCCAGTGGCGATCAGCAGCGTCGAGGGCGAGGTTCGCGGTCGTGATGGCGCGACGCAGCATCGACGTGAACAGGAGGTCAGGCTTCACGCCCGCTTCCGCGAGCTCGCCACCGTGGGTAGCCTCCGCGCGGCCTTGTCCGACAGCGGAACATCCACCCAACCGGTGAAGAGGTTCTTTGCATTCCATTCGCTCTCGCCGTGGCGGAGCAGCACCAGTTGTAGCTCATGTCTCCATTCTCCCACAGGTGCGGGCACCTCCCACCGTGGCGTTGATCACGCCACAGCTGGACAGACCTCCTCTGACCCACCACACCACCCCACCAACTCTCGAGCGAGGCACTCGAAGCCTTGTTCGAACAAAGACCCCGGACATACCCTGATTGTCCCCTGACCGGCACGCCATTTTCCCCTGACACCCTTTGACATTCCGCGGTTTTACATAATTACCGGAACAGTGTGCGCATGTTTTTATTTCCCGTACGGTTAGGAACATGAACATCACACGACGTACCTAGCAGCCACCACTCTCATCGCTGCGACCGCTCTCGCCCTCGGCGCCTGCGGCTCCTCGAAGCCCCAGGCCACCGACGCGTCCCCGCCGCGGACCCGACGATACCGGCGGCCACCCAGTCAGCCATGGCCCTCGTCCGTTCCGGACCGTCCCCGGATACCGCCCCGGCGAAATCCCCTGATTCCCCTGTTCGCCGTCCCTTCCATCGACGTCTTCGCTTCCAACGCTGACAAGGCCATCGTCGATTCCGCCTCCAAGTCCCTCAACACGGTTCCCGGCGTGACCGTCTCGCCCGCCAAGTGCGACGGCACCTCCCTCGTGTCCGGCACGACCGTCTTCGGCGGTGACGGCTCGGCAGTCTCCTCACTCGGACAATGGCACCGTCGTCAACGACGGCCAGGGCAGCGGCACCATTACCGAGGGCCCGATCTCGATCATCTACGGCGGTGACGGCTCTGGCATCTACTCCAACGCCGACACGATGGTGTCCCTCGTCGTGAGCGCGGATGGCTCCGGCACCTCTTCCACCCCCACCACGAGCATCGTCCTGAACGGCCACGGTGGCGGCAACTACTCAACAACACGGAGATGGAGACGATCACCATCGAGGCCGACGGCTCCAGCGTCTACTCAGGGAACCGCACGATCATCAACAACGGTGACGGCACCGGCAGCGCACCGACGAGAAGCTGACGATTATGAACAACGGCGACGGCACCGCGACCGTCAACGGCAGAGGACGTCAAGGACGCGCCGAAGGTCGGAGAAAATCGGCAAGCTCGGCAGGGATTCCGCCCGTCGCCAACCTCAAGCCCGTGGAATCCTGCGGCACCGTCATCACCCTGGAGGACGGCGTCCTCTTCGACTTCGGCAAGTCCGACATCCGCCCCGAGGCCGCCGGACCATCAAGTCCCTCGCGACCGTGCTCCAGCAACAAGGTTCCCGCTGCCCACATCTACGGACACACCGACTCCATCTCGGACGAGGCCTTCAACCTGCAGCTCTCCCAGGAGCGCGCGGACGCCGTGATGGCCGAGCTGAAAAGGACGGCGTGAGCTCCACCCTGGATGCGACCGGCTACGGCGAGTCGAAGCCGGTGGCTCCAACGAGAACGCCGACGGTTCGGACAGCCCTCGGGTCGCGCGCTCAACCGCCGCGTCGAGATCTTCATCCCCGCCTTCTAGTACCCTGACTAGCGCTTACCTACGACCGATCAACGAAAGGGAGACCCCATGTCCCTGAAGTCCCTCCTTCCCGCCGCGGCCGCCGTTGCCGTCGCCTCCTGGCCCTCGCCAGCTGCTCCATGACCACCAACGTGTCCGGCGGCGACTCTTCGACCCCCACCGCTTCGTCCTCCGAGGGCACGGACCATTCCGGCCACGACCACTCCGACAAGTCCGATTCCTCGGATAGGTCCGACGCCAGACCTACACCATTGAGGGGTGTCCAACTCCCCGTCGACATCCCCGACGGCTACCACGAACGTCGTGGTCAACGGCTCGAACAACCACATCGAGGCGACGACGTCGCCGAGATTACGGTCAACGGCTCCGCGAATGCCATTGCCGTGGACTCCGTCAACAAGGTGTCCTTCACGGGCTCAACAACTCGGTTCAGTACGAGAAGGGAAACGCCCCGCAGACCGGCTCTGACTCGGGTGCGAATAACACCGTCACCAAGGGCTGACGTTTGTCTGCAGAGTGAGGGGTGGTGCGCATGAAGCGCACCACCCTCACTAGCTCAATACACATTGATGGGTACGCGCGCTGCGTACCCACAATGTATGATAATGTCGAGGCCTGAGCCTCACGGTATTCCTCAACAACCTCAGCGGGAATACGTCACGCTCGGACACGTTGTGCCCATTTTTCCTTCGCCCACGCGCGAATCTTCGCGGTCTCGAGGCGCTGAGTGGGGTTGCCCGCATTGCCGCGGCGACGGGTCGAACCCGTCTTACGGCCAGCCTTGATGTACGGCTGAATTAGCTTCGGCGAATTCCTCGAAATGAGCGCGGTTCAGGTCAATTTCATAGGACGCGCCGTTGAATGCAAAACGGACGGTCTGGTCGGCGGGGGATGCCGTCGAAATCATCGACGACTTCCACAATCTTCTTCGTCTTCTTCACGATGTCGTTCCTTTCAGGGAAATGAGAGTCGGAATTAATAAATGCCTCATTCACTACAATTGGGGTAACTCACAATTGAGCGGAATTGTCAACGCAAATTTCAAATCGAACGTGACGTACACTGCACCGATTTATTGATCTGAGTAATTGAAAGTTATACTCGTAGGCAGCCCGAGGCCTGTTCGGCCTCACCAAGAAGCAGCACCGAACGAGGGAAAACCGTGAGCAGAGCCACACCACCCCCGAGCGGCGGCCTGGGAGCTCTGACTTCACCACGACGGCTCGCCTCACCGAACGCATCGAAGCCGCCCTCAAGTGTCAGGCGAGCCTGTCGATGCCCGAATACTCCGTGCTCCTCATGACCGACCGCGCCGGCGAGGAAGGCATCCGCCCCTCTGGCCTCGCCCACGAGGTCGTCTTCTCGCGCTCACGCCTCACGCACACGATGAAGCGCCTCGAATCCCTGCAGGCTCATCGAGCGCCGCCCGTGACGAGGGGATGGCCGCGGAGGCCTCGTCTCCCTGACGCAGGCCGGCAAGACCCTCTTCGACGAGGCCGCGCTGGTCCAGCGCGCCGTCATTCGCCGCCTGTTCCTCGACGACATCACGCCCGAGGAGATCGACATGCTCACCGGGCTGTTCACGCGGGTGAGTGAGCGCCTCGACTCCGACACGCCATGTCCGTGAGCTACGCCGCCTCGCGGTCGCAACCTCCTCACAGGGGGTGGTTGCCGGCCTCGTTGGCCTCGCGTGTGTAGCACATCCTTCACTGGCTCCAGGCCCTCGCCTGGACCATGCACACGGGCACGCTACTCGAGGCCGCGAGCGCCGCCCTCCCCACCCGACGCACTTTCTCATCCTCACCCTCGGCGGATTGATCGGCGCCCTGTCCTGGTTCTTTGTCTTCCGACGCAACAAGACCATCACGTCAGTGTCAGCAGCGGTGGACGGCACCCCATGCCTCCCCTGCGCACCATCTGGCACAGCCTGACCCAGATTGTCATCGTCAGCCTGGGGGCGTCCGTCGGGCGAGAAGTCGCACCCCGGGAGATGTCCGCTGCACTCAGTGCCGCGATCGCTGATCGACTTGGCCTCACCACCGAGGATCGCCGGGTCATCGTCGCCTGCGCCGCGGGCGCGGGCCTGGCCGCCGTCTACTCTATCCCCTGTCGGGCGCGATCTACGCCTCGAGATCCTCCTCGTCTCCCGCTCCGGGCGAGCAGTCGCCCGCGTTCCTCACCTCGGGCATCGCGGTCCTCGTCTCCACAGGATTCACGAGGCCGGAAGCCTTCTACGAGGTTCCCCACCCTCACGCCGTCCCTATCCCTCACCGTCTTCGCGGTGATCGTCGGCCCGCTGTTCGGGCGCCGCCGGCTGGGCGTTTCAGAGGCCGTGGCGGCAGTCAGCACCAACCGCCGCGCGACTGGCGCCTGCTCGCGGCACTCCCCATCGCCTCGTTTCTGGTCGGCGTGACGGCTGTCATGGATTCCTTCCGTCGTGGGCAACGGGCAGGCCAGCGCCCAGACACACACTCGATGCGACGTGGGCGGCCGGTATGGGACTCGCGTTCGCTCTGCTGGTACTCCTGGCGAAGACCGCGACGACGCTCCTGACAATCCGGCGCAGGGAGGCTGGGAGGCGTCCTCACCCCCGCCGTGGCGCTCGGTGCGGGCCTCGGCGCTGTGATCGGCCTGCCGTGGGCCGCCGCGTGGCCAGGGTCGGAGGTGGCAGCCTTCGCCTTCCTTGGAGCCGCCGCATTCCTCGGAGCATCCATGAACGCTCCCTTCACGGGCCTCGTGCTGGTCATCGAGTTCACGGCCCAGGGCCCCACGATCCTCGTGCCCGCGGTACTCGCCGTCGGTGGCGCCACGGCGGCCGCGACCTGGCTGACCCGCCGGGCTTCACTGGGCCGTCAACCGTAGCCTCCTCTGACAGTCGACTGTGCGCATCCGGATAGCTTAAGCGCATCCGGATGAGGTTGATTAAGCTATCCGGATGTTTGTTACCCTCGGATGTTTTGCTACCTATCCGCGTGGCACTCGTTCGGCACCCGGGCACTTTCGGCCTCGTCCCCTCAAAGTCGCACGTCATTCGCTCACCAATACTTCAGTTTTTAAATCAGATGCCCAGAATTGCAACGTTTTTGGGCGATCCTAAAAAACTGACCCAGTTAAATTACGTGCGAGATTTGTGGGGAACCACAGACGTCTGAGCGACAGCAGAGCGACACCAGAGCTGACACCAGAGACGTCAGAGGCATCAGATCTGCGCGAGCGCCTGCTCCAAGTCCGCAATCAGATCGTTTGCATCCTCCAGCCGACCGCCAGGCGCAGGAGCGTGCCGGGCACTCCGCCCACGCCACCGACGCGCGTCGAGTGCGTCATCGATCGCCGGGTGCTCGATGAGAGACTCCGGCGCACCCAGGGACGCAGCCAGGGCAAAGACGCGCGTGCGCGTTGTCAGTTCGATCGCCGCCTCCTCGGTGGCGACCTGAAGAAGCACGCCTCCCACGCCGGCCGGGTTCTGCGCGCCGCCAGCTCGTAGCCCGGGTCCGAGGCCAGCCCCGGATAGTGGACCGCCGTGACCTTGGGGTGGGTGGCCCAGGGAACTCGGCGACCTTCTGCGCGTTCTCGCAGTGGCGCTCCACGCGCAGGGCCCAGCGTCTTGAGGCCGCGGTGGGCCAGGTACGTGTCACGCGGGGAGGGCACGTGCCCGAGGGCCATCTGCAGCTTGACGGCCTCGCGGCGGCGCGTCGCTCACCAAGAAAGGGCTCGACGTGCGCGGGCGGCTCAGGCCGTCGCGCAGGACGAACGCGCCGCCGACCACGTCGGAGTGGCCGCCCACGTAGCTGGTCGTCGAATGCACGACGACGTCCGCACCCAGCTCGAGGGGACGCTGGAGGACCGGCGTCGCGAAGGTGTTATCCACGATCAGCAGGCCGCCCACCTCGTGCGTGAGGGCCGCAATCGCGGCGATATCCGTGACCAGCAGGAATGGGTTCGAGGGCGTTTCCACCCACACGATCTGCGGGCGCGACTCCACGGATGACGCGCTCGGCCTCAGCCAGGTCGGTGAGGTCCACGGCCTCGGAGGTGATGCCCTCGGCGGGACTTGATGACACTCAGGAGCTTGTGGGTGCCGCCGTACACGTCACGGTCGAATGCACGACGTGGTCGCCGGGGAGCGCCAGCAGGCGGATCACCGTGTCCTCGGCGCTCATGCCCGACGGGAACGCGAGCCGTGTCGCCCCTCCAGGCCGCAGAGCGCGCCCGCGAAACGCGCGTTGGTCGTTGGGTTGCCGCAGCGCCCGTACTCGCAGCCTTCTCGCAGCTCGCCGGGCCGATCCTGCACGAACGTCGATGCGACGTGGATCGGAGGCACCACGTCGCCCGTGATGGGGTCGGGTCGAACCCGGCGTGGATGGCCAGCGTGAGAAGGTCGTACGGTCAGGCGTGCTCATGCCTCCACGCTACGAGGCCGGGGCCGCATCCGCTGGAGGGTTTCGTCCGCCGGTCGATTGTGACAGCGCGCGCCTACACCCAGCCGGCCAGCGCGATGCGCGCCTGCTCCTCCAGGGACGCGACCGCGCCCTCCGAGTCGTGCCCCGGCACGTAGTGGAAGTCCCCGCCCCCGGCCTCGACGAAGGTCTCGCGGTTGAGCTGGTCGATCTCCTCGAGCGTCTCCAGGCAATCCGCCCGCATGAAGCCCGGGCAGATGACGTCACGCGCGGGCACTTCGCGCCGCCCAGCTCGGCCATCTCCTCGATCGTCTGCGGGCCCAGCCACTCGGCGCGTCCGAACACGGATTGGAAGGTCGCCGTCAGGGACCCCATCGCGAGGCCCAGACGCGACTCGAGGGCGGCGACCGTGTGACGGCACTCGGCGCGGTAGGGGTCCCCGGCCTCGTCCATGGCGACCGGGATCGAATGGAAGGACACGACGACGCGGTCCCCCGTCAGGAAGTTCGGGCGTCACGCGCTCAATGGCGCTCAAGGGCGGTCGCGAGCGCCTCGATGTACGCGGGGGCGGCGGGGAAGGAGCGGTGCAGGCGCAGCTCAAAGCCGTCGCGGTTGCGGCCGATCCACTGGGCGACCGCGTCGTTGATCGTCGTCACCGTCGAGGCCGCGTACTGCGGGTGAGGCGGGCAGGATCGCCACGCGGCGCACTCCCTCGGCGTGCAGGCGGTCCAGGACCGAGCCGATCGAGGGCTGGCCGTAGCGCATCGCGACCTCGACGCGCACGCCCGGCAGGCGCTCGCGGGAGGCGGGCCTGCTCGCGGGTGTAGTGCATGAGCGGCGAGCCCTCATCCATCCAGATGCTGCGGTACTTGCCGGCGACCTCGCGCGGCCGGACTCGCAGGATGATGCCCTCCAGGATGGGCTTCCACAGGAGCGGGCTCATCTCGATGACGCGGCGGTCGGAGAGGAACTCGCGCGAATGCGCGCACCGGGCCGGGCTCGGGGGCGGTCGGCGTCCCCAGGTTGACGAGGACGAGGGCGGGCTGCGCCTCGCCCTGCTGCGCGTGGTTCGACGTCGACGTGGTGGCTGCTGCGTCCTGGGAGTTCGTCACGCCACCAGCCTAATGTTGACTCTCCCCCGTGTCGCTGACGCGGTGTCACCTCCCGGGGCGCGCTTCGCACGCTCGCACCACAGGGTGCCCCGCCTGTGACAGGCGGGGCACCCCACGTTGGTGATGCGAGCCTACGCGGCTCGCTCCCTCCTCACGGAGGAGTCAGGCTCAGGCCTGGCCGTTCTGCGAACGGATGAACCACGCCTGCTGCTCGAAGCGACGGATGTAGTCGTTGAGGATGTCGGCGGAGGCGGAGTCCTCAGCGTCGACCTTCTCGTGCACGTCGCGCATGGTGCCGACGGTCGCGTTGATGGCGGCGACGGCGAGCTCCTCGGCGTCGGTGGTCTTGATGATCGTCTCGGGGACGGTCGGCAGGGTGTTGCGCTGGGCGACGACCTCGGGCAGGCCGTTGGGGACGACCTGGAGGGCGCGCATGCGCTCAGCGATCTCGTCGAGGCCTCGCGGGCGATGTCCACGACCTCGTCGAGGTAGAGGTAGCGAGCGGAAGCCCTCGCCGGTGATGTTTCCAGTGCAGCTGCTTGCCCACGAGGACAGAGCGGTCACGTCGGTGAGGACCCTTCTGCGGTTGCCTGCGAGAACGTCGGAAGCCTTGAAGCCGGTGGACTCAACGGTCATGTTGCTAGCTCCTCTGCATATGTATTCGGTACGGGGCTCCGCCCTTAGTGGGGCCGTGCCCTTCAGACATCCATCTTGGCCCTTTTGGTCCCAGGATTTCTAGTGCTGAACAGCCCCTTTGAGTCAAATGTTTTCACTATCTCGTAGTTGCGAGGAATAATCCTCGGATTTTCAGCGTTTTAAGATCATTGACGCTTTCATTTTTCAGGCCAGGTTCGCTCAACCAATCTTGCCCGAGGCCACGGTTGCCTCACACGTCCGAGCGCAGCCAACACGCCCCGACGGAGGCGCCGCGACCACACACCACCCCGGAAAACCAGAGGGGCTCGAAGCGACACAGATTAAATCAGCTCCCAGAGTTAGGTGCAGGGAAGGTCGAGGCCATCACGCGCAACCATTCCTATCCGAACGGTCTTGCTCAAGCGTGACAGTCCACACTCTTTGACTTCTTCTCCTATCACTTATCGGCGGCTAACAATGCCACTCCACTGAGACAACTCTTCCTGAACGATGCGCCATACCTTTCTGGCTGCGTCGGCATTTGCCGCAACTGACCCACCGAAATCGAAGGCGAGAGCTGAAGCGGGCTTGAGAATACACATTGGCGGCAAGGTGGGAAGAGCATAGGGGAACCCAACAAAGTGCCCTGCACCAGGCACACACTCAACCCTCACAGTGCCCGGCCAATCGAGTTCTTTCAGCCTGCCAGCAATGCGATCAGCATATTCTTGAGACGGCCACAGTCCATCATCATCCCCAACGATCAGAGTCATGGGACCCTTGCAGTTTTCCACCTGAATAGTTGATCTTTCGACAGCCTCAACGTTCTTATTGAGAGCGCCCAGGAAGCCGCGCGTCTGACGCATAGGCTTTCGTCGAATGACGGACGATAGGAACAACAGCATCATTCCGAAGTCGTTACCTCCATGCACCCACTCGAGGGGCTCCCCATTTCGGACCCATGCGGGATCCTTGAACGAGTAATTCTCACCCATCCCAGCTTGCCTGATGGACGACGGCGAAAGGGCAATGGTCAATCCCACATTGGCGTTATGTGCAGCCACCTCCAGCGCCAGCTCAGCGCCGCGAGACAGCCCAATCACGGCAATTTTGTCCCCTACCACAAATTCGTTATTAATCATACGTGTTACGGCACAATCAATATCATTCAGCTCGACGTTGACCATATGCGCAGGCCGGTCCTCGACCCCAAACCACCTGAGGCGCAGAACGGAATAGCCTCAGACGCGAGTAGCGTGGCAGCGCTAGCCAGGTCGACAGAGTCGGAACCACTGGCACAAGGACGCCTGGATGCGGCATGCCATCATTGGGGTGGGCGGAATGCGCCAATAACGGGAGGCTCATGCACCTGCCCCATGTGACCCCATCACCAAAATGCCTGCGAAAGCGGGTTGAAGCGATAACACGATCCCCGCGACATAGCTCAGAGTGATACTCCAACTCGACAGGAAGGTTGCGTGTGAAAAAATTTCGACTGATCAGGCCCCTGCATTGACCACAGCGGCCCTCGCCATCAACACCCCGATATGTCGAGGCCTTTCAAGAGAGCCATCCGGGACAGATCCACCGCACCGACATCGTCAGCGTCGACAACAGCGAGGACTCCCACTCCCTCAGCGCACCATCCATAACCTTCGTTCGAATGGTGACCCGTTCTCCAGGAACGAGGCCTGAGGCTGTTATGCATGAATGGGACTATCAATGCGTGACCTCACTGGGGCAAATAGTAAATACTAGGCTTCACAGCTTCTGCATCCCTTTTCACTTAAAACAAAAATACGTCAGCATCGATTACGAGGTGCGATACTGATGAGCCACATTCATGTTGCTTTATTACTCCGGAGAGCCTCACTGGTTCCACTCTGGTTTTGTGATGGCTCGAGTTATAGCCTGCCTTATATATCCCTCTAATTCCAACAAGACTGTGCACGCTAAACACTGCTACCGGGATAAGTACAGAAATAGCCTCATGGTAGATTCTCTTGAAAGGACAAAGAGTAAACCTGAATCTGCTAAGCAACGGCTACAAAGAGCGGCACTGAACCTGCTCGTTGAACCTGATACCAGGACGACTCCGACTCTGATGCTGCCTTCGTCCTGATTCCCGTCCACATACTCGGAGGCAACTTGTCATTTTCGCATCGCTCGCGCTAGACCAGCCAAACAGAAAGCAGCAACAAACGTTAAGAGTCCTAGACCAAATGAGATGAGTCCATCCAACATCGATCAGTCCTTCCAAACTTAGCTTCATTGCTAGATCAGAACCGTCGTATAGCACTGATTCACAAGATGTCAAGCGACGGATGCCTCTACATGCTGGGCTGTGCAGCAAGAGATTGCGGCGCATGTTCGGGGGTGACGCGCGAACAGCGCACCACGACAGCGATCGATTCCATTTCAAATCGCAGACCCATTCAGCCAAAGAGCCGTGACCTCTTTCCCCGATGTGTCTGTGGTTTGGCCACGACACCACCGCAAACTGCGAGCTCACCGCCACCAATCGGGGAATTACGCATCCAAGGCTCCGACACTCCGGCGACACGCCGTTAGAGTGCTTCGCATGGCGCAAAACCCCACCTCTACTGGCATGGAGAACGCCGAGCGGGCGGAGAGCTCGGCCGCAGTGCCCCTGAGCAGCAAAAGCCCAGCAACAGGACCCATGGGCGGCACCACTTCGGTACAAAACTCGCCCAGCACACCCCTTCTTCACCACATGCTCGGTACAAAATTCTCCTGCTCGCCCATAAATGGCTCAATTTGGCGCGTTTTGCCCACGGGAGAGTTTTACCGTTCTCACATCAAGAAGCCAAGCAGGGAGCGTTTGTAACGAATGCGAGGCAGAGTCGAGGCTAGCCATGACAGCACACCACGCCCCACGAGCGTGGAGGACGCCGACGGGGCAGGAGGGCGCCGGTGGCCTGGCTGCGGCGCCTGTGGGCGGTGGCGGGGGCTGCCGGGCTTTCGAGATCGACCACCCGAGCCGCAGGCCCGCGTGGGCGATCTCGCGGGCGAAGCCGCCGCCCACGGGCGCACCAAGCAGCCCGGCCCGTCATTTCGCAGAAAACGCCTACCGGAACCGGGTGATGTCGATCTGAGCGCTGTGGGAATCGAACCACGACCTATGCATTACGAGTGAATCGCTCTGCCGACTGAGCTAAGCGGCCGCGCCTGCCGTTCCACCGTTTCCACGTGCAGCAACGGCACAACTTGTCTGGACGAATCGCGCCGAACGCAAACCAGGACACCTGCTAGGGACGTCATGGTCACGTCCCTACTCGTACATGAGGCCGTCGGCGACGGTTCTCCACGAAGTAGTCCTCGACGGCACGGACGACGCACTGACTGGCGCCGCGACGGTGCTGTTCCAGCCCTCGACGGAGACGAGCTGCTGGCGAGCTGCCCGACGGCGTTATGGAGTACGGCGTCGCTGGGTCGTGGTGGTGCCGATGACGACGATGGGGGCCCCTGAGCGGGTGATGCGAGGCGCTTGGCGGTGCCAGGTGGCCAGAGAGCGCTGCCGACGGGGTAGCCGACTATGCGAGGATCGGATTCACTTCAGGGTCGTCTACCTGGGCGGCCCACTCATCGATGTTCTTCGGGCGAGTAGTCCAGGTTGATGATCGCGCTGATCGCGTCCGTGGAGTTGTCCTGCAGGTGCCGTCGGGGTTACGCGAGTTGAGGGTGTCGGCGATGGCGAGCGACCGCCGTCGCCCTTCGCCACGCCATTCCGAAGGCCTGCGTGAGCCGCGCCACCACTGAGTGTTGTACAGGCTGCCGGCCAGGGCGCGGTGACGGCCAGGTTTCCGGTGACGGCGGGCGCGCTGGATCGTTCGTGCAGTACGGGCTGTCCTCGAGGGAGTCGAGGAAGGGCGCACGGCTGGATCCTCGTCGAGGCTTGGCCTATCAAGCACGAGGTCTGGGCCGCAGTCGGAGATCCAGTGCTGGGCGAGGCGTCGAGGCCGCGTCTGCGAGACCGAGACCTCACTGACGCTGAGGGTCGGGTCGAGGCGCTGTCGAGCACTTAGCGGCCGACGCGTTCGGGAAGAGCTCGGCGTAGGTGGCGCCGAGGAAGGTGCCGTAGGGTAGAGCGCGAGCAGGTTCAGGGTGTCCTGCCCGAGGACGGCGCGTACCATGTCGAAAGTCGCGGCGCGCTGACGGTGTCGATGATGCTCAGTGCTGCTGCCCTGAGTGCTTTCGCGGCATCCCGCCGCGAGCCTCGTGAGTCCTCCTGCACTTCGGCGACCGCAGACTGGATTCGTCGGCGGTGTCCTCATGGGTCGCCGTCGTTACGTTCGTCCTTCTCCAGGTCGGTAGTGCGAAAAACGGGGTCGAGTCGCCCACACCGGGTGCGAGTCAGGGCCATGTCGTAGGCCCGGACGACGGCCTCGCTGATTCTGGGCGCGTAGAGAGCGCAGCGAGACGGCAGCGTCGCCGGGGCCGCGTTGATGAAGAGCGCGGGCGCGTTCTCCACGCCGGAGCGGTGGATCCAGCGCGACGGCGTGGTCGCCGTCAGGGTTCGACTCAGTCGAGCGGCGCCTTGAGGAACGCGCACTGGTACTGCTCGCGTTGGAAGAGTTGATGCCCTGGAAGGAATCGAAGGTCCCTCCGCGCACACTCTCAATCGATCGTCCGCTCGTAGTAGGACTGATGGACCCGACTGAACCGGGAGATGGGCGGTCGGCGAGGTGGCTGTCGCCTGGGCACCGCGCCCTTTACGCTGGGTTCCGTAATAGCGATGATGGTCAGGACGATCAGGGACAGCGAGGATAGCAACGGCGCCGGCCGCGATGGGCAGTCTCATGGCCCGATTGTAACGGAGAAACGCTGGGTCAGTTTTCACGCCTGGGGCGCAACGAAATCGCCATGTCTCCAGATTCAGCAGGGGGTTTTCGTTCGATAATGAGGCGCGCGCGGTCTCGATGTGGTCGACGCGCCGGTCTGGCGAGGCGGAATCCTTGCGCACCGTCTCGTACCAGATCGGACAGGTCCGTGTTGATGAGGTCGTCGTCGCCCACCTGGACCATGAGACGTCGGTAGATCGCGAGCAGGTCGATGAGGCGCGGTCGATCGCGTCGGTGAGGCACGCTTGGCGGCGCTTTTTGGTCTCCGTGCTGCGGAGCATCGTGCGCGAGTGCCCAGGCGCTTCGCCCCATCATCGCCGCCGAGCGGCAGCGCAGCGGCTCTTTTCGCTGGGCGTTTCGTTCGCCCCGACCCTGGGCGTCGGCCTGGGCTGCGGTTTCGAGGAGGCGGTCGGCGGCTGGCGACAGCCTCGCCGACGCTGCGCACGGAGGCGGGCGCGTATGATCTCGCGGCGCGCACGCATCGCGGGGTCGCGAGCGAGCGCACGCGCCAGGCCGATGCGCGACGGCGGCGCGCGCGGCTCACTATCGGGGGTGGCGACACCTCGCGCACAGCAGGTCGGGCAACCGCGCTGGCGGTGGGATACGCAGGCCGAGGTGGCGGCAGCGCGAGCGGATCGTCGCGATCATATCCTCGGGCCAGGCGCTGAGCAGCACACGGTGCCTGGGCGGCCTCGATGGCCTTTGAGCAGCGCGTCTGCACTGACTCGCCGAGGCGGTCCGCGCTCGACGACGATGACGCGCCACAGCCCCTGGGAGGGCGAGGACTGCGCCGCAGCACGAGGAACGCGCGTTCGCTGATGACGAGGTCTGGTGTGCGAAGACGACGTCGCGTTCTGTGGCCCATCGTCGCGACATCCGCGCACTGGCCGCACCCGACGGTCTCGCCCGTAGCACTGCAGGGCTGCCGCGAAGGCGCGGGCGGCGACGGAGCGCCCCGACCCGGGAGGGCCGGTGATGAGCAGGCGTGGCTCGGGAACGCGTCGTCGGAGGCGCAGAGCCGCACGGGAGGCGACGATCGCGGGCGGACGCCGCGGCCCGCTGTTTAGCGACCGCCGCGTCCTGTCCGACGAGCGAGGACCAAACGCCTCATCATTATCCCAGAGCGCCCCGGATTCGCCCAGGCTCCACCATGGTGGCGCGGGGTTTACGACGAGCCCTGTTGCGCCTTCTCGGCGGTTTCTCGGGGCCTCGGAACCTCAGAGGACGAGGCCGGGGCATCCTGCGCGGGCACGGGAACGTCGTGGGCCTCGTCGATGGTGACGAGCCGCCCTCGAAGCGCTCGACGAGAACGCCGCGGATCTCGGAGAAGACCTCGTCGACCGTGCCCACCGCGTCGATGACGACGATGCGGTCGGGCTCGGCGTCCGCGAGGCGCAGGTACTCGTGGCGCACGCGCTCGTGGAAGTCCATGGACTCGCGCTCCATGCGGTCCGGGGCGTCGGTGCGGCGGCGCGCGCCGACCTCCGGGGGCAGGTTCAGGAGGAACGTCGGGACAGGTGAGGCTGCGGGTCGCCCACGCGGGACAGCGAGGCGATTTCGTCCACGCCGAGGGCAGAGCGCCGCACCCTGGTAAGCCAGAGAGGAGTCGATGTAGCGGTCCCCAGCACGACCGCGCCGCGCTCGAGGGCGGGGGCGATGACCGTGGCGACGTGGTAGGCGCGGTCGGCCGCGTACAGGAGGGCCTCCGTGCGCGCGTCGACGTCCTCGGGGCCGTTTTGCACGAGGCGACGGATCTCCGTGCCCAGCTCGGTGCCGCCCGGCTCGCGGGTGACGATGACCTCGCGACCACGGCTCTCGAACCAGTCGCGCACCGACTGGATCTGCGTGGACTTCCCGAGCCGTCGCCACCTTCGAAGGTGATGAACACTCCTCGCGCTGCCATCAGCTGTCTTCTTCGTCGCGGCCTTCTTGGTGGCCGTCTGCTTCCGCGGTGGTCTCTTGGCCGTGGTCTTCTTCGCCGTCGTCTTCTTCGCGGCTGTCTTACCGGGTGCGCTTGGGGCGGGCCCCTTGGCGCGCTTATCGGACGAGGAGCTCATGAGCGCGCTCGGCCGTCAGGTCCTCCACCGTCTCGGCGCGCGGCACCGTCACATTGGTCTCGCCGTCCGTCACGTGGCCGAAAGCGGCCGTCCTTAACGGTGACCTTCTTTGCCGGGAGATCGGGTCCGCCGAACTCACGCAGCGAGCGGGCGGGCTGCTGCCGCGGCGCGGTCTTGGGCTGGGCGTAGATGGCCAGGGCCCTCGTCTAGGTGATGGTCAGCAGCTGAGTCCTCGAGGCCGCGTGCGCGAGTCCGTGCCCCTTCTTCAGGTAGGGGCCATAGCGGCCGTTCTGCGCCGTGATGACCTCGCCCGCCGCCGGGTCCGTGCCCACCCTCGCGCGGCAGGGACAGCAGCGACAGGGGCGTCTCGGGGGTAACCGTCGCGATGTCCATGGTCTTGAACAGCGAGGCGGTACGGGGAGGCTTGGCGGCAGCTTCTTCGTCTTCTTCGTCCTCCTCGCCGCCATCCGGCGGCCCGAGCAGGACCTCGGTGACGTGGGGCCGTAGCGACCGTCCTGACGATGATCGTGCGGCCGGTCGCCGGGTCGACGCCCAGCTCGCGGCCGTCGTCGGCGGCGCGGGAGAGGCAGCTGATCGATCGCGCTCGTCCGTCAGCTCACTCGGGAGCAACACGGCGGCACGTTCGCGCGCGTCCCGTCGGCCTTTCCATAGTAGGGCCCGTAGCGGCCCACGCGCAGCGTCACGCCGCGACCCAGGTCGATCGAGAGTTGACGGCGCGCGCGTCGATGTCGTCGCCCAGCGGAGCGCAGCGTCGTAGCGCAGAGCGCCGTTCTCACCCGATGCCGTCGGGGCCGAAGAAGAAAGCCGGTCAGAACTCAGTGCCGTTCTCCTCGCCCGCGGCGATACGGTCCAGTCGCCCTCCATCGAGAGCCGTGAAGTCGTAGTCGACGAGGTTCGCCAGGTTCTCCTCGAGCAGGCGCGTCACGGAGAACGCCAGCCACGTGGGCACCAGGTACTCGGCCGCGGTGCGTCACGCACCCGCGGTCGCCGATCGTCTGGATGAGTCGCCGCGTGGGTGGGGACGCCGATGCCGAGCTCCTCCATGGTCTTGACCAGCGTGGCCTCCGTGCTAGCGCCCGGGGGCTGGGTCTCGTGGCCGTCGGGGTGGCCTCGGTCAGGCGTCGCGGCGTCCCCCTCGGCGACGTCCGGGAGGGTCTTCTCCGCGTCGTTCTCTTTCCGCGTGCAGCGGCCCTGGTCGCAGCCCTCCTGGTAGGCCAGGCGGGCCCGGCGGTGATGACCGTGCCCGAGGCCGAGGACACGCGCATCAGTGGCGCTTCGTCGACCTCGATGCCGGTGAGCACGCGGATCGTCGCCGCGTAGCCGGAGCGTCAGCCATCTGCGAGGCGACCGTGCGCTTCCAGATCAGGTCGTACAGGGCCAGCTGCCGCTTCGACAGAGGGAACCGGCCACCTCGCCCGGCGTGCGGGTGGTCGCCCGCGGGTCGGATCGCCCGTGGGCCTCCTGCGCCCCTTCGAGTGGTGCCATGCAGGCGCGGGGACTCGGCCACGGCCTCGGCCCCGTAGAGCTGGTAGCCTGCTCGCGGGCGGCGTGGATCGCCCGCTGGATCAGCGCCGTGGGTCGGTGCGCATGCCGGTGATGCAACCGGACTCGTAGAGGATCACGGTACGCATCGTCGAGGACGCGTTCCGTGCAGCTTTGCGCGGGGGCCTCCTGCCGGAGGGTCGACGTCGTGAAGGGGCGGCCGGGCGACGACGGTAGGCTTGCGCGTCACCGAGTCGATGACCGAGGCCGGAGCGTCGACAGCGCCTGCGCGTAGCGCCGTGGCCTCGTCCGAGGGAGGACGCCGGCCTCTGGCAGCCTTCACGCTCAGCTCAGCTCTCCTTCCTCGAGAAAGTCAGAGCCGGTCGCGACCGAGCGGCCGTCCACGGAGGAGACGCGCGCGCGAAAGCCTCGGCCCGCCGAGCGTGAGTCGCCGTGACGATCGACCAGTACTGGCGCTCACGTGCGCCATAAAGACATGCTCCCTGGCGACCACGAGGCGCTGTGGCCACCGACTGCACGCGGCTTACCTGCCGACAGGAGCGGATCTTACGCCACAGGAGGGCGAGACCTCGTAGCCCGTAGAGGCGGTCGAGTGATGCGGCGGGTCTCCTGAGCGTCCACGGCGGTGGTGTCCAGGCAGTCGCGTGTACTCCAGGAGCGCGCTGATCGCTCTTCGTGATTTCGTGGAACACTGCGCGACGCACGTGGACCGCTCGGCTTGAGGACCAGTCTGGAGTGCCACGCGATGGCCTCCCGCGGTCCTCCATCAGCTGCGAGATATTCGTCGCACCCTGGAGGAGCTTCTGGAGTTCGGTGACCTTTTCTTGTCCTCGTCCGGGTTTCGCACGGTAATGCTGGAAACCGTCGTCCGCGTTCGACGGCGAAGCGGCCGAACGCCCCTTCTTCGATGATCGTGGGCAGCTCGGAGGGCTGCGGGAGGTCGCGGATAGCGGCCGATGGAGGCGGTCACGTGGTAGTCAGGACCCGTGGTCTCCTCGATGGCTGGCACTTCGCAGGAGACTCCACGATCACGAGCTTCGTCGCTGACATTGCTGGTCCCTTCCGTCGCTTCCCCATGCATTTGCCAGCACCTCGCTCATGGTTCACCCAGCGAGGCATCTGGGATGGACCCACACGTCCCCCGCATCTGGATACCGGGGCCGTCTTTCCCGCGCGTCTCACGCCCTCGGGTTTGACATTCGAGGCGGTGGCGGATTCTCGCGCGCGGGCGGCGCCCGGCGTTTTACGCATCGGAGGGCTGCGCGCAGGTTTCCTATTGTGGGCCCGGCCTCGTCCCAGCTGCGCAGGTTGCTACGTGCGGGAAAGCGAGTCGGGCACAATCGTGTCCATGCTCCGCCTCGTTTCATCTCCGGCCTGCACCACCCCGCCCTGGTCGCGATCATCATCCTCGCAGTGATCGCCTGCCCGTCGTCCTCGTAACGGAGGCGCAGGAAAAGCCGCTCGAAGGGCACTCCCGCGCCTGACCTGGAGTCGCGGCAGGCAAGGCCAAGGACTGGGCCAAAGCACAACGAGCAGCACACCCGACGTTCACTCGTAGCCACGCGAGGAGCTGGGCCTCCAGCCCCCACGCACGCCTCCTCGCCGCACCGTCCTTCCCGCCGCGCGCGTGCCACAAGAACCTGGTAGATGCGTCGCGCTCTCGAGATCCCGACGCGATGCCGGAGATGATCAGGCGGGACTGGGGAATAACAAACCGAAGCGTCCTGCTGGGTCCACGTGTGTGCGCTGCTGCGTGCGGGTCACCGCAGCACCTGCGGGCTCCTGCGGCGTCGATGGCGAAAGCCAGGACTGCTGATCACATGCCCGTGCAGGTGGACAAAGGGTGCCGCTTACTCGGGAGGCGCAGGAGAAAAGCGCTGTACAGATCGAGCGCCTCGCCATACGACCGCGGCATTCGGGTCCGTTCAGATTCCAGACGTCGGGACTTCATTGGCGCGCGGCTATGCCTCACGCGGATCGCGCTGGCCTCGGCTGGCGATGCAAAGGACCGAGGCTGGACACCTTCCGGTCATCACTCGTGCGCTGCATACGGATCTACCCTCAGCGGAACGAGGTCCTGGGAGGCCTTCCGCGTCACCCCGAGTCGTTTCTAGCGCCGCGCGGCCAAGCCTCGAGGCTGACGGCGACCTGCACGACCGCCACCGCGGCGATCGTCGTCGGACGGCCACGTGGACCGCAATCCCCTGGTCGCACCTCACCCGGCCGCGAGTTCGTCCTGCTGGACGCCGCCTGCGAGGTCGACAAGCTTCGCTGTCTGACCGCCACAGAGCTCGCGCACGCCACGGCCTGACCTCGAGCTCGACGGCCAGACGCATGAGCGCGACCGGGCTACACGCCCTGCATCAAAGACGGCGCTTGCGTGCTGAGGCACCGCAAGCGTCTTTGGCGAGCGCGCGTGCCACGCACCCTGCGGCCTCGTTCCCGAAAGAGCAGGCTTGTTTGGCTGCGAAACGATCGGCACAATCGTATCCATGTTCGCCTCTGATTCTTCCTCCCACGTGCCGGCGCCCGCTTCGCGAGTCTGTGCTGGCGATCGTGCTCCCGCTTCGATACTTCCTCAAGGGACGCGAAGGATGCTCCATAAGGCATCGTGCCGGCACCCGGGCGACGCGCGCGCTGGAAAGTGAAGTATAGTGCGGGACCAGCTCTACGAGCATCACAATTTATCTCGGGATCGTCAGCGAGGCTGGCAGTGACCAGCACACCGGCCCGCCTGTTGCGTCCACCTCTCACGCGCTGTCGGCCGCCCGGTCGACTCGCGATCACTGCATCAGGTCCGGACGCCACCACACAGTGCTGCTCGCGAGAATGAGATCTTGAGCGAAACGGCCTGCTCATGCCAGGTGCCCTCCCTCCCACGGAAAGAGTCACCGCGAGGACAGAGAACCTGCTGCGCCCGGGAAGTGCACCGACCCCTGTCTGGTGTCCTCGACGCTCGCGCTGCCTCGATAAGAAGGCCGACGAGGACACCTACGCGTGGGAGGCGTTGGCGCATCCACCGCCTCCTCGCAACGACCGGCACATCCAAAGCGTCGACTTCTGCCGCTGTGGATTTCCTGCGCGCCGCCATGCTGACGCGATGCGGCGCCGTCCTCGGATGCTGAGCGCAGACGGGGCCTGATACCCTCGCGGTCATCAACCACGCGCTGCAGCTGAGCTACTCCTCGTGGGACGAGGTCTGGGAGGCCTTCCCGCGTCACGATGGTTCTGGGCCGCCGAGGACGGGCGCAGGGAGGTGCGAACGACCTGCACGACGCAACCGCGGGGAGTTCCTCGTCGGAAAAACGGCTGTGGACCGCGATCCCCTGGAACGCACCTACCCCTGCGCCCGTTTCCTCATCTCGACGCGCTCGCCACGAACCAGCTGCGCGCTGTCGCGTCAGAGGCGCGAACGCTCCTCGCGCTGGGGCTAGAAATCGATTGACCAGACGCAGGCGCGACTGGGCTTACGCTCCCGTAGCAGCGCTGCCGGGCTGAGCACCGAGCGAGCGCTGGCGGTTTTCCTTACACGCGTCCGGGCCTCGTCCCCATCGTGTCCATCGCTTGTGTGACGGGTGCTTCATCGGGCGAATCGGGCGTGATTGCAGTTTCCTGTCCGACATTCCCTTTCCCCGATATGGTATCGCCATCGGGTGCGTCGTCGTGGTTTTGTTGAATCGACTACGTCAAGCGAGGCGGTCGCTCGCTCGAAGGGCGCCGTCCCCGCGCCGCGCGACGTGCGCAAGGCCGGCAAGGAGAAGGAGTGGAACAAGCTCACGAGCACCACACCCCGAAGCTGCGCGGCAGCGTGAGGACATGGCCGCCGATCCGCAGGCTCGCCTGCTGGCCCCGTCCATGGTGTACGTCGCTGTGCAACGACGAGGTCGTTAACCAGCTGAAGCTGTCGGATCCCGCCGGAATGAAGGGCATGCTCGACCGCGACTGGGGCATCACCGATCGCGAGAGCCTGATCCGCCAGATTTATTCGCTCCTGCGCGCCGGACACCGCGAGGATTTCGCTGCCCTACGCGAGCGCTGCGCGAGGCCCGGGTGGGCAGACAAGGAGATCGCCCGCCTGAGTAAGACCGCGGACTCGTCGATGGAGGATTGGGAGAGTCGCTGGCGCATCCGCCGTTTTCTGGACGAACGACCGCGGCATCCAGGCCCTGGATTTCGCCGCGTGGGACTTCATTCGTGCGGCGAACCTGACGCGCGCGGGTGCCGGCCAGGGCTGGCTGAGCGAGGACGAGGCCTGGGATACCCTCGCGGTCATCAACCGGGCTCTGCAGTCCTCCTACTCCTCGTGGGACGAGACGGGAGGCCTTCCGCGTCACCCGCTGGCTGTGGGCCGCCGAGGGCGACGCGCAGACCGCTGCCAACGACCCTGCGACGACGTAACCGCGGCGAGTTCCTCGTCGGCAAGAACGGCCTGTGGACGGCGATCCCCTGGGAACGCCCCCTACCCGCCCGCGCTTTATCCTCCTCCCGACGCGCTGCGCCGAGATGGGTGCTCTGCACCTGCTGTCTTCCGTCAACTGGGAGGACGCCTCTGCGTGGGAGAAGGACCTCGATGCACAGGCCCGCACCCGCGCCCCCTGTCCATCGGCGGCAAGCCGATCGTCAATTGATCCTCAAACACCCAGTAGGGAGACCTCCAAGTCCGACCAGCACTTCCCGACCGAGAACGAGGGCGCAAAGCCCGGCGGCAACACCGGTTCCGTCCACGGCGAGGCCCCGCTCATCCGCAAGAAGGAGGAGCTGACGCCCGAGCAGTACAAGCGCCAGCGCAACAACCTGATCCTCATGGCGCTGCTCGTGATCCTCATCATCGCGGCCTTCGTCGCCTTCCCCTACATCAAGGCTGCACTGCTGGGTGGCGCCGCGTTCCTCGCCCCGGTGGCCGGTTTCGCACCGCTGCTGTTCTGAGGATCTCTCGGTAGTCGTCGTCCCTCCCCGCAGGCCCTCAACGAGGGCTCGCGGGGAGTATTTTGTCCGGTGTCCTCCCGCATGCTCATGTCGTCCGTCGGCAAGCCGTTAGTCTTGTCAGACAGCCCGGGAGGACGCCCCCATTTCCGTGCAGAACTACCGCGCCTGCGCGCCGTTGCCGGTATAATTTCCCCATGGACTCCTGACATAACGCCTCCCTGCCCTCCTCCCCTAGGTGCGTTATGTCCACGATTGTCTTTTCCCACGTCTTCTTTTCCTACGGTACGCTGCCTGTCCTCACTAACGTCTCCTTCACGTGTGGGCCCTCCGACCGCCTCATCGTTGTCGGCCCGAACGGGATCGGCAAGTCAACGCTGCTGGCCCTCGCAGCGGGCCGACTTCAGCCGGACTCGGAACGATCACCGGCCCGACTACTCTCCGCGTCCCCAGCTAGTTCCCCAATTCATCGGCCTCGCGGCCACGCGGTCAGCACCGGGAGTCCCTCTGGCGTCCCGCCCTCCGCTCGCGGGGGACAGGGAATCCCGCACCGTCGCACAGCTTATCGATGCCGCCACGTCAGGCACCCGCGGGCTGGCGGCGCGCTTCGACTTCCTCACCGAGCACCTCGCCCGGGACCCCTCACCGGGCGACGAAGCGGAGTACGACCGCGTCTCAGCGGCGATGATCGCGCGGGACGCGTGGACCATCGACACGCGCCTCGAACAGACCCTGGAGGCCCTCGACCCTAGGAGGCCTCGACTGCTCCCGCCCCTCGCCTCCCTCTCCCCAGGGCAGTGTGCCCGCCTGCGCCTGGCCCTCACCCTCGTTGATCGACCAGAGGCCCTCGTCCTGGACGAACCGACGAACCACCTGGACACTGACGGGCGCGAGCACCTAGCACACACAATCGACAACTGGCGGGGGCCGGTGCTCATGACCAGCCACGACCGGGCCTTCATTGAGCGCACGGCGACGGCGCTGCTCGACCCTGGATCCGACACCGTGGCGGGCGGTGGCAATCTCCAGGGAGAGCCGCGGACTTCGGGGCGTACAGGGTAGGAGGATCCTACTCGGACTACCTGCGCGACAAGGCCGCCGCACGCTCGCGGCACACCGCGATCCATGCGGATCAGCAGGCCGAGAAACGCCGACTCATATCTCACCAGCGGGATTCGACGGTGGTAGGGGCATGCGCTTCAAACCCCGCACCGAGATACGGATGGCGCAGAAGTACTACGCAGACCGCGCCCAAACTGTGTCGAAGAGGCGCATCAACGACGACTCCCGGAGGCTGTCGGTTCTCGCGGCACACGAAGTCCCCAAGCCCCCGCTATGACCAGGGCGGGTTCTCTTTCCCCGCGCCATGAGGACCACCACGGGCGGGACATCACCGCACCCACACGCAATGGGCATCGCCCTGGCCGTCCGCGGCGCGTCGGTGGAGGGACGCCTCGCACCGACCTCCTTCGAGGTGCGCTACGGCGAGCACCTCCTCGTCGCGGGGCCCAACGGGTCGGGCAAGACCACCCTGCTGGAGTGGATCGCACGCGGGGCGCCCAGCGGGGCGCACGGATGCGTCGACGCCGCCTCCGGGGTCGTCCTCGTGCCCCAGGTGCTCCCGCAGCCCGGCGACCCCCTCATCCCCGAGAATGCGTGGTACCTGGGCATCGGGGAGGCCGGGAAGGATTCGTTCCCCAGCGGCGTGGAACCGGCCGCTCGGTGAGCTCTCCGCGGGAAACCAACGCAGGGCTCAGCTGGCGTTCGCGGCGCGGGCCGACGCTCAGATCCTCGTGATCGATGAGCCCACGAACTACCTGGACCTGAACGCCCTGGAGTCCCTCGAAGAGACGATGCGCGAGTGGGAGGGAACCCTGGTTATCTCAACGCACGACGAGTGGCTGATCACCCGCTGGTGGGGCCGCCTCCATCGGCTCGACGAGAGACGATAGCGCTGAGGGCAGCCCCCGCTTCGCGCGCGAGATCAGTCGGGGCAGCCGGCAGAGCGTCGAGAGCTCGCAGCGCCTTAGCCAGGACTGGCTGAAGCAAGTGGATAGGAAACCACGAACTGGATAGGTTATGACGTTCTGGATAGGAAAATAACCTATCCAGATCAGCGCTTCCTATCCGGATCGGCGCTACCTATCCAGGACGTGCAGGCCTCTCCCTCCCAGGTGAAGGACGCCGCGATGCAGACCCCGTGCCAGCAGTCCCGCGTCAGCAGTCCCGTGCGAGCAGTTCCGCAGTACCTGGCCCCGCACGGAGGTAGTACTCCCGCACATCACCAGCCGACTAGAGACACGCACCCTCAAATCCTGTACAATGTTCTGTACATAGGCGAGCAGAGGAGCACCCATGAAGACCATGACCTACACCGAGTCGCGCGCACGCTACGCCGAGGTCCTCGACCAGGTCGTCAACGACCGCGAGGAAATCGTCATCACCCGACAGGGCCACGAGAGCGCCGTCATCATCGCCCTCGACGAGTACGAGTCCCTCATGGAGACCGTCTACCTCATGCAGTCCCCCGCGAACGCCCGCCACCTGCGCGAATCGATCGCACGTCACCGCGCTAGCGAGGGCGTCGTCCATGACCTCATTGAGCTCGACGAGGACTGATCATGCACATCACGTGGGACGAGGAAGCCTGGAACGACTACGTCTGGTGGCAGTTCGAGGATCGCAAGACCCTCAAGCGCATTAACGCCCTCATCAAGGACATCCAGCGCAACGGGAACGAGGGGATCGGCAAACCTGAACCTCTTCGCTACGAGTTCTCGGGGTACTGGTCACGCCGAATCGACTCACGGCACCGCCTGATCTACCAGATCAGCGACGACGGCAAAGCCCTCTGGATCATTTCCTGCCGCTTCCACTACGGCCAGTAGCAACCCACGCACCTGAGACACCCGACGCGGATCTACCCCCTGCCGCACTCGGACCGCATCGAGTGCCTCAGCCGCCTCGCGCGCGAGATCAGTCGGGGCATCAGGCAGCGCGTCAAGCGCGCGCAGCGCCTAGCCATCGCGCTTGATCCTTTCATCTTGGGGCGCATCTCATCGGGGACGCTCACCCTCATGCCGTAGTCGCCCGCGAGCGCCACCAGCACCTCGACCATGCCATTTGCTCCTCTGACACCGGCCAGCGCGGGCAGCACGGCGGTGATCGTCTGGGCGACGCGATACCCGGCCAGGGCAGAGACGGACGCGCAGTCGGTGAGCGTCTGGGCGACTCGCCCCGGTCGAACCACCCGTTACTCAGGAGGTAGCCGAGGGCCTCGGCCATGGCGGCGGGGTCGTACCGCCCGGTGTCGGCGAGGCGTGCGATGGCCTCGGCAGCGATAGCCCGGTATTGCGCCTGCGCAGCCGTGGATGCCCACGCCAGGGCCGAGTAGGTGGGCGCACCCGGCGCCCGCCATCCCTCTCCCAGCGCGCGCACGACCACCTCGAAGGCGGTGATGACCTGCGGGAACTTGAAGAACGCACCCTGGAGGACGGGCATCGCGTGGGCGGCCAGAATGTCCGGGTTGTGCTGGAGCGCCCAGGCAGCCCACGCGTAGGCGACGCCGCTCGACCGGTAGTCCCCCGATTCCAGGAGGCGCCCGGTGAACTCGGGAGCCACCCCCGCGACGTTGGCGAGGGCGCCCGCCAGCGAGTCCTCGCCGGTTGCCAGGGTTTGCCCGGGGATCACCCACGTCTCGTGCATGTCGTCGGTCTTGTCGTAATCGCCACGCACGACACGAACCGGCTTCTGGTAGGGAGCGCGGATGATCTGCCGCTCCCACTGCACGTCCATGGGTTCGAGCGGCTCGGTCAGGATCGGGTCGAAGCGGTACATGTCCTGACCGTTCGGCTTGTCGTAGGGCTTGTCACCGCAGGCGACACGCAGCTGCTCGTGGAGGAGCGCAACGGGGCCTCTGTGCTGGTCCCACTCGCTGCCCTTGCGCCGGTAGCCGCGGAAGTGACCGGCCTCGGGCGCGTCCTTCACCTCCACGTCGCGCAGGAGCCGCGAGGCCAGGTAGGACAGCTGGTTGGCGCCCTTCCAGTTGGGCGCGCTCTTCCAGTACGCGGCGAGCAGCTTCTTGTCAGCCTCCGCCAGCTCAATGCCCCCACCGCTGATGCGCGTCAGGAGCGCGGGCAGGGCGGCGCCCGCGGCAGCGTCCTCGAAGAGGGCGTGTAGAGCCGCAACGACCACGTCGTTATCTGTGGGCAGCTCGGCGGTGCGCGAGGTGCGCGGTAGGTTCGCGGCGGGCGTGTCCGGGAACGTCCACGAGGCCTGGGCCCCCACCCCGGTTTCGCTTCCTGGGTGCTCGCGTCGGAGGTGGCCGTCCCCGCAGGCCCGGCCCCCGGCCTCGTCCACGGAGTCTCCGGAAGTATCAGGGGCCACGACGAGCGTGGCGGCGCGATCTCTCAGGTCGAGGGGAACTCAGCCTCAGCGACCACGTCACTGACGGCGGCCGCGCACCCTGGACGGGCCTTGACGAGGGCGGCAAGCAGGCGCAGGTGAGCGCGCAGCAGCTTCTTTTCGGTGCGGGCAAGGACCTGAGCGCTGACCTGTACGAGCGCGTCCACCTGCTCTACCGTGAGCTCCCCGACGAGGCCAAGGAGAGCCTTCTGCGCCAGCGTGACCGTCTGCGAGGGCTGGGCCCCAAGCAGGGCGATGAGGTCCGAGGCTGCCTCGAGCTTTTCCTCGCGTGTGGGTTCAAGCGCCTCCCAGGCCAGCGAGAAGGCACGACTGTTGTATGCGGAAAAGTCGCGCCGATGCGCGGCCAGACATTCGGACAGGATGCGGGGCCGCAGATGCGGGAGGTGCGTCGCCACGTAGCAGATGAGGTCCTGGCTGTGCAGGCGCTCGAAGTCGCCACCGGGCGCGGAGGGGTCCTCGCGGTACATCCACACGAAGAGCGCCGAGCCGGGCAGGGCTCCTTCGACGCGGAAGAACTCCCAGAACTCATGGTCGAGGAAGGTTGGGTTCTCTTCAAAGAAACGTTTCGTCTCATCCGAGGTGGGGTGGGGTGCGGGAATAATCCGGCGCGCGAAGTACTCCAGGGAGGGCGCAGACGTCAGGTACGCTCCACGCTCGGCCAGGAGGGAGCGGTAGGTGTGCCAGAAGCCAATGCCGCCGGGACTCCCAGCTGCCTCCTCGAGCCACTCACTGCTCCGCCCAGCCGCGCCACGCCTGTGGGCGGCGAGCAGACGCTCCAGGTCCGCTCCCTCGCGCGGGTCGCCGCCGCGGCGGCCCGACCAACGGGCTCCGTAGTCATCGCCGGCGTCGTCGCTCCCGGCCAGGGCGGCGCGCAGAAAAACGCACACACGCACCGTGTCCTCTGGGACTGCGTCCCACTCCCACTCGACGGCGGACGGGACGAGGCGCGCGAAGGGCACGGACTTGACAAGAGAGCGCCGATCCTTCTCCGAGGCCCCCTCCAGCACCCGCTCGTAGGCGTCGATGGCGCTCTCCCCAGCGGCGAGGGAGGCGCTTGAGGGCCGCGCGGCGCTCGGCCAGGGTCGCAGGCGCGGTCATTGGCCCATCTCCTTCAGCGTGCGCGCATACTTGGCCGCTTGTGAGGACCCTCGGAAAAGGCCGAGCCAGCCGATACACTCCTCGCCGAGCGGCGGCGCCCATCCCTCGGCCTGCGCCCGTGCGTACTGTGCAGTAACGACTCCCAGCAACTGCCCGATGCCCGTGCGCCCTCGCTCGAGCCGGGCAGCAGCGTGAGCGCCAGATCCAGCGCGAGGCGGGGGTCCACGTCCCCCAGATCCCCGAAGGCCTGCGCCCACCGGTTCAGTTTCACGGTGTGCGCCACGGCCGCAAAGCCAGCCACGGCCTGGTCGAAGGCGAGGTCACCGCGCGCCACCAAGGCGGCCAGGGCCTCGACGCCGAGCGCGCGCGACTCGACCTCGCGTTCGCCCATCGCCTGGCCGAGAAGCTGGGCGGACAGCGAATCCCAGCGCCCGCCGTGCTCGCACAGGGCCCGATAGCAGTCGGCGGTCAGCTGCGTACTGTCAAGCACGTACCACTGCGAGGCAAGCAGGCAGACGGCGAAGTGGCGCACCAACGCGGGGTAGAGATAGCGGTGGGCAGTAAAATCGCCTGAAGCACTCGCAATATCCGCAAGCGCGCTCAGCTCGTGTCCTGTCGCACATGTGTCCACGCCGACGATGCGAGGGAAGAAAAATGCGTAGATCGGCGAGCCGTCTCGCGCGACCTTGGGCTTCCCGGACTCATAGTAGGGACGCCCCTCCCACGTCACAGAGAGGGAGGACAGGTAGCCCTCGGCACGTCTGCGCACCACCCCTTCAAGGGCGAGGCGAATGCGGGCGACTGCGGAGGCGGGCAGGTCCGCCTCCCGCTCGTCCACGAGCACGAGCGCGGCCGCGCAGTCAGGATGCTCGGTGTCCACGCGCAGCAGCGCCTGGGTGAGGTCGGCTGGAAGGGTGTCGCGCCCCGTTGTCCAGGGCACGGCGCACGAGCGTCAGGGGATTCACGGCTCCCCGGTCGTCGGTGGGCGTGGCCAGGAGGCGGTAGCGCTGCCCGCGTGCGAGCAGACCCGCGACCTCGATGATGCGCTCTCGCATGAGGGGTGGGCATGTTCTCCGATTCCAACCACGTGGTGGCTGTGGCCAGCGGGCTCTCCGCGCCCTCCTCTCCCCCATCGAGGGCTATCTGCAGGAGACGTCCGAGCATGCGCTCGTACCCAAATCTGCGCGTGGTCAGGCGCCGCACAAGCGGGCGCAACGATTCCAGCACGGCCGGGGCGAACTCTGGAGAGGCGAGGAACGCGAGCAGCGCCTCGTATTCGAGCCCCATCTGCGCGCCCTGCGCCAGGACACCGACCCGACCAACCACGTCGTCGGCGCTCATGGGAACCAGGTCGTTCACCTCCCGAGGAGGCGGCAGGAAGGCGGCGGGAGCCTGCTCACCAGTGTCCTCCTCGGGAACGAGGCCGGGGTCGGCCTGGTCGGGACACCGAATGCCCAGGGTCGAGGAGGGTGATCGTATCGGCGACGAGCGGGTCCAACTCCGCGTCCGACAGGGAGGCGGCCGAGCGCTGCGGGGTCGAGGAGGCCCGATCGCAGCGCATCACTCGCCAGCTCGATGGCCAGAGCCTGCACCTGCACATGCCGGAAAGACAGCGCGATAGCCAACAGGGGTTCGATGCCGCCGGGACTCAGGACCTCGAGACCACCGCGCAGGATTGTCAAGGCTGCGAGTGCGTTGGCCTTCGAACCCATGAGCGCTCCCTCGCAGCTGCGCACAAACAGCTCCAGGTCGAGGCGACCAGCCCTGGCGAGGGCGGACAGGTGGCCGACCGCCAGGGTCACGGTTGCCCCGACGGGAGACGACATGAGGGCACACAGAGTCGACTGCCGCGCCTCGGCCTCGTCAGTGGTCATGGCGAGCAGGCGCAGGGTGCGCGAATACCACCCAGCACGTGCCGAGGGCAGGGTCGGCCGCCAGCATCTCCAGGAGGGCGTTGAGCAGACGATCACGTTCGATGAGCCCTTCATTGACGCTCGCTTCGAATGTACGCGACCAGCCGGGCGTTTGCTCCGAGCCCATCGAGGCAGAACGGTCGGAGGAGGACAGCGACACGCCGCGGTTGCCTTCCTGGCGCAGCATCCCCCACACCAGCTCCTCGCGCAGCTCCCGATCGGCACGCATGAGGGCAGCTGCAGTCCGGGTTCGAGGCCGATGAGCGCCGTCAGGTACCGCTGATCGTGGTCGAGGGCCAGGTCGCCGTGCAGTTCGGCCAGGCGCAAGAATCCGATCCCCTTGAGCCAAGCACCGGTGACCCTGGAGCTGACGTCCAGGTCATAGGGCCGTGGGCGGGCCCTCGTTGATCTCGAGCATGCGCGCGTAGACCTGATCGAGCGTCCACTCGCCTGGGTGGGCCTCGGTCCACAGGTGCAGTCTCCAAAAGTCCGCACATTCATCCAGCGTGGTTGGCCGCCAGAACGGATCCGACTTCTCACTCATTGATCCTCCTTGATCAGCGTGGAGACGGCGAGGACGTGCTTGCAGGGGCCTCGCCCGCCCCTGTGTTTCATCCACCACGGGCAGGTGCAGCGGTACTCGCCGATGGCGTAGGGGTCGGCGGGCACCTCCACCCGGTAGCGGTTTGCGCCCGAGGCGACACGGAAGCGCGCCCCCTCCTCGTGGGTGACCGCACCGCGTTCAATGAGCGTGCGCGCCCCGGCCAGGCGCGGATGCATAGCGGTGAGGGCGTCGGGACGCACGGGCAGAGGACGGTGAAAGTAGGCGCCCTCGGTGACGTCGAAGCCAACCTGACCACTCGAGGCCAGGAGTGCCAGGCCGCCAGCCACCCGGTCGGGGGCCAGTCCGGAGCGGGTGGCCATAAGCTGTGTGTCGATGCGCGGCTCGAAGGAGAGCAGGGCGGATAGCATGTCCGCGTCCTCCTCGACGCGCGGATCCCCCAGGGACGCCAGGACCGCACCCTCCCCCGAGAAGCCGCGCGACTTGGCGGGGCTGAGCCCAATGGAGAGGCGCGCGCCGGGCAGGCGGGCGACCCACAGGGAGGCGACCGGCTCGCTGCCAGCATCCACATCAGTCCCGTAGGCCTCGAGCGAGGTGATGAGATGAAGAAAGCGGCTCGAACACGCGCAGGCGCTCGGGACCCTGCCACGCACGCGGCCCCGGCGCGGGCCGGGTCCCCAAACGAAGACCACGCACGGCCCGCCCCGCCCACTTGACCGTGCCCGTCGCGCTGGACCTGGGCAGGCCTCGGATGAAGGCGCGCGCCTGCGCGGTATTCAACGCGTGCAGCGGCATCATCGCGGAGGAGAGCATCTGCGTCTCCGCGAATCCCTTGAGCCAGCGCAGGGACAGCGGCACCTTCTCTTCCGTGACCTCCTCGTCCAGGGTCGTGGCCGTCAGCCCCTCCTCGCCGACACCCAGATGCAGGGGTTCCCCGGCGCGCAGGGACGCCAGGGCAGCACGCAGCGGCTGATTAACATCCACGTTGGTCACGCCGACCGCGCAGTGGGTCGCGTCCAGGGCCGAGGCCTCCACGTCGAGCCGCGCGTACACGCCGCAGCAGACGCTAAAGGACTCGAAGCGCAGGCCCTCGGCCGTGCTGGTCACGACCGGGTCGAGCATCCCGATACGGGTCAGACCTCCGCCGGGCGCGACGACCATGCCCGGCGGCACATAGAAGCGGGTGCGCGCCACACGTGCGACCGCGAGTAGGCCGACGGCCACCACGTCGGGACGCTCCATGAAGCCCGAGAAGAAATAGGGATGCGCAGCCTCCCCCTCGGGAGTGGACCCTCCCGATGTCGCCAGCGCAAGCCCCGCACCCTCATCCAGGCGCGAGGGGGCACCGTAGCGGTAGGCCAGCTCGTAGTCCATGTCGCTCCTTCGCGTGATTGTGGCGCCAGGCTAACACAGGGCCCCCACATCTGGAGTCGGCCTCATCCACTCCCCTGTCCACGCTGACGACACTCCTAGAATGACGCCACAAAGTCCACCTGATGCGGCGCCGCGGCTGCCCCTGCAGCAGCGGCGCCCACGCACACAACAGCGCTCAGTACGTCAGGAATCCCCAGCGGATCAGGTCGCGCAGGGGCGACTCGATCTCGGCGCGGACATCATCGACCTCAACCGACGTGAGCATCGCGACGGCCGCCGCGATCTGACCAACCGTCAGCTCACCGTCCGAAGCGCCCACGACCGCGGACACAGCCGACGACACCGGCACAGAACGGCCCAGTCCCCCGCCCTGGTGCATGATGATCAGCTCCGGATCAGGGCTGCCCGGCACGTAGTGGCGCTCCTCGCGCACGTCCGAGGCACGCGTCAGCGCGGTGTCCCACAGCTCCGGGGCACACAGGGAGGCCAGCGCCCACGCGACGTCGCGCCCGCGCGGGGCGTGCCCATCGAGGGACAGGTCGTAGGCGCGCTTGCCACCCGAGGCGGCCTCAGCCTCGTCGAGCCTGCGCAGCGCCACGAAGCCCATGCCGATCGCACCCGTGCCCGCGCGGCGGAAGTCGGCCAGCCACGAGGTGAAGGCGCGCTCGTAGTCGGCGCGGGCCATGAGCTGGCCGCCCGAGTCGCGGATCCACATGTCCACGTAGCGCGCGGGGTCAAGGACGTCGCGCTGGACGACCCACGCGTCCACCGGCAGGCCGTCGAGCCACGAATCCACGCGCCACGACCACTGCGTGTCCGGGTTGCGATCGGCGGGAATCTCCCAGTTGGCGAGCATCTGCAGGGTGCCGCCCTCGTTCATGCACGCGGGCGCGCCGCGCAGGACAGCGCGGATCAGGTTGTCGCGGTCCATGCCGCCGTCGCGGTACTCGAGCAGGCCGGCCGCGCCGCGCACCGAGTCCGGGGTGATGACGAAGGGCGGGTTGGTGACGATGAGGTCGAAGGTCTCGCCCTCGACGGGCTCGAAGAGGGAGCCCTCGCGCACGTCGATGACAGCCTCGTTGAGGGCTGCGTTGAACTGGGTGAGCGCGCACGCGCGCGACGACAGGTCGGTGGCGACGACGCGGTCGGCGTGCGTGGCCAGGTAGAGGGCCTGGATGCCGCAGCCGCACCCCACGTCGAGAGCCGAATCAACCTGCTCACGCACCGTCATCTCCAGCAGCGTCAGGGTCGCGCCACCAATGCCGAGCACGTGGTCGTCGGACAGCAGCTTGCCGGTCTGCACCTCCGCCAGGTCCGAGGCCACCCACCACTCGTGGTCGCCGCCCGGCAGGGTCGCCGCGTGGGGGCGCAGGTCGAAGAGGGCGCGCAGCCACGGGTCTGCCTCGACCTCGGGCTCGGGGGCCTCCTCGTCGGGGTCGCGCATCGTCGGCAGGCTCGGCGCCTTCGGGGACGAGGCCTCCTCACGCTCCTCCTTGGGTTCATGCTTGGGCGCGCCGCCCGCGCGAGGCATGACGAGAGCGGAGACGGCCTCGGCCTCGTCGATGGTGGCCGCGAGGCCAAGGGACTCCAGCCCGCGTGCGCCCAGCGTCGGGAGGGCCTCGTTCAGGGCCGAGGCGCGCTCGGGCAGGCCGAGGATGAAGAAGCGCGTGAGGACCGCGGCGGGGTCGGTCACGCCCGCGAGCTCGACGAGGGCGGGCAGTCGCGAGTCACGCATGAGGGCGGACAGCGCGCCCTCACTGATCAGGGTCTGAAGATTCTCAACGGTCCACTCCGACGCGATAACGTCGGCGCGCAGGCGCCCAATCAGGTCGCGGTCGAGGGCGGGGACGGGTACGGAAGTCGTCATGACTCAAGCCTATCCCCACGCGTACAATGCGCGGGTACCCAACCAGAGCCTCACGCCCCTCTCAGAGGAGGAAACCCCATGTCCGGTGGACTTGTCGCACTGCTCGACGATATCGCGACCCTCGCGAAGGTCACGGCCTCGTCGATCGACGACGTCGCGGCCAACGCGGTCAAGGCCTCCTCCAAGGCCGTGGGCGTCGTCATCGACGACACCGCGGTGACGCCCCAGTACGTGTCGGGCCTGAGCCCGGCGCGCGAACTGCCCATCATCGGCAAGATCGCGCGCGGCTCCCTCATCAACAAGCTGTTCATCATTCTGCCGATCGCGCTCCTGCTCACGTGGCTAGCTCCGCAGGTCCTCCCATTCCTGCTGATCGTGGGCGGCGCGTACCTGTGCTTCGAGGGCGGCGAGAAGGTCCTCGAGAAACTCGGCTGGCTGCCCGGCCACCACGAGGAGCACGAGGAGAGCGGGGCCGCCTCCGCCGAGGAACTCGAGAAGAGCATCGTCGCCTCCGCGACCCGCACCGACCTGATCCTCAGCGCCGAAATCATGCTCGTATCGATGGCCGGCCTGTCCAACGAGACCGGCATCATGCGCGTCGCCGTCCTCATCGCGGTCGCGTTCTTCATGACCTTCTTCGTGTACGGCCTCGTCGCGCTGCTCGTGAAGGCGGATGACTTCGGCCTCCACCTGGCCAAAGGCGCGCTGGATCCCGAGGACAACCGCCCCGGCCCCGTCGACAACGTCGGCCGCACGATCGTGCGCGTCATGCCGCACATCTTCAGCGTCATCGGCGTCGTCGGCACGGTCGCAATGCTGTGGGTCGGCGGCCACCTGGTCATCGCGAACCTCGCCGAGGTCGGCGTCCCCGTCTTCCACCACGTCCTCGAGGCCGCCGAGCACGCGGTGTCCGCCGCGGGCGGTTTCGTGACCTGGCTGGTCGAGACTCTCCTGTCCGGCATCTTCGGCGTCATCCTCGGTGCCGTCATCGCGTGGCTCGTCGTGGGCGCTTCCACGCTCGTGCGTCGGGTGCGCACGAAGGCCTGATCGTCTGTCGTTTCACGAGGCCGGGGCGTGGTCGCGAGACCCAGCCCCGGCCTCGTCGTTGATCGCACTGCGCGAAAGGTGACACATAACCCCTACGCAAGGCGGGACTTAAGTACTACCCTTGGAGTCAACAGACAAACGACGACGACGCCCAGGAGGAGCATGATGACCGTCTACACCCTGCCCGAACTTCCCTACGATTACGCCGCTCTCGAGCCCCACATTTCCGGCCGCATCATGGAGCTGCACCACTCCAAGCACCACGCCAACTACGTGGCCGGCGCGAACGCGGCCCTCGAGAAGCTGGCCGCCGCCCGCGAGTCCGGTGACTTCGCCGCGATCAACCTGTGGGAGAAGAACCTGGCCTTCAACCTCGGCGGTCACACCAACCACTCCATCTTCTGGACCAACATGACCGGCGAGGGCGCCTCGCGCCCCGAGGGTGAGCTCGGCGCCGCCATCGACGAGTTCTTCGGCTCCTTCGAGTCTTTCCAGGCTCAGTTCGCCGCCGCCGCCCTGGGCCTGCAGGGCTCCGGCTGGGCCGTCCTCGCATGGGACACCGTTGGCAAGCGCCTCGTGACCTACCAGATGACCGACCAGCAGGGCAACATCCCGGTCGCGACCGTTCCGCTGCTCATGATCGACATGTGGGAGCACGCCTTCTACCTGGATTACCTCAACGTCAAGGCCGACTACGTCAAGGCCTGGTGGAACCTGGTTAACTGGGAGAACGTCGCTTCCCGCTTCCAGGCCGCCCGCCTGTCCTCCGGCCTGGTCAACGCCCACTCCGCACTGTCCGACCTGGGCGCCCACGCGGTCGACACCGTCAAGGGCTGGTGGAAGAACTGAGCGTTCGCGCCTGATTCGACCGCGGCCGTTGTTGCCGAGCTGAGGCTCGGGCACTGAGTTTCTGGCGCTGGCTTATCGGCACCAACGGCGCGGCCACCGCACGCAACGAGAGGCGGGATCCTTCGAGGTCCCGCCTCCGTCGTATCCCGGGAAGCGCGGCCGCTTCGAAGGACCCGCGGGCCTGCCTGCGACGCCCACGGGCGACTGCGGGTCCGCAGCACACGACATATCACCAGGGCACGCCAACATCCCCGCGCACGTGGGACCTCTAATCCGCACGTTAACCCGCTAATACGCACGTGGGCAGCCCCGCCCACACTCCAAATAGCGGGTTAACACTCGCAATAGCGGGTTTACGTGCGAACAATGCACCACGACAGCGATCGATTCCGCCAAATCGCAGACCCATTCAGCCGAAACAGTCGTTTTTTGACTCTTTTCCCCAATGGGTCTGCAGTTTGGCCACAACACCACCGCAACCTGCGAGTTCACCGTCACCAATCGGGGGAAATGACGCCATCCAAGCCTCCGACACGCCGGCGACACGCCGTTAGAGGGCTTCGCATGGCGCAAAACCCCCATCGAAGCCACCCTGAAGTGCACCGCATCGCCTACAAGACCTGGACACAGCACCGGTTGGCGCGAAAAACTCGCCCAGCGCCGCCCCTCCACCGGCATTTCCGCGAAAAAACTCGCCCAGCAAGTGTAAAAACGCTGAATTTGGGCCATTTTGAGCGCGCTGGGCGAACTTTTTCGCACTTTCGCGATGACACAGAGCCGCCGGGCAAACTTTTTCGCGCACGGGCAGCTGTGACGTGGCAACGATGAAACCAACAACACCACTGCGCACCCCCAACAACGCACCGCTGAAACCGGCATCACCTCTGCACCCGAAAAACGCGCCAAAAAGCCCGTTTCTCGCCCGCATAGGCGACAGGGGTTTCAGTTGAGGCTCGGCCGGCGCCCGCAAAGGCGACAGGGGTTTCAACTGAAGCTCGGCCGGTGCCCGGAAAGGCGATGGCTGTTTCAGACAACCGGGCCACCTGTCCCTGCAGGGCCCAGCGGCGACGCCCACGACTGACGGCGGGACCTAATCAACACACATTCGCATGCACTTCCCCCGTACACACTTCATGCTTTGAATTGTAATCGTTGAAATTCCGGGGTTTTTCACAGAGCTACAGACTGCAGGCATGAGGGAATTGCATGCGAAATTGAGGATAGAGCGCGCTTTGAGGCACGAGGCCCGGCCGGGCATCGAGACGACGCGCCGAGCCACACATCAGCGACCCGACCCGACTGGTGCAGAGGGCGCCGGAGGAGCTGCCGCAGTGCCGGTGGGCGGTGGCGGGGCCTGGCCGGGCTTCGAGACGACACACCGAACCAGACAACAGCGACCCGGCCCCACTGGTGTGGAGGGCGCCGGAGGGACCGGAGGGCACGGGCGGGCTTCGAGGCGCGGCGCCGAACGAAGTGAGGCCCTAGCCTCGCGGGCGGCCGGGCCCTCCGGCGCCCAGAACACCCGTGGGGCCACAAGCAACAACACGCAGCACTCACACGCGGACACACCCATTCGGGCATAACAAAACCGCCCGGCCCCAATGGGGCCGGGCGGCAGTGGCGGTAGCGCTGGGATTTGAACCCAGGGTGGCTGTGACACCACACAGCATTTCGAGTGCTGCACCTTCGGCCGCTCGGACACGCTACCTTACCCGGATACTCTACTACACCCTCCCCCTGCGCGCGCAAATCGACCGGGCGGGCTGGGAGCAGGGCCCCACAGCAGGCTGGGAGCAGGGCCACACAGCAGGCTGGGAGCAGGGCCACAGCAGGCTGGGAGCAGGGCCACACAGCGGGCTGGGAGCAGGGCCACAGCGGGCTGGGAGCAGGGGCCACACCACAACCCACAAGCAGGCCATACGCCTACAAGATCACATGCGGCACGCAAAACAAGCGCAACCTCGGCTTTTAGAACGGTTGAAAACGAGATTAAGTAACCGCATACCATTCACGCCCACTCATAAATGCACTACTCTTGCAGGGTATCTATTCAAGGCAGCGAAAGGATTTTTCGTGTCTGCGCCAAACGCGACGAAGCAAACGTCGCTCAAAGAACTGACCCTCCGCGGCATCATCCTCGGCGGAATTATTACGCTGCTGTTCACGGCCGCGAACGTCTACCTGGGTCTGAAGGTCGGCCTGACGTTTGCGACGTCGATCCCGGCAGCCGTCATCTCGATGGCGGTTCTGCGCTTCTGGGGCGACCACACGGTCCAGGAGAACAACATCGTCCAGACCATCGCTTCGGCGGCCGGCACGCTGTCGGCGGTCATCTTCGTCCTCCCCGGCCTCGTGATTGTCGGCTGGTGGAGCGGTTTCCCCTACTGGGAGACCATGTTCGTGTGTGCGGTCGGCGGTGCGCTGGGCGTCATGTACTCGATCCCCCTGCGCCGCGCGCTCGTGACCGGCTCGGACCTGCCCTACCCGGAGGGCGTGGCAGGCGCTGAGATTCTGAAGGTCGGCGACGCCCAGGATGCGGGCGAGGACAACAAGCGCGGCCTCCTGGCGATCACGTGGGGCGCCCTGGCCTCGGCCACGATGGCGCTTCTGGGCTACATGAAGGTCGTCGCCTCCGAGGTTGGTACGGCCTTCAAGATTGGCTCGACGGGCACGATGATTTCCACCTCCCTGTCCCTCGCCCTGATCGGCGTTGGCCACCTGGTCGGCATGACGGTCGGCATCGCGATGCTGATCGGCATGGTCACCTCCTACGGTGTCCTGCTGCCCCTGTACGCGAACGGCCAGCTGGACGGCGCGGATGACCTGACCTCGGCTCTGTCCACGGTGTTCAAGACGGACGTGCGCTTCATCGGCGCGGGCGTCATGGCGGTCGCCGCCATCTGGACGCTCATCAAGATCATGGGCCCGATCGCCCGCGGCATGTCCGAGTCGCTGCGCGCCTCGCGCGGTACCAAGGAGGACGGCGCGCAGATCGACCGCACCGAGCAGGACATCCCCGGCAAGTGGGTCATCGTCTCCATTTTCGTGGCCATGATTCCGATCGCTGGTCTGCTGTGGTGGTTCATGCGCGGCACGCAGATCGAGCACAACACGGCTGTTCTGATCGCTATTTCGGTTATCTTCATTCTGCTCGCTGGCCTGCTGGTCGCGGCGGTCTGCGGTTACATGGCCGGTCTGATCGGCTCGTCGAACTCGCCGGTCTCCGGCGTCGGTCTGCTGGTTGTCGTCATCACGGCGGTCGTCATCCTGGCGGTGCACGGCCGCGGCTCGACCACGGAAGAGAACACGGCGCTCATCGCCTACACGCTGTTCACCTCGGCCATCGTCTTCTGCATTGCGACGATCGCAAACGATAACCTGCAGGACCTCAAGACGGGCCAGCTGGTGGGCGCAACCCCGTGGAAGCAGCAGGTTGCCCTGATTATCGGCGTCGTCTTTGGCGCGCTGATCATTCCCCCGGTCCTGGAGCTCATGCAGAACTCCTTCGGCTTCCAGGGCGCTCCCGGCGCTGGCCCCGACGCGCTGGCGGCCCCGCAGGCCTCGCTGATTTCCTCGCTCGCCAAGGGCGTGCTCGGCGGCGGCATCGACTGGAAGCTCCTGGGTATCGGCGCTGCGATCGGCGTTGTCGTCATCATCATTGACGAGGTCCTGCGCCCCGCGTCGAAGGGCAAGCTCGCCCTGCCTCCGCTGGCGGTCGGCATGGGCATTTACCTGCCCGCTTCCCTGACGGTCCTGATCCCGATCGGTGCGCTCGTTGGCTTCCTGTACAACAGGTGGGCTGATAAGCAGGCGGACGTTGAGCGCGCGAAGCGCTTCGGCACGCTGGCTGCGACCGGCCTGATCGTCGGGCGAGTCCCTGTTCGGCGTCGTCTACGCGGGCATCGCGGGCGCGACGGGCTCGGAGTCGCCGCTGGCGCTGCCGTTCATCGGCGATGGCTTCACACCGATCGCGAACGTGCTGGGCCTCGTGTTCTTCGCAGGGCGCGACGTGGCTGCTCTACGGCTTCGCCCGTAAGATCACGCGCGACGCGGATCGCGAGTCCGCCGCGAAGTAAGCACGCAGTAAGCGCAGGGTTCCCTCGCTACGCATCAGCCCCGGCCTCGTTCCTGCTCTCAGGGACGAGGCCGGGGCTCGTTATGCCGTCCCACAACCTCCCAGCAACGAGGCATTTTTGTCCATCCGCGTGACCATAAATCCCAGAATGTGGTCGCCATCCCACTTGTCACCCGTAGATATTCCGCATGTCAAGGCACATTTACCTGTATTTCAAAAAATAATGCCATTTCATGACTAAACATTAAATGCTACTTTTATTACATGAAACACATCCCGGAACCAGACGTTGCATGGCTACGGGACCCCGGGGCGTCGGTGAACCGCCTGACGGTGCACTCGACGTGGAGGTCGCGCAGGCCACTCCAAATGCTGTCCAGCACCTGGCAGGTCACGGGTGTGTCGGGCACTGCTGCCGAGCTGATCAAACGTACGCCCCACCAACGCGACTTTGAGGCCACGTCGATCCCCGGCATTCTTGAGCTGGACGGCCTGTGGGCGCGCCGCGAGGAGGAGGCCCGCAGGGCGGCCGAAGCCCAGGGAACGCCCGCCACGGATCAGGTTCGCGCCTCGATCCTGCGCCGCGAGTTCATCCTCGACGCGCCCTTGAAGGACGCGAGCGAGCACGGGTGGACGATGACGCTGACGTTCGGCGGCTTCACCGGCCCCCTCTACGCGTGGCTGGACGGCATGTTTCGTCGGTTTTTGCGCGGATGGCTTCATCCCGGCGGCCTTCGACGTGACGGATGCGCTGCCAGCCGATGCACACGCACGAGATCAGCGTTCTGCTCATGGATTCTCCGGCGTGCTGTCATGGCCTGTTCCGCGAGGTCTCGCTCGAGGCTCGCCCGCCCGCGCACGTCATCGATGTGATCCCGCAGGCCTCGCACGACGGGACGAGCGGGTCTCTGCGCCTGCGCGTCGAGTGCTCGAGGCCTCGAACACCTCAACGATCCGCTGCGCACTGCTGGGCGAGGCCAGCAGGAGGAGATCTGGTCCGCGAGCGCCCCCGCCGGCGAGGGACCTCGAGGCGAGCGGGCATAGACGTGCTCCCGTGGAGCGCCGAGGAGCCGGTGCTGTACACGCTGGTGGTGACGCTGAGCGATGAGGAGGCGGGCACGCAGGACACGATCGCCCTGCAGGTGGGTTTCCGCGATCTGACCGCGACCCCCGAGGGCTTGCGCCTGGGCGGCCGCCCGCTGACGCTGCGCGGCGTGCGCCGCAACGAGTGCGACGGTCGCACCGGGCTCGCGGTGGGCCTGCAGGACATGCTCGACGACATCGTGTGGTGCAAGCGCCACGGCGTGAACGCGGTTGCGATCGAGCAGGGGCCCGCGCACGCGCGCTTCTACGAATTGGCCGACCTGTACGGCCTGTACATCATTGGCCGGGCGTCCACGATGTACGAGCCGGGGATCGCGCGCGACGAGGCGATCGAGGCGATGATCCGCCGGGATCGCGCGCACCCGAGCGTCATCGCGTGGAACGTGGGCGAGGAGGACGAGGAGATTCGTGCCGCCCGCGCACTGGATCCGACGCGGCCGGAGTATGCGGACACGGACTTCCCGCTGCTGAGCGAGGTGCGCGCGGAGGAACTGCACTACGCGCCGGTGACGGTGGCGCCCTCGTATTCGGGGGTGACGGTTCGCAATCACATGACCTTCACGCCGACGTCCGACCTGGAGTTCCTGTGCCGCGTCGTCGAAGACGGCCGCGTCGCGTGGGAGTACCCGGCGTTCCTGGACGTCGCGCCCGGGGAGACGGGGTTCCTCCCGGTGGCGTGGCCGGCCTCGGGCATGCGCGAGGTGTCGGTGCGCCTGTCGTACGGGACGGGCTGGGCGCCGGCCGGGTTTGAGATCGGTCGCGGGGTCATGCCCGCGCCGTAAACATCGGACGAGGCCGGGGACAGTGCGCACGAGGAGGTGCGCACGCGAAGGGGGACGGAGCCTGCGAGCTCCGTCCCCCTCTCGGCATCACAGCTGGGTCAGCGGAAGGCCGCCCGCCTGCTCGGGATCGTCGGCATGCCGAGCATGACTGAGCCGGAACCGCCGCATGACGCCGGTTCTTCAGCATCCACGAGCTGCAGCACGTCGCCGTCGCGCGCCTGCGGGTCCTGCAGGGCGGTGGCGAGCATGAGCTTGATGCGGTTGAGCTGGTTGACCTCGGAGGCACCCGGGTCGTAGTCGACGGCCACGATGTTGGCCTCGGGGTAGCGGGTGCGCAGCGCGCGGAACATGCCCTTGCCGACGACGTGGTTGGGCAGGCACGCAAACGGGCTGGGCGCAGATGATGTTCGGGCAGCCGTGTTCGATCATGTCGACCATTTCGGCGGTCAGGTACCAGCCTTCGCCGGCCTGGTTGCCCAGGCGCGCGATGTCCTGGGAGCGCTCGATCATCTCTTCGATGGGCCGGTGCGCCTCGAACTTGCCGTTCGTGGCGGCAAACGCGCGGTGCACGGGCTTCTCGTACTTCTTGAGCGCCCACAGCACGATCGGCATGATGTAGCGCTGCTTGCCCTCGATGCCCAGGTTCTCCTTGTCCCACGCGGCGGTGGCCACGGAGTTGTGGAAGAACTGCATGAGGCCGGGCAGTTCGGCCTCGCAGCCCTCGGCCTCGATGACGTCGACGGCGTGGTTGTTGGCGTCGGGGTGGAACTTCACGAGGATCTCGCCGACCAGGCCGACGCGCGGCTTGCGCGGGATGTCGCGCAGGGGCAGGGCGTCGAAGGCGCGCACGCACTCGCGGATGATCTTCCCGTAGGAGACGCGTCCGCCGAGGGCCGCCACGCGTCCCGAGGTGATCCACTCCTGGACGTAGCCGTCCCACGTGCGGTACAGGTCCATCGCGGAGCCGGGGGTGGCCTCGTAGGGGCGCACGCGCAGCAGCATCGACTGGATGGCGTCGCCGATGACGAATGCCTGGATGGCCTTGTGGATGTGGGTGACGCCCAGGCGGAAGCCCGGGTTGTCCTCGAAGCCCTGAACGGACAGGGCGATGACGGGGACCTGCGGGTATCCGGCGTCGCGCAGGCCCTTGCGCAGCAGGGCCGCGTAGTTGCTGGCGCGGCACATGCCGCCCGTCTGCGTGATGCCCACGGCCGTGCGGTCGGGGTCGGCGCGCCCGGAGATGAACTCGTCGAGGAGCTGGCCGATGACGACGATCGCCGGGTAGCACGAGTCGTTGTTGACGTACTTGAGGCCGACCTCCATGGAGGTGCGGCTCGTGTGCTCCAGGACGCGCACCTTCAGGCCCGCGCTCGCGAACAGCGGGGTGAGGAAGCGGAAGTGGATCGGGGACATCTGGGGCGCGAGGATCTCGTATCCGGCCTCGCGCATCTCCTCGGTGAAGACGGCGCGGGGCTGGATGTGCCCGGCCTCCTCCTCGCGGGCGGCGTCACCGGAGGGGTCGCGCAGGGTGGCGGTGTCGACGGAACCCGACACCAGGCCCACGGACGAGGCGGGGGCCAGTTCCGCTCCATCCGCGCCGTCCCCGGCCCCGGCCTCGTCGATCGCGGAGGCGAGGGAGGCGCGCTCGGTGATCGCCGCGTCGAGGGAGCGCAGGCGGATCTTGGCGGCGCCCAGGTTGGAGACCTCGTCGATCTTGAGGACAGTGTGCACGTCGCCGCGGCCCTCGAGGATCTCCTGGACCTGGTCGGCGGTGATCGCGTCGACGCCGCAGCCGAAGGAGTTGAGCTGGACCATCTCGAGGTCGGGCTCGTCGCCGACGCGGGCGGCGGCCTCGTAGAGGCGCGAGTGGTAGGACCACTGGTCGAGGACGCGCAGGGGCGCTCGAGGCGCGCGTCCACGATGGAGTCCTCGGTGAGGACGGCCATGCCCAGGCCGACGATGACCTCGGGGATGCCGTGGTTGATCTCGGGGTCGAGGTGGTAGGGGCGGCCCGCGAGCACGATGCCGCGCACGCCGTGCTCACGCATCCACTCGATGGTTTCGACGCCCTTCGCGCGGATTTCGGCCTTGACGGCGGCGTCCTCCTCCCACGCCTTGTCGAGGGCGGCCTTCATCTCCTCGACGGGGATGTCGTAGCCGTATTCCTTGAAGGTCTTGGACAGGTGGGCGGGCAGGTACTCGCGGTTGCCGAAGTTGACGAAGGGGCTGATGAACTTCGTGCCCGGATCGAGCAGGCGCTCCATGTTGTTGCGGATGACCTCGGGGTAGGTCGCCACGATGGGGCAGTTGAAGGAGTTTCTCGGACTCGGTGAGCTTCTGCTCGAAAGTCGACGCATGGGGTAGAAGATCGTCGTGATGCCCTTGTCCAGCAGGGACTCGATGTGCCCGTGGACGAGCTTTGGCCGGGTAGCACACGTTCTCCGAGGGATGGACTCCATGCCGGTCTCGAAGAGGTCGTGGTTGGAGCGGCCCGAGATCATGACGCGGAAGCCCAGCTCGGTGAGCATCGTGAACCAGAACGGGTAGTTCTCGTACATGCCGAGCACGCGCGGGATGCCGATGTCGCCGCGGAAAGCCTTTTTTTCGGTGAGGCGGCGGTATCCGAAGATCCGCTTGTACTTCCAGTCGTAGAGGTTGGGCAGGTCCGACTTCTTGGGCACGCGCTCCAGGGATGCGCCGCGCTCGCAGCGGTTGCCCGACACGTGGCGCTCGCCGTTGGAGAACGTCGAGATGGTCATCTGGCAGTGGTTCTGGCACAGGCGGCAGGTCTTGCGCGTGGTGTCGACGCCGAAGCCCTCGAGGGCCTCGATCGTAGCCAGGGACGAGGTCCCTCCCCCGTGTCGTGCATGCGCGCGGTCAGGGCGGCGCCGTACGCGCCCATGAGGCCCGCGATGTCGGGGCGCACGACCTCACGGCCGGTGAGCAGCTCGAAGGCGCGCAGCACCGAGTCGTTGAGGAAGGTGCCGCCCTGGACGACGACGCGCTCACCCAGGTCCGAGGGCTCCTTGAGCTTGATGACCTTGTAGAGGGCGTTGCGCACGACGGAGTAGGACAGGCCGGCGCTGATGTCGCGCACGTCCGCGCCTTCCTTCTGCGCCTGCTTGACGGAGGAGTTCATGAACACCGTGCAGCGGGTGCCCAGGTCCACGGGGGACTCGGACTCCATGGCCATGCGGGCGAAGGAGCGCACGTCGGTGCCCATCGTCTGCGCGAAGGTCTGCAGGAAGGAGCCGCAGCCCGAGGAGCAGGCCTCGTTGACGGAGATGGAGTCCACCGCGTGGTCGCGGATGCGCAGGTACTTCATGTCCTGGCCGCCGATGTCGATGACGGAGGTGACGCCGGGGCAGATGAATTCGGCGGCCCGGTAGTGGGCCATCGTCTCGATCTCGCCCTCGTCCATGGTGAGGGCAGCCTTGACCAGGCCCTCGCCGTAGCCGGTCGCGCACGAGCGGCCGATCTCGCAGCCCTCGGGCAGCGCGCCTCGCACGGCGCGCACGATGTCGACGGCCGCGGCCACGGGGTCGCCCTCGTTGGAGGCGTAGTGGGTGAAGACGATGCGGTCCTGGGAGTCGATGACGACGGCCTTGATCGTCGTGGAGCCGGCGTCGATGCCGAGCCAGCAGCGGCCCTCGGCCTCGTCGAGGCTGGCCTTGGGGATGACGTCGAGGCTGTGGCGGGCGATGAACTCCTCGCGGTCCTCCGGGGTGGCGAAGAGGGGGTCCATGCGCGGGGACTCGACCTGCACGGGCGCGGCGGCGAGGCGCTCCATGAGGTGGTGAGCTTCTCACCGCGGGAGTCGACGGAGGTGGCGCCCGCTTCCTCGGCCTGGCGGGCTTTCTTGGCGGCCTCCTTCTCGGCGAGCAGGGCCGCGCCGATCGCGACGTAGAGCTGGGCGTCGTCGGGGGTGACGAAGGAGTCGGCCTTGGGCAGGAGGGCCTTGTAGGCCTCGCGCAGGGCGGGCAGGAAGTGCAGGGGGCCGCCGAGGAACATGACGGTTCCGCGGATCGGGCGCCCGCACGCCAGGCCGGCGATGGTCTGGGTGGCGACGGCGTTGAAGATGGAGGCGGCCAGGTCCTCGTGGGCGGCGCCCTGGTTGATGAGGGGCTGGATGTCGGACTTGGCGAAGACGCCGCAGCGCGACGCGATCGGGTAGAGCTGGGTGTGGCGGGTCGCCATCTCGCCCAGGCCGGCGGCGTCCGTGTGCAGGAGGGTCGCCATCTGGTCGATGAACGCGCCGGTGCCGCCCGCGCACGTGCCGTTCATGCGCTGCTCGGGGGTGGGGTGCAGGTAGGTGAGCTTGGCGTCCTCGCCGCCCAGCTCGATGACGACGTCGACCTCGGGGTGGAGGCGCTGGGTGGCCTCGGTGCCCGCGATGACCTCCTGGACGAAGGGGATGCCCATGGCGCGGGCGGTCGTCAGGCCGCCGGATCCGGTGATGGCCGCGTGGACGCGGGCGCCGGGCAGGGCGCGCTCGACGTCGGCGAGGAGGGCCTCCCAGGGATGCGCGCACGTCTGCGTTGTGGCGGCGGTAGTCAGAGAAAAGGCGGCGGTTCCCGTCCAAAACAACGGCCTTCACCGTCGTCGAGCCGACGTCGATGCCGAGCTGATAGGGGCGCGTTGCCTCGTGGTGACCCTGTGTTGTCATGAGGTACCTCCTGGGTTCTCACCACAACTTAGGAAACCCCTCGCGCAGAGTCAAAGCTGTCCACCGACCGCTGGTACACGGCGATTAAAACCGCAGAATAACCGCGAAAATAGGCTGTGTTCCGCATTTTGGGGGCGCGGACCCCGCTCATGCGAAAACCAAGAATTACAACATATGAAGCGTGACAAAATTCGCGCCACCGCCAGACAGTGAAACGATCAGGAGGTCGGCGCGACGCGGATCGCTCGGACCTGGGTGCCTTCACGCTCGCCCACAGGCCCTCGCCGACACCGAGGCCCAGCTCAGACCACGCGGCGGCGGTGACGCGAGCGCTCACCGACGACGCCCTCCGCGAGCGCGACGCGCACGCTGACGAGGGAGCCGTCGACGTCGATGCCCGCGACGACGCCGGGCAGGACGGAGCGCGGCGAGGCGTGGGCCTCCTCGCGGGACAGGGCCACGGCCTCGGGCAGGAAGGTGAGGGCGCGACGCCGCGCCCCCGCAGCGGCATCGTCCGCGCACGGGGCAACGCTCGGCGACTCGGACGCCGATCCATCCCCACAGGTCGCCCACGCTCCGTCGCCGACGCGCACGCCGACCATGCCGGGGCGCGCACAGGAGGCCCCACTCACGATGTTGAGTCCGGCCAAGCGGGCCGCGAACACCGACGCGGCGAGGCGAGCACGCGGGCGGGTTCGCCCTCCTCGACGATGCGCCCCTCCCCCATGACGATCATGTGGGAGGCGAGGGACAGGACCTCGGCGATGTCGTGGGAGACCAGCAGCGTCGTGATGCCGGCGCCCGCCAGGCGCTCGCGCAGGACGGCGGAGACCTGGGCAGTGGCCTCGACGTCGAGGGCGGCCGTGGGCTCGTCGAGGATGAGGACCTCGGGGCGGAAGACGAGGGCGCGAGCGATCGCGACGCGGGCCGCCTGGCCACCCGACAGGTCGGAGGCGCGCTTGTTCGCGAGGTCGGCGATCCCCACGGCGCGCAGCTGTTCGAGGGCAGCGGCCCGGGCCTCGGCGCGCCCCACCCGCGCACGCGCAGGGGGAAAGGCGACGTTGGACAGCACGCTCATGTGGGTGAAGATGCGGGGCGCCTGGGAAACCAGGGCAACACCGCGGCGGCGCGCGGGCACGAACGTGGCGGCGTCGTCGACGACTCGCTCGCCGATGCTGACGGTCCCGCTATCCACGCGCAGGGTCCCGGCGATCACCTGGGCGAGCGTCGACTTTCCCGCGCCGTTGTGGCCGACGACAGCGGTGACGAGGCCGGGGCAAAGCTCCGCGTCCACGTCCCATCCGCGCGCCGCCACGGTTCCGGCGACGCGCACGGCCACGCCCTCGCCAGCCTCGCGCGCGAGGCGCGGCAGGGGCCGCGGAGCGAGCAGAGCGGGAGCGGCAGCGGAAGCGTGCCCGGGCCTCGTCGATCGAAGGAGCGAGGCGAGGCGTCCCCACGGGGTTTCCGTGAGCGCGACGACGGCGGCTGCGACGCCGAGGAGGACCACGCCGAGCGCGAGGGCCAGGTCCGCGTCGGACTCTCGGGCCAGGTAGATCTGGAGCGGCATCGTGCGGGTGACGCCCTGCATGGAGCCCGCGAAGGTGAGGGTCGCCCGAACTCGCCGAGGCAGCGGGCCAGCGCGAGGGCGGCGCCGCGCCCGAGGCCGGGCAGGACCGTCGGCAGGGTGATCCGCCAGAAGACGCGCGAGGGCGAGGCCCCCAGGAGGAGGCCATCTCGTCGAGTCCCTGCTCGCGGGCGCGCAGCGCGGACTCGAGGGTGACGATGAGGAAGGGCAGTGAGACGAAGACCTGGGCGATGACGACGGCGGTTGTCGTGAAGGCGATGTCGAGGCCGGCACCGCTGAGGAGCGCCCCGAGGGTCGAGCGCCTGCCGAAGGCCGCGAGGAGCGCGATGCCCGGCGACGACGGGCGGCAGCGAGGCGGCAGGGCGACGAGGATGCGGGCGCGCGCACGCCCCGCCACGAGCGGGACAAGCACGAGGGCCGCGGGGATGCCCGAGGAGGAGGTCCACGCCGAGCGCTACGGCGCACGTGCGCAGCGACAGGCCGAGGGCTGCGGCGGCCTCGGGGGTCGCGAGGGTCGTGCCGAGGGTCGACCCAGTTGACGCGCCCCAGCATGAAGGCCAGGGGCAGGACCAGGAAGCACAGGGCAGAGCGCCGAGGCCCCCGCCCAGATGGGCAGGGGGCTGACGGCGGGCGTCCTGCGTGACTTCACGCGTCGATGTTACTTCGCGGCGGGCGTGAAGCCGGCGCCTTCGAGGATCTTCTGACCGTCGGCGGACAGGACCAGGTCGATCCACTTCTGGCCCGAGGTCCTTCTTGGTCGAGGCGCTCACGAGGGCGATCGGGTACTTGTTGACGGCCTCGTCGGCGCCCTGGATGGCGACGGTGTCGACGGCGTCGCCCTTCGGCGAGGGCGTCGGTCTTGTAGACGATGCCGGCGTCGGCCTGGCCGGAGGAGACCTTGCCGCGCACGTCGGTGACGGCCTGCTCCTCGGAGACGGGGTTCAGGGTCACGCCGAGCTTCTCGGTGAGGGTCTTGGTGAGCTTGCCGCAGGGAACCTCGGGCGCGCAGATCACCAGCTTGACTCCGTCGAGCGAGGAGTCGAGGCCGGTCACGCCCGCCGGGTTGCCGGGCGTCGTGATGAGGGTGAGGGTGTTGGTGACGAAAGATGGTCTGCGCGTCGACCTGCGAGGCGTCGGCGGCCTTCTTCATGGTGGACTCGTTGGCGGTGGCCAGGACGTCGACGTCCGCGCCCTCGCCGAGCTGGGTCACAAGGTCCTGGGAGCCCGCGAAGTTGAAGCGCACGTCCACGCCGGGGTTGGCTTCCTCGAAGATCTCTTCGAGCTCGCCGAAGGTCTCGGTGAGCGAGGCGGCGGCGTAGACGTTGAGGACGGTGGTCTCGGCGGGCTGCGTCGCCTCGGCCGAGGCCGTGGAGTCGGTGGGGGTGGAGCCGCCCGCGCAGGCGGCGAGTGCCAGGGCGGCGGCGCCGATGGCGGGGAGGATGCGGAGGGAACGCACTCATATCTCCTTTTTGAGAGGGAATGGAACGTATTAAATCTAACAAGGGCGCGAGATACGGACGCGCAACGCATTCGCATGAGCGCCCCAAATCGTTACTTTTGCTTTTTCAATACCGAGGGAAAACCATGCAAAGTTATTTAAACTTGTCTTTCACCCATCATAAAACGGAACATTCTGCTACGCTCAGTTGCCGCGACCACCTCTGCATCAGCGCACTCAGACGTCCAGAGGCCCTCTTTTGCCTCGGGCGCACGCACACAAAATCGCCTCGCGACCACGCTCGGCTCCCAGCCCCACCTCACCACGAGGAAGGGACTAGGATCACATTCATACACATCGCCACCGGAGGACACCATGCCCAAGCCCGTCGACTACGACCTCAGCCAGATCAGCGCCCACGTCATCACCTATTCCGACCGCATCCAGCGCGGCACGAAGGAGGATCGGGCGACCCCCTGCCTGCACGGCGGCGCTGGCCGAGGCCGGCCTGGGTCCCGTGACGGTCGCAGCGATCCCCGAGAGCGCCGACATCCTCGAGACGGAGATTCGCGGCGCGCTCGAGGCCGGCGCGCGCTTCATCCTGGTCCTGGGCGGCTCGGGTTTCGGCGTGAGCAACTACGCGCCCGAGGTCGTCCGCTCGATCGTCGAGGTCGAGATCCCCGGCATCGCCGAGCAGATCCGCGCCCACGGCCTCGACGAACACGCCCGCTGTCGGGCCTGTCCCGCGAGGTCGTCGGCGTGACCGCGCGCGACTCCTCGGGCGCGCTCATCATCTCCTCCCCGGCTCGCGCGGCGGCGCGCTCGACTACCCTCGAGGTGGTCACGCCCCTGCTCGCCCGCGATCTTCCACCAGCTCGACGAACAGCGCTGACCCCACAAAGCAGCAAGGAAACGAGGCCTCGGCTCGTTGGTGTCCGGGGGCGGCGGCGAGGCCTGGCCGGGCTTCGGATCGATCACTCCGAGCCGAAGGCTCGAGTGTAGCGATCTCGCGGGCAGGCCGACGCCCCGGACACCAGAAACGAACGAGGCCGCGGCGCGCACGCCACGGGCCCTGCGGCGTTGCGCGAGGGAGCGTCAGCCCTCGCGGACGACAGCAGGAGCGCCGCCCACCTGCGTCAATACGCGGCGGGCGGCGCTCAGTGAGGACAATCGCCGAGGCCTCGATCAGGAGGCGTAGCCGACCCAGCGTCCCGACAGGGGAGAAGGTCGAGGACGACCGTCGATCTCCTGCGTACCGGTGACCATGGCGCCCGTGTCACCCAGGTAGTACCAAGCGCCCACCGTCCAGGATCCAGCCCGTGGCCATGGCACCGCTGCCGGTCAGGTAGTACCAGATCCACCGCCGTTCAGCCAGCCGGTCACCATTGCGCCGAGGAACGCAGTAGTACCAGCTGCCATCCACCTGCACCCAGCCGATTGCCATTGCACGGTCGTGCGTCCAGTAGTACCAGGTGCACCGTCATTCATCCAGCCGGTGACCATCTCGCCCGACGAACGCAGGTAGTACCAGGTACCGCCACCATTCATCCAGCCGGTGACCATCGCGCCCGACGAGTTCAGGAAGTACCACGACCATCGATCTGGGTCCATCCGGTGGCCATCGCGCCGGTCGCGCCATTCAGGTAGTACCAGGAGCCCCGTCGTCGAGCCAGCCGAGCGTGCGCGCCCGCCGTTCAGGTAGTACCAGGAGCCGTCGATCAGGCTCCAGCCACTGCCCGCGGATGCCCCTGCGGAATCCAGGTAGTACCAGCGCTTTTCCGTCATGAATCCAGCCGGTCGCCATCGCGCCGGTGGCGTCCATCCAGTACCACTGACCGCCGTCATCACCCAGGTGCTGGCCTCGGCGGAGGGCTTGCCCGCGAAGTAGTACCAGGATCCGCTCGCCCCTTCCACCAGCCGGTCGTGGCCGCGGGTCGGCCACCCCTGAACCACCAGGCGCGCGGACGTTTCGAGGCCGTACTCGTGCCCCCAGGACGCGCGGACATATCGTTGTAGGAAATGCCCGGACGGCGCGAAAGGTCGCGATGAGCGAGGGATGTGCGCACTGGACCACAGATCCACTCAGCGGCGCCCACGACGAGTCGTCCGTGAATGACGCGTCCGTCAGACTGTCGAGGGATGTACCATTCCCGGCCCGGTCTGGACGATCATGGAGGGACTCAGCGCCTTCATGAAGGCACTCGAGTTCGAGGTCGGCAGGCCGTGGTGACCAGCCTTGAGCATGTCGACATGCCCGACGATCGGTGCGATGCGGTCCTCGTAGCCACCGTCAGCCTCGAGGTCGGCGGCCAGGTAGGCGGAATGCCCGAATGCACTCACCTTCGCGGTATATGCGATGAGGTTTGCATCGCGAACGCCGGTCTTCTTGTAGTTTTCGGCCGGATCCGTGGGGATAATCTGGACATCCATATCACCCAGCGTGATGTGGGTGTTGTAGTCGTTGATGTTCTGCACGATCGACGCGCCATACGCACTCTGAGCCCATCGCGCGGCCGCCATCATGTTGTCGTAGGTCCACTGGTTGTCCCACAGGCGGGACTTGTCCGTGATCCACTCGTCGGAGTACTCGGGGCTGAGAATGACCTTCGGGCGGAACTGCCTGATGATATCGTCCGCGTTGTCGATGTGGTCGGAGTGGGCGTGCGTGCCCAGGTAGAACGCGAGGTTCGAGGAGGTGACGCCGTGGTTGGACATGTAACCGAGAACCCAGTCGGTATCCCCCGCCCAACCGGGGACTACCCCCTCACGCAGCGGGTAACGCGGATCCTTGCCGTCGGGCGCACCCACGCCCTCCGCGCCGTCGATCATCGCGAAGACGCCGCGCGACTCGAGCAGGATGGCGTCCGCTGATCCCGTCGTCGAGAGACATGAATGCGGGTGGGGACCATCCGTGCCGGGGAAGGTGTAGACCTGCGCGTCGACGCCGTCCGCGCTCTCGTCCTCGGACGAGGCCGTGGCCTCGTCGGCGGAATCCGTGGATTCTGCGGAGGCATCGGACGCATCAGCGCCGTCCGAGGCCGCACGGTCCTGGGACGCGACCGGGGCGGCGACGCTGGAGTCCGAATTTGTCTGGGACGAGGTCGGCAGCCTCCATATCGCCATGCATTTCCTGACCGCCTGCAGGGGCGGCGGCAGTGGCGGGAGCGAAGGACGCAACGAGAATTCCTGACAATACGGTCAGTCCCAAGTCGCTGCCACAGCTGTCCGTGACGAAGATTCATGAGTGCACCTTGAGTGGGATAGGGGGTAGAACGCTTACTAGCTAAATCTATACCCTCAGAGGGTATCGATCACAAATTATCTGCTCAGACAAAGCCTCCCACCAGGCCACATCCTCAGGGGGTGTCGATGTCCCGGCACACGTCGGCGCTCACGCTCACTCGCTCGACCTCGAGGGCGCGCAGCACCCGGCGCACGCCCACGCCGCGCACGGACCCGAGGGAAGCCACGGCCTCGTCGAGGACGCGGCGCAGCGCGCCCGCGCGATAGACGCCCATGAGGTACTGATCGAAAGGCTCCGGATCGCCGCCGCGCACGATGCGCCCCTCGACCCCCTCACCCAAACGCGGGTTCGAGGAGGGCGGGCAGAACAGCGCCCACCCGGGAGCGTCGACGGAAACGATGACGACGAGGACGTCGTCGCCGACGCTCAGCGCGCGCAGGCCCGGCGTCAATGCCAGCCAGCGGGCCGCCGTTCGGCGGATCCTCAAGGGTTCGTCGGACACCATCCGGGACGCGCACGGCCGGCGGCACGACGGCCACACAGCCCGTGCCGCACGCCTCCTGGAGCGCCGCACACACGATCAATGAGGCGCACGCCGCCGAGCGTCAGGTCGGGCTTGGAGACGCCACCCAGGCGCTCTCCCCCACCGCCGCCGACGACGATCGCAGCGACGTCAGCGCGCGGGGCGGCGACGGGGCTCAGTCCCACGGCGCGAAGGTCAGTACGTCGGCGCGCTGCGTCGCCGCATCCGTCATGAGGACACGCCCGATCAGCGGCTCACCGAAGCCCACCAGCAGCTTGATAGCCTCCGTCGCCATCGCGGTGCCCGCTTGGCCGACCACGGGGCCGAGCACGCCAACCTTCGGCGAGGCCGGCGTCGTCCCGGGGGCAGGCTTGACCGGGTGCAGGCTCCGCAGCGTCAGCGACGGCACGGGGGCCGGCGCCGCAGACCAGAACACGCTCACCTGGAAGGCCATCGACACGACCGTGCCCCACACCAGCGGGACGCCCGGAATCCGCGCAGTAGTCCGCGACCAGGTACTTCGCATCGAAGTTATCCGTGCACTCGACGATCAGGTCCCACTCGCGGCCATGCTCGTCCAGCCACTCGCGGGTCACGTGCCCGTAGCGCTCAAAAATGGACCGAGGAGTTCAGTCCGCTCAGGTGACGCACCGCGGAGTCCGGCTTCGGATCCCCCACGTCGCCCTCGCCGTGCAGGAGCTGACGCTGAAGGTTCGACACCTCGACCACGTCGGAGTCGCAGATGCCGATCGTGCCGACGCCCGCCGCCGTCAGGTACAGGAGGACGGGGGAGCCGAGGCCGCCCGCGCCCACCACGAGCACGCGCGCGGCTGCCAGACGCGCCTGGCCGGCCTCGCCGATGCCGGACACCAGCCAATTGCGACGGAAACGCTCCAGCGCGGGATCCCCGGCCTCGTACGGGACGGGCTCATTGATCAGCGCAAGCGCAACGGTGCGCCTAGAGACGGCCGCATCACGGGAAAAAGGATCGCCGATCGTCATCTCACAGACCCGACCAGTTGTGCGAACCGTCGGTCAATTCCTGCTTCTTCCAGATCGGGAGCTTCGCCTTCACGTCCTCGACAATGGCCTCGACCGTGCGGAATGCCTGCGCACGATGCTCCGCAGCGACGGCGACGACCATCGCATCCTCGCCGATCTCCAGGTGCCCCACGCGGTGCCACGCGACAATGCAATGCACGCCCGGACGATCCTTAAATTCCATGACGATGTCCCGCAAAATCTGCTGCGACGAGGGGTGCGACGAATACTCGATCGCATCCACGCTCTCTCCGCCGTCATGGTTACGCACCACCCCAACAAAGGACGCCACAGCACCACACGTATCCCGACGTGCGCTATCAATCAGCGCGCCAGTATCCAGCGGCTCGTCGGTGATGCCGGTTGCAATCTCAGCTGACATGGGATCCTCCAGGGACGGGAGTGCCTTCCCGTTCATCTTACGCGGGGGCGGTCAGGATTGTTTTACAACCCTGACCGACCCTCACAAATGACTAAAAAAATCTCACCCGCCGGCGAACGGAGGCAGCACGTCGACGCGCGCGCCGGGCGCAAGCTCAGCGTCCCAGACGAGCGGAGCGCTCGTTGACCAGGTAGCTCGACACAGCGAGGATTCGCGCCAGCTCAGGGGCTCTCTGAGCTGAGCTGATCGATGAGTTCACCCAGAGTCGCTGGGAGTCTCAGCGGAGGGCAGTTCGCGCATGTACCCACCGGCCGCCTCGGCCGCGCCACCAAAGAAGTGAAGGGTCGTCGACAGCGGCTTCGGGTTCGCCTCATCGAGCCGTCGAATATAGACAGTCAGGCGCAGAGGGTCGGAAGGATCCGCCTCCAGTGACCACGTGGCAAATCCGGTCGCCGTCCGCTCGAACACACGCTCGACGATGCCTCGGCGCAGCTCGAGGGCCAGGTCGTCGGGGGTTCCCGGCTCGGTGAACGGGCAGGCCGTCAGGACGACCGCCATCGGATCGGTGTCGTGCGGGACGGACGCGAAAAGCCCATGGCGTTCATGAACAGGCGCACCTTGCCCAGGTGCGCTGCGACGTTGAAGGTGTCACGCATGGGGCGACGGCTCGGGTTGTGGCTATGATCAGGCACCGCCATCGTCTCGAGGGCGGCGTCCGCCCAGCGCGAGCCGATCTCACGCACCGAGGCCGCCGGGTCAGCCGCATCAACGCGCAGCCAAGCCAGCAGCGACGAGGTGAGCTGGTGCAGCATCTGCGCCGCAAACGAGGGATCCGCCGGGGTCATCGTCGAATAGCCCAGCGCGGGTCGGCCACGACCGGATGAGGGAAGCTGCTGCTTTTCCACGAGGCCAAGGGCGAACAGGCCGTCAAGGGTCTCGCGCACGCTCGAGACATGCAAGCCGGCTTCCTGAGCCAGCTCCGCCACGGTCACGGGCGTCGCATGGTGCGAGATGCGCTCAAGAAGGGCGTGCTGCGCGGGAGTCAGGGCCGCCATCGCGGCGAGTGTTTCAGCCAGAGGCCGAGAACGGGAGGTATCGCTCATTGATCGTCCTCTCTCTCCCTCATAATCAGTGGAAATACCCTTCATAGGCATCTCCATACGGCATTAAAGCTGTTACGTTACTAACAAAGTGCGCTTTATTCTACCCATCACAGACAGCCCCCCGCACGGCCAATACCAACAGTCGGTCGCATTACGCGGGGTCTATCGGTGCATTCATACAGGTGAGAACGAGGGAACCACGATAAAGAGCCGGGGGCGAGCATGCGCTCGCCCCCGGCCCCACCGCTGACCGCGCCACGGCCTCGCCTCGGAGCGAGGGACCGCGGCGGGCACGGCCATCGATCAGTCCGACATACCGCCACGCGTGAGCTCGTGCGTGCGACGCTCGTCGCGCGACCGGTAGATCACCGGGGGACGCGCCACGTAGCCGACCGGCGCGCTCACCGCGTGCACGAGGCGGGTGAACGGCCAGATGCAGAACAGCAGCAGGCCCGCGATGATGTGCAGCTTGAAGCTGAGGGGAACATCCGCCATCAAGTGCGCCTGCGGGTGCAGCGTGAAGATCGAGCGGAACCAGACGGAGATCGTCTCGCGGTAGTCGTAGCCCTCGTGCCCGCCGAGCACCTGGTTCAGCAGCGTCGCCGCGCCGCCCAGGAGCACCGGGATGCTGAGCATCACGTAGGTGACGATGTCCATGCGGGTCGTCGCCACGCGCACCGACTTGACACCAGGCGGCGGTAGATCAGCAGCGCGAGGCCGACGATCGTCATGATTCCGGCGATCGTGCCGGGGATCGTCGCCATCAGGTGGTAGACGTGCTGGGGCACACCGGCCGCCTCGGTCCAGGTCTTCGGGATCACGAGGCCGAGGATGTGGCCCATGAACACGAAGAGGACGCCGAAAGTGGAACAGCGGCGAGGCTCAGGCGCAGGATGGTCGGCTCATTCCACTGCGAGGAACGAGACGTCCAGCCCGTACTGGTCGGTCTTGTAGCGCCACGCGAGGCCCACGATGAGGATCGCGAAGGACACGTACGGGCAGGACCACCCACAGGGCAATGTCCAGGAAGGACAGCGACTGCGTCTCGGGATGCCGACGCGGCATGCAAAAGTGCGGATTCCATGAACGTTACCGTCCCATCGTTGTTTCGGAAGTCGGGAAGGGCGTCGCAGACAGATCGCCCACGCCCACCAGCTCGGTGGGCGGCCCCTGGCTAATGAGCTTACGGAAGCCCTCAATGGTCTTTTCGTCCGGCTCGGGCAGCGTCGCGACCAGCGCGTCCAGCAGCGGCGCGTACGGGGAGTCCGCGGCGCGCAGCGCCGTGCGGATCACCTCGATGCCCTCGCGGTTGGAGCGCAGCAGGCCCTCGGCCGTGCCGGTCTCGTCGAAGGCGGCGAACTCCAGGACCACCGGCAGGTGATCGGGCAGCTCCTCGCGTTCCATCTCGAAACCGGCGCGGCGCAGGACCTCCTTGAAGGCCAAGATGGCCTGGCCGCGTCCGCGGGTGTCGCCGTGCGTGTAGTACGTCAGGCCGAGCGCGCAGCGGCGGCGCTGGTCGAACGTCTCCACGTAGGTGGTCTGCATGGCGCGCAGGCCAGCGGCGCGAGCGTAGCTCACGAACGAGGCCAGGGACGCCGAGGCCGGCTCCGGCAGGTCCGCCAGAGCCTCCTCGACCGCGTCCAGCTTGGTCTCGAAGTCATCCCCCGGGTAGTCCAGGAGGACCGAGACCGCCATGCGCACGCCGCGCGCGTCCTGCGGGATCCATCTCCGTTTCCGGAGCGGCCGTAGGAATGCGCGGAATGCCGACGAAAGTGCTCATCGAACGACCTCAAGAGGGAGCATCTGGCGTCCCTCCGGCGACGAGCCACCCATCGGGCGGTTCGACGTGGCGGGGGCCAGGCCGTGGAAGGCCTCGACGTCGTAGGACACCGGGCAGCCCTCGAGCTCCTTGATGCCGCGCGGCATCTCGGGGTGGGCGGTCGGGATGACGAAGCGGTCGTCGTACTTGGCGATCGACAGCAGTCGGTACATCTCCTTGACCTTCTCCGGGGTCATGCCCACGGAGGCCGGGATCTCCTCGTTCGTCGGGTTGTCGACGAAGACGTCGCGCATGTAGGAGCGCATCGCGGCGAGGCGACGCAGCGCCAGCTCCACGGGAGCCGTGTCTCCGGCCGTGAACAGGCCGGCCAGGTACTCCAGCGGGATACGCATCTGCGAGATGGCGGACAGCAGGACCTTGTGGTCCTCGCCGTCGCTGCCGGACGCGGTCACCTGGTCGACGACCGGGGACAGCGGCGGCACGTACCAGACCATCGGCAGGGTGCGGAACTCGGGGTGCAGCGGCAGGGCGACCTCGTACTCGGTGATGAGCTTCCAGATCGGGGACTGCTGGGCGGCCGTGATCCACGAGTGGGGAACGCCGTTGGCCTGAGCCTGGGCGACCACCTGCGGGTCGTTCGGGTCGAGCAGGATCTCGCGCTGGGCGCGGTACAGGTCGCGCTCGTCCTCCTGGGAGGCGGCCCAGGTGACGCGGTCCGCGTCGTAGAGCAGCACGCCCATGTAGCGCAGGCGACCCACGCAGGTCTCCGAGCAGATGGTCGGCTGGCCGACCTCGAGGCGCGGGTAGCACAGCGTGCACTTCTCGGCCTTGCCCGTGTTGTGGTTGAAGTAGACCTTCTTGTAGGGGCAGGCAGACACGCACATGCGCCAGCCGCGGCACTGATCCTGGTCGACCAGGACGATGCCGTCCTCGGTGCGCTTGTACATCGCGCCCGAGGGGCACGCCGACACGCAGGTCGGGTTCAGGCAGTGCTCGCAGATGCGAGGCAGGTAGAACATGTACGCGTCCTCGATGGTCTTGGCGACCTGGAGGTTCATCTGGTGCAGGACCGGGTCCTGATCCAGGGTCTCCATGGAGCCACCGAGGTCATCGTCCCAGTTCGGACCCCACTCGGGCTTGTCGATGTGCTCGCCCGTGATTGTGGACTTCGCGCGGGCCGTCGGGATCGCGCGGGAGTTCGCGGGCGCCTGGAGCAGCTTGTCGTACTCGTACGTCCACGGCTCGTAGTAGTCCTTCATGGTCGGCTGCGTCGGGTTCGCGAAGATCTTCGCGAGCGAGGCGACGCGTCCGCCCTGACGGGGAACGAGGCGGCCCGTGGCGGTACGCTTCCAGCCACCCTTCCACTTCTTCTGGTCCTCCCAGCCGCGGGGGTAGCCCACGCCGGGACGGGTTTCGACGTTGTTGAACCAGATGTACTCGGTGCCCTCGCGGTTCGTCCACACCTGCTTACAGGTGACCGAACAGGTGTGGCAGCCGATGCACTTGTCGAGGTTCATCACCATCGCGATCTGAGCCATGACCTTCATCAGAACTGCACCTCCTGGGAGCGGCGGCGGATAACCGTGACCTCGTCGCGGTTATTGCCGGTGGGACCGTAGTAGTTGAACGCGTAGGCGAACTGCGCGTATCCGCCGGCCAGGTGGGTCGGCTTAATAAAGATTCGTGTCAGCGAGTTGTGCGTGCCGCCGCGCTTGCCGGACCCCTCGTTCAGCGGGGTGTTGATCTGGCGATCCTGGGCGTGGTGCATGAACACCGTGCCCTCCGGGATGCGGTGGGAGACAACAGCGCGAGCCGACACGGTGCCGTTACGGTTCTTCGCCTCGATCCACTCGTTGTCGCGCACGCCGATCTTCTCGGCGTCGGCCGGGCTCATCCACACCGTCTGGCCACCGCGACCCAGCGTGAGCATGTACGGGTTGTCGTAGTACTGGGAGTGGATGGCCCACTTGTTGTGGATCGTCAGGTAGCGCACCGCGACCTCGGCCTGACCCGGCTGACCGGGACGGTGGTCGCCGACGGGACGCTCACCGTAGATGTGCGCCAGGTCGAGCGGCGGACGGAAGATCGGCAGGGCCTCGCCCATGTCCATCATCCAGTCGTGGTCGACGTAGAACTGCGGGCGGCCCGTGAGCGTGTGCCACGGCTTGCGGCACTCGACGTTCTGCACGAAGGCGCTGTAGCGGCGACCGCCGTGCTCGGAACCCGACCACTCGGGGCTGGTGATGACGCTGCGCGGCTGCAGGACGGTGTCCTGGTAGGTGATCTTCTTTTCTTCGTCACCTTCGGCCAGGAACGCCATCTCGTTGCCGACGCGCTTTTCCAGCGTGCGGAAGCCCTGAACGGCCAGCGAGCCGTTCGTGGTGCCCGAGAAGCGCAGCGCCATGTTCGCCGCCTTGATGGCGGTGTCGCACAGCGGCATGCCCTCGCCGGCGTTGCCGTCCATGGGGGCGCGACCGTTGAGGTCGCCGAGCTGCTCGTACGCCTCCTGCACGTTGTACGCCACGCCCTTCGAGGCCAGGCCGGCCTTGGGCAGGAGCGGTCCCATGCGGTCGAACTTGTAGCCGACCTGCGTGTAGTCGCGCTCGATCGGGACCAGCTTCGGCATGGTCTTGCCGGGCGTCCACGTCTGCTCGGGAACGACGCCATCCGCCATGGTCATGGCGTCCGGGGAGTCGTGCCCCAGCGGGACCGCGACGACGTCCGTCTGGGTGTCCAGGTGACCGGGGGCCATGCGGCCGACGAGGCGGGCCAGGGTCTGGAACACCTCGAAGTCGGTGCGCGCCTCCCACGGCGGGTTCACGGCCTCGTCGAAGCAGTGCATGAAGGGGTGCATGTCCGTGGAGGACAGGTCGTGCTTCTCGTACCACGTGGCGGCGGGCAGCACGACGTCGGAGTGCAGCGTCGTCGAGGTGTTGCGGAAGTCCGCAACCCACATGAGGTCGAGCTTGCCGGGGTGGGCGTTGCGCCAGTTGACGGACGCGGGGCGGTTGCCCTCTTCCAGCTCCTCGGCGTTGACCTCGTTACCGGTACCCAGCATGTGACGCAGGAAGAACTCGGTGCCCTTCGCGGACGAGCCGAGCAGGTTCGTACGCCAGTTCGCGAGGATCTTCGGGACGTTGTGGTGGGCGTCCGGGTCCTCGATCGCGAACTGCAGGCGACCCTCGCGCAGCTCCTGGGACACGTATTCCGCAGGGGCCATGCCGGCCTCGGCGGCCTCGCGACCCAGCTGGGTCGAGCCCTTGGAGAACGTCGGGTAGCAGGGCATCCAGCCGCGCTGAACCGACTCGACGAGCGTGTCGACCAGCTGCTTGCCGTCCAGGTGCGAGGACTTGATCGGGTTCGCCATGGCCGAGGCCGGCGCCCCGTCGTAGCGCCACTGGTCGGTGGTCATGTAGTACCAGCCGGTGGAGATCATCTGGCGCGGCGGGCGCGCCCAGTCCAGGGCGAAGGTGAAGGAGCCCCAACCCATGATCGGGCGGACCTTCTCCTGACCCACGTAGTGGGCCCAGCCGCCGCCGTTGCGGCCCTGGGTGCCACACATTTCCGTGAGCGCCAGGAACGTCCGGTACATCTGGTCGGAGTGGTAGTAGTGGTTCGTGCCGGCACCCATGAGGATCATGGAACGGCCCTCGGTCTCGACCGCGTTCTGCGCGAACTCGCGGCCGATCTTGATGGCGGCTCCGGCGGGAACCGACGTGAACTCCTCCTGCCACGCGGGGGTGCCCGGCGTGGAGGCGTCCATGTAGTCGGTGGGCCACTGGCCCGGCAGGCCCTCGCGCTCAACCGCGTAGTGGGCCAGCATGATGTCGTACACGGTCGTCACGAGGCGGCCGTTGACGCGGCGCGCGGGCACGCCACGCAGCACGTGGCCACCGCCGACCGAAGCCTGGCCGGGGGCCGCAGGCAGGTCGAAGCGCGGCAGGGCGATCTCGACGGGCTCCCACTCGTCCGTGTCCATGATGGACATGACGGGCTCGACGCCGTCCAGGTTGAGGTTCCAGTGGCCGGCCCCTCCTCGCCGAAGCGATCGGCGAGCGTGCCGCCCGGATCCTTGACCGTGCCGTCGGCCTCGATGACGAGGGGACGGAACTCGTTGTTCTCGGTGCGCGCGGTCGTGCCTGCGGGCATCTTGGCGGCCGTCAGGAACTTGCCGGGGACCAGGGTCGTCGGGGCGATACCCTCGTGGGCACCCTCGCCGACCTCGCCGATCTCCACCAGGAACGGGGAGTCGGTGTAGCGCGTCATGTAATCCAGGAACATGGGCTCGCGCTTGCCGACGTGGAATTCCTTGAGGATGACGTGACCCATGGCCTGCGCCAGGGCACCGTCCGTGCCGGGCTGGACGCGCAACCAGTCGTCCGCGAACTTCGTGTTGTCCGCGAAGTCCGGGGACACGACGATGACCTTCTGGCCGTGGTAGCGGGCCTCGGCCATGAAGTGAGCGTCGGGGGTACGGGTCAGCGGCAGGTTCGTGCCCCACATGATGAGGTACTGCGAGTTGAACCAGTCGCCGGCCTCGGGCACGTCGGTCTGGTCGCCGAACACCTGAGGCGAGGCCGGGGGCAGGTCCGCGTACCAGTCGTAGAAGGACAGCATGGTAGCGCCGATGAGCTCGTGGAAGCGGGCGCCCGCACCGTAGGAGATCATCGACATGGCGGGGATGACCGAGAAGCCGGCGATGCGGTCCGGGCCGTACTGCTTGATCGTGTGCACGTAGGCGGCGGCGACGATCTCCATCGCCTCTTCCCAGGACACGCGGACCATGCCGCCGCGGCCGCGCTGCGACTTGTAGGCGCGCGCCTTCTCCGGATCCTCAACGACCGCGGCCCACGCGTCGACAGGATCGCCCGAGGCGCTTCTTGGCCTCGCGGAACATGTCGAGCAGGACGCCGCGCACGTAGGGGTACTTGATACGGGTCGGCGAGTACTCGTACCACGAGAACGCCGCGCCACGCGGGCAGCCGCGGGGCTCGTACTCGGGCATGTCCGCGCCGGTCGACGGGTAGTCAGTCTGCTGGGTTTCCCAGGTGATGACGCCGTCCTTGACGTAGATCTTCCACGAGCACGAGCCCGTGCAGTTCACGCCATGGGTGGAGCGCACGATCTTGTCGTAGCTCCAGCGGTCGCGGTAGAAGGAGTCGCCGTCGCGGCCGCCCTCGAGGAAGAGCTGGCGCGCGTCGGCGGACGCCTTGCCGCGACGCAGCCACGAGCCGAGCGCGAACAGGGTCGCGCCGGTCGCGGGCTTTGACCTCGCCGCCGTAGGTCGGGAAGGTCATATCGGATTCGAGATTCGTCATGGGGTGCTCCTAAGAGTCGATTGACGAGGCAGTGGCAGGTCCGGTCGGCACCACGCAGTGCCGGGTGGATCAGCCAGGGGAACGGGGCGTTCTTGCGCGCGTACATGATCCCAGCACAGGACCGAGCACAGGGCGCAGAAGATGGCGCAGCCCGAGGAAGAAGGCCCATGCACCGCCGGTGCCGACCGCGGAGAGGGCGACGCCGACCAGGAAGGGGCCGAGGGATGCGATGGCGGAGGTGAAGCCGATGGCACCGCCAGCCTGGCGGGCCGGCATGATCATCGGCATCTGCTTGAAGGTACCGGCGTTACCGAAGCCGGAGAACAGGAACATGGTGAGCATAAGCGCCATGAAGATGTAGAAGTCGGTCCAACCGGTGGGGTTGTACAGGACCCAGGCGATGCCGGCCAGCGTGATGGCCATGCCGACGCCGGAGATGAAGGTCCAGATGGCGCCGCCCATGCGGTCGCAGAAGATGCCCCAGGACATGCGGATGATCGAGCCGATGAGGGGGCCGAGGAAGGCGTAGGTCGCGCCCAGGACCGGCAGAGCCGAGGGAGGACTCGCGGCCGAACTGGTTGTTGATGAGCAGGCCGAAGACGGCGGAGAAGCCGGAGAACAGGCCGAAGGTCATGACGTAGAGGATGGTCATGTACCAGGTGTTGGGGTTGGAGAAGATATCGAGCTGCTGCTTGATGTTGGCCTTGACGGGAACGTCGCGCAGCCAGATGAAGGCGAGGATCGCGGCGAGGAGGCACCACGGAATGAAGAAGACCGCGGCGTTGTAGACCCAGATGTGCTCACCCGCGTGGTCGCCGCTGGCCTGCGTCTGCGGGGCCAGCCAGGTCATGCCGAACAGGCCGAAAGCCCATGAGGATGGGGGCCGACCAGCTGGATGACGGACATACCGAGGTTACCGATGCCGCCCTGCAGGCCGAGCGCCGTGCCGGACAGGCGCTTGGGGAAGAAGTAGCCGGTGGAGGGCATGTAGCCGGAGAACGCACCGCCGCCGATGCCACACATGAAGGCCAGGGTCAGCAGAACCCAGTAAGGGGTCGTGTTGTCCTGGACGACGTAGAACCAGCCGGCCATGGGCAAGATGCACAGCAGGGAGGTGATGCCCACGAGCTTGCGGGTGCCGATGAGCGGGGGCAGGAACATGTAGATGAGGCGCAGGATGCCGGCCGCGAGGCCGGGCAGAGCGGTCAGCCAGTACAGCTGCGACTTGTCCAGATTGAAGCCGAGAAGCGTCAGCTTGGGCGCGATCGCGCTGGGCAGGAAACCACACGCAGAAGGCCAGGATCAGCGAGTAGGTCGTGATCCACAGCGTGCGCCATGCGAGCTTCGAGTCCCACGTGGACTCATCGTTGGGGTTCCAGTCAGTGAGCAGGTAGCGGCTCTTCTTAGCCGCAGGTTCGGTCGTGCTCATGGCTCTCCTCATCCGTGAAGGGAAGTCCGGGCGCGGGCATGCGCCGGACATTCTTTAACACGGAGGCTACCAAGTGAAATGACGTAACCATCGCAGCATCGTTTTGGGACGTGCATCACCCCTGTGAAAACAAGGAAAAGCAGGGTTCGCCCGCGGACGTTCTACCGGATCGACAATACTGCAATTTGACCGCTGTTACAAAAACATCGGCGTCATCGAAATTAGCGGGAGGTTACCCACCAATACGGCTCATGGTGCGCGACGCGCGCGCAAAAGCATCGATGTTGAGGCCCGTGCGCGGCCGGCTTTGACCCACATCGCATCGGCCCATCGCGCGGCGATCTGCGCATCGTGCCCGCCACCCGCGCAGCAGATCGCGCAGCGATGTCTCCTCCGTGGAGAAACAGGCAGGAACGCACCATGCCATCCGACGTCAGGCGCGTACGATCGCAGCGCATTGCAGAAAGGGATCGGACACGGAGGCGATGACGCCGAGGCGCTTGGTCGGATCACCGTCGACGATCCAGCGCCCAGCCGGCGAGTGCGGGATCCTCGCGCGGGCGCGGGGATCCAACGTGTGGCGAGTCCCCATGATGTGCAGGATCTCGTCCGCCGTCATGAATGTTCTGACGATCCCAGGTGTCCAGCGGGACCGATCGGCATCTGCTCGATGACGCGCAGCTCGATGCCCCGATCCAGGCAGTAGTCGACCAGGTCGGGCAGGTCGGCCTCGTTCATGCCGCGCAGGACGAGGGCGTTGACCTTGATGGGGCTCAGCCCGGCGCGGGCGGCGGCCTCGATGCCCTCCAGGACGTCGCCGAGGCGGTCACGGCGGGTGATCGCCGCAAAGTGCTCGGGGTCCAGAGAATCAAGCGAAATGTTGACGCGGTTCAGGCCCGCATCCTTCAGGCCCTGTGCGCGCTTGGTCAGACCGAGCGCGTTCGTCGTGAGGGCCAGATCGAGGCGGTTCCCTTCGTCGGTGCGCAGGTGGGAACAGGCTTTGATGATCCCCTCGAGGCCTCGGCGCAGGAGAGGTTCCCCGCCGGTGAAGCGCACCTGGCGAATCCCGAGCCGCTCGACGCCAACGCGCACGAGGCGCACGACCTCATCGTCCGTCAGGGTTTCCTCGGTGGGCAGCCAGTCCAGGCCTTCGGGGGGCATGCAGTAGGAACAGCGCAGGTTGCAGCGGTCGGTGAGCGACACGCGCAGGTCGCGGGCCACGCGCCCGAAGGTGTCGACGAGCCGCAGCGGCGCATCACACGCCACCGCATCTCCTCAATGCCCTCCAGGACGTCGCCCAGGCGATCACGCCTCGTAATCGCCGCGTAGTGCTCACGGTCCAGCGAATCCAAGGAAATATTGACGCGGTCCAGACCCGCATCCCTCAATCCCTGGGCGCGCTTAGCCAGGCCCAGCGCATTCGTCGTCAGCGCCAGGTCTGGAGTCTGCCCTTCGTCGGTCCGAAGCTGGGAACACTCCGCGATAATCCCTTCGAGGCCTCGGCGCAACAGCGGTTCGCCGCCCGTGAATCGAACCTGACGGATACCCAGCCGCTCGACGCCGATGCGCACGAGGCGCACAACCTCCGCGTCGGTCAGCGTTTCCTCAGTGGGCAGCCAGTCCAAACCCTCGGGGGGCATGCAGTACGAGCAGCGCAGATTACAGCGATCCGTCAAGGAAACGCGCAGGTCACGGGCCACTCGACCGAAGGTGTCGACGAGCCGCAACGGCGCCTCACATGCGGCCGCATGTGCCACCTGATCGGCGGATACAAACTCGACAGACATGGCGACACCCTACCGCTTTTTACCCGGTCTTCGCCCTCCGAAATAGGTCACGTCGCCCCGAAACTGCCCCTGGCCTCGTCGCCTGAGAGAAAACGAACAGTGGACAGCTCAGACGAAACGCCGCCGCCGGGATAGCGTGAGTGCACGAGAACCCGAGCGAGGAGCACCATGCGCGCCGTCGTCATGCACGAACCCGGCAACGTCACCGTCGAAGAGACGCCGATGCCCACCATCCTGGAACCCACGGACGCCATCATCAAGCTGGCCGCCACGTGCATCTGCGGATCCGACCTGTGGCCCTACCGCGGTGCCCAACCTGTCCACGAACAGCGCATGGGCCACGAGTACGTCGGCACCGTCGTCGAGGTCGGATCCGCCGTCACCACCGTGCGCCCCGGCGATTTCGTCGTCGGTTCCTTCTGTATCTCCTGCGGCGAATGCCTCATCTGCCGTACCGGCTACCCCTCGCGCTGCGCGACCGCGGCCGCCCAGGGCGACGCCTTCGTCGGCATGCGCGCCGGCGGCACACAGGCCGAGTACGCCCGCATCGCCCTCGCAGACGGCACGCTTGTCAAGACACCCGGCATGCCCACACGCGAGCAGATCCCCTCACTCCTGGCAGCCTCCGACGTGCTCGGCACCGGCTGGTTCGCCGCCGACGAGGCCGGGGCAGGTCCCGGCTCAACCATCGTCGTCGTGGGTGACGGCGCGGTGGGCCTGGGCGCAATCATCGGTGCCCGCCAGCTGGGTGCCTCCCGCATCATCGCCATGTCGCGCCACGCGAACCGACAGGCGCTGGCCTGCGAGTTCGGTGCGACCGACATCGTGGAGGAACGCGGTGAGGAAGGCATCGCCTGCGTGAAGGCACTGACCGGCGGCTTGGGGGCCGACGGCGTCGTGGAGGCCGTCGGCAATGAGGCGTCGTTCGACCAGGCGCTGGGCTGCGTGCGCCCCGGTGGGCACCTGTCCTTCGTGGGCGTTCCCCACGGCGTCTCCCTCGACATGAGCCGCATGTTCGACGCCGAGGTGCACATGTTCGGCGGACCCGCGCCCGTGCGCAAGTACCTGCCAACCCTCATCAACCTGATCATTCGCGACGTCATCAACCCCGGTGCTGTCTTCGACATGGTCCTGCCCCTCGACCGGGCCGCCGAAGGCTACGCCGCCATGGATGATCGCCGCGCCACGAAGGTCTTGCTGACCATCTGACGCTGCGCGCGTTACGGCCTCGACCGCTACCAGCGACAGCCCGCCCGGCCCACCCGGTCGCCCCTACCCACCGGCCCGCAGCGGCCCGCAGCGGCCACCCGCGCCCGTACACTGGTGTTATGCATGATCCGACGCTGTCCACGATGGAGCACCGTGACCTGATTGAGGCGCTGGCGCTCAGCCACGTCCTGCCGCACGACACGCTGCCAGCCGAGGAATGCCTGGACCGTCGGCTGGCCGTCGACCTCCACTCGCTGATTCCCCTGCCGCCGTTCACGAACTCGGCGATGGACGGCTTCGCCCTGCGCCGTGAGGATCTGGCGGGCGAAGGCCCATGGTCACTGCCGGTCGTGGCTGACGTCCCGGCGGGCGATACGCGCGAGCACCGCCTCGAGGCCGGTCAGGCGATGCGTATCATGACGGGCGCTCCCCTCCCCCAGGGCGCGGACACAGTCGTCAAGGTTGAGCACACGGACCACGCGGCCGGGGTTGCTCAGGCCCCCGCTTCCGTGGAGATTCGCGTCGCCCCGAAGCTGGGCGCGAACGTGCGCGTCAAGGGCGAGGCCCTCGAGGCGGGTTCCCTGGTCCTCGAGGCTGGCCGCCTCCTGGATGGGACTGCGCTGGCGGCCGCGATTTCGGTGGGCCACGGGACCCTCACGGTCCTGCCGCGCCCACGTGTCCTCGTGGTGACGACGGGAACGGAGCTCAGGCGTGCAGGCGAGGCACTGGAACGCGGCCAGATCCCCGACTCGAACGGCATTCTGCTGCGTAGCCTCGTGGAGGACGCGGGCGGGCGGGTTGTCGCTCACCTGCGCACGGGTGACACGCCGGAGGAGCTGCGCCGCGCCCTCAACGAAGCGCCCGACGCCGACCTGGTGATCACCGCGGGCGGTATTTCGGCGGGTGCCTACGAGGTGGTGCGCCTGACGCTGGGCACGGACGCGGGCTTCCATCATGTTGCCCAGCAGCCGGGCGGTCCGCAGGGCGTGGGGGCGACGCCGGTGGGCACACGCGGCCGCGAGACTCCGGTTATCTGCCTACCTGGCAATCCGGTGTCGGTGTTCACGACGTTCCACATGTATGTGGCGGGTGCGCTGGCGGTCATGTCGGGCCTCGTGCGCCCCGAGCGCGGGGCGACCGTCCCCTCCGCCACGATGGCCCGCGCACGCGTGGGGTGGGAGTCGCCGGAGGGCAAGACTCAGTTCATCCCGGTTCGTTTCGTCGACGAGGCTGGGGCCGGTTCCGGGGACGAGGCCGGGGTCCGTTGGGTGGAGCCTGTGCACCCCCTGGGGTCGAAGTCGCACCTGGTGGCGTCCCTGGCGCACGCGCAGGGTATTGGCGTGGTAGTCCCGGAGTTCGGCGAGGTCGTGGCTGGCCAAGGGCTGGCCGTCGTCGCGCTGGTGGGTTGACGCGGCAGGCGACGAAGGGGCTACAGTCCCACGACGCGTGTGCCCCGATTGCCCCGCAATCGACGACGCACAACCCGCAATCTACATCTGGTAGTTGTCGTCATTGTGAAAGGAAACTGTGAAGTTTACGCATTTGAACGACGAGGGTGCCGCCTACATGGTGGACGTGACTGCGAAGACCCCGACGGTGCGCCAGGCGAGCGCCGTGTGCCGCGTGGATTGTTCGCCCGAGGTCATGCAGGCGCTGCGCGACGGTACTGTCCCGAAGGGTGACGTGCTGGCGGTGGCTCGTGTGGCCGGTATTTCCGCGGCGAAGCGCGTCCCGGAGCTGCTACCCCTCGCGCACACGATTGGTGTGCACGGCTGCGCGGTGGACCTGAGCCTGGAGGACGATCACGTGGCGATCCGCGCGACTGTGCGCACGGCGGATCGCACGGGCGTGGAGATGGAGGCGTTGACGTCGGTGACGGTCGCGGCTCTCGCGATCGTGGACATGGTCAAGGGCGTGGACCGCTCCGCCCGCATCGCCGAGGCGAAGATTGTCGCAAAGTCGGGTGGCCGTAGCGGCGACTGGGTGCGCCCGGAGGACTGATCGCTGGGTTCTCACCGACGAGGCGTGGGCCACCCGGGCGTTCGCGCTCGCCGGGCGGTCGCCTCGTGTGAGGGGCGCACGGTGGCGGGGGCCACTGGCGGGCTCACAGCGGCGGGTTCATGGAGCAGCCCGCCCACACAGGCGCGCTCACGCGCGCGGGTGGTCTCCGCCGGCGAGCTGGTCGATGATATGGGCGACGAGAGGCCCAATGATGGCAACGGCGTCGGTGACGCCGCCGCGGGAGCCGGGGGCGTTGACGACGAGCGCACCCTCGTCAGATCGCGCTGTGACGCCGACGAGGCCTCGTGACAGGGCGGCTGAGGCAACGTTTTCTTCGCCGCGGCGTCGGATAGCGTCGGCGAGTCCGTCGATGCGGGTGGCCAGGAGAGGCTCGGTGGCCTCGGGGGTGACGTCGCGAGGGGAGAGGCCGGTGCCGCCGGTTGTGAATACGAGGCGTGCGCCGGATGCGGCTGCGGACGTGATCGCGGCGCGGATGGCCTCAACCTCGTCGGGGATGACGGTGACGGAGGCTTCCACGCCGTGCTCCGCGAGAAGGCGTGCGGCGAGCGGGCCGGAGAGGTCTTCAGCAGTGCCCGCGTGGCACCGGTCGGAGACAGTGATGACGCGCGCGGAGATCATGTCAGTGTCGGGCACCGCCGTTGCGGCGTGAGGAGCGGCGCTCGCGGATCCCGGAGGTGATGGCGTCAACGTCGCTGAATTGGCGCGACAAGAACTCGTAGTCGACGCGGGGTGCTTCCTCTGGTTCGAAGGCCTGCGGCAGGGGGCGCTGCGTGCGCGTGGCGCTGCGCTGCTGGGCGCGCTGGGGGAACTGCGGCGGCGCGGGCGGCATGGATTCCGCGACGACCTCGACGACCGGGGATGGGGGTTCGGGCAGGGCCGCGGCGTCGGGTCGCTTGGGCTGGGCGGGCGTGTAGGTCCCGGAGGGCGCAGTCGCGGTAGGGCGCACATGCACGGGGCGGATCTTGGGCACGGACTTGGTGATGGGGCCGCGCGTGGCCTGGGGGGCCACGGCGGGCATGACGGGGGCGGCGCTGCGGTAAGGCGGCTGCGTCGTGGCGGCGGCGGCAGAGGCGGCTGCCGCGGCGGCTGCGGCTGCTACTGCTGCGGAGGCAGCTGCTGCGGCGGCTGCCTCGCCTGCGGCGATGTCGGCGGGAGTGTCGCCGCTGCCGGAAACGCGCTCGGAGAAAGGACGGCCGGCGCGGCGCGGGAACGGTGAAGCCGTGACTGCACGGCGACCGGTGGGCGCGGGGAGGGACGACGACGGGCACGCCCGGGTAGACCGTGGCCTGCTTGTCGGAGCTCTCCGGAGACGAGGCCGGGGCGGGCTTGTTGGCGCGCGTACCCCTGGCGCGGGTCGGGGCGGGGACGGACTTGTTGGCACGCGCATCCTCGGCGGGAGGTAGGGCGGGGGCCGGGGCAGGCAGGTCACCGGGCTCGTGGACGGGGGCCTCAACGACGGGCATTTCGTTGGCGGCGCGCTGTCCGAGGAAGAAGGAGCGCAGCTGCATGGCTGCTTCCTGGGCGAGGACGCCGCCAATGACCTCGGTCGGGTGGGGCATACGGGCGTCGTGCAGGACATCGCGCAGGGAGCCGGCGGCACCAGCCTTGGGGTCCCAGGCACCGAAGACGACGCGGTCGACGCGCGAGGCCAAGATTGCACCCGCGCACATCGTGCAGGGTTCGAGAGTAACAATGAGGGTGCAACCAGTCAGGCGCCACGTGCCCAGGGCGCGGGCTGCTTCGCGCAGGGCGATGATCTCGGCGTGGCCCGTGGGATCGTGATGAGCCTCGCGACAGTTCCACCCTCGACCGATGATGTGGCCATCGGCGTCGACGACGACGGCACCGACGGGGACGTCTCCCGTTTCGCGGGCGCGATTGGCCAAGAAAAGGGCTTTGCCCATGGCCTCGCGATACTGCTCATTCACTGACACCCTCTTAGCTTACCGGCCAAATCATCATTGAGGTAACCGGAGGTGCGGGGTCTCTGTGAGGCACGATTGGCCTCTGAGTTTGACAGGTGGTCAGCACCTGCTGCGCACGGGCAGCCACGGCCTCGTGCCCGAAGCACCGGGGTGCGCACGCCCACGCGTACGAGGTAGCCTATAACCATGCGCCTCCACGTAGCTAATCACCCCCTGATCGCTCACAAGCTCACTGTTCTACGCGATCGCAACACGCCATCGGCGACGTTCCGCCAGCTCGTTGACGAGCTGGTCACTCTGCTTGCCTACGAGGCGACCCGCGAGGTCGCCGTGTCCGATACCCCAATCGAGACCCCCGTTGCGCCGACCACCGGCCTGACGCTGTCCGAGCCGCGCCCGATCGTCGTGCCCGTTCTGCGCGCTGGCCTGGGTATGCTCGAGGGCATGACCCGCCTGCTGCCCACCGCCGAGGTTGGCTTCCTGGGCATGCGTCGCGACGATAACACCCTCGAGATCGAGACCTACGCGAACCGCCTGCCGGACGACCTGTCGGGTCGCCAGTGCTTCGTGCTCGATCCGATGCTGGCCACGGGCCACACGATGGTCGCGGCGACGAACTATCTGTTTGAGCGCGGCGCGAAGGATGTTACCTGCGTGTGCATCCTGGCTGCCCCCGAGGGGGTCGCGGCGCTCGAGGCCGCGATTGGTGATCGCGCCGACGTCAACGTCGTCGTCGCCGCTGTCGACGAGTGTCTCAACGAGAAGTCTTACATCGTGCCCGGCCTGGGCGACGCGGGTGACCGCCTGTACGGCATCGTCGACTGACGAGGCGTGCGTCGACCGCCGTTCAGGTCGATGCGACTCACGAACAACTCCGGGTGGGGGGAGGGACTTGGGTCCCTCCCCCACCCGCATAATTCCAGGGTATCCCCTCCGGAAATCCGACCAGATTGGCTAGTTTTCGGGTGTTGTCACAGGTGACGGACGACTGTGACCTTGAGCGCTAAGTCACCAAAGCCCTCGAAACTTCAACAATCACGTCGGATGCTTGACACATGGCACTTATTCAGACCAATCCCAAGCGCCGCCGCTACGGCGTAGCAGCGCTCGCAGGTGTTCTCGGCGGCATCGTCTCCGCCATCGTAAAGTTCGGCTGGGAAGTGCCGCTACCTCCGCGCACGCCCGTCCGCAACGCGACTAACCCACCGCAGCAGCTGCTCCAGCAGCTGGGCGTCCCGGAGAGCGTCACCCACCTGTCCTACACCTACAACGGCAACGAGGGACTCCCCTGGGTCTCCTTCATCGTTCACTTCGCCTTCTCCATCGGCTTCGCGGTCATCTACTGCGTGCTGGCCGAACGCTTCCCCCAGATCAAGCTCTGGCAGGGCGCGGCCTTCGGCATTGTCGTCTACGTGGGATTCCACGTCATCCTTATGCCGCTGATGGGCACCGTCCCGGCACCCTGGAACCAGCCCTTCGCGGAACATTTCTCCGAGTTCTTCGGCCACATCATCTGGCTATGGGTCATCGAAGTCTTCCGCCGTGACCTGCGCAACCGCATCACGCACGAGCCGGACGCCGAGTTCCCGCTCGACACGCGCACCAAGTGAAGTACTTATAAATGGGTGGGCCCCGGAACCTCACGGTTCCGGGGCCCACCCATTAAACGCCACGGCCACGCGCGGTATTCGCTGGGCGGTCGACCCGCCGCACGCTCGCCGCTGCGCGCCCCGGCCTCGTTCTCAGAACGCCGGGATAACCGAGCCGTCGGGCCAGGTCTGCTCGATGTACTGCTTGACCTCGGGAGAGTGCAGGAGCTCCTCGAGCTTGGCGATGGCCTCGGCCTTGTTCGACCCGTCCTTCCATACGAGGACGTTCACGGCCGGGTTATCGACGGGAGACTCCACGACGAGCGCGTCGGAGGAGATGGACTTGCCGCCCTCCTGGGCGAAGTTACCGTTGATGACCGCGTAGTCGAAGTCATCGAGCGAGCGAACCAGCTGCGGACCCTCGACCTCACGGAAATCGAAGTTCTTCAGCTTGGTGACGGTGTTGATGTTGACGTCACCGTCACCCTCAGGGATGGACACGAGGCCCTGCGTGGCCAGGAGCTGGAGCGCACGCGACTGGTTGGAGGTGTCCGAAATGATGCCGATCGTGCCGCCATCGGGCAGCTCGTCGAGCGACTGGTGCTTGTTGGAGAAGATGCCGAGCGGCTCCAGGTGAATGCCTGCTCCCGCCTCGAAGTCGTAGCCTGCCTGCTTCTCCGCGTTCTCCAGGAAGGGGACGGTCTGGTAGAAGTTAGCGTCAAGCTCGCCGTCGTTGAGGGCCGTATTGGGCTGGACGTAGTCGGTGTACTCGACGACCTCGAGCTTGATGCCCGCATCCGCGGCCAGGTTGTCGTTCACGTAGTTCAGGATCTTCGCGTGCGGCGAGGGGGTCGCGCCGACCTTCAGGGTGTTGACGTCGGAGGGGGTGGAGGAAGTGGAGCCGCCGGAACAGGCCGCCAGGCCCAGGGAGGCAACGGCCGCCAGGGCGAGGGCCGCGACAGAGCGATGACGCATGATGCTTCTCTTTTCTGTGTTCTTCGATGGGATGGGACGAGGCCGGGGTGACCTCAGGTGGATGAGATGGTGCCCGCGGTTTCTCAGCTTCTCAGCGCGCGCGGTGGTCGAGACGACGCGAGATGAGGTCGCCGATCAGCTGGATGACCTGGACGATCACGATGATCGCGACGACGGTTGAGATCATGACGTCGTCCTGCCATCGGTTGTAGCCGTAGTTGATGGCCATCTGGCCCAGGCCGCCGCCGCCGACAGCACCCGCCATCGCGGAGTAGCCGATGAGGGTGATCGCCAGGGTCGTGATCGATTGGACGAGGGCGGGCATGGCCTCGCGGATGAGGACACCCCAGCGGATCTGACGGTTCGAGGCACCCATCATCTGGGCGGCCTCGACTTTGCCGGGGTCAACGGCCAGGAGGTTCGTCTCCACGAGTCGGGCGAAGAAGGGCGCGGAGAGGATGACGAGGGGCACGACGGTGGCCAGCGAGCCCGTGGACTTGCCGACGATCGCCTTCGTGACCGGGATCAGCATGATAATGCCGATGATGAAGGGCAAGGAGCGCACGATGTTGACGACGAAGGACACGGCCTGGTAGACACCCTTATTGGGGGTCAGGCCACCCTTGCCGGTCTGGACCAGGAGGAGGCCCAGCAGCGTGCCGATGATGACCGCGAAGAGCGTGGACAGGCCCGTCATCATGAGGGTTTCAAAGGATCGCTGGGACAAACTTTTGGGTCAGTGCCGGGTTGTCGAACCACGTCGGGTCGCCCTTGCCTGTGGGCACGAGCGCCTGCGCGGCGGCCTGCGCGGTCGCACTCGCGAGATGTGCGGTGATCATTGGTCCCTCACTTCCGCGTGGACGTTGTTCTTGCGCAACTGCTCGATGATCTTGTCAGCGTGGTACGCGGGGACGGTCAGGGCCAGGCGACCGACCTGCACGGATCCGAGGGATTCGAAGGTTCCCGCGGTCACGTCCGCGCCCATGGACGAGGCTAGGCGCAGCACGGTCGCACCCGTGGGCACGCCCGGGTGCGAGGTGAAGACGACGTCGAGGAGGACGCTGTTCTTCGTGCGACCGTCAAAGGGTGGCAGCACCCTCAGCGGTCGACTCCGAATCAACGAGCGGCATGGGAACCAGCTCGCGAGCAAGCGGGGTCTCCGAGTCGGCGACGACCTCTTCGAGGGTGCCGGTCTGCAGGACCTGGCCGTGGCCGAGAAGAGTCACGGAGTCGCAGATCTCTCGCACGACGGACATCTCGTGGGTGATGATGACGACGGTGACGCCGGCGACATCGCGGATCTCGCGCAGCAGCGAGAGGACCTGCGCGGTGGACTCGGTGTCAAGCGCGCTGGTCGGCTCGTCGCACAGGAGCACGGCGGGCTCATCGGCCAGGGCGCGGGCGATGCCGACGCGCTGACGCTGACCGCCGGACAGCTGGGATGGATAGGAGTCGCCGCGGCCCTCAAGGCCGACGAGCGTGAGGAGTTCCTCGACGCGCGCGCGGCGCTGTGCAGCGGGGACGCCCGCCAGCTTGAGGGGGTAGCCGATGTTCTCGGCGGCGGTGCGCGCGTCCAGAAGGTTCGCGGCCTGGAACACCATGCCGATACGGCGACGCGCGGCGCGCAGTGGCTTGCCGGACAGGGCGGCCAGGTCGTGGCCGTCGACGACGATGTGTCCCTCGGTGGGCTTCTCGAGGGCTGTCAAACACCGGATGAGGGTGGACTTGCCCGCGCCGGATCGACCGACGATGCCGTGGATCGAGCCGCGGTCAACGTGCAGGTTCACCCCATCGAGTGCGACGACTTCGCCGCCGTTTTTCACGGGGTAGATCTTGGACACCCCGGTGAGGTCAATCATGAGCTTCTCCGTTACTGGGCCGTTTGGCCCGCACAATCAGCATATGGGGGCGTTGTACAGGCGCGCGCGGCATGTCGTTACAAAACTCCGTATCGTGGTTAAACCCTCACTGATCGGCCCACATAGTGGTTATAGTTACGCAGAAAACTCCCTATCCGGCGCAAGCAATGCCCGCCAGTGCCGCAGCCCACGAGGCCGCCCACGTTCCCAGCGCGAGGGCCAGTGCTCGGCCCCGGAAGCCGTCACCCCACAGGGCAACCGCGTCCAGGAGCGCCGTCGAAAACGTCGTGAAACCACCCAGGAAGCCCGTGGACACAGCGGGCATGAGCGCGCCCGGCACCAACTGGGTGGCCGCGCCGGCCAGGAAGCAACCGATCACGTTCACGATGAAGATGCCGAGCTTCGCGGCCGCCGGGTCACCCCACGACGACAGGGCGCGCTGCACGCCCCGGTCCAGCCAGAAGCGGGCGCACGCACCCACACCGCCCGCCAGGGCCACACCCAGGAAGGTCCCTCCCGTCATGCTCGGCCCTCCTCGTCATTAACGGATGCCGCGGAGACCGTTGAGGCCGCTGACGGTCCGCACAGCCACTCCCCCACGCGTACACCCGCCCACGCGGAAGCTGCACCCAGGCCGAGGAGACCAAGGGACTGAGAGACGGCCTCGACAATTCCGTTGAGTGACGCGTACCCCACCGACGCGACGATGTACGTCCCGTACGTCGTGAACGCGCCCGCAAAACCGGTGCCGATCAGGAGCTTCCACGTCTTGAGTGACGCCGGATCGCCCACGCTGCGCGCCAGGCGTCCCGCCACCCATGCGGCCAGCGCGCCCAGCAGGAACGCTCCCACCACATTGACCGTCAGCGTCGACCACGACAGGAAGAGGCCGCGCACGGGAGACGCCTTCGCGACCTCATCCAGGCCCGCGCGTGCAGCCGTCCCAGCGACCCCGCCCACGAAGACCGCCAACCAGTCGGGCACTCGAAATTTCGTCATGTCCCCCACTGTACGCCCGTCAAGCTACCCGCCCGGGGAGGCGGATCCCGGGAGGCGGCCACGGCCTCGTACACTGGGCGCATGACGAACACCGGACGATTCGCGCCCTCCCCCCACGGGCGACTTCCACCTGGGCAACCTGCGCACCGCGATCCTCGCGTGGGCGTGGGCGCGCACGACCGGGCGGCATTTCGTCCTACGCATCGAGGACATCGACCGAGAACGCGCGGGGTCCGCCCAGCGCCAGATCGAGGACCTCCAAGCGATCGGCATCGACTGGGATGGCGAACCCCTCATCCAGACGGCTCGGGCCGACGCGCACGAGGCCGCCCTGGCATCGTTGGCCGCACGCGGCCTCATTTTCGAGTGCTACTGCACCCGCCGCGACATCCGCGAGGCCGCCTCCGCGCCGCACGTGCCACCCGGCCACTACCCGGGGACGTGCCTGTCGTTGAGCGAATCAGAGCGCGACGCGAAGCGCGCGGCACTGGCCGCATTGGGGCGCAAGCCCGCGCTGCGACTGGCCGCCCCCTCACCCGAGTGGACTGTGTTCGACGAGCTGCACGGCTCCTACACCGGACCCGTCGACCACTTCGTCGTGCGCCGCGCGGACGGCGTGCCCGCCTACAACCTGGCGGCCGTCGTCGACGACGCCTACCAGGGCGTCGACCAGGTCGTGCGCGGCTTCGACCTGCTCTCTCAGGCACCCGCGCAGGCCCAGCTCGCGCACCTGCTGGGCGCTCCCGAGCCGACTACGCGCACGTGCCCCTCGCGCTCGCCCCTTCGGGGGCGCGCCTGGCCAAGCGCGACGGCGCGGTCACTCTCTCGGATTTACGAGGCCTGGGCTGGTCCACCGCGGACGTCGTGGCCTTCATTGGGTCTTCCCTGGGAGTACCCGGGGCGCGTTGCGCCTCCGATATCGCAGATGCACTGGGGATTGAGGGGCTGCGTGCGCTGCCGACCGAGCCGTGGGTCGTGACGCCGCCAAGCGCGTGACGCGTCGCAGCGCGCTACCCCACCGGTCATGGCTATCGCCGCAGTGGTCGGCAGATATGGAAAAAGCACTCCCGCAGGAGTGCTTTCTAAAATGCAGAACCCCCACCGGTGGATCGCACCGAGGGGGGCCGCTGCGCGCCCGAAGGGACTCGAACCCCCAACCTTCTGAACCGTAATCAGATGCTCTATCCATTGAGCTACGGGCGCTTTGCCGTTTGGCTGAGCACAAGCTTACACGCTTCTCGCCGAGATGCAAAATCAAATGATATGGCCTGAAGCACACTCTAGTTTCGCATCCTGTGGCCGACCGAAAACGAGCAGCATATACAGAGATCCTCCGCGCACCCGGCAGCGCACCCTTATCCTTGCTGCATTCCTGCCCTGGGGAGGTTCGGATGATACCGTCACGCGGAGGACCGGCCACCAGCATACACGTTTTCCGCCCCCGCGCGCAGCCGCTCCGCCACAAACACTCACAAGCGCGCGAAATCATGGCAGAATCAGCCACCCTCAGGACGCCGCCGACTCAAGAGCGCACACCCGCCTGGCGTTCACGTAGCCCCGCTGTCACGTCGACTCACGCAGCGGCCCCCGACCGCGCGGCTGCGACGCGCGTCTTACGCTGGGAGGCATGAGCGACATCATCATTCCCGGCGTCGGCTCGCTGCAGCCGGTGCCCGCCTTGGAGCATCTGAACCTGCTCGCGCCGCCGGTCGCGAGAGCACTCACCGCACTGACCGAGCGCGGGGTTGCCACGGCCTCGTCGGCCCTCGCCGTCGCGATTGACCCGGAGCTGGCGGACACGGAGGTCATGACCCGCGAGTTCGGCATGGACCTGGCGCTGTCGTCGAACTGCATCCTGGTGGCGGGCAAGCGCGCCGGCGAGGAACGAATCGCGGCGTGCGTTGTGCGCGCGACGACGAACGCGGACATCAATCACGTCGTGAAGAAGCGTCTCGACGTGCGCAAAGCGAGCTTCTGGCCGCAGGACCGCGCCGTCGAGGCGTCGGGCATGGAATACGGCGGGATCACACCGGTGGGCGTGCCCAGTTCATGGCGACTCCTCATCGATTCAGCGTGCGCGTCGGGCTGGAGCTGCATCGGCTCGGGTCTGCGTCGTTCGAAGCTCTTTGTGACGGGCGAGATCCTTGCCGCGCTCCCCGGGAGCGGAGATCGTCGAAGGCCTCGGGGTCTAAGTACGTCGGGTCGAGGCCTGGGGCACGCTCCGCTTTCCCCCCGCCGTTTCACGCGCGTGGCAGATTCTAGGGGTGGTTGCAACACGTGTTATGTCCCTGAGCAGCAGCTCAAGTCGCTGCTTGGGTGTATCCCAGTTTAGCGTTTTGCGTGGGACGGTTGTTGAGCTGGTCGGCGATGGCGTCCAGGTCTGCTTCGGTCAGGAGTGACAGATCGGTTCCTTTGGGCATGTATTGGCGCAACAGCCCGTTTCGTGTTCTCGTTGGTGCCGCGTTGCCAGGGTGAGTGTGGGTCACAGAAAGTACACGTCAAGGCCCAGCTCGGAGGCGATCTTGCGGTGCTGAGCCAGCTCGCTTCCCTGGTCCCAGGTCAATGACAGGCGCAAGGAATCGGGGTAATCCCGCGAGCTTGTCGATAATGGCATCTTGAACTTCAACGGCTGTGTGTCCGTTGGGCAAGTAGAGCAACAGCGTGTACCGGGTGGAACGTTCCACGAGCGTGCCGACCGCGGATTGTCCCTTAGCTCCAATAATCAAGTCACCTTCCCAGTGTCCGGGAACCGCCCTATCCTCCACACTGGCAGGGCCGTTTCGCTGATCATCACCATGGGGTCTTTGAACCGCGGCCGCACCCCGACGAGCGTATGCGGCCGGGCGCCTGCGGGCGCGCCCTTGGCGCATGAGGGAAGCGATCTCTTTGCGGAGTGTGCCTTTGGCTTGGATGAAGATGGACTGGTAGATCGTCTCCACGCACGGGTTCATGCTCTGATTATGCGGGAAACGCATACGCAAGTACGCGCAAATCTGTTCCGGACTCCATCTGAGCTCAAGCTTGTCCCAGATGATGGCCCCACAGCGAGGATCGGCACATTTGCGCGCCTTTTGGACGTTTGAGACGCTTGCCTGCCCGCATGTGAGCAATGTAGGGGTTGTAGCACGTGGAGGTAATCCCATTGCGCTTCAGCTCCCGGCTCACGGTCGAGGGCGAACGCCCCAACTGTCGAGCAATGTCCCGAATAGAAAGCCCCTCGACGCGCCATCCGAAGATGAGCATGCGTTCCTTGAGCGACAAGAACCGTTTACTGACCCGATGCGGTTGGCACTTCATGTACAGACGGTACCAATGAGCCTGCGGAGCGATACTGGCTCGCTCACACCGCCCACTTGAGCGAGTCCGACCATTACGCCAGACCTTACCCGTCCGCTTCGAGACCCCGACAGCATGCGCTGCCTGCGTGAAGTTCAAACCATCAGCCAAGAGCCCGCACATACTCCCGATGCCGAGCCTGACACGCCTCACGACGGGAGGGGTACTCAACCCCACGAAAAACACGACCAACACCAGCCACAACGAACTCCTTCACCAAGAACCGTTGCAACCACCACTAGAACCTAGACGTTTCACGGGGAACGAGGCCGGGGCGCGGCAAGGCAATAGCCGCACGATTGACGCTCGCCAGGGAACCCCCAAGAACTGGCAGCAGTGCCCGCGGGCAGCGGCAAGGCCAGGCCGCTCACAGCGACATGCCCGGGTTATAGGACAAAACGTGTTGGTTGAGGGGTTAGTCCCAGGTGTTGTGGTAGGGGGTGGTGTGATGGAGTTCGTTGAAGCAGATTGCGTCGCCCCAGCCGGGGATGGTGCCGGTGGCTTGGTGGGTTTGGCTGGCGTGGTACCAGGCATTTTCGAGGGCTTCGTCGGTGGGCATGGTCGCCAGGATTGTTGCTGCTGGTTGGGGGTGGGGAGAGTGGGTGTAGCACCACCAGAACACGGCTTTGATGCGTCGGGTTAGGCGCATGCCGCGGTGGTCGCGCAGCATCTGGCGCAGGCGCGCGTTCGTGCTTTCGATCTGGTTGGTCATCGCGGGCATCTGATGTGTCCAGGTGGGGTCCAGGTACGTGAACAACAGGCCTTGCCTGATGAGCTTGTTGAGGCTGTTACGAGCCCGAACGAGACGTTCGTGGGTGTATTCCCACCCTCCGTCAGGTCTGCGTGTTTTCTCCTCCAAGAAGCCCTTCCAGCGCGTACACCACCCCTGGTAGGCACCTATCCATTCCTGGGCCCCATCGATATCTTGCACGTGCGTGAGCTGGCGTCCAAGAGCGTACAAGCTACGCGAGGCCTCCAGTTTGGGGCGCGTTGTGGTGGCTTGGCGGATACGGCAATACGCATGGAAGGTACAGCGCTGCACACGCGTGGCGGGCCAGATTCTCTTGCACGCCCGCGCGAACCCACTGCCCCCGTCAGTGACGACCAGGGCCGGGGGCGCGATCCGGCTCATGAGCGCGCCCCAGGCACGGGAATTCTCACTCCTAGCCGCATACCAACCCAGCACACAATCGGGAGTTTGAGCGATGAGCACCACGGCGCCTCGGCCCAGGTGGATACCGTCAACGACAATGACGTCATGAACCTCATCGATGATCGGGCTGAAAGGCCATAACTGCCACAACGGCTCACAACGCCTACGAAACGAGCGGCCCCCGCCAGGCAAATCCACCTGACGACGCCGACCCAGCAGCCAGGCCACGAACTCATCAAGATGCTTCGCCGCGGAATTAATGCGGCTGACCTGGCTGATATTACACAGGGAGCAGCGCCATCGCTGCGCCCCTGACGCTGAGTGCCCATACCTGGTCATCACTCGCCCGCACGCCGGACATTTGGGGGTATTCATACCCCCACGATGAAACAACCAACTTCAATGTGAATTTTCCCGCACCAGCAAGCCGAAAAGTCGCTACAAAACCAACACGTTTTGTCCATCCTTCAAGTTGGCTCCAACCAACTTCAATACCGATTTTTCCGCACTAACAAGCCGAAAAGTCACTACAAAACCAACACGTTTTGTCCTTTAACCCACATGCCCCGCCCGATTGGAGGCCGCCGCGAGGCCTGCGGGGCCTGGCCGGGCTTCGAGACGACGCGCCGAGCGAAGCTCGCGGCGCGGACGGCTCGCGGGCGGGCAGGACTCGCGGCGGCCGGAGATCAGGCGGGGCTACAAGCAACAAAAACCCCGGAACCTCAATGGGTTCCGGGGCTAGTGGCGGAGGATGGGGGATTCGAACCCCCGAGGGCTTGCACCCAACACGCTTTCCAAGCGTGCGCCATAGGCCACTAGGCGAATCCTCCGTGCACATCGTGCCAGACAATCATAAGCAATAAACACCCCGCAGCGCCAATCCAAGCCAATGGGGCACGTCACAGCACGCCGAGTCACGCGCATTCCACCTACGCCAGTGAATACATAGCGAGTACGAAGAACACGACGAAGGCGTCGTAAATCAGCACGGCGAGCGCCTCGCGCGTTCCGATCCGCCCGGGGAGTTCCTGCGCTCTGATGAGGGCGATGATCGCCAGGACCACGCTGATGACGAGCGGAATGCCCAACCCGGGGATGCTGAAGACCGCGAACCACAGGGAGGTGCGCGCCAGCGGGTTGGTGATTGGCTTGGGCGAGGTGTAGCCGCCGCCGGCGAACACCTCGTACGAGTCGACGTATTCGGTGCCGGGGAAGGGGGCGGTACCCACGTTGGTCGCGTCGGGCGTGGCTGACATGTAGGCGTACGGGTCGACCTGGTCCGAAAAAAACCGGCGCGGCCGAGTATGAAGCGCCGGGATACGGGGGCGCGCCCGGGTATGAGGCCGTGGCCGGGTACGAGGCCGTGGCTGCCTTCCCCGAAGGCGCGCCGCTGGGGGCGGGGTTGGGTAGGGTGCCTGTGCGCTCATGCGTCCACTATCGCATAACGAAAGGGGCGTCCACCACACTTTGTCGGCGCATGCGCGTTTTCAGCGTCAAAATGCGCAGGTCAGTAGCTGAACGCGCTACCCTGTTGTTCCGACCGGTACGGCCATCCCGCCCATCAACTGATCGGATTTGTACGCTTATGAGCGAAACGAAGACCTCGCTGTTCCGTTGGAAGCTTCACGGTAACGGCACGTCCATTAATCCCGGCGACGTCGTCCTTCCGAATGAACGACTCTCGTGGCCGCGCACTATTGGCATTGGTGCCCAGCACGTGGTTGCAATGTTTGGTGCGACGTTCCTTGTTCCGTTGTTGACTGGTTTCCCGCCGTCAACAACGCTTTTTCACCGCGATCGGCACGCTGCTGTTTTTTTCCTGATTACGGCGGGTCGTCTGCCCTCGTACCTGGGGTCGTCCTTCGCGCTGATTGCGCCGATCCAGGCGGTGTCGGGGACCCTGGGTTCTTCCTACGCGCTCGGCGGCATCATCGCCGTGGGTGCGACGCTCGCGCTCGTCGGCCTGATCGTTCACTTCGCGGGTGTGCGTTGGATTGACGCGGTGATGCCTCCCGTAGTGACGGGCGCGATCGTGGCGCTCATCGGCCTGAACCTGGCTCCCGCCGCGTGGAACTGGGTGAAGCAGGGACCGATCACTGCTGTCGTGACGATTGTGTCGATCTGCCTTGTGACTATTCTCTTTAAGGGTATCCTCGGCCGCCTCTCCATCCTAATCGGCGTGTTGATCGGCTACCTGGCTGCGATTATCCAGGGTCAGGTTGACTTCTCGAGCGTCGGTCAGGCCGCTTGGATTGGTTTCCCCGAGTTCCACACCCCGGCCTTCTCCGTCTCGACCCTCGGCCTGTTCCTGCCGGTTGTGTTCATCCTGGTTGCTGAAAAATGTCGGCCACGTGAAGTCCGTGTCCGCGATGACGGGCGAGAACATGGATGACCTGACGGGCCGCGCGCTGATGGCGGATGGCCTCTCAACGATGCTGGCCGGCAGCGGCGGCGGTTCGGGTACGACCACCTACGCGGAGAACATCGGCGTGATGGCGGCGACCCGCGTGTATTCGACGGCTGCGTACATCATTGCGGCTGCCGTTGCCCTGGTCCCTGTCGATGCTGCCGAAGTTCGGTGCCCTGATCGCGACGATTCCCCGGGCGTGCTCGGCGGCGCGGGCACGGTCCCTGTACGGCATGATCGGCATGCTGGGCGTTCGCATCTGGGTGCAGAACCGCGTGGACTTCTCCAACCCGGTGAACCTGAACACAGCCGCGGTTGCTCTGATCGTCGCGATCGCGAACTTCACGTGGAACGTGGGCGGGATGTCCTTCGAGGGCATCGCTCTGGGCACTGCCTCGGCTCTGGTGATCTACCACGGCATGCGCCTGATTTCGAAGCTGCGCGGCACGAACCTGGAGGCGGCGACGCCCGCGTCCGCGCCATCGGGTTCGGAGCTGGAGGGTGAGGCGTACTCGAAGCGCCACCGCTCCCCCGCGCCGCGGGCTGACGCCTGATCTGACGCATTCATTGACGAGGCCGGGGTCCGGTCATTCTCTCACCGCGCGGTGGGAGCGTGGCTGAGCCCCGGCCTCGTTTATCCTCCCAATTCCGCATGCAATTCCCCGACGACGCCGAGAGTCTGATCAGCGCAATACCTGGAATTTCAACGTTTTCAGACGTGCCCACAAAGTGACTGCCTGAGAATTGCATGCGACTTTTCAGAGGAGGGCAGCGACTCCGAGGGCTGCGACAGCGATGAGGGGCAGGAAACCCTGCTTGATCGCGGCGGAACGTTTGTCGGGGGATGTCACGAAAAGCAGGAGGGCGGCGGCAAGCATGGAGCCGACGCCAAAGAGCGCGAGGGTTAGGCCGACGGTCGGAGAGGCCAGGAAGTAGACGGCGATGCCCACGAATACCTCAATGGCGAGGAACAGGTTATAGAAGCCCTGATTAAAGGCCATTTCCTTGGTGACCTCAGCCGATTCGCGGTCGATCCCGAAGACGGACAGGGCGCGCGTGGTCCACGCGAAGGACTCGATATAGAAGATAAAGACGTGGAGGGCGGCAGCCAGGAAGGCCGCAACCATTCCAAGAATCAGCATGAGATCTCTTTCGTCGACATGTCGCTCAATTGAGTCCCAACCTACTCTGCAAGAGCGCAAATTATAGGAGACACAGCACCACGATTCTCACCTTATCAACGAGTTTCCTCTCACAGATAGAGACTATGAAGACCGTCTAGGATTCATCGTTCATCCCACCGTCTCCTCGCAGTTCGTCGAGCATGCCCGCCGTAATAATGCCCGAGGGCAGCGCGACGACGGCGACGCCCATGAGCGAGGAGATCATGGCGATGGCGCGTCCCACGTCGGAGGAGGGGTAGAGGTCGCCGTAGCCGACGGTCGTGAGGGAGACGACAGCCCAGTAGACGGCATCGAAGAAGGTGTTGAAGGTTTCCGGTTCGACGTTGAAGATGACGAGGGCGCTGACGAGGATGTAGCAGATCGCCAGGCAGAGGACGGCGAGCAGGGCCTCCCGCTGTTTCTCGAAGACGGCGGCGATGGCGGAGGCGCTCTTCGAGTAGCGAATGAGTTTGAAGGCGCGCAGGGCGCGGAAGAGGCGAAGGACTCGCAGCGTGCGCAGCGCATCGTTGAGGGCGTTGAAGACGGGCAGGATCGACAGCAAATCGATGATCGCCATCGGCGTGAACGGGTAGATCGCGAAAGACAGCGCCCCTTTTCGGAGCTTCAGGTCCGCCGTGACCCATCGGGCCAGGTAGTCGACGATGAACACAAGGACGCACCCGTACTCGATTGTTTCGAGGATGGGGCTGGATTCTTTGAAGCACAGGGGTAGGAGGCTAGCGATGATAAGGACTGTCATGACGCGCCCGCACCACATCGCAAGGCCTTCATCGCCGTTTAACAGGTTGTAGAGCCGTTGTCGCACCTGCGACCTCCTCACTGCGCGTGCCCGCACCGTTGCCGACATAACGCACTGTACCACCGCGGTCACGCCGTACATACGAGTGACACATCCTCAACCTGACAGAAAGTAGACATAGAAATCATTTCCCCCTAGGATCATATACATGGCAACGAATACGTCATCCCTGTTCACCGCCCTCGTGGGTGCGGAACTGCGGGTCTGGAACTCGCTCGAAGCCGCCCTCACGGAGGCCGGAAACCCCCTGTCACTGGGCCGCTTTCTGGTCCTACGCACGGTCCGAGACACCCGGGCCTGCCGCATCCAGGAGGTGGCGGAGAGCCAGGGCATCACGCTGGGCGCAGCCTCGCGCCTCGTGGATCGTCTGCGTCGTGACGGTCTGCTGCACCGCACGCCCTGCGAGCACGACCGCCGCGCCATCATCCTGACTGTGACGGACGCAGGCATCGACCACCTCGCGAGCGCAGAGACCATCATCGCTGCCGAACAGGACCGCCTCTTCGCTCCCCTGTCCCCCAATCAGCGGGACAGTTTCGCCCGAGCCCTCACCCTCATTGCCGAGGCCTCGGACCCCGCGCCGCAGCGCGGCAGCACGCAGGGGCCGCGCATGATTCGCTTCGACCACGTGTCCAAGACCTACCCGGGCGGCACGCGAGCCGTCGACGATTTTTCTCTCACCATCGAACAGGGATCAACGACCGTGTTCCTGGGCACATCGGGCTGCGGCAAGACGACGCTCATGCGGATGGTGAACGCGATGGTTGCCCCTGACCTCGGGCACGGTGTTCGTGCGCGGGCCAAGACGTGACGGGCGCGGACCCGGTGCGCCTGCGCCGTTCGATCGGTTACGTCCTGCAGGAGGGCGGCCTGTTTCCCGCATCGAAGCATCGCAGACAATATCGCGACCGTCCCGCGCCTGGAGGGCGTGAGCAAGGCAGAATCCCGCGAGCGCGCGCTCGAGCTCCTGACGCTGGTGGGTCTGGAGCGCGAGATGGCTGATCGCTACCCATCCCAGCTGTCGGGCGGGCAGCGGCAGCGCGTGGGTGTGGCCAGGGCGCTGGCGAACCGCGCGGATATCCTGCTGATGGATGAGCCGTTCGGGGCGCTGGACCCGATTGTGCGCGCGGACTTGCAGCGGGAACTGAAGGAGATTCAGCGGGCGCTGGGCACGACGATCCTGTTCGTGACGCACGACGTGGATGAGGCGTTCACGCTGGGCGACCAGGTCGCGGTTCTCTCGACGGGCGGGCGCATCGAGCAGGTGGGGACCCCCGCCGAGCTGCTCTCCTCCCCCGCGTCGCCCTTCGTCGCGGAGTTCGTGGGGGCCTCGCGCGCGGCGCGCCCGGTGCGCGTCGCCGGTCCGGGCGGTCTGGTCCTTGACGAGGACGGGACGCCCGTGGGCATGCTCGCACGCGACGGGGACGAGGCCTCGGCCGCGTCGGGCGTATCACCCACGCCGCGCGGGAGCGCCCGGCCCGTCGCCGGGGAGCGCTCGTGACCTGGCTGTCTTCGAATTGGGCGCTGATCGGGCAACTCACGCTCGCCCACCTGTGGATCGCGCTGCCGGTCATTGCGCTTTCGGTTGCGATTTCGGTGCCGGTGGCGCGCTGGGCGGCGTTTTCGCGCCGCGGCGGATGGGTTCTGTCGGCGCTGTCGGCGCTGTACGCGGTGCCCTCGTTGCCGCTGCTGGTGGTTATTCCGGTGATCATCGGGGTGGCGCTACGTTCAAACGCGAACATGATCGCGGTGCTGACGCTGTACGGCGTGGCGGTGCTGGTGCGCCAGGTGGCTGAGGGTTTCCGCGCGATCCCGGGCGCGACCCTACAGGCCGCGAACGCGTGCGGCTACTCGCTGCCGCGACGTTTCATGGAGGTGGAGCTGCCCCTGGCGACGCCGGTGATCGTGGCGGGCACGCGCGTGGTCGCCACGTCCACGGTGTCGCTGGTGACGGTGGGTGCGTTTATCGGGGTGCGTTCGCTGGGCACGCTGTTCACAGACGGTTTTCAGCGCGGCATCACCGTCGAGGTCGTGGCTGGCTTGGTCGCGACGGTTCTCCTCGCGTTCACCATCGACGCATTGGTACAGGTCATCGGCTGGGCACTGACCCCGTGGGTCCGTCAGGAGCGCGCATGAGTATCTTCCTCGAAGCCCTGAGCTGGCTGACTACCCCGGCGAATTGGCTGAGCGGGTCGGGGATTCTGACCCGCAGCGCCGAGCACCTGGGCCTCACCTTCCTGATCGTCGTCCTCGCATCCCTCGTCGCACTGCCGCTGGGCACGGTGATCGGTCACACGGGCAGAGGCCGGTGGCTGGTGAGCGCGACGGGAGCGGCCCGCGCGATCCCCACCCTCGGCGTGTTGACGCTTGCCGGACTGTGGTTGGGGATCGGGCTCGCAGCCCCAACGCTGGCGCTCCTGGTGCTGGCGATCCGCCACTGCTGTCGGCGACCTATTCGGGGATTGCCTCGACGCCGCGCGCGACCGTGGATGCGGCGCGAGCGATTGGACTCACGGAGTCCCCAGATCCTCGCGCAGGTGGAGGTCCCTCACGCGGCCGGCCTCGTCGCGGCGGGCGTGCGCTCGGCGACCCCTGCAGGTGATCGCGACGACCACCCTGGCGGCCTACACGGCGAACTACGGCCTGGGCTGTTTCCTGTACGCGGGCCTGAAGACCCGCGATTACGCGCAGATGATCGGCGGCGCGATCGTCGTGGTCGCCCTTGCGCTGGCAACCGACGCGCTCCCTGGCGCTCATCGCCCGGCGACTTCGGGACCCGCACCCATTCTTTCGCTGACTGAAGAGAAGAACTCACTCAAGGAGTCACTATGAAACGCACGATGATCACGATGGCTGCCCTCGCGGCCTCGACACTGGCTCTGGCCGCCTGCGGTTCGGCGGAGTCGATCAGCGGCAACGCCAGCGCAGAAGGCTCCAAGAGCGGCTCGACGACGCTCGTCGTGGGTTCGCAGGACTACTACTCGAACGAGATTATCGCCGAGGTTTACGCCCAGTCCCTGGAGAACGCCGGGTATACGGTGGACCGACAGATGCGGATCGGTCAGCGTGAGGTCTACATGCCCGAGATCGAGGCCGGCACAATCGACGTGTTCCCCGAGTACACGGGCAACCTCTTGCAATATTTCGATCAGAACGCGACCGCCCGTTCGACGGACGAGGTCTACGACGCGCTGACCACCCTCCTCCCGCAGGGGCTACGGGCCCTCGATCAGGCACCGGCGACCGACCAGGATTCCTACGTGGTGACGTCCAACTTCGCGGCTGAGCATTCGCTGTCGTCCATCGGGGATCTGGCCGGGGCGGGGCCGCTGACCCTGGGAGGAAATTCGGAGCTGGAGACGCGCCCGTACGGCCCGGCGGGACTCGCGCAGACCTATGGAGTGTCGGTCAACTTCACGCCGATTGAGGACTCGGGTGGCCCGCTCACCGTCAAGGCCCTGACAGACGGCGATATTCAGCTGGCAAACATCTATTCTTCGGATCCGGTGCTGGCTGACGGGTCGCTGACGGTCCTTGAGGACCCGCAGGGCCTGTTCCTGGCCTCGCATGTCGTGCCCCTCGCCTCGTCGCGAGTGGATGACAAGGCCGCCAGCGTCATCAATCGGGTCAGCGCTGCGCTGGAACCCTCGGACCTGGTCGAGATGAACCGCGCGTCTACGCAGGATCAGAAGTCGGCCTCGCAGATCGCGCGCGAGTGGCTGACCTCCAAAGGGCCTGCTCTCCTGAGTCCTCTCTTATGGACGAGGCCGGGGCTGAGGATGCATGATCGCGCTCCTCACCCCGGCCTCGTCGATTGATTATTTGGTCACAAAACAGCCCTTTTATGTGACTCACACCATTATTTGACCTTCTTTTTACGTTTGTAACCAAAATGTAATGCGCACATGATGGACAGCCACGGTATCTTCCACGTTCAACGAGCTACCCTCAGACCATGACCTAGGGCATCGCCCCACGGTCCCGTCCATCAACCAGGAGGAAGTAACCGTGAACCTGAAGAAGGCATGGCTCGCCATTCCCGTCGGCGCCGCACTCGCGCTGAGCGCCTGCTCTGGCGGCACCAACGCTAACGCTGTCGTCATGAACGGCTCTGAACCCCAGAACCCGCTCCTGCCGGGTATGACCAGCGAAAACGGCGGCGGCAAGATCCTGTCCGCAATGTTCAGCCAGCTCGTCCGCTACGACGTTGACGGCACCCCCGTCCTCGACGTCGCCGAGTCCATCGAACCCAACGAGGACAACACCCTCTGGACCGTCAAGCTCCACCAGGACCGCAAGTTCTCCGACGGCACCCCCGTCAAGGCTGAGAACTTCACCCGCGCATGGAAGCTCATCACCTCCCAGAACCAGACGCAGGCCTCCTTCTTCGACTCCTTCGAAGGCACCGACGAGGAGGGCGCGGGCGACCTGTCCGGCGTCGAGGACGTCGACGACTACACCTTCACGATCAAGCTGAAGCAGCCCAGCTACGACCTCGTCAGCCGCCTCGGCTACACCGCCTACGCGCCGCTGCCCGACTCGACCCTCGACAACCCCGAGGCCGGCGGCCAGAAGCCGGTCGGCAACGGCCCCTACAAGCTCGCCTCCGACACCGCGTGGGAGCACAACGTCAAGGTGACCCTGGTCCCCAACGAGAACTACGTCGGTGACACCCCGGCACAGAACGAGGGCGTCGTCTTCAAGTTCTACCAGTCGATGGACGCCGCCTACAACGACCTCAAGGCCGGCAACGTGGACGTTCTGGACGCCATGCCCTCCTCGGCCATCGGCTCCTACCAGACCACCTTCGCGGACCGCTCCGTCAACATGCCCTACGCCGGCATCATGACGCTGACCATCCCGCAGTACCTGGATCACTTCTCCGGCGAGGAAGGCCAGCTGCGCCGCCAGGCCATCTCCATGGCCATCAACCGTGACGAGATCACCGATCAGATCTACTCGAAGACCCGCACCCCGCCAAGGACTTCACCGCCCCCACCCTCAAGGGCTACTCCGATAACCTGCCCGGCTCCGAGGTCCTGACCTACAACCCCGACAAGGCGAAGGAACTGTGGGCCCAGGCCGACGCCATCGCCCCGTGGGACGGCACCTTCGAGATCGCCTACAACCCGACGGCGGCCACAAGGAATGGGTGGACGCTGCCGCGAACTCCATCAAGAACACGCTGAACATCAGCGCCGAGGGCAAGCCGATCGTCGACTTCAAGACCATGCTCCAGCAGGAGGACGAGAAGACCATCGGCGCAGCCTTCCGCTCGGGCTGGCAGGCCGACTACCCGTCGATCTACAACTTCCTGCAGCCGCTGTACGTGACCGGCGCAGCCTCCAACAAGGGCTTCTACTCCTCCACGGAGTTCGACAACCCTGATCACCCAGGCCGCCGGTGCCCCCACGGAAGACGATGGCATCGCCATCATGCAGCAGGCCCAGGAACTCCTCCTCAAAGGACCCTGCCCGTCGTCCCGCTGTGGTACTACAACGCCAACGGCGCATGGAACAACAAGGTCGACAATGTGAGCTTCGACTGGCACGGCCAGCCGATCGCCCTACAAGATCACCAAGACGACCGCGAAGAAGTGAACTCCTAGAGTTGACCTCTCGAGGGGGCGGGTGGCTCGAGCCACCCGCCCCTCTCGCAACAAAGTAGCCCACCGACAGGCAAACCGCGCACCCAACCCGCCCCGGCCTCGTACATGCCCGCATCGTGGGCCACACTTTCGCCCACCAGCAGGGGGAACACGCCTGATCCGCCGGCCACATAACGAACCCCATACCTCATTTGCTCATTCTTTACCCTATGATGGGAGATATAGGCAGCCCCGCCCCCCAGCGGGGCGTACGCTCGGGAGCGGCACCGCGCCCATCCCTCGACACGAATCTAAAGGATTGCCCATGCTCCGCTACATCGGACGGCGACTCCTCCAGACCATCCCGGTCTTTTTCGGAGCCACCTTTCTGATCTTCGCGATGGTCTACCTGATGCCAGGTGACCCCGTTGCCGCGCTCGGCGGCGACCGCGGCCTCACCGAGGCGGCCGCTGCGAAGATCCGCGCCGAGTACCACCTCGACCAACCTTTCTGGATGCAGTATCTGCTCTACCTCAAGGGCGTGTTCACCCTTGACTTCGGCAAATCCTTCAACCAGCAGCCCGTCATCGACGTCATGGCGCGGGCATTCCCCGTCACGATGGCCCTCGCCATCTACGCCCTCGCCATCGAATCCATCTTCGGTATCACGCTGGGCACCATCGCCGGCGTGCGCCGCGGCGGCTGGTTCGATTCCACGATCCTCGTGTTCTCGCTCCTGCTGATCTCGGTGCCGACCTTCGTCCTCGGCTTCGTCCTACAGTTCCTCCTCGGCATCAAACTCGGGATCTTACCAGTCACAGCCAGCGTCTCCGTCGACTTCGCATCCCTCACCATGCCAGCCATGGTGCTCGGCGGCGTCTCCCTGGCCTACGTCATCCGACTGACCCGCCAGTCCGTCTCCGAGAACGTCTCCGCCGACTACGTACGCACCGCACGCGCCAAGGGCCTGACCAACCGCGCTGTCATGTCGCGCCACATCCTGCGCAACTCCCTCATCCCCGTCGCCACCTTCCTCGGCGGCGACCTCGGCGCCCTCATGGGTGGCGCCATCATCACCGAGGGCATCTTCAACATCAACGGCGTCGGCGGCACGCTCTGGCAGGCCATCCGACTGGGCGAGGCCCCCACCGTCGTGTCCATCACGACCGTGCTCGTCCTCGTCTACATCCTGGCCAACCTTGTCGTTGACCTCCTCTACGCCGTGCTCGACCCGAGGATCCGCTATGAGTGACATCATCCCCTCCGCCAACATCGCCCGCACCCGCGCCGGGCAGGACCACTACGTCTCCGACATCGACGAGACCGGCCTCGGTGCCGTCGACGCAGTGCCCGACGAGGGCGCCCCCTCCTCGATGTGGGGCGAGGCCTGGAAGCGACTGCGCGTCCGCCCCCTCTTCTGGTTCGCGGCCATCATCATCTTCGTGGCCATCATGATCTCGCTCTTCCCCTCGCTGTTCACCAGCCAGGACCCGCGCTACTGCGAGCTGTCCCGCTCGCTCGGCGGCCTGAGCTGTGGAGCCACCCCTTCGGCTTCGACAAGCAGGGCTGCGACATCTACTCGCGCGTCATCTACGGCGCCCGCGCCTCCGTCTCCGTTGGCGTGCTCACCACAATCGCCGTCGTCATCATCGGCGGCACGATCGGTGCCATCGCCGGCTACGTCGGCGGCTGGATCGACGCCCTCCTCTCGCGTATCACCGACGTCTTCTTCGCGATCCCGCTGCTCCTCGCAGCCATCGTCTTCATGCAGATGTTCAAGGAATCCCGCTCCATCGCCATGGTCGTCATCGTCCTGTCGACCTTCGCGTGGACGTCCATCGCGCGAATCACGCGAGGCTCCGTCATGAGCGCCAAGAACGAAGAATTCGTCACCGCCGCACGCGCCACCGGCGCCTCGCGCGGACGCATCCTGATGAGCCACATCATCCCCAACTCGATGGCCCCCATCATCGTGTACGCGACCGTCGCGCTGGGCACCTTCATCGTGTCCGAGGCCTCCCTGTCCTTCATGGGCATCGGCCTGCCGCCCACGATCGTCTCCTGGGGTGCCGACATCTCAACGGCCAAAGACCAGCTGAGCGACGCCCCCATGGTGCTCTTCTACCCGGCCGTCGCCCTGGCCCTGACCGTCCTCAGCTTCATCATGATGGGTGACGCCGTGCGCGAAGCCCTCGACCCGAAGGCACGCAAGTGAGCGAAACGAACAACCCCGCCCTCTCCGACAAGGAGATGGAAGAGATCGTCGAACGAGCCGTCGCCCCCAGCGCGGCCCCGGCCTCGTCCGACGTCCACCCAGACGACGAGCGCCCCCTGCTCAAGATCACGGACCTGGAAGTCACCTTCACCTCCTCAACCGGCGTCGTCCCCGCCGTGCGCGGCGCGAACCTGACCATCTACCCCGGTCAGACCGTCGCCATCGTCGGCGAATCCGGCTCCGGCAAGTCCACGACCGCCGCCGCCGTCATCGGCCTACTGCCCGGCACCGGCAAGGTCGCGGGCGGCACCATCGAGTTCGACGGCCAGGACATCACCAACCTGAGCACTAACCAGTGGGTGGAGCTGCGCGGATCCGGCATCGGCCTCGTCCCCCAGGACCCCATGAGTAACCTGAACCCCGTGCTCCGCGTGGGCTACCAGGTCAAGGAGGCCCTGCTCGCAAACAACGTCGTGCCCAAGAGCGAGGTCGGCGAACGCGTCAGCCAGCTCCTCGAGGAAGCCGGCCTGCCCGACGCCGAACGCCGCGCCAAGCAGTACCCGCACGAATTCTCCGGCGGCATGCGCCAGCGCGCCCTCATCGCCATCGGCATGGCCGCGCACCCCAAGCTGCTGATCGCCGACGAACCCACCTCCGCCCTGGACGTCACCGTCCAGCGCCGCATCCTCGACCACCTCGGCAAGCTCACCGCCGAAATGGGCACCGCCGTGCTGTTCATTACGCACGACCTCGGCCTGGCAGCCGAACGCGCCGAGCAGCTCGTCGTCATGCACCGCGGCCGCATCGTCGAATCCGGCCCCGCCCTGGAGATCCTCCAGCACCCGCAGCACCCCTACACGAAGCGCCTCGTTTCAGCCGCCCCCTCCCTCGCCTCGGCCCGCATCGAATCCGCCCACAAGCAGGGCATCTCGGTCACCGAAGAGGAACTCACAGGTGCCGGCAAGGGCGCGACCTCCACAGAAGCAATCATCCGCGTCGAAGGCCTCACCAAGGAATTCGACATTCGTGGTGCCAAGAAGGGCAACGACACCTTCCTGGCCGTCGACAACGTGTCCTTCGAGCTGCGTCGCGGCACGACCCTCGCGGTCGTCGGCGAATCCGGCTCCGGCAAGTCGACCGCCGCGAACATGATCCTCCAACTCCTCGAACCCACCGCCGGCAAGATCTTCTTCGACGGCAAGGACACCTCGACGATGACGCGCACGGAACTATTCCAGCTGCGTCGCCGCCTCCAAGCCGTGTTCCAGAACCCCTACGGGTCCCTGGACCCGATGTACTCGATCTTCCGCCTGATCGAAGAACCGCTGAAGATCCACGGCTACGGCACCCTGGCATACGCCAAGCAGGAGATCGCACGCGCACAAGCGACCGGCCGCGACCCCGAAGAGTGGATGACGAAGCTCGTCGAAGCCTCCGACGGAAAGCGCACCCTAACCGCCGCCGAAAAGCGCGAACTCAACCCGAAGAAGCTGCGCATCGAACGCGCCGCCGAGCTGCTCGACATGGTAGCCCTGCCGCGCAGCGCCATGCGCCGCTACCCGAACGAACTCTCCGGCGGCCAGCGCCAGCGCGTGGCCGTAGCCCGCGCCCTCGCACTCAACCCGGAGGTCATCGTCCTGGACGAAGCCGTGTCCGCGCTCGACGTGCTCGTGCAGAACCAGATCCTGTACCTGCTCAACGACCTGCAGGCACAGCTGGGCCTGTCCTACCTGTTCATCACGCACGACCTGGCAGTCGTCCGCCAGATCGCCGACGACGTCATCGTCATGGAGAAGGGCAAGCTCGTCGAGGCCAACACCACCGACGAACTGTTCAACAACCCCGTCGAGGACTACACGCGCGAGCTGATCGAGGCCGTCCCCGGCCGCAACATCCAGCTCAACCTGTGAGCAACTGACGCACGTGAGTGTGGGGCCCGAGGCGCTGCGGCGCTTCGGGCCCCTGCTGTCTCGCGTGCCCGCGGGCCAGGCTGCTGTGCGTGCCCGTGGGGCCGGGCTGCTGTGCGCCCCACGGGTGTTCCGGACTGCTGCTGTGCCCCACGGGTGTTCCGGGTGCCGGAGAGCCCTGGCCGCCCGCGAGACTTGGCGTCCTCACTGCGTTCGGCGCCGCGTCTCGAGGCTCGCCCTGGCCCTCCGGGCCCTCCGGCACCCTCCACACCAGTGGAGTTTGTCCTTTCTGTGCGTATCCCATCCAGGCCCCGCCGCCGCCCACCAGCACCACAGCCAGGCCCACCATTCCTCCGGCACCCTCCACACCGGTGGGACTGTGGTGGCTGACGTTGCTCGACGCATCGCCTCGAAGCCCATCCAGGCCCCGCCGCCGCCCACAGGCACCACAGCCAGGCCCACCATTCCTCCGGCACCCTCCACACCGGTGGGACTGTGGTGGCTGACGTTGCTCGGCGCGTCGTCTCGAAGCCCATCCAAGCCCCGCCGCCGCCCACGAGCACCACAGCAAGGCCCATCAATTCCTCCCGCGCCCACCACACCGGTGGCGGTGGGATTTTACAGAATTAGGAGCTGGCTGCCGACGTGCCGGGGTTCTAATGATGCAAACATTCCCATTTGGTGGCGCTGAAGCCACGACGTGAGGCAGTGTGGCGCTCAAAGTGCAGACCACCTCGGTGAAAAAAACGCCGAAAATGGGCTGTTAAGGGCGAGGTGGTCTGCGTTTTTGGGCGTAATAGCCTCTTGTTATGGTGTATTGCTCGCACATAGACCCGTCATTGAGACCCTAAACCCGCTAATGATGCAACATTCCCATTTGGTGGCGCTGAAGCCACGACGTGAGGCAGTGTGGCGCTCAAAGTGCAGACCACCTCGGTGAAAAACGCCGAAAATGGGCTGTTGAGGGCGAGGTGGTCTGCGTTTTGGGCACAACGGCGTCTGGCAGGGTGTGTTGTTCGCACGCAAACCCGCTATTGCGAGTGGGAACCCGCTATATCGCACGCAAACCCGCTAGTTGGAGTGTGGGCGGCATTGCCCAGGCTCAGAACAGCAGGCCCGCGTGCGGATTAGGGGACCCAGGCTCAGAACAGCAGGCCCGCGTGCGGATTAGGGGACCCAGGCTCGGAACAGCAGGGCCCACGTGCGGATTAGCGGGCCCGCGTGCGAGTTACAGGCCCACACCCCTGACATTTGTCATGGCTCCTCCTGCATCAAAGGACACTTCCGGCCCCATTAATACGAGCGCAGACTGGGAGCCATGAACACGAACACCACGCCCGCCCTTCAGGCGACGAACATCCACCAGTCTTTCGGCCACGTCGACGCGCTGCGCGGCGTGAACCTCACCCTCATGCCCGGCGAGATCGTGGCGCTCCTCGGCGTCAACGGCGCGGGCAAGAGCACGTTCCTGGACATCGTCCTCGGCCTGGCCACCCCCACGCAGGGTGATATCACCGTCTACGGCATGAGCCCGCGCGAGGCCGTGCGCCGCTCCCTCGTGAGCGCGATGCTTCAGACTGGCTCGATGCCGCGCGACGGGAAGGTTCGCAACACGATCGACCTGGTCGCCGCGATGCACGCCAACCCGATCCCCACCGACGAGCTCCTGGAGCGTGCGAACCTGACGAAGCTCGCCAAGCGCCCGCTCAACAAGCTCTCCGGCGGCGAGCGCCAGCGCGTGCGCCTCGCCCTCGCGCTTGCCGGCAACCCTGACTTCCTGATTCTCGACGAGCCGACCGCAGGTATGGACGCGCTGGCCCGCCGCGCCTTCTGGGAGACAATGCGCGCCGAGGCCGCGGAAGGCCGCACGCTCCTCTTCGCCACGCACTACCTGACCGAGGCCCGCAAGGACGCCGACCGCATCGTCATCATCGACGCCGGAAAGGTCCTCCTGGACGCCCCCACCGAGCAGGTCGTCGCCGACAACGAGGACCTCGAAGACGTCTTCGAACGCATCACCTCCCACGCCGACGCCGAGTGAGCGCTCGGGATCACGCGCCCGACAACACCACCACCGCCCCGATGCCGACCGTGCGCGACGGGCAGCCGAGACGCGAGAACCCAGCCCAGACCTCGTCCCCACGGGCGTCCAAGGCCCGCGCGAGACAGGCCCGGCGCCGTCCCAAGGCCGACGCCGAGGCCCCCACCCCACGACCCCAGATACGACACACGAAGAAGGAATCATGACCACCCACGTACCCGCACGACCCACCGACCGACCGATCCCCTTCCCCTTCACGGGCGCGGGGAAGCTGTGGCGCGCGACGTTCCTGTCCCACATCCTTAACCCGTGGAACATGGCGTTTGCAGTGCTCCTGCCCATGTTCATGTACGCGATGTTCGGCATGACAGATGTTGCGCGCGCGACCCAGACCGGGCGCGGGAATCTGGCGGCCGCGATGATCGCGATGATGACCACGTACGGCGTGATCCTGGTCGGCGGTTCTCTCGGCGCGACGCTGTCCGTCGAGCGTACGACCGGTATCTCGCGCATGTACGCGCTGACCCCCATCCAGCCGTGGGTGATCCTGCTGGTGCGCCTGAGCGCGCTCGTGGCGCTGAGCGCGTTCATCACGCTTATCACCTTTAGCTTTGGCCTGGCCACGGGCGCGGAAATGACCGCGGGCGCGTGGGCGGCCAGCGCCGCAGTGGTCATCGCACTGTCGGCCCTGGGTGCGCTCATTGGCTTGGCCTGCGGATACACGATTAAGGGTGAGAACGCCTACAGCGCCTCCGCGTTCGTCATGCTGATGGGTGCCTTCGTGTCCGGCATGTTCATCCCGCTGGACCAGCTGCCGCCCTTCGTCGCGCAGATCGCGCCCTTCACGCCCCTGTACGGTGCCGTCCAGGCGATCTACGCGGTCGCCGGAACCGTGACGATGCCGACCGCCGCGTGGCTCAACATCGCCGGGTGGGCGGTCATCACGGCCGGCATCGCCTGGTGGGGCGCGTCCCACGACACGGATCGCTAGGCTAGTGTCATGAAGGAGCGCTTGATCTCCCTGGCGTGGGCGGCCCCGTGGATGCTGTTCATGGGGTTCCCCTCGCCTACGCCCTGGAACTGACGGATCCGGTCCCAGCGCGCGGGCCTCATCGGGCTGTGTGCCCTTCTCGCGGTCGTTAACTCGGCGACGTGGCTGACCAATCCCTCTGCCCGCGCGTAACTCCTTCACGAGGCCGTTCATCCTCTCCCACGCGGCGCTGGCGGCGGCGACGGTTGCTCTACCTCGTGTATGCGGTCTCCTCGACATCCCCTCACGCGTTCATGCTGACGTCGTATCTGCTGGTCGCGTGGGATGTTCCAGGCACCAGGCAGATTCATCATCGCGGGTCTCGTGCCGGTGACCGCCATCGCGGGCGTGGCCGCCTACGCGCAGGGTGAGCCGCTGTGGATGGGCTGGTACCTGGCGTTGCTGTGTGCTTCGTCGGGGGTGGCCCGCTGGCGCATGGAGCGCTCGGCCCGCGAGCACCTGCGCCGCCAGGACGCGATCCAGCGGGCGAAGGCGGCGGAGCGGGCGCGCCTGAGCACGGATCTGCACGACATCCTCGGGGCATTCGCTGACGGGGATCACGATGGTGTCCGAGCTGGCGGGTCGCCTCCTGGACGCGGGGCGGGTGGAGGAGGCGCGTGAGCAGATTCGCGCGGTCACCGCGCAGTCGAACGAGGCCTTGGCTGACGTTCGCCGCATCGTGGCGGCAACGCGGGCGCTGTCCCCGGGAGAGGAGCTTGAGGAGGCCCGCTCGCTTCTGGAGGTTGCGCGCATCGACGCCGAGATCACGAATGAGGGCGAGCCGCCGTCGGGTCCTCGTTCGACCGCCGCCGCCCACGTGATCCGCGAGGGTGTCACGAACGCAATCCTGCACGCGCGCCCTCGTGGGTTCGCGTCCGTCTCTCTCGGACGGCGTCACCGTCACGAACGACGGATACACGGCCGCTTACGCCGCGTCGAGCGCGGGGTCGGGGTCGGGCCTCGCGGGCCTGTCCGAGCTAGTCGGCGACGAGGGCACACTCACGTGGGGCGCGTCGGGTTCCACGTGGACGCTTGCTCTGTCCTTCGATTCCACATCCGCCGCCCACTCGTCCTGATTGTCCGAGGTCCCAGCCCTGTCGACGAGGCCGTGGCCCCCTCCCTGAGCACCGCGCGGTTCCGGGAGGGTGAGTCGGCCTCGTCCTGAGGGGTGAGCCGATCAGAGAAACGAGCCTCTTACCTGCGTTAGCCTTGTACCCCAGGCACAGAGAAACAGGAGGGTGACGTGACGATTCGGGTGCTCGTGGCCGACGACCAGGCAATGATTCGCGGGGCGCTGGCGGGGCTGCTGGACCTGGAGCGCGACATTGAGGTCGTCGCGCAGGCTGCAGACGGCGCGCAGGCTCTGGAAGAGCTGGGACGCCTGGCGGACTCGTCCAGCCCGACCCGCGCGAATGCCCCCACCGACGTCGCGATCATCGACATCGAAATGCCGCGCATGGACGGCATCACGGCGACTCAGGCGATCCGCGCTCGTTTCCCGGGCGTGCGGGTGCTGATCGTGACGACGTTTGGACGCCCGGGGTACCTGCAGCGCGCCCTCGACGCGGGTGCCACGGGCTTTATGGTGAAGGACGCACCGGTTGAGACCCTGGCCGACGGCGTGCGCACGGTGGCCGCGGGCGGACGCGCGATTGATCAGAGCCTGGCGCTCGAGGCCCTCTCGACGGGATCCTCGCCCCTGACGGAGCGTGAGGCCGACGTTTTGCGCGAGGCCGAGGGCGGCGGCACCATCGCGGACATCGCCCGCTCCCTGCACCTGAGCCAGGGCACGGTGCGCAACCACGTGTCCTCGTCGATGCTGAAGATGAACGCGCGCACCCGCGCCGAGGCGGCGTCCCTGGCCCGCGCCGCCGGCTGGCTGTAGGCAGGCTGTAGGCAGGCCGTGCGAGTGGTATCAGAGTGATACCGTGTCGATATGGCAATAACACTCCGACTCGACGAGGATCATGCCCGCAAGCTCAACGAGCTCGCCCAACGTTCCGGCACGTCCAAACACGACGCGGTACTGCGCGCCATCGACGAGGAGTTCAACCGCATGCCCCACCGTCAGCGCGTCACCGTCAGCGCGTCACCGACGCGCTCAACCAATCCATTGAACGCTGGGGGGACGCACTGGAGCGACTCGGGCAGTAACGCCGTGCGAGTTTCTCTCACTTGAGGACTTGCTGGACATCGTGTCCGCGCGACGTTATCGGAATGGACAGCTACGCACCCATGAAGCGCGAGTTGCGCGCCATGAAGGGCAGGAGCCGCACGCCCAGGTAGGTGCCCAGCGCGTTCGTGATGACGTCGTCGACATCGACGACGCGGTACGTGCAGGGCACGAGGCCGAACAGGCCCGTGTACTGCGTGAACTCGATGAGGCACGAGAGCAGCGTGCCGATCAAAAGCCACACGAGCACTCGTTGCGTGGGAATCGCACGCGTCAAGCGCCCGCCGTCGTCGGGCAGGCTCTCGGAGGTCTTGCGAGAGCGGCGAATCCGCCAGGTCATCTCGGCAAGAGCGCCGAGCGGCATGAACAGAGCGATATTGAGCACGATTGAGAGTGCATACAGGGTACCGCGCAGGGTCTCGCCATCGCGGAATTGGTCGGCGACGGCGTTCAGCGACCCGAAGGGCATGTAGTTGTCCCAGTGCAGGATCGCAGCGCATGCGGCCTGCGGGTCCGAGGGAATCGGCAGCAGGACAAAAATGAGCAGGCCCGTCAGGTAGAGGATCCACGCGAGCGGAAGGGCACGCGGCAGCTTCCACATGGACGAGGCCGTGGCTGAGACAATGGGGATCTCCGCCGTCCTGGGGGTGTCGGGATTCTCCTCACGCTCCAGGAGAGCACCGGTGTCCCGTGAGCGGCGGTAGATGAGGGGCAGCGCTTTAGACACAATCAGGTGCGAGTGGTCCTGGCCAGACGCCGATGCCGCGTCCGTGGCGGCACGCATGACGTGTGTGCGTGCGTGCAGCCACTTGCGGTCGGCGCGGCGCCCCAGGATCCACCACAGAGTGCACGTGAGCGCGCTGAAGCCCGCGTAGAACCCCAGGTCCATCGCCCAGTTGATTGCCGTGTACATGTCACCTCATTCCCTGAGGCGAACATTACCGGCATTGTTCGGGAACGTGCAGCACGTTGCGGGGTGTTCCACATCGGATGGACACATTCTGAGAAATTGTCTGGGATTCTCCTTGAAATCACTTAGTCAGACGCGCGCACCTGGCATTTGCATGCATGTGTCTATCACGCACATGCAACACTTCGAACAGGCTGACAGTTTCTGACTATCAATCACCCCGAACAGGTCGCCAGCTGGGTCGCCATCGCATCCTGCTCGGACTCGGTGACGCTCAGACCGTAAGAGTATTTCACCGCGATCTGCCGTTTCACGTAGTCGCAGCGGAAGCCGGCGTTGGGCGGCAGCCACTGGTCGGCTGACGAGGCGGACTTGTCCCGATTGGCCGCTCCATCGACCGCCAGCAGGTTCTCGGGATCGTTAGCAAACTCCTGACGGCTCTGCTCGTCCCACTGCCAGGCACCCGAGCGCCAGGCGTCCGCCAGGGCGACGACGTGGTCGATCTGGACCAGCGACGATGTCTTGTCCCCCCTCTCAAACTGGATTGTCTTTCCCGTGTAGGGTTCGGCGAGCGTGCCCGTGAGGACGATGCAGTCGTGCGTGCCCGGCTTGAAGGTGGGCCGCGCCAGGTCGCGGGCCAGGATGTCATTGCGTGTGTCGCAGCCATTGTGGTCGACGTCCGCCCATGCCTCTCCGAAGGCCTCACGGTTGTAATCCGGTATACCGGAGGAATCGTCTGAGGAACGAACGGTAAGCTCACGCAGCTGGCGGGCCGCCTCGCTGTCCGGCAGGGTGGACAGGGCCTGTCCGCTGCGCGTCGGCGGCCACCCCAGGCGCGAGCGCAGGTCCAGCAGATCCCAGCCGACGCCGGGCGCGAACGCCCACACGAGGGCCACGAGAATCAGCGAGACAACGATCTGATCTCCAGTATTTTTACGGCGACGCCGTCTGCGTGCCATGAGGCCTCCTTCTGCCACACGCGAGCCCATCCGTCCCATACGGATGGGGGCACCCCGACGCGTCGTCGGGGTGCCCCCATCATGGACCAAGCCACCTACATCTGCGTACTCGGCGGCAAATCCATGCGGAACTGTTACTTCCTCGGGCTCACAAGCTGTCGCACGAAGTAGATGCACACGATGATGAGCGTCAGCGCGCCCATCGATACCAGCTGAGCCCGGCCCTCGGCGCTCATGAGCATGAGGACGGCAATACCGGCCAAACCCACCAGGACGACCCACGGCAGCCACGGCCAGCCAGGCATACGAATCGCCAGGCTGCCTGAACGCTCCAGGGTCGGGTGCAGACGTATGAGCGAGACGATGATGAAGGTCCACACGATCAGCAGAACCATGCCGATCGCGTTGATGAGCATCGTCAGAATCGAACCGGGCAGGTACCAGTTGCCCAGGACCGCCAGGAGCGCCAGTGCAACAACCAAGCCGACCGCGAACTTCGGGGTGCGACCAGCCGCGATGTCGCCCTCCAACTCGGCGGCCAGGACGGCTTCATCATCCTCGAGGGCGGCCTCGACGACGGCACGCGCGTGCGCCTTCTCAGCGGACGGCGCGCCCAGGAGCCAACGCGGACCCATGTCGCGGGCGGCCAACGAGTAGGCCATGCGCGAGGAGGCGTAGATGTTCGCGGAGAACGCGGAGACAAGCGCCATGAAGATGATGACGTTCATGAGCGTGCCGACGGCCGGAACGCCCGCCATCTCAAGGATGGCGGCAAAGGCGTTGCTGCTCATTGCCTCACTGTCCCACGGCAGCAGAGCGGTCAGGAGGACGACGGAGCCGACGTAGAACACGAGAATGCGGGTGACAACCGAGCGGATCGCGCTCACCATGGCCGCGCGAGGATCCTCGGCCTCGGCCGCGGCAATCGTCACGATCTCCAGGCCGCCGAAGGACGTGATGACGGCCAGGAGCGCCACGGCGATGCCTGACAGGCCGTTGGGTGCAAGGCCGTTGTGTCCCACAACGTTCTGTAGGACACCCTCATGGCCGGGCAGAGGACCCACGATCACAGTGCGCGCCACCAGGAAGACGCCCACGCACAGGAACGCAACGATGGCAACGATCTTCACCATCGACAGCCAGGCCTCGATCTCACCGTACTGCCCGGCAGCCAACAGGTTAATTCCACCAATTACAACGACAATAACGAGGGCAACAACCCACTGGGGCACCTCCGGGAACCAGCCGACGAAAAACTTCGCCGCGCCGGTGACCTCCAAGCCCGAGACCATGATGAGCATGACCCAATAGAGCCACCCGATCGTAAAACCGGCCCACCGACCGATCCCGGCCTCGGCGTAAGCGGAGAAGGAACCCGTCGTCGGCAGCGACGACGCCAGTTCCGCCAGCGCCAGCATGACCGACACGACGATGACGGCGGCGACCGCGTAGGACACGAGGACCGCGGGACCCGCCTGAGCAATCGCGGAGCCGGTTCCCAGGAAGAAACCAGCACCGATCGCAAGGCCCAGGGCCATCATGGACAGGTGCCACGTCTTGAAGCGCTTGCGCTCGGGAGCACCGGGCGTCGACGCAGCGGAGGACGTAGAAGGAGGTGTTGATTTGGGATTCACACGGCCATACTAACGCCTCGTTCTGCGAAGAGCTTTCAACTGCGAATATGTGAGAGTGATGGTCCACTCACGGGTCTGCGGGAGCCTCCACCGACGCCAGTGCGCCATGCCTGTAAAGACCAAACCCACGACGATGGACGCGCCCATGCCAAGAACCGGCTGACCCATGTACCAAAAGACGACCGTCACAACCGAGCAAGCGAACGCCGGGGTCGCGTATAGGTTGTTACCGCCGAAGACTCGCGGCACGAGGCCTGCCGAAATATCGCGGATCATGCCACCTCCGACGGCCGTCATGATGCCCAGCAGGATCGCGGGCATGATCGCGAATCCCGCGTCAAGGGTCTTGATCGCGCCGGTTGCGCTCCAGCAGCCCAGCACCATGCCGTCCGCGATCACCAGAAGCACCGACCACGCGTGCGAGTCCATGCGGAAGGCCATCGCGACGACCGCTCCAATGATTGCGAACCACAAATAATAGGGGTCGGTGATCGCCACGGGGAGCGCCCGTGCGCGTGGCCAGGAGCATGTCGCGGACCATGCCGCCCGCGAGCGCCGTCATGATCGCGAGAATACAGAAGCCCACGGCGTCGAAGTTGCGTTCTCGCGCAACCTTTCCGCCGAGAATGCCATTGAGGAGCACGCCCATGAGGTCGATGGCTCGGAAGACCTCGGGCAGTGATTCGTTCAGCGCGTCGAGCAAGTGCATGGCAGTCCGAAACGTCGGTGAGTGCGGGTCGCCCTCATGGTACCGCGTCGCCTCGCTCGGGTGCGCGCAGGTGGACGGGGTCGGCCTCGTCCCGGCGCGCCCTATCCCGGCGCGCTCGCGTCAGCCTGGCCCCGGCCTCGTCCCGGCGTGCCTACGCCAGCGCCCCGCCCGCGCACCTCGCCCCCGCGCGCCTCGCTCACCCGCCCGGGGTGCGACAATGTCCCCATGACCGCTCTCTTCGCCGGGCTGACGACCCTGGATGTGCTGCACCGACTCGACCACGTGCCGGACCCGGGGCTAAAGGTGACGTCCACGGACTTTACGATGGCGGCGGGAGGCCCCGCGACGAACGCGGCGGTCACCTACGCGGCGCTTGAGGCGGCCGCCCGCTCGCTCTCCACTGACGAGGCCGTGGCCGGCTCCCCGGATCCCGCAACCCGGGCGGACGCTCCGTTGCTGATGACGGCGCTTGGTGAGGGACCGGTGTCGGCCTTCCTGGCGGCCGACCTGGCGACCGCTGGCGTGAGGGTCCTCGATGCGACGGTCGCCGCCCCGACCCCGACCGGCACTCCTGGCCTTCCCGCTTCGGCTGCATCCTCGCCCGCTGAAGCCGCCGCCCCGGCTATGTCCGACACTCCTGGCCTTCCCGCTTCGGCTGCATCCTCACCCGCTGAAGCCGCCGCCCCGACCATCCACCCGACCCCGGCCGACGAGCGCGACGCGGCCCAGGCCTCGACCCCGCGCGAGCCGGCCGTGTCCTCGATCATTGAGCACCCGAGCGGGCGCATGGTCGCCTCGACGAACGCGCGGCTGGACGCCGACCCCGCGCGTGTCGCGGCGGACCTGCCCGAGCGCGTCGGCGTCGTCCTCATCGACGGGCATAACCCGGCGCTGGCGCAGGCGGCGTTGACGCTGGGCGTGCCGGAAGTGGGCGGGGAGGATCCTTTCGCCCGGCTCGAGGCTCGCCCGCCGCACCTGCGCGTGCTCGACGGGGGGTCGTGGAAGGACTGGCTGACGCCCCTGCTGGGCTTCGTCGACGTCGCCGTCGTGTCGGAGGATTTTGCGCCGCCGCTCCTCGCGCGCGCCGACGGCGAGCAGGTCGCGGGCTTCCTGCGCGGCTTCGGCATCACGCGGGTGGTGCGCACGCGCGGCGAGCGGCCCGTGCAGTACTGGTGGGACGGTGCACACGGCGAGGTGCCCGTGCACGAGGTTCCCAACGCCTCGACGATGGGCGCCGGCGACGCGTTTCATGGGGCGTTCGTGTGGGCGCTCGAGCGCGCGGGGGCCACTGATCCGGAGCGCCTCATCCGTTTCGCGTCGGCGGTGGCGGGGGTGTCGGTGTCTTCCTTCGGCACGAGGCAGTGGCTGACGTCCCCGGTCCTGGCTGAGCTGGTGCGAGCCTGGTAGGAGCCTGCGGAAGCCAGCCACCGCCACGAGCCTCCGAGCGGACCTAGCCGGGCCACCAGCAGCACCCGGCACCATCCACAACCCGGAAACGGTGCTCGCTACCTCCCGACGGGCACCCAGCGGGTAGCCCACTGGGTGGCCACGTCAGGCAGGGTAGGAAGGTTGGCGGCCGACGCGGAGGAGGACGCGTGCGCGATGCGTTCCACGGCCTCGTCGCTGACGGGCACGCCCTCGATGGGCGTGTATTCGACGGCGATGCCGACGGGCGGCGCGGTCATGTCGAGGACGGACCCGTCGGGCAGGAGGGGGAAGGCGTCACGGGTGCGGTCGAGCAGCCCGGTTTCCTCGTCGAAGGCGTCGTGCGTGATGAGGACGGGCACGCTCACGCCGCGTATCACCTTCTCGCTGGAGACCATGGACATGTCGGCGAGGGTCCCCTTGTTGATGGTGAAGTGGCGCCGCACGGACTCGGAGTCGTCGGGCACGGTGGTGGTGCCGTGGCGCTCGAGGTCGGAGAGCTGCACGTCGGAGAACACCATGTCCCAGTCGTAGGAGAGGGGGCCGAGCACCGGGGAGACCAGCACGTAGGTCTGCACGGCGGGCGAGTGGGCGCGCAGGGCGACGGTAGCGCCGAATTCGTGACCCACGCAGATTTGGCGCGTGAATCCCTGGTCGGCCAGCCAGCCGGAGGCTGCCCGGAAGTCTTCGATGAGCGGGTCGAAGGTGATGATTTCGTCGCCCGAGCTGCCGTGGCCGGAGTAGTCGAAAGCAAGGGTCGCATACCCGGCGCTGCGCAGCACGCGCCCGAGTGAGTCGAACATGCCCGATGCGTGACGATCCGACAAAAAGGTGTGAGAAAAGATCACCGCAGCATCGTGGGAATCCACCGGGCGCGTGAATGTCCCGGAGATGGACACTCCCCGGGGGGTCTGAATCGTTATCTGGCTCACGTGTTAAACATAGCGCGTTTGGCGCTTCGAAGGAAAGGGGGTGCCCACAGTGTGCGCATGTGTGACAGGGGCGTGCGAGCCAGGCCGGGCGACCACTAAGATAAGGGTGAATATGCGCCGGTGAGATTGCCTGCGCGAGGGCGCCCGTTCTGCCTGTGCGGGCGGCGTCCGGCCCACGCGGGCACCCCACGCAGCGAGAAAAAGGACAGTTATGGGTACCAAGACCGGCCTCCTCATTGGAGTTTGCATCGGATACGTGCTGGGCGCGCGCGCCGGGCGCGAGCGTTACGACCAGATCCGCGCCGGCGCGGCGAAGGTTCGTCGCTTCCCGATTGTTGCTCGTCCGCTGGATGCGGCCGGTCAGAAGGTGTCCGACATCGTACGCGCGGGCGGCGAGCAGGTGACCGATAAGGTTGCCGACGCCGTCAAGAGCGCCTGTTCGGTGCCCCCGCCTCGAAGCCCGCCACCGTTGACGGGGAGCTAGCCACGGCACCGACCCGGCATTGAGCGCTCAGGGGAACGAGGCCTCGGCAATGAATGCGGACCAGGTGGCCTCCAACCGGGAGCCGACGCGCGCGCAGATTAAGCGCTGGCGGAAGCACTTGGCGGAGGAGCGCATGGAGGCGCGCACCTACCGCGACCTGTCGGAGCGCCGCACGGGTGAGGAGCGCGCGGTCCTGCTCCAGTTGGAGGAGGCGGAGCGTCGCCACGAGGAGTATTGGCTGGCGCGCCTGGGCGAGAACGCGTTGCCTGCGCCGAAGCCGCCGTTGCGTACGCGCGCGGCGTCGCTATTGGCACACCTCTTTGGCACGATTTTCATTCTGGCGATGGCTCAGCGCGCGGAGCAGCGGTCTTCGCGCGACGTGGATGATGATGTGCCGGCGCACATGCAGGCGGATGAGCATATTCACGCCGAGGTCATCCGGTCCCTGGCGGCGAAGTCCCGCGAGACCCTGGCGGGCACGTTCCGCGCGGCGGTTTTCGGGGCGAACGACGGCCTCGTGTCGAACTTGGCTCTCGTGCTGGGCGTCGCAGCGTCGGGTATGGAGCCGCACGTCGTTCTCCTGACGGGCGTGTCGGGCCTGCTGGCGGGTGCACTGTCGATGGCGGCCGGCGAGTGGGTGAGTGTGCGCAGCCAGCGCGAGCTGCTGGATGCCTCGATCCCGGACCCGAACGCGCATCAGGCGGTCACGGACCTGGATGTGAACGCGAACGAGCTGGCCCTGGTGTTCCGTGCGCGTGGCGAGAAGCGAGGAGGAGGCCGAGGCGCACGCCGCGCAGGTTTTCGCGAAGCTCGCCAAGCCCGCGACCGGCGAGTCCGGCGCGATTGCCGTGCGCGCCGCGCTGGACGGCCAAGAGTCGGACGGCGCGGGCGAGCAGGTGGGCACGCCCATGAACGCGGCCCTGTCGTCGTTCTGTTTCTTCGCTACGGGTGCGTTCTTCCCGCTGATTCCCTACATTCTGGGATTGACTGGCCTGACCGCGATCATTGTCGCGGCTGCGATTGTCGGAGTCGCCCTGCTGTTTACGGGCGGCGTGGTTGGTATCCTGTCGGGCCAGCCTCCGATGCCTCGCGCACTGCGTCAGCTCCTGGTTGGCTTTGGTGCGGCGGGCGTCACCTACCTGCTGGGCTTGCTATTCGGCACGTCGGTGTCCTGACGCTCCCGCCAGGACGGAACGGGACGAGGCCGGGGCCACCTCGCGCTTCCCCTAACCTCAGGGGCGTGGTGAGGCGGCCCAGACCAGCGCTCCCGTATCGTCATGCGGTCACATTGGCGCGACTGGTTGTCGCGCGAGAGCGTCGGCAGGGTGCCATGTCACCACGGCCAGTAACGCTGGTTTCGTGCCGGCCTGGGCTCTATCCTGTGCCCATGTTCGCCGACGACTTGATCGAAGATGTCGCCGGAGTCGACGATGTCAAATTGCCATCCGATACGACGCCAACGACCACCATCGGCATCTGAATAGAACACGTCTTCCCACGTGTCCGGCTTGATACGGAAGAGGGCATATGTGACGCCACGATAGGCGGCGACGGCGTACTCAATTCCCTCCCGCTGGATCCTGCCCTCATTTAATCTCCACCACGAGCAAGTAGACTCACCGATTTCTTGGTAGTGCTGTTTACGCACGGAGGACTCGAGCCACTCCCGTTTGTAGCCGTATCCCTGACGGGTTCCTCCTCCTGGAATAGCCTCCTCATAGTCCACCCAGTCCCCTAGCGAAAAAATGAGCAGCGGCTCATCGTATTCGAGCACAGGAATGGCTTTCTCATCGGCAACCTGTCGAGGATTGTCCAGATTGACTTCATTTTTGACACGGACACCATTGTTCGCCTCTTTCTCTAGAGGAATAGGAGCACCGACAATTTTACAGGTAGGCTACGACCTCCGCTGTGTTCATCGGTGCCGTTTGCGAGGCCAGCGGCGCAGGCGTGGACCCAGGCGCGTGCGGCCTGTGGCACACTGTGGGCATGGTGGATTTTCTTTCTCGCGCGCGCGGTGCCCTGGTGGGCCTGGCGGTTGGCGACGCGCTGGGCACGACGAACGAGTTTCAACCTGCGGGTTCCTTCGAACCGATCACGGGCATGGTCGGCGGAGGCGTCTTCGGCCTCGAACCAGGCCAGTGGACGGATGACACGTCGATGGCGCTGTGCCTAGCGGATTCGCTGCTGGCGCAGGGCCGTTACGATTCGTTTGACGTGATGGAACGCTACGAGCGCTGGTGCTCGGAGGGTTACCGCTCGTCGACGGGAGTGTGTTTCGATATCGGCAACCAGGTGTCGCGCGCCCTGTGGGACTTCCGCGCAAACCCACGCGTGCCCGTGGATGCGGTGCGCACGACCAGTGCAGGCAACGGCGCGATCATGCGCCTGGCACCCGTCGTCATCGCCGGATTCGAGGCGCGCGACCCCCGCGAGATCGTTGCGACCGCTGGCTTGAGCGCCCGCGAGACGCATTTCTGCCGAGGCCGAGGCCGCCACCGAGGTTTTCGCCGCCCTCCTCGTGGGCGCGCTGCTGGGCTGGGCGCCTGAGCGGATCGTGGACGTCGCGTGGGCCTCAACGGGAGCGGCGTTCGACGACGTGGCCGCGCGTGTGATCAGCGCGGACCCGGCCGAGCGCGCCTCGTGGGAGGCACACACCAGCGGTTATATCATTCACGGCTTGCGCCTCGCGGTGCATGGCCTGCTGGATGTCGGTTCTTTCGACGAGGCTGTCCTGGCCATCGCGAACATGGGCGGGGACGCGGACACGAACGCCGCGATCTACGGGCAGCTGGGCGGCGCGTACTGTGGGGTCGAGGCCATCCCGGCCTCGTGGAGAAACGCCCTGTATGAGGGTGAGCAGATCGACGCGCTGGCTCGCGCGCTGGTGGAGTTGCGTCTGGAGGCACCGCTCACGCGCTTCGACGAGGACCTGCAGGGCGAGGCCCCCTCCGCCTGATCGGCATCCTCCACGGCGCGGCGGGCGGGCGCGGGGTGCCGCTCGGCATCCGCCTCTGGCCAGCGACTAGACTGGCACTATCATGCCTGACTCTCGCCCCATGCCTCCGTCCGAGTCCAACGCGCGCGGCCCTCACGCGCACAACGCGGGTCGCCCCTCCGACGGGCGCGACGGCACGCGTCGACGCCAGGGGCGGCGCGCGCGGTTCCGAGAAGCGGGCGTCAGACGAGCGCGCGCAGGGCTCGCGTCAGGCGGGCCGAGGCCTCGGCAGGACCACCGGCAAGAACCGCGCGGACCGTGAGGGCCGGGGCCAGCACACCCAGGGCCAGGAGCGCCGGGGCAACAGCCGCGAAACCCGCAGCCGCGAGGGTCGTCGCCGCCCGCAGCGCGAGCACGCGCGTCCCTTCAAGCCGTTCACGCCGGAGCAGCTAGCTGAGCGCGCCGCGGCGATCCCGGTTATCGAATTCCCGGACCTGCCGGTGAGCGCCCGGCGCGACGAGATCGCGCGCGCTATCCGCGACCATCAGGTGGTCATCGTGTCGGGTGAGACCGGCTCGGGTAAGACGACGCAACTGCCGAAGATCTGCATGCAGCTGGGCCGCGGCGTGTCCGGCATGATCGGGCATACCCAGCCGCGCAGGCTCGCGGCGCGCTCGGTCGCGGACCGCATCGCCCACGAGCTGGGACAGACCGTAGGCCGCGAGAGCGGCCAGGTGGTCGGCTACCAGGTGCGTTTCACGGACGAGGTCGGCCCCACGACCCTGGTCAAGCTGATGACGGACGGTATCTTGCTGGCGGAGATCCAGTCGGATCCGATGCTGCGCCGCTACGACACGCTCATCATCGACGAGGCTCACGAACGCAGCCTGAACATCGACTTCATTTTGGGGTACGTGGCGCGCCTGCTGCCCGCGCGCCCGGACCTGAAGGTCATCATCACGTCGGCGACGATCGACTCGGATCGTTTTGCGCGTCATTTCGGCACGTGGGAGGGGACGCCCGGATCGGGCCGCCTGATCGAGCCGGCGCCGGTCATCGAGGTGTCGGGGCGCACGTACCCGGTGGAGATCCGCTACCGCCCGCTCGGCCCGACGACGCCTTCGTCGTACACGTCCGAGGCCTCGTCACAGCAGGCGGACGAGACCATCGAAGTCATCGAGACCACCGACGTCACCGAGTCCGGCCCCATGCAGCTGGTCCTGGAGGACCCGGACGATGAGCTGGCCACGCTCGGCTACGGCATGGGCGAGGACATCGACGTGGAGACCGCGATCTGTCACGCGGTGGACGAGCTGAGCGCGGAGGGCGACGGCGACATCCTGGTCTTCCTGCCGGGTGAGCGCGACATCCGCGACACGGAGGCGGCCCTCCTCGACCACTTGAAGGGACGAGGCCGGCGCGCGGGAGACGAGAAGGGCGCACACCCCGGGGACATCGAAATCCTGCCGCTGTACGCGCGGCTGACGGCGGCCGAGCAGCATCGCGTGTTCGAGCCGCACCGTCTGCGCCGCGTGGTCCTGGCGACGAATGTCGCGGAGACGTCGCTGACGGTGCCGGGCATCCGCTACGTCATCGACCCGGGTTTGGCGCGCATTTCCCGCTATTCAAATAAGACGAAGGTGCAACGCCTGCCGATCGAGCCGGTCAGCCAAGCCAGTGCGAACCAGCGCGCGGGCCGATGCGGCCGCGTCGCGGAGGGCGTGGCGATCCGCCTGTTCTCCCAGGCCGACTATGTTTCACGCCCACGTTTCACGGAACCGGAGATCCTGCGCACGTCGCTCGCCAGCGTCATCTTGCAGATGGCGTCCCTGGGCCTGGGCGCCGTCGAGGACTTCCCGTTCCTGGACGCCCCGGATCGGCGCGCAGTGCGCGACGGTGTGGCCCTCCTCGTGGAGATCGGCGCGCTCGCGCAGGACAGCGGGGCCGAGGACGCGACCCCGGCCTCGTCCCAGTACAGGCTCACCGGCATCGGCCGGGACCTGGCGCGCCTGCCGATCGACCCGCGCCTGGGTCGCATGCTGCTGGAGGCCGAGCGCCTGGGCTGCGCCTCGGAGGTGCTAGTCATCGTGGCGGCGCTGTCAATCCAGGACGTGCGCGAGCGCCCGGCCGAGCACCAGGGCGCAGCCGACGCCTCGCACGCGCGCCTGGCGGACCCGCATTCGGACTTCATCACCTACCTGAACCTGTGGCGTTACCTGGCGGTGCAGGCGCGCGACCTGTCGGGTTCAGCGTTCCGGCGCCTGTGCCGCGCGGAGTTCTTCCACTACCTGCGGTGGCGCGAGTGGCGCGACGTCGTCGGCCAGCTGCGCCAGATGGCCCGCGCGCTGGGGATCGGCGTGGGGCCTGTGGGCGAGCCGTCGACGGGCGACGTCGTGGAGGTCGCCCAGTTCGGCGGCGCGCAGGACGCGGCTGTTCGCGCGGTTCTGACCTACGGACAGGGTCCGGCGAGCGTGGACGCGGACCAGGTGCATCGCTCGCTGCTGGTCGGCTTGCTGTCCTACCTGGGGTCGTGGGACGAGACGAAGCGCGACTACGAGGGCGCGCGCGGCACGCACTTCACGATCTGGCCAGGCTCGGGCGTGAGCGGTCACCCCGCCTGGGTGATGACCGCGGAACTCGTGGAGACCTCGCGCCTGTTCGCGCGCACGGTGGCCTGCATCCGCCCGGAGTGGGTGGAGCCGGCGGCACGCGACCTGCTCAAGCGCTCGTATTCGGAGCCGTTCTGGTCGGTCGCGAAGGGCGCGGCGATGGTCCGCGAGCGCGTGACCCTCTACGGGTTGACGCTGGCGGCGGACCGCGAGGTGCTGCTGGGTCGCTTGGGTGACCTCGTTATCGACGAGGCCGTGGCCTCCTCGCGCTCTCACGCTCCGCGCGCGAGGTCGCTGGAGGCGCTGGCGGCCGGCTTGGTGTCGGCGTCGAAGGACCCCCTGTCGTCGGGGTCTTTTGAGCCGCGTCATTTCGAGGAGCTGGCGGCCGCGCGCGAGGGGACGACGGCGCGCGAGCTGGCCCGCGAGATGTTCATTCGCAACGCCCTGGTGGAGGGCCAGTGGAGGGAGAGGCACGGTTTCCAGCGCCGAAACGAGGCCCTGGTGGAGCAGGCGCGCGAGGTTGAGCGCCGGAGCCGCACCCACGGCCTCGTCGCGGACGAGCAGGCGCGCTTCCGTTTCTTCGACGACCTGATCCCCGAGCACGTCACCAGCGCGGCGGCGTTCAACCGCTGGTGGAAGGACGAGCGCCGGGAGCACCCGGACCTGCTGATATACCCGGCGTCCCTGCTGATGCCCCGCGAGGCGACCTCCGGCGACGGCTTCCCGGACCGGTGGCAGTACGGCGACCTGTCGCTGGCGCTGAGCTACGAGTTCGCGCCGGGCAGCCCGCGCGACGGCGTGTCGATGCACATCCCAATCGAGGTGCTCGAGCGCGTCAGCGATAAGGGCACGGACTGGCTGGTGCCGGGCATGCGCGAGGACCTGCTGACCGAGGCGATCCGCGCCCTGCCCAAAGGGCGTGCGCCGCCTGCTGGCCCCCGCGCCGGACGTGGCCGCGTCGGTCGCGCGGTGGATCGAGCAGGCGGGCGACGAGCCGGTCGAGGCGGCCACGGCGGACCAGGCTGCCGGGAAAGCGGCGAAGGCCGACGGCTCCGACGAGCCGGACCCGCTGAGCCTGGACGCCGCGATGGGCCGACTGGCCGCGTGGGGCGCGACGTCGGGCACGCTGTCGACGCGCAACTCGCCGAAGAAAAACGCCACGAAGGGTTCCAAGAAACAGGCATCCGCGAGCGCGGGAGACGCGACCAGCGCAGGCCCGAGGGACGCGGCTGCGCAGCCAGGCACGAGCCCGGCGACCGCGCTCAACCCGGCCACCAGCCCTGCGAGTCACGCGGGAGCCGCAGCTTCCGGCGCGACCGGTGCGGATGCCACATCTACCAATGCCCCCAGCACCGCTACCGCAGCTGCCCCCACGCGCCGCGCGCTCACCGACGGCCCCGTCCTGGACGCCCTCGCTCACGCGGTGCGCGTCCTGCGCGGCGTGGACCTGAGCGAAGCGGACCTCGCGCACGCGCGCGCCCACCTGCCCGACCACCTGCGCATGACCTTCGTCGTCACCGACGCGTCGGGCAAGGAGCTGGGCGCGGGCAAGGATCTGGCCTACCTGCAGCGTTCCCTCGCACACGATGCGAACAAGGCGGTGCGCACAGCCGTGCGTGCGGCCCTCGAGGAGGCCAGCGAGAAGCAGGCGCGCAGAAACAAGCGCGGGCGCGGAGGCAAGTGCTCCGCCACTACTGGCGCGAACGGCACCACGAGTGGAGCATCCGCCCCCACCGACAGTTCCACGGGATCGCCCGGTGGGGAGAGTCCCTCCACCACGCCTAACAGCGCGACCGCGACGGGCAACGGACCCCGCGACGCGGCCCAGGCCTCGTCCCCGGACCCCACCTTCCACGCGGATGCCATCGCCGAGATGCCGACTCTGCCTCGCTCGATCACCCAGACCTCGGGCACGATGACGCTGCGGGCGTTCCCCGCGCTGGTCCCCCAGGGCAGCGCCGCGGCCCCGGCGGCGGGTGTGCGCGTCATGGCCAGCGCCGCCGAGGCCGACCGTGAGCACCGCGCCGGCCTCGCCCGCCTGCTGCTTACCCGCCTTGCCTTGGCGACGAACCGCGTGACCACGCGCTGGACGGGCCGCGAGGCCCTCATGCTGGCGGCCTCCCCCCTACGCGGACACGGCGGCCCTGGTCGCGGACGCGCAGTTGGCCTCGGCGCTCGCCCTGGTCGACGAGCTGAGCACCCCCGCGAACGTGCGCGACCCCGAGGCCTTCGAGACCCTCGTGGCGGCCGCGCGCGACGCCCACGAGGACCGCGTCTACCAGATCCTCTCCCACGTCGTGCGGGCCCTGGAGGCCAGCGCCGAGGCCGACGCCGCCGTGCGCTCCCACCCCCAGGCCTCGCTGGAAGAGACGACGCGAGACGTCGCCCGCCACGGAAAGACACTGCTCTACGAGGGCTTCGTGTCAGCCACGCCCGCCTTCGCGCTCCCGCACCTGGCCCGCTACCTGCGCGCCGGGGCCGTGCGCATCGAGCGCGCCGCCTCCTCGCCGGGGGCGCTGGGTCGCGACCTGGAGGACATAGACCGCATTCACCAGGCCGAGGCCGACATCGCCGCCGCGCGGCAGGCCCTGGAGCGTCGCCCCTACGAGGCCCGCGCCGCCGCTGCGCTCACGCAGGCGCGGTGGATGGCCGAGGAGCTGCGCGTCTCCATGTTCGCCCAGACCCTGGGAACACCCAACAAGGTCTCCATGAAGCGCCTCCTCGGCGTGCTCGCGGGGGCGCGATGAAGCGGGAAGACGCACGCGCCCTCGCGCGCACCCTGATGGACGCCGCGGAGCTGACCGGCTGGCGTTTCCGTTTTGACAACGCGAGGCGGCGGGCCGGAGCCTGCACGCACGGCGCGCGCACGATCAGCCTGTCCGGGCCGCTCACCGACCTGTATGACGAGGACACGATCCGGGGGGTGATCCTGCACGAGATCGCCCACGCCCTGGTCGGTCCCGCCCACGGGCATGACGCCGCGTGGAAGCGGGCAGCCCGAGCCCTCGGCGCGCCGGATTCCGCTCGACTGCCCTCGTCCCTGCCTGCCCCGGACGCGCCCTGGGTGGGCACGTGCCCGCGCTGTGGGGCCAAGCGCCGCCTCTACCGGGCACCTCGCCGCGTCTCCTCGTGCGGGTTGTGTTCGCGCTTTTTCGACCCCGCGCTGATCCTCGCGTGGGAGCATCACGGGACCCCGACCTCGCCCGGGCGCGCCTACGAGCGAGAACTCGCCTCGATCAGCGGCGTGCATCTGCCCACGTCATAGGCCCACACGCGCGTGCAAGCGCGCGCACACACGCCCGACGGCGATACCCTTGTTCCCAACAACTCCCGAGAGAAGGAAGCCATGGGTACAATCGCCAGCCCCGACGCCACGACCGCTCCCGACCGCGAGGTCCTCACCTGGGAAGGCTTCGGTGGCGCTTCCCGTGAGCTCACCCAGCAGATCGTCGAATCCGGCTGGATCCCGGACCTGATCGTCGCCATCGCCCGCGGCGGCCTGATCCCCGCGGGCGCGATTGCCTACGCGATGGACGTCAAGGCCATCGGCACGATGAACGTCGAGTTCTACTCCGGCATCGGCGAAACCCTCACCGAACCCGTCCTTCTCCCCCCGCTCATGGACGTCTCCGCGATGGACGGCAAGCGCGTCCTCGTTGTCGACGACGTCGCCGACTCCGGCAAGACCCTGAAAATGGTTATGGACCTCATCGATGAGCACGGCCTGTCTCTGGACGGCTCCGCCTCGATCCGCGTGGAGGCCCGCAGCGCCGTCATCTACAAGAAGCCTGTCTCCATCATCGAGCCGGACTACGTGTGGGCGCACACCGACAAGTGGATTAACTTCCCCTGGTCGACTCTGCCCGTCATTAAGCCGTGAGCGAGGCGCAGGTGGGCACGCAGGCTTCGTCGATCACGACGCGCATCGTCGAGGCCGTGGCTGAGCGCGCTCGCAGCGACGACCCCGTGCGCGTGCTGGGGTTGACTGGCCCGCCTGGGACTGGGAAGAGCACGATTGCGGCGCAGCTGGCGGTCGCCCTGCCCGAGGCGGGCATTGCGGTTGCAGGCCTGGTGCCGATGGATGGCTTCCATATGTCGAACGCGCTGCTGGCTGAGCGCGGACTGGCCGACCATAAGGGCGCACCCGATACCTTTGACGTGGGCGGATACGTGGCAATGCTTGGGCGTGTGCGCCGCGCGGACGGCATCGTTCTGGCCCCCGATTACCGGCGCGACCTGCACGAACCCGTCGCCGCGTCTGCCGCCATCGAGGTCGACGGCGTTGTGATCACCGAGGGGAACTACCTGGGGTTGGAGTTGCCCGGGTGGGCGGACGTGCGTGGGCTTGTTGATATGCTCGTCTACATTGATACGCCGTTTGAGGAGTTGGCCTCTCGCCTCATTGATCGGCACGTGAGTTTTGGGCGTGATCGCGCGGATGCTGCGCACTGGGTGCGCACGGTGGACGCGGCGAACATGGCGCTCGTGGAGCGCACGAAGGCCCGCGCAGACCTGGTGCTATCCCTGTATTGTAACGCACAATTCCCCTGGGGGCGTGCGACAACCCCTCACAATCCGCATGATCTCAACGATCTTGTTTGAGCGTTCAACATACGCGCGGGAAAATTGCATGCGACGTGTGGTATCGAGTCATCACATCTGACGTATCCATGCGTGTAGCCGTCACGTCACGCGCTTTTCTCACCTATACCAAGTAAGGTGAACCTATGTTCCTCTTGCTTGGTCTTCTTGGTGGTCTCGTCACGGGTATTTCCCCGTGCATCCTGCCTGTCCTACCCGTTTTGTTCCTCGGTGCCGCGGGCGGCAAGGATTCCGCGAAGGCTTCCACGGCCTCGTCCTCTGAGAACACGACCAACGCCGTCGATCCCGACCTCTTCCGCGTCGCGCCCGGCGTGAACCTGGGCAAGGGCGGATCCTCCCCCGCCGTCACCGCGAAGAAGGTCGATGACTCCCCGAGCATCGCTCGCCGTCCCCTCCTGATCGTCGCCGGCCTCGTCACGTCGTTCATGCTCATCACGGTCGCGGGTTCGGCACTGCTGAGCCTGCTGCACCTGCCGCAGACGGCGATCCGCTGGGCGGGTATCGTGCTGCTCGTGGCCGTGGGCATCGGCATGATCATCCCGAAGGTTATGGAGGTCCTCGAGCGGCCCTTCGCGCGCCTGGCACCCCGTACGACGGGCGACAGCGCAGGATTCGGCCTGGGCCTGGTGCTCGGCGCGGCGTTCGTCCCCTGCGCGGGGCCGGTACTGGCCTCGGTCATCGTCGCCTCGAACACGGGCCAGGTGACGTGGCGCATCGTCGGTCTGGCGGTCTCCTTCGCGGTCGGCCTATCGATCCCGCTGCTCGCCGTGGCCCTGGCGGGGTCGGGCGTGGCCGCGAGCCTGAAGGCCCGCCAGCGCCCCCTGCGCATCGCTGCCGGCGTCGCCATGATCGCCCTGGCGGTCGGCATCGCGACCGACGCGCCGGCCGCCCTGCAGCGCATGATCCCGGACTACACGGCGTCCCTCCAGGCGGATGCTGGCGAAGCGTGCGAGACCGGTGCCTGCGACCCCGAGACCGAGGTCGAGGCCCGCGGCGACTTCGCCCAGTGCGCCCGCGGCACCGGCAAGGACTGCGGTGCTCTGCCCGAGATCAACGCCTCCGAGTGGATGAACTCCCTCGGCCAGCCCACCGGCACGGTGACTCTCGTGGATTTCTGGTCGAGTTCGTGCACGAACTGCCAGCGTGAAATCCCCGAGCTTGAGCGTATCTATGAGAAGTACAAGAACTACGGCCTGGTCGTGGTCGGCGTCCACTCGCCGCAGCAGCCCCACGACCGTGACCCCGCCGTCGTGAGCAGCGCGATCGAGAAGCTGGGCATCACGTACCCGGTCGCGCTGGACCCGGAGTTGGCGGCGTTCCAGACCTACGGCGCGACCGCCTGGCCCACGCACTACATTGCGGGTGCCGACGGCCAGCTGCGCGAGGTCGGACGCGGCACCAAAGGCGTCGAAGACCAGATTCGCGCCCTCCTCGCCGAGGCCGGGGCAGCTCTTCCGGACTGAGCAGCCTATTGGGGCGTTGCAGTAAGCGGCGCAGCAAACAGCTCACCAGCATCCACGCGGGCGGCTACCAAGGGGTGGCCGCCCGCGTGCTGCGCCCTACCGCCACGTCGCGATGCGATGCGACGCGATGCGACGCGACGCGGATAGGTTACGCGCTTGCGGATAGGTTATTAGCCTATCCGCGTCTTCATAACTATCCGCGTGCCCACAACCTATCCACGAACGTACGCCGACAAGCGCAACCACGGCCTCGTACCGATCAGTGCCAATCGGCGTTAGCGACAGCCCAGATACCATCCTCCTGCTGAATGAGGGTCAGGAACACCAACTCGTGGACCGGTTCGTGCGACCCGTCCGCGTAGGAGCGCGTGAAGCTGACGAGGCGCACCCACTGATCGCCTTCGCGCTTGAGAGATTCCCTGCCTTCGACGCCGATACTCTCAATCGTGACGGTGGTGTGGGAGCGGTTCGGCACGAGCGGCAGGAACTCACCCTGTCCCCTCTCAAGCTCCGGGGTCGGCGTGTGCATACGCTGCAGGTCGGGCGTTTCGTAGACGCTCGCGCGGATGGACGCGAACGCGTTCGTGACGTCGCGAGACGCATCCCACGTCTGATTGGTGATGACGTAGGCGGAGCACACCGCGTCGGGATCCTTCCGATTAACGGCGGACGGGTCGGGCAGGAGATCATCGAGCCACTGAACCGACGCGGGGTGCAGGCAGGTACCGTCGGGTGCCGAGGTGCCGTCCTCGCACGGGGGCATGGTCGAGGCCGTGGCCTCCGGGGTGGGAGCAGCAGCCTCGGGCTGGGACTCGGTGTAGGGCGCCTGTGAAGCCTCGCCGGACGATGTCTCCCCGCTCATTCCTCCGTGTGAATCGGCGCTCGCTTTCGAAGCCGCGGTTCCTGACTCCATGTTCGTCAGGAATGTGCGCACCATGAAGAAGCCACCCACGGCCAGGACGAGGGCGATGGCTGCAATAAGTGCAATGGCAATGATTGTCACTCGCTCACCGCGTGCGATCTTTGTCAGTGGGTTCATGTGCGTCCTTACTTCGTGTTGTGTATGCGCGTCGCACCGCCTGTGGCGCGTGGCGTTCACTGGTCTCTTTGTGCGCGACCGATACTCACGAGTTGGCACCCGGAATGACGCATTCGACAAGGTCGCCGGGATCCTCACTGTCCGCAGACCGCGCAGCTGCTGACCGACATGTCAACAACCCCACCCTAGTCCGTGACGCGAGCAACAAACAACCTCATCCCATTGTCAAGACGCGTTTGTCGGCCAGATGTCGGCCTCGCGGCCCACCATGGCCTCGCTACCCGCCCCAAGATCGCCCCCGATCTAGACCCCGCCACCCGACCCAGGCCTCGTTACCCGACCCAGGATCGCCCCACGCACCTTAACCACACATTCCGAGGGGTCACAGAACGCTCCAAAACTCGACGCGGATAGGTTACGCGCTTGCGGATAGGTTATTAGCCTATCCGCGTGTTCATAACCTATCCGCGTGCCCACAACCTATCCGCGAACGCACGCCGACAAGCGCAACCACGGCCTCGTGCATGGAGCTCATGACGCAGGGCATCCGCACCCCGCGCCCGCCGCCGCTCAGCGCGCCAGGGCGATGATCGTCGGCGTGACTCGCTCGATGACCTCGAGGGTGTCCAGGAAGTCCTGGTGCCCGCCGTACCACGGGTCGGGCACGTCGCCGCTGCCCGCGGGGTCCAGGTCGCGGTACAGGCAGATGCGCGGCCCCGCGCCCAGGTCCTCCGCAGACGCAGGTGCGCCCTCGTGTTCGACCCCCGCGCGGTCAGCGAGGCGCTGCAGGATGCCCAGGTGCCGCGAGGTCATGGCGAGGATCAGGTCCCACTCCTCCAGCTCGGCGGCGCGGATCTGGCGCGCGCGGTGGTCGGGCACGGCGTACCCGGCGTCGCGCAGGACGCGGGCGGCGCGACGGTCGATGGGGTTGCCCTGCTCTTCGTCGGAGACGCCGGCGCTGTCGACGACGACGTCCACGCCGGCGCGCGCGGCTTCCTGCTGGAGGATCGCGTGCGCCATCGTCGAGCGGCAGATGTTGCCGGTGCACACCATGAGGACGCGGGCGGGTCGGGGCTGGGTCATGGTTGGTTTCCTTCTGGGTCGGGTGGTGGGACGAGGCCTGGGCGTGGCCACCCGTCCCCGTTTCCTTGCGGCGGTGGGAAGCCCGCAAGACCTCTTTACAGCAGCGTCAGGTAGGCGCGCACGGCTTCGGCGCTGTGGCCGGCGGCGCGCTGCCCGTCCATGTGGAAGGCCTGGTTGGCGCCGGGTCCGCACAGGTCGGAGACGGCGCGTAGGCTGATCCAGTCGACGCTGGAGGACCAGCAGACTTGGGCCATGGCGCAGGTTTCCATGTCGGCGCCGATGGCGTCAGGGAAGCGTTCGCGCATGGGGTCGGCGACTTGCTCGGTGCAGAAGGAGTCGGAGGAGACGATGCGGCCTTCGCACACGGCGTGGGTGATCAGCGCGGGCAGTTCGGCCAGGCGCGCGACGGCGGCATCGGAGGAGGTGTAGTCGACGGGCATTTGGGGGACTTGGCCCATGGCGTAGCCGAAGGCGGTGGCGTCGGCTTGCCCGTAGATGGCGGTGGTGCCGGCGGCGATGTCGCCGACGTTGATGTCGCGGGCGAGTCCGCCGGTGGTGCTGACGGCGATGACGATGGGTGCGTCGACGAGGGTGAGGGCGCGCGCGGTGGCGGAGGCGGCGTTAGCCAGGCCGATGCCGGAGGTGACGACGAGGACGGTTTTCCCGTCGAGTTCGCCGAGCGCGTAGCGCTGCGTCTTGTGAGTGCCGGCCAGCAGGGCCTGCGGGGTTTCGTCGTCGCCGATGGGCGCGAGTGCGTGCAGGAGGGGCGCGGCCTCCATGTCCATGGCGGCTTGGATGATGGCGTCGATGCGGATGCGCTGGGGAAGCTGAGGTTCATGCGTCCATGGTAGGCGACGAGGCCTCCTCGGGTCTCGCCCGCCTCGCCCGCGGGGTGTTCCTTGGGGTGTGGGTGGGACGAGGCCGGGGGCCGCTCTCACAGTCGGCGCGGGGCTGGCGCGGGGCGGGTTCTGCGCGTCGGCTCCAGGTCATTTCACAGTGACTGAATGGCTTGAATGTCGATACGCGCAAGCGCGCGGGTGAGCGTGGTCGCTCACACTCGCGCGCTTACGCATCTTGCGCGGCCCGTGGGACGCCGCGAAAGGAGGGTTCCTCGCTGCGTGGAGGAGTGGGCCATGTGCCCCTCAGGGCCACCTGACCGGCCCTGAGAGAGAAGGCAGTCCCTTATTCTCGGCCGCGTTCCTCCAGCATCTTGCGCAGGGCCGCGGTGCGCCCCGCGTTGATCTCGTCGTCGGAAATCTGGCCGGCGGAGGTCAGCAGGTCGGGCGCGGCGGCGGGCGCGGCGACCGTAGAGGCAGACCCACCAACCGAAGCAGCACCCGCTACCGCTGCACCCGTGCCAGCCACGGCCTCGTCGATCTGCGCGGGTTCTTCAGCGCGGCGCTTGCGCGAGCGCGCCCAGACGATGGCGGAGACCAGGAGGATGATGGCGACGGCGATGAGGATGGCGATCATCCACGGGCGCAGGACGGTTCCCTTGACCTGAGCGGATTCGGCGGCGACGGTTTCTTCGTCCATGGGGACGCGCTCGCCGGTGACCAGGAGGCGGTGGGTGTTGACGCCGTAGGGCGTACAGGTGATGAGGGTGGCCAGGTCTTTGCCTGCGACCTTGTTAAGGGTTTCGGTCTCGTTGGGCAGGACGACGCGGATGTCGTTGATTTGGTATTTGAGGTGGCGGCCGGGGACTTCGATGTAGAAGACGTCACCTTCTTTGAGGCTGGTGAGCTGGTCGAACATGGTGGCGGTGCCCAGGCCGGTGTGTCCGGTGAGGACGGTGTGCGTGGACTCGCCGCCGACGGGCAGGGCGGTGCCGAAGAGGTGGCCGATGCCCTTGTCGAGGGTCGCGCTTTCGGTGCCGTGATAGATGGGCAGGTTGACGTTGATGGCGGGGATCTTGACGGTGGCCATGACGTCGTTGATGTTGAGTTGGCTCAGGTATTCCTGGTAGGCCTCGGTGCCGGGGCGCTGCGCGTCCAGCCAGGGGTCGAGGATCGGCGACTCGGCGGCGTTGGCGTTGTATTCGTCGGCGCGGCGCAAGTTTTCGGCGACGGCGTCGGGGCCGGCGTCTTCGGCGACGGCGCTGAATTGGGAGGCGATGGATTCCTGGCGGTAGTTGTTGTACTGGGTCGCGAAGACCGGGTACAGGAGGACCAGGATGCCGGCGAGCAGCAGGATGGGGGGCGCGATGGTCAGGAGACGCCGCTTGAGGGGTACCTTCTTCTTGTCGGGCGCTTGGGTGCTCACGCTTTCTCCGTTCATTGCCGAGGCCGGGGCAGTTTGTCTGGTTACAGGGTAGTACCGCTGTGGGCGGGTTGCGGGCAACGCGAGGGGGGTGCGGACCCGTGGGTCCACACCCCCCTGTGTGTCGCTAGCTAGCGAGGATCAGGCGTCGGCCTGCTCCTTGCGGCGCTTGTTGGCCAGCGCGATCGCACCGGAGCCGCCCACGAGGAGGGCACCAGCACCGATCAGGACGCCGACGCCGGCAGCACCGGTCAGCGGCAGGTTGAAGCCACCGTTCGTGGGGACGTCCTTGACGGTCGTCGCGAGGGTGTACTCGTTGTCAGCGGTGGAGTTGGTCTGCAGGACCTGGAAGGCGATCGGGCGGGTCTGGAGCTCGAAGCCGTCGGGGGCCTTGGTCTCAACGAGGCAGTACCAGCCGGGGTTGGTGACGGCTTCGTTGTTCTCCCAGTCGTTGTTACGCAGGCCGTCGATGGTGACCTCACCGTTGGCGTCGGTGGTGTAGGTGGACGTGCCCGGCGGGGCTCAGCTTCTTGTCGAGGGTGGCGTCGACGGACTCGAAGTTCGCGGTCGGGGTGGACTGAGGCGTGCACTGGTAGACCTCGAACTCGGCGCCCTGAAGCTTGGCGGCGGTGTCCTTGGCGGAGACCTTGGTGATCTTCACCTTGCCGAACTTGGAGACGACCTCGGAGTTCGGGTAGTCCGGCGGGGGAACGGTGCCGGAGCCGGGGGTCCAGCCGTTGGAGGGGGCGTTGGGGAGCAGGATGGCCTTGTTCTTGAACAGGCCGTCGTTCTCCACCTTGTCCTTGACGGTGCCGACCAGGTCCATCTGGACCTTGGTGGTGTCGTCCTTACGGTTGTCGAGCAGCTTCTGGCGGCCGGCCGCGGTGAACTCGGCGGTCCAGAACTTGGTCTTGCCGTCGGTGCCGTCGGCGGAGATCAGCATGTAGTCGGTGTCCTTGACCAGGGCGACCTCGCCGGTCTTGCCGTCGACGATCTTCAGGGTGACGCCGGCCTCGGGCAGCTCGACGCGCTTGTCGTACTGGTCGACGACGTCGTAGTAGTCGAGGGCCTCAGCGGCGGGCACATCGGACTTCAGGGTGTAGGAGATCTCGGAGCCGATAGCCGGGGTGGTATCGTCCTTGACGGTCTTGTCGATGTTAGCCTTCGAGTTCTTCGGGTAGGCGTGGACGTCGTAGACCCACTTGTTGAGGTCGGTCGGGTGCGTCATGGGCACCGTGATGATGAAGGGCTTGGAGCCGACGTAGCCGGGAGGCGTCGCGGTCTCGGTCACGACGTAGGCGCCCAGGGGGAGGCCGTCGAAGACAGCCAGGCCGCCACCGGCGGTGGTCTTCTCGACGGCAGCGTCGGTGCCGTCAGCCTTCGCGGTGTCAACGTTGCCGTTGTAGCCAGCGAGCTTCTCCCAGCCGGCCTGCGTGGTGAGGTCGACGGTGTTCAGGCGCTCAACGGTGAAGGTCGCGCCGTCCAGGGGCGTGCCGGTGGCGGTGGCGTCCTCGAGGCCGTTGCCAGCGGTCGTGCCGTTGGTGTCGTCCTTGACCAGCTTGTGGATGGTGATAGAACCGGTCTTGGTGGTGTCGAGGTCGACCAGCGAGGGGGCGCGCTCGATGGTGGCAGCGAGGCCGAAGGCGGGGGGCGGCCTGCGTCGCAGAGGTGGCGGCGGGCAGGGCCAGCGCGCCAGCGGCGACGGCGAAGGCTGCGAGCAGGCTCAGGCTGCGGCGGGTCTTCGTGGTGCTCATAGGTTTTCTTTCTCCTGTGTGTGTGATTTCGGGAGTTTTTTCTGATGGTGGGTCACCGTGGTCACGGGACCTCATGGGTGGCTCAGGCGTAAGCCTTGCGCCTCTTGGTGGTGACCACGGTCATCACCATCGCCCCGCACATGAGCGCCGTTGCGACGCCGATGTAGGGGAAGATTCCGGTACTGCCGGCCTTGGGCAGCTCGCCAACCTCGGTGTCCTTGACAACCAGGGTGGCCTTGTTGGTGCCGCCGATGACGAAGCCCTGCTCCACGGAGGCAGTGTTCAGTTCGGAGGAGAAGGCCTGGGCGGCACCCTTTGCCCACTTGGCCGCGTCGGTTGCGTCGGCCGCGAGTTCAACCGTCGTTCCGGAGCCGTCGGCTCGGGCGGTCGTCAGCTTGAACTCGAGGGGCTGGGGCAGGAGCGAGTGTCCTGCGGGGGCCTTGGTTTCGACCAGCCAGTAGGGGGTGTCGATATTGAGGTCGCCCACGCTCCAGTAGTATCCGTCGGTCGCGGTGGCCTGGGTCAGGGTCTTGACCACGGTGGCGTTGGCGTCCGTATTGGGGTTGGCGTTGTAGATCGCAAACTCTGCGCCCTTGAGGGGGGTACATCGCGTCGTTGTTGTCGCCGTAGGTGTACTGGTTCGTCGGGTCGGTGAACGTGGTGCCCATGTTCTGGGTACCGGCCTTGAGCACGACGAAGTCGTGGGGGACGGTCGGGCCACAATCCTTGTTGTTGTAGTCGCCGTCGCTGTCCTTACGGTCATCGACCAAACCTCGTTGAAGAGGCCCTTGCCGGGGACGCGTACACCATTTCCATCGACGGCACAAACCAGGTCGGCCTCGTTGTAGCCGGTTGCCGCGGGGTTACGGGTGACCGCGAAGCGGATCCAGTATTCCTTTGGAGGCTCCGGCAGCCAGATCGACACCGTCGGTCAGCGTGTAGACGCCGTCCGTGGCGGTGGCGTCGGACGCGGTGTCCAGGCCCGCCTGGGTCTCGGCGATCTTCGCGGACTGGATCTCCAGGCCCTTCGCGAAGTCGGGCTTGTCGGTGAGCTTGCCGGTGTTGGCGGCGAGCGTGCCGTCGTTGGTGGCGACGATCTTGTAGTCCACGGTGAAGCTGGTAGCTCCGTTGACACCGCCGTTCGCCTCGATGGTCTTCGCGACGCTCAGGTCGGGGGACTGGTACTCGTTGACGAACGTACAGGTGATGGGGGCTGCCTCGTTGGACGCTGCGCCGCCGACGTTCTTGAAGTTGACGCCGCGCTCGGTCTTGGTCACGGCGACGTCTTCACCGATGCCGTTGACGCATTGGATGTCCTTGAGGTTCCACTTGTCGTCGCCGCCGGTGCTGATGTCCTTCTCCGTGATGGTGAAGTCGGAGTTACCGACTTCGAAGGGGATGAAGGTCGAGTCGTACTTCGCGTTTGCCGCACCGAAGCCGGTGGGGGTCAGGCTCGCGACCGGGTCGGCTGCGGAGATGTACGAGGTCTTGGCTGGGGCGGACGAGGCCGTGGGCTTCGTGACGGTCACGGTGCCGGTCGTCGCCGGGGTGCGGCTCGTGTTGTCACGCCAGGTGTCGCCAGTGGTCACCGTAAAGTTGGCGACGGGGATCGTCGGGTACATGCTCGAGGGGTCCTCGACGGACTTCACGATACGCACGCTTCGTTCCTCGGTGATGACGCCGTAGAGGCAGGCATAGTTGACCGAGAGCTCCTGCGTCACGAAGTAGTCCGTGGGCTTGGCATCCGCTGGAACGGTGGTCGGGCAGTTGGCCGTCGGAATGGAGTTGAAGTTCTCCGGGGTCAGGAAATTGGTCGCGTTCTCCGCAGGGACAAAACCCCACAGGTGCAGACGGTAAGTGCGTCCGTTCTGCGTAAAGGTCTTGTCGGAGACGGTCTTCTCAACTTGACGGTGTCGGAGACATAGGGGTTCTCATTGACGTTACCCTTCGCGCCCGGCCAGGTGCGAGGCGTGACCTCTTCCTTCACGAGCTGGTCGTGAGGCTGCTCTGCACCGCCGTTGTAGTACTGGCTGTACAGGTCGTAGTCGCCGTTGCCCTCGCCCACATACTTGACGCAGTACATGCGTCCAGAACGGGATTCGGGCTTGTTAACGTAACCCCTGCGAGAGGTCAGCCGCGTTGACCGGATCTGGCTCGTAAGCGGGACCGATGAAGTCGCCAGAGGGCGTGTAACCGGGACGACCGTAGGTATCACCCGACAGGACGTAGTTACGGGGGAGCTGGTTGTTGAGACGCTGCGTAGCATCCCAGCCGTTTCGACCAAACTGGGGAGAGCAGAAGCCGGGCAGGCCATCCGTCTTGACGTAGGCACCGCCCTTGCGGTAGTTGATCGTCGAAGCCAGGGTGTTATAGGTCTCGTGGTTGATAAAGGGGAAGGCTTCGCCCTGGTCCCCAGGAATGAGGCCTGTGAACTTCAGGTTCAGGCTCGAGACGAAGTAGGGCTGGCCAAGACCGCCGGGGGCAGCCGCCTGTCCGATGGGCAGGTTGTTGTGGCGAATCGCGCCAAGAAGGAAGGTCTGCCCCGGGTCAACCTTGCCCGGGTTATTCGGCTTGAAGCCGATGGCACTCTGGCCGTTCACCCAGATCTTCGTGGGGTCGGCAGCCCACTTGTCATAGTGCGACTGCATCCAGGCTTTGCTGGCAGCAGTGTCACCATAGTCGCCGGTCTGGTTGTCCCACTTCCACGGCGTACCGCGGGCGATGTAGGTCCACGCATCCTTGTTCTTTGCGGTCTCGCCGCCCAGCCAGGTCGTCAGCTTCTGATTGCTGCTGCGAAGACGATCTTCGGTCATGCCAACAACGACGCCGTAGCGAATGCTGTCGTTCAGGTCCGAGCCGGTCGGGGTCTCGCGAGTATGACCTTCGCCCATGATCGCGTCGACCATGCCGACATCAATCTTGGTGGCGGCGGGTTCCTGGGCGGCCTGGGCCGCTTCGGGGGTGGTGACCTGGGTGGCGACAATCGTTCCGGCGGCGGTAGCGGCGACGGCCAGTGCGGCCAGTGCGCGGGTCATGAGCCCTGTTCGCGTGTGTCGCGCGTGTCCTGCGCGCGCTCGACTCGTTCCCATTGATCATTCTCCTCAGGTCCCTTGCTTCGCTGTGGCGCCGGTGGGATGTCCGGTTCAGTTTTTCCACAACCTTGATGACACCCAGCCTACGATGCAGTTACCGAAAAATGCAACCTAATTTTCACTACTTTCCTCGTGGCTTACGTTACAGAATAACAGTCAAGGTCTATTTCCGCAGGAATTCACTGTTTTACCAGCTGGTATCAATTTTGATTAGCGCAGTATACGTCGCCGTTTTACTATTTTTAACGGCTGGCAACAAATCAAAATGCGGAACTAGACGCAACTTGACACCCTCTCAAAAAAACAGCGCCGCACGCCCCGTCACCCCACTCCCGAACCCCCTGGACGCCCACGCTGCATCGAACACGCACACCGCCCTCAACCTCCCACTCGCCGCCTTCTCACCCTCCCCACCCCGGCCTCGTCACGCACGAAGAGCCGAGCACCTGCACAATAGGGCGCATGGATCTTCGCCCCGTCGCGCTTGGCGCGCCCGTTACCGCTTACGACCCGTCGCGTCCCACGCCCGCCGCTATCGTCTCGGGTGAGGTCGCCGCGCACGACGCGCCGCACCCGCTGTCGGTGTTCGACATGTTCCGCATTGGGATCGGGCCGTCGTCGTCGCACACGGTGGGGCCGATGCGCGCGGGACTCGCGTTCACGACGGAGTTGACGGCGCTGACGCCACCGTCGCACATCACGATTGACCTGTTCGGCTCACTGGGCGCGACGGGCCGAGGCCACTCAACGGACCGCGCGGTCCTCCTGGGTTTGGCGGGTTACGATCCGGAGACGGTGGATATCGACACGGTGGAGGCGATTCTGCCGACGCTGGCGCGCACGGGCACGCTCACGCTGCCGAGCGGTACGCGCATTCCCCTGAATATCGCCGAAGACATCCGCTTCGTTCCACGCACGGTCTTGCCCTATCACGTGAACGCGCTGACGATCACGGCCACCGGCCAGGACGGCGACGTCATCCTCCAGCGCACCTATTACTCGGTGGGCGGCGGCTTCGTCATGCTGCAGACGAACGACGACCCGCAGAATCCCGAGGTCTCCTCTCTCGCCTCCAGCCAGGCCGGCGTCGGCATCGACATTCCGGCACCGCACCCCTTCGCGTCGGCAGCGCAGCTGCTCGCCCAGTGCGACGAGGCCAGCCTGAGCATCGCGGACCTCGTGCGCACGAATGAGGAGGCGGTGCGCCCGCGCGACACGCTCAACGCCTACCTGGATCGCATCGCGGACACGATGTTCGACTGCGTGGACGCGGGCACGTCGGCGGCAGGCATCCTCCCGGGCGGCTTGGATGTGCCGCGCCGCGCCCGCGCGCTCGCCGGAAAACTCGCCCAGCGCTTGACGGGCATCCCCGCATCGCCCGTGGAGTCGATGGACGAAGCCGGGGCTGGCTCGAGCGGACGCCGCGCGGCGGGCGCTGCGTGGGCGTCGACGACGGCGGATCCCATGCGAGCGATGGATTGGGTCAACCTGTTCGCCTTGGCTGTGAACGAGGAGAACGCGGCCGGCCACCGCGTGGTGACGGCACCAACGAACGGGGCGGCGGGCGTCATCCCGGCGGTCTTGGGCTACCTGGTGACGCACTGCCCGGAGACGGGTTCGGTGCCGGGCGTGGCAGCGGGTCCCGCCACGGAGGACGGGGCAGTCCAGCCGCTGCGCCACATCCGCATGACGCCTGCTACTTCTGCCGACTCGCTGGCGGAGTGCACGGATTCCGGCGACGAGGCCACGGCCTCGTCCGTGAAGGAGTGCGCGGCGCGCCGCCGAGCCCTCGTGCACGAGTTCCTGCTGGCCGCCACGGCCATCGGCGCGCTGATCAAGACGAACGCGTCCATCGCGGGTGCCGAGGTCGGCTGCCAGGGCGAGGTCGGGTCGGCCTCGGCGATGGCGGCGGCCGGACTGGCCCAGGCACTGGGCGGCACCCCGCAGCAGGTGGAGAACGCGGCGGAGATCGCTATGGAGCATTCGCTGGGGCTGACCTGTGACCCGGTGGCGGGCCTCGTGCAGGTGCCATGCATCGAGCGCAACGCGATTGCAGCCGTGAAGGCTATTAACGCTGCGCGCATGGCGCTGTGGGGCGACGGGCGGCACATGGTGAGCCTGGACGTCGTCATCGAGACGATGCGCCAGACCGGCAACGACATGCTCTCGAAGTACAAGGAGACCTCGGAGGGCGGCCTGGCCGTCAACGTCGTCGAGTGCTAGCCAGGCTCGGCCGGGATCGGGGCACAAGCACCACTGACAAGTCGCCAACACTCCCCCGCCGAGGCATCATGCGCTCTACATGTCAAATAAGCAGCATGCCCCATAAATACGCAGAAATAGCCTAATAAACATCGATTTACTGCAGATTCTGACTATCCGATTACTCCGAAAACCACCCTGCTGTGACAAATGTTTGCAGGTGCCCGCCGGCACAGATAGCATTGTCATCAGTTAGTTTGGCGACAACCAGCGGGCACAACGACCCGCCGCGACGGAGTAGGCATGGGACTGACAAACGCACACGACCGAAACGCCTCGCGGGGCAGCGCCCCCACGGCGGGCACCCCGGCAGGGAAGGACGCCGGCACCCACGTACACCACCGCGCACCGCGATTCCTGCGCGCCATGGCCGGAACGTGCGCGGCGGCTCTGACGGTGGGAGGCCTCGCGGTCGCGACCCCCACCGCGCAGCCCGCGCAGGCTGCCCAGGAACCCGAGGGCGCAGCGACCTTCACGATCACGAACGTGGCCTCGATTTTCACGGATTCGGTCGTCAATAATTCGCCGACGGAGCGCACGTACCCGTTCATCGACCCCAGCGATGAGCCGGGCGTGTGGGACTACAACTTCCGCCGCCTGGTCTACTACGGCACGGTCGAAGACACGCGTAACCAGGTGGACCGATACGCCTACATGGAGACCTACAAGCCGAACATGTGGTCGCGCGACGGCTGGGTCAAGCCCCTGGACCAGTGGGGGCCGTGGCCAGGCGGCTCGCTGCAGGACGGGACGGGCTGGAAGCGCGCCCAGTGGCTAGAATCCTCCCTGGCGTCGCAGGGCTACTGGAGCTACACGACACGCTCACTGCCGTGGGGCGAAAACCCGGAGGAGAACGGCGTCATCTTCTACAACAACGAGACGACGCTTCAAGGCAAGATCGCGCCGTGGAAGCAGACGGCGATGGGCTTCCAGCCGGCCTCGCCGGGCACAGTCGCGGCCGGCAAGCCATTCCTGCTGGGCACGCTACGCAACAACAACCTGCCGATTTTCAACAACTTGGAACGAGGCACGGGCAAGAACCAGAAAACGCTGACCGATATTGGCCCGCAGCGGTATTTCCACGGGGACCTGAACCTGCGCATCCAGGGTGACGGTTTCGCCATGCAGGGGGCGATCCCGTGGGACATCGAGGAGTCCCAGGACGACACGGAGACCACGGTCGTGCCGCGCGCTGGCGGTGCCTACACCATCGTCGCCAACTCGATGTGCGACACGAACCCTGACGGATCGGTGGCCGCGAACGGTAGCCGCCGCAAGCTCAGAGGCAAGTTCACGGGCCCGGCTCGCCTCTACAACCCGGAGGGCCGCAATACCGACCAGTGGCTGACAGGTAAGACCGTGTGCGCCCAGCACGTCGGCGCGGGCAACGGCACGCACGACCTGTACAACAAGGGACAGCAGGGCCACATCAACCAGACCGCGGGCTGGGCGAAGGCACAGCGCGCGGAGAACGACTGGCCGGACGCCGTCGATATCTCCCTGCGCACCCCGGCCTCGAACGACACGGTCTCCATCTCCACCTCCACGCTGCCCGACACGGTGTGGGAAAAGGACGGAATCCGCTACCGCATGACGATCTGGGGCTTCACGGACAACGGCCGCAGCGCCTCGTGCCCGGCCGCTCCCCCGGACGGCGCGCAGCCCGTCACGTCCATGAGCACGCCGGAACTCAACATGAGCTTCGCGTGCCTGTACGCCTCGATCACGCAGGAACGCTACGTGCGCATCCACAAGGTCATCACCACGGACGGTGGCCGCACGTACGCGACCCAGCCGTCGGCAACCTTCACCTCCACGGCGACCCGCGACGCGGTTGACGCGCCGGCCGGTGCCACGGCCTCGTCGACGACACCGGACGGCACGGCGGTGTCCGGCTGGGTCCAGGACGGCTCCTTCAACCAGACCATCACCCCCACCGGGGTCGGCGCAGACAAGAAGGGGTCCATGGCCTCGTACCAGGCGTTCCTGGTGGGGCACTCGGACTTCACGATCACGGAAAGCGGCGTGACCAGCCCGGACGCGCCGGACGACGAGTGGACGCTTGAGTCGATCTCGTGCGTGAATGGCGCGGGCGAGGCCGTGGCAGCGACCGTGGATACCGATACGAAGAGCGTGAATTTCGCGGGCGTCGGAGCAGTCGCAAGCGCGGCCGCGCAGACGATTGACTGCACGTTCACGAACCACGCGAAGAGCGCGGACGTGAGCGTCAAGCAGGAACTCGTGGCAAACGGCGGCGAGAACGGGTCCGTGACCTTCGACGTGGATTACAAGGTGACGGCCACGAACAGCGGATCGCTGGACTCGGACACGGGGGCCTTGCAGGTCGCGCCGGGCTTCCCCTCGGGTCTGACGATCAACTCGGTGCGCGTAGCCACCACGCAGGACGGCCTGGACGCCGCGACCGAGCTGAGCGGCGCGGGCGGGCGCTACCAGATCACCGGCGGCGACCCGCTGCCCGCGAACTCGTCGCGCGAGTACTGGGTGCGCATAAACGCGACGCGCTCGGAGGCACCGACCGTCGACGAGTCACGCTTCTCGTGCCGCTACCTGGGGGCTCCGCGCTCGGGGTACGGCCTTTACAGCGAGGTGATCGCCGCGTCGGATCGAGATTCGGACGGCTCAGATAACAACAAGGTGTGCGGCCCGGTCCGCGTGCGCACGGTCATCATCGCGAAGGCCGGCCGCCAGTTCACGAACCTCCAGTGGCCCGAAATCGCCAACGAGTACATAGACGCGCAGGGCTACTCCTACTACCCACTGGCTGGCTCCGAGTTCGCGATCTACGACGTGGACCCGCGCGTCAACGGGTCGGCCACCCCGGTCCTGACGCTGGATGCGTCCAACAGCGGCGACTTCCCGTACTACTGGAAGGTGACGACGCTGGCGACGGATAAGAAGTACTGGCTGGTCGAAACGAAGGCCCCCGACGGCCACCTGCTCCTACCCCAGCCAATCGGCTTCACACTGAGCGCGCAGCTGGCCGACGGCACGGGCACGAACGTCATGCCCGACACGGAGATCTTCGACCAGAACAAGTGGACGAAGGCCTCCGTCCAGGTCTACAACTCCGGCTACAACGACCTGACGTTGGACGTGCAGGGCATGATCATCGACGGCAAGTTCACGGCCACGATCATGGTCGCCGACAGGGAGGCCCCGACCCTGCCTCTTTCGGGTGGGCCGGGACTGTACCCGTACCTAGCGGCCTCGGCGGCCCTGATCGCCTCATCGCTGGCAACCCGCGCGGCCCGCAAGAGGATCGCACGCTAACGCGAAGCGCACGCTGACGCGGGCGGGGTGCTGTGGATCATACCCACAGCGCCCCGCCCGCCATTCAACCGGCACTCACTCGGTCGCCAGCGCCTCCGAGGGGGCTGACCTTCGCCGCCCGACGGCCCGGCAGCCACGAGGCGACCAGAGCGGAGACAATCGCGACGGCACACACCGACCAGCTGCAGCCACGGCACGCTCATCACAGCCGTTGCTCCCTCGATGGGCAGGCTCATGACACCGACCCACCCGAAGGCGATGCCCAGGCCAACACCGATCAACGCGCCGGTCAGGGACAGGAACAGCGCCTCGAGGGCAAGGAGGCTCTTCATCTGGCGTCGCGTCAGACCCAGCGCGCGCAGCAGACCGTTCTCGCGGGTGCGTTCGGCCACCGACAGGGACAGGGTGTTGGCGACGCCGACCAGGGACACGACGACGGACACGCCGAGCAGCCCGACGAGGACCATCATCATCTGGTCAATGACCTTCGTGTACATCTGGCGCTCCAGGGCGGAGCCGTTGACGCTGAGCTGCGAGTCCTTGAGCAGCGCGCTCTGGACAGCCTCGACGTCGGCTCCATCGGCCAGCTTAATGATGATCGCCTGACGCTCGGGTGAGGTCACGATGGAACGCAAGGTCTTCTCGGAGACCCGGGTGTCCCCGTCGCTGAGGTCCTTATCGTACGCGGCGCTCAGGTCCGTGCACGTGTCGGCGCACAGGCGCAGCATCTGCCCTGCCAGGGCCTTGTCGCCGACGCGCACCTCGTCGTCGCCCATCTGAGTGACGGTCGAGTGAGTGACGCCCGTGTAGTTGGGTTCACCGGTGATCATGACGGGCAACGTCATGCCAGGCTCCACCGCGCCGCTGCCCTCTGCCGGTTCGAAGGCGGAGGCGCTTGGCGTCAGGGTCAGGACACCGGGGGCGGCGTACTGGGCAACGGTGGCGGCGACGCCGTCGGTGGACGCGATGGCGGCCTGCTGGTCGTCGGTGAGTTCCCCGGTCGTGGACACAGCAATGAGATCGAAGGGACGGGCGTCATTCACGGCATTCGTCAGGGTAGTGCGCACGGAGGCCGCACCCACCATGATGGTGACGACGAGGGTCACACCGATGAGGATCGCCGAGCCAGTCGCGGAGGTGCGACCGGGGTTGCGCATCGTGTTCTCACGGGCCATGGCGGACAGCATGCCAGGGAAGACCACGCCAAACGCCCGAGTAAGAGCAGGCAGCAGGACGGAGACCGCAACCACCGCACCGAGGAGGGCCACGAGCGCCCCGCCGAAGGACAGCATGAACTTCTGGCTGGCACTATCCAAGCGCCACGCGTACGCAACGAGCGCGCTACCCGACGCAGCGACGAGGACTCCGAGGATGAAGCGCAGGGTGTGCTTCTTCCGGGACCCAGCCCCGGCCTCGTTCACGGGCGCGAGGGCCGCGATAGGAGCGACGCGGGAGGCCGCGCGCGCCGGGAAGACACCAACCAGAGTCGTGAACAGGGTCGCACCCAGCCACGTGAGGGCAAGCTGCCAGACGGAGACCCCGACCAAGACCTCGGAGAGGCTAGTGCCCAAGCCGCTTTCCACCACCGCGAGCGCGCCAATCATCCAGCCGACCACGACGCCAATCGCCGACGAGATCGCTCCGATCGCGAAGGCCTCGCGGGTCACGAGCGAGCGGACCTGACGCCTGGTCGCCCCGAGCGTGCGCAGCAACGCCAGCTCGCGGGTGCGCTGCGTGAGCACGACGCGGAAGGTCGAGGAGACGACGATAGAGGCCACGAGTGCCGCGATCGCCGGGAAGATCAGCATGATCCCCGTCGTCACCGATGCCCCCAGGCGCGCCTGATCCAGGTCCTTCGTGATCGCCTCGCGCACGCTGGTCACGCTCACGCCCGAAATGTCGCTGAGCGCGGAGTTCGCCTTCGCCACCCACTCGTCCTGGGTGGCCTCCGGAGGGTTTTCGTTGCTGTCCGTATTCGCTCCACTGGTCGCGACAATGAACTTCCCAGACGCGGTGCTCCCAAAGATCGCGGAGAAACCGCCGTCGGTCACGTAGCTGGCGGGAATGCCCATGCTGATCGTGTTCGAGCGCGTGGTGCCGACAATGGTGAGGGTGCGGTAGTCGCCCTCGGTGAATCCAGAGCGCACTTTCAGAGTGTCGCCGACCTTCAGCGAGAGGGACGAGGCCGTGGACTCCGGGATGATGATCTGGTCGTCGGCGGTCGGGGCCGTTCCGGCGCTCAGAACCGGCTCAGCGAAGGGTTTGGGGGCCAGCGGCGAGACGTAGAGGCCCCCGCGCGTCGTGTCGGTCTGGGCGACGACGGGCCACTGGGCCATGTGCTTGATGGCAGTGACGCCGTTGGTGTCCTTCAGTGCTTTTTCGGCGCTCTCGATGGCACCCTCGGGCGCGTCGTTGTCTTGGGAGACGACGATCGTGCCGCCTTGATACTGGCTGTAGACGCCGGAGGTCAGGCTCGACGTCATCGCCGCCATGACGATAAGGGTGATGACGATGAAGGCTGTGGAAATAGCGACGGCCAGGCCCGTCGAGATGTAACGGCGGCCGTGGGAGCGCAGGTTGGCGCTCAGGAGTGAGTTTGTTGCAGACATGAGGTGAGCCTTGGGAACAGTGTGGGGACGCGTTCAGCGCAGCGCCGCGGTCAGAGTGTCGGCGGTGACGTCACGCAGGTCGGAGACGATGCGGCCGTCGCGGCACACGAGGACGCGGTCCGCGTAGGCGGCGGTGCCGGTGTCGTGGGTGACCATGATGACGCTCTGGCCGAGTTCGTCGACGGCGCGGCGCAGCAGGTCCATGACCTCTGTGGTGGAGTGCGAGTCGAGGTTGCCGGTGGGTTCGTCTGCGACGATGACGGCGGGACGACTCATGAGAGCTCGGGCGACAGCGACGCGCTGCTGCTGGCCGCCGGACATTTCGGAGGGGCGGTGATTCAGGCGGTCTGCGATGCCCAGGGAGTTGACGATCAGGTCGAACCAGTCCTTATCGGGGGTCTTTCCTGCGAGGCGCATGGGCAGGAGGATGTTGGATCGTGCGTCCAGTGTGGGCACCAGGTTGAAGGACTGGAACACGAAGCCGATGCGGTCGCGGCGCAGCTTGGTCAGAGCGGTGTCTTTCAGGGCGGTGATGTCGGTGTCTTCGACGAAGACGTGCCCGGAGGTGGGGGCGTCGAGGCCGGCGAGGATGTGCATCATCGTGGACTTGCCGGAGCCGGAGGGGCCCATGATGGCGGTGAATTCGCCGGCACCGAAGCCGACGCTCACGTCGTCGAGGGCGCGCACCTGCGCGTCGCCGTTTCCGTAGATCTTGGAGACGCCCTGGAGTCGGACGATGGACGAGGCCGGGGCCTCTTGGGTGGCCGCGGTGGCCTGTGCGATTGTCGTGTTCGTGTTCATGTATACATACTGCATGGTCAGCTTGTGTCTTCGCTACGGAGGTTTCCCCTGATTGATCCCCGAGACCACCCGGGGTGTCTTCGGGGCATTCCGGGTTCCGGAGCCGACGTGTCCTCCAGGCACGGTATGAGTCCCGCGTTATTCGAGTGCCATTCAGCGTGAAGGAACGAGATTCAGGCTCAGGATCGGTCTACACATACGGCACTCCCCCAGAAAAGTCGCACGTAGCTTCCCTTGGCCAGTTTTCATTAACCTCCACAAACGTTGCGATTCCAACGATCCCACCTCAGCGTTTGCAAGGTTTATATGGACATCACATGCGACATGTGCGGGAAACCATGCCGGGGTCAGGGGACTCAGGGACGGGGGCGAAACCAACGCCCAGCCACATCCGCCCCACGACCAACCACACCCTTCATACCCAACAGGAACCCCGGCCTCGTCCCCCATCCGATCTACCCACATTCGCCAAAACCCACCGAGGCACATACCAGCCAAACGAACCCAACCGGCCCAGCCACATCCACCCCGCGACCAACCACGCCCTTCATACCCAACAGGCACCCCGGCCTCGTCCCCCATCCGATCTGCCTACATTCGCCAATCTGCACGCAACCCACGGATACGCCACGCTGCCCGGCCCCCAACAGACACCCCGGCCTCGCATCCGCCCCATTCATGCGCTCAAAACGCAGACCACCTCGCCCAAACACCCCACATTCACCCAATTTCACCGAAGTGGTCTGCGCTTTGGGCGCACACCGTACAATTGGAAGCACGTCGAAGGAGACACAATGGATGCGCATACGATCTACACCATTGCGGCGCACGCACACTCCACCACAGGTGCAAACAACGCTGAGCGCCGTCGACTCGCTCGGCGTGCTCAGCTGCGCGAGCTGGTGAGGATCGCTCCCGGCTACTACCTCGACGCCGAGGCCATCACCGCGCATCCCGAGCCACCCGTCATCGTCGCACTTGCACGGCTGCTCGCCCTGCAGCACAAGCATCCCCACCTCATCGTGTCTGGACCAACCGCCGCATGGCTCCGGGGCCTGCCACTTCTGCACCAGCACCCACTCCACGTCACCACGGTTTCCGACCAGCACCCGCGCCCGATCCCACTCCCGGAGATTCACTCGGGTCCACTCCATATCCCGGCGGTCACGGTGCGCCCACATCGGCCGCGAGGAGGACGATCACCGGCGATGAATCGCTACGACGGGGACATCATGGGCGCGACGCTCGAGGATACGATCATTGACTGCGCGCTAGCACTCGACCGGGAGGAGGCATTTGTCGTCGCATGCGCGGGCTTGCACGAACTGGCGCGATACAGGCGCTTCTACCGGGACGATTCTCGGCAACGCGAGGAGCACAACCGTATGCGCCTGCTGCACATGATCACCTCCTCAGGTCAGGGGACGAAGCATGTGACTTCCGCGCGCTGGGTGCTCGCTCACGCGGACGCGGGGTGCGACAGTGCTGGGGAATCGCGCCTGCTCTACCTGCTGGTGCAAAGCGGCCTGCAGGGTTTGGAAACTCAATACCCAGTATTGGCCTCGAACAAGTGGTACTTCATCGACGTAGCCATTCCGGAGCAGCGGATCGGCATCGAATTCGACGGTCGAGGCAAGTACGGCTCCGACATTGACTCCGTCCACCGCTCCATCGAGGCCGAGGAGCGCCGTCAGCGACTGCTCGAAGCGCAGGGCTGGCGGATCCGCCGTTTCCGTTGGGAGGCACTGGCCCACCCCGAGGAAGTCCTCGCGCAGATCCGGGCGCTGCTCGAACACAGCTAGTTCGAGTCGCGCAAGACTCTGTCTCATACTGGCTTCGGGACTTCGGGCGAGGTTACCGGACGTAACCGGGGACGGGATCCGACCCACATCTGCACATCGTCCGTTCTCCCCCGACTTGAAGAGATCCCCGCAGGTGTCCACCGTTGCCCCGTTCGTCGCAGTCTCGACCACAGTGTGCCCAAATCGCAGACCACCTCGCCCAAAACACCCCAAATTCACTCAATTTCACCGAAGTGGTCTGCACTTTGGGCGCATCCATCCCCAGCACCGCCAATATGGAGACAGCAGCAAGGCCTACGGGGATTGCCGCAGTGTCCGTGGGCGGCGGAGCCTGGCCGAACATCGGAAACGACGCACCGAACCACACGTCAACAACCTGCCCCACCGGGGTGGAGGGCGCCGGAGAGTCCGGAGGGCACGGGTGGGCTTCGAGGCGCGGCGCCGAACGAAGTGAGGTCGCCCAGCCTCGCGGGCGGCCGGGCCCGACGGCGCCCGGAACACCCGTGGGGCCACAAGCAACCCGACCCAGCAAGCGGGCGGGCCGCCGCCCACGGGCACAGGCACACCAAGCAGCCCGACCCAGCGGGCGCCCGGCTACGACTCGGAAACCTCGCCCGAAACGCCCTCGCCGCGCGGCTCGCGCAGGGCCAGGCCGCGGTAGCGGTTGATGGCCGCACCCACGTCGATGAGGCGCGGGCGCGCCAGGAACGCCGGGTAGGAGCGGGCACCGAACTTGCAGACGGCGTCCAGGCCTTCGGAGGCGAGGCGTCGGCCGAGCTTGGCCATGAGGTCGGGCATCGACTGTTTGCCGGCCATTTCTTCGAGGACGCCGCGCACGCACCAGGCGATGGCCTCGGCCTGCCCGGGGTCGACGACGGCGGCGACGTCGGAGATGTCGATGGTTGATCGGTCGATGGTCAGCACGGACGTGCCCGAGGCTTTGGTGCGCGGTCGGTCCACGCGGGCTTTCGCGGCGGGTACGCGGGGGGTTGCCTCCCAGCTGGTGGGGGCGTCGGTGCGGGGGCGCGGCAGGTTGGCTACGACTTTGTGCGCGCGGGAGGTGACGTCGAGGCAGTGGTAGTTGTCCATCATGAGGACCCGGTCGGCGGCGTCGAGGAACGCTCCGGAGCCGCCGACGACCATGATGAGGGAGATCCCGGCCTCGGTGAGGGAGGTGACGCGGTCGACGAGGGGCGTGATGGGTTCTTTGTCGGCGGCGACGAGGTCGCGCATGCGGGTGTCGCGGATGAGGAGGTTGGTGGCGGAGGTGTCTTCGTCGATGAGGAGTGTGCGTGCGCCCAGCTCGAGGGATTCGATGATGGAGGCGGCCTGTGAGGTGGATCCGGATGCGTTTTCGGTGGAGAAGGACGTGGTGTCAGTGCCACCGGGCAGGTGGGTGATGAAGGGTGAGATGTCGACGCCGGTGACGGCTCGACCGTCGGCGGCGCGCACCTTCGTGGCGGTGGGGTCGGTGGCGACGAGTTCGCGGCCGTCGCCGGGCACGTGCGCGTACACGCCTTGGGCGATGGCTTCGAGGAGCGTGGATTTGCCGTGGTAGCCGCCGCCCACGATGAGGGTGAGGCCCGGGGGGATCGCCATGCCGGACACCTCGCCGGCGTGCGGCAGGGTGACGGTGGCGCGCAGGGACTCGGGGGCGGCAAAGGCGACGACGCCGTCCCCGGCCAGGGGTGCTTCGGACACTCCGGAGCGTCGCGCGAGCATGGCCTCGTCGGCGACGAAGGATACCCAGCCGCGGTCTTCAAGGATGCTCTGGAGGGCCCGGTAGTCTTCGTAGGCGGCGACGTGGCCGAGGAGGCGGGAGCGCTTGCGGGTGGTGGCCGGGTCTTCGGAGACGAAGTCGAAGCAGTCCATAATGATGTTGGGCACGTCCACGTCGAAGAGGCGTGCGGCGCTCTTACCGAGGATGGTGCGTCCGCGCGCGGGGAGTTTGACCTGGAATCGTACTTCGACTCGGTCGGGCAGGACGGTCGCGTAGGAGCGTTGGAGGATGAGGGCACCGGCGCGGGCGATGGACACGTCGCGCGCGCCGCGGGCGCGGATGGCCTCGTCGAAGGCGCGGGCGATGAAGTCCCCGGCTGCGAGGCGCGCGTCGGGCGAGGCCAGGGCGGCCTCGGGCAGGCCCATGGCCTCGGGTCGGGTCCAGGCGCGCAGGGATGAGGGCGGGGCGTAGGGGTCGGCCTGCACGTGGTCTATGGCGAGGGTGAAGTCGCCGTAATCCCAGGCACCGAGGGCGTTCTTGTAGAACCCGTAGGGTCTCCCGTCCGCGTATCGGAGCTGATCGAGCAGGTCAGCGTCGGTTCCGGAAATCGAGCGCGCGGGGGCTTCGTATCGGGGAGTCATACGTCAAGTTTACAGGTGCAGTCCCGCGCGTCGGGGTTCGCGCGCGGTGGCCGGGTCGTGAGGTTCGGGGACGAGGCCGGGGTACGGGTTCCTCGGGGACGAGGCCGGGGTTGGGGTGCGCGGTCAGCCGAACAGCCACACAATGAAGGCGATGAGGGCAGCCAGGTCGACGACGAAGCACGCGAGCACAACATAGAAGGTGGTCCGGGCGAGCTTGATGGCGGGCTCGGGGACGCGGTAGTCGACTGCGGCGCGTACCTGCGCTCGCGCGGCTGGCAGGCATGCGCCGGACAGGATGATGAAGCAGAAAAAGATGCTCAGCAGCGAGATGGTGATCAGGATGATGGAGGAGGTTCGGACCCGGGCATTGTAGGAGGCCCTGACTTGTTCCACCAGTATCTGGCCGTAGGTGACCGGGCATCCGTGGCGTGAGGCATGCGCCGGGAGGTGTGGGGGCCGCGAGAACGGGTGTTTCCCCGGGGTCTGTACTGGAACAGCCGTGTGATCCCAGGCGTGCGCCGAAGCGGGCACTTGTACGGCTCCGGGCTGGCGCGCGAAGACGTTGTTGATGTTACTCATGCGCTGCTCCAGATGTGGTTGCCTTCAGATCGCTGCTGCATCCTATCGCAGACACCTGAGGAACAAAACGGGCGGGTCCAGGAACATTCCTGGACCCGCCCGCACGAGGTCATGATTGCGACGCAAGGGCCATCCAAAAGATCACAATGAACAAGACGAAGCCGCTAATTTGCAGGATCGAAATGATCATCGCGACGAGCCAGCCCGCGCGCGCACGGTCCACAACGTCCTGTGGGGCCCCAATCGACCGTGCCTTTGAGACAAGCGAGTGCCCCCACACCCAGGCGGGAACAGACAGAATAATCGGGGCCATGAAGAAGCTCATGCCGGCCATGCACATGACGATCATTGCGCTGGAGCGAATCGATTCGTACTCGTAGTTGGCTGGCGACGCATACAGGGGCTGACCATACACGGGCTGGCCGTATCCCGCCTGGCCGTATCCCGCCTGGCCGTAGGGGCCCTGCTGGCCATAGGGACTCTGCTGGCCGTATCCTGCCTGGCCGTAGGGACCCTGCTCACCGTATCCCGCCTGAGCATACGCGACCTGCTGGCCGTATCCCGCCTGGCCGTAGGGCCCTGCTGGCCGTATCCTGCCTGACCGTAAGGACCCTGCTGACCATACGCGACCTGCTGACCGTATTCCGCCTGACCATACACTTCCTGCTGGCTATAGGGACCCTGCTGGTCGCTCTTCCCTTGCCGTTCGAGGGCCATGTAGTCGTCGGACACCTGCTGCGCAAAGATATTCTCGGGATCGCTCATCCATTACTCCCAGTGACTGTCTCTCATGAATCTACGGCTCATGGTATCGCAGACCGCTGTCGGCACTGTAGGCAGACCCAGATACCCACTAGGTATCACTGATCGCTCCGCCCCCGCTGCTACTCTTGTTCCGGGGACAGACCTCGGGAGCCGCGTGGCGCAACGCTCATCAGCTCGAGATCGACGCCAACAAGAATCCCCACACCGCCACGATGACGATGAGGACCACCAGGGCAACGCCGAGGACTACAAGATGAATGATCGAGCACATCTTGGCGGCTGATCGGGCGCTCGCAAGTTCGTTCATAATGGGCATCGGCACGCCCGCGAGTCGGGCTTCCTCGATCAGTTTGTCGGACCAGATCCACATCGCGCCCGACAGCATGAGGCCGCCGAACAGAAAACTCAGGAAGGACAAGGTGCGGACCGTCGACGCGTTCGACTGGGCGCGCTGCACCGCGAAAGGCGAAGCCTGGTAGCCGGGGAAACCCTGCGGCCCGTAGCCGGGCCCGTAGCCCGCATCCCCCTGGCCGTAAGGTGCCTGCTGCGGGTAGGGGTTGATGGGATCACTCATGCGTCACTCCACAATCGTTGTCCGGCAGATACTCAACCGATCCTAACGCGCCAGATGCACAGCGGCGAGGCCTGGGCTGGCTCAGCCCTCACGCGCGGCCCTGCCCCGACCTCGTCCCACGCACGCTACCTGGCCTCGTCCCACACCCACAGCGCACCCAGCTTGCCGCGCCCACGAAGCCCCGCCACGGCCTCGTCCACGCGCAGAAAACGGCGCGGGGACCGGTTTCCCGACCCCCGCGCCACTCAACGAAGCATCACAGCATGCAGGACACGCAGCCCTCAACCGCCGTACCCTCCAGGGCCATCTGGCGCAGGCGCATGTAGTACAGAGTCTTGATGCCCTTCCTCCACGCGTAAATGTATGACTTGTTCAGGTCACGCGTCGTCACCGTGTCCGGGTAGAACAACGTGAGCGACAGGCCCTGATCCACGTGCTGGGTGGCCACCGCGTAGGTGTCGATGATCTTCTCCGGGCCGATCTCGTACGCGTCCCGGTAGTACTCCAGGTTCTCGTTCGTCATGTACGGTGCCGGGTAGTAGACGCGGCCGATCTTGCCTTCCTTGCGGATCTCCACGCGGGACACGATCGGGTGGATCGACGACGTCGAGTTGTTGATGTACGAGATAGAACCCGTCGGCGGAACCGCCTGCAGGTTCTGGTTGTACATGCCGTACGTGGCGACGTCGGCAGCCAGCGCCTCCCAGTCCGCCTGGGTCGGGACCTTGATGGACGAGGCGGCGAGCAGCTCGCGGCACTTGTCCGTGGCGGGTGCCCACTCCTCGTCAATGTACTTGCGGAAGAACTCGCCCGACGCGTACGCGGAGTCCTCGAAGCCCTCGAAGCGCTCACCGCGCTCGCGCGCGATTGTGCACGAGGCCTTGATGGCCTCGAACAGGACCGTCATGAAGTACATGTTCGTGAAGTCCAGCGCCTCCTCGGACCCGTAGTGCACGTGCTCGCGCGCCAGGTACCCGTGCAGGTTCATCTGGCCCAGGCCGATCGCGTGACTCATCGCGTTGCCGCGCGCAATCGACGGCACCGAGCCGATGTCCGACAGGTCCGACACGGCCGTCAGGCCGCGGATCGCCATCTCAATCGTCTTGGAAAAGTCCGGGGAATCCATGGTCTTCGCGATGTTGAGCGAACCCAGGTTGCAGGAGATGTCCTTGCCGACGTGCGAGTACGACAGATCATCGTTGTAGGTCGAGGCCTCGGACACCTGCAGGATCTCCGAGCACAGGTTCGACATAGTGATGCGGCCCTTGATCGGGTTCGCCTTGTTCACCGTGTCCTCGAAGACAATGTAGGGGTAGCCGGACTCGAACTGGATCTCCGCGATCGTCTGGAAGAAACGACGCGCGTTGATCTTGCGCTTGTGGATGCGGCCGTCGTCCACCATCTCGTGGTACTTCTCCGTCACCGAGATCTCGGAGAAGGGCACGCCGTACACGCGCTCCACGTCGTAGGGGCTGAACAGGTACATGTCCTCGTTCTTGCGTGCCAGCTCGAACGTGATGTCCGGGATGACGACGCCCAGGGACAGCGTCTTGATACGGACCTTCTCGTCCGCGTTCTCACGCTTGGTGTCCAGGAACTGCATGATGTCCGGGTGGTGTGCGTGCAGGTACACGGCACCCGCGCCCTGACGCGCGCCCAGCTGGTTCGCGTAGGAGAAGGAGTCCTCGAGCAGCTTCATGACGGGCACGACGCCGCTGGACTGGTTCTGAATCTTCTTAATCAGGGGCACCCGACTCACGCAGGTTCGTCAGCTGCAGGGGCGACGCCGCCGCCGCGCTTGGACAGCTGCAACGCAGAGTTGATGCCTCGCGCGATCGACTCCATGTTGTCCTCGATGCGCAACAGGAAGCAGGACACCAGCTCGCCGCGCGCCGCCTTGCCGGCGTTGAGGAAGGTCGGGGTGGCCGGCTGGAAGCGGCCCGTCATGATCTCGTCAACGAAGCTGCGAGCCAGCTCGATGTCGCCGCGCGCCAGGTACAGAGACACCATGGCGACGCGATCCTCGAAGCGCTCCAGGTAGCGCTTCCCGTCGAAGGTCTTGAGCGTGTACGAGGTGTAGTACTTGAACGCGCCCAGGAACGTCGGGAAGCGGAACTTGTGGGCGTAGGCCTGCTTATACAGCGCCTTAATATCCGCGAAGTCGTACTGATCCAGGACGTGCTGCTCGTAGTAGCCCTCATCCACCAGGTACTTCAGCTTTTCCTCCAGGTCATGGAAGAACACCGTGTTCTGGTTGACATGCTGGAGGAAGTACTGGCGAGCAGCCTTACGATCCGCGTCAAACTGGATGCGTCCGTCCGCGTCGTACAGGTTAAGCTGCGCGTTCAGCGCGTGGTAGTCCAGCTCCGGGGAGAGAGCTTCCTCTACGCCTGTGTCGGTGTAGTTTTCTGCCAAAACTGTTCCAGTCCTTCGCGAACTCTGGAGACATCCTCAGGCGTGCCAAGGAGCTCGAACTTATACATGTGGGGAACCCCCAGCTTGGCCGCGATGATATCGCCCGCGATGCAGTAGGCCTTGCCGAAGTTGGTATTACCCGACGAGATAACGCCCCTACACAGGGCACGATTCTCGGGATTGTTGAGGAACTTGATGACCTGCTTAGGAACCGCACCCTTAATATTGCCGCCCCCGTAGGTCGGCACGATCAGCACGTACTCCTCGCGCACGCGAAGCGGCTCATCCTTGGGGCGCAACGGGATCCGCGCGGCCGGGAGGCCAAGCTTTTCAACAAAACGGCGGGTGTTGCCCGTCGCCGACGAGAAGTAGACGACGCTGCCCATGGTGTTCCTTCCGACTTGTCGGGACGGTGAGCTTCTAGTGTCTCACTGACGAGGCCTGGGCACAGTGAAGTGGGGGGCGTGTCCCCTTGTGGGATCATTGACGCAGCAGCGGGCCTCGTGAGCGCGCCCGGATGGGGCAGGTGTGCTAGCCACGCTGGTCAGGCATTTCCCCTGGTCACACAGCTTGTCGCATTCCTCACCACGCGACCCGTATCTGCGCGTTTGCGCGGGGTTGCCCCGACCTCGTCCCTACCCGGACATGCGAAAGCCCCGGCCGAGTGGCCGGGGCATGTCGACGCGCCTCAGGCCGACATCGCCAGGGCTGCGGCGGCGATGGCCTTGATGCGGTCGGGGCGGAAGCCGGACCAGTGATCCTCGCCGGCTACGACGACGGGGGCCTGCTGGTAGCCGAGACCCTTGATGAAGGCGAGGGATTCTGCGTCCTGGGTGACGTCGATCTTCTCGTAGGAGATGCCCTGCTTGTCGAGGGCGCGGTAGGTCGCGTCGCACTGCGGGCAGCGGGGCTTGGAGTAGACGGTGATCGACATGTTCGTGTCTCCTTGCGGCTTGGGGCCGGACGTTGCTTACCTAATTGACTCTCTGGCGGCTCGTTCGCCGCGAACACCACAACACTACACCTTGGGGCCATCCTCGCAACCGACCCCTAGATGTTGTGTGCACCGCCTCGACTGTGGATGAGGGGCGCACACCTGTGGACAGAGCGGGCACTCAGGATCACACCCCTTGATCACACGCTTGACGCGCCCCTGATGAAGGCCCTCGCAGATGCGCGCAAACACGTGGGTTTTCGCCTCACCAAGCAGGTAAAACGAGAGTCCTCCAGAGGCCCCTGCACCCTGTGCGCACTGTGGACAGGGTCGTCACCATGCTGTGCATAACCCGCCTCCGACCACATGAATCGTGTTACGCATCACCATCAACGAGAGGGGGTCTTGGGCGTGTCGCGCCCCCACATCTAGGGGTCGTTGGCAAATAAGCGCCCCTAGATGTAGGGGTTGGGCACTATCTCGATCGAATGCTTGAAATACCGCGGAAAGCTGCGCGGGGCACGCGCCACGGGGAATCCCGAAACCCCTACAGCCCCAGGAACGCCTTGATCGCGGGCATTTCGCGCACGGCCTGGACCAGGCCAGCACGGTAGGTGGCTTCCAGGCGTTCGCGCCGAGACTCGGTGTTATTGATCCACAGGTTGTCGGGCGCGAACACGTAGGCCTGGCCTCGTTCCTCGAGTTCGAAGAGGAACTTACGCCCAGCGTTGTAGCGGTCGGGGCGTTGCGCCACGCCTTCAAAAACGGACGGGAACTGGCGGTATGCGGTGCGCAGGAGCGCGCCGACGCTGGCTGGCATGGGGGCCTTGACGTAGTCGCGGGGGCGCGTGAGGACGACGAGGAGCTTGCGGTAGCCTTCGCGCAGCGGCTGATCGAAGGGGAGCCCACCGTTGGGGCCGAGCGCGCCATCGACGTAGGTGTCGCCGTCGATTTCGACGGGTGGCATGAGGATCGGCAGCGTAGAGGAGGCCCGGACGATGGGGCCGAGCGCGTCCAGCGTGCTCATTTCCTCCTTGGAGAACCAGCGTTCTTCACCGCGCGAGGCATTGAACGTGGCGACGCGCGTGGTGGCCGGGTTTGCCAGGAAGGTGTCCATATTGAAGGGCAGGACACCGTCGGGGTAGCAGATCTGCTGGTAGATGTACTCGGCGTTAAAGTAGCCGTGTCCTTTACGGAAGTGCTTGAGGCCACCGAATTCAGGGTCTTCGACGAGGTCGACGAAGGTCGCGTGGGAGCGAATCGCGTCGCGGGAGGTGAAGTTGCACAGGTGACTGGATCCAGCGGACACACCGGAAATATGGGGGGAAGTTGATACCTTCGGCGATGAGTCGGCTCACGAGCGCGGCCGTGTAGGCGTTGCGCATGCCGCCGCCTTCGAACACAAGGGCAGTGTCGTCGATAGTCACCATCGTGGCGATGGATTCTTCGGGGGTCGGATAGTATTCTGCCGTTTCCTTCACGTTTCGACCCTACCGCCGGGCGTCAAACCTACGCGCGCGTACGTCCGGTGAAGACCACGTAGTGATAAAAGAAGAATCGGAATGCGGTGCCGAGCACAAATCCGACGACGTAGACGGCGATGTTGTCGGCCAGCGCCGAGGTGAGTCCCAGGATGTCGTGCGTGAACAGCAGGCAGAACTGTGAGATGGCGATGCCGCAGATGTTGGCGACGAAGAAGAGGATGGCTTCGCGGGTGGCGTTGTCTTGGGTGCGACCGCGGTAGGTCCACAGGCGGTTGGCGATCCACGAGTAGAGCGTGGCGGTCGCGGCTGCGATGAATTGCGCGGCGTTGGGGTGGCCGGCGAGGACGCCGAGCGGCCCGTGTTGGAGGAGGTTGAACAGCCCCATATCGACGATGAACGCGGTCGCTCCGACGAGTCCGAATTGGATGAATTCGCGCGTCCAGGCCAGGGCGCGCTGGGTGAGGGGACGAGGCCGGGGCGGCCCCCTCGTTCACGTGTCCTGGAGTGCCGGGCTGGGGACGAGACGCGGGCGGGTCCGCGAGCGCCACGGATTCGAGCGCAGGGGCCGCGGGTTCGAGCGCGGCAGCGGATCCGCGCGGGCGTTGTTCGTCGTTCACTCCCCTAGTGTCGCATGCCCGCGCATGCGCTTCTACCGTCACCCTTCACTGTACGGCCTCACCTGAAGAAGTCACGAATACGTGTCACCATTCCACAAAGGAAGCTCCTCCCAGTTCTCTGGAACACCAAGGTCCCTCACTGAAACCGGAGGCACTTCAGGAAATTTGCGCAAAATTTCTGGAAGGTCATTAATCCCTTCAAGGTTCATTTTAGAAAGGAGATACTGAATGATGGTAAACTGCACGAAGCACTTCCCCTTCTTTTCCTTTCCATTCTCCTTGTTCATCTCAATAAGAATGAGTCGACGCAGAAATCCGAGTTCATGATCCTCTCCTGTGAACATGGGACTCTTTGGAAACGTCCTGCTATAGAGTCGACCATGATGCGCGCACACATTTCTGACATCATTAAGACAAAGTAGCCATGAGCTGAGCTGCGATTCTGAAATATTAAGCTGATTGGCGACGGCTATCCGTTGCTCATCGCGAGCGAAATCATATAACATACGCAGACTTCCCCAATCGAGAACGTGCACCGCGACCCAAACTGGCAAAATAGCGTCATACTTTTTCTTATAATGCACGACTGAGTCCTCGTTTGAATGAACCACAGCTGTACTATATTTTTCTAACCACTTTGCATACTGTTCAGTTGATTGCGCATTAACCTTATCCCAAGCTTTTTTCCCAAGTTTATGCGGACTTAAATGCAGATATGGATCAACACGACCAAGCTCATGGCCAATCATTGCCCGAAGCGTAATTTCAATTTTTGCTAGCTGAAGCCCGGTGACAGCTCTTAGCTCTTGATCATACTTGTACAGCTTGACCACTTTTTCGATCGTGGTTCCTTCGATGAAGTTATCGGAGCGAAACCCCGTCTCCGCTTGAACAGCACGATAGGGATAGGAGTATCCAGACAATCTATAGTATCCAATTTCACGAAGAACTCGGCAAGCAAATTCGTGATCACAGATTTCCATTCCCCCTCTCACGCAGAATGACAATCTGATCATCGACAGACTTGAAGGGCTTGGACTCCATCGTGCACCTCCGGAAATGTTAAGACCGGCCCTGGACCCTCGTCGGGCGGAACCGGTCATTATGTGCTCAGTGTACCACGACAGCCACGCATGTGCACTGAGTTTGCCCATCCACAGGATGTCATGCTGAGCGTGATGAACAGACACCGTTACTGCATCGCCACGCCACCGCCCCGCAGGTCGTCGCCTCTAAGATGGTCCCCATGACTGAGACGATCCCACGAGAGGCACCCCAGGCCTCGCCAAACACTCCCCCGGTTGCCCCGAAACGTTACGGGTATCGGGTGCGTGACCAGTTCGGACAGCATTTTGATGACCCGTGGGATTGGTTGCGCGACGGCGATAACCCCGAGGTCCGCGCGCACCTGGAGGCGGAGAACGCGTGGGCGGATGCGGTGACCGAGCCGACGCGCGAGGCGGCCGCGCGCCTCGTGGAGGAGGTCAAGGCCTCCACGGCGCTCACCGACGTGACGGTTCCGATCCGCGAGGGCGAGTTCTGGTATTTCCGGCGTTTCGCGGAGGGGCAGTCCTACGCGACGCATCACCGTGCGCCGGTGGAGCGCGACGAGGCCGGGGCGCCGATCCCGCTCGTCCCCTCTCCGGGCGTGCCCACCCGGGGCGAGGAACTCCTCGTCGATGAGAACGAGTGGGCGCGCGGGCAGGAATTTTTCCGCCTGGCGGACCTGTACCCGTCCCCGGATGGGCGCCTGATCGCGTGGGCGCGGGACACGAGCGGGGATGAGCGCTACACGTGGGTCGTGCAGGAGGCGTCGGGCCGCGTCATCGACGAGGCTGTTGTGGACGCCGGGTACGGCTTCGCGTGGGCGGATGATTCCGCTTCCTTTATCTACATGGGCGTGGACGACGCGTGGCGCGCGTGCGACGTGTGGCTGCACCGCGTGGGCACGCCTCGCGAGGCCGACGAGCTGCTGCTGGTCGAGCCGGACGAGGGCTTCGAGATGGGGTTCGCGCCCTCGGGTTTCCCGGGGCACGTCGTCATTCATTCCTCGTCGTCGACCGCGGGCCGCGCGTGGCTGTGGCTGCCCGCCCACCCGTCCGTGCGCCCGCTGCCGCTCATGCCGGTGCGCCCCCGCACGCTGGTGTCGGCGGATTCGGCCGGCGACCGCCTGTTCATCGTGCATACGGGGCTGACGCAGGAGGGCTCGCTCGCGCAGGCGATGCTGCCCGCAGGGGGGTCGCCCGAGGCATTGGCACAGTTGGGCATGACGTCCTCCCCCGCGTACAGTCGCCAGGCGCTGGCGGATCGCACGCCCGGCACTCCCCTGCCGGAGGACGAACCCGCGCCCCTCACCCCGTTCGAGTCCTGGGAGCCGCTGCGCAGCCCCGGCACCGGCGAGCGCATCACCGACGTCGAGGCCCACGCGGACTACGTGGCCCTCTCCCTGCGTTCGGGTTCGCTGACGCAGATCGACGTGTGGGACCGCCGCGAGGGAAAAGCCCACGTGGCGGCGCGTCGAAGTGGACGCCCCGGTACGCACGATCACGACCGTGCCGACCCCGTGGACCGATCCGCTGCGCGTGGAGTTCCAGTCGCAGACCGTGCCGCCCACGGTTGCCGAGGTTTCACTGCCGAACCCGGCCCCGGCCTCGTCCCCCGAGGACACAAGCGAGATCGCGGCCCTTGGCGTGCGCACCCTGCGCACCCGCGAGGCACCCGGTTGGGACCCCGCCGAGTACGTCGAGGAGCGCGTGTGGGTGCTCGCGCGCGACGGCGCGACCCGCATCCCCGTCACCCTCATCCACCACCGCGACGCGCGCCCCGACGGCACACACGCGGGCTGGCAGATCGGCTACGGCTCGTACGAGGTCAGCTACGACCCCGAGTTCGAGACCCTGCGCCTGCCGATCCTGCGCCGCACCGTCTACGCGATCGCGCACGTGCGCGGCGGCGGCGAGATGGGCCGCGCCTGGTACGAGGACGGCAAGGAGCTGGTCAAGGAACACACGTTCACAGACTTCATCGACGTGGCCGACTGGCTGGTCGACTCCGGGTGGGTGGCACCCGGCCGCCTGGTCGCGGAGGGCCGCAGCGCCGGAGGCCTGCTCATGGGCGCGGTCACCAACGCCGCCCCCGACCGCTTCCGCGCGATCCTGGCGGGCGTGCCCTTCGTGGACGCGCTCACCACGATCCTGGACCCGACCCTGCCGCTCACCGTCGGCGAGTGGGAGGAGTGGGGCAATCCGCTCACCTCGCGCGCCGTGTTCGACGCGATGAGCCGCTACACGCCGTACGAGAACGTGCCCGACGGCGCGCTCCTGCCCGCGATCATGGCGACGACCTCGGTCAACGACACGCGCGTCGAGTTCGTCGAGCCCACCAAGTGGGTGCAGCGCCTGCGCGAGGCCACCGGCCAGGTGCCCTCCACGGACGAGGCCGGGGCCGGGTCCGTTCCCGCGCGCGACCCGCGCGAGCGTCCAATCATCCTGCGCACCGAGATGGTCGCCGGGCACGCTGGCCCCTCCGGGCGCGAGGGCCGGTGGGCGGCGCGCTGCGAGGAGTTCGCCTTCGCGCTGGGCCAGGTGGGCGTCGCGGTGTAGCAGGTGGGGCAGCTGACGAGCGGTTGATGCAGCTCGCGAGCGATCGGTGCCTCTTAACGGCACACGCAGGTGGGGGCGGTCTTCGTTGGAAGGCCGCCCCCACTATCGCGCTACGCACGGTGACGCCACGCATGATACGGCGCGAGAGTGCGCTGTGTTACCTCGCTGCGTTACAGCGCTGCGCCGCGTTACTGCTGCGCGCCGCCGTCCCAGCCGGGGCGCAGCGCAAAGGACTGAATGTCCATCTGCCCCGTGAGAGCCGTCCCCTTGAGGTAGCGGCCGAGGTCTGATGTCGTGAACAGTTCCCTCTGCTCTCCCCCGTCCCATGGCCTGTAGAACAGGGTGACGACACGATCATCGCCGCGATCCTCAAGTGCATACACACCGGTCGCAGTCACCTGGAACACCGTCGAATGGTCACGGCTCCACGAGGGAATAGAAAACAGGTAACGTCCCTGCCCACTGGTCACGTCGACCGCGAAAGCGTCACCGTTTGCACTGATGAACCTGTACTCATTACCCACCTGGATCCCCTCATACAGATGGATCGTGCGCTCTTCATTCAGTTCTATGGCACCTCCCTCCGCATCAACTACGGGAATGATCGTGCGCTGGCCTGTGGATAGGTCCCACCGCTGGAGAACCATCGTTCCCACATTCGCATCGAGTCCGTTATCACGCGAAGCGTTGGGGTAGGTCGCCTGGAAACTCGGCATCGTCACCACATCGCCCTCACAAGAGAACATGTTCTGTCCCGACGTCAGCCCATCGATCATCGGTGCGACCGCAAGAACCGGCGGTACATCACCGTCATGATCCGTAAGCTGAACAACGACCGCCATATTCTCCGGTACTTCACCGTCATTCGACTGCGCGGAATACGCCTCAAAAGCCGCTGATGCAACAGACGGAGCCAGCTTCGTATCGGTGATCGACACGATACGAGACCCACACTGCCCGTTATTCTGAAAAATACCGGCGTTAGCTACCGATGTCAGCGTCCCCCCGGCGCCTAATACGTCGACGGTTTGTTGTCCTTGAAGGACAAAGAGCGCCCCCACATCTTCGTTCGGAAACTCGTAGCGCTGCAGCTCGTATGGTTTCGATGTTTCACGCGTGAAACGCGTTGTCCCCTCATCTGTCGTGAGGTACTCATAGGTCTCGGTCCCGTATGTGACGCCGCGGGGCGACCAGAGAACAGATGCCCCCTCCATGGCACCTGCGGTGCCGACAATTCCAGTCCCATCATCATGCAAGAAGGCGATATAACCTTCACGCATGCGATAACCCGTCTTATCTGCCGAGTCTCCATTGCTGATGCGCACGACGATGTTCGCTTCGCCCGGACTGACCTGCTCAATCGAGACAACACGAATATCCCCACCTGCCGAACACGACACACAAAGTAACGCAGCAAGAGCGATCACCATGCATGTCACCGCATTTCTCACCATTAGCAATTTACCAAATAGTCTTGTAATTATAGGGTAATGACCCGACAGTAAGATCCCTGGGATAAACTCCCATACCGCCATTACCATCAATATCAGTCCCCGTCGTCCTCACATAAGCAAACCAGACCAGCTGCGAACAATTCAATCGATGAGGATTCATTCCTTTATTCACAGCAAAATTAATGTTATAGGGACGCTCAAGAAGGTTATTATAGGCGTAGTCAGCAGCCGCATCCTGAGTCGCCTGCGACACGTGGTAATAAAAATACCGTGTCCCCGAGAGGACCCTTTTATCCCACACCCATTTCCAATGCGACACCTGGCCAACACCGGGCGCTTCGACAATCCAGTCATTCCCACCAAAAATACCTACGTGCCCAGCTGGCCACACAGGCTCATAGAATACGTCACCTTTGTAGTCCGACTTACGCAGCTCAGTATCCCGAACACCTGATCCACGCTCTGAAATCCCCGACCGTCGTTGAACGGCCTGATTGTCACGAGCCTGTTCCAGAGCATCTTCAAGCACAGTACGCACATCCTGTCCCGACTCAGCCGACCACTCGCGCGCACCTGCGAGGATGTCATCGACGCCCACACCCGGTACATATGCCTGGATCTGACGCGCAAGCTCCTCCTCAGTCTGCCCAGCGGCATACCCAGCAGACGGGAGGGACACAACCAGCAAAGCAGCGGCCACCATCGCAAAAAATCTCGATTTGTAGCTCATGATTCTCATCCAATCTCATCATTGAAACGAACGATGCAATCAGCACCACGAGATAAGTGTACAGAATTCTATGGCTACATTTCAACGATTTGCCACATCTGACAAGCAGCCCGGCGCATGCTACATGCGCGACTATGACGCCCCATCCAACCACATCCGCCACACCGACCACGAGGCGTAACCCCGGCCTCGTCCCTCCCAGATGAGTGGAGCGAACAGGGATCTTACGTTACTGCGCGCCGCCGTCCCAGCCGGGGCGCAGGGAGAAGGACTGAATGTCCAGTGCACCCGTCACAACACCCTCCCTGAGGTACCACGCCAGATCCCCTGTCGTGAAGATGTCGCGCCACTGCCCGCCTTCCCACGGCCGGTACGAGAGCGTCACGACGCGGTCAGCACGGCGGTCCTTGAGCACGTAGACACCGCTCTCACTCACCTGGAACGTCGCCAGGTAGCCATCCGGCCCATACGTCGGCGCATCAAGCGAAAACAAGTAACGCCCCTGGCCGCTCGCCGGGTCGACGGCGAAAGCATCTCCGTCCCACGACACGAACCTGTACTCGTTGTCCACGCGGATTGCCTCGTAGTCAGAGACGCCCTGATCTTCATCCAACCCGATAGGGTTTCCGGCCTCGTCAACCACGGGAACAATCGTGCGCTGCCCCGCAGACAGGTCCCACCGCTGAAGAACCAGGCCTCTCCGCTCGCTCTCCACGCCACTGGACGAGGCGTCGTCCTCGTCCTCCCGCACACTCGGCATCGTGATGACATCCCCCTCACAGTCGAACATGCGCTGTCGCGACGATAAGCCGTCGACCATCGGCGCGACCGCGAGAACTGGAGGAGTGTCGCCATCATGGTCAGTGAGCTGAACGACCACCATCAGAGCCTCCGGAACGCTGCCACCCGACTGGGCAGCGTAAGCCTCGAAAGCTGCCGACCTAATACTCTCGGAACGCACAGTGTCCGTGATCGCCAAGATCCGCGACCCACACTGGCCGACGTCCCCGCGCACGCCTGCATTGTCGACACTCGACGTGCTTCCATCGGAGCGCATGGAGTCAACCCGATACCCCGCGCCCTCCTCTTTCACGACGGCGAGTGTTCCGCCGGAAAGCTCGTAGCGCTGAGCATCCTCATCACGCACATATCTGCGCGCAACCTGCTGCGTTCCACTGTCCGTCGTCACGTAGTCATGGCTCGGCGAACCAAAAAAAGACACCACGATCACTCCAGAGCACGTCCCCGTCAACCACCTCGTCAACGGACGCCACCTGGCCTCGTCCCTGGGCGTCGAGGAACACGATCCAGCCGTCATAGTACGGTTTATCCTCGGCCACCGTCGTCCATCCGCGCCCGATCCGCAGCGCGATCACGGCATCGCTCGTCGTCAAAAAAGTGACCGGCTTTCGGGTTAATTTCCCGTGAAAAACGCAGCTCCACGCCAGCGCGCCAACCGAGAGCACAACGACGAAAAGAGCCCATCGGCGGGCGCGCCTCGGCCTCGTCGGACCACCGTGCACTTTCCCATCGGCACCCGTCTGGCGCTGCTCGCCCAGGCGATCCCCCATGCCCGTTGTCCCTCTCGTCGCGGCAGCGGGCGCGGCCACGCCCACCCCCAGAGTGTAGAGGACAAGGCCGAGGCGACCCCGGCCTCGTCCCTCTTCCGATCAGGCACGTGCGATGCCGATAGGATGAGGGCATGACGATTACGGCGGCGGCAGACGGTTCTTCCCTCGGCAATCCCGGACCCGCGGGGTGGGCCTGGTACGTGGACGAGGACACATGGGACGCGGGCGGCTGGCCAAAGGGCACCAACAACCTAGGTGAGCTGACCGCCATCCTGCGCCTGCTTCAGGCCACGGCCCAGACCGGCGAAGAACTGCACATCCTCGCCGACTCGCAGTACGCGATCAACGTCGTGTCCAAGTGGCGACTCGGCTGGAAAAAGCGCGGCTGGACAAAAGCCGACAAGAAACCCATCAAGAACCTGGAGCTGATCCAGGAGATCGACCGCGCCATGGAAGGGCGCCGCGTCACCTTCGAATGGGTCAAAGGCCACGCCGGACACCGCATGAACGAGCGCGCCGACGACCTCGCGCGAGGGTGCGCCGAGGCCTACCAGGCGGGGCGTACACCCAAGCCGGGTCCGGGGTTTGGGGGCGCTGGCAGCGGGTCACGTGGCTCTGCAGCTGCGGATCGGGTGCCCAGGGGCGCTGCCGCTGCGTCCGTGGCCGCCGAGCCGCACGATGCTGTGGAGTCCGGCGCGAGCACACCTGCCGGAAAGCGTCACGCCGAGGCCGACAAGGCCGCCGCAGCGCCCGCACGCCCGAGCAAACATGGGGAAACCGCGACCGCATCGACGTCAACATCCGCTTCACACGGGGCGACCGACGAAGCCACTACGTCGACGTTCCGTTCTCATCCCAGCGTTTTCTCTGCTTCTGCTGAGCCGAGTGAACCCGCGGAGGCGGCCACGGCCTCGTCGGTGAGTGAGCTCGCGATAACCACGGAGAATGCGGTTGCCCGCGAGCGCGAGTTCATCCTGGCGTGGACCGGCGGCGACGAGGAGGCGCTGGCGTCCATGACCGACGGGCGCACGACGCGCATCTGGCCGGGCGGCGGCGCGACGACGACGCTGGCGGGTCCATCTCCTGCATCGCCGTCCATCGGCCGCATTGACGCTCACGATCTGGGCGGGTCGTTCCTGACCCGCTACCGGGTGCGCTGGGAGGGCGGCGCGTCGCTGGAATCCAGCGTGTGGGCACCGGCAACCTCTGGCGAGGCTCGTCTGGTCATGGTGCACCACCAATCGACGCTGATCGGCTGAAGCGAGCCATCGCGGGCAGGCGTTCGCGGGCGTGCACAGCTTGCAGGCACGGGGCGCATTAGATAATCCCGCGAGGCAGCGGGCCACGGCGTGGAGATTACGTCTCGACAGCCAGCCGCACGTGTCCCGGCCCAACCCAGAGCTCCAGCGGGTCGAGCGCGCCTCACGCGGATAGGTTGCTCGCATGCGGATAGGTTATGCGCACGCGGATAGGTTATTAAGGTATCCGCATCGTCGTAACCTATCCGTATCTTCATAACCTATCCACATAACCGTTTCCTATCCGCGAGCCCCAACGGCACCTGCACGACACTGCACCAGATAGGGAGCGTTACACCAGTTAAGGAGGATTACACCAGTTAGGGGGCATTACACCACCTCCGAGCTGGTGTAATGCTCCGCTAAGTGGTGTAACACCAATTAGGAACAAGCTAAAACGCGGATCATGCCTGGCCGAACATACTGCTCGCCCAGACTGCGGCGCCCGTGGGCAGCGGCAAGGCCTGGCCGAACACTCCAGCAGGACACGAAGCCCCTGCTGCCCGGAGGGCGCCGGTGGAACCTCATGGACTACTGGGCCTGGCCGCGGTGCCCGTGGGCGGCGGCAGGGCCTGGCCGGGCTTCGAGATGACACGCCGATCCCCTGCTGTTTGGAGGGCACCAGTGGAACCGGAGGGACTGCTGGGTCAGACTGCGGCCCCCGTGGGCGGCGGCAGGGCCTGGCCGGGCTTCGAGATGACGCGCCGGTCCCCTGCTGTTTGGAGGGCACCAGTGGAACCGGAGGGACTGCTGGGTCAGACTGCGGTGCCCGTGGGCGGCAGCAAGGCCTGGCCGGGCTTCGAGATGACACGCCGGTCCCCTGCTGTTTGGAGGGCACCGGTGGAAGCGCATGGACTACTGAGCCTGGCCGCGGCGCCCGTGGGCGGCGGCAGGGCCTGGCCGGGCTTCGAGATCGATCACTCCGAGCCTTTAGGCTCGCGTGTGGCGATCTCGCGGGCGGGCCGTCGCCCACAGGCGTCAACGACCAGACAATCCGTTAGAGCTTGGCGCCCTCGAAGCTGAAGATGTCGAGGAACTTGCGCGCGCGATCCGAGGACGGGTCCGCGAAGAACTTGCGCGGCGGGTCGACCTCGACGATGCGGCCCTCGTCCATGAAGACGATGCGGTCCGCGATCGCGCGTGCGAAGCCCATCTCGTGGGTGACGATGAGCATCGTCATGCCGGTGCGCGCCAGCTCGAGGACGACGTCGAGGACCTCGCGCACCATTTCCGGGTCGAGGGAGGCGGTGACCTCGTCGAGGAGGAGGATCTCGGGGTTCATCATGAGGGCGCGCACGATGGCGACGCGCTGGCGTTGGCCGCCGGAGAGCTGGCGCGGGTAGTCGTCGGCGCGGTCCGCCAGGCCGACGCGTTCGAGCAGTTTTTGCGCCCGCGCGCTCGCGTCGGCGCGCGATTCTCCGGCGACGAGGCCGGGGGCTAGCGTCAGGTTCCCCATGACGGTCAGGTGGGGGAAGAGTTCGTAGGACTGGAAGACCATGCCGATGCGGCGGCGAACCTCGGGCCAGGAGACGCCGGGCGCGGCCAGGTCGGTCCCGTCGAAGAGGATCTGCCCGGAGTTGATGGGTTCGAGGCCGTTGATCGTGCGCAGGAGCGTGGACTTGCCGCAGCCGGAGGGTCCGATGATGACGACGACTTCACCGTCGGCGACGTCGAGGGAGACGCCGCGCAGGGCGTGGTGTCCGCCGGGGTAGGTCTTGTCGAGGTCGACGAGGCGCAGCTGCGGGTCGGAGGTCAGTTCTGCCATGTTTTCTCCATGTGGCGTGAGAGGAGCGAGATGGGCCAGCAGATGAGGAAGTACAGCGCGAAGATCAGGCCGTAGATCCACAGCGAGGCGGTCGGGTAGTTGAAGCGGTTGGCGTCGATGATCTGCTGTCCGACTTTGAGGACTTCGACGACGCCGATGAGGACGACGAGGGACGTCGTCTTGATCATGCGGGTGATGAGGTTGACGGCCGGGGGCGCGAGCCTACGCAGGGTTTGCGGCAGAATGACACGGCGCATGGTCTGCTTCGGGGTAAGTCCCAGAGCGTAGGCGGACTCGTACTGGTGGCGCGGGATGGCGATGAGCGCGCCTCGTACGAGGTCGCCCATTTCGGCGCCGCCCCACAGGGTGAAGACGAGGACGGACGCGGTGATGCCGTCCAGGTTGATCCCCGCGACGCGCGTGAGTCCGAAGTAGGCGACGAAGAGGAGGACGATCTGTGGCATGATGCGCACGAACTCGAGGTAGAGCTGCATGAGCCAGCGCAGGGCTCGCCAGCGTGAGCGCATGCCGAGGCCGACGAAGACGCCGAGGATCAGGGACAGCACGACGGACAGCGCGGAGATGCCGACGGTGACGCCGAGGCCCTCGAGGATGCGCACGAGGTTGCGGCCTTCGAAGATGACGTTAATTCCCAAATCCGCCACGGCGCACCTTCTTTTCGATGAGTCGGGCCGCGATGGACACGGGCAGGAGGATCACCAGGTAGGCGATGACCAGCAGGATCAGCGCTTCGGAGGTGTTGTAGGACATGCCGATGAGGTCTTTCGCGACGTACACGAGGTCGGGCAAGGCAACGACGGAGACGACGGACGTTTCCTTGATGAGGAAGATGACGTTGGCGGCCAGCGGCGGCACGGAGGTCGCGATGGCCTGAGGGAGGGCGACGTGGCGCAGTGTCTGGGTGCGCGTGAGGCCGAGCGCCGACGCGGACTCCCACTGGATGGTGGCGATCGAGTCGAGCCCAGAGCGCAGGGCCTCGGCCATGTAGGCACCGCCCAGGAAGATGAGGCCCACGATCGCGCAGGTCTCGCCGCTCCACTTGACGCCCACGCGCGGCAGGCCGAAGTAGATGAAGAAGAGCTGCACGAGCAGGGGCGTGTTACGTGACAGTTCGACGTAAGCGGCGGCGATTTGGGTGGCGACGGGGATCCGGTAGTGCCGGATCGCAGCCACGAGGAGGCCGAGCGCGAGGGAGCCGGCGATACCGATAGCCGCGATCTTCAGGGTGAGGATCGCTGCGTCGACGTAGAGGGGCGCGTATCGCGCCAGAATCTCGTAATTCATATGCACACGAAGGGACGAGGCCGTGGCCGCGCCGGGCGGTCACCCGCGGTGGGTGAACCCGTCAGGGAGCCACGGCCTCGTGCCTGCATTAGTTGGTGGAGGTGGTGTCCACGCCGCCTTCGACGACCAGGTCGTCGGGGGTCGCGGCGTCACCGTAGACGGGGGCGAGGGTCTGCTCGTAGTCCTTGTGGAAGAAGTTTTCCTTGCCGAGGTCCACGAGTTCGTTGTTCAGCCAGTCGAGGAGGGCGGTGTTGCCCTTCTTGACGGCGGCCGCGATGTAGCTGGTGTCGCCCAGGCTCTTGATGCCGACGCTGAAGCCGGGGTGTTGGATCGCCCAGGCGATGACCTCGGTGTTGTCGGTGGAGAAGGCGTCGCCGCGGCCGTCCTCGAGGGCCTGGTAGGCGTCGGAGTACTGGTCGTATTTCTGGAGCTTGATCTCGGGGTGGTTGGCCTCGAAGTAGGCTTCGGCGGTCGTGCCCTTGGTGACGATGAGGGTCTTGCCGGCCAGCTGGCTCACGTCGGTGATTTCGGCTGAGGTGGGCGAGACGACGCCGAGGGAGACCTTGAAGTAGGGGTTCGCGAAGTCGACTTTTTCGGCGCGCTCGGGCGTGACGGTGAAGTTCGCGAGGGTGATGTCAACCTTGTTGGAGGCGAGGACCTCGGTGCGGGCGGCGGCGTCGACGGGGACATACTTGGCGGTGACGCCCAGGTCGGCGGCAATGCGGTCGCCGTAGACGACGTCGTATCCGGCAGGCTTGCCGTTGGCGTCGATGTAGCCGAAGGGGGCCTTGTCCGAGAAGATGCCGATGACGATCTCACCGGCTTCCTTGATCTGCTCGGGGCTGCGGTCGCCGACCTGAGTGCCCGAGGAGGCCGAGGGAGCCCGCGCCGCCGGAGCATGCAGCCATGCCAAGGGCTGCGAGCACGGCGACGGCGGCCGTAGCGAGTCGACGGAATGGCGTTGTGCGTGCGTTCGTGGCGCTCATGAGGGTTCCTGATCTGCGGGTTTGAATGAACAATGCCGAGGTGCATACTTGGCTTTGACAATGATGTTTCCATTACGAGCGCGCATGCGCGAGGGGCGTTTCCAATTTTGAAACTATGTGACAAACAGATGTCCTGCCAATCCGCAGGATTCCGCGCCAGGACCTAGGACCCAGAAAAACGTGAAAACCGTCATGCTATGGTGCGCCCGCTCGCAATTGGCTGGATCAGCGCGCAAGAATTGCACTCATGCCCAAGCTCCCGCGCACAGTGAACTTCCCCGTGCCGGCGAAGCCTACCCGCTACGAAATCCTTGAAGGCCTGCGGATTACCGCGCCCGTTGCCGCCGGATACATCCCGCTAGGCCTCGCGTACGGCGTTCTCGTCATCCAGCTGGGTCTGCCGTGGTGGTTGGCTCCGGCGCTGTCCCTGTCCGCGTACTCGGGGTCGGCCGAGCTGCTCGTCGTCACCCTGGCAGCGCAAAATACGCCACTGGCCGTCATCGCTGTGACGATGCTGCTGGTGAACTTCCGCCTCCTGTTTTTCGCGTTTTCATTCCCGCTGCACGTCATCGAGGGGCGTTTCGCGCGCCTCTTCTCGATGTACGCCCTCGTGGACGAGGCCTACGCGTTGACCGCCGCCCGCCCTAACGGGTGGACGAAGCCTCGGCTCTTGACAATGCAGGTTCTCTTCAATCTGACGTGGGTCGTATCGGCCCTGGTGGGCGTGTTCGCGGGGTCGTTGATCCCCACACAGATCGAGGGCCTGGACTTCGCGCTGACAGCCCTGTTCATCACACTGACGCTGGACGCGGCACGCACGAGGCGCGCACTGCCCTCGGTCCTCCTGGCCGGCGCATCCTTCGCGGTGGCCATGGTGGTGGCGCCGACGCAACGCCTCTTGGTGGCGCTCCTGCTATTCGTCGCATGTCTCACGGGTCGTCACGTCCTTCATCGCCGAGGCATCCTCCACTCCCCCGAATCTCCCACCTCGGCCGATGGGCAGGAGCAGGCGACTCCCGAAGGGGGGTGCACAGTGACTCCGACGCTGGGCTACCTGCTGGCGCTCCTGGTGATCGTCTTCGTTATCGACTTTACGTTGCGCGCTCTGCCGTTCAAGATCCTCGAGCCGCTGCGCGATTCGCACTTTGTCTCCGACATGGCGGTGTGGATGCCGCCGGGCATCATGCTGATCCTGGTGCTCTCGACGCTGTCCCAGGGCATGCAAGCGGCGGGCGGACGCTGGTGGGCGGCACTGGTCGCCACGGGCATCACCGTCGTCGTGCACCTGCTGTCCGGCCGCAAGCTCCTGTGGAGCGTCGGTGCCGGAACGGTCGCCTACATCGCGCTGCTGAACTGGCTCTGACCCGCGCGGGCGGATAGGGCGGGCGGGTCGCCACCCACGGGCACATCAAGCAGCCTGGCCCGACAGCGCCCGGCAAAACCGAGGGCAACGGCACCACACCAAAACCGCTACCATTGTGTCCATGCACACAGAGTCGTACATTCACCACGGACACACGGTTTACGAGCATCGTCTTGCAGTCCCGTTGGATCACCTGCGCCCGGTCGGCGAGGATAACCCGACGATTGAGGTGTTCGCGCGCGAGGTCGTGCGCAAGGGCCGCGAGGACTCCCCCTACGCGGTGTTCCTGCAGGGCGGCCCGGGCTACCCGAGCCCGCGTTTCGGCACGTTTACCGGCGGGTGGATGAATCGTCTCCTCCAGGACTACCGGGTGGTGCTCCTCGATCAGCGAGGCACGGGCCAGTCGACCCGCATGGATGCCCAGGCGCTCTCTCACCTGGACACGGACGAGGAGAAGGCCGCGTACCTGCGCTACTTCCGCCAGGACCAGATCGTGTACGACGCGGAGGCGCTGCGCCACGAGCTGTGCGGCGATGACCCGTGGACGACGCTCGGCCAGTCCTTCGGCGGCTTTATCACGACCTCGTACCTGTCGCTGGCTCCCCAGGGCCTGAAGGCCAGCCTGATCACGGGAGGCCTGCCCGGCCTCGTCCATGTGGATGACATCTACCGTCTGACGTATGAGCGTACGGCGGCGCGCAACCGCGCGTACTTCCAGCGCCACCCGCGCGACGAGCGCACTGTGCGCGAGCTGTGCGCGCATCTGGCGAACACGGAGGAGACGCTGCCGACGGGTGAGCGCCTGTCCCCCACGCGCTTGCGCATGATCGGCATGATGCTGGGCGGGCAGGGCAACACGGATCAGCTGCACTACCTGCTCGAGGGTCCGTGGACGTCGGTTCGAGGCGAGCGCCGCCTCTCGTCCCAGTTCCTGGCGGCCATCGGCTCGCAGGTGGACGTCGCGCCGATCTACGGCGTGTTCCAGGAGTACATCTACGCGTGCGCAACGCCGTCTCTGGCGGGCACGGCGACGGCCTGGGCGGCGGATCGCCTGGCCGAGGAGATCCCGGGCTTCGCGAAGGACGCGGACCCGCTGGACGAGAGCGAGCCGTTCTACCTGACGGGCGAGCACTTCATGCGCCGCGTCTTCGACGAGGACCCGGGCCTGGCGCCGCTGAAGGGCGTCGCCGAGATCCTCGCCTCGACGACGCAGGCCACCCCCGTGTACCTGCCGGACGTTCTGGCCGAGAACACGGTGCCGGTGGCCGCTGCCGTGTACTACGATGACATGTTCGTGCCGCGCGAACTGTCCCTGGACACGGGTGACCTGATCGGTGCCCACCACTACATTACGAACGAGTACCAGCACGACGGATCCGCCTATTCGGGCGGAAAAGTCGTCTCTCACCTGCTGGACCTGCTCGCGGACTGACCCGCGTGCATTCGACGCCCCCACCACCCGCTCAGCGACGCTCTGTGAAAGGACTGACCATGACCTCGCCCTGCTCCTGCCCTTGCCCCCTGAACCTCTCGATGACGCCAACGCGCGCCGCGGGCCTCGCGGTCGGCACGGGGGCGACCATCGCCTGGTACGCGCTGCCCGATGTTGTGCGCTCGCGCCCAGCTGCGCGGCCTCGTGAAGGTGGGTCTGCTCGGCGCGATGGGCTGGTCGTTGGTGTCGCTCATGCCCGAAGGAGACGAGCTACCCCGTACGACGATGAGACGGATTGCTCGGAGGCAAAGACCGAGGACCCGCTCGATGGGGGTCACGGAGGCGGAGCCGCGCGAGCTGGCTGTCCTGGCGGGCGCGGTGCTGGGGTCGGCGGTCGTGACGGTGGCCGTGGAGCGTTGGCTGTTCCGCCGCGGTGAGCGCCGCCGCGCCGCGGGCGTTCGTCTCGCTCACACGAGGCAGGGGCTGGCTCTCGGGGTCCTGGAGGCGGTTGCAACCGTGGCGACGCTCGCTGGCGAGGGGCGGGGCAGCTGTCCGACCGGCGCGTAGACGTGCGGTGCCGGGCCGCACGAGGCCTGGGCAAGCAATGTGCGACCCGCGCGGCTGACGGCGCTCCGGTGTCGGGGTTCCGCGGTCGCGCGGGCGTGTGTCTTGCGCGGGGTCTGTGCTGCGTGCCCGTCAGCGCTGATACGTCCGAACGACCCAGACGGCTGCGTGTGCCAGGCCCCAGCCGCAGGCCATGATGAGAATCGGGAGACCCGCGGCCGCCCACCACGACGAGGCCCTCCCAACGAGCGCCAAGACCGCCCAGATGAGCGGAGGCAGGGTCATCATGATGGTGGCCAGTGTCGCCATGATCGAGCTGACCGGGAGCTTTCCGTAGATCCTGATGAAGGCTGCGCGGGGACTCATCCCGAGGGCCTTGCCGAGCTTCGCGGTGTCCGACCTGAAGGATCGGGCCACGCGAGACACAAAGGTGAGGGAAGCAAGCAGACCGATCACGACGGCGACCGTGCGCAGGCCGACCGCATACACCAGGCCGGCAAAGAGCCACGCGACAGCGTACCGAGTGAACACGTACACGCACGCGCTGAGCATGTTCCCGAAGACCATCCAGTTAAGTTGGAGCGCAACACCGCCCTGGTCGGGGTCTGTGGCGAGGATGTCGGTGTAGAGTCGGGCGCTCTCGTCGGCCTCGTCCTTTTGCTTGATCCGGGCGAGTGCCTTGCGCGCATGAAGGTCTTCGGGTTCCATCTCGAGGATACGCGCGTAGACCTGTTCGGCTTCCGGGGAGCGCTTATCGTGGAGGACATCCCCGAGGTTGCCCAGCACGTAGACGTCTTCCGGGGCTTGCCGTGCGGCTTCACGCGCGACGACTTCGGCTTCTTCTTTCCGACCGTTGCGCAAGAGGCTGATCGCGTGAAGGGACTGGTACGGGACCCAGTCGGGATCGAGTTCGATCAGGCGTGACGTGTGCTGAAGGGCGGTCGCGTCGTCCGGCTCGACGATGGCCAGCCAGAACAGCGCGGTGTCGTTGTTGGGTTCTGCTTCGAGGGCTCGCCGCGCGCAAGCGTACGCCTCGTCCTTCTTTCCCAATCCCGCGAAGGCGTACGCGAGGAAGCAGTTGACGGCCGCAACGAGAAGAGGGGTCGTCTGCGGGATCGTGACAAGGAGCTCGACGGCCTGTTCCTGTCGCCCAAGGTCGATGAGCGCCTGGGCGCGTTTAATCTGCTCATGGGCGGAGCTTTCACCTGACATCGTGTCCTTTCATCGGCAGGGGCAGACCCGGAAGGGTGATCACAGCAGCTTGTTGGCCTTCATGTAGGCGGCCAGGTCGTCGTATTGGCCGTCACGGTTGCCGTATTCGACGATGTTGCGCGCCGACGCGAACCACGGACCCGCGCTGGGGCGCACCTGCTTGAGGGCGTTCGTAAAGTCCTGCATGGTCATCATGCGGACGGTACCGGTGCGCAGGGAGTCCATCATGGCGAACTCGGCGGCGCTGTCGACCAGGTGGGCCAGGTCCGCGCCGGTGAATCCGCTGGTCTGGCGCACGAGGACACCCAGGTCGATCCCCTCCATGGGCCTGTCCTTCAGGTAGTGGTAGAGGATCGAGTGGCGCGCGGGCGCGTCGGGCGGCAGGACGGCGACGGATCGGTCGAAGCGCCCGGGCCTGCGCAGGGCGGGGTCGACGTCCCACGGCGTATTGGTGGCGGCCAGGATGAATAGTCCTTCGTTGTCGGCACCGATGCCGTCCATTTCCATGAGGAGCTGGTTGGTGACGCCTCGCCACGCGGCGCTGGTGGATTGGCTGCGCTTCTGCCCGATGGCGTCGATCTCGTCGAGGAAGAGGACGACGGGTGCGTGCCTGCGGGCGGTGACGAACAGGGAGTGGAGGTTCGCTTCGGAGTTGCCGATGAACTGGTCGAGGATGTCGGTGAGGGTGACGTTGATGAAGGACGCACCGATCTCGCCTGCGAGCGCACGCGCGATGTAGGTTTTGCCGCATCCCGGGGGGCCGTAGAGCATGAGGCCGCCCTTGAGGCTCTTGCCGTAGAGCCTGCGGAGTTCGGGGTTGCGCAGGGGGGCCAGGAACGCCATGTTGAGACGGTCTTTGACGTCTTGCATGCCGCCGACGTCGGCCAGGGTGGAGGTGGCGGTTTCGACATCCCACACGTCCTCGGCGGCGGGCGGTGCCTCGTTGTAGACGGGTTCGGCACCGTTGACGAAGGCGGGCGCGGGGCCGCCGACCTGTTCCTCGGCGCTGCGCCAGTCGAAGCGTTGGGTCTCGCTTTCCCGGGTTGGCTTGTTGGACGAGGCCGGGGTCGCCGCTTCGGGTTTCCTGCCCGAGGCCTGGGTGGCCTGCGTGGGCACGCTCGGCTCGGGTGAAGCGGGTGCGAGTGAAGCGGGTGCGGGCGCAGCGGTGGTGGGCGCAGTCGGCGCGGGAGCAGCGGAGGGTGCCACGGCCTCGTGACCGGGGGCGGGCACACCGAGTGCAGCGCGCATGAGGGCGGTGGCGCGTTCGTTGGTCGGCTCGGACGCGAGGACGATACCGAGGTGGGGGACGGCGTCGGCACCTCGCCCGTCGGCGATCAGAAGTTCGGCGAGGTGCAGGCGCAGAGGTGTGTCCCCAGGTCGCTCGGCAACGACGGCCGTGAGGGAGTCAATGAGGGGATTGGTCATGCCCGCAAGCCTACCGGTTGCTTGCCTCATCTCCGCCCCAAATGCGACGGCGGGCGGCTTACCCGATGCCGTTCAAGAAGGCTATGAGGAAGAAGCCGGAGATGATGAGGGAGACGCGCATGAAGAGGAAGGCGCGGCCACCCAGCTCGGTGAATCGCGTGCACAAGCGCATGAAGGTCAGGCGCACGCCTCGCGGCAGGGTACGGTTGAACGTGGCGATCTGGTGACCCACGTAGAAGTAGACGCTGACGATGGCGGCGACGTACAGCAGGAAGACTCCCCACCGGGCACCGGGAAAGACTCCACGGGCGACGAACAGGTAGAAGAGTCCGCAGCACAGGGCGGCGATGCCGGCACCCTTCCAGGCATTGGTCAGCACGGCGCGCACTCGGCGCAGCATGGTGCGGTAGGCGGTCGGCGCAGGCGGCGGCCTGAATGTCGCGCCGGTAACAGGCGTCCTCGCCGACCACGTCGAGAGCTTCGAGGATGCTCAGGGCCGCCCGGTAGTCGCGGGCGGCAATCGCGGCATCAGCGTCGGCAAAGGTGGGCATCGTCACGCGGATAGGATACCGACCCCATGCTCCTGGGCATGACCTCGTACACACAATCCCAGGATTCTGCGGTCCTGCGCGGCACGCAGCCACGATGCGCTTTAAAACGCAATCACTACGTGACCCCGGCAAACGCGCCCACAGGTATCCTGGTTGGAGCAGCGCGAGGCAACTCCGGCCTCGTCCGTCCATCACCGCACATAGAGGAGCCCCCATGGCGACCAAGCCCGTGTTCGAGGCCATCAACTGGAACAAGATCCAAGACGACAAGGACCTTGAGGTCTGGGATCGCCTGACGGGCAACTTCTGGCTGCCTGAGAAGATTCCGCTCTCCAACGACCTGCCGAGCTGGAAGACCCTCACCAAGGACGAGCAGCTCATGACGAACCGCGTGTTCACGGGTCTGACCCTGCTGGACACGCTGCAGGGCACGGTCGGCGCAGTGTCGCTGATCCCGGACGCGCGTACCCCGCACGAGGAGGCCGTCTACACGAACATCGCGTTCATGGAGTCGGTGCACGCCAAGTCCTACTCATCGATCTTCTCCACCCTGCTGTCCACGGAGGAGATCAACGAGTCCTTCCGCTGGTCGAACGAGAACGCGGCCCTGCAGAAGAAGGCTGAGATCATCAAGTCGTACTACGACGGCGACGACCCGGAGAAGCGCAAGGTCGCCTCGACGATGCTCGAGTCCTTCCTGTTCTACTCGGGTTTCTACGCGCCCATGTACTGGAGCTCGCACGCCAAGCTCACGAACACGGCCGACCTGATCCGCCTCATCATCCGCGACGAGGCCGTCCACGGCTACTACATCGGCTACAAGTACCAGCTGGCCGTGAATGAGTCGAGCGAGGAGCGCCAGGACGACCTGCGCGACTACACGTACTCACTGCTGTACGAGCTCTACGAGAACGAGGAACAGTACACGGAGGACCTGTACGATCCGCTGGGCCTGACCGAGGACGTCAAGAAGTTCCTGCGCTACAACGCGAACAAGGCACTCATGAACCTGGGGTACGAGGCCCTGTTCCCGCACGACGCGACCGACGTGAACCCCGCGATCCTGGCGGCCTTGAGCCCGAACGCGGACGAGAACCACGACTTCTTCTCGGGTTCCGGCTCGTCCTACGTGATGGGCGAGGTCGTGGACACCGAGGACGAGGACTGGGACTTCTGATCCTGCCGACTCGCGGTCGGGCTGCACGCAGCCCGACCGCGTTGTATGTGCGCGGCCCGGCGGCGTCAGGGCGGTGCCACAGCACAACGGGGGTGTCCGCCGTATGGCGGACACCCCCGTACGATGGGCGACATCACGATGCGTGACTACTTGGCCAGTACATACTCCCTGCGGCGCATCCAGCCACATCCCGCGGCGAGGGCGAGCAGGCGCACAGGCCTCGTTATTAGCGTTTCCATCGCTGGGCACTGTGATGCGGTAGGTGACAGTGATGCTATCGATCATCCCGTCATCAACCGCATCAAGGCTCTTGTTGAGGCACAGGTTCGAGGCCTGCAGCTGGTTGATGAAGGTGCACGTGATCGGTAGAATTATGGGGCTACCTGAGCACTTGCGCCCAACTACTGAGGTTTACTACCCTTCAGTTTTCCCCTCTCATTGACCCATGATCGACAACTTCTCCACACGCCCTTACCACTCCCCCAGTTAACTTCCTACACAAGCACGTACGGACCCGCCCTCACCGCACCCCATCACGAGGACGACAGTAGACTTAGACCGCGCTCCAAGCGCAGACCAACATGACACCCACCCACTCAGAACCCCGCACATTGTTACCTATCACACACTTAATGTCACACATGCAACATGCACATCATATGTCCCAGGCGCATCATGTCGGAGTATTCCCCGTCATAACGCGCATCTCGTCAAGTAGATAGAGGGGCAGCCGATCGCGAACATCCCGCTACTTACAACCACAGCACCACCCGCGGCAGTTAGACTGGGACCGGGAGCGGAATAGCTTCCCACACCGACCGTACGTCGCGCACGCAGCGCGGGGGAATGAGGAGAGCACGACTATGAGTATCTTCGACCGCTTCGAGAATGCCGTGGAGAGGGGCGTCAATGGCGCCTTCTCACGCGTGTTCCGGTCGGGGATCAAGCCCGTGGACATCACCACGGCGATCCGCCGCGCCATGGACGATTCCGTCCAGGAGGTCTCCGCCTCACGCATCATCGCAGCGAACCACTTCACCGTCTACGCCTCACGTGAAGACCTCTTCTCTCTCGAAGCCTCCCTCGACGTCCTCGCCGACGAGTTCGCCCAGCAGGCCACCGAGCACGCCTCCAACAACGACTACTCCCTCCTCGGCCCCGTCAGCATCGAATTCGTCGCCGACTCGACCGAAGCCGCCGGCACCCTGAAGGTCGCCGCCGAAAACCGCAGGGGTGCCGCAGCTCCCGCCACTGCCTCGTCCGCCTCCCCCGAACACCCCATCATCGACATCGACGGCGACAAATGGCTGCTCACCGAACCCGTCACCGTCATCGGTCGCGGCTCCGAAGCCGACATCGTCGTCAACGACTCCGGCGTATCGCGCCGCCACCTCGAACTTCGCATCACCCCCACCGGAGTGATCGCGACCGACCTGGGTTCCACCAACGGATCCTTTGTCGAAGGCCATCGCATCGATGCAGCAACCCTGCTCGACGGCAACCAGATCGTTATCGGACGTACCAAGATCCTCTTCTGGACGCATCCTGACCAGAGCGGAGTTTAATGAAGTGACCACTGACCTCGCATTTACCGTATTTCGCATCGGGTTCCTGGTGCTGCTCTGGCTCCTCGTGCTCGCAGCCGTCAACACGCTGCGACGCGACATTTTCGGCACCGTCGTCACCCCACGCGGCAAGGGACGAGACAAGGCCGCTTCCCGGCGCAAGGCCTCGCGCACCCGGCGCAAGGAGACGAAGCGGACCTCCACCAACCCGCTGATGCCCAAAGACCTCCTTGTCACCGGCGGGCCGCTGGTCGGCACCATGCTGCCCCTCGGCGAAGCACCCATCGTCATCGGTCGCTCCCCCCGCGTGCACCCTCGTGCTCGAAGACGAGTATGCCTCCAGCCGCCACGCAGCGCTCACTCCGCAGGCCGACGGCTGGTGGATCGAGGACCTCTCGAGCCGAAACGGCACGTTTATCGACGACGAGCGCCTGATGCAACCGCGTCAACTCAGAATCGGCGATATCATCCGCATCGGCCAGACAACTCTCGAATTGGTGGGTTGATATGCCAGGGAAAGCCGTTCAATTCCACTATGCTGCCCGCTCTGACGTGGGCCTCGTGCGCTCCAACAACCAGGACTCCGGCTACGCCGGAGCGAACCTGTTGGTCCTCGCCGACGGCATGGGTGAGCCTGCTAGCGGCGACATCGCGTCATCAGTTGCCCTCGCGCACCTGGTCCCCCTCGACACCGACTCGCACCCCGCAGACTCCATGCTGCCTCTCCTGCGCGAGGCCCTCCTCGACGCCCACGAGGAACTCACCGACCGCTCGAGCCGCGACCGCGACCTCGAAGGCCTGGGCACCACCTGCATCGCCCTCATGCGCTCCGGCAACCGCCTGGCCATGGTCCACATCGGAGACTCCCGCGCCTACGTGCTGCGCGGCGACACGCTCACTCAGGTCACGACAGACCACTCCTTCGTGCAATACCTGGTCGACACCGGCCAGATCACGCCCGAGGAAGCCGAGCACCACCCCAACCGCAACGTCGTCCTGAAAATCCTCGGCGACGCGCAGGCCGACGTGTCCCCCGATGAAACCATCCGCACGGCCGTCGTCGGCGACCGCTGGATGCTGTGCTCCGACGGCCTGTCCGGCCTCGTCTCCCCCGAGACGATCGGCCAGGTCATGGCTGATTTCGCCGACCCCGGCGAATGCGCCGAAGAACTCATCCGCCTCGCCCTCCTGGGCGGTGGACCCGACAACATCACGTGCGTCATCGCGGACATCGTCCCGGCCGGATCCTTCCCGCCCGCACCCCCGCAGATCGTCGGTGCCGCTGCCATCGACCGCAACGCCAAGTCGCGCGGCGGCCAGGGAGCAGCTGCGCGCGCGCCGCGCTAGGAGCCAAGGCCTCGGGCCACGGTGCCGACTATGATGCCAGTCCCATCGAACTCAAGCCCCGCACCTCCTGGTGGACCCCCATCTTCGTGTCCCTCATGACCGTCCTCGTGGTAGCCGCGTCCTGGCTGTCCTGGAAGTGGACGCAAACGCAGTACTACGCGATCGGCCAGGACGGATACGTCGTCATCTACCAGGGCATTCCCCAGGCCATCGGCCCCTGGCGCCTCTCCCACGCCGTCGAAGTTTCCGACGTCGCGCTCTCGGAGCTGTCCCCCCGTGGACCGCCAACGCCTCGACACTCCGGTGCTGCGCTCCTCCCGCGAGGAAATCGACGAGTACATTGAGGGCCTCAAGCATTCCGCCGTCACGCCTCCGACCGGGCACATCGGACCCGTCCCGCAGTCGGGTGAGGTACAATCCGGGGCCCAGAGCGGAGAACACTTCTGATGGCAACCGTCTCGATCGCCCCCGCTAAGCCGCGCCGATTCCTCGAGCTAGGCCTCACGGCCCTGGCCCTGGCCGTCGGCATCTCCGGCTACGTACTCTCCTCACTGAACCTGACGAAAACCCTGCCCGCGAACCTGATCCCTCAGATCGGGGTACTCATCGCCCTTGCGATCATCGGCGAAGTCGGCATCCACTTCCTGGCACCCTACGCGGACCCCGTCATCCTGCCGATCGCGGTGGCACTGACGGGCCTGGGCCTAGCGATGATCTACCGCCTGGACCCTGTCCTACGCGAAAAACGACGAGGCCGAGGTCGGCTACAAGCAGGCGCTCTTCGTGGGCATCGCAATCGTCGTCGCCGCCATCATCCTGATTTCGCTACGCGACCACCGCATGCTGCGCCGCTACACCTACACCTTCGGCGCACTGTCCCTCTTCCTGCTGCTCCTCCCGATGATCCCCGGCCTCGGCCAGGAGACCTTCGGCGCGCGCGTGTGATCCGCCTGGGTCCCGTCTCGATCCAACCCGGTGAGCTCGTCAAGATCACGCTCGCCATATTCTTCGCCGGATACCTGGTCACCAACCGTGACAATCTCGCGATCGGCGGCAGCAAATTCCTGGGCATGCGCCTACCACGCGCCCGCGACCTCGGCCCCATCATGATCGTCTGGCTCATCGGCATCGCGATCCTCGTTCTCCAACGTGACCTCGGCACGTCGCTGCTCTTCTTCAGCCTGTTCGTCGCAATGCTGTACGTGGCCACCAACCGCGTATCCTGGCTGTTCATCGGTTTCACGCTCTTCGCCCCCGCCGTCGCCCTCGCCGTCCGCTTCTTCTCCCACGTGCAGACGCGCTTCAACGGCTGGCTGCACGCCTTCGAACCCGAGTTCTACTACGGCGGTTCCTACCAGCTTGCGCAGGGTATTTTCGGCCAGGCATCGGGCGGCCTCATGGGTACCGGATGGGGACGCGGATATCCGGACCAGGTTCCACTGGCCAACTCCGACTTCATTCTCTCCTCCCTGGCCGAGGAGCTGGGCCTCACCGGCATGGCTGCGATCCTGATCCTGTACTTGATCCTCATCCAGCGCGGCCTGCGCGCAGCCCTGACGGTGCGCGACGGATTCGGTAAGCTTCTGGCCACCGGTCTAAGCTTCTCGCTGGCCGTCCAGCTCTTCGTGGTGCTCGGTGGCATCACCCGTCTCATCCCGCTGACGGGCCTGACGGCACCGTTCCTGGCGGCCGGTGGCTCCTCAATGGTGTCCTCATGGATAACCGTCGCACTGCTGATCCGCGTGTCAGACGCTGCCCGCCGCCCGGCGTCCACGCAGTCCCCGTGGAACTCCGGTATTCCGGCGGCACTGGGGGTGAACGAGTAACGCATGAACGCACAGATTCGCAAGATCTTCGTCGTCGTCCTGATCATGTTCGCCATGCTGGGCTTGGCGATAACAAACACGCAGTTCATTTCCGCGCCCTCGCTCAACGCAGACCCGCGTAACGTGCGCACGACCCGCCACGCCGCGGAAGTCGACCGCGGACCCATCATCGTGGAAAAACGGCGATCGCTTCCTCTGAACTCGAAGAGGACTCCAATCGCTACACACGCGTCTACGACGAGGGTCCCCTCTACGTATCGGCCACGGGCTACTTTTCAGCAATCGGCTACGGGGCAACCGGCATCGAGGAAGCTGAGGCGGACGTTCTCGACGGCCAGTCTCAGACTCTGCTCGGGCAGCGCCTGCGCAACCTCCTGACGGGCGAAAAGCGCCAGGGCGGCGGCGTCGAGCTGACACTGAGCGCCTCCATGCAGCAGGCGGCAGCCACCGCGCTCGGTGACCGCAAGGGTGCCGTTGTGGCACTGGACGCCAAGACCGGCGCGATCCTCGCCCTCTACTCCTCCCCGACCTTCGACCCGAACACGCTGGCTTCCAGCGACGGGGGCTCGGTGAGCGATGCCTACGCGGCGCTGGAAGCCGACCCGAGGAAACCGATGCTCAACCGCGCGATCTCGGAACGCTACGCGCCCGGCTCGACGTTCAAGGTCATCACGTCCATCGCCCTGATCGAGAATGGCATTGCCAATCCGGACACTCACATGGCCTCGCCCGTAACAACAACCCTTCCGGGCACGGTCACACAGGTTTCCAACATCGAATCCTCGACCTGTGGCGACGGCAACCCGACCCTGACCGAGGCATTCGCACGCTCGTGCAACACAACGTTCGTGCTGGCCTCCCAGCAGCTGACGAACCAGCAACTCACGGACGTCACAAACCGCTTCGGTTTCGATCATGAACAGCAAATCCCGCTGACGGTCATTCCCTCCGTGTTCCCCTCCGACGCGGACCGCGCACAGCTCGCCATGAGTGCAATCGGCCAGTACACGGTCCAGACCACTCCCATGCAGATGGCCCAGGTCGCGCAGACGATCGCCAACGGCGGCCAGATGATGGCGCCCTACCTGATCAAGCAGATCGTCGACGCTGACAACCAGACCATGCGTAAGACCAAACCGACGGACGCCGGTCGGCCGATCTCCGCCGACACAGCCTCGAAGCTCACCAGCATGATGCAGGCCGTCGTCTCCCAGCCGTACGGCTCCGGTACCCCGATGGCCATCCCCAACGTGTCGGTGGCAGCCAAGACCGGAACCGCCGAGACCGGCGAGGGCGACCGCGCGAACGCGTGGGCCATGGGCTTCGCCCCCGCAGACAACCCCCAGATCGCCTTTGCCGTCATCGTCGAAGGTGACGACAATGTTCCCGCGCCGCACGGCGGAGACGTGGCCGGCCCGGTCGCCCGGGCCGTCCTGGAAGCGGGGCTCCAGTGAGTGTCCCGCGCATGACATCCGGTGCCGGCCGCGTCCTCGGAGGCCGCTACACACTGCTCACCCCCATCGCACAGGGTGGAATGGGTGAAGTGTGGAAGGCCCGCGACCGCGTCAGCGGCCACATTGTCGCCGCAAAGGTTCTACGTCCCGAGCTGACAGGCGAGGAACTCTCGCTGTCGCGCCTGCGCCTCGAGGCCCGCAACTCGATGTCGATCTCGCACCCGAACATTGCGAACACCCAGGATTCGGGTGAAGAAGACGGCATCGGCTGGATCATCATGGAACTCGTCGACGGCTACCCGCTGACGGACTATCTGCGCGGTGGCACACGCATTGAGCCCGAATACCTCATGCCGATCCTCGTGCAGGTCGCGATGGCGCTCGGTGCCGCCGCACGCGCAGGCGTCGTGCACCGCGACATCAAGCCGGCGAACATCCTCGTTCGCCCGGACGGCATGGTGAAACTGACCGACTTCGGCATCTCCCGCGCGAGGGACCAGGTCAATCTGACCGCCGCGGGCATGGTCATGGGTACCGCCCAATACCTGCCGCCCGAACAGGCGATGGGCGAGACCGCCACGCCCATCGGTGACCTCTACGCCCTCGGCGTCATCGCTTACGAGGCCGCCGCTGGCCGGCGCCCCCTTCACGGGCGAAACCCAGGTCGACATCGCGTTCTCGCACGTCAACGACCCGGTGCCTCCACTGCCGGACTTCGTCCCCGAGCCCCTCGCCGACGTCATTTTGCACCTGCTGGAAAAGGACCCCGCGAAGCGCCCCGAATCCGGTGCCGCCGCCGTCCGCGAGATCGCCGGTGCCGCCAAGGCCATGGGCATATCCGTGACACCTCGCCCACTGCCGCTGCCCAAGGCCGCGCAGCTCGCCCCCGAGACGCGCACGCCCGTCCAGCCCTCCGTCCCGATCCTCGCACCCGTGCGTCACCTAACTCGCCGCACGCTCCCCGACGAGATGCTCCAGCCCCCGTCGGGCCTCGTACCCCACGTGAGCGCCGCGACCGGTCGCCACGCCGTCGTTCCCCGCATCATCGACGAGGCGACGACCGTCGCGCCCTCATCCTCGATGATCCCGATCACAGGACGCCACACCATGCTCCCACGCATCATCGACGAACCCGCACCGCCACCGTCCACCAACCCCCTGTCTCCACCCACGCGGGTGCGTCGCATCATCCCCGATACGACCGGCGAACAGACACTGGTGTCCGGTTCCGTGCGTTCCCTGACATCTACGGGACGCCACACGGTCGCTCCCTCGAACCCACAGGGTCCGATCTCGACCTCGATCCCCACGCGCGTCGTCTCCAAGCCCGCGGCGGTTCCAGAATCACTCACCCCGCACTGCGAAGACCCCCACCACCAAGACCCCCACCGCGAAGGCCGCGGTGCCAACTGCGACCCCCACTCCGGCCACGCTTGTTGACCCGTCGCAGGCGGCTACACCGACGAAGCCCGTGGCGCGTCACACGGCCGCCGAACGTCCGGCAATGCCCGCGCGCCCCACGGCCACCGAGCGCCCGGCAACACCCACGGCCCCCAAGCCGTCCCAACGTCCGGCGACGCCCGCGCGCCCCACGGCCACCGAGCGCCCGGCAACACCCACGGCCCCTAAGCCGTCCCAACGTCCGGCGACGCCCTGCGCGCCCCACGGCCACCGAGCGCCCGGCAACACCCACGGCCCCTAAGCCGTCCCAACGTCCGGCGACGCCCGCGCGCCCCGCTGCCGCCGAGCGCCCGGCAACACCCACGCGCGCCGAGGCACCGGCTCCCAAGAAGGCAACCACGGCCTCGGCGACCCCGCGCAAGGAGCCAACCCCCACGCCCACACAGGCACCCGCTACGCCCGTTGCGCCCACAGAAGCCGAGCGGCGCGCCGCCCTCAACGAGCGCCTGCGCCAGCGGGCACAAGACCGCCAAGCCGAGGACGCCGCCGAAGCACACCGTCGCGCCCAGGTCGCTCGCGAAGAAGAGGCCCGCCAGCGTGAGCTACGCGAAGCCCGCGAAGAGCGCCAACGCCGTGAGGCCCGTCAACGGCGCGAAGCCGAGCAGGCTCAGCGCAAGTCCGAGCGCGCCTCCTCCGCGCCCGACCCGCAGCCGTCCCGCGACGTCAAGGACGAGCGCGCAAAGTCCGCCAAGGCCTCGTCGAAGACCACGACGACCACCAGCTCCACGCCGCGCGTCTTCGGGACCGTTCCCCAACCCCGCGGCAAGGACAAGAAAAACAAGAATGCGTCCACGCGTCCACGTCGCTCCGTGTACGAGTCCAAGCCCAAGAAGGACTCGGGCGGACCGCACTGGCACAAACTTGACGCCCGAACCACCGAGCACAAGCGCCCGGCAGCGAAGACCGCCTACTCGCGTAGTGTCGTTGCCCCGCCGGTCCCTGCATCTAAGAAATTAATCCGCATTGCGGTCATCGCACTCATCGTGATCGCGCTGACCGTACTTGCAGCCTTTACGATCAAATCCATGCTGAGCTCCCTCATCCCAAGCAACGCGGGGGCAACCATCACCGAGGAGGTTAGGACATGGCACAGCCCATGGCCCACCGTCTAGCTGGCCGATATGAGGTCCGCTCGCTCATCGGGCGAGGCGGAATGGCCGAAGTTCACCTGGGCTTCGACACTCGTCTGTCGCGCGTCGTCGCCATCAAGATGCTACGACGCGACCTGGCGTTGGACTCGATCTTCCAGGCGCGGTTCCGCCGCGAGGCTCAGTCGGCAGCGTCGCTGAATCACCCAAACATCGTCGCCGTTTACGACACCGGCGAAGAAATCGTCTCGGACGCGACCAACCGGTCCATCGCGATCCCCTACATCGTCATGGAGTACGTCGAGGGGCATACCGTCAAGGAGCTGATCGCCGACGGCACAGCCGTCCCGATCAACGAAGCCATCGAGATCGTGTCGGGCGTCCTGTCCGCCCTGCAGTACTCGCACGACAACCACCTGGTGCATCGCGACATCAAGCCGGGCAATATCATGTTGACGTCGGACGGCAAGGTCAAGGTCATGGACTTCGGCATCGCCCGTGCCCCTGACCGACTCGCGAGGCCACCATGACGCAGACGAACGCCGTCGTCGGCACCGCGCAGTACCTCTCCCCCGAGCAGGCGCGCGGCGAGACCGTGGACGAGCGCTCCGACCTGTACTCGACGGGCGTCGTGCTCTTCGAGCTGCTGACGGGCCGCCCGCCCTTCAAGGGCGACTCGGCCGTCGCCGTCGCCTACCAGCACGTCGAGCAGATCCCGCCCACCCCCTCGTCGATCCTGTCCGACATCCCGGATTCCCTGGACCGAGTAGTCCTCAAGGCGCTCGCGAAGAACCGCGACGACCGCTACTCGAGCGCCACCGCGATGCTCTCGGACCTGCAGCGCGTTGCGCGCGGTATGGACGTGGGCGCCCCGCCTGCCGACTCGTGGGCGACCGAGGTACTGCCCGCAGCCGGTCTCGTCGGCGCGCGCCGCAGCACCGACGACCACCTCCACGGTGAGCACGTCCGCGGCAGGGACCCCCCCGACATCGACGTCAACGTCGCTGTCCGCCATCTCCTCCGACGACGATGGGACGAGTAATGCTGCCGCTGCCCGCAAGCGCCGCACCGCGATCATCGCGACCCTCGTCGCCATCGCGCTGCTCCTCATCGGCGGCAGCGTCTGGGCGCTGAGCCGCAGCGCCGCTGAGCCGGAGACCGTCGCCGTCCCCAACGTCGTTGGGCTGTCTCAAGCAGACGCAAAGTCCCAGATCGAAGCCGCCGGCCTGACGTGGGAACTCAACCCCGACAAGTCGCCTCCGATACCGTCGACAAGGACTCGGTCGCCTCAACCGACCCTGCAGGCGGCACCCAGGCCGAGAAGGGCGCCACCGTGCGCGTCACTATCTCGTCCGGCCCCGACTCGGTCACCCTGCCCGACAACCTGGTCGGTATGAGTCCCGACGACGCCCGTAAGGCCGTCGAGGCGCTGGGCCTGAAGTGGGATGTCAACTCCAGTAAAGTCGCTTCCGACACCGTGCCCGAGGGCAAGGTCGCGCAGACCAACCCCTCCCCCGGCTCGAAGGTCAAGGCCGGTCAGACAATCACCGCCTACCTGTCCTCCGGTTCCGACCAGGTTGAGGTCCCCGACCTGTCGGGTATGAGCCAGGACCAGGCGCGCAGCGCCCTCAAGGCAGTCGGCCTGGAGCTCGGCAACGTGTCGACCGTCGACTCCGACAAGGAGAAGGACCGTATCGTCGAGCAGGATCCCGATAGCGGCTCCAAGGTCAAGAAGGGCACCAGCATCGCCGTGTCCGTGTCCAGTGGCAAGGCCGCACAGGTGGAGATCCCCCTCCGTCGTCGGCATCGGCCGCGAGGACGCTGAGGCGCAGCTCAAGGCCCTGGGCCTGACCGTGACCGTCGAGGAAGTCACCGGTACCCAGCCCGCCGGTCAGGTCACCGCCGTTGAACCCGGCGTGGGTTCGAAGGTGGACAAGAACTCGACTGTGAAGCTCAAGGTCTCGAAGGGTTCCATTTTCCCGACGCCCAGCCCGTCGCCCTCTACCAAGAAGTAGTCCGACTCACCCAACGATCAGGGCCCGCACCGACAGGATTCCTCCTGGGGTACGGGCCCTGTCGTATGCGATGCTGGCCTTGCGTGCGGGGTGCGGACCCGTCGTGTGCGGGGTGGGTTCCGCTCCGCGTGCATGCGCCCCTGTCACGGCTCCCAGGGCGGGTACGAGGCCGTAGCGTGGTTCCCGCGTCGGTACGGGCCGCATGCAATGGTCAGGGCGGGTACGAAGCCGTGGCATAGTTCCCGCGTCGGTACGGGCCGCATGCAATGGTCAGGGCGGGTACGAGGCCGTGGCGGGATCGCGCAGCGTGCGCGGACTGTCTTGAGCTTCGGTGCGTCATTCGGGCGGCTTGCGAGGACTGTTCTGGCCTTCAGTGCGAATACGAGGCCGTGACAGCTATGCGGGTTCCACGCGGCGCCTGCGCGTCCTCGCGATTCTCCACGCACACGGGACGCCTAATTGGGAGCCTTAGCCTGCTCACCGGCGGTTGAACCCCCTGATGCGCACGTTAACCCGCTGGGTCGAGCGTGGGCGGGGTCGCCCACGCTCGACCCAGAAGGCTCACGCTCGACCCAGAAGGCCCAGTCTCCGTCTAGCGGGTTCACACTCCACTCAGAGATCACGAGTTGCCACGATCCCGGCCACGGCCTCGTCGGCGGATGCACAGGACGACGACGTTTCCGCGCCGGGCACACCCCTACGTGGATAGGTTGCGCCTACGTGGATAGGTTATGCGTTCGCGGATAGGTTATTAGCCTATCCGCATGCTCGTAACCTATCCATGACGTCATTTCCTATCCGCATGCGGCCACCCACAAGCAAGCACACCGACGGCGTGCCTTCAATACCACCGACGTCGCGGCTGTACTCACTGAACGTGTCCAGCCAGTGGGCTGGCGACGCGCCCCCTACAGCTTGAAGCGCTCCGCGACGACGGGCTTCAAGGACACGGCCCGCTCCCGCGCGTCAGTGTCGCCGCAGGCGGCCAGCCAGTTGGCGAACATGAGGTGCCCGGACTGTGTCATGACGGACTCGGGGTGGAACTGGACGCCTTCGAGGGGCAGGGAGCGGTGGCGCACGCCCATGATGATGCCGGATTCGGTGCTCGCGGAGACCTCGAGTTCGTCGGGCATGGTCGCGGGGTCGATCGTGAGGGAGTGATAGCGGGTGACAGTCAGCGGCGAGGGGACGCCTTCGAACACGCCGCGCCCGTCGTGGGTGATGACGGAGGTCTTGCCGTGCATGAGTTCGGGTGCGTGCCCCACGGTCGCGCCGAACAGCTCGCCCAGGGCCTGATGGCCCAGGCACACGCCCAGCATCGGGATCTCCCGCTCGGCGCAGTCGGCAATAGTCTGCAGGGACGCGCCGGCGCTCTTGGGGTCGCCGGGTCCGGGGGAAATGAGGACGCCGTCGTAGCCGGCTTCGAACCACGCGGGATCCACGACGTCGTTACGCACGACGTCCACAACAGCGCCCAGGTGGCGCAGGTAGCCCACAATCGTGAAGACGAACGAGTCGTAGTTGTCGACGCAGAGGATTCGTGCCATCGCCGGTCCTTTCATGTACGAGGCCGTGGCCCCTTTCTCCGGCCTCCATCGTAGGGCGCTCCCACAGTGGGCGCGCGACCGCTGTCCGACAAACGGGCGGTGCGGTGCGGAAAGCGGAGGCGTGGAAAGCGGCGACGCATTCACGAATGAGAGGTGGGAGACCGACCCCGCACCCGTGGGCACAGCCGAGCAGAAATTCCCACATCCACGGTTCGCGACCCCGCTCAACGCCCGCGGATACGGCCGCGAGGCCGGGGTGTCCCCGGCCTCGTCCCATCCACAAGCGGGTGGCTCAGGCGCCGCCGACGGAGGACTGTCCCAGTTCCAGGTAGGACTGGACCCAGGGGTAGACCCAGGTGAAGAGGGCGGCGATGGCCGCGGCGATGAGGGCCAGGGATTCGATGACCTTGAACCAGGTGGGGCCGGGCAGGTGGCGGAAGATCCATGCGTACTGTGGGGTCCTTTTAGTTCGTGGGTTCGTCGACGAGTTCGGCGGGGACGCCCGTGTCCTGGGGGTCCAGGATTCGAACTTGAGGTGAACGATGTAGCGCTGCCAGTTGCCGTATTCGGGGTGGCAAGTAGTCATGGTCATCCAACGCTCGGTGGGGGTTTTGGACCAGGAGAGGTCGTCAATGACGGGGGCGACGACGCGCATCTGCGTGGGGTCGGTGGCGTCGATGATCTCGGAGGAGACCATAGAGTAGACGAGGTAGCGGTCGTCGACTTCTACGACGACCTTGTCACCCTGGGTGAGGCGGTCGATCCAGCGGAAGTTGTTGCCGTAGGTGCGGCGGTGGCTTACGACGGAGAAGTTGCCGACGCCGCCGGGTTGGGTGGTCATGTCGTAGTGGCCGGCCCAGCCCTGGTCGAGGACGTAGGAGGTGGTGCCTTCGGCCAGCGGGATCTTCATCCAGTCCCAGGTGGGTACGTGGACGAGGCCGTAGACCTCGCCGGATGCAACCTCGCGCGTGAACTCGGGTGGTGCGTCCGTTCGGGTCTCGCCTTGGGTGCGCTTGGAGGGCTGGTGTTCTTCTTCGTACGAGGCAATGGTCTGGGTGACCTGGCCGGCGACCTGGTAGGTTGTCCAGTAGAGCTGCCACACGGAAAACAGGCCGATGACGAACGCGAAGGTGATGAGCAGCTCGCCGATGACGCCGACGATGTTCCAGAAGATGTTGGAGCTCTTTCTCTTTGTCGGAACGGCTCGAGCGATGTGTTCACCCATTCGTTTCCTCCACGGTTGCATAGTTGACGGTGAGCGAGGTTGTTGCAGGCGCGAAGCTCAGGGAGTCTTTGGTCTGCATGTCCCACCCGAGGCCGTACTTTGACACATAAGCCTGATAATTCACCATACGTGGGTTTGCAGTAACCGTCGCGCGCAGGGTGTCAGGATCACCGATTGCTTGAATCACAAAGGGAGGGGAAAAGCTGGTTCTGTCGACCAGGATGACGTTTCCGATGCATCGGATGACGGTTCGGTTGGTGATGCGTACGCCTTGGACTGTCATGGCTTCAGCGCCGCCAGCCCACAGGGCGTTCATGGTGTCTTCGATGTCCTGCTGGTGGATGACGAGGTCGTTGGGGGTTGCGCTGGCGGGGATGCGTCCGGGGGCGCGTCGTTGAGGGTGATTTGGACGCCGGGACCGGAGACGGGGCGCGTGGATTTGGCGGTGAAGGCGTCTTCGTCGGGGTGGGCGCGCCGGGTTGGGAGGTGGAGAAGTTTTGTATCTGCGCGTCAAGGGCACCGACCTCGGCGTCGAGGGCGGCGACCTGGGCTTGTCGGGTGTGCACGAGGGTTGTGAGGTCCGAGGTCCCGGCGGGGTTTTTGCGTTCGTTGAGGGAGGAGATGGAGAAGAGCAGGCCGGAGGCGATGGTGACGGCGAGGATGGCGGCCGTGTGGCGGACCTTGCGTGGCTGCATCATTCTCTCTTTCTGTGGCGCTGCGTTTGGGCACTTCCTATGTCCGAGACTACGCTAGAGTATCGACTAATTCATCACCGCCGGGCGGTTTGTCTTCCCGCGCGGGCCAGTAGAAAGGACCCGACGTGGCCGAATCGAAAAAGCGCAAGAAGAATGGGCATGAGGTCGAGGACGATACCGAGATCAAGAATTGGACGGATGGTATTCCGCTCAGCCCGGTCTGGTGGGCTCCGACGTTCGTGACGCTCATGATTGTGGGTCTGCTGTGGGTTGTCGTGTTCTACATTTCCCAGGGCGTGTACCCGATTCCGAAGATCGGTCAGTGGAATATTGCGGTGGGCTTGGGCACGATGATGGTGGGTTTCCTGATGACGTTGCGTTGGCGCTGAGCGCGCGTCGTTTCGCGTGAAACGTGAGTGTGGGGCGTTCCGGTTGTTGCCGGGACGCCCCACTTCGCGTATGGACGAGACCGTGGCTGGCCGGGTGATTATGCTCGGCTGAGCTGGACGCGCGCGCCGGCGTCGTACATGCCCCGGAGGGAGCGTCCGGCGAGGCCATCTTCGAGGCGCGCGGGGTGGGCACTGGCGAAGGATATGACGGTCGTGGCACCGGCGTGAAGGAGCGCGGGGGACGCGGGCGTGGAGGGTCCTAGGACGACGGTGTGGGCGTTCGAAGCGAGGGTGAGGAGGCGCGGCATGGTCTTGTTGACGAAGGCGGAGCCGGAGATGAAGACGTAGTCCATGTCGGGGAGCAGGTATTCGCAGGCGGAATCGGGGTAGTCGCCCTCGAAAAGGTTGCGTTCGAGGATGTTGAGTTCGGCGGCGTCGGGCATGGCTGCGGCCGCGAAGGGGAAGTGTCCGATGATGGCGACGCGCTTGCCAGCGACGAGGGGCGCGTAGGGGTGGAAGGTGCGCGCCCAGTTGTTTTCTTCGCAGGGGGTGAATCCGCGGGCGAGGGCGACCTCGGGGTGGGAGTGGTAGGCGTTGATGGCGGCCATGCCGATGCCTGCGTCCTCGAAGTTCCAGGATTTGGCCAGGGCGGCGACGTTGCGCAGGGGGCGACCGATCAGCTCGGAGGGGTCGTCCGCTATACGAGGCCGTGATTGGACGTTCGTGCCGAAGGTATGCCGACGCCGTCGTCGCTGGAGGCGACGCGGCGCCACCTGCCGTCGGTGTGGATTTGGGTGACGGTGATGTCGGAGGGGATCTCGTCGATGAGCTGGTCGTACAGGTCCCAGGGGCTGGTCATGGTGTCTCCTGTGGGCGCATGAGGGAGGGTCCGGCACTGTGCCGGACCCTCCCTATGTTAGGTCATCCTCAGAAGACTTGCCGAGGCCCTGCAGAGGCGACGGCACCCCGATCACGCGCCATAGACCTCGACAAGGAGGCGGAACACGAGAGCGTTGAGCGCGACGATACCCGCGATCATACCGAGAGCCACCAGAAGCTGTCGACGATTCTGCGCCGCCTCCGTGATGCCCGGGCGCGGGCGAGCCAGGCGTGCGAGCACCCACGTAGCGGCCACGCTTACGACCGCGCCCCCGATGCGCCTGCCACGAGATGCCACTGGCCAAGAAACCGTACACCAGGTTGATGCCCAGCAGCGTCAGGATCGGCGTCGTATCGGCACCCCCCAATCGCTGCAGGACGAACACAGCGCCGAAGAGGCCAAACACAGCGCCCGACGCCCCCACCGTGCCCACGAGGATTTCCGACGGCTGAATGAGGCACCAGGCGAGGATGAAGGCGGATCCACCCAGCGCACTCACCAGGTAGACGGTGAGGAAACGCCACCAGCCCAGGACGGGTTCGATCGCGCGACCCACCCAGTACAGGGAGAGCATGTTGAACAGGATGTGCAGCAGCCCGCCGTGCAGGAACGCGCCCGTCAGGATCGTCCACGGGCGCGACATGAGGAAGAGCGGAACCAACGCGAGAGACGACTTGAGGGAGGGGAACACCCAGGTCGCCAGGTACATGAGGATGCAGATCGCCATCATCGCGTAGGTGACGACCGGGGCACCCATCTGCGCCGCGCGCGACGCCTGGCGCACCCATCCGCGCTTCGAGGATGTGCAGTCCACGCAGATCGAGCGCACCTCGGTCGGAATTAAGCAGTCCACGCACATTGGCCGGTTGCAGCGCTTGCAGTAGTCGACGCTGCGCACGCCCGGGTGGCGCGGACAGTCGGGGGCGGCCCGCGGGTCGGACCGCTGACCGTAGCTCGGCAGGCTCATAGCGTCCCTTTCATTCGTGGGTAGGGACGAGGCCGGGGTCCCTCATCCCGCCAACTGCGCTGAGCAGCGGGGGCGGCCCCGGCCTCGTCACTGACAAGAGAAAAGGTCAGTCGACGATCTCGATCGAGTTGATGACCTGCTCCGTCACGGGGCGGTCGTTCGCGCCCGTGGGGGTGGTGGCGATGGCGTCGACGACGCGCTTGAGGCCCTCGTCGACGACCTTGCCAAAAGATCGTGTGGTTGCCGAGCAGCCACGGGGGTGGGGAGCCACGGTGATGAAGAACTGGGAGCCGTTGGTGCTGCGGTTCATGCGCTTGCTTTTGCTGCTGGCCATGGCAAGCAGGTAGGCCTCGTTGAAGTTCAGCTCGGGGTGAATCTCGTCGTTGAACTGGTAGCCGGGGCCGCCGGTGCCGGTGCCGAGGGGGTCGCCACCCTGGATCATGAAGCCGGGGATCACGCGGTGGAAGATGGTGCCGTCGTAGAGGGGACGGGACGTCTTCTGACCGGTCTTGGGGTCGACCCATTCGCGCTCGCCCTTGGCCAGCGTCACGAAGTTGGTGACGGTGTTGGGAGCGTGGTTCGGGAACAGCTCGACGGTGATGTCTCCGGCGGTGGTGTGCAGAATAGCTTTCATGTTGACAATGGTGTCATCTTTTCCTGTGTGTTTCCTGACGGTCGTTCAGCTCACGCCGACTAGTGGGCTGCACATCACAGGCGGATGTAGCACAATAGGACGTGAGTGGCGCATGTGCGCCCCCGTTAATATGGACAGGATCGGAGACAACATGGCTACCTCGCCGACTTTCGATGCAGATAAGCTGCGCGCTACCTCTGAGCAGCTTCGCGACGCTGCCGCCGTTTACGCCGGGAAGGTTGCCGTTCGGGCTGCCGATCTGGCGAACCAGGGCGTCGATTGGGCCGCTCCCTCGTGCCCAGGCTGCACCGACAAGCGCGATCGAGCACGCAGCTCCCGCGATTGAGAACGCTGCAGCACGCGCGCAGGCCGTCGCTGCGCACGCCTACCCCGCGATTGAGAACGCCCGCGAGCACCTGGTGGAGGACTACCTGCCGCGCGCGTCCCTCGCCGTGAACCAGGCGGGTGCCGCCCTGTCGGCACGCGGTTCGCTGTCTGACCGCGCACGCCGCGCCTCCGAGGTGTCGGCCGCCGCCCTGACGACGCCCACCCGCAAGCGCCGCAAGTGCCGTTTCCTGCGCGCTGTTGGCCTGACCGCCCTGGTCGGCGCGACCGCCGGTGCGGGCTACATCCTCTGGAAGCGTTCGCAGCCGATCGAGGATCCGTGGGCCGAGGAGTACTGGGCGGATCTGGACACGGATTCCTTCGTGCCGGAGACGGACGCCGAGAAGGCTACTCCGAGCGCTGATGCTCTGAGGTTCTTGCAGTGTTTAGCCGCGACGCGTTGCGTCGCGGCCCCATGTGTTCGGTGCGCGTTAGCCGTCGCTGACCCGGGCGTCGCTGACCCGGGCGTCGCTGTGCGTGCCCTCCGATACGTTTCATCGCGAAGAGAAGTATCTAATTATCGCGATAATGCCACCGATGATCACCATCAGAAGGCCCCAGGGGGCCACCCAGAAGAGGAATAGGACGGGCAGCCATCCCAGCGCATCGCCACTGTCACCGTGGTCACCGGGAATCATCCCGACGAAGATCGCCGATAACACGGGAGACAACATAATGACAAACCCGATCACTACAAAGAACGTGGCGAATCCAAACGCGGCGCTACGAGGTTTCTTCGACTGACATGTCATCCCCTGATGAAAGCTCTGGTCGTTCTGGGGATATCCCTGATAGACCGGACCCGGCTGCTGAGAGTCCACCTCTTGCTTCGCATGTGCCGAGAAAGGATTCACGGGCTGATTCGGGATGCTCATGTTTCTTACTATCCTTTCGTTTTCGCGGTATCGGCAGCGCTCAATACGACGAGATGCTTATCCGCACCCACACGTCGATCAGGACATAGGCAACGCCGACAATGACCCACGGGGCCGCGTTCAGGATGATCCCTCGTCGGCACCACGACCGCTGACGCGGCGTCACACTCGACCCAATGCCGATGAATCCCGCGAGAAAACCCACGAGGTTCACGATTCCCAGGAAGCTTCCACCGAAAATGAAGGGGACGATGAAGGAAAGCCCGGCGTACTCGGAGTGTTCACCGTTGACAGAAGCCGCGTAGAGTACGAATCCGCAGGCAAGCAAGAGGATGATCATGATCCATCCCGCGACTCCGCACCAGAGCGCAACCTTGTCGCTTCCCCGCAGTTTCTCCTGCTGGGAAAACCTGGGCTGCTGATACCCCGGATATCCGGAATAGGGACGATTGCGTGGTGCGCTCATTGTCTCTCCTTCGCGTGACGGTCTACTGCAATGTGCCCGCGTTCGGCTGAGGATACTATCCCTGCCCCTGGTACTGCGCGCTCGCTACGCCGAATGAAAGGAGTTGATCGCTCCTGTGATGAAAAGCGGGCTGACGTTCAGGATGAGTCCCAGCCACGCGAGCCTCCAGTTCCCAGACCTGTCGAGCAGACGAATCAACCCTGTGATCCCACCAATCAGATTCAGGGGAACAACCAGCATCCAGGCAATGACCAAGTAGAGAGAGATGATCAACTCCCCCACTCACAGAGTCCTGCGTCCAATCCGCGTTGGAGGACAGCCATGTGGCCAGGAGAGCCAGAACACGACGACCCACCCTGCGATTCCACAGGAGATGCTGACCCGGTCGACCCGCGGAGGGAAACTTACCTGGGGCTGGGCGACATAGGTCTGAGGGTATCCCAGGTAGGGTCCGCCACCCTGGTAGAACCCGCCATTCTGGTAGGGGACGCCACCCTGGTAAAACCCGCCATTCTGGTAGGGGACACCGCCCCGGTAGAACCCATCACCCGGATAGAGTCCGCCACTCTGGTAGGGCATACTCCCCTGATACGGCACACTATCTCCGTAGCTGTCCGGCTGAGGATTGTTGATCGGCACAGTCATTCACTGCTCCTTGCCCTTATATCTAGTGCGTGCTGCCGTTCATCACCCAGATGATAAAACAGATTGCGAAATAGATATATGGACTCACGTTGAGGACGATCCCCAGCCAATTCAACCGCCACTTCCTCGACCGATCCGAGAGCCTCATGATCCCGATGATCAGGCCAGTCATGTTGAGGGGAACCATGACCGAAAGTGTCATCTGCGGAATAAAGCCGACGAAACGTAAGACTGAGTGATGGGTCTTCCCAAATTCCGTGCTGGTCAGCAGCCAAAGCCCCAGATAGGTTGTCAGGTGCAGCGCCCACACCGCCGCCCCGCAAGCAATGGACACCCAGTTGACCCGCGGGGGCATCTGCACCTGGGGGCCGACCGGGTAGGACTGCGGATACCCCTGGTAGGGACCAGCAGCCTGGTACGGGTTGGCTCCCTGCGGCGCAGCCTGCCCGGGCGCGTAGGGAGCCGCGGGCATCCCGCCCTGATATCCTCCGCTCGGATAGGTGTTTGAGTTCCGGGCACGAGAATCCGACATTGTCACAATCGCTCCTTCATGAGGTGATCATCGCGGAAATTCCAGCGCAGCCGCACGCCCTCGCGAGTACGCCGACGGTGGGCATGCACCCACAAACATTGTTGGACGCATGGGCTGAGCCTCGCCTCAGCGACCTACGCGAAAAGCATCAGCGCGAACATCAAGACACCGAACATAACGTAGGGGCTTGCGTTGAGAAGGATTCCCAGCCAGTTGAGCTTTCGAACCTTCGGCGCCCCCGTAGCCCCCACGATTCCGATAATGCCACCGGCGAGATTCACCGGGCCAATAAAAATCATGGCGAAGAGCGGAAAGAAGCCGATTATTTCTTTGCCACTCGGGTCAGGATCGGACGCGCTAGCTCGCAGGGCCATCCACATGGCCAGCACCGTCAGGCCGATGAGGGTCCACCCGACAACACCTAAGATGATCGATACCCAGTTCACCTTCCGCGTCACAGGCCCTTGAGGCACGGGCGCATAGCCCGGCGTAAATCCTTGCGGCGCAGTCGAATACCCCTTGGGCACGCCCTGATAGACGGGCTGTCCGGGCGCGTAGGGAACCGCGGGCTGTCCGGGCACGTAGGGAGCCGCGGGCTGTCCCACGAGCTGCTGAGGATAAGGCGTGCTCATCAGGTTCCTCCTCTGTTGCACTGACATGCGGTGACAATCCGTCTCTCGACTGGTGTGCCACAAATGCGCAGCACAGACAACGATGCTGTGAAGAGCCCCCACATCCCCTTTCCGAAAATTCTTTCAAGAATTGAGATTATCGAAGAGGGAGGACCCGCGCAAGATGCACTCACCCAAGGAGAGCGCGCAGCACCTGGGCAACCCCGGCCTCGTTATTGGAAGGCGCGATGAGCGCGCGGCCTCGATGACGTCCTGCGAGGCGTTCGCCATCGCGAAAGACAGGTCGCCCTCGCTCATCATCGACATGTCGTTGCCGGCGTCGCCGAAGACCGCGGTCTGGGAGCGATCCACGCCGAGGAAAAGCTGTAGGTCGCGCACGGCGCTACCCTTGTCGACACCACGAATCTGCAGGTCGGCCCAGTTCGCACCGGAGATCGCGTACTGGTGGGTGTCGGCGAAGTGCGCCAGCGTCGCCTCCGCGAGCACGCCGACCGGGCCGATGGCGTAGACCGCCAGCTTGACGATCGCGTCGTCGATCTGCCCCGCCTCGATGGCGTCGATGACGGCCTCCTGGTCCTCGACGCACTGGGTGCGGTGGTAGTAGGGGGCGACACCCTCGACGAAGAGGTCGTCGGTGCGCTCGACGTAGGCGAAGTGCTTGCCGCACATGACCAGACCGCCGTCGATCCCGTCCGGGCCCGACGTGGCCTCGCGGACCAGGCGGATGACCTCGCGCACGGTGGGGGCGTCGACGGGGCTGGAGGAGACCTCGACGCCGTCGCGCATGACGATGCCGCCGTTCTCACCGATGACCGTCATGCCGGGGCGACCGGGGAACATGTCGATGAGGGTCCACACCTGGCGCCCTGACGCGGGCGCGAAGGTGACGCCGCGCTCGTCCATCAGATCGAGGAGCTCATCCATGCCGGGCGGGAAGTTCTTGTCGTCATCGAGGAGGGTGCCGTCCATGTCGATGGCGGCCAGGCGCAGGTCAGCGCCCACGTAGCGCGCGGGGTCGGTGGGGATCGTCATGTCTCCATTGTGCCTGACCGCAGGACCGGTGCTCACGACCTGCGACGAGGCCGGGGTAACCTCACGCTGCTGAGCGCGGACTTCGCTTCGTTGTCGCGGGGACTACCCCTCCCGTACACCGATTCTGTCTCCGTCATATGAAGAGAAGATTCAGACTATGCAACCAGTACATGACCCCACCCATCAACGTAGCGACGACGAGCAAGGGCAGAAGCCATAGGCGGACGGTTATACCGTGTATCCGCCATTCGTCTACTATCCACATGACGCCCTCAGTGATCGCGACACACAACGTCAGAGCCACCAGCGGTGGGGCCGTAAATAGAACGAAGACCAAGTACAGCCCGTATAGCCAGTATGTTCCGTCACCGTTGTCAGTGTGATCCCCTGGCTGCAAGTCGAGCAAGAATTTCAGGATGGTCGGGCTCACGATGACCAGGGTTGTGATGAGCGCAAAGATGAGCCAGATCTTGGGGATTCGCGGCTTTCTCCGAACGTGGTGGGCAGGCACGGGAGCGCAACCCAGGCCGCGCTCGACCACACAAGCGTGAAGGAAGGCGGCTGCTTCATTCCCGTCGCCGTCATCTGTTCGGGTATCGTGCCGGGCATCGAGCCGATAGCGTTGTTGGTCATCGTCGAACCTCTTCGTTCGCATTGGAGTGATCTCTGCATCAACCGGAACGCTGGCCACTCACATGCCGCGCTCGTGTCCGCGCCCTTCACCGACGAAGGGGAAACACAACAGAATAAGCGCACGCCCTGCGTTGAGGTCGTACGTTCCGATACAGCTCCATGGTATGCCCGACCAAACGCTCGCCGTCGGGGTTTGACACTGCAATTGTGCGGATCGTCGCTCGGGCGGCCACGGCCTCGTCGATAGGGGGACGAGGCCGTGGCCGGTTATTCGACACAAGGACGCAGCGCGCTACTCGCGTCCCTCGCGCACGCTGGCGAGGATGCGGCGGCGCAGGGGCACGGTCGCCTCGGAGGCAGCGACGATGAGCAGGACGCCCACAATCGCCGAGGCGAGCGCAATGAGGACCCCCTTGGCTCCGTCAGCCGCGAGCAGCGGCGACAGGAACAACATGCCGAGCAGCATCGAGCCGACGATCATGACGAACGCGGGGATCGCGACCTCGAGTCGGCGGCTGCGGTCCATGAAGCCGTTCGGGGAGCCCATGTAGGACAGGGCCCGCACCTGGTCGGCGGAGTCGAGGACGCGGATCGACTGGTTGACTGCGGTCGACACGGCACCCAGGGCGAGGGTGATCGCGAAGGTGAGCATCATGCCCCTGTTGATGTCGCCCATGACGATGCGCCCGACCTCGTCCATGCCATCCCCGCTCATCGAAATCGCGCTTGTGGCCGGATACATGATGCCGACGAGGAACCCAACGAGGGCAACCGCCCCGAAGGAGCGCCACACGGCGCGCGGATCGTCGGCCATGCGACGCCCCGCCACCATCATCTGGGGGGTGCGCGCCATGGAGGCCATGAGTCGGCCCATGAGGGCTGATCGACCACACGCCGACCAGGTTGATGATGAGGGAAGATCGCGCCCATGAAGCCCATGAACACGGCCATGCCGATGGCGGTGCCGAGGTTCATCGCGAGGGCACCGACGGTCAGCCACACGACGAGGAGGACCAGGCCAATGATCGGCCCAACCGCGCTGACCCGGTCGGCACGGTCGCGCCGTGCGACGCCCAGGGGCGTGATGGCAACCTTACGCATGGCCAGCCATGAGGACAGGGAAGCCAAGAGGATCATGGCGAGGCCCTCGGCGAGGAGGGCGATGACTCCCACCCACATCTCGCCTACCCCCATCGGGCGGCCCTGGAAGGACAGGGCACCCCACGCGGGCAGCGTGACCGCGTAGAGGATCGAGCCGACGACAACGCCGACGACCGCGAACACGCAGGTCTCGAGGATGCAGGCGAGCTTCGTCGCCCCAGGTGCCAGGCCCGCATGAGCCTCAGGACCGCCAGGGTCGCGCTCGCGCCTGCTCATGCCCAGGCGCGCGGCCGCAGCCCCCATCGAAATGATGGGGACGATGAGCAGGGTCGCCGCGAAGTACGCGAGTATCACGTAGAAGGGTCCCATCCCATCCAGGGTCGAAGGATCGTCGCCCGTGCCGGAGGCCGCAGCCTCGGCCGCCCGCGCCCCGAAAGCCATGACGCCGCCCGTCACTGCGAGCAGGAACGCGTGCGGCAGGGCGAAGGCCGCGACCGTCAGGGCACTCGTCGCCCGGTCGCGCGACCGCAGGAGCGCCCCGGCGGCTGTGCGCACCGCGCTCATCGGGCCACCCCCTGGCCCGCCACGCCAGCCACCGTGGAGGCACCCGGGGTCGTTCCCGACGAGGCCGGGGCCGGGCTGGGCGTGCCACTGCCTCGTCCCTCGAGGAAAACGCAGCCATCACGCACGTGGATCGTGTGCGGCAGGCGCGCGGCGACTGCCGGGTCGTGGGTGACGAGGACGAGGGATGCGCCCGTGGAGGTGCAGGCGCTGGTCAGGAGGGACATGACCTCGCCGCCGGTCGCCTGGTCGAGGGCTCCCGTGGGTTCGTCGGCGAAAATCACCGAGGGGTTGGTGGCGAGCGCACGACCGATGGCGACACGCTGGGCCTGGCCGCCCGAGAGCTGGCCGGGGCGATAGGGGCCGGCACCGTCGAGGCCGAGGTTCGCGAGGATCTCGCGAGCCCGAGCGATAGCCTCCGATTTGGGTGTGCCCGCCAGCATGAGGGGCATCGCGATGTTCTCTTGCGTGGGCAGCTCAGGCAGGAGCTGGCCGTCCTGGAACACGAAGCCGAAGCGGCGCAGACGCAGGGTAGACAAGGCGCGTTCCGACATGGTCGTCATCTCTTCGCCATCCAGGGTGATCGACCCGGAGCTGGGGCGCAGCACGCCCGCCAGGCAATGCAGGAGGGTCGTCTTACCGGAGCCGGAAGGACCCATGATCGCGACCTGTGTGCCCTGCGGGAGCGTCAGATCGACACCCGCCAGCGCGTGGACGGGCGTGTTCCCACGCATGTATGTCTTCGTTAGTGCTCGGGTCACCAGGCCCGCGTTGTTCTCAGTCATGCCTCCACGTTATTCCCGAGGCACATCTCACTTCCATGAGGGCTGCCCTGGTTGCCCCCTGAGAGTCCCCCGACACCTCAACGGAGATGGCGGAAATCTCCCCTCCCACGGCACTATGTCAATCACTTTATCGGCATGTGAATTTTGTTCCCACCTCACGCCACTTGGGCATATGACCGATAGGATCGGTTTTGTCCATTCTGACTGTCAGAACGGCATTACTCCAAGGAGAGCACCATGGGTCTGGAAGATCTGAAGAAGCAGACTGAAGAGAACATCGAGAAGGTCGTCGACGCGACCAAGGAGAAGGCCGAGGAAGCCAAGGACAAGCTCACCGAACTGGCTGGCGAGGCCAAGGACAAGGCCAAAGGCCGCCCACGCTGCCAGGACAAGGCTGAGGAAGCTGGGACAAGGCTGAAGAGGTTGCCGACAAGGCCAAGGACAAGCTCGGCAAGTGATCTGACGAAAGGGGCTGGGCCGCAGGGCCCGGTCCCTTTTGTATACCCTCGAGGGGTCCTCGCGCATACTCGCGGGGACGCGCAGGTACCGCAGTTGCTACGTTTGACGCATGAACCCCGCCCTGGATCCCTCGCCGCTCAGCTGCTGCTACGCGCCTACGCGCGGGCCACGAATATGCACATCGCGGGGCGTTCCTTCGCGACGGACGACCCGACGCTGGCCGCCCTGCTGCGCGCGTTCGGCGCGCACGTGCGCCCGCTGTCGGACGCCGAGGGCACCCCGGCCTCGTCCCCCGGTCGCCTTCGCGCTCGAGGAGGACGCGGCCCCCAGGCCCGGGGCGATCACGGTCCTGGCTCCCGGAGGCACCTTCCGCGCGGTCGTCGCCCCCGACGGGCGCACCATCACGGGCCCCGGCGACGAGGGGCGCATCGAGTGGGCGCGCACCCACATGCCCGTCACCGAGGCGGCGGCACGCGCCCTGGCTCCCCTGGTTGCGGGCCGGAGCCTGGGGCTGTCCTCGTCCTGGAGCCGAAGACGGCGGCCCTGGCCCTCATGCTCGCCGAGGCCGGGGCGGGCGTGAGCGTCTTCGGCTGGGCGTCGGAAACCCGCGAGGACGTCGCGGCCAGGCTGCGCGACGCTGGCATCCCCGTGTTCGCGGACTCGAGCGCATCCCGCGAGCGAGGTGGCAGCTCGCGCGCGATTTCCTGGCTCAGCGCAGCGAATTCCCTGCTGGACGACGGCTCTCACCTGATCCGCCTGGCGCACGATACGGAACGCTGCCCGGGCGTTCTGGACGCGCTGGTCGGCGCGGCGGAGAGACCACTTCGGGGCTGCGCCCCTGCGTTCTTTCGACCTGCGCATTCCGGTTCTGGCCTCGAACGATGCGCGGTCAAAGACCCTGTTTGACAACGCCTACGGGACGGGTCAGTCGTGCTGGACGACGATCCTGGATCTGATCGACCCGCGCGGCGTTGGCGCGCCCGGTGGCGAGGGATGCGCGTCGTCGTCATCGGCTACGGCGACGTGGGCCGCGGCTGCGCCGTTTCGGCGCGGCGCTCGGTGCCCGCGTCACTGTTGTGGAGCTGGATCCCGTGCGCGCCTTGCAAGCATCGATGGATGGGTTTCACGGTTGCCTCGCTGGAGGATGCCGTCCCCGAGCGCGGGCATGCTGATTTCCGCGACGGGCGAGCGGGCGACAATCCCGCTGAGCGCGCTGGAGGCCGCTCCGGACGGCGCAATCGTCACGGTCGCCAGCGGCGTCGATGGGAGGTGTCCATCGACGAGGCCGTGGCCGCCTCCTGGGTCATGGCCGAGTCGGGTGATCCCCACGTGCAGACCCTCACCAGCCCTTCCGGTAAGACGCTGCGCGTCCTCGAGCGCGGGGAGGGTATCAACTACACGGCGGGCGAGGGAAACCCCATCGAGATCATGGACATGAGCTTCGGCGTGCAGCTGGCGTCCCTGCGCGAGCTCCTCACCCGTGGCAGCGAGCTGGCCCCCGGCGTACACGACCTGCCGCGCGAGGCCGACGACGCGGTCGCGGCGGCTGCGCTGCGTGCGCTGTCCCTGTCATAGTCGCAGCTCACGCCCACCTGCGGGCGCGCCCACCCCACTCCTACACTGTTAGTCAGCGTCCCCCACCGAAAGGTCCCCCATGAGCGACGTGGTCGTCTGGTCCGCCGGCATGGTCATCCCAATCACCGCCCCTCGATCCTCGACGGCGCTGTTGCCCGTGCGCGACGGGCGCATCGAGCACGTGGGGCGCGCGGCTGGGTTATCGACTACGCTCAGCAGCGCGGCCTGCCTTTACCGAACGCTACTCGACGGCGTGCTGCTCCCCGGCCTCGTTAATGCGACAGCACCTGCAGTACACGGGCATGGCGTCCGTGAGCGCGGGCAGTACCGCAGTTTCTGACGAGCTGGGCGCGCGCTTCGACGAGGGTCTACGACGCGGGCGGGCCTGGACTGGGAGGCGACGCGGTCGCCAGCGCGGCTGCTCCTGAAAGCGGCACGACCGCCGCCGCGACGTGGTGACGGACGCCGCCGCGGCCTCAGCGCTGCACGACGCTGGGCTGCACGGCGTCGCCCTACTGGAGGTCAGTGGGCTGGTCGAACGAGGAGGAAGGCTCGCGGCGA
>BNJU01001080.1_pt1 | contig 237125 bp, 283 predicted proteins | sample 8539281 | NCBI WGS metagenome assembly BNJU01 (sample SAMD00202456, study PRJDB9452) | human saliva metagenome | isolation source: human saliva | place: Japan
AATAGGCTGGGCACAGCCTATTTTTTTATTTAGTAAAAAGACTATACATACAAGATGCATAGTCTTTTAGTTAGCTTACACTAAGTTTTTACAAATTCTTCTTAACAAGTTCATTTATTTTTCTGCCGTCTGCACGTCCAGCAGTCTTAGGCTTGATAGCAGCCATAATCTTGCCCATATCCTTCATTGATGTAGCACCAACTTCAGCTATAGTTTCGATTACGATCTTCTCAAGTTCTTCTTCGCTTAATTGTTGAGGTAGGTATCCTTCTAAAACTTGTATTTCAGATTTTGTTTCTTCAACCAAATCATCCCTGTTAGCCTTGACGAATTCAGCAAGTGAATCCTTTCTTTGCTTAAGCTGCTTTGATATGATATCGATGATAGCATCATCAGCTAGCTCAACACGGTTATCAACTTCATGCTGTTTAATAGCAGCCCTGATAAGTGTAACAACAGACTTTTTGACTGTATCCTTGTTTTTCATAGAAGACTTTAGGTCTTCCTGCAGTTTTTCTTTAAGGGACATTCCCTTTCACCTCTTTTTAATTAACTATCTTTTAGCGTTTTTTCTTCTAGCAGCTTCTGCTTTTTTCTTACGCTTAACACTAGGCTTGTCATAGTGTTCTCTTTTTCTAACTTCTGACATTATGCCAGACATAGCACACTGTCTCTTGAATCTTCTAAGTGCACTATCTAATGATTCGTTTTCTCTTACTCTAACTTCTGACATCTGTTTCACCTCCCTACAACTAGCGATTTGTTAATCTAATCCGATTAGTTTAACACCATAATATTATAAGATAAATTAGGCTATTTAGCAAGTCTTTTTGAAAAAAATATATAGAAATATATATAAAATTCTAAAAATCTAATCTTACGCAAAAAAATTATTTATGAATTTAAAAAGTGTGGTATAATAAGTAAGTGGATAATACCCATTATTTTTTATACATTGTGGGATAAAAATGCAATATAGGGACTAAAAAAAGTCCATAACCTGTTTCAAATCATAAATAAGTGGTATCTTGAAAATAGGTATTATAGGTAGATTTTTAATATAAGTGATATTATAGATATATATTTAATTATGGTAAGTTAAATGGTAAAAATGGTAAATGGTAAAAGGTAAAAATCAGGAGGTAATGTATGAAGGCTATTGGTATTTTGACTAGTGGAGGAGATGCTCCAGGTATGAACGCAGCCATTAGAGCAGTTGTTAGAACTGCCATATATTATGGCTACAAGGTATACGGAATCGAAAGAGGTTATGCAGGTCTTTTGGAAAAGGACTTTAGAGAAATGGACCTTTCTTCAGTAGGTGATATCGTCCAAAAGGGTGGTACAGTATTAAAGTCGTCAAGATGTGATGAGTTTAGGACAGAAGAAGGTAGGGCCAAGGCTGTAAAAATATTGGAAGAATTTGGTGTTGAAAGCCTAGTGGTAATAGGTGGAGACGGGTCTTTTACAGGAGCTAACAAACTAAGCCAGTTAGGAGTGCATACTATAGGTATACCAGGAACTATAGACAATGACCTTGCCTATACTGATTATACTATAGGCTTCGATACTGCAACAAATACAGTCATAGATGCTATAGGCAAGCTAAGAGATACGTCATCATCACATGACAGGGTGAATATTATAGAGGTAATGGGTAGACATTGTGGAGACCTTGCCCTATTTGCTGGTATAGCAGGTGGTGCAGAGTCTATAATAGTACCTGAAATGAATACAAGTACAGAGGATGTAGTTAAAAAGCTTAAGACAACTCAGAAGAGGGGGAAGAAGCACAGTATCATAGTTCTAGCAGAGGGTGCTGAAAATATAGAGGGTGGAGCCCTAGGCCTTAGGTCTGCCCTTACAATAGAAGACAAGGCAGATGTTAGGATAACAGTCCTAGGCCATGTTCAGAGGGGGGGTTCTCCATCAGCCTTTGATAGGATTCTGGCTAGTAAACTGGGCAATAAGGCAGTAGAATTACTAATAGAAGGTAAGTCTGGCAGGGTTGTCGGTATAAAGGACAATAAGATAATAGACATGGATATAGATGAAGCTCTTTCAATGAAGAAGACTTTTGATGAAGATATGTATGAAATGGCAAAGATACTGTCTATATAGGGCTTGTATCTTGTTGACATAAAGACTGAGCAGGTAACTTAGTTTATAATTTATAATTTGGCAGGCTAAGGCCTGGCCGTACAAAGTTATAGGAGTGATTAAATTATGGTAAGATGTAAAAAGACAAAAATTGTTTGTACAATGGGACCTTCAACTGATTCAGACCAGGTTCTAAAAGAATTAATTGAAAATGGACTAAATGTTTGTAGGTTCAATTTCTCACATGGTTCACATGAAGAACACAAGGAGAGAATGGATAGGACAAAGAGGCTAAGAGAAGAATTAGACCAGCCAGTGGCAATCCTTCTAGACACTAAGGGTCCAGAAATTAGAACTGGTGAATTTGAAGAGCCAGTAGTCCTTGAAGAGGGTGCAAAGTTTGTAGTAAGTATGGACGACTGTATTGGTAACAGCCAGAGATGTAGTGTATCATACAAGGGTATGATAGACGATGTTAAAGGTTGGAGATACAATCCTAATCGATGACGGTCTAGTAGGCCTAAAAATTGAAGAAATTAAGGGTAATGACATACATACAGTAGTGGCAAACTCAGGAAAGGTATCATCAAGAAAGGGTGTAAACCTTCCAGGTGTTTCAATCAACCTACCAGCAATCACAGAAAAGGATATAGAGGATATCAAGTTTGGTATAGAACAGGGTATAGACTTTATAGCAGCATCATTTGTTAGAAAGGCTTCTGACGTACTTGAAATCAGAAAGGTACTAGAAGAAAACAATGCACCTGACATCCACATCATATCTAAGATAGAGAGCCAGGAGGGTGTAGATAATATAGACTCAATCATCCAGGTTTCAGATGGTATAATGGTGGCCAGAGGAGATATGGGTGTTGAAATTCCAAGTGAAGAGGTACCTATTGTACAGAAGATGATCATCAAGAAGTGTAATGAGGTAGCCAAGCCAGTAATCACAGCTACTCAGATGCTTGACTCAATGATTAGAAACCCTAGACCTACAAGGGCAGAGGTAACAGACGTGGCAAATGCCATCTATGATGGTACTGACGCTATAATGCTTTCTGGAGAAACAGCTGCCGGTAAGTACCCAGTAGAGGCTGTAAAGACAATGAACAGAGTAGCCTTGAGAACAGAAGAAACTCTTGACTACAAGATTAAATACAATATAGACATAGACGAAATAACTGTAACAGATGCTATCAGCCATGCTACTTGTACAACAGCAATGGACCTTGGTGCTAGGGCTATCATAACTTGTACCTCATCTGGTTATACAACTAGGATGGTATCTAAGTTCAGACCTAAGTCTCCAATCATAGCGGCAACTCAGAATGAAAGAGTTAGAAGAAAGCTATCCCTATTATGGGGTACATACCCTCTAATTTCTAAGTTTGCTGAAAGTACTGATGAGGTAATGGATGAATCAGTAGAAGTAGCTAAGAAGGCAGGAATAGTAAATCCTGGCGATGTAGTTGTAATCACAGCAGGCGTACCAGTAGGTAAGACAGGAAAAACTAACCTAGTAAAGGTTGCTGTAATTGGCGAATTCCTAGGTAGGGGTGTTGGTATTGGTAAGGTTTGTGTAGAAGGACCAGCCAAGGTAATTTATGCCAGGAGAAGACAAGGAATTCAATGAAGGAGATGTCCTAGTTACACTTGGTACTGACAGAGATATGTTGAAGTACATGGAAAAGGCATCAGCAGTAGTAACTGAGACTGGTGGTATGACTTCACATGCTGCCATAGCAGGAATCAACCTAGGCATACCAGTAATAGTATCCGTAGAAGATATCACAAAGAAGATAAAGGACGGACAAATGATAAAGGTAGAGCCAGCCAGTGGTGCTGTTAGTAGAGAACAGTAGTTTTAACTAAATAAATAAGATAATTTAGGTCGTATATCCAAGTTTCTATGAAATTGGGTCTACGGCCTATTTTTTGACCTTATAAATGGTACTATGTGATATAATAGGGTGTAGTATATGATTGTTTTATAAGAATGATTAGACCTAGCTTAAGCAGATATTTGCTAAGCTAATTTATAGATAAATTTTAAGAAAAAGTTAGAAAAAGCCTGATAAGGTTTAGTAAAAGATAAATAAGCGTTGAGAAGGATGGAAGATGTTAGAAAAAGGCAAAAATACGAATGTAAGATAGTAGATATAGGACAAAATGGTGTTGGCATAGGCAAGCATGAGGGCTTTACCGTCTTTGTAGACGGGGCACTATTGGGTGAGGTTGTTGATGTCAAGATCAAGAAGTCCAAGAAAAAATATGCAGAAGGAGTAGTCTCTAAGATAAAGGAAAGGTCACCATACAGGGTAGACAGGGCCTGTAACCCCAAATACTCAAGCTGTGGTGGATGTCAGATCCAGGAGCTAGACTACCAAAAAGCAGCTAGACCTGAAGACTAATATGGTCAAGGAAGATTTAAAGAGGATAGGTGGCTTAGAAGATGTACAGGTTTTTGATACAATAGGCATGGAGGTTCCATATAGGTACAGGAACAAGGCCCAATTCCCAGTCCAGAAGGAAGATGGAAAAGTGAAGTTAGGCTTTTATAGGAAGAAGAGCCACGATATCATTGATATAGACAAGTGTCTTATCCAGGATGAAAAAAATGACCTTATTATAGACATTATAAGGAAGTACATAGAAGAAGAAAATATCAGCATATACGATGAAAAAGCCACAAGGGACTACTAAGGCATATAGTAACCAAGGTAGGCTTTACAAGTGGCCAGGTAATGGTGGTCCTAGTAGCTACAGAGGATAGGTTTAAGGGCTTAGACAGGCTTATAGAAAGCCTAAAGGACCAGGTTGAAGGTTTTACCAGCCTGGTGGTAAATATAAACAAGGACAAGACCAATGTAATCCTGGGATTAAAGAATATAAACAAGTATGGAAATGGTAAAATAGTAGACAATATAGGCGACCTAAAGTTTGAAATATCACCACTGTCATTCTTCCAGGTAAACCCAATTCAGACAGAGGTCCTTTACAATAAGGCCTTGGAATATGCAGACCTAAAAGAGGAGGACAGGGTCTTTGATATCTATTGTGGAATAGGGACTATATCCCTATTCCTAGCCCAAAAGGCAGAATTTGTCTATGGGGTAGAAATAGTTGAAGATGCAATCAAGGATGCCAGACTAAACGCAAGGCTAAACGGTATGGACAACCTAGAGTTCTTTGTAGGTAAGGCAGAAGAGGTAGTTCCTGAAATCTACAAGGAGGGCAAGAGAGCCAATGTAGTCGTAGTGGACCCACCAAGAAAGGGTTGTGACGAAAGGGTCCTGGATACCATAGTTAAGATGGAACCTGACAGGGTGGTATAGTGAGTTGCAAATCCTAGTACCCTAGCCAGGGACTTGAGGTATTTGGTGGATAGGGGCTATGGGTGTGAGAAGGTCCAGCCTGTAGACTTGTTTCCTCATTCTGTTCATACGGAATGCGTAACACTGCTTGTGCGAGCTACGAAGTAGCGTAGTATATGTAACCTCTCTTGTAAAGATTTCCTACAATCAGAGAGTGGCGTGAAAATAGTTTACTGAAAGTATAGGACATAGACAAAAAAAGCGAAATAGTGAAAATCATTAATTTAAGCAGTGTAGAAAATTTATTTTGTAGAAGAAGGAGAAGTTGAGACAGTATGGGTAAAAAAAGTAGTAATTATTGGAGCAGGTGTTTCGGGTTTAAGTGCTGGAATATATGCATTGCAGGCTGGATATTCAGTAGAAATATATGAAAAACAAAATGCCCTGGAGGTGAGTGTACAGGGTGGAACAGGCAAGGATATCATATAGATAATTGCATTCATTTTTTCTCGTTGGATGCAATAAGAATGAAACAATTATATAAAATGTGGGAAAAATCTAGGAGTTATTTCTGATAGTTTGGAGATTTATCGTGAGCCATATTTTTTTATTGTATGGAAATGGACGGGGTAACACTACATTTGTGGAGAAATTTAGAGAAAGCAAGGAAAAGAGTTTTTTTAGAACTTGCTCCAGAAGATACCAAAGAATTAAATTTGTTTTTTTGACTGTGTTAAAACCTTAGAGTGTATAAAGCCACCATGTGATATTTCAATTGCTCATATGAATTTAATACAATTTATTAAACTAGGAATGAGCATGAAAGATGCTAATAAGGCTATAAAGGAATATGGAAAAACAGTCTATGGAAGATTTTACAAATCGTTTTTACAAATCATTACATTAGAGCGATTTTTTAAAAATTACTTTAATAGCAACTTTATTGCTCTCTCTTTGTTGCATCGTATGCTTTTTATACAAGTAATACAGCAGCTATTCCAAAGGGAGGTTCTGCTGGCTTGGTTAGTAGAATGCTTTGCAAAAATTTGAATCTTTGGGTGGAAAACTACATTTAGGTGTTAATATTGAAAAATAAATATTGCAGATAAGCAGATTGTTAGTATTATTGGTAATAATGGAAAGGTTATCAACGCAGATAACTATATTTGGTGTGCAGATCCGCATTCTCTTTTTCTATGATTTAATTGATGAAGGATATTTGGAAAAAAATCTTAGGGTACATGTATGAGAATCCGGATGGTTATGTTTCTAATACAGGTTATCAGGTTGCATTTGGAATAGCTACTGAGGAGGATTTGAAATTACCTGAAGGAAGCATTATTTTTTCCTTGTGACGAAATATGATGTTGCAGGAGAAACACACAACTTTTTGTGGAATGCGTGTTTATAATTATGATGAAACACTATTTCCTATGGGAAAGAGAGTTATTCAGTGTAATGTTTTACAAAAATGCTGAAAAATTATGATTACTGGTTTGGGTTTAAAAAGATAATAAAGAGAAATATAATCAAGAAAAACAGAGAATTGCAGAAGAATTGAGATTAAGGGTTGAAAAAAAGTTCCCTCAGCTTAAAGGAAAACTTATCGTACTTGGAACATATTCTCCAGTTACATTTACAACTTGGTGTAATGCATATAAAAGGGGGTTACATGAGCTTTTAATCCACAGAAAGGATATAAAAACAAGTATGTTAAGAGCACTATTAAAGGTTTAAATAATTTATATCTTGCAAGTCAATGGATTCAAACTAGTGGAGGACTTCCTATTGCTGCTGCAAGTGGAAAGTTTGCTATAGATATTATGAAATCTAGTAGATAAAGCTCAGTTTGTCGAGGTAATACCTTTTAACGATAACCTTAAGCTATCGTTAAAAAGTTCATAGATATGTTCCCATATACTAACGCAACTACTTGACATACTTAGTGTTCGCTCGTTCCATTGTGAGACGGTAGCACTGCTTGTACGAACTGAGTAATCAGCAAAGTAGAAGCAGTGATACTGCCCATGCGATAGCTGTCGTAGAGTTAGGAGATTACGACGAAACTATACGGTTACAGCGAACCGCTGAGTGTGTAGCTTTGCTAGTGAAAGCCTAGAAAGCTTGGTATGAATCAATAATGAAAAGCCTTGATTGTACAGTTTTTTTGTGTTTTTGTGATAGAATATAGGTAGTTATAATCGACAGCAACTAAGAAGCAGTAAAAATGTTATTCATAAAATAATCAAGATAAGGGTGATAAAATGACAGAAATTGACAAAAAGAATTTAAAAAAATTATCTTTATTGTACATTTGGAATTACTTATATAGCTTGGGGACTTCTTGCCATCTTTACTCAATCTCATATTTTGGGATTAGAAATATTTATAGGGAGAATGTTACATATAGTAGGTGCACTTGGTCCAGCTATTGCAAGTGGCTTTTTATTTGAAAAAGTAATAATATAAAAATTTAAACATTTTTGTATTTAATAAAAAGAAAAAAATAGTAGTATTTATTTTCATTATTCATTTGTTAGCAATCTTGATACTATTTTCTGTATCTTCCTTAGAATTAAATGGAGTATCAATTTATCTGATGCCATTATTCTTTATACAACTAATTTTTTGGTGGTGGACATGAAGAATTAGGATGGAGAGGTATACTACAACCCTTACTTGATAAAAAAATATACTTATTGGCAATCTAATTTGATTGTAGGTTCAATCTGGGGAATTTGGCATCTGCCTTTATGGTTTATAGTTGGAGAAAGTCATCAAGGATTTCCTTTTATTTTTATTTTTTTATATACATTATTTTTTTAAGTTTTGTTTTAGGACTTCTTTACCGTCAAACGAAATCTGTGGGATACTGTATATTATTTTCATGCGTTCGCAAAATTTGTTAAATCTCTATTTTTGTGTTAAAAATTAATGTTATTTTTAGTATCATTTTTATTGGTTATTTAATTTATACTATATTGGCGAGTAATAGAATTAGTAAGGAAACAACATTTTTAAAAATTTAGATCAGGATATCTATTATAATTTAAAGTGGAGTGATGAATGTAGTTTCTTTTGGAACTGGCGAAAATCTTTTCCGTTCTACAGTATCGTTTTTAAAATGATTTTTCATTGCATTTTGTTTATTAGTATAAAAAGAAAAATATTATCACATGTTGAGGCAGTTACCCTTTTAGTTAAGTCGGGTACTGACACAAACTAAAAGATGGTACTGCCCATACAAAGCCTGCCCAAGAGAACGAGTGAATCGAATTTCGATTGGCTACGTGCTTACTGCTGACTGAGGGTGTATCAAAACCACAATGACACTCAAGATTTAAATAAAATGTAGAAAACTAAGGCTTATTCTATAGGCTAGAACAATAAAAATTAAAGGGATGAAGTGAAGCATGTGAATGCATTGCATATAAAGAAAATAATGAAGAACCCTTAGCCACTGCACTTGATCATGAACTTGTAACAAAGTTTACTAAAAGAGTTTAGGAATTATATAATGAGATTTATTTTTAAACAAAGACAAATTGAAATTTATCTAGGAGGAGAAGCTTCATGAAAGAATATATTGCGAGTTTAGAAAAAGAATTTTTCTTTTGATAGAAAAATGGCTTCAAAAGAGGAAGAAAAAAAGGGCCTTTTGCCGATTACAAATCTAATGATAATGAGCATAGTAAAAAAATGGCATTTTTAGCTTATAAATCCAATGTATATCAAGTTAGAATGTACGGTGTATTTCTTTTTGGATACTTATCAGAACAAGATGATATTTTAGCATTTATGCGAGATGAAGTTTCCAAAGATGATAATTGGAGAGTTCAGGAAGTATTGGCAAAGGCATTTGATGAATTTTGCAAGAAAATAGGATATGAAAAAGCACTTCCAGTAATTGATGAATGGTTAAAAAAATAATAATCCTAATACAAGGAGAGCAGTAACAGAAGGATTAAGAATATGGACAAGCAGACCATATTTTAAAGAAAATCCAAACGAAGCTATCAGACGAATTGCAGCATTAAAAGATGATTCCAGTGAATATGTTAGAAAATCAGTTGGCAATTCTTTGAGGGATATTAGCAAAAAATTTCCAGAGTTAATTAAAGAAGAACTTGATGGTAGGGATATTAATAGTAAAGATATAAAAACAAGTTTACAAGTTGGCAAGTAAATTGATTGTATGACAAATAAGAATTCATAGGAGGTAACGATGAACAAGATTACTTGTATTTGTTTAGGTGTGAAAAGATATGGAAAGGTCAATAAAGTTTTATAGAGATGGTTTTAGGATATAAGACTGATTGCAGAGATAATAATCCATCAGTATGCTTTTTTTGATACTCCGGGAACAAAGTTTGAACTATTTCCTTTGGAACAATTAGCAAAAGATATTGATGAAAATAATCCACCAAAAGGGAATGGATTTTTCAGGAATTACATTAGCCTACAATGTTGAACATAAAGAAGATGTAGAGACTGTAATTGCATTAGTAAGAAAAGCAGGTGGAAAAATTATAAAAGAGCCACAGGAAGTTTTTTTGGGGTGGATATCATGCATATTTTTTTCGGATTTAGATGGATACTGTTGGGAAGTTGCATGGGGTCCAAATTTTAAGTTTGACGAAAAATGGACTATTGAAATTTTTAGTAATTAAGAGAGATAGAAAAATGGATTCAAGTAATGAATATTTAAATTTTTATTTTAGAGGTTGATTGTATAATCAAGTTAAACAATTAAATAAAAAAATCTATTGCTATACTTCTGTGGTAGAATGTAGGTGTCAAAGTATAGAGGAAATGTTAAGCGTTACAAGGCAAAGGTAGGGACAGGCTACATACCAGAAGAAATTACTAACGGTGTCAGAAGTAGCCCTAGGGTAATGCTGTTAGATGATGACGCTAGATGGTTAATCAAAGAGGTTAATGATGCATGGGTAGAAAACTACAAGGATAGAGTAAGAAGAGATATACATAAGCTTTCCTATACACCTGATATGCAGGATGAAAGCTTGGTAATAACTTAAGTGGTGTGTCGATAAGATATAAGATACTGGCCATGGAACAGATAAGAAGTAACAAGGAAAGTTACTAGACAGCAAGCTTATGAGGATATACTAAGAACTTCTAAAAAAATCTAATAGAGGTGTTGATAAAAAAATTAGGTTTAGAAAGGTACGGTAAAAATTATGAGTAGAGAATATAAATACATATATAATATATGTGATCAATTTGCAGAAGATTTATTTATAAGGCAATGTGAGGCACTGGAAAAAAATTTATACCTAACATAAAAAAAGGGTCAGTTTTTACATGATGTTGATGATTCTAAAATACAGTATTATTATATCGATGGAAAAGAACTCATGGGTATTTAATGATTTTGACATCGATGGATTGTATGTAGAGTCAGATATAGAATTAACACAGTTTTTTTCAAATAGAGGTGATATAATGGACAATATGAAAAATAGTGTACAAGGTCCTTTCAGAAGTCGATAAACAGATGGATGATATAAGCTTTTGATGAATCTTTTATCAAAAGATTTGAAAGCAAGTGATAATCGAGTTAATAAGATAATTGAAACTTTGTTAGATGAGGGTATTTAACTGGAATAAAGATATCAAAAATCAAAAACAGGTAATATAGTTATGTTTATGAGTCCTAGGCTAACAATAAAAGGGATGGAGTTTCTACAAGAAAAATTCGGCAATGCAAAAATAAAGAATGGTTTGAAAGATATTAAAGACGTAACACCATTTATATAATTTGTTTGACACCTCTTTTAAGGGGTGGTATAATACAAGTATACAAATGAAGAGTGTTCGATATACAATATATCAAGGACAAAAAGGGAAGAGTTGCCGCTCTTCCCTTTAAACATTATTTCTTTTTATTGTCTAGGAATTGTATTGCATAATGCAATATAAGACCAGCGACTATAGGGCAAATAACATTTCCCGCTATGAAAAGTGTCCAGTTAATCAATATATCACCTCCTTTAGAGGGATAGGACATACATATTATATCATTAAACCAAGCAATCCGAAAAGTATTGCTTTTTGTTATATTTGCAATTTGATTTTATTCGTGGTTTGGAATATACTATTGTTAATGAGTGTAACTGCAAAGTTATTTACGGAGAGATTATGATGGAATATTTATCAATAAAGCAAACATCAGAAAAATGGGGTATTACAGTGAGAAGAATATAGGTCCTTTGCACGGATGGACGTATACCTAGTGCCACAAAAGGTTGGCTCATATTGGGCTATTTCTGTAGACGCTGAGAAACTATAATGGGATTTATTTTTTTAAACAAAGAGAAATTAGAAATCTTAGGGAGGTATTTATGTTTTTCAAAATTATAATAAAGATGAAAAGTTGGAATTTAATTATAAGAGAGCCTGTGGTTTATGGCTAATTGTAGTAGCGGTGATTATTTCATTGGCAACTTTAATAGGAGGAAAACAAATCATCAATATGCAAGTATTTTGCATTGGATATGTTATCAGTTTTTTTCTCAATAAATATGAATAAAAAAAGTGTTGAATAAACTGTCCAACGGTTCGTCGAGTAAATTTCAAGATAAAGTTTCCTGTATGCGATTATTTTATTATTCGTGTTAATGGTTTTCTTAGGGGACCCTTTTTGCAACTGAGAATTGGCGATTAATTTGGCTAGGTGCATTAATGGCGACAGCTTTGCATTTTTCCATATTATTTTGTGCATGGAAAATCAATGATATATTTGGGGATTATTTGTACTATAAATATTGCTGTAGCTTATATTTTTTTACTGATATTTCATTGGTGTTAGTTGCATATATTGATGCAGCAATCAAGTTTGTATTTGGAGTATATTTACTATTTTCAAAACCATCAAAAAAATAGATGACTCACAGCTTGTCGAGGTATACCTTTTAACGATAACATTATGCTATCGTTAAAAAGTATGTGGATATGCTCCCGCATACGAACGCAACTACGTGATATACTTAGTGTTCGCTCATTTCATGTGGAGGGCGTAGTTTTGTTGACGAAATCACACAAGTAAAGAGGTAACGATGAACAAGATTAGCTTACAATGTTGAACATAAAGAAGATGTAGATGCTGTAATTGCATTAGTAAGAAAAAGCAGGTGGAAAATTGTGAAAGAGCCACAGGAAGTTTTTGGGGTGGATATCATGCATATTTCTCTGATTTAGATGGATATTATTGGGAAGTTGCATGGGGTCCAAATTTTAAGTTTGACGAAAATGGACTACTGAAATTTTTTGTAATTAAGTGAGATAGAAAAAAATGGCTTCAAGTAAAGAATATTTAAATTTTATTTTTAGAACAACTATCCGATTTGAAAGAAATAACATATAGGATCAATGATGGGCGAATATATTGTTTATTATAGCGGAAAAATTGTGGGTGGAATTTATGATGATAGATTTTTGGTGAAGCCTGTTAAATCTGCAATAGCATGTCAGAAAAAGAGAAACCCACACTACTATCACCGGAGAAGTAGACTAGCATTTGTATGATATTTGTGCAAACTACTCAAATATAATGATACAAAATATCTTGAAATTCGACCACTTGAAATTTTTGAGATATTTCATATATAATATAGAAACAACGTGTGGCATTTCAACTGCGTAAATCCAGTTGAAAATTCGCACGTTTATTTTATGTCACGAAGAGGAGGTAAAGTAAAATGAAACTGGTAAAAGTCGAAGGAGGAGACCCACTATGCAGAAGAGAAAAATAGAAATCAGTGATTATGCAAATGAAATCATAAAAAGCACTGCCAAAGGGAGTGCTGCTGACGTCAAAGGCAGACAAGGTAAATTCCATGGTAATAGGCTGGGGTACGCTTGGAATAAATTGGTCAAGACCTGTTATAGCCGTGTATGTTCGTGAGGGAAGGTATACCAAAGGGCAGCTTGACAAGAATCCGGAATTTACCGTGAATGTACCTATTGGTGAATATGATAAAAGAATAATAGGCGTTTGTGGTGGCAAGAGCGGCAGGGATATAGACAAGATCAAGGAAGCTGGGCTCACCATAGTCGATTCGGAAGAAATTTCGGTTCCCGCTATTAAGGAATTTCCTTTGACACTGGAATGCCGAGTTATGTATGCCCAAAAGCAGGATTTATCTTTGCTTGACGAAGAAATCAACTCTACACTTTATCCTCAGAATATTGATGGGACAGCAGTTGGGGCAAATAGGGATCCGCATACTACCTACTATGGAGAAATTGTTTCAGCCTATATTATTGAATAAGAAGCTCTAGTTTAAATTATAAATAGACCACCTTGCTAACAAAGGCGACAGGGAGCTCACAATTAAAGTAATACTTCTAAGCCATTATGGTTTAGGAGTATTTCTGCGTCTGTGGGTTTATACTTCAATATCAATCTTGATCCTGGACTTAAGTTCAGGTGAAATGATCCTCGAAAACATTAATCTTACTAATCAATTGTAAAATATAGATAATCCAAAGATATGACCCATTTGGTTGATTGTTGATTTGTCATCTACATTAAACCAAAAAAACGCATAACTATGGATTTTTTATTGTTGAAAAAGAAATCCACCAGCCTAGATGGTGGTTCTTCATTTTCGTAAGTATCCGTACACTTACTCTGCTTGCTCCTTTTTAAAGTTTATTTATTTTTATATTGTAAAAAAATAGAGTAATTATAATTTGGTTATTTTTCTTATTAGAATTGATTACATAAGAAATGGAGGGATAATATAGGAAATTATGCTTGAAACAAGAAATTTAACAAAAGAAAATCAAAGGACAAATGATACTTGAAAAATGTATCAATTAAAGTAGAAAAAGGAAAGATATATGGACTATTAGGACCGAATGGTGCTGGAAAATCAACGCTATTAAAAAGTGATTACTAAAGTTATGAATTGTACATCAAGGGATATTTTTGAAGGAAAAAGCATGTGTACAGAAGATTTAAAAAAAGTTGGAGCTATCATAGAGCATCCTGCCATCTATCCCAATTTAACAGCATATGAAAACTTAGAGGTTTTAACAGTATTATTAAATATTGATAAAAAGAAGAATTGACTATGTGTTAAAAAAATAGTTGGGTTAGAAGATACGAATAAAAAAATTGGCAAGAAATTTTTCGTTAGGTATGAAACAAAGACTTGGAATTGCAATGGCACTAATAAATAATCCGGAACTATTAATACTAGATGAACCAACAAATGGGTTAGATCCTTTGGGAATTCAAGAATTAAGAGAATTGATAAAAAGAGTTTTTCTAAAAAGGAATTACAGTCATTATTTCAAGTCATATTTTGAGTGAGATAAAGCAGATAGCAGATAAGATAGGGATTATTAATAATGGGCACCTCATTTACGAAGCTAATAATTCTGATGAGATGGATTTGGAAAAGTTGTTTTTAGAAGTGATAAAAAGGACGTGAAAAAAATAATGATTAGTTATGTTAAAAACAGAGTTAATGAAAGAAAAAAAGATCCGCCAACTTAAAGTTAGGAATTATTGTACCTATAATTTTTGTTTTATTTAATATAGCTATGGTTAACTTTGATGGGGAAAGCCCAGAAGGAAAAAGTTACATATTAGCAACTTCTTTTAATTGGTATCCACTTTTAATTCTTCCAATTGTTTTGAGCCTACTAGTTGTGAATATAAATGGTAAAGAAAAGAGTGAGCATATTGTTTTACAAAAAGCAAAAATTTAAGTTCTATAAAAATAGAATTGGCAAAAATATTATTATTGTAGCTGAATTATTTATTATTCTGCTAATATCAACAATATTAATATTTACTGTTGCGACATTTTTCTTAGGTGAAAAAAATATTGCTAAGTCAATTAATTATAGCTACTATTTGCCTTTTTTATTGAAGTTTACCAATCGTTGCTTTTATCTTTTTTTGATATATGGGCTTACAAAAAAAGAAAGCTGTTCTTATATTGTTGAATTTTTGTGTTGACATTCCCATCGGCTGTGATTGCAGTAACAAAATAATTGGATTTTATTTCCATGGTCATATAACTTGCGAATGCTTAGTCCAGTTGTTGGAGTACATCCAAATGGAACTTTTCTTGAGACTGGCTCTAAACTAATGAATATGGATGCAACATATTTAGGATTACTTTTTAAGTATTGCAGTCTATGTAGTCGTATTAATATTAAGTCTATTAATTAACAAGAAAAGGAGTGAATGAAGTGTATAATTTAATATTATCATACTGGCTTAGAAGTAGAAGGACACCAGTAAGACTAATAACTTTTTATGCCCAATCCTATTTTTCTTTGATTTATGGTATTTATTCGATGAATTCAAAAAGGATTAATAGGGAAAGAAATGGGAATGTTTTTGCACATATATAATTTTTAGTAAAATTTTTTCAATGTGTTTTTATATACCAATGATATATGAGGTTGATAAGGTAGCTGGAAATTTTGCAAAATGATATAAGGACTGGGATTAGTAGGAAAAATATTCTTTCTAAATCTATTTATATCTCTATATTACTATTTATAATTGAATTTATATCTATCTTGGTAATGATATTAATAGGGTTTGGAAAAGTTGAGTTTAATTATATAAGTACACTTTTTATGCTTCTTAATTGGTACAATTATGCTGATACCAATGATTCCTGTTTATCAATTTTTAAGTTTGAAATTAGGTTTTTTTCTGGTAGTATACTAATCGGAGTTTTTTAACATTATCAGGTATTTTGTTAGGTACTACAGAATTAGGCAGTAATATTTGGTATTTATTACCTTTTGTTTGGCCGATAAAAACTTATTTTTTTGCTTATACAAGTCATGAAGTTACAAGTCATGTTGTTTTGATATTTTTTTAGTATTATCAGTAATCATTACTGTAGTACTTATAGGCGTATTTGATAATTGGTATAATAGATGGGATGGTATTAATAAAATGGAGGAGTAGAATGAACTTATTAATCATAGATGATGATAAAGATTTATTGAGACTTTTAGAGTTGACTTTTAAAAAGAATATAATGTTGACCTTTATGATTCAGCTGAAAAAAATTGTTCCTGAACAGCTGGTTAAATATAATTTGATTATTCTTGATGTTATGATGGATAAAATGGATGGATTTGAGTTTTTTATCACGATATAGAGAATTGATAGATGCACCGATTATCTTGTTGACGGCTAAAAAGTTTCTGAAAAGGACAAGATAGAGGGTTTTGCTTTTAGGTGCAGATGATTATGTTACAAAGCCATTTTCTGTATCTGAAATAAGGGCTAGGGTTGCAGCACATATTAGAAGAGAAAATAGAGATAAGCACATTAGAATAATTGATTATCCAATTTCTTGTGACTTATTGTCTAAAAAAATATATTTCAAGAAAATTGAGATTGCTCTACCAGAAGTGAATATGAAATATGTGAATTACTTTTAAAAATAGAAACCAGGTTTTTACTAAAGAAAAGATTTATACAACAATTTATGGATATGATGCTGAAGGTGATAGTTCAACTTCTATTACAGAAAGAATAAAAATAAGAGAAAAATTTGCTGGATTTCATATAAATCCAGTTAAAAACTATATGGGGAGTAGGATACCAATGGGAAGTAAAAAGTTTAAAACTATTTAATTAGTAAATTTGCAATTTTAGAATTATTTTTTGCACTTTTCATGAGTCTATTTTACCTATTTTTCTTCTAAATGTCTTAGTTAACACTGGGGTAGTATATCCTGCAAATTATGCTGAAATTAATTCTGATACAGTGAAATATGAATTTCTAAAAAGAAAAATTGGAAAAACTGATAAAATACCATTTTTTATGAATATCAATTAAGAGATAATGGAGAAATTATACAAAACACGATTGATGAACGCTATAATCAAAAAAATAAGTGAGGCATTGCAAAAAGGAAAAATCTTTCAAATGATAAAATAATAGGTTCAGATGTATTTAAGGCTTTTAAAAAAATGGTAATAAAGATTTGATCATAAAATATAAAATTAGTGCTATACCTACCAATCCAAATGTGTATAAGATAATTAGAAATTTTGAATTGGTGTATTTTTTCCAAGCATGTTTTTGCCTATGGCTAATTGGATTTATTTATTTAATAAATAATTTGACAAGGAAATTAAAGAGTGAAACTTAGAAAGATATCCAAGAGTAATGATAATATTGAAAAATTACAATTAGAATTTGAAAGAGAGCATTCTGATTATGCCGAAATTTCAGGAGTATTGGATTCGATAGATAGTATGGCAAGGAGCTTAAAGGCATCATTAGAAAAAAACAATGGAATATGCAGATGACACAAAAAGAGATGATTGAATCGATTACTCATGACGTGAGGACTCCAATTACTCTAATCAAAGGAACATTGAATTATTAAAAAGAAGATCAAGAAAATGTTCTTGAAAAGAGCTGAAGATGCTTTTAAATGGTGTGGAGAGATTGGAATTATTTTTTAAAAACTAAATGAATTTTTCTGATTTGATGCAAGCTCCAAAGGAAGTTGTATCAAGAGAAGTTTTTAGACGAGTGGATAAAAATTGTTACTAGTATTTGTAAACTTAAAGGCTTTTAGCTTATCAATTCTTTCGTATGATACAAGTAATATTAAATTAGATAAAAATACCATTTCCATCGCGATACAAAATTTAGTAAATAATGCAATTGAGAACTCTTCAGTGGGTTCAACTATATTTATCGGTTTCTATGATGATATAGATGATTATACTATTGTTGTCAGGGACCAAGGCGATGGATTTAATAATGATATTCTTCATGATCTAAGAGAAAAATATGTATCAACGAAAAATGTATGATAATAATATACATGGTTTGGGGGCTTTCAATTGTTACGAAAATACTTGAAAGTAACAAGGGGAATTGTTACTAAAAATTATGACGATCAAGGTAATGGTGCTGAAGTTAAAATGGTCTTTAAAAAAAGTAAGTATATTTGGTCTGAAGGATACTATCTAAGCACAGTTAGATTGAATTTTTTCGTGGTTTTGAATATACTATTGTTAATAAGTGTAGCTGTAAAGTTATTTACGGAGAGATTATGATGGAATATTTATCAATAAAGCAAAACATAAGAAAAATGGGGTATTATAGTTAGAAGAATACAGGTTCTTTGCACGGATGGACGTATACCTGGTGCCACAAAGTTTGGCTTATATTGGACTATTCCTGTAGATGCTGGGAAAACAAACGATATTGAGAGTTCCAGTTCCTTTATTAGAGGTCGCAGAAGAAAATAAGAAAATTCTAGAAGAGTTAATAGAGTATGTATATCAGGAATCTGATGATTATGCTTAACATCACTTTGAAATACGCCCACAGGTAATTGATACACCAGATGAAGTAACAGAGAGCAATGTAGTTTTTGATGTAATTCAAGGTGAAGTGATTCAGGAAAAATGTAGAAACCTTAGCAACTGCACTTGATCATGAACTTGTCGCAAAAGTTTGCTAAAGAGTTTATGTAATTATATAATGGGAATTATTTTTAAACGAAGAAAAAGAAGAGTTTGAGGAGGATTACTATGGATTTTGAAAAAGAATGGTTATATCATTTTGCTAATCATGTATCAAAATCACTTTTAAGAAAGAAAGTTACGGGAAGTGGCAATTTTCTTTGGCATATTTTTTTCTTGGGAGATTATTGATAAAGGTAAGTACTTAATCGGGGATAGTGCAAAGAAAAGAATTTGATAAAGTGGATAAATCTAAAGCTAAGTATTTTTTCGTTATGGGAAGATGAACCATCTCTTAAATTTCTTGAGAAAGAAATGGATTCCGAATATATAGATAAATTTAGTGAAATATATGTAGTAGCATCCGATTGGTCATGGACATATATGAAGACACATGAGGAAGAATGCGGACCTTATTTTTAGAGACCTTGACGCTTACAATTCTCGGTTTGTCGAGGTAATACCTTTTAACGATAACATTATGATATCGTTAAATAGTTTAGTTGATATGTTCCGATATACAGACAGGTTCACTTGACATACTTGGTGTTCACTCGGTTCATGTAGAAAGTGTGACACTTTTGTCCAAACTTAATGTCGATATGTAAATAATCCAGTGGACACTGTGTTTAAGGCGTTGGGGTGGAATAGATGACTATTGCAAAAAAGAAGAGGATACATTTCTTCCTGGAGATAAGGGGAAGAAGACTATGTTTTATTGAGTATTGCAGTATGGACCGTATGTTGAAGTTTTGTATCATAGATAGACTATGTAATGCACGGATCATATAATTTGACATCAACAGCTAATAATAATGATGAAACCCTAGCCACTGCACTTGATTATGAACTTGTCATAAAGTTTGCTAAAGAGTTTAGGAATTATATAATGGTATTTATTTTTAAGCAGAGAAAAATTAGAAGTTGTAAGGATAATAATAATTGCAGAAGGAGAGAAATATGAATAAGAATACAAGTAAAGACAGTCGTAAGAGAGATGGAGAAGGTTTAGTAGTAGGTATGTCTATTGGGTTATCTATAGGCTGTGCAGTAGGTGTAGCAACTCATAATATTGGATTATGGATGCCAATTTGTATGTGTATTGGCATGGGGGCTGGGGTGATCCTTGAAGTAAAAAGTAAGGAAGGCGAAAACGAAAATTTAGAGGATAAGCAATAATTAAACCCTTTTTGAAGAAGAATAGTTATATCATGTTACCTATATCCGTTCATTAAGCATGCACTAGTATATAGTTATCTTTACAAATATTCTTTAATGATTGAAATTTAGAGAATAAATATAGATGGAAGTAGCATTGATTTTTGTGCTTAAAAAAATATATAATTTAAGTACGAAAAGGCGGCAATTGATATGATTCAGATATGTTTGCAAGATGTTTAAAATCAGAGACTGAATTTATATTTATCTATTTTGTATAATTAAGAATTATACGGAAGTAATAAAAAGGAGAAGAGCTATGAAGTTTAAGATGATTCACGAGAATTTAAATGTAACGAATTTTGGATCGATCCATTCGATTCTATAATGAAGCACTTGATTTACACGAGGTGAGACGAAAGACCGGAGACGGTTTTATCATTGTCTACTTAAAGAGTGATGTCGGTGATTTTGAGTTGGAACTTACCTGGCTGAGAGACCATCCTCAGGCCTACGATTTGGGAGAGTGTGAATTCCACTTGGCATTTCAGGCGGAAAATTTTTGAAGAAGCACATAAAAAAAGCATAAGGAGATGGAATGCATTTGCTTTGAAAATGAAGCTATGGGAATCTATTTCATTCAAGACCCAGATGGCTACTGGCTTGAAATTTTACCGTAAATTTGCCGATTTGTAGCGAAATGGATTCTTTTTCAGAGAGAAAATAGTTTGCCTCGCTTACAACTATACAACTAGAACGGATGTTAGAAATAAGAGGCATATTTTCGGAAAAATCCGGCATGTGGTTTAGGGCATTTGTGGAGATATGATTATGGACAAAATAAAAAACTGAAAATTACTATAGAGCATTAAATAATGAAAATCTCTGTTCCTGTAACTATTGCAGAAACTATTATAAGGAGGTCAAGGAAACATATCCGGAATTGTCAGATTATCTGGCAAGGATGGGAATAGATATTGAAAAACCACTTGAAACAATGCCTCTTGAACCGTTTGAAGGATCTATTGAATACATTGCTGTTCAATATATAGCTATGGGAAATGCCACTAATTTTAAGAACGAAAATATTGAAGGTGTTCACATCTGCATTGCGGATTCACACCCTACAACTGATATAGACGAGGAGCACTATGTCATTGAAATATATCCTCTTAGACTGAATTGGACTGTATAGACAAATTCAATTTTACCGAGGCAATATACAACTAAATAGCATTTATGAGAGGCAGGATTCTTATTCTGTCTTTTTTTATGATTTATGAAGTCCATGAAATATTGTATAATTAGCTAAAATTGTATTTATAATACAAGAAAAAAATTACTACGAATTAATATGAATTTAATAGGTACTTGGTATATAATTATAGGTAGGAAATGTACTTAACTATTAGGAGGTATAAAAATGCTATTAGATAGTGATAGATATGAAGCAGTTATAAACTATGGTAAGGATGCTATAAATAAACTTAATGAAAAATGAGTTAGAAGAAGGTTTTACTGCGGCTGAAAAAAGGGTGGGAGGCATTCCCTGAATCAGGAGCAAAGTGGAATCAGGGTATAACTACGCAAAAATGTTTTATGGACGAGCTCTTCAATATCATGATATGGCGATTGCAAAAACTTTTGGTTAGATAGAATGACAGAGAATAATGACACATTGCATATATTTGACTTTTGAAATTGATCATATGAAGGCAAAATATGAATTTGAAGCTGGAAATCATGATATAGCTTTTTCAAATCTGGGATAATCTTGTCAAACAAAAAAGGTGTTAAGTATAGATACTTGAATATGACGATCCAAAATATTTGGAATTTTACAAGTCAAAAATAAAGAGAGAAGGTAAATATATGTCAGTAAAAGATAAATCCATGTCGAAACAAGAAAAGTGTATGGACTGGGCTAATATACATTCAAGTTTAGAAGCTCTGTATGTTCCAGATAATGATTTACTTAGAAAAACTATACACTTATTCCAATTTATCAGATTTAGACTTATCAAAGTTGATTGAAGGGTGTAGATAAGGATGTCTATAACATTATATGTTCACTTAAATGAAAAATTAATCACGAGTTTGATGAAGATGATAATACAAGTGAGAAAGAATTTATTATGACCTTGAGGAATAGACAAGAGCAAGAGGATAAATTATTTACTAAAAATTGGAGGTTAACAAAATGTATATATTAGAATTATATCAAAATAACTACTCAAAAGATTTAGTAGCATTTGATTCTTTAGATGAGGGAAGGGACTTTGTATCTAAAAATACCCGGATACACTATAGAAAAAGGAAGATGGTCTAGAAAATGAATATTTCAATCCTAAGAACATACCAGATTATATGGAGATTATCTATAATGGAAAATATTGTTCCCTTTGTCCAGGTTTATGTTTGAACCTGAAGAGAATGTTGAAATTATTTGGAAGGAAATTTCTAACCTATCAGTCACAAAAAGATAAAATAATAGAAGGATACTCAAAGATAGATGCTTATATAATCGACAACGAAGAAGTGAAGTCTTATATTGAAGAAAGAGAAGCTAAATATAGTTTGATAAAGGAATTTTTAGAAAGTAAGGGATATGAGGTAGGAAGAAGCTTTTTCGGAAGTGAAGATGGTGAAGCAATTATATACAGAAAAAGGAAAGCGAAGAATGGCACTTTTGTGTCACCTAGATCCATCACTATTAGATATAAAAAAATTTGAAGATTAATCTTGAAGAAATAGTAGATGAAGGCCTCATATAAAGCCTGCACAAGAGAAAATCATATAATAAGGAGATTATAGATGGAAAAAAATTAAAGTGATAGGAAAAAAATATAGGTGTTATAATACTTTCTATAATGGTGCTGGTAATAGGTGCTTTGGCAGAAAGTCTGGTAAAACTAAGGCCTTTCAAACCAGTACCTTAGTTTGATAATACCAGCTCTTGTAAGGATAGCAGTTACCATTGTACTAGCCTGGTTTGTATCGGAAAAGCTACTAAAAATCAATCCAAATGAACTTGGGATTAAGTTTAGGAAGATAGATATAAAATTGATCCTGATTTCTATTGCCTTGCCAATCCTAGTTCTTCTTTTCTATGCCTATATACTTCCAGGTAAAGCATATATAGCAAGGCCGGGAAGATTTTGGATATCCCTGATAGGTGCTTTTTTTAGTCTAGGTATTACAGCAGGGATATGTGAGGAGCTAGTATTTAGGGGGATGATTTTTAGGTATATGGAGAAAACCCTTGGCTTAAAGCTTGCAGTGATTATACCAGCAATCTTATTTGCATTTCTCCATATCATGAATATGCAGACCTTTGACCTTCTAGACCTAGTACTATTAGTCTTGGCCGGCTCGTCTGCTGCAGTCATGTTCACTTTTTATGCAGTTAAATCTGCCTCCATCTATCCAGGAGCATTAGCGCACACACTATGGAATACCCTTATAATTGGAGGAGTATTTGGAGTAGGGGATATAGTAAATGGAGTAAGCAACGAATCATATATTATCATTCCAATTAAGTCTACAAGTAAGCTACTTACAGGAGGCAATTTCGGTGTAGAAGCAGGCCTACCAGCAATTGTAGGATATATAGCAGTTACCTTGCTCATAGGAATTTTTATAAAGAAGGAACAAATGAAGCTTGGTAAGTAGTGATAGTTAATGTGAATTCTAACTAACAAGTTAGGGGGGATTGGATTTGCATAAAAATACAATTAAAGAAGTAAGACTCATATCCAATAATTGCTCTACATTTTATAAGCCAGCTTATGACGAAGAAGTGCAACAAGAACTTACCATTAATGATAAGGGAGAGGTATGCTTAATTGGATATGACCATGTTATTTACAAGCAAGAACTAGAAAAAATGAGAACTGAGGAATTTAAAATATCTGGAAAAGAGGCTGAAAAGTTGCTCGCTGGATTTACAGTTTTTTTCGATTATAAAGACATAGTTAGTAAGGCTACAGATTTTGGAATTTGGGACCTAGAGATAAGAGGTAAGGACGGTAATGTGAGTATATATACCGGGTCACTTTGTACAAGGATTGATTATGAGGGACAAGACCTATCTGACCTTGTTCGTGATGCGCTAGGTATTGAGGACTTGTTTGTATTCGATGGAAGGAGCAAGCCAGACCTTATAAATAGAATTACCTTAGACTATCTTAGAACTACAATAATAGAGCCTAGCTATGAATGGGAATATGAAGAAGTGGACGAGGAAGAGAGGGAAGGCTTAACCTGGAAATATAGTGAACGATTAATTATTGATAGAAGGTCGGATACCCTTGAGCATATTCAGCATATTACAAGTGGACGTAAGGTTACTCGTAAAATTGAGTTTGAAGAGATGGTAAAAACTTTATTGGATAGCTTTGACCCAGTAACCTTATTTTCTTGTATTGAAGGGAACCCAGAAGATATTATAGACACTTTGGATGTTGAGAAGGACTATATTATCACCATAGACTGCAAGAATGGGACAAGTCGTACAATATGTGGTAGTTTTGATAAAAAAGGTCTACCAGATGACTTTGGAGACTTTATTGAAAAGGTAATTGATTTAATGTATTATTATGGATTTGGAGAAATTTTCTAAAATCAAATTACAATAGGGTTATAAGATCGTAAATCAGACTACATTTATTGTAGTGTAAGCTTTTAGTGGGGGATATAAGACCTACTATTATATTACGGATGATGATAGTATAGAGGTTGGGGACTTGGTTATTGTTCCAGCAGGTAGGGATAACCATGAGACAGTTGTAGAGGTAGAGGAAATTGAGTATTTTAGTGAAGAAGATGTTCCCTTGCCTATAGAAAAAGACAAAGAGGATTATTAGAAAGATATAAAATCAAAAATATAGATAAGGATAGTTATAAATATGCATGATTATGAAGAAATAAAACCAAACTACTTAGCCATTAAACTTGGTCTACCTCTTATGGTAATATTTGCCTGTGTCTTATTTTTATTCAGCTTGGCACGCAATGATGATAATTATACAAGCATAGATACTAAGGGGGAAAGAATTAAATACAGTATTTACTATAAGTACGATGGCAAGATATATGCCATGATTCCAAGTGGAGGATACTACCAAGTAGAGGGTGCAGATGCAAAAACCTTTAAGCTAGTTGATTCTGACCCTATTTATAATAATAGCGTGGGTGTTGATAAAGACCATGTATACTTCGGAAATCAGAAAATAGGTGACCTAAATGCCAAGACTATTAAGTATATAGGTAATGGCTACTATAGTGACGGTAAAAATACATATTTTTGCTCTAATAATTCTGTAAGAAATCCAAACTTACCAGTAATTGTAGAAGCATTTCAGTCAATAGTCTACACTCTTACAAATGACAAAAAGCCACAATCCTACATATATCCATATCAAAAGCTTGAAGGAGTGAAGGATGTTGTGAAATTTGATAAGCTCAGTTTTTTTGTAAGGTCGGGTAATAGGCTTTACTATATGGGGAAGGCTTTGAAAAATGCAGATCCTCATACTATAAGGACGGTCTCAGAAAAGGGAGAGTTTTTCTGTGATGCAAAAAATGTATATTACAAGGATGAAATTTTACCTATAAAAAACTCTGGTCAATTGGAGTATTTGGAAATTCCACAGGAAGATTATTTCCTATACGACAAAAAGACTGGTCATGTCTTTAATGGAACATATATGTTTGACAAAGACCATGCCCCATATAAGTACATTGGGAATAACAGCAAGCATGCCCATAGTATGTTTTTTACATCAAAGGATGGACTATATTTCTACAACTCAAAAAAACATAAAATAGAAAAGTCTGGGGACAATCCATTTAGTGGAGATGTAAGGGCCTTAACTGATAATGTTTTTGCAGACAATGACAGGCTCTATTACATAAATTCCTTTGAAGAAGTTAGGTATGGCAAACACCGAATACCAAGGGCCTATATTAAACATACAATCCTAGTAGCTTTTGATAAAAAGGATGGATGGAAAAAAGTTGGGGATATAGACCATGGAATAGTAGGATCACTTTGGGAGAAAAATGGTCAATATTACTATTTTGACAACCTAGGCAATAGCCAGCTTATAAAGGATACGGTATATAAGGTAAGGGATAAAAGAGTGCTTAATCTTATGCTTTCAAACATTAAGGGTGAATATAACGATAATATCACAGTTGATTGGGTCAGAAGTGCCATAGAAGATAAAAAGATGGAGCCTATTTCAGGTGAAACCATATCTGATGCAGGTGTAACTGTTTATGGTACTAAGAGTAAGATTTTTAAATATAATTTATTGTACTTTAGGTTTTGCTCTATTAATCTTAAGCAGAAGGTATTACTGGAAGTCTAGAAAATATTTTTTTCTTGATTAAGACCCATAAGGAGGCTTTTTAACAAACCATTTTCATCATTAAAACTGTATTTTTAAAGGTAGGTCTAAAAAGAATTGCCTAAAATAAAAAAACAGTTTATTATGCTTATTTTGTGGTATTTATTAAATATGCTGACTATTCTGTAAAAATAAATTCAGATTAAGAGGACATATCCACTAAGAAGCAGGTGATGAAATAGATGGAAAGAAGAGTTAAAAAGAAGGTAAAAAGATATAGGACTATTGACGGGGCAGGAGTAAGCCTAGTAAGAGTCTTTGTAGCCGGACAGCTGCTAAATTGACTGAGGGAGATACTTGCTATCAAGAAGTAGATTATTAGATAGGCAAGGTATGCCTTTAAAGGTTAAAGAAAGAGTAAATAATGATAGAGGAGGTAACTTATGAGCATTACAAAATCATTAGAAAAGAGAAGAACATATTATAATATAGACAAGAATATACCAGTTCTAGAAAAAGAAATCGAAGAGAAAATCAAGGAAGTTACTGAGCTGGTTCCAGATGCATTCAATATGAAGAGTGCAAGGGTAGTAATTGCCTTTGGAGAAAAGCATGACCTCTTATGGGATGAAATATATGAGGTATATGGAGGTAATGTATCTAGAGAAAAGATAGATTCATTTAAGGCAGGAGCAGGTACAGTCCTATTTTTATACGACGAGGAAACTGTAAAGGGCCTACAAGAAAAGTTTAGTACATATGCAGACAACTTCCCAGTTTGGGCAAATCAGGCAAATGGAATGCTACAGCTTGCAGTATGGACTGTTTTAAGGGAACTAAAGGTTGGGGCTTCACTTCAGCACTACAATCCAGTGATAGATGATAAGGTGAAGGACTTGTTTAATATACCTAGCCAATATAGGTTAGTGGCCCAAATGCCTTTTGGAGGAATAGTCAGTGAGCCCGAAGAAAAAGATAAGGAAGATATAGACCAGAGGGTAAAGATTGTAAGATAGGTCTAAGATAGTTTGAGTAAAGATTATGAAAAATAATAGGTATTAAAACTAAAAACTGAGGGGTCAGCTTATAACAGTAAATTCTAATGATCTACTAATTTTAGCTGGCCTTTTTAAAAACAATATGTATTTAAATATATAAACAGATAAAATATATGATATAATAAATAATAACTAAGGAGGAATATGATTATGAACAAAAGAGTTGATAATATAATTATTGGATTTGGTAAGGCAGGAAAAACATTGGCCAATTACCTAGGAAGCAAGGGTGAAAAGACTATATTGATAGAAAAAAATCTCCTAAGATGTATGGTGGAACTTGCATTAATGTTGGGTGTATACCGTCTAAATTCTTAGCAACTAAGGCTGATAGAAGACCTTTTAGTGATATAAATAATCGAGACTATTATAAAGAGTCTGTGGTAGGCAAAAAGGCCCTGATAAGTAAGCTAAATAAGGTTAACTACGACAAGGTTGCAAGTAATGAGAATGTGGAAGTAATAGATGGACTTGGTTCTTTTATAGACGACCATACTATCAATATAAAGACTGATGGAGGAGACTACCAGGTGTATGGTGAAAGGATATTTATCAATACAGGAGCAAGGCCATTTGTACCTGGTGTAGAAGGTCTAGAAATAAGGAATAGGATCCACTCTAGTGAAACACTGATGGATTTAGAAGAATTTCCAGAGTCACTAGCAATATTGGGAAGTGGATTTATAGGCCTTGAATTTGCAGCGTCATATGCTAAATTTGGTACAAAGGTTACGATATTAGATATGGGAGACAAGATCTTGCCAAGAGAAGATGAGGATGTGGCTCAGGAAGTATTTGAATCTTACAAGTCACTAGGAGTAGACTTTATTTTCAATGCTGGTATTGACAAAGTTGACCAGGATGAAAAAACTGTTAGAATTGAGTACTCTGTAAATGGCAAAAAAGATGAGATCGCTACAGAGGCCCTTTTAGTTGCTACAGGAAGAAGGGCAAATACTGAAGACCTTAACTTAGGAGCAGCAGGCATAAAGGTATCTGAAAGAGGCTTTATAGAAGTAAATAAGCACCTGCAGACTAACAAGGACCATATATTTGCCATGGGAGATGTCAATGGTGGACCTCAGTTTACATACGTATCTTTGGATGACTACCGTATTGTTAAAAGCTATCTAGACGGCAAGGGTGAATATACTAGGGATGACAGACAGCCAATAGCTTTCTCAGCATTTTTACATCCAACATTCTCCAAAGTTGGTCTTGGTGAAAGGGAAGCAAGAGAGGCAGGATACAAGGTTAAGGTGGCAAAGCTGCCTGTAACTGCAATTCCAAAGGCAAAGATTCTAGGAAACCAGACTGGTATATACAAGGCAGTTGTAGACGCTGATACAGACCAGATTTTAGGAGTTGTTCTCTTTGGAGAAGAGTCCCATGAGGTTATCAATATTGTTGTATTAGCTATGATTATGAAACAGCCGTATACTTTGTTGGCTAATCAGATTTTCACTCATCCTACTATGGCTGAGGCACTAAATGATTTGTTTGGGATGATTAAGTAGAGGAATGTTGGCGCATGAATGAGAATAAATATTATAAAAGAATTTATAAAAAATTAGACAATATAACGGAAGATAATAATATAACAGATGATAAAATGAATAATCAGGATTTACTATATATTTTTTGTGAGTTTATATCTTCAAATCCTTATTTTAAATATAATGGAACTTATTTAAGAGATTCGATTGTTTTATTTGATGAGAAAAATCTCAGGTTTTTGGAAAAAAAGAAGATTATTAAATCTTTCATAGATGAGATTAGTAAAAACATGAATCACTGATGGATGGCACCTAATTATTGATAACTACTATGTTATTACACAAGATTTAAAAATTAAATTACTATTGATTTCAATATAAATGATTATATAAATAAGTATATTAATGAATTTAATTTTTTCTCAATACGACACGGATTTTTTTCCTCATAAGGTATTTGAAGATAAGTATAGATGAATATACAAAAACTACGTGTATAGAAAGAGAAGTACTTGAAAAACAAAAAAATAAAAAGATATTCAAGAAGATAATTATAATAAAATAGTAAATAGAATTCTTATATCGCTTGAAAGACTGATAAAAAGAATAAATAATAACAAAAATAGGTGATAAGTATGGACAACACTAATAATACAATAATTAATGATGAAGACCTAAATGAATTAATAATGAGTGATTCTAATATTTTCTCAGCAATATACTTTTAGAATCATATATTTTTGAAAAATTTATTGAATAAAGATGATTTAGATTTATATTACAAGTTACAGGATAAATATGATGACACAACCATTAAAAAAATACAATAAAAAGCATGTAGAAGTAAGTTAGAAACTGTTTTAACAAAGGACGATTATTTTGGAGTTGAAGTATATTTTAAAATATAGAGGGTGATAAAATTAAATTTAGGCCTCTTCATACGGCAGATTTGATAACGCAGATTTGTATAGTAAGTATGTTAAATGTAATTATGTTCTCGAAGAATAAAAAAATGGTAAACGACAACTTTCTGATGTTAGTCAATTATTACCAAGTAATTTTTATGGAAATTTCACTGTCTGCTGAATATGAAAATATTTTCTGTGATTAGCGAGTTATGTATAAAAAAATATACAGATGATATAATGAGAGAATATGAACTAATAAAAAAATAATAATTCATATAAATATGAAGTAACACTAGACTTAAAAAAATTTCTTTCCCTCAGTGAATCCTGATTTTATTTACAACTTTATTATGGATAAAATAGGTCATATTTATTCAAAAAGCAATAAAAGAAAAAAATTGGAAAAATATTCTTAAAAAAATTATTGTATTTCAAAGTGTTGAATCTTAATAATCAATGTGATATCAATGAGTATTTTGTAGACTCAAAACATATACTGGTTGTATACCAAAGGTTGGAAGTGAAATAATGAATATTGGAATTCCTCAGGGTCTTCCACAAGCATATTTTTTTGGTAATATTGCGATGATTCCAATTTCTTATGAGTTTAATAAAATGTTTTCCTGGTAAATCATTTTATTATGTTGATGACTCTGTTATATATACAAATAGTGATAATGCAGAGCTAGTGAATTTCAAAGAAAGCCTAAAAATTAAATGATAATATAAATTATAATATTAATAATTATATTAAAACAAATAATAATACCAATCCTGTCATAAAAACAATCAATTATAAAGTTTTAGTACACGAAAAATGAGAAAAGTTATTCAGCTCTAGTAGATAGTACTATAAAAATGAGTAAAATATTTTTGGGTGGTGTTGGGCTTGAAGCTTCAAGGGTGGCTTTTGAGATTAATGATACTTTGACTGAAAATCAAGATACGAGCATACTTGAAAAGATAGTTAAGATGTGGATGCTCTTAATATTGAAATAACAAATGTCAAAAATATATTGAGAGTGAATCACTTAAAAATACAGATAATAGTGAAAGTATTGATTCTTTTTAAAAATATATTTAAAATCTCTAATTCGTTATAAAAATTCTTTGCATATAGGAAAAAGAATTTTAGAGTTCAGAAAATTAGAGGATATTAATAATATAAAAGAATTTAAAGATAACTTTCTATTTAAAAAGAAGGTAGTGTTGGTAAAATAAATGCTGAAGAGATTAGCATAAAATTCTTTTGAAATTTATGATGAAAGTATATTTATGCCAGAAGCAGCTTTTACTAATCAGTGTGATGAATAAAAAAATGAAAAATGAGTTTGTTAATGAAATTAAGAAATTTGAAGATATATTAAGCGACTTATCTATAAATGTAAGATATTTTAATAGGTGTTTTTTTCAAATATAATAGACATTGTTGATTTTTCGCTATTGTTCCTTAAAAAGTAGCAATGGTCAAATTGGGAAGTTTTATAAAGACGCCTGAGAAAATAATAAAAGAACAATTTAAATTAATAATATCGCATAATAATGATATATGGCTAGGTTACAATGAACATACTTATAATTGTGAAATATTCAAATATTCAAATACTTATCGAAGATTAATACTAAATAGTTATATATCACAAATTTTAAATATAGATTTTTTCTGATCAAGTAGAAATTGTTAAACTTGATAAAAAGACCATTAAAATACTATGAATTAAGAATTTTAACATACATCAGGAATAAATATATAGCCATTGAAGATCTTTTCATGAATTCTATATTTAATAATATGATTGAAAATAGTTATGAAAAAGTTGATTTTCAATTAGTCGAAGTATTAGATATATTCAAGGTACATGTAAGAAGAGCTGATCTTATAGATAATTTAATATTAGTACATAAATATGTATCCGGTATATGGAAAAATGGTTCTAGATTTTTTTATATTTTTACACTTTACATAACCAAGAACATTCTGTGGAGTTAATAAAATCAAGCCTTAATATATGTAAAATGTTTGATTTTTTTCAAATAAGTTATATGGATTATTATATTTTGTTTTTTTAGCATGTTATTTGCATGATATTTCAATGGTTATACAACCAGATATAAATTGTTTTTAGAAAATAATATAGATTCAGATGAAGCATATAGTTCTTTTCTTAAGTTTAAACAAGAATTAAATTTAATAACAATAATAGTGAGTTTATTTTTTTGATAATAAACAGAAAATTAAAAAAATTAATGAGTGATGCTTTTGTTAGAGTTAATTATTACTTTGAATCTCTTGCAAGAGACTCACATGTTTTTGTCAAGCGCTAAATATGTACAAAATAGTTGTGATTTGAATTTTCTTAGTACTGTGGAGAGGGTATTGTATCTGATGTTTAGCAGCACATGGAGCAAATTGCGTGGATGTTTATGGGTTAAGATCGAGTTTAAATTACAGTGATGTTAATGTAAAGCACATAATGATTATACTAAGACTTGCTGATTTAATGGATATAGCAAAGGAAAAGGGTGAGTCTAAGCATATTAGATAATAATATTAAAAAAACATGCCTGAGATATCCCAATACCATTGGATTACACACTCTGCTATTGATAAGTTTGAAATAACTTCAAAATATGATTTAAAAAAACATGAAAGAAATGACGATAGTTATTTTTCAATCAGTTTTAAAGCGGGAAAGTTTTTGGAAACTATTATTGTTCAAATTGATTTAAATGTTTCTAATCTAACTAGCGTTACGGACAATAAGTGTAAAAATGCGTCGTCTAAACTTATAATGGACAAAAAGCAAAATAGAAATAATAGTAGATAGTGAAAATACCACTTGTAAAGGTAAATGTAATTTTTTTATGTAAATGGATATGTCATAAAAATCTGTATTTACTCGATGAACTATATTCAATTAAACAATATATTGATCGTGTTCCAAACTTGAATTATACGACAGATATTAAAATTATATTAAATTTTGAAAATGCAAAGCCGCTAAAAAGGGAGTATTTTCGACATAGTAAATAGTCAAATACACTGATTATACTATATTTGTAGGTTAACCATGACCATTGAAGAAAAAATATTCCAAAGAAAAGGGCTTATACCCAAGCAAATGCTTGAATGCTGCTTTATTAAAACAGGTTTAGGCTTCATCTGGGAATCTGACTTTATGGATGGGGACTTACACACAATCCTTGTTGTATCAGATAAGTACCCTGTATCAGGTAAGGTAATAGACAAGATGGCTGATGAGGAATACACCCCTAATCCGCATCGAGACTAGGACTGGGTCCTATATAAATTCGGTAAGGATAGCCTACGAAGACTTACTTATTGATCTTTCAAAGGACTGTTGTGAGGATGTCTTATTTACAAGCGACCGTGCAAATTGATTAACGGCCTACATCATGGAAAAATATCACGCATATCCGGATTTTTACGTTTGGACAGAAGAAATATAAGACTTACGATACCTTTAGACATAAGGACAATAAAAAGCGGTTTGCACTAATAATGGATATAAAATGAGATAGCATACTAAAGTATGGAAATAAGAATAAGGTTGAAGTGGTTAACCTTAAAGTAGATCTGGAAGAAATCAAAGACCTAGTATCTCTGGAGGGAATATATTTAGAATACCATATGAACAATAAACACCGGATAACTATTGTATTAGATGGAACACATTCTGATGAATTCCTTACGTTCCTAATAGACAAGAGCTATAAGCTAACAAAGAAATCTAGAAATAATGTAAAAAAAGTGAAAAATATATAAGTGTAATGAAATATATATATGTGTATTTATTTTTTTGTATCCTAAAGATAGAATTAAATTTACGACCACCAGCATAGCCTGGTGGTTTTTCCTTTTTTTCACTAGAAATCGACCCAAATTTAGAATATAATTATACTTATAAACGTATATTACAATTAGAAATAAACACAAATAGGACCTTTAAGGAGGGATGCAAGTGAAAATTAAAGGGATAATATTTTACATTTTTCTAGTGATATTTACAATTCTATGCGAGACCTACCTATTTCTAAATAGGAATGCCTGGTTGGGACTAGGTCTTGTCCTTGCAACATCAATAGTATGTGGTATATAGGCATAAAACAAAAAGAGGTGGAAGGGCTTTTTTAGGCCTGGTCATCCTATCAGTTTTGGCAACATTTATAAGCCTACCAAAGGAAAAATTGGTACCTGCTACCTATGAGGGAGCCAAGGAAACTAGCCAGATAAGTGTAGCTGAAGGGAAACTGACTGGTGTTTACAACAGGGATGAATCAGTGGAAGTATATGCTGGTATACCGTATGCAAAGGCTCCTGTTGGTGACCTAAGATGGAAAGAGCCACAAGCTCCCGATAAGTATGAAGGACTTTTAAAGGCCGACCACTTTAAGCCTATGGCAATGCAAAAGAGACAAAACAACCTTATTTCAACAGCTAGTGATATATTATTCTACCATAATGTAACTAGGACTATAAAAAACAGGTATCTTCCAAAGATGAGTGAAGACTGTCTATACCTAAATGTTTGGAAGCCTGTTGGAGACAAGATAAACCTACCAGTAGTATTCTATATACATGGAGGGTCATTGACTACTGGCCAGTCTTGGTGGCAAGATTACAATGGTGAGTCATATGCTAAGAAGGATGCAATTTTTGTGACATTTAGCTATAGGCTGGGTGCCTTGGGCTTTTATGCTGATGAAAATTTAGCTAGGGAGTCAGCAAATAATACGACAGGTATGTATGGATTTTTAGACCAGGTCAAGGCACTTGAATGGGTAAATAAGAACATAAAAAGTTTTGGTGGTGATCCTAACAAGATAACTATAGCAGGTGAGTCTGCAGGTTCGTCTTCAGTTAACGCTATGTGCGTATCGCCACTAACAAAAGGCCTATTTAGGTATGCTATTTCAGAAAGTTCATCCATAACGGGTAAAAAGCCTCCACATTCCTACAAGGACTTTGCAGATGCTATCAAGCAGGGCAAAACCCTTAGGGATGAGTTAGGGGTATCTAGTCCTGTAGATTTAAGAAAGGTTCCTTCAGAAAAGATTGCAAATACGAGTACCCAGTATGGTACCATAAATGCTATGACTAATGATGGTTATGCCTTAAAGAAGTCGCCTTATGAATCATATTTAGCAGGTGAACACAATGAAAAGGCCTTATTGACAGGCTATAATAAGAAGGATGGAGACCTTTTTATGCTTGTAGATAAAAAGACTAATAAGGATACATATAAAGAGAGTATTAAGGCAATATATCCAAGGGCCTATAGGGAAATTATCAAGGCATATCCTGCAAATACGGATGAGGAAGCAGTAAATAACCAAAGGAAAATTTATAATGCGGCTACCTTTGGCTATGGCCATGATATTTGGTCTAGGCTAGCTGTTAAGAAGGAGCCTGTCTACAGGTATTATTTTACTAAGGAAAATAAGTCTATCGGATCAAACCATACTGGCGAGCTACCATATGCCTATGGTAACTTATGGACGGCACCATACTTATATGATGGGACTGACAGAAGTCTTTCTAATACTATGGTGTCCTACTGGCTTAACTTTGTGAAGACAGGAGATCCTAATGGTGGTGGGCTTCCTAAGTGGGAACCATATACAAGTGGAAAAGTAGTGGAATTTGGTAGCGAGGTCGGTATGATAGAAGATCCGAATGAAGGCCTTTATAGGATTTTTGATGCAGGCCTATAAAGTTAGTTATAAATCAAGCGAATATTCAAGTGATATATAGTCTTTGTTTGATACAATAAGGGAGTAAAATAGATGACAAAAAGAGGAAAGAGCGATAAAATGGTTTAGTAAGGTGGATCAAAATCAGGAAATTGATCTGAAAACTAAGATGAAAATATGCGATATGGCTGCTATGATAATGCTGTTAATAATATTTTTAGTATTGGCAATAGAACTCTCCCTGCTGGTTGGATTGGGTGGAATAGATGTAATAAATGCCGCTACAGATTTTTCTTAATAGTATTTCCCAGGAAGACATACAAAAGATGGCCAGAATACCAGTAATTATAGCTGGAGGGCTAATCTGTCTACCCCTATTTATATTACCCATTGGACTTGCAATCATTTTTTTAGGAACAAGTTGATTAGATCTCAGATAAATAAAAATTAAATAAGCTTACATATATTATAGAATATAGTGAGTATAACAATATTAAAAAAGCCGGGCATTGTCCGGCTTTTTAATATTATTAGCATCGTAAGAAAAATATTAACGATATTCTGGAGTCCACTTAAAATCACGTACGGCTTTTGCCATATCTATTTCTTTAGATTGTGAAAGTCCTTGCTCCTGTGCTTTCTTAGCTACTGCTTCAGCAACCTTTAAAGATACTTCTGCGACATATTTAAATGGTGGCAATACAGGCGCTCCTGGTTTAGTCATATCTATAATACCACTCAAAGAATGAGCAGCTTCACCGATCATTTCATCAGTTAAAAGGCTAGCTTCTGAAGCCAACATTCCAAGTCCTAGTCCTGGGTATATTAGAGCATTATTAGCTTGACCAATTACATAGTCAACTCCCTTATAAGTAACTGTGTCAGCAGGTATACCTGTAGCAACAAGAGCCTTTCCATCTGACCAAGTAATCAAATCCTCAGCCCTTGCTTCTGCCAATTTAGTTGGGTTTGAAAGAGGAAAAATCATAGGTCGGTCTGCATTTTGACACATTGCTTCCACAATTTCTTTAGTGAAGGTATTTGGTTGGGTAGATGTTCCCACCAAAATAGTTGGTTTAACAGTCTTTACAACCTCTAAAAGGCTAGTAAGCGTGTCTGTATTGTCAAAGTCAGCACGATTTTTTGCAAAAGGTCTCTGTTCTGGTGTTAAATCATCCATATCATCAAATAAAAGACCCTGTTTGTCTACCATAAAGAAACGTTTATAGGCTTCTTCTTCTGAAAGACCAAGAGTGACCATTTCACGATGGACCCTAGAGGCAATACCTGCACCAGCAGTTCCACCTCCAAAGCAAAGGTAGGTTTGGTCTGTCAGCTTTTTCTCCGGTAACTGCAAGAGATCCAAAGATCCCACCTAGTGTGACTATACCAGTACCTTGTATATCATCATTGAAGGTAGGAATTTGTTTGCGGTATTTTTCAAGTATATTTGCAGCATTAGATCGGCCAAAGTCTTCCCAATGAAGGTAAAGTTTAGGGAAGAGTCTTTCTGCAGTGTTAACAAATTTATCGATAAAATTATAGTAACGATCACCACGTATGCGTTCATGACGATTACCTAAATAATTTGGGTCATTGCGTAGTTCTTCACGGTTTGTTCCAGCATCAATAACCAATGGTAAAACCATTGAAGGGTCGATACCGGCAGCACCAGTGTATACCATTAGTTTTCCGACTGATATATCTACACCATTTGTTCCCCAATCGCCAATTCCTAGAATTTCTTCTGCATCTGTCACTACAATAAGTCGTATTTCTCGACCACCAGCAGCATTTATCAAGCTTACTTCAATATCTTCAGGACGATTTATATCTAGATAGCCTGCATATTGTGGATCAACAAAAAAATTACTATATCCTTCTATAGTTTCTGCAATTGTTGGATCATATACTATAGGATTAAACTCTTCTAAATGATGAGAAAACAAGTAGTAGAAAAGCCTGCGATTGGTATTAAATATTTCCATAAGGAAAAGTCTTTTTTCTAAATCACTTGACTTTGTCTGCAACTGAGCATAAGTTTGAGTTGCTTGTTCTTCTATAGTTTGAACATAAGGTGGCAAAAAGACCCTATTAGTCCAAGCTCTTTTCTTTCTTCCATAGTAAAGGCAGTACCCTTTATTAAGGAATGGATCGTTTAAAATTTTATGTGCACTCATATAGTCCACCTCCTTTAATAGAATTATACTACTTTTTTATTGATTAAAAAGAGTCTTAGGGTAAATATAATATAATGCGAATGTTACTATTTTATTTATTTTTTTAAATCAGTACTGTTTTTTGAACAAAAGATGTTAAATATATACTGATTGTAATAGATGATAAGTAATATCAAAAACTTAAATAATATTTATTACTAGATTTGGTTGCTTTTATAAAAAGTTACTTTCTAAGTGTTTAATTTTTGTAAATTCAACACACACAATTAAATGATTAAAAAGTTTAGTTTATTTAGCTTTTAAAAATAGAAAAATAGGAGGGAATCATATGTTTAAAAAGAAAGGATAGGTTGTCAAAAAGAACTTATGCAATTGGTACGACATCTGTTGTTGCAGGTATACTTTTTGCCTTAAGTCTAAATGGTAATGAAGTTTACGCTGCAGAAGATGCTAGTTTGCCTTCAACTGGAGGTACAGCAGTATCTAGTGCACCAACAAGTGTCAGTGCACCACCAAGCGCAAGTACACCAGCAAGTACAAGTGCACCAGCAAGCGCAAGTACACTATCAAGTACAAGTGCACCAGCAAGCGCAAGTGGGCCAGCAAGTACAAGTGCACCAGCAAGTACAAGTGCACCAGCAAGTACAAGTGCACCAACAAGTGTCAGTGTAAGTGGTGATACAGCCACTCTACCAAGTATTCCAACACCGGTAGTACCTGGTTTATATGCTGATAAGAAGGAGTCATCTGCAGTAGATTTTGATCCAGATAATGGAAATATCGATGTAGAAGAAAGTGTATATTATACAAGGTTAGGTAATATAAGGTATGTAGATAAGGCTACAGGAAATACTGTTGGTAATAGAGTGACATATAATAATGACCCTATAGATGCAACTAAGGCAGCGCCAACGCTTTTACCAGATTTACCTGAAGGATACAAATATGTCTTAAGTGGACCAAACTCTGAACTTCCACTTGCAAGTACTGAAAAAATAACACGAGCTCGTGGCACTAACAAGGAAGATATTGAAAAGAGTAATAGTCCTGTAATTGTAACTCGTTCAAATGATAAGTTCACTTTTACACCACTAAATGATGAGGTTTCTCCTTTTTTAGCAGGTGTGCCATATAGCTACAGTCAGGGCAACAATGTAATTTTCTATATTGAGCAGCCACAACCGCAGCCGCAGCCGCAGCCGCAGCCACAGCCGCAACCGCAGCCACAACCGCAGCCGCAGCCACAGCCGCAACCGCAGCCGCAACCGCAGCCGCAACCGCAGCCGCAGCCGCAGCCGCAACCGCAGCCACAACCGCAGCCGCAGCCACAACCACAGCCGCAGCCGCAACCACAGCCAAAGCCAGAGCCAAAGCCTGAACCAAAGCCAGAACCAAAGCCAGAGCCAAGGCCTCAGCCAAAACCAGAGCCAAGGCCTCAGCCAAAACCAAGATATGTAAAAGAGAAGCCAAGGCTAGTTAAGACAGGTATGACAGGGACTTCAACACTTATTCCAGGTTTGAGTCTAACAATTGCGGGAGCCCTACTAAGAAGAAAGAACAAGTAATTTTGGAGTATAAAACTAGAATATAAAAACTAGAATATAAAACTAGAATATAAAACTAGAATATAAAACTAGAATATAAAAGAACACCTCTATAAGTCAAACTATAAGACTTGTATGAGGTGTTTTTTTAACTACGAATAATTAATAAAAGCTCAACAATTAAACAATAAAGATAAAGATTTTCATTGACTTTTTATATTTATTAGACTTATAATATCTATGAATAAATATATAAATATTCATTGGTTAGCAGGAGGTTAATGATGGCTAGAGCATTCACTGAAGAAGAAAAGTTAGAAATAAAAAGAAAAAAATCATGGAAACGGCCCTTGACCTATTTCATGACAAGGGGACCAAGTCTTTAAGTATAGGAGAGCTTACAAGGAGAGTAGGGATAGCCCAGGGTAGTTTCTATAACTTTTGGAAGGACAAGGAGTCACTAATTATCGATTTAATGGCATATAGGTCAAGACAAAAACTGACTGGAATAGAAGCTATATTTCCGCAGTCATTAGAGGATCCTATAGGCTTTCTATCTCAGGCAATATACAAGTACTCATTAGACCTAATGATAAAAATAAAGACTCAACCCATCTACGAGGACGCTTTTAATATATTTAAAAAAGACAAGCTTAGTGAGGTGGATAGGATAGAAAAACTGTATGGAGATTTTTTAAAAAAACTTGTAGACTACTGGAATGAAAATTCTGCTGTTAAAAATGCAGACCAAAGGGGCCTATCTAATGCTTTTGTGGGTAGCTTTTTACTCTGTTCAGAATACAAGCATTTTGATGATGATTATTTTGAAGGAATACTTGAAACATATATTGTATCTATAGTAAATAGGTATATTGATCTTTAAGGCATTAAAGGGGGACAAAAAAATGATAGTAGACTTTATTAATCTAAAAAGAAGATATTTTGATAGCAGGGTGGAAAAAGGGCAAACTTAGGTGAGATGACGGCTGCAAATATAAATGTACCAAGAGGTTTTTGTATTGACAGCTGATTCCTACAAGGACTACCTAAGAAACAATAATATTGAATCTATTATTAAAAAGAGTATCGAAGACGCAGCAAATGATGAAAATAAGCTAATAGAGGCCGCAACATCTTTTCGTCAGCTTATTAAAAATGGAGAATTTTCAGAAGAGGTTCGAAAGGAGATAGAATATAAGTATTCTATGCTTGGTAAAAATGTAAGGGTAGCAGTGCGTTCTTCTGCCACAGCGGAGGACCTACCTGATGCCAGTTTTGCAGGCCAACAGGAAACATACTTAAATGTAAGAGGGATAGACGACCTCCTAGTCCAGATCCGTAACTGCTATGCATCCTTGTGGGGCAACAGGGCTGTATCCTATAGGCTTCACCAAGGCTACGACCAGTTGGCTGTTTCCATTGCGGTAGTAATTCAGGAGATGGTGGAGAGTCAGAAGGCTGGAGTTTTATTTACAGTTAATCCAGTAAGCAAAAAAAGAAGATGAAATGCAGATTAATGCAAGCTATGGACTAGGCGAAAGTGTTGTAAGCGGTAGGGTAACTCCCGATACCTATGTGGTAAATAAGAAAGGCGAAATTTTAGACATAAGTATTGGTAGTAAGGCCAGTCAAATAATATACGGTGATAAGAATACTGTAGAAGTTGAAGTTGAGGCAGCTAAGAAAAGTGAGAGGGCCTTGAATGATGATGAAATCAGGGGCCTTATTAAGGCGGGTCTAAATATAGAGGACCATTATGACATGCCTATGGATATAGAATGGGCCATTAGAGATGGTCAAATATATATTTTGCAGGCTAGGGCCATAACTACCCTTAAAAATAATGAAATTGATGAGGGCAAGGTTAAGGCCTACCTAAAGGATATGAAGCTAAGTAAGGGAACACGTGAAAATCTGGGCTTTCTTTTAGAGAAAATGCCTTTTGCCTACAGGCCCCTAGACTATGATTTTATGATTGCTATAAATGATCAAAAGGGTAAGATCTTTGCTGAAGGTGGCCTAGTAATAAATGCAAATCCACAAATGGACCAGGACGGTATCCAGACCCTACCAGATGGGTCTAAATCAATAAACAAAAATATCTTTAAAATTCTAAAGTTAGTAAAAAAGCTAAAAGACTTTGACTATTGCTCAGATATGTGTAGGGAATTTATGGCCCAGTATGAGGCTGACCTAAATAAAATCAAGGATATAGATTTTTGATCAAATGAGCCTAGGTGAGGCTAGTAGTTTTTTTGAAATATAGCTACCAGCTGACAAAAAAACTAGCCTATGATAGGTTTAAATATGCCCTTTTCCCAACTATGATAGTTTTTGATAAGTACAGTAAGATAATAAAGAAGGTTGACCCTAGTTACACTGCCTTTGATCTTTATTGGGGCTTAGATAATAAGACAGCCCTAGTAAATAATGAAATTTCTCTTATTGGGCAAAGGATACTTGAAGACACCCAATTAAAGGAAGCCGTTCTATCAGGTGCTAGCTATAATGACCTTCATACAAAATTTGAAGGTTTTAGAAGAATGACTGATGAATTCCTTAAAAACAGTGGCTATAAGTCTGATTATAATTGCTATTGCCTTGAGGCAAAGACCTTTTTTGAAGAGCCAGACAGGATAGTAAATATAATAAGGCCAATGTTAAACCTAGACAATAAAAACGAATTAAATACTTCTAAAAAAGATTATAACGATCTTATGGAAAAGCTTAAGTCTATTTATGGCAATAAGTATAGCAAGCTTGAAAAAGACATAGAAAACTTTAGGTACTTCCATATAGTTCGTGAGGAAAGTCAGTACCTATGGGAAAGTCTATTTTTCTATGTAAGAAGGTGTGTAAGAAGGATAAATCAGCTTCTTCTTGACAGTGAAGACTATAGAAGTGGTGTTGCCAACCTATTTTTGAAGGACCTAGTAAAGGCTATGGATAGGGGCTACTTAAGTGATGAGGACAAGGAAAATATAAGGAGGAGACAAGAAAATTTCCCACTAGCTACAAGGGTATGGGAGGCATCTAAGCTTCAAGTATTTGATGCCAAAGGTGATATCCTAAAGGGTGTAAGTGGAAGCACAGGAAGCGTACTTGGTAGGGTTTGTATTATACGAGATACAGATGAATTCTACAAGATGCAAAAGGGTGATATCCTAGTTTGCCACTTGACAGACCCAGAATGGACACCATTATTTAAGCTTGCAAGTGGTGTAGTTGCCGATACGGGAGGGGCCTTGAGCCATGCAGCAATAGTTGCAAGAGAGTTTAATATACCAGCCGTACTTGGAGTGGGTCTTGCTACTTCTAGGTTTAAGGACGGTGATATGATAGAGGTCGACGGTGATAAGGGAACAGTAAGAGGTATGTAATATGGTTTCAGATATAGAAAAAAAGGAGCTAAGGAGGAAGTCCATCCTAAATGATCCCATCTTGCCCCTATTAGTAAAAACATCCATACCTACTATAATAGGCATGCTGGTAATGGTAATATACAATTTGACCGATACATTTTTTGTCGGTATGCTTGATAATAAGTCAATGACAGCAGCAATAGGGATAGTCTTTAGCTTTATGGGCTTTGTTCAGGCCATTGGATTTTGGTTTGGTTATGGTAGTGGAAATATAATGTCAAAAAGAATCGGACAGGGTAGTGAGAAAGAGGCGGAGAAAATATCCTCTATTGGAATACTATTTGCACTAGGAGTAGGAATTCTTATAGCCCTAATTTCTTGGATATATATATCACCACTTGCTAGCTTTATAGGAGGAAGTGCATCAGAAAGTCTGATGGGATTTACCGTAGACTACCTTAAGGTAATAGTCCTAACCATACCATTTGCCCTATACTCCATCACCCTATATAACCAACTAAGGCTTTGTGGTAATGTTAAGGATGGTATGCTAGGCCTACTTTCAGGCATGCTGGTAAATATGGTCTTAGATCCTATTTTAATGTTTGGTCTAGGATTTGGATTTATCGGAGCTGGCTATGCTACCTTGATAGGACAAGTAGTGAGTTGTATTGTACTCACAGGTCTGTCGATGAAAAACGGGAATATTAGGGCAAGCTTAAAAAATGCAAGGGTAAATAGGGAGAGGGTCTACCATATTTTGGCAGGTGGAATGCCAAATTTTTTGCGTCAATCTATCACTAGTGTAGCCCTGATTCTTCTCAACATATCTGCAGCAAGATACGGTGATGGACTCCTTGCAGCCTTGACTATTAGTTCAAGAATCCTAGCCCTCGCATATTTGATAATGATAGGCTGGGGTCAGGGATTTCAGCCAATTTGTGCTATGAATTATGGGGCAAACCAGTATGATAGGGTGAAAAAAGCTTTCAAACTGGCAGTTTTAGGGGCAACTGTTTTTTTAATTATATCTGCCCTAGGTCTGTATATATTCTCAGAAGAGCTAATTATGACTATGACAAGGGATAGCCAGGTGATCCTATATAGCAAGAAGTTACTAAACCTTCAATGTATAAGCCTACCACTATTGGGGTATTTCGCCCTGGCTAGCATGCTTATGCAGAATATAGGCCAGTATTTCTGGTCCTCTCTTATTTCTGTCTCACGTCAGGGTATCTTTTTACATACCTCTTTATATATACTTACAGGAGCCTTTGGTCAGGTTGGTATTTTCCTACTACAGCCAGTGGCAGACTTTATGTCCTTTATATTAGCCCTAGTGGTAGTTTGGAAAATAGGACTTGGGACTAGAAGTAAAGACATGGAATATGATAAAATCAAATATAACCAGTAAGAAACCGGTAAATATTTGAAGGGAAAAAAATAATGAAAAATAAGATCAAATTCCATAGTATTTATTATAGATTTTACTTGTTTATAATCTTGCTTACTATAGGAGTAGTAAAAATTTATATCAAATGGTAAGCCTATAAGCGCTCTTTTTCTTGGTTATAATTTTACTATTAGCCAGGACCAATTAACATATATTACACTAGGTTTGACCCTAGTCATTGTGGTAATATTCTCTATTTTTTGGCTATAAAATATATCTATGTAAGGATGGGATATACCTGAGAAAAATTGACCTCTTAGTGGGGTGGGATGGAATAGATAGCCTAAGCCACGTTTGGATCAATTCTTTTTCTGTTAGAAATGGATTAATACGATTTTATAATAGAAAAACCCTGGTTATCTATAGGAAGGGATACAAAGCAATTTGTGTATATAATATTTCTCTCTTATCCTTATTTGCTGCTAAAGTATATTGCAACAGGATAAAGACTAATATCTTATTAGCCAGTCTTGCAACCATGCTTAATGTAGGCTTTGGTGGATGGGTACTTTATCAGTTCTTTTTTGCTGGCCTAGACAGCATGAAACTTTGGATATTTTTCACTTGGATGGGCTTATTTTTATTAAGACATTGACTCTACCACTTATAATGACAGGTTTAGAGAATAAAAATTCATGGAGGCTACCTCTTCCATGATACGGCCTACAGGAAAAATGCTTCGAATGCAATTCACTTATAGGTGGTCGAAAAAGTTCAAGTATTTATCCTTGGCTTTAAAGAAGCATTTAGATTCTGACACTCTTAACTTTATAGAGGGCTTTGGTGTAGATATAAATAAGGCCAGTGTATGCTTTATTCCAAGTATATTTGATAAAGAGGATATAGGAATATTGTCTAAAGACTTTTATAAGTTAGGGTTTTATGTTTGCTGGCCAACTGGATGCAGTTCCTAGTGTTCAGTGGGATTTTTACTTTGATGAACTTGATGATGAACCACCAATTTTTGAAATAGATGAAACCAGTCCAAAGAGAGTAGAATTTGAGGATTTTATAGCATTTCATACTTCTAGTGACAAGATGGGGGTCTATAAATTCAGTCCAGGAGTAGCCTATGATGAATCTTTATGAAGGTTGGAACTCAGGTTTTGTGTATTGTAACGCTGTATTTTCTATTGATTAACTTTATAATAAAAATTTAATAAATGATTATAAGTAATGCTGTCTGTGAAATCAAATACTCAAGAAAAGATTTTTCACCTTTTTCATGTGGTTTATTTGTAAAAGATATTTATTATTGAAGTTTACAATGTGGCTATTGTATAATTAAGTCATAAAAAAATAATGTATATAAAATAAACTTGTGGGGGTAGAAGCTATGAAATCTATGTGGAATAATTGGTTAAAGCAGGCAGTTTTTTTCTTTATTCTGTTTTTATACACGTTTGCAACAATTTTAAATAGCTTGCTGTATCTTTTAAAGGGACATTATGAAGATCCTAGTGGTAATTGGCATGAATTGGATAGGGCTATTATCGTCTTTATCATCGTCCTTGCTTATATTCTGGTTAAAAAAATTTGAAAATTAATAATTATTGGATCAAGACTTTTGTAGTGTACATTCCAACACTCATACTGGTCTTTGTATATATTTGGTTGACAGGGCTTAGAGAGCTTTGGCTAGTTCTGCCTATAGAGATATATTCATAAACTATACTATAGGTTATCTAGCCATTTCAATAATAGGATGGATTAAAAACCGCATTAAAAATAGGTCTTTAGATAGAAAATAAGTATTGGGGAGAGTTAGTAATATGGAAAAATAATCTGACTGATAAATATAAAATACTAAATCGTGATTTGATCAAGTATATAGCTATGTTTTTGATGCTATTGAATCATATATCAATAATATTTCTAGAGCCGGGTACCTTTTTTGTCAGAGCTTTTTTGGACTTGGGTTACTTTACTGCTATTACCATGTGCTATTTTTTAGTTGAAGGCTACCAATACACTCATTCAAAAAAGAAATATGCAAGCAGGTTACTTATATTTGCCTTAATATCTGAGATTCCATTTTGCCTAGCCTTTACTGAAGAGGGTATCATAGGATTTCACGGACTAAATATGATGTTTACCCTGTTTTTTTGTGCTTTGGGATACTTGTGGTACATGAAAGGGTGGCGAGTAAGCTTTTAAGGATGGCTTGCACAATTGGTCTAATTATACCATCACTAATATCTGACTGGGCACTATTGGCACCAATATTCACCCTATTATTTATCAGGAGCTATGGGTCAAAATCAAAGACAAAAAATGCCTTCATTATAGCTATGATTTTTGTTTTGGAATAACGGAATTTATTGCTAAGTCATCCCTTCTTCCATTTAAGGAAAAATTTGATTTATACTCTAGGAAGTTTGCTAGGCATCCTGCTTGCTGGCATATCAATTGTATATTTATATAATGGTAAGAGGATGAAAGGGGAAGAGAGCTTTTCTAAGTGGTTCTTTTACGTATTTTTATCCAGGGCATTTATTGGTACTAGGCCTTATTAGGATATTTTTTAGTATTAGGAAGATAGTATTACAAAAATGTATATAAACGGGAAATTTGATTTAGAAGGTTGAAATTAAATAAATATCAGCTTATAAATCAAATGAAAAATTAACATTAAAAAGAAAAAAACAAACAGACTAATTTAAACATTTTCACAAAAAGTTAGAAAAATATTCGATTTCTTCTTTTTAAATTGCTACTTTTGTAGTATTATATATAGAGTGCTTGGTATAAGTAAAAAAACTTTAAGGCTGGATGGTCTCTGGTAAAAGGATTATCTGTAAAGTCTATAAGTAAATTTGAATTTAATTGAAAGAGGAATATAGTATGACAAGAAATGTTGGTACAGTAGCGCGTGGAGTACGTTGCCCAATAATTCGTCAGGGTGACAATTTATCAGAGATTATAGTAGATTCTGTTATAGAAGCTTCTAAGACAGATGGATTTGACCTAGGTGATAGGGATGTAATAGGTATTACAGAATCTATAGTGGCAAGAAGCCAGGGTAACTATGCTTCGGTAGATGCAATAGGCAAGGATGTTGAGGCTAAGTTTGGTGGAGAAACTATAGGTATAATCTTCCCAATACTTTCTCGTAATAGATTTGCCATCTGCCTAAAGGGTATGGCTATGGGGGCAAAGAAGGTGGTTCTAATGCTTTCATATCCAAGAGATGAAGTAGGTAACCAGTTATTAACTGAAGACCAGCTAGATGACAAGGGAATAGACCCATATTCAACAGTATTGACACTTGAAAAATATAGAGAATTATTTGGTAAGAATATACACCCATTTACAGGTGTGGACTATGTTGACTACTACAGTGAAGTTATTAGATCAGCTGGTGCAGAAGTTGAAATTGTATTTGCTAACCACGCTACTGAGATACTAAACTACACTAAGAATGTGATAAACTGCGATATCCATACTAGAAAGAGAACAAGTAGGATACTAAAGGCTGCAGGAGCTACAGTTTATGGTATGGATGAAATATTGACTGAATCAATAGACGGAAGTGGTTACAACACCCTATATGGGCTATTGGGATCAAATAAGTCAACAGAAGATAGCGTAAAGCTATTCCCTAATGAATGTACTGACCTTGTATATGATATCCAGGAAAAACTATTAAAGAAGACTGGTAAGCATATAGAGGTAATGGTATATGGAGATGGTGCCTTCAAGGATCCAGTAGGACAGATTTGGGAACTTGCTGACCCAGTGGTATCACCAGCCTATACTAAGGGACTAGAGGGTACACCTAATGAATTGAAACTAAAGTATCTAGCAGACAATGACTTCAATGATTTATCAGGTGAAGCTCTTAAGGAAGCTATATCTGAAAGAATAAAGACTAAGGATGCTTCCTTGGTAGGGAAGATGGAGTCTGAAGGTACTACACCAAGAAGACTTACAGACCTAATTGGTTCATTATGTGACCTTACAAGTGGTTCAGGTGACAAGGGTACACCAATAGTACTTGTACAGGGATACTTTGATAATTATACAAACAATTAATCGAAAATAAATTATAAATTGGGACTAGTATTTAGGCTGAGAGGTCTAGAGGCTAGTCCTTATTTTTTTATATCTTATTATTATTAGATTAGAATATCAAAATATTAACAAAAAGCCTTGTTTAATAATTTTGAATTGTGCTAATATTAAGTAAATTAACCATTTAGGAGGAGATAATATGGCAAAAATATTAATTAGTCCAAGCAAGTATATCCAGGGACCAGGAGAGCTAAATAGGCTTGGCCAATATGTTGAAAAACTGGGTAAAAAGGCCCTAGTACTTATAACAGAATCAGGCTATAAGAGGGTGGGACCAGGCATAGAGGAAGGTTTTAAGTCTTCTGAAGCCAAGATGGAAGTTTGCTATTTCAATAGAGAATGTTCAAAGCTTGAGGTCGATAGAATTATCGACAAGTATGTGAAGAATGATGATTGTGATATAATTGTCGGTGTTGGTGGAGGAAAGCTAGCAGATACTGCCAAGGCAGTAGCCTACTATACGAATAAACCTGTAGTAGTATGTCCTACTATAGCATCAACAGATGCACCTTGCAGTGCCCTATCTGTTTTATACACTGAAGATGGTATTTTCGACCAGTATCTATTCTTACCAAAGAATCCAGATATAGTTATGATGGATACAGAAGTTATTTCTAAGTCACCTGTAAGATTGACGGTTGCTGGTGTAGGAGATGCCTTGGCTACATATTTTGAAGCAAGAGCTGTAAGGCTAGTGGAGCCATTTCTTGTGCTGGTGGAAAAACTACAGAGGCAGCTGTAGCCTTGGCCAAGCTGTGCCTAGATACACTTTTAGAAGAGGGCTTGAAGGCTAAGATTGCCCTAGAGGCAGGTGTATGCACAGAGGCAGTTGAAAAGATAGTTGAAGCGAATACCCTATTAAGTGGGCTAGGCTTTGAGTCTGCTGGTTTGGCAGGTGCCCATGCCATCCACAATGGTTTGACAGCACTTGAGGAATGTCACCATATGTACCATGGTGAAAAGGTAGCCTTTGGTACACTGACTCAGCTTGTATTGGAAAATGCCCCAACTGAGGAACTAGAGGAAATATACAATTTCTGTATAGATATGGGTCTACCTGTTACACTAGAAGAATTGGGTGTTAAGGAAATAAATAAGGATAGGCTATTAGAGGTAGCTAGACTTGCATGTGCAGAGGGTGAGACAATTCATAATATGCCTTTTGAGGTTGATGAAGACAAGGTATGTAGTGCTATAATTGCTGCGGATGCTATGGGTAGATTCTTCCTAGGTCTATAGCTTAGGATAACTACTAGCTTTTTGAACAAGTATTATTAAATATAATTTGAAGTGGAATAAGACCCTAGGTTTTGTTCCACTTTTTAAAATTATGTACTATAATATAGGTAGGGTATATGGACAATTGATTGATTAGTAAAATGTGCCTATATAATCCCTTATATATTTGTATGTAAGTTTATTAGATATGGAGGTTATTGTTATGAGTGGAGAAAATAATTTGAAGAAGTATAAGTGCAGGCCATGTGGCTTTGTGTATGATCCTGAAAAGGGTGTTCCTGAATATGGTATTGCGCCAGGTATTCCTTTTGAAGACCTTCCAGATGACTGGGTATGTCCAAAGTGTGCAGCTAGTAGGTGGATGTTCGAAGAGGTTAAGGAAGACTAATAGGACTCAGTCAGCCCTATATAATTAATATTATGGAGGGAACAATGAAGTTAGTAATTGATTTGTTTATAGCCTTTGCAAAGATTGGTAGCTTTACCTTTGGGGGAGGCTATGCCATGTTACCTATGATAAAGAAGGAAGTAGTTGAAAGACATCGTTGGGCCACTGACCAGGAAATTTTAGATTATTTTGCTATTAGCCAGGTGACACCAGGTGTAATAGCTGTAAATACAGCAACCTTTGTTGGCTACAAGATAGGTGGACTAGTGGGTGCTATCGCGGCAACCCTAGGTGTTATATTCCCATCGATTGTAATTATAGCGATAATAGCAGCCTTTTTGACAAATTTTGCCAGCCTACCAGCAGTAGTTCACGCCTTTAATGGTATCAGGGCATGTGTATGTGTTCTTATATTAAATGCAGTATATAATATGGCCAAAAAGTCTGTGATTGATATACCGACAGCTATCATATTTATCCTAGTAGCTATTGTAGCAATAATGAGTGTAGTTTCACCCTTTATACTAGTGATTCTAGCAGGTGTATTGGGATTTATTATCCAGTTTTTTAAGCTAAGAAAGAAGGTGGACTAGGTGCCAGGAATTTTTAAGTTAGTCTACTATTTCTTCACTACAGGCTTATTTGCTGTAGGGGGTGGCCTTGCAACCCTACCATTTCTATATGAGATTGGTAAGAAGACAGGTTGGTATACAGCAGTAGATGTTGGTAATATGGTTGCTATAGCCCAGAGTACGCCTGGTCCAACTGGTATAAATATGGCTACATACGTTGGTTTTAAACAGTTTGGAGTCTTAGGAGCAATTATAGGTCCGGTATCTTTGGTCCTGCCATCCCTAATTATCATAATAATAGTCTATAGGATCCTGGACAAGTTTAAGGAATCACAGACCGTACAAAGTGTTTTCTATGGACTAAGACCGGCCTCAAGTGGTTTGATTTTGGCGGCTGCCTTTAGTGTTATTCAGATCTCCCTATTGGATATGGCCAATAAGGGATCTATAATGGGGTATTTTAGGTGGCCAGCCTTGGCTTTAGCAGGACTTTATATTTTTATTGCAGTACTACAAGAAAAATATCCATCCAATATTTTTTTAATAGTCTTAGCGGGTATTATTGGTTTTGTATTTAAGATATAATATCAGATATGCGGTATGGTATAAGTCAATGTGACATAAAAATGTGACATTAAAAATTATAATTTTAGAATTGCTATATTAAAAGGGGTCATACCCTTTTAGATAAAATAGAGAAGGAAGCCTAATGATAGTCTTCCTCTCTATTTTGTTTAATAGGTTTATTAAGGTATTCTAATGTGCTAATTTAACATGCAAAACTACCTGTCTGCATTCAAGTCGTAGTCAACCAAAAGGTTGGCCTTTATTAGTATTGGTCTAAGAGCAGTGTATAGAAGCATAGCTATTACAACTGTAGTTATAGCATTGAAGAATGTTGCTCCTGCACTAAACTTTGCTAGAACGCTAGCAACATCAGCTGGTTGACCTAATACATATATCTTATAAAAGTATCCTACAATTGGGTCTGCAAATACATTAAATGCCATACCTATTATTGATCCTGATAGGGCATACCTAAATACTTTTTGTGGATCGTTAGTATGGTTAATTCTACCAATCTTGTGGGCAAATAGGCCAACAATAAGGCCTATGCACAGCTTAAGTACAAAAGTCTTAGGCGCTACTAGTATATAAACCGGATCCATTATGTCAGCAATTGTCATACCGATAGCTCCAGCAAGTCCACCGTACACACCGCCTATAAGTAGGGCAGCAAGTACAAGAAAGACATTGCCAAAGTGAATTGATGTTGCGTCGCCTCCTGGAACAGGTATCTTAATCTGTAGGTAAGTAAATGTTACAAAGCAAAGAGCGGCAAGTATTGCAGACTGTGTCAGCTTTGCTAGATTCTTATTTTTTTCATAAATCCTCCTTTAAGTATTAAAATATAATTACAAATACAATTCTATCAATTTAAGGCTTATAAAGTCAACTATTAGGCGTCATATGATAAAAAAATATACTTTGAACCCATACAATTTTAATTATCTTTTAAAAACTATTATCATAAATAGACCTTTAGCAAATAATTTTAAAAAGGTCTATAATATTCGGTTTATTTGGTATAATATATATGAAAGATTCAGGTTGGTCAGACAAGCTACTGGTCAATAAATAATATATAAGGGAGAGGATAAACATGGATAGAAATGACAAGTGTTGGTGTGGTAGTGGACAAAAGTACAAGAAATGCCACATGGATTTTGATGACAAGATAAAAGAATATGCTATGAAGGGCCATATAGTGCCTGATAGATTTAATATAAAGACACCTAGAGAGATAGAGGCAATAAAGGAGAGCGCTAAGGTAAATACAGGGGTTCTTGATTACCTAGAGGGAAAGATTGTTGCAGGTATGTCTACTGAGGACATAAACAAGCTAGTTCACAACTATACTATAGAGCATGATGCAATACCAGCTCCTTTGAACTATGAGGGATTCCCAAAGAGCTGTTGTACCTCTATTAATAATGAGGTATGCCATGGGATACCTTCAGAGGATATAATCCTTAAGGATGGAGACATAATCAATGTGGACGTATCGACTATAAAGGATGGTTATTTCTCAGATGCATCTAGGATGTACATGGTTGGTCAGGTAAGTGAAGAGGCTAAAAATCTAGTAGAGGTGACTAAGGAGTGCCTAAATGCTGGTCTAGACCAGGTCAAGCCTTGGGGGCATATAGGAGATATAGGGGCAGCTATACAGGAGTATGCCGAGTCTAGAGGCTATTCTGTAGTAACTATGTTTGGTGGTCACGGTATAGGAAATGAATTCCATGAGGAACCATTTGTGTCTCATGTAGGAAGAAGGGATACAGGTATGTTAATGGTGCCTGGTATGGTATTTACAATAGAGCCTATGATCAATATTGGTAAGCCACAGGTCTACGTAGATAAGAAGAATGGATGGACTTCATATACAAAGGATGGAAGCCTATCAGCCCAGTGGGAGCACCAGATTTTGGTCACTGAAGATGGATATGAAATAATTTCAGCTTAATTTATAAAAATGATTGACAGGGACGGATTTTTGTATTATACTATTTGAGTAATGAAAAAGAAGTAGAATCTGTTCTCACCTTACGGCACGGCTAGTAGGGTTGTATATAGTTTAATCAGTAGTTAATTTTGCTGTTTTTATTTTAGAACTTATGACGGATTTTTATATCCGTCTTTTTTTCGTACCAGAGAATTTCTCAGTGAGAGATTTTATTTTTTAGAAAGTTGAGGTGTTCTAAGATTAGTAAAGAAATAGCTATCAATGAAGAAATAAGAGTTAAGGAAGTCAGATTGATTTCTGAAACAGGAGAACAGTTAGGTATAGTTACTTCTAAGGAAGCGAAGGAGTTGGCAAGTTCTAAGAATTTGGATCTTGCAATGATATCACCTAATGCAAAGCCTCCAGTTTGCAAGATTATGGACTACGGTAAGTACAAGTATGAGCAGGCTAGGAAGGAAAAAGAGGCAAAGAAAAAGCAAAAAGTAATCAATGAAAGGAAGTAAGACTTAGACCAGGTATAGGTGATCATGACCTTAATACTAAGGCAAACCAGGCAGCTAAGTTCTTACAGAAGGGTGACAAGGTTAAGGTTGAGCTTAGGTTCAGAGGAAGAGAGCTTGGTCACAAGGACATTGGTAAGGAAGTAATGTTAAAATTTATTGACATGTTGAGTGAGTTTGGAGAACCAAATAAGGCCCCTAAGTTCGAGGGAAATAATATGGTTGCAATTATAGATCCAAAGAAATAGATAAATATTGAGAGGAGGATTTTGTTATGCCAAAGATGAAAACACACAGAGGTGCAGCAAAGAGATTAAAGAGAACAGGAAGCGGAAAGCTAAAGAGAGCGAAGGCTTATAAGAGTCATATACTTACAAAGAAATCACCTAAGACTAAGATGAACTTGAGACATTCAACTTTAGTAAGTGATGGCGATGCAAAGAGAATAGCACAATTATTACCATACAAGTAAGATTAGTATTTAGGAGGATTAGAAATGGCAAGAGTAAAGAAGGGTATGAATGCCCATAAGAGACATAAAAAGGTATTGAAGCTTGCAAAGGGATACCAGGGATCAAGAAGTAAGCTTTTCAAGACTTCAAATCAGTTTGTAATGAAGGCATTAAAGAATGCTTATATAGGTAGAAAGCAGAAGAAGAGAGACTTCAGAAAGCTATGGATACAGAGAATAAATGCAGCATGTAGAATGAACGACATGTCTTATTCTAAGTTCATGAATGGTTTAAAGAAGGCCGGAGTAGAAGTTAACAGAAAGATGCTTTCAGAATTAGCAATAGCTGATCCAGAAGGATTTGCAAAGCTAGTTGCAGTTGCAAAGGAAAACCTAGCATAATTAAGAAATGTGAGACGAACCGTTTGGGTCGTCTCTTTTTTATATGCGTTAAATGAGGTATGCCTTATATGAACTCATCTTCCAGCACAATGCATACTCATATCCTATAATAAAACTATCCTTAAAGATGCAAAGGACCCAATACTGGGTCCTTAAAAAATAAGCTTTAGTTTTAGTCCTTCTTAAAATGGTCCTTTGCCTTTGCTGCCAAGCCGGCAGACATAATTATACCATTTTTTACTGTTTCCTTTGCCGTGCTTATATCATTGCTGATATCTGCAGCAACCTCACTTACCTCCTTAGCGTTATCAGTAACAGAATCTACATTTTCAAGGATAGCAGGTATCTTGGATATTGCTAGACCGACATTTGTAGAGTTCTGAACTAGGAGAGCCTCTACACTACTTATGAAGGCTGTAAGCTTTTTTAAAAGTAGTATAAGTGCTATAAGGGTTGCACATCCAAGAAGGGCCAAAAGAAATAAAATTGTGTCGATATTTATTGTTATAGTCATATTACACCACCAATCCAATACTATTATTTATCTTGATAAAAATCCATTATAATTAATTATATATTATAAGAAGACTAAATAAAAGCCATAGATTAAAATTTGTATTTATAAATTTATTTCATGTCCTTAAAGTTATCATGAAAGGAGATTAAGTATCTGATGTAAAATATATGGTTCCAAATAGTAAGATCGATATATATAGGAAGGTTTTAGTCATAAAAACACATCTAATTAATAAAGGTAGATAAAGGAATCAAGAAAAGTTACAAAAATAAGTTACAAAATGTAACTTTTATTTATTCTATATAAGTCTGTTATTTCAACGTGTACAGCATTTACAACTAGGTTTAAGGTTAAAAAAGGTTGCTTTTGTAATTTTTGTATTAGAATAAAGAAGTCGGAAGTATTAAAGCAACAAAAATAATACAAAAAGTTACAGGGTGTAATTAATACTCTAGGACAAAAATGAATATAATTATTCAAAAAGAAGGGATAGATAAAGTTGAGATTTTTGCTTTTATTATCCATACTAAGGAGGATATTTATGAAAAATATTGGGAAAGATAGTCTGTATGGCTTTTTATATTAATTTTTGCATTTGGTGGAAGTATGTCAGATGCTAAGTCAATACTAGCAACAAGCGGCTGGTCTACACAAAATGGTAGACACGTATATGTAGGTTCTGATGGAAAAAACCTAATTGGATGGAATAGAATCAGTGGTTTGTGGTTCTACTTTAATTCTTCAGGTTACATGGTAACAGGAACTCAGAACATAAATGGCAAGACGTATCAGTTTAACAACGATGGAAGTTATAGTAGGGAAGTGCCCGCGACAAAGACAAGCACTTATACAACTTCAACTTCTAACGGTAAGGTTAAGTACTATGACAAGAGTGGTAACTACCTAGGTACAGGTAAGAAATATATCTCTAATGCAAGTGCCTATACAGGAGATACTACAACTGCATCAGGACAGAGACCGAGATGGGGTACTATAGCGGTAGACCCAAAGGTTATACCACTAGGATCAAAGGTTTATGTACCTTATTACGATAAGGTATTTATAGCTAACGATACAGGTGGTATCATAAGGGGTACAATGATCGATATATTCATGAATTCAGCAACTAATATGAGAAACTTTGGTAGAAGAAATATCGAGATAGTAGTACTTGATAAATAAGAGCACAGAGGTAAATAACTCGATGATATTTTTATTTAGATTTCAAGTTGTAAAAATAAGTTTTATCTTGATTTTAATTAGCACAAGCTCAAGAAATTTAAAGCGTAAGATATTAGAGAGACCCTAAAAGAAGTATAAAAGTAATTTAAAGACCCTAACCGGTAAGTCATTATGACTAAAAGGCTAGGGTCTTTATTAGTATGACGGGCATGCCGTCAGTCTGTGGTGAAAGTCCACGTGGGGCGTAGTTGCCGACGAACCTCATAGCAACTTGCAAGGTTACCACCGTGAGGTGATGGCGAGAAGAAGCAATAGCGAAATCGTAGCCTGACGTACAGAAACCTAATATCAAGGCTTACATAACGGATGAGTGGGCTAATAGTCACAAAGTCCAAAAGGCAACCGTAACTTATGTGGTAAATTAGGCAGGTAGACGAGGAAAGACTGACGACTTATCCCGTGAGGTCTCACAGAGGGAAAACCTAGTAACAACGAACTGTGAGAAGTCAGCAGAAGCCATAGTAGTGGAGAAGTTTCTGTAATGGGAATGGAGCGAAGGGCTGAACAATTCTAAAAGTCAAAATGACTTAATCAGACTAAGTATATAAGCCCGACGAGAAATATAGTAGCAAAGACGTAACGGAGTGAACATTTCACAGGAGTTAGGGCTAATATGTACAAAAGAAAATTAGGAAAGTGAGACAATCTATGGGACAACTAATGAATCAGATATTATCCAGAGAAAATATGAAAATGGCATACAAAAAGGTAAAAGCCAATAAGGGTGCCGGAGGCATAGATGGTATAAGCATCGAAGATGTTAACAAATACCTCAAAGAAAACTGGATAGATATCAAAACGAAAATCTTAAAAAGGAAATATAAACCACAACCAGTACTCAGAGTAGAAATACCAAAGCCAAACGGTGGAGTACGAAACCTTGGAATTCCAACAGTAGTAGACAGAATCATAGAACAAGCAATTGCCCAAGTTCTAACACCAATGTTTGAACCACAATTTAGTGAACATAGTTATGGATTTAGACCAGGTAGAAGAGCACAACAAGCAATAGTAGAGCTACTAGAATATTTAAATGATGGATACACATACATAGTGGATATTGACCTAGAAAAGTTCTTTGATAACGTACCACAGGACAAGCTAATGTATCTGGTAGGTAAAACGGTGAAAGACCCAGATGTAATATCTCTTGTAACTAAGTACCTAAGAGCAGGAGTTATGGTAAAAGGGAAATACGAAGAAACCACTATAGGAACTCCGCAAGGAGGTAACTTATCCCCTTTGCTTAGTAACATAATGCTCAATGAACTAGACAAAGAGTTAGAAGCACGAGGCTTGCACTTCGTTAGATATGCAGATGACTGTATAATAACTGTTGCAAGCAGTGCAGCCGCAAATAGAGTGATGCACTCGGTCACATCGTGGATAGAGAGGAAGCTAAGCCTTTAAGGTAAATGCTACTAATCCAAAGTCACAAAACCAACAAGGCTCAAGTACCTAGGATTTGGCTTTGTGAAAATGAATGGAAAATGGAAGCCAGACCACACAAAGACTCAATAAACAGTTTTAAGAGAAAGCTCAAGAAACTAACATATCGTTCGTGGTCAGTGTCTATGGACTACAGGATACTGAAACTAAATCAGGTGATAAGAGGATGGATAAACTATTTTAGAATAGGTAAGATGAAACAAAATATGACTAAAATAGATGAACATCTTCGTAATCGTATGAGAATAGTTATATGGAAACAATGGAAAACTAGCAAGAAAAAGGATGTGGGGACTAAGGAAGCTTGGTGTACCAGAATGGATGGCGAGACAATCCGTAGGGATTTACAGACCATTATCAGGCGGTAGCCAAAACAGCGGGACTTCGCAAGATAACAAAAGAAATCTCGCAAAAGCGAGGACTCATTAGTTGTTTAGATTATTATTTGAATTGAACCGCGGAGTGCCGAACGGCACGCTCTGTGGTGTGAGAGGGAGGAGAAAGTCCTCCCTACTCGATTTAGTCCAATTTTAAAAAGCAACTTAAAATCTATATTTTAATTAATATCTTATCTGACCTCAAGCTTATTTGTAGCAAATATCATCACAACATTATGGACAGATATATTTTTAAACTTATACCCTAAGGTCAGGTGGTATCCTCATAGTGTCACCCTTCTTTAAAAGGATGGACTTACCATCATCGGTTTGGACGGTAAGGCTGCCCTTTTCTATATGGATTACATCGTCAGAAATATTTTTTCCTAAGGGCTGGTAAGACGTCTCTGAATGAGCATGAAATACAATTCTCACAAGGTTTATATTTAGTGTAGCCGTCCTAGTTGTAAGCAACTGAAATTCCAAATTATCCCTACAAGGATATACAATAGTTGAAAGGCCATCTGACCTTCTAAACCAAGTTTTCTAAAATAACAGGCTCTTCAAATAAAGAGGAAAGACTAGTGTTCATAGTTTCAGATATAGCGTTTAGGACACTTAGGCTAGGGTTACCAACCCCTCTTTCCAATTGGCTAAGCAAAGCAGTACTAATTCCCGACAGCTCAGAGAATTCTTTAATAGTCATATTATTGCTTTTTCTGTATTCTACAAGTCTGTTACTGAGTTGAATAATTTCCATGGTAGCCTCCTATAGTGTTAAAAATTTATATAATATCATTGACTTTTTACATATTGACAAGGGTTAAAATCATTGGCTACGAACTATAGACAAGGATTAAAAATCATCGACTATACATTATTGACAAGTGATTAATATATTGATTAGTAATAGTAATTATATTATAACATTTTTAAAAGGAAAAAGTGTAGAATTTCTAGAAAAAAATATTGTACTAAATCAAATTGTTATATCTTTTTCATATGTGTTAAAATTAAATGTAATGCATAATAGGTAGAAATAATCTAAAGGGAAGGTATTATGATAATTTTGGGAATAGACCCAGGTCTGGCTATTATTGGCTATGGCTTGGTTGAATATAAAAATAACAAATTCAGGACAATAGACTACGGGGCTATAACAACTCCAGCAGGTATGAGTACTGTGGAGAGGCTGGAGAGGATATACAAGGGTATGAACCAGCTCTTTCATATGTATGATATTGATGAAGTTGGTATAGAAGAACTTTTCTTCAATAAAAATGTTAAGACGGCCATTACAGTAGCCCAGGCTAGGGGGGTTATACTCCTATCCTGCCAGCATCATGCAAAGCCGACTTATGAGTATACACCCCTACAGGTAAAGCAGGGCGTATGTGGCTACGGAAGGGCCGACAAGTCTCAGGTGCAGAAAATGGTTACCTCTTTCTTGAGTCTAAAGGAAACACCAAAGCCAGATGACGTCGCTGATGCCCTGGCTGTGGCTATCTGTCATGCACATTCTAACAGAATGGGTAAGGAATTGAGTAGGTTTGAAAAATAGGAGTGGTATAAATGATTGGATATATTAAGGGCACAGTTGAAGATATAGGAATTGACTATGTGCTAATTGAAAACAATGAAATAGGCTATAAGTTAAATGCTTCTAGCAATACCCTGTCCCAGTTAAGTGAAGGTGACAGGACTAAGATGTATACAAAGATGATAGTTAGGGAGGATGATATTAGCCTTTGTGGTTTTTATTCTAAAGAAGAGCTAGATATGTTTAATCTATTAACATCAGTGTCAAAGATAGGAACAAAGCTAGGACTGGCTATTCTTTCCTTTGCTACACCGTCCCAGATCCACTATATATTTCGACTTCTGATACCAAGACCCTATCAAAGGCTCCGGGGGTTGGAAAGAAGACTGCAGAGAGGATGGTATTAGAGCTTAAGGACAAGCTAGGTAAGCTAAATATAAGTGGGGAAGACCTAGGAGGAAAACCAGCTATGTCGATGCCAACTACTAGTGATGGAGAAGCTATTGATGCCCTAGTTGCCCTAGGCTATACCGGTCAGGAATCGAAGGTGGCTGTAGACTTTGTCAAGCAACCAGGTATGGGTGTTGAGGATATAGTTAAGAAGGCCCTAGAATATATTTTGAAGACAAACTTCAAATTCTAATAGGAGGTAGAGGGTATGGATGAAGAACGTATAATTACTTCCAGTATGAAGGAAGAAGATTTTGATATAGAAAACAGTTTAAGACCCAAGTCCCTAGATGAGTATTTGGGACAGGAGAAGTCAAAGGAACAGCTAAGGATATTTATAGATGCTGCAAAATCGAGGAGCGAGTCTCTGGACCATGTATTACTTTATGGACCTCCTGGACTTGGTAAGACAACACTTGCTAGTATAATAGCGAATGAAATGGGTGTTAACCTAAGGATTACATCTGGCCCAGCCATAGAAAGGGCTGGAGATTTGGCTGCTATTTTAACAAATTTACAGGAAAATGACGTCCTGTTTATAGATGAGATTCACAGGATTAATAGGAGCGTGGAAGAGGTCCTATATCCAGCTATGGAGGACTTTTGTCTAGATATTATTATAGGTAAGGGACCGTCTGCCAGGAGCATTAGGCTAGACCTACCTAAGTTTACCCTTATTGGGGCTACAACCAGGGCAGGTATGTTGACAAATCCGCTTAGGGATAGGTTTGGTGTTATTTGTAAGCTAGACTACTATAAGGAAGATGAGTTAGCTGAGATAGTGCGAAGGTCATCTGGCATATTAAATGCAGGGATTATGGATGACGGTGCAGTTGAGATTGCAAGAAGGTCTAGGGGTACACCTAGAATAGCAAATAGATTACTAAAGAGGGTTAGGGACTTTGCCCAGGTCAAGGCGGACGGTCATATTACAGACCAGGTGGCCCAGGCTGCCCTAGAGTTACTAGGAGTGGACTCCTTAGGTCTAGATTTTGTTGATAAGAAACTTTTAATGACAATAATAGAAAAGTTTAATGGGGGGCCTGTAGGTCTAGATACCCTTGCTGCATCTATAGGAGAGGATAGGAATACTATTGAAGATGTATATGAGCCCTACCTACTACAGCTAGGCTTTATTAATAGGGCACCTAGGGGTAGAATAGCCATGCCAATGGCCTACCAGCATTTGGGTATACCATATGAGGAAAAGAAGAAATAGTAATTGAGGTGAGATATGAAGACCAGTGATTTTAAATACGACCTACCAGAAGAGCTGATTGCGCAGGTTCCAATAGAGGATAGGTCAAGCTCAAGGTTGATGGTTGTTGATAAGAAGACAGGCCAGATAGAGCACAGGGTTTTTAAGGATATTATAGATTATCTAGAAGAGGGGGACTGCCTAGTTTTAAATGATACTAGGGTAATCCCTGCCAGGCTAATAGGTGAGAAGGTTGGGACTGGTGGAAAGATCGAGTTTTTACTATTGAAAAGAAATGAGGATGATAGTTGGGAGACTCTTGTAAAACCAGGTAAAAGAGCCAAAATAGGAGCAAAATTTTCCTTTGGTGGAGGCAAGCTATTTGCCGAGGTAGTAGATATACTTGTAGATGGATCAAGGTTGGTCAAGTTTGACTATAATGGTATATTTGAGGAAATTCTGGACGAGCTAGGTAATATGCCACTTCCGCCATATATAACAGAAAAGCTAGAGGATAAGGATAGGTATCAGACTGTATATTCAAAGCATAATGGATCGGCTGCAGCACCCACAGCAGGTCTACATTTTACAGACCAGCTACTTGACCAGATTAGGGCCAAGGGAGTAAAAACAGCCTTTGTAACCCTGCATGTTGGGCTAGGTACCTTTAGACCAGTAAAGGTTGACGATGTAGGTAAGCACAAGATGCACTCGGAATTTTATATGGTAAGTCAAGAGGCAGCAGATATAATCAATGAGGCAAGATTCAAGTCAAAGAGGATTATATGTGTGGGTACTACCAGCTGTAGAACTATAGAGTCTGCCGCAAAAGAGGATGGAAGCCTAGAAGCTAAGAGCGACTGGACAGATATATTTATTTATCCAGGCTACAAGTTCAAGGTATGTGACAACCTAATCACCAACTTCCACCTACCAGAATCGACCCTGATAATGCTGGTAAGTGCCCTATCAAGTAAGGAGAATATATTAAGGGCCTATGGGACAGCTGTAGAGGAAAAATATAGGTTCTTTAGCTTTGGTGACGCAATGTTCCTAAAATAAGTAGGATTGTAAGTTCAAAGACATGTAAAAGATATTGAAATAGTAAGACTATGAAAGGAAATATATGTACGCAGTTAAATATGAATTGATAAAAACCTGTAAGCAGACTGGTGCAAGATTGGGTAGACTCCATACACCGCATGGTGTAATAGAGACCCCTATTTTCATGCCAGTTGGAACCCAGGCAACAGTAAAGGCCATGACTCCAGAGGAATTAAAGGAAATAGGGTCCCAGATAATTTTAAGTAATACCTACCACCTATATATGAGGCCAGGCCATGACCTTATAGAAAGAGCCGGTGGACTACACAAGTTTATGAATTGGGATAAGCCAATATTGACAGATAGTGGTGGATTCCAGGTATTTAGTCTTGGACCACTAAGGAAGATAAAGGAAGAGGGAGTAGAGTTTAGGTCCCACCTTGATGGGTCAAAGCACTTCCTATCACCTGAGAAGGCAACAGAGATTCAGAATGCCCTAGGGTCTGATATAATTATGGCCTTTGATGAATGTGCACCTTACCCAGCGGATAGACAGTATGTTAAAAATTCATTAGAAAGGACAACTAGGTGGCTGGAGAGGTGTAAGGCAGCTCATAAGTATCCTGAAAAGCAGGCCCTGTTTGGTATAGTTCAAGGTGGCATGTACAAGGAGCTAAGAGAGCAGTCTGCCAAGGAGATTACAGCAATTGATCTACCAGGCTATGCGATAGGGGGACTAAGTGTTGGAGAACCTAAGGATATGATGTATGAGGTCCTTGATTATACAGTGCCCCTACTACCAGAGGACAAGCCAAGATATCTGATGGGGGTGGGATCACCGGATGACCTACTAGAGGGTGTCTTAAGGGGGATAGACATGTTTGACTGTGTTTTACCTACTAGGATAGCTAGAAATGGCACTGCCATGACAAGCCAGGGCAAGGTAGTGGTTAGAAATGCATCCTATGCTGAGGACTTTACAAGCCTAGATCCAGAATGTGATTGCTATACGTGTAAGAATTACACCAAGGCCTACCTAAGGCACTTGATAAAGTGTAATGAAATATTAGGGGCTAGGCTTCTTACAATTCATAACCTACACTTCCTATTAAAGATGATGGAAAACGTAAGAGAGGCCATCAAGGAGGATAGACTTTTAGACTACAAAAAGGACTTCTTTGAAAAATATTATGGTAAATAATATCTAGATGGTTTATAATATAACATATATGATTTAAATAAAAGGAGGGTATAAAATGCCACAGAATCAGATGATCATGGGAATTGGTATATGGATATTGATTTTTGTAATATTCTATTTCATACTAATAAGACCACAGAAGCAGAAGGAAAAGAAACTTAATGAGATGAGAAATTCTATTGAAAAGGGTGACACAGTTATTACAGTTGGTGGTATAATTGCCAAGGTAACAAGGGTTGAAGAGGATAGAATTATACTTGAATTAGGTCCAAATAGAACTAAGGTACCATTTGAAAAATGGGCTATAGGAAGAGTTGTTGAAAAGGCAGCTAAGGATGAAGAGGCTGTTGAAGTTGAAGAAAAGCTAGAACAGTAATACCAAGAGGTATGTGAAAAATACTACTCAATTTGCCATGTATATGGTATAATGAGATAAGAAAAAATATTTTGGAGGGATTATCATGGAGAAAAAACATGTAAAAACTCTTTCAAAGGCTACTTTAAAGGAAAGTGCAGCAAAGGGCGGATGTGGTGAATGCCAGACTTCTTGCCAGTCTGCTTGCAAGACTTCTTGTACAGTTGCTAACCAAGAGTGCGAAAGATAGTATTCGAAAGTAGAAGACAGCCTTTATGGCTGTCTTTTCGTATCAATAGAAATAGGGGGGTTAAAATATGAAACTTAAAAAGAGACTTGGATCTCTAGTATTGTCACTTACTATGTTGGCTTGTAGCTTGGCAACTGCCAATGCCCTGTCATATAGTGAAATACAGCAGATTAGGGGAACTGATAGGTATGTAACAGCCAGTGGTATTGCTGGTGAGTATGGCCTATATGATTCAGTAATATTGGTAAATGCCGACAAGAATAAGTTGGCAGATGGTTTAAGTGCCAGTGGTTTAGCAGGTGTAATCAACGCACCTATACTTTTGGTACACAGGGATAGTATACCTAATGAAACTCAGCTAAGAATGGAAATAGCTAAGAGGGTATATATCATTGGTTCTGATAACTCTATAAGTAGTGATATAGAAAACAGGCTAAGGAGTCAGGGTGGATTTTCTGTTAAGAGAATAGGTGGCCAGAATAGGTATGAGACTAGTAATAATGTTGCTAATGAAATCCTAAATATAAAGGGATCAGTTGGCAAGGTATTTATAGCTAACGGAAGTAAGGGTGAGGCAGACGCTATGAGTATATCTGCAGTTGCAGCCAGAGATGGTGAACCTATCCTGCTTACAAACGGAACTAGTATAAGTGAAACATCAAGATCAATAGCAGAATCTACAAAGAATGTTTATGCTATAGGTGGTGTTGATTCTATATCATCTAGACTAGTAAGCTCACTAGGTGCTACAAGAGTCAGTGGTACTAGTAGATACTTAACTAACTCACAGGTTATAAGGACCTTCTACAGAGAAACACCATTTAAGTACATCCTAAGTGATGGCTATAAGCTAGTTGACGCCTTGACAGGTGGGCCTCTAGCCGGTAGAAATAATGCCCCAATAGTACTAGTTAGCGAAAGAAGCGACAAGTCAGTACTAAGAGGTGCTACATCTTTAGTATCTTTGGGAGGAATCAGTCAGAGCGTACTAACTAAGTGTGCGGCTGAGACAAATAGGTAAAAATATGAGATATAACAAGCAGAAATATGAAGGTAAATTAGATTTAATAGTTTTAATTGTATATTCATTGTTTTTGTTTGGCCTTATAGAGACAATCAACAGGCGAAGTTTTATTAAATTTATAGACTTTCGCCTTAGATTTTCCAATCCAGTTTTTTTATAAACTACTTTTTAATTTTTTTATGATACTTGGAGTATCAATATTTTTTTAAAGAGGAAGGTATTTTACTATTACATAGCCAGTAGCGTGCTTTTGATACTGGCTATTAGTAGTTCTGTTTTTGTATAGCTTGAGAGGTATGCCCTTGTCACCTTATGACCTTGTATCATACAAGGAGGCCCTAAATATTGCCAATGTTTTTTTAGATGTCAAATTTATGGTGGCAGGGATTGCTTTTTTACTACTGGTTATAATATTTTCAGTTCTTATATTCAAAAGGTTTAAGACTGAAAATAGGATTAGGAATAAATTTGACCTAGTGGTCCTTTTGCTTGTGGCAACTGTATTTTTTATAGTTGTTCCCCAGCTAAAGGCGGCTAAAATTGTAACTGCCATAGCCTGGGACCCTGGATTGTCTTATGAGACCAATGGTCTAGTTTTCTCCTTTGCAGATGAGACCTTTATGTCTATAAGGAAAAAACCAAAGGGATATAGTCAGGCTACTATAGAGGCTATCAGATCAGATTTGGACAAGGAAGCTAAAAAGGACAAGAGGCTAATTAGGACTGGGGATGACAGGCCGGATGTAATCTTTGTCCAGCTGGAAGGCTTCATGGATCCTACAAGGCTAAAAGATTGCAATTATAATATAGACCCAATGCCAAACCTAAGGAAGATGATGGAAAGGTACACGTCAGGCCTAATGAATGTGCCGGTTACTGGTGGTGGTACGGCTAGGACAGAGTATGAGGTCATGTCAGGGAATAATTTTGAATTTTTAAACCAGGGTGAGATTCCCTACCAGACATTCTTGGCAAAAAGACCATCAATATCTATAGCAAGCCAAATGAGGTCAGAGGGATATAGGGCTGAGGCTATTCATAACTTCAATTCTAGCTTCTATAACAGGAGAGAAGGCTATGAAAATATCGGTTATCAGAAGTTTATCAGTCTTGAATCAATGACGGATGTTGAATATACTCCCATGTGGTGGCCAAAGGACAAAATATTGACTAGGTATATAATGGGTGAATTAGACCAGAATAAGTCTAAGTCTATGATTTATACCATATCTACTCAGGGCCATAGCAAGTATCCTACCAGCAATATGGACATGGAGTACAAGGTCAAGCTAATGGATTCAAAATTACCTAAACAGGACCAAAACCAGATTAATTACTATGCCAACCAGGTATATGAGATGGACCAATTTATTGGGGACCTAAAGGCCAGCCTAGATGCAAGGAAGAAGAACTATGTCCTGGTTGTGTACGGAGACCACCTACCTGCCCTGAATATAATTACACGCAATATGTCCGGTGTAGACAAGTTTTCATCGCTTTTTGCAGTGATAGATAATATGGGAATCAAGAAAAGGTCTATTCCGAATGACCTTCAGGCCTACCAGCTATCTACTATGGTAATGGAACTTGCTGGACTTAAGTATGGGCCTATGAATATGGTACATGCCTACCTGAAGGACAAGTCTGACTACCAGGAAAAGATGAAGCTAGTCCAGTATGATATTTTATTTGGTAAGAGATACTTCTTAAAGGAGTCAGAAGAGCCTATAAAAAATAATAAGATGCAGTTAGGTACTAGGGATATGAAGCTTGAGTCTGTAGAGAAGAAGGATGGCAAGGTCTTTATTAAAGGTCAGGGAATAAACAGAAACACAAGGTTATACATAGGAGGAGAAGAAGCCCAGGTATACTTTGTAGATGATAAAACCTTACTATTGAAAGCGCCTAACTATAGGGGTAAGAAGATAGTATACCTTGAAATATTGGATAGCGATGAAAAACCAATTTATAGGTCAAATACCTTGGTGTATAAATTTTAGGGATCCATAGGGTTCTTAAAATTTGTGAAATTTTACTTGACCTGGGAGTTTTATGGAGGCAGAAATGAGGAAAAATAGCAAGATACATCCATCGCCCCTGCATATTTTATCGCCCGGGCAGATGATGGTTGCAGGCTTTGGTTTTTTGATTTTACTGGGTGCCGTACTTTTGACCAGCCCCCTATCATCAGCCAATGGAACTAGTACAAGTTTTATTGATGCCCTGTTCACAGCAACATCCGCTGTATGTGTGACAGGTTTGGTAGTAGTTGATACCAGCATCCATTGGTCTATATTTGGGAAGGTGGTAATTATATTATTAATCCAGGTTGGTGGCCTCAGGCTTTATGACACTTGGAACACTAGTAGCCCTTATCTTCGGGAAAAAAATCAATTTGAGACAAAGAATACTGATAAAAGAAGCCTTGAATCAAGATGAATTGTCAGGTAGTGTTAAATTGATTAAAAAGGTCCTCAAATATACTATGGTTATAGAGGGTATGGGTGCTTTAATATTGTCCTTTGCCTTTATACCACAATTCGGCTTTTTAAAGGGTATAGGTTACTCGATATTTACATCAATATCTTCCTTTTGTAATGCGGGTTTTGACCTGATGGGAAGTATTTCAGGAGAATACTCATCTATAGTGAGTTACTACAACAGGCCACTGATAGTATTTACTATTTCGGCTTTGATAATTCTAGGTGGTATTGGTTTTCCTGTCATAATTAATATTGTAAATAAGAGACATTTAAAAAAGCTAGCCTAAATTCTAAGATGGCCTTGGTGACTACGGCTATACTAATTGTGGGTGGTTTTTTGATGATATTCTTAGGGGAAGTTGGCCATGCCTTACACGGTATGACCTTGTGGGAAAAGTTCCAGGTGGCATTTTTCCAGTCAGTTACTACTAGAACGGCTGGCTATGCTACAATAGACTTGACCCAGTTTAGAGAATCAACTTTATTTGTGATGATAATACTGATGTTTATAGGTGCATCACCAGCATCTACTGGTGGTGGGATAAAGACAACTACAGCAGCAGTTTTATTTATAGCAGTAAAGTCATTTATAAAAAAATGAAAATGAAATAACAGTCCAACACAAGAGGATAAATGTATTTACCTTTAGGAAGGCCTTGGGAATATTTATGATTGCTATTAGCATAGCTGTTTTGGGTGTTTATCTTTTGAGTATAACCCAGGACCCAAAACATTTTGATATCTTATCTTGTTCCTTTGAAGTATCTTCGGCCTTGGCGACAGTAGGATTGTCTCTGGCAGGTAGCTATCACTTAAACAGTGTTGGCAAGGTGATAATAATGGTCTTGATGTTTACCGGTAGAGTAGGGTCATTGACTATATTTACAGCCTTTATAAGCGAAAACAAGAGGATGAGGGTTAGATACCCAGAAGCCAAGGTATTAGTTGGCTAGGAGGATATAAGATGAAGCAGTTTATAGTAATAGGTGGGGGAAGGTTTGGAGAAGCTACAGCCAAGACCCTTACAGAATCAGGCCAAGAAGTTATGGTAGTGGATATGGATGAAGATGTAATTCAACAGATATCCGATGAAGTAGAAAATACTGCCATACTGAATGTTACAGATGCGCAGGCTATGAAAAGCATAGGTTTAAACAACTTTGATGTGGCTATAGTTGCAATCGGTGGAGACCTGAGGGCTTCAATTATGGCTACCCTAATAGCCAAGGAAGAAGGTGTCCCTCTAGTTATAAGTAGGGCCAAGGACAGTCTACAGGCCGATGTATTAAAAAGGATAGGTGCTGATAGGGTTGTTTTTCCAGAGTCTGATATGGGGATAAAGATAGCCAAGTCCTTGACCTTTGAGAATGTTGTGGACTTCATGCAGTTGGATGATACACATTCAGTATTTGAAGTCACTGTTCCAAAGTCATGGGTAGGAAGCAACTTAATTGACTTGATGGTAAGAGACAAGTACAATATCAATGTTGTTGGTATCAAGAGGGGAGATACTTTTCAGGTTCCCCCTAGTCCTAGTCAGAACTTTGAGGACGGAGATATCATAGTAATAGCTGGTCAGACTAAGGTAATAGAAGAGATTGCCCTTTTGATCAGCGGTGATTCGTATATAAAGAGATAGGAAGTTTGGTATGGCTTATATAAAGAGTAAGGATAATGAAAAATTTAAAACAATTAAATCTTTGCTAGCCTCTAAAAAGAGGTATAAGGAGAAAAAGTATTTAGCCGAGGGACTTAGGACTGTAGAGTTGGCCCTTGAACACGGGGCAGACATCGACATGGTAATTTTAAGAGAGGGGTCTGAATTTGACCTGGACCTTAAAGACCTTAGGGTTCACACCCTATCAAAAGACCTTTATGACCAGGTTAGTGATACAGAAAATTCTCAGGGGATAATGGCAGTGGTCAAGACGAAAGACTTGTCCATAGATGACTTTGACCCAACCAGGTACAGGAGGGTCCTAGTTCTGGATAGACTTCAGGACCCAGGTAACGTAGGGACTATAATCAGGACTGCCGATGCCATGGGCTTTGACTTAATCTGTATGACTAAGGGATGTGTGGATGTATACAATCCCAAGGTAGTCAGGTCGGCTATGGGGTCAGGTTTTTATATGGACCTACTAATGGAGAGTCAGGAGGCTATACTATCTATCTTAAAAAGGGGCAGGCCTGCAAATAGTGTCAAGCTCCCTAGATACGGATAACTATTATGATGAGGTTACTTATGCAGACAGGTGTGCCCTTGTCCTTGGTAATGAAGCAAATGGGATAAATGACTTTTGGGTAGAAAATTCCGACCTATTAGTCAAGATCCCTATGTATGGTAAGGCGGAATCCTTTAATGTTGCCATATCCGGAGCCCTATTGATGAGTAAGATGATAAAGAGGGAGAATAAATAGTATATATTATATATAATTCTAGCTGTTTTTGGTTGAGTCCAAAGAACAGCTATTTTTTTATATTTTTTTCACCCATAAAGAAATATTGATTTTAAAAGGATATATCCCTATTATAATGACATAATTAGCTTTTGTAATAAAAACGATAATAGAAGAGGTTCATAAATATTGAAAAATAAGTCTTGCCTAATTAAGTATGAAGTATTATAATATACTATATAGAAATGGTATATCATATTAAGCAATAATATGACGCAATATTTAAAGGGTAAGTATGTTATGAGGTAGGTGATTATTATCCAACTGAATGAGAGGCAATTGAAGATTATTGCTATAGTAAAGGAAAATGAACCTATTACAGGAGAAAAAATTGCAGAAAAGCTAAGAGTAACTAGGGCAACACTAAGGTCTGACTTGGTTGTCTTGACAATGACAGGTATTCTAGATGCTCGTCCAAAGGTCGGCTATTTTTATGTGGGTGAGGGAAACTTCTCTAATGAAAACACATCCATGAAAAATACAAAGGTATCCTCAGTTATGGGTGTGCCATTGACTGCGAGACAAAGTGACTCTGTATATGATGTAATAGTAAATATCTTTTTGGAAGATTCTGGTGGAGTTTTCATACTGGATGAGGACGACTACTTGTGTGGCGTGGTTTCCAGGAAGGATTTGTTGAAGGCTACTGTTGGGGGTTCGGATGTCAATAAGCTACCTGTGGGTATGATAATGACAAGAATGCCTAATATAGCGACTGTTGAAGAAGACGAGTCAATTAATTTGGCGGCTTCCAAATTGATGAAGAGAGAGGTTGACAGCCTACCTGTTATCAGGTACGAAGACGATGACAAGCAAAAGATGAAGGTTGTGGGTAAAATATCAAAAACTATAATAAATAGACTATTTGTCGAGCTGACTGAATAGGTCGACACTAGTTTATGGGAGGTAATATGGAAAACAATTCGATCATATATATTGTATCAGATTCGCTGGGAGAGACGGCTAGGTCGATAGCCAAAGCCTGTATCTACCAGTTTCCAAACCATGAGAATTGGGATATTAAGAGATTTTCTTATATAAACAACAAGGACTTGCTAAATGAAGTCTTTGAAGAAGCAAAAGGAAAAAGGGTCCTAGTTATGTACAGCTTAGTAAATCCTGAGCTGGCAGAATATGCCAAGGAATATTGTGAAAGAGAAAATATAGAGTATATGGACCTATTAAGTCATATATTGAGGAAGATGAAGAGAATTTCAGGTGTTGAGCCACTTGGTGAACCAGGTATCATTAGAAAGATGGACAAGTCTTACTTCAATAGGGTAGAGGCCATAGAATTTGCTGTTAAATACGATGATGGTAAGGACCCTAGGGGCCTACTAAAGGCGGATGTAGTCTTGGTTGGTATATCTAGAACATCAAAGACACCGCTAAGTATGTATCTTGCCAACAAGCACCTGAAGGTGGCAAACGTTCCTTTAGTTCCAGAAGTACCTATCCCAAAGGAATTGGCTGAAGTGGAAACTAAGAGGATAATAGGTCTAACGAACTCACCTGAAAAGTTAAATACTATAAGGGTTGAAAGATTAAAGTCAATGGGCCTATCTGGCACAGCCAACTATGCTAAGCTTGAAAGGATACTTGAGGAGCTAGACTACTCAGAAAAGGTTATGAAAAATTTAAAGTGCCCTGTGATAAATGTGGCTAACAAGGCTATAGAGGAAACAGCCGGCATAATTTTTAGATTTATTAAAAGAAAATGGTGTAGCCATTCTAAAAGACTACGAAGTATAACATTAGGAGGAAGAAATGAGTAAGAAGTTTGTTTACAGTTTTGACGAAGGTAACAAGGAAATGAGGGGCTTGCTAGGTGGTAAGGGTGCCAATCTAGCAGAAATGACTAATATAGGTCTTCCTGTACCACAGGGATTCACTATAACTACAGAAGCATGTAATGACTACTATGACAACGACCACAAGATCGTTCAGGAAGTTCTAGACCAGATTGACGAAAAATTAAAGCAGCTAGAAAAGGAACAGGGCAAGACTCTAGGATGTGAAACTAATCCACTACTTGTATCTGTAAGATCAGGTGCTGTTTTCTCAATGCCTGGTATGATGGATACAATCCTAAACCTAGGTCTTAATGACACAAGTGTAAAGGGTCTAGTAGCAGCTACAAATAACGAAAGATTCTCATATGACTCATATAGAAGATTTATACAGATGTTTTCAGACGTTGCTATGGAGGTTCCTAAGTACAAGTTTGAAAACGTTCTTGACAAGGTAAAGGAAGCAAAGGGCTATGGTTCTGACCTTGACCTTACAACTGAAGACCTAAAGTCAATAGTAGAAGAGTTCAAGAAGATCTACAAGGCTGAAATCGGTGAAGACTTCCCTCAGGATCCTAAGAAGCAGTTAATGCTAGCTATAGAAGCAGTATTCAGATCTTGGAACAACCCAAGAGCTATAGTATATAGAAAGCTAAATGATATACCAGGAAACCTTGGTACAGCTGTAAACATCCAGTCAATGGTATTCGGTAACATGGGTATGACATCTGGTACAGGTGTTGCCTTCACAAGAAACCCATCTACTGGTGAAAACAAATTATTTGGTGAATATCTAATAAATGCCCAGGGTGAAGACGTTGTTGCTGGTATCAGAACTCCACAGAGCATAGATACACTAAAGGAAGAAATGCCAGAAATGTACAACAAGTTCGTAGAAATTACTCATACTCTTGAAGCTCATTACAAGGATATGCAGGATATAGAATTCACTATAGAAAATGGTAAACTATACATACTACAGACTAGAAATGGTAAGAGAACTGCTAAGGCTGCTATAAATATAGTAGTTGACCTAGTAAATGATGGTGTAATCGACAAGGAAGAGGCTATCATGAGAATTGAGCCTAACCAGTTAGACCAGTTACTACACCCAACATTTGATGCAAAGGCTATAAAGGATGCTCAGCAGTTAGCTAAGGGTCTTCCAGCATCTCCAGGTGCTGCTGTAGGTAAGGTATACTTCTATGCAGAAGATGCAGTAGTACAGGCTAAGGCAGGAGAAAAGGTACTTCTAGTTAGACAGGAAACATCTCCAGAAGATATAGAAGGTATGGTAAGTGCAGAAGGTATCCTAACTGCAAGAGGTGGTATGACTTCTCATGCTGCAGTTGTTGCAAGAGGTATGGGTAAGTGCTGTGTAGCAGGTTGTGGTGAATTAAGAGTTGACGAAGCTGCTAGAGAAATCAGAGTAGGCGACCTTGTAATCAAGGAAGGCGAATATATGTCAATAGATGGTTCTTCAGGTTGTGTATACCTAGGCCAGATACCAATGACAAGTGTTGAAGTTGGAGGAAGCTTCGGTGTATTCATGTCTTGGGTTGACGAAATAAGAGACATGATGGTTAGAACAAATGCAGATAATCCAAGAGATGCTAAGAAGGCTATAGAGTTCGGTGCTGAAGGTATTGGTCTTTGTAGAACTGAGCACATGTTCTTTGAAGAAGATAGAATTCCAGCAGTAAGAAAGATGATACTTGCTGATAATGTAGAGGACAGAGTAAAGGCTCTTGACAGTCTACTACCATTCCAGAGAGAAGACTTCCACGGTATATTCAAGGCTATGGAAGGAAGACCTTGTAATGTTAGACTTCTTGACCCACCACTACATGAATTCCTTCCTCACGAAGATGGAGCTATAGCTGAATTGGCTAGCCAGATGGGAATATCAGCTAGTGAACTTAAGAAGAGAGTTATTGACCTAGATGAATTCAACCCAATGCTTGGTCACAGGGGTTGTAGACTAGCTGTTACATACCCAGAAATCTGTGAAATGCAGGCTAGAGCAATAGCACAGGGTGCTATACTAGCTATGAAGGATGGCGTGGATGTTAAGCCAGAAATAATGGTTCCACTAATCGGTACTGTAAACGAATTAAAGATGTTAAGACCAATAATAGAAGAAACTGTAGATGCTGAATTAGAAAAGGCTGGAATGAAGCTTGACTACACAGTAGGTACAATGATAGAAATACCAAGAGCTTGTTTAACTGCTGACGAAATAGCAGAAGTAGCTGACTTCTTCTCATTCGGTACAAATGACCTTACTCAGATGGGCTTCGGTTACTCAAGAGATGACGCTGGTAAGTTCCTTGGAGAGTATGTAGAAAAGGGTGTATTAGAAAAGGACCCATTCCAGGTACTAGACCAGAGAGGTATAGGTAGACTTGTTGAAATGGCAGTTAAGCTAGGCAGGGAAACTAAGCCAAATCTTAAGCTAGGTATTTGTGGAGAACACGGTGGTGAACCATCATCAGTTGAATTCTGCTACAACCAGGGTCTAGACTATGTATCTTGTTCACCATTTAGAGTACCAATTGCTAGACTTGCAGCAGCACAGGCAACTGTAAGGAAGAAAAAAGGTGACGGACATAGAGACAAATAAGTCGATACATCCTATAATAAATTGTTAATAATTACTTTCTAAAATTTTTAGCAAAACCCACTCGACTTCGAGTGGGTTTTTACAGTATGACGGGCATGCCGTCAGTCTGTGGTGAAAGTCCACGAAGGGCGTAGTTGCCGACGAACCTCATAGCGATTCCCAAGGTTTGTATTGTGAGGTACAGGCGAGAAGAAGGGATAGCGAAATCGTAGCCTGACGTACAGAAACCTAATATCAAGGCTTACATAACGGATGAGTGGGCTAGCAGTCACAAAGTCCAAAAGGCAAACGTAACTTATGTAAGTAGATTAGGCAGGTAGACGAGGAAAGACTGACGACTTATCCCGTGAGGTCTCACAGAGGAAAACCTAGTAACAACGAACTGTGAGAAGTCAGCAGAAGCCATAGTAGTGGAGAAGTTTCTGTAATGGGAATGGAGCGAAGGGCTGAACAATTCTAAAAGTCAAAATGACTTAATCAAACTAAGTATATAAGCCCGACGAGAAATATAGTAGCAAAGACGTAACGGAGTGAACATTTCACAGGAGTTAGAGCTAATATGTACAAAAGAAAATTAGGAAAGTGAGACAATCTATGGGACAACTAATGAATCAGATATTATCCAGAGAAAATATGAAAATGGCATACAAAAAGGTAAAAGCCAATAAGGGTGCCGGAGGCATAGATGGTATAAGCATCGAAGATGTTAACAAATACCTCAAAGAAAACTGGATAGATATCAAAACGAAAATCTTAAAAAGGAAATATAAACCACAACCAGTACTCAGAGTAGAAATACCAAAGCCAAACGGTGGAGTACGAAACCTTGGAATTCCAACAGTAGTAGACAGAATCATAGAACAAGCAATTGCCCAAGTTCTAACACCAATGTTTGAACCACAATTTAGTGAACATAGTTATGGATTTAGACCAGGTAGAAGAGCACAACAAGCAATAGTAGAGCTACTAGAATATCTAAATGATGGATACACATACATAGTGGATATTGACCTAGAAAAGTTCTTTGATAACGTACCACAGGACAAACTTATGTATCTGGTAGGTAAAACGGTGAAAGACCCAGATGTAATATCTCTTGTAACTAAGTACCTAAGAGCCGGAGTTATGGTAAGAGGGAAATATGAAGAAACCACTATAGGAACTCCGCAAGGAGGTAACTTATCCCCTTTGCTTAGTAACATAATGCTCAATGAATTAGACAAAGAGTTAGAAGCACGAGGCTTGCACTTCGTTAGATATGCAGACGACTGTATAATAACCGTTGCAAGTAGTGCAGCTGCAAATAGAGTGATGCATTCGGTCACATCGTGGATAGAGAGGAAGCTAAGCCTTAAGGTAAATGCTACTAAATCCAAAGTCACAAAACCAACAAGGCTCAAGTACCTAGGATTTGGCTTTGTGAAAATGAATGGAAAATGGGAGGCTAGACCACATAAGGACTCAATAAACAGATTTAAGAGAAAGCTCAAGAAATTAACATATCGTTCGTGGTCAGTGTCTATGGACTACAGGATACTGAGACTAAATCAGGTGATAAGAGGATGGATAAACTATTTTAGGATAGCTAAGATGAAACAAAATATGACTAAAATAGATGAACATCTTCGTAATCGTATGAGAATAGTTATATGGAAACAATGGAAAACTAGCAAGAAAAAGGATGTGGGGACTAAGGAAGCTTGGTGTACCAGAATGGATGGCGAGACAATCCGTAGGATTTACAGACCATTATCAGGCGGTAGCCAGAACAGCGGGGCTTCGCAAGATAACAAAAGAAATCCTCGCAAAGCGAGGACTCATTAGTTGTTTAGATTATTATTTGAATTGAACCGCGGAGTGCCGAACGGCACGCCTGTGTGTGAGAGGGAGGAGAAAGTCCTCCCTACTGATTATATATTGGTTGTATAATATGGTTGTATAATATAAGAGGAAAAATAATTTTTGAGAAATTTTCATGTGTATTTTTTTGAAAAAGGTTATAATAGAGATAACTTATATAGGTGAAAGGAGATTCTTATGGACTACAAGAAATTATATAATGAATGGACGACATCTTCTTATTTTGATGAGGATACAAAAAAGGAATTATTGGCCATAAAGGACGATGAAAAGGAAATTGAAGACAGGTTTTATCGTGATCTAGAGTTTGGTACAGCGGGCCTTAGGGGAGTTGTAGAGGCTGGTAGAAATAGGATGAATATCTATACTGTCAGAAGGACTTCTTATGGTTTGGCCAACTATTTCTTGAAAAATGAAGAAGGGGCTGCTGAAAGAGGTATAGTAATAGCCCATGATAATAGAAATATGTCTAGGGAATTCTGTATTGAGGCAGCAAGAACTATAGCTGCAGCTGGTATGAGAGTCTACTATTTTGATGATCTTAGAACGACACCTATGCTTTCATATTCAGTAAGAAAGCTAAACTGTATAGGTGGTATAGTTATTACAGCCAGCCATAATCCACCAAAATACAATGGATATAAGGTTTATGGGGATAATGGTGCCCAGATAATGCCTCATGTGGCGGACGAGGTTTTGGCAGAAATAGAAACTATAAAGGACTTTTCTACAATTCCAGCCTTCAAGAAGGAAGATGAGGCTAGGATGACCTTACTAGGCCCATCAATGGATGATGATTTTATTGATGCAGTTGAGGCCAATGTAATTAGAAAAGATATCATAGAAAGATATGCAGGAGAATTCAAGGTTGTATATTCACCTCTTTGTGGTACTGGTAGGGTGCCAGTTCTTAGGGTCTTAAAAGATAGTGGCTTTAAGAATGTCCTAGTTGTACCTGAGGAAGAAATGCCAGATCCAAACTTTGCTGGTATTCTGACTCCTAACCCAGAGGAGAGTGTTGCCCTTACAAGGGGTATTGAGCTTCTAAAGAAGGAAGATGCAGACATCCTTATCGCAAATGACCCAGATTGTGACAGGGTTGGTGTTGCAGTTAAGAATTCTGCTGGTGAGGTTGTATTATTGACTGGTAACCAGATTGGTGGACTACTTGCAGAATATACAATATCAGGTCTTAAGGAAAAGGGAAGATTGGCTGACAATGCCTGCATAATCAAGACAGTGGTAACATCAGAATTCGGAGCGGATATAGCCAAGTCAATGGGCGTAGATGTTGTGAGTATACTAACTGGTTTTAAGTTCCTAGGGGACAAGATGACTCAGTACGAAAAAGACCACTCTCATACATTTGTAATGGGCTATGAAGAAAGCTATGGTTACTTGATAGGTGACCAGTGTAGGGACAAGGACGGTGTAGTAGCCACACTTATGATCTCTGAAATGGCCCTATACTACAGGAGTAAGGGTAAGACCCTATATGAAGGCCTAATGGACCTATATGCCAAGTATGGTTACTACAGGGAAAAGACTACTTCTATCTACCTAGAAGGTATAGAGGGAAGTGGCAAGATAAAGAGGATAATGGAACATTTCAGGTCTACAAAGATGGATGCTGTAGATGGTGTGAAGGTGGCAGAGGTTCTAGACTTTGGGGCTGGTGTAGAGGGCTTCCCTAAGTCGAATGTGCTTAAGTACATCCTAGAGGATGGATCTTGGATAGCCCTAAGACCGTCAGGAACGGAAACCAAAGATTAAGGTTTTATAGGAACGCATGACAAGGAAGACCAGGTTGCACTTAAGAAATTAGACGGAATTAATGACTACTTCTTGGCCATTGTTGATTCAGTGAACTAGACAAACTCAAGCCATTCCATGATATAATTATTAAGATAAACATATTAATTACAATTTTTGGAGGATATAAAATGGTAACAGCTAGTGATTTTAGAAAAGGTGTAACGTTTGAAAAAGATGGTCAGCCATGTCTAGTAGTTGACTTCCAGCACGTTAAGCCAGGTAAGGGTGCTGCGTTCGTTAGAACTAAGTATAAAAATTTAATAACAGGAGCAATTAGAGAAGAAGCTTTTAACCCAAGTGATAAGTTCCCTAAGGCAAATATAGAAACTAAGCAGATGCAGTATCTATACAATGATGGAGAGCTATACTACTTCATGGATGAAGAAACTTATGACCAGATTCCTTTGAACTACGAACAGGTAGAAGATGCTATCAAGTTCTTGAAGGAAAATGAAGTTGCTACTATAAGATTTTACCAGGGAGCTCCATTCCAGGTTGAAGGTCCTAACTTTGTTGACCTAGAAGTTGTTGATACAGAACCAGGAATCAAGGGCGATACAGCAAGTAATGTTACAAAGGCTGCTACAGTAGAAACTGGTGCAGTTATTCAGGTACCATTATTTATAAATGTTGGTGACAAGGTAAAGATAGACACAAGAACAAGTGAATATTTATCAAGAGTAAATTAATTTAGTGCTATAGAATACCTGTTTGAAAGAGCAGGTATTCTATAGCTATATTTTTTATAAGGAGGGGTGATCATGGCATCAATTAACGATGTGATCAAAGAAAGTATCAGGGCCTTTGAAGAAAAAATAGGCTATGAATTCAAGGACAAGACCTATATACAGACAGCCTTGACACATTCTTCTTTTGCCAATGAGCACAAGGAATTCAACTACAATGAAAGACTAGAATTTCTTGGTGACTCAGTTTTAGGCTTGGTGGTAAGTGACTACTTATTTAGGGCTAGAAATGACCTACCAGAAGGAAAGCTAACAAGGTTAAGAGCGAATGTAGTTTGTGAAGAATCTCTAGTGCAGTAGCTAGGAAAATAAACCTGGGTGACCACCTATTTTTAGGTAAGGGAGAAAAGGCTTCAGGTGGCAGTAATAGGGACTCAATCCTAGCAGATGCTACGGAGGCAGTGATAGCTGCCATATACTTGGATGGTGGTTTTGACCAGGCAAGGGACTTTATACTATCAAACCTAAGAGATACAATAGCAAAAAATATTGATGGAAATATCTTCAGAGACTACAAGACGATTCTACAGGAAATCATACAGGGTAATAATGGTAAGATTTCATACAAACTAGTAGGAGAAAGTGGACCAGACCACAACAAGGAATTTGAGATGCAGGTCAAGTGCGGTCAGGAAACAATCGGTATAGGCAAGGGAAAGAACAAGAAGGAAGCAGAAAAAGAGGCTGCTAGGGATGCCCTAGTTAAGATGGGAGAACTATAGATGAGGGTCAAAAAGATAATACCCATATTTGTACCCCACCAGGGATGTCCTCATGATTGTATATTTTGCAACCAGAAGAAAATAACAGGTATATCAACGGATATGACTGGTGATAAGGCTAGGGAAATTATAGAAGACTGCCTAGCAACGATTAAGCCCGATGTAGATGTGGAAATTGCCTTTTTTGGTGGTAGTTTTACGGCCATAGACAGGGATAAGCAGGTAGAACTTTTGAGTGTGGCCAAGGAATATAAGGATAGGGGACTAGTCAGTGATATAAGGATGTCTACCAGACCCGACTGCATAGATAGGGATGGTCTAGACCTAGTAAAGTCATTTGGGACAACTATAATAGAACTAGGGGTCCAATCCATGGATGAAGAGGTATTAGTAGAAAGCCTAAGAGGTCATAATAGCAAGATAGTCTATGAAAGTGGGGCCCTAATTAAGGAGGTTGGACTTAAGCTAGGTCTCCAACAGATGATTGGCCTACCTGGAGATACTGAGAAAAAGTGTATCAGGACAGCCAAAGAATTCGCCAAGATAGGGCCAGATTTTGTAAGGATATATCCAACTCTGATAATAAAGGAAACCGGTCTTGAACAGAGCTACAGGGATGGATATTACAGGCCATTTAGCCTTGATGAGTGCGTAGACATAGTAAAAAAGCTGATGGTCATATACCACACTAATGATATAGGTGTTATTAGGGTAGGCCTTCAGGCAACCGATGATATCCAGCTGGGTATTGATGTAGTTGATGGTCCCTACCATCCAGCCTTTAGGGAGTTGGTAAAGTCTAGGATGATAAGAGACTATCTAGATAGTCTAATTGATAGAGAATTTAAGGACCTCGTAGTCTATTCGGACAATAAGAATATATCAACCATAGTAGGTGATAAGAGGTCTAACAGGATATATATAAATAAAAAATACAAGGCTAGGTTCAAGACTGGTCTAAGGAAGGGTCTACTTGATGGGATTATAGTAGAGATAGACTCAAAGATAGTCTCAGAAATTAGCTTTGAAGAGATGTATAAGTTTTTAGGTAAAAGGTATGGTTTATACTAGTCGGAGGTAATAGTGTATTTAAAAAAGTTAGAATTAAAGGGATTTAAATCCTTCCCAACAAAAACAGACATATACTTTGACAAGGGTGTAACTGCGGTAGTAGGTCCAAATGGTAGTGGTAAGAGTAATATATCCGATGCCATCAGGTGGGTCCTAGGTGAGCAAAGTGTCAAGAGTCTGAGGGGAGAGAAGATGGAAGATGTTATCTTCCTAGGAACTGACTCTAAAAATCAAATGAACTATTGTGAGGTGGCCATTACCCTAGATAATTCCCAGGCTGAGATTGACATAGACTCTGAAGAGCTAGTCATAAAGAGAAGGGTATACAGGAGTGGTGAGTCGGAATTTTATATAAACAATAAGACATGTAGACTTAAGGATGTAAGAGAGACCCTACTGGATACAGGTATAGGTAAGGACGGCTACTCTATAATCGAGCAGGGTAAGGTAGAAGAGATACTTAGCAATAATCCTGCCAACAGGAGAAAGATATTTGACGAGGCCTGTGGTATATCCAAGTTTAGGTACAAGAAAAATGAGGCTGAAAGAAACCTAAAGAAGTCAAGTGACAACCTAGCAAGGATAGAAGACATCTTTTATGAAATCGAAAATCAGGTAAAGCCATTAGAACGTCAGGCTAAGAAGGCTGAAAAGTACCTTGAGGTAAGTCAAGAATTGAAAAAGCTAGAGCTAAATGATTTTATTGACCAGACTAGCCAGATGGATGACCTTATAAGGGATATGTCTGAAAAGCTAGCAGGTCTTGAAAAGGAATTAGACCTGACTGATTCTGAAAGGTCTAGTATAGAGGGTCAGATAGAAGAATTAGATGCTAGTCTAAATGAGTGTGATGCCCTACTAGAGGAGTTAAATTCCAACCTTGTTGATATAAACTCTGAACTAGCAGGTAAAAAGTATGAAATAGAAATTTCCCAAGAAAAGATAAATAGTCAGCTAAGAGAGATATCGATAAAGGAAAATGAAATATCAGGACTTGAAGCCTCTATAAGGGTGGATAGGCTTGAATTAGACAAGGCCAATAAGAAGGTATACCAGACCTCTTATGAGATTGAGGAGGCCCAGAAGGAAATAGACAAGGCCTACCAGGAAAAGAGGAAGGCTGAGCTTGAGCTAGAAGCAATAAACGAAGAAATGGAGTCTAACAAGGCCCTTTCCCTAGATATACTAGAAAAGAAGCAGGAACTATCTGCAAACTTTGCGACTAGTCAGGCCAATCTTGATAATCTAAGGTCAAGTAGGCTAGGTCTAGAAGAAAAAGTAGTCTTGCAGGAAGAGGAAATAAAAGAACTTGAAGACTATCTTGAGGGTAAAAATTCAGGTGCTGGAGACCTTTTAACTAAAATGGAAGCCTTGGACAAGGACCTTGACCAGGCTCAGGCTAAGCTAGGAGACTTAGAAAAGAATATAGGCCAGCTAGCTAAAAACGATAGGAACCTAAATATGGACCTAGGCCGTATCAAGTCTAGGAGAAATACATATATAGATATGGAAAACCACCATGAAGGCTTCAACAAAGGAGTAAGAGAAATCCTAAAGAACAAGTCGCTTGAGGGTATTTGTGGAGCTCTGGGTGAATTGATTAGGGTGCCGGCCAAGTATGAAAAGGCCATAGAAGCAAGCCTAGGTGCTGCCATACAAAATGTGGTGGTTGAAGATGAAAGTGTAGCTAAGAGGTCAATTGAATACCTTAAGAAGTCTAATCTTGGTAGGGTAACCTTCCTACCTAAGACCACTATGAGGTCTAACAAGTTAACCCTAGCAACTAATACTGGTGTAAGACCCCTAGGCCTATGTAGTGACCTAGTAGAATTTGATGAGGTCTATAGGAAGGTAGTAGAAAGCCTATTGGGCAGGGTTATCCTTATAGATAATATGACTGATGCCATAGCCTATGCAAAGGAAACTGGCCATAGGTTTAAGCTGGTAACATTAGATGGAGATATACTTAATCCAGGCGGGTCAATGACAGGTGGTAGTCTTAAGACTAGTGGCAATATTTTGTCTAGAAAGAGACTTATTGACGAGTTAGGCCAGGAAATTGAGTCAATTGAAGGCCAGATAAACCAGTGTAAGTCTGAATTTGACCTACTGGGCTTAGAAAAAGACAGGCTCAGTGACCAGGCTGCCAAGATAAGGGAGAAAAAAGAGACCCTTTCCAAGGAAATAATAGGAGCTAATACGGAAATAAAGCTAGCAGAAGCAAAGCTTAGGGATAGAAGGCATGACTTAGATAATAGCAAGGAAGAAATTGCTAGGATAGATAAGCAGATAGAAAAGAACCAGGCTGACTTTGACCAGTGTAAGGACCAGCTAGAAGCCTTGGACAGAGAGGGTCAGGGAAATCTTGACCAGATTCAGGCCCTAAATGACAGCCTAAATGAGGCCAAGGAAAAGCATGATATCTGCCTAAAGCTATTCAATGACAAGAACCTAGACCTAGTTAGGGCTAAACAGATATTTGAAAATAACCTGGCAGAGGTTGAAAGAATAGAAAGTGGTATGAAGAAGTCCCAAGAAAATCTGGCTAGTCTAATTGAGTCAATAAAGGAAAATAATAATGAAATTAACGACTACGACCTATTGATAGAAACCTATACAAGCCAGATAGATACACTCAACCAGACTAAGGAAGACTTCTCTCAAGAAGGATTTTAGACAAGAAGGCTGATAGGGACGATATTAGGCTATCATTAGATGAGGCCAAGGCTGAACTAAGGTCAAGAGAGAGGGACTTCAACGACCTAAGAGAAGATAAGTACAAGCTTGAAGCTAAGCTAGACAGGTCCATTACAAGTAGGGACAACCTTCAGGCAAATATATTTGAAAGATATAACCTAGACTACCAGGAAGCCCTAGAATATAGGGAAGAGGGTCTAGTGATTGACTTCAAGCACATGGAGGCTCTAAGAAAGAAAATTAAGTCAATAGGTAATGTAAACCTAGATGCCATAGAAGAGTATGCAGAAGTCAAAGAGAGGTATGAATACTATTCAGAGCAGAAGCAGGACCTTGAAGAGTCTATAGTTTCCTTGAACGCCCTAATAGCAGACCTAGTGGCAAGTATGGAAAGTGAATTCTTATCCAACTTCGATATTATAAATAAGAATTTTGTAGAGGTATACAAGAAGTTATTTGGTGGTGGAAGTGCCAACCTAAGGATTACAGATATGGATGATGTCCTATCATGTGATATAGAGATAACAGCCCAGCCTCCAGGCAAGAAGATGAAAAATCTTTCCTTGCTATCTGGTGGTGAAAAGGCCCTTACTGCTATATCAATCCTCTTTGCCATCCTTATATCAAAGCCAACACCTTTCTGTATACTTGACGAAATCGAAGCCCCACTAGACGATGTAAATGTCTATAGGTTTGGTGATTTCCTAAAGGAACTAAGTCAGGATACCCAGTTTATAGCAGTTACTCACAGGAGGGGAACTATGGAAGTTGCAGACTTTATATACGGTGTAACTATGCAGGAAAAGGGAATTTCATCAATTATAGGCATCAAACTAAAAGAGGCCCAGGAAATGGTGGAAAATTCCTAGATAGATATATAGGAGGATTTTATGTTTAAATTTTGGAAGAAAAATGAAAACAAAAATGAAAAACCCTGACCAGGAAGCAAACTTGGAAGAAGGGCTTAGTGAAGAAGAAACCAGGAAGAAGTCAGTGATGATGCTTCCCAGGATCAAGAGATAGATGAAGAAGTTTTCCAGGAAGAGGTTAAGGAAGAAGGGTCCCAGGATCAAGATCTTAGCAAAGGCACTCTGGAAGAAGACATAGAGGAAGAAAAAGCCCAAGTAGAAGAAGAAATTGAAAATGTTGAAGATGCTGACGTCCAGGCTGAAGAAGAAATTAGAGAAGAAGAAATTAGAGAAGAAGAAATTAGAGAAGAAGAAACAATTGAGAAAGAAATAATAGAAGAAGTAGATGGTGATGGTAGTCAGGATTCTGACCCGGAAGAAGGCCAGGAAAAGATGGGCATCTTTGCCAGGCTACTAGCGGGTCTATCAAAGACTAAGGATAATATAACAGGTAGGATAGACAGCCTTTTAAAGTCTTACACAAAGATAGACGAAGAGCTTTTAGAAGACCTAGAAGAAATCCTTATAACTGCCGATGTAGGTGTTACAACTACTATGGAAATAATAGACCGTTTAAGGGATATGATTAAGGAAAGAGGAGTAAAAGACCCTCTGGAGGTAAGGGATTTGTTAAAGGAAATAGTTGCCTCTATCCTAAAGGAAGGCAATTCTGAACTTGATATCAATCCAGGACCAGCAGTAATAGTAATGGTTGGTGTGAATGGTGTTGGTAAGACTACTACAATTGGTAAGTTAGCCCAGAGATACAAGAAAGATGGTAAAAAAGTTATGTTGGCAGCTGCTGATACTTTTAGGGCAGCAGCAACTGAGCAGTTGGATATTTGGGCCAAGAGGATAGATGTAGATATTATAAAGCACCATGAGGGAGCAGACCCTGGAGCAGTAGTATTTGATGCCATCAAAGCTTCCCAGGCTAGAAAGGTAGACCTACTGATATGCGATACAGCAGGTAGGCTCCACAACAAGGCAAACCTAATGAATGAGCTAGGCAAGATATTTAAAATAATAGACAGGGAATACCCAGAGGCCAAGAAGGAGGTACTGTTGGTAGTAGATGCTACAACAGGCCAGAATGCAGTTAGCCAGGCCAAGACCTTTAAGGAAGTAGCCAATATAACAGGTATAGTATTGACTAAGCTAGACGGTACTGCCAAGGGTGGTGTAGTCCTAGCAGTTAAGTCTGAGGTAGATGTACCAGTCAAGCTGATAGGTGTCGGTGAGAGGGCTGAAGACTTGCAGAGTTTTGATGCAGACTCATTTACTGATGCTATATTTGGATAGTATATATAATTTAGAAATATGTTTTTAGGTTAATTTATGTAAAAAGGATAAAATAGGGGAAAAGCAATGAACAAACAGGAACTTGCAAATAGAATTTGGGAGTCAGCAAACAAAATGCGTTCTAAGATTGAAGCAAATGAATATAAGGACTACATTCTAGGATTTATATTTTACAAGTATTTGTCAGACCAGGAAATCAAATTTTTAAAGGAAAATGACTTTGATGATGCAGATATTAAAGATCTAAGAGAAGATGAAATTGAGACTTTAGAATATGTACAGAGAAATATTGATACTTTATTTCCTATGAAAACTTATTTTCAACTTGGATTTCTAAGGGAGAGATTTTGATGTATCAGACGTAAGAGATGCCTTGTCCGCCTTTAATAGGTTGATTTATCCAACTCATAAAAAAAGTTTTTGATAAGGTATTTGACACTTTACAGACGGGTCTTAGTAAGCTAGGAGATAGCTCAAATTCACAGACTAAGGCTATAAGTGGATTATTACAGTTGATTAAAGATATTCCAATGGATGGAAAGCAAGACTATGATGTACTTGGTTTTTATATGAATATTTGATAAGTCAGTTTGCTGCAAATGCAGGTAAAAAGGCTGGTGAATTTATACTCCTCATGAGGTTTCTGTTCTGATGTCGGAAATCGTTGCAGAACACTGAAAAGGAGAAAAAGAAATAAAAATATATGACCCTACAAGTGGTTCAGGATCCTTGTTAATAAATATAGGTAATAGTATTTCTAAGTATATGCCTGATTCTAATAATATTAAGTACTATGCCCAAGAATTGAAAAAGAAAACACCTATAACCTTACTAGAATGAACCTAGTGATGAGAGGTATCAAACCAGACAATATTGTCACAAGAAATGGAGATACTTTGGAGGAGGATTGGCCATTTTTTGATGAAAATGATCCAGTAAATACATATAATCCACTTTATGTAGACGCTGTGGTATCAAATCCTCCGTATTCACAAGCTTGGGACCCTACAAATAAGGAACATGATCCAAGATACTCTCGTTTTGGCTTAGCACCAAAGGGAAAGGCCGATTACGCCTTTTTGTTACATGACTTATTCCATATAAAACCTGATGGAATCATGACGATTGTATTGCCTCATGGAGTTTTTATTCAGGGGTGGAGAAGAAGGACAAATACGTAAAAACCTTATAGAAAATAACCATATTGATACTATAATAGGTTTACCAGCTAATATATTTTTGAACAGGCATACCTACAATTATCATAGTATTAAAACAGAAAAAGAGAAAATACAGACACCCTAATAATTGACGCATCTAAAGGATTTATAAAAGAGGTAAAAACAATAAGTTAAGAGCTTCTGATATTAAGAGAATAGTTGATGCAGTAATGAATAGAGAAAGTATTGATAAGTTCTCTAGGCTTTGTATCGAGGGAAGAAATCAGGAGTAACGACTACAATTTGAACATACCAAGATATGTAGATTCATCTGAACCTGCCGAAACTTGGGATCTATATGCTTCAATGTTTGGTGGTATTCCGATGACAGAAATAGATGGTCTAGAAGAATATTGAAGGCATTTTCAACTCTAAAGTCAGCCTTATTTACTAATAGTGATATACCTTATGTTGAACTTGCTACAGAAGATATAAAAAAATACAATTAAAAAAATCACGCTGATATTAAAACTTTTGAGAACGCATTTAAAGATGCTTTTGCTGATTTTCACCTATACCTAAAAGAAGAGTGGATAGAAAAATGGAACATGTTGAAATTAGCAAGTCTGAAAATGTAATCAGTGAAAATATTTTCAAACGCTTAGAACAAGTACCATTGATAGATAAGTATGAGGCATATCAAATATTAGATGATGAATGGGGAAAGATAGCAGTCGACCCTAGAAATAATACAGACAGAAGGCTTTGCTGCGACAAAAAGTTGATCCAAATTTAGTAACTAAAAAGAAAGATGGCAAGGAACAAGAAATCCAAGACGGATGGGTTGGTCGTGTATACCATTTGAACTAGTACAAAAAGAACTTCTATCAGATAAATACAAAGAACTGAGGGAAAAAGAGGCTAGATTAGCTGAAATACCATCACTATATGAAGAAATCATTGAAGATATGACAGAAGAAGAAAAAGATGGTCAGGTATTAAATGATAATAATGATGCCTTTGTTGCTAAGGAAGTAACTAAAAAAACTAAAGGAACTAAAAAAAGAAGCGCCTACAGAAGAAGTAAAATCTTTATTGATAAGTTAGACAGGTATGAAAGACTATCAAAGGAAGAAAAAGACTTGAAAAAAAGAAATAAAAAAAGTGAAACAGCAAAAACTTCACATGCTTACAAAAAGAGACTATTGAAAAATTTAACAGATTCAATGGTGTGTGAATTACTTGATAAAAAAATGGATTGGAAACCTATTAGAAAGTATAAATAAGTTACCAGATACAATTGTAGACAACCTGGTTTCTAAGATTCAAGCACTAGAGTCAAAGTATAAGACAACATATTTTGAACTAGAAAAAGAAATCAAGGAGACTGAAAAGAAGTTGGCTTCAATGATAGATGAATTGAAGGTAATGAATATGATATGAAGGGCTTAAGTGAATTCAAGGCACTTTTGTTGGGTGAATAGTATGAAAGATAGAAAAAAGCCCGCAATTCGCTTTAAGGGATTTACGGAAGATTGGGAACAGCGTAAGTTGGGGGAGATTTGCCAGGTGACTATGGGACAATCTCCAGATGGTTCTACATATAGTGAGACACCATCTGACTATATTTTAGTTCAGGGAAATGCTGACTTAAAAGATGGATGGGTTTCTCCAAGAATTTGGACAACACAAAAAACGAAAACTGCAGATGCAGGAGACCTAATCATGAGTGTACGTGCTCCTGCAGGGGCAATGGGAAAAACCACTGATAATGTAGTTATAGGAAGAGGAATCGCTGGAATTGAAAGGAAATGAGTATATATATCAGTACCTTGTAAAAATGGACTTAGAGAGCTATTGGAAAAAACTTGCATCTGGGTCAACATTTGAATCTATCAAATCAGAAGACATTAACAGAGCAGAGTTAATGATGCCACGAGATATAGATGAACAAGATAGAATCGGTGAATATTTTTGCAACCTCAACAACCTTTATTACCCTTCATCAGCGAAAGTATGATAAATTAGTGAATATTAAAAAAATCTATGCTTGAAAAATGTTTCCTGTGATGGTAAAATTGTTTCGGATATAAGATTTTTCTGGATTTACGGAAGATTGAAACAGCGTAAGTTGAACAAAATTTCAGATAAAGTTACTGAGAAAAAAATATTGGGCTACAATACATTGAAACCTTTTACCAACTCAGCAGAGTTTGGAATAATCAGTCAACGAGATTTTTTTCGATCACGAAATTGCTAATATGAGTAGTTTAGGTGGTTATTATATAGTGAGAAGTGAGGACTTTGTTTATAACCCTCGAATATCAGCTACTGCACCTGTAGGGCCGATAAATCGAAACAAATTAGGCAGAGTCGGTGTAATGTCACCGCTTTATACGGTTTTTAGGACGTATGATGTTGACACAACTTATCTTGAGTATTTTTCAAAAGTAGGTATTGGCATTCATTTATGAATTTCAATGGAGACTCCGGTGCGAGATCGGACAGATTTTCTATTAAGGACGCCATATTTTTTGAAATGAATATACCGATACCACACATTGAGGAACAAATGAAAATTGGAGAATACATAACATATTGACAACCTTATCACCCTTCATCAGCGAAAACTTGAAAAGTTGAAGAATATTAAAAAAATCATGCCTTGAAAAAGATGTTTATTTAGTATACATAAAGTTATTTTTTGGCAAAATAATATAGAGTAATGCAATATTGGATAAATAAAAATATAAAGTGAGTAAAAATAATAGTCGTAAATTGAAATACACAATATAAATTCTAAAAATGATATTTAAAATGAATTTGTTGAACATAATATTGGAAAAATATTGAAATAATACTTTATTGACTTATATATTTACTTATATTTTTGATAAAAACGAATAAATATAGGAAAATTTCAAACTAACTTGGGAACAGCGTAAGGTGGGAGAATTTTTAACTGAAAGTCGGATTCGAGGAACATGTGACTTGATGCAATGAAACTGACCGTGAAATTATGGGGAAAAGGGTGTTGAAAAGAACGATTTTGGTAGCAGCGAACACACGCAATATTTTTACTCGCAGAAAGGGACAGTTCATTTATAGTAAACTCGATTTTTAAATTCAGCGTTTGGTGTTATACCAGAAAAACTTGATAATTACGAGTCTACAGCCGATTTACCTGCATTTGATTTGGATGGAATGAATCCGTACTTTATGTACTTTGTTGCGATTCAAGAGAGCTTTTATCTCAAACACGGCTCCATTGCTGATGGTAGTAGAAAGGCTAAAAGAATTCATGCGGACACTTTTTTGAACATGCCTGTTATGGTTCCAACAATAGACGAACAAAATCTAATTGTTGATTTTTTGCAGCACCTCGACAACCTCTCATCACCCTTCATCAGTGTAAGTATAACTATTTATTAAGGTTAAAGGACTGCATTTTTTTCATTTATAGTAAAAACAACTTGGGAAACAGCGTAAGTTGGGAGAGATTACTGAAATAAGAAGAGGATTAACATATATGCCTGATGATGTAAAAACATCAGGAATAAGGGTTTTATGTTCTTCAAATATAAATGAGGAGTATTTTGAAACGTATAAAGATGATATTTTTCGTTGATGAAATTGCTATAAATATTCCATATGTAAAAACGGAGATATGATCTTTACATCTGCTAATGGATCTAGCAGATTAGTTGGAAAACACGCAATAATTAAGAATATTCCTGATAATGCAATGGTTCATGGAGGTTTTTATGTTAGTGGCTTCAACGAATGAACTTGAATTTTTAAACTCATCAATGAGCTCACCATGGTATGTAAAATTCATAAATATTTCATGTAGCTGAGGAAATGGTGCTATTGGAAATTTAAGTAAAGGATTTGATAATCTAGAAATTTTAGTACCATATGCTATTGAACAACAGAAAAATTGGAATATATTTCCAACATCTCGACAACCTTATTACCCTTCATCAGTGTAAGCTAAAATTACTAAAACAAATCAAAACAATCAATGGAAAAATGGACTTTTTATAAAAATACAACAAAAATGGAAGGAGTTAGAAAAATATGACCTTTAAATATGAATCAGACTTTGAGGAAACACTAATAAACCTCTTATCTAACAAGGGATGGGAAAAGGATGTTATAAAATATCCTACAGAATCTGAGCTACTACAAAACTGGGCAAAATATACTGTTCGATAATAACCGTGGTATCGATAGGTTGAATAATTATCCCTTGACTGAAGGTGAAATGCAACAGATATTAGAACAAATTAACTCCTTGCGTACACCTATAAAACTCAATGAATTTATAAACGGAAAAACTGTATCCATAAAAAGAGATAACCCTGATGATTTAGAACATCTTGGAAAGAAATTAGTTTAAAAATATATGATAGAAGAGAAATAGCAGCTGGTCAGAGTAGATATCAGATTGTTCAGCAACCAGTATTTCCAAGTAAGACAAAGATATTGAATGACCGTCGTGGAGACTTAATGCTTTTAATTAATGGTATGCCAGTAATTCATATTGAACTTAAGAAAAGTGGTGTTCCGGTCAGTCAAGCCTGTAATCAAATTGAAAAGTACTCAAAAGAAGGGATATTTACAGGTTTATTTTTCCCTTGTTCAAGTCTTTGTGGCTATGGACTCTAATGAAACTAGATATTTTGCCAATCCAGGACCAGATGGAAGGTTTAACTCAGATTATTATTTTAAGTGGGCAGATTTTAATAATGAACCTATAAATGATTGGAAGGAAATCGCATCCTCGTTATTATCTATACCAATGGCCCACCAATTGATTGGTTTTTATACAATTGCTGATGAATCAGACGGTATATTAAAGGTAATGCGTAGCTACCAATATTATGCTGCAAATGCAATTTCAGATAAAGTAGCAAAGATTAAGTGGGATGAAAGCAACCAGCGTGGGGGCTTTATTTGGCATACAACTGGTTCTGGTAAGACAATGACAAGTTTTAAGTCAGCCCAACTTATCGCTGATTCACAAGAAGCAGATAAAGTTGTATTTTTAATGGATAGAATTGAACTAGGGACTCAGTCTTTGGGTGAATACCGTGGATTCGCTGGAGAATCTAAGGGGATAAGTAATGAAGAGTCTAGTGTAAAGTCTACTGAAAATACTTATACACTTATTTCCAAACTAAAGAGTGATTCTTACCTTGATACCTTGATTGTTACTTCTATTCAAAAGATGAGTAGGATAAAGGACGAAGAAGAGGGTCTTAAAGCTGATGATATAGAAAAAATCAATAAAAAACGTATTGTATTTATAGTGGATGAGGCGCATAGATCGACTTTTGGAGAAATGCTTCAAACTATTAAAAATACTTTTCCAAAGTCTGTTTTCTTTGGATTTACGGGAACACCTATACAGGATGAAAATGAAAAGAAAATGAGTACCACAATTTCTGTCTTTTGGTGATGAACTTCATAGGTATAGTATTGCTGATGGTATAAGGGATAAGAATGTCCTTGGATTTGATATATATAAAGTGATGACCTTTAGAGATAGTGATGTACGTCGAAGCGTTGCAATGGAAAGGGCAAAAGTCAAGGATCGTGAAGATATAAACTTTGATGAAAGAAAAAAAGAAATATATTTCGACTATATGGATTCTTCAAAAGTTAAAATGGCTGGCTACACTGATTATGATGGCAAATATATCAAGGGATTGAAGACTTTCTACCTAATTCACAATATGCAATATCAGAGCATAGAAACAAGGTTATAGAGGATATAGCGGATAAGTGGTTCGATTTAAGCCGAGGGTCAAAATTTCATGCTATTTTGGCAACTAGTAGTATACCGGAGGCAATAGAATATTATCATTTATTTAAAGAAAAGTTGCCTTGGTTGAAGACAACATGCCTCTTTGACCCTAATATTGATGCTAAGGGTTTTTCTGAAAAAGAACGCGACAAAGCACAATATAAACAAGATGGTTTAGTAGAAATTATAGATGATTATAATAAGAGATATGAACAAAATTTTTCCCTAGGAACACATGCAGCCTTTAAAAAGGACCTTGCTTTTGAGATTGGCACATAAAGAATACTATATAGTATTGATAGGCAACCTGATAAGCAGCTTGACCTCTTAATAGTTGTAGACCAAATGCTCACTGGCTTTTGATTCAAAGTGGGTGAATACTTTGTATATCGATAAGATGATGGAGTATGAAAACTTAATACAGGCATTTTCAAGGACTAATAGGCTATTTGGGCCAGATAAACCATTTGGGACGATTAGGTATTATAGAAAACCTCATACAATGGAAAGAAATATAAACCAAGCAGTAAAGTCTTTATTCCGGAAATAAATCTATAGGGCTTTTTTTGTAAATAAGATACAAGAATATAGAAAAATGAATGTATTATTTGCTGATATAAACGAATTATTCAAAAATGCAAATAGGGCGGACTTTTTCAAAGCTTCCAGATGATAAAAAGGGTTGTTGCCAAGTTTGCTTTCTATTCAAAACACTGAATGAGCATTTAGAGGCAGCAAAGACACAGGATTCAAGTGGTCAAAATCTTCATGTGAAATTGAAAAGAAAATGGTGAAAAAGATCTAGTTACACTGGATTTTGACGAAACACAATATCTTGTTTTAGTTCAGAGATATAAAAGAAATACATCGTAATGATTCTGAATCAATTAAGGAAGATGTACCATTTTATCTTGAAGGATACATCACTGAAATTGATACGGGTAGAATAGATTCTGACTATATGAATAGCCGGTTTGAAAAAGTATATAAAGGTATTACATAATGATGAGATATCGAAGGAATTTAAAGAAGATGCATTAAATGACCTTCATAATACTTTTTGCAACATTAAATCAAGAAGAACAGAAATATGCCAATATTTTTTCTACATGACCTACAAAGAGGTGATGTATTCCTTAAAGAAGATAAAACTTTTAGAGATTACATAACTGACTATCAGTTTACAGAAGAATGACCAAATCCATAGATTTGCAGAGGTACTAGGTTTTAGATGAAGAAAAGCTTTAGGACCATGATGGACTTAAAATTGACAGAAAATACCATAGATGAGTTTGGAAGACTCGAAGTCTTGAAAGCTACCAAGGATAAAGATAAAGCAAAGGCTTTATTTCCAAAAGAAAGAGGGAGTTGAAATACAAAGCTTAGAGCAAATATTAAGGCTGACAAGTTGATTCGTGAGTTTATTTTTAAAGGGTGGTATTGATATCTAGTTAGTAATATCAGACATTTTAGTTATTTAAAAATAATAGGGCATTTTCCTTTGTCAACGTGAGCTATTTTCTGTAAAATGGGAGGAAAAATGAAAATAAGGAAGAAAATACAGAGTTATTCTGTGATTATTACGAAAAATGGATTTCTGTATATAAGGAAGGCGCTATTAGGGATGTAACCTTAGATAAGTATAAAATGACTCAAAGATGGCTTAAAAAACTTGCTCCAGACTTGAAATTATCTGGACTCAACAGAATTTCATACCAACAGATTTTTAAAATGACTATGCTATAACTCATGAGCGACAAAACAACTATGGATTTTCACCACCAATTAAAGGGGGCCATTTTAGATGCTGTTGATGAAGGCTTGATTGACAGAGATCCAACTAGGAAGGCCATAATTAAAGGCAAGACTCCGAGCGAGAATAAGAAAATAAAATACTTAAACCAGTTTGAATTACATACGCTTATTTCTACACTCAACCTATCTTATGAGATAAGTTGGGATTGGTTTATATTACTTGTTGCTAAGACAGGTTTAAGGTTTTCAGAGGCACTTGCCCTAACACCAAAGGATTTTGACTTTGCACATCAGTCAATTTCTGTAAGTAAGACATGGAACTATAAGGGTGAAGGGGGATTTATGCCGACAAAGAACAAGTCATCGGTTAGAAAAGTTCAGATTGATTGGCAAATGGTAATTCAATTTTCTGAACTAATTAAAGGCTTATCAGAAGAGGAGCCAATATTTGTAAAAGGAAAAGTTTATAATTCGACTGTTAATGATATATTATCTAGATATTGCAAAAAGAGCAAATGTACCTGTAATTTCAATTCATGGGCTAAGGCATACTCATGCATCAATACTCTTGTTTGCAGGAGTTTCTATTGCTAGTGTTGCAAGACGCTTAGGACATTCTAGTATGAACACGACTCAAAAACATACTTACACATTATTCAGGAGTTGGAAAAATAGGGATATTGATTTGGTAATGCGCTCATTATCAGTTTTAAACTAGTATAAAAAATAATGGCTTACGTTGGTAAAACTAAACACCAAAAAGTGTAAAGGTAAAATACTTTACACTTTTTCTTTAAAATACTTTGACTTTTATAAACCCTGGTTTATCATATTACTTATGTAAAAGTGTAAGACCTTACAGATAGGGAGGCAGTATGGATATTCAAAAGATGGTAGAAATCGAAATACTGTATAGTCAATACGGTCCCTTGTTGACGGACAAGCAGAGGGATATTTTGTCTATGTACTATGAAGAGGACTACTCACTAGGAGAGATCAGTAATATACTAGGGACATCCAGGCAGTCCATATTTGATTCCTTGAAGAGGTCGGAGAAGTCTCTAAGAGACTATGAGGCCAAGCTAGGCATGGTAAAAAAGTTCAAGAATATAGATGAAGAGATTAACAAGCTAGCTGATAAGGTAGAAAACTTAGGCAAGAAAAGTGGTAACCTTGAGGAATCAAGTCAGCTTATAGAATTAATTGACAAGATTAGGGAGTTGATATAATGATATTTGAAGGATTATCAGATAAACTTCAAAACGCATTTGGAAAACTTAGGTCTAAGGGAAAACTGACTGAGGCTGACGTTAAGACAGCCATGAGAGAAGTTAAGATGGCCCTTTTGGAGGCGGATGTTAACTTCAAGGTTGTAAAGGACTTTGTGAAGGTTGTACAAGAGCGTTGTGTGGGCGAAGAGGTATTGAAGAGCTTGACACCAGGTCAGATGGTGGTAAAGATAGTAAATGAAGAGCTGACAGCCCTTATGGGGGATGTACAGAGCAAGCTTACATATTCACCACAGCCGCCAACTGTTATAATGATGGTTGGTCTACAGGGTGCAGGTAAGACTACAACTTCTGGTAAGTTGGGTGGTTACATAAAGAAGGAAGGCAAGTCGCCACTACTGGTTGCCTGTGACGTATACAGGCCGGCAGCTATTAAGCAGCTTCAGGTTGTGGGTGAAAAGCTAGACCACCAGTATTTACTATGGGAGACCAGGTTTCACCAGTGGAGATAGCCAAGAAGGCCCTTGAACATGCTAAAAGCCACTCAAATGATGTGGTTATTATAGATACAGCAGGTAGACTACATGTAGATGAAGTCTTAATGCAGGAATTAAAAGATATAAAAACTCAGGTAAATCCTCAAGAAATTTTATTGGTAGTTGACTCAATGACGGGTCAGGATGCTGTAAATGTTTCTGAGAGTTTTAATGAGATACTTGGTGTTGACGGGGTAGTTTTAACTAAGCTAGACGGTGACACCAGGGGTGGTGCAGCCTTATCAATAAGGGCTGTAACACAAAAGCCTATCAAGTTTATTGGTATGGGAGAAAAGCTTGATAACTTGGAACCTTTCTATCCTGATAGGATGGCCTCTAGAATACTTGGTATGGGTGATGTACTAAGCTTGATAGAGAAGGCTGAATCAGCCCTTGATTTGGAAAAGGCCAAGGAGTTAGGTCAGAAGCTAAAGAAGAATGAAATGGACTTTGAAGACTTCTTGATGCAGTTGGAACAGGTTCAAAACCTGGGACCACTAGACAAGCTTTTGGAATTGGTGCCTGGTATGGGTAACCTAAAGGGTCAGATAGGTGATCTAGATAGCAAGGGCAAGGAAATAAATAGGACTAAGGCTATTATCCAGTCCATGACCCTAGAGGAGAGAAGGAATCCACAGATTCTAAATGCCTCTAGAAAGAAGAGATAGCAAAGAGGTAGTGGTACTAGTGTCCAGGATGTGAACAGACTGATTAAGCAGTTTAATGAAATGAAAAAAATGATGAAGATGTTCCAGTCAAGTGGAATGATGGGCAAGATGAAAAAGGGTGGTTTCCCTGGTATGCCTAAGTTACCTTTCTAGGTTAGCATATTCATTGTTTAGAATAAATTATATTAATATTAAATTTTTGGAGGTATTTTTGAAATGGCAGTTAAGATAAGATTAAGAAGAATGGGAACTCATAAGAGACCTTTTACAGAGTAATAGTAGCAGATGCTAGATCGCCGAGAAACGGTAGATTTATTAAGAAATAGGATACTATAAACCCATTAACAGAACCAAAAGCAGGTTAAGATTGATGAAGAAAAGGCAATCAAGTGGTTGGTAACAGGTGCACAGCCTCACTGAAGTTGTTAAGAAGTTATTCGTATCAAACGGAATAATTGAAAAGTTTGAAGCAGCTAAAGAATCTAAGTATTTTGGTGGAGACGATAATATGAAACAACTAGTAGAAGGAATAGCAAGAGCCTTGTTGACAATCCTGATAAAAGTGCTAGTCGAAGAAATGTACGGCAAGGAGATCCTACTTAAGCTAAAGGTTGATGACCCGGATATGGGTAAGGTAATCGGCAAGAAGGGGAGAATTGCTAAATCAATAAGAACTGTATTAAAATCAGTATCCAACAAGAAGAAAGTAAATGTAACATTAGAATAGTAGAGGATTAGGCTTGTTAACTTTCTTTGCTAAAAATATATTTATCTTTAGTGACTAGGCTTATTTAAGAGTAAAGCATTAACAGAAGTGCTAGGAGGTAATTAAGTGACTGATAAATTGGAATATTTTTAAGCTAGGTAAGATAGTGACTACTAGGGGCTTAAAAGGAGAAATTAAAATATACCCCCATACAGACAAGATAGATAGGTTCAAGGACCTTGAATACTATAGCTAATGATAGGGAACACAAGTACTAGTAGAAAGAGCTGTAACTGCATCCAACAATTCTATAGTTGTTAAGCCTCAAGGGCTACTGATACTATCGAATCAGTCCAGGCCCTGATTGGCAAGTTTATATTTGTCGATAGGGAAATGTCATATCAATTGGATGAGGATGAATTTTTATAGCTGATATGATTGGTATGGATGTGAGACCATAGATGGTCAAAAGGTTGGAAAAATTAGTCGATGTTCTGCACATGGCAAATGACGTATATGGTTAGGGAGAGGATTCTAAGGAGTACCTATCCTGCAACATACGAAATTGTGCCGATATTGACACAAAAACAGGTTGATGAAGATCATGCCTATACCGACTTTTGACCAATGAGACATACGTGATGACACTTTTCCCTGATATATTTGCTGCATACATAGGGGAAAGCATGATAAAAAAAGCAATAGACAATGGAATTTTAGAGATTAATTTATTTAATATTCGAGATTTTTCGGAAAACAAGCACAAGAAGGTAGACGACTATCCATTTGGGGAGGGGCAGGCATGGTGATGACTCCCAGCCCATTATTTCGCATATGAGCATATAGTTGAGACTTACGGTCTAGACAAGCCTAGAGTTATATATCTTTCACCTAAGGGTAGGATATTTAACCAGGAAATGGCTAAGGACTTTGCACATTCTGATGACTGTATCTTTCTGTGTGGCCACTATGAGGGTATAGACCAGAGGGTTAGGATATGATAGTTACTGAGGAAATATCTATAGGTGACTATGTTTTAACTGGAGGAGAGCTCCCCGCCCTGACCATGATTGATGCCATTTCTAGGTTGATACCAGGTGTTTTAAACAGGAATGAGAGCTTTGAGGACGAAAGCTTAGAGAATAATCTACTTGAGTATCCCCAGTATACTAGGCCCAGAGACTTTAGGGGGGTGGAAGTACCGCCTGTCTTAGTGTCAGGCAATCATGGTAACATAGACAAGTGGAGACTAGAAGAGTCTAAGAAGATAACGAAGGATAGGAGGCCAGATTTGTGGGACAAGTACCAGGCCTCTCACAGGGAAGATAATAAAAAAAAGAGACGAACTCGAAAGGCGAATTAATATGGAAAATAGAAAAAAAGTTAAGGCGATAGGTATAGAGACCTCTGTCTTTCTAACGATATTTATTGGAGGATTTTCTTGGTTAGGTAGTGTGATGGGTGTAGGACCAATGTTTAAGACAATGATGGCTACAGCTCATGACCTCCTACTAAATACAGTATTTTTAATAATGGCAATGGCAGTTCTAGCGGGTGCTATCAGTAGTTTACTATCAGAATTTGGGGCTATTGCCTTGATTAACAAGATATTTGCACCTTTGATGAAGCCAATCTGGGGTCTACCAGGTGCAAGTATAACTGGTGTTGTTGCTACATACCTATCTGATAACCCAGCAATTATACCATTCGCTAAGGATAAGACATTTACACAGTATTTCAAGAAATACCAGGTACCAGCCCTTTGTAACATAGGTACAGCCTTTGGTATGGGTCTTATAGTTACAACATTTATGATAGCCCAGGGGAAGGAATATATAGCACCAGCCTCAATAGGTAATGTGGGAGCTATAATAGGTTCTATTATAAGTGTTAGACTAATGTTAAGACAGACTAAAAAGTACTATGGTGCCCAGGCCATGGAGCCATATGATGAAAGTCTAAGTGGGGCTGACATGGATAGTCAGGCAGAGTTTAGGCTAGTAAGAGAAGGTAACCTATTCCAGAGAGTGCTAGACTCATTACTAGAGGGTGGTAAGAACGGTGTTGAAATGGGTGTAGCTATTATACCAGGCGTTTTAATCGTTTGTACCCTAGTTATGATGCTAACTTTTGGACCAGGGGAAAAGGGATATACAGGTGCTGCCTATGAGGGTGTAAAGTTGCTTCCATATATAGGACAGAAGATAAGCTTTATACTTGAACCACTATTTGGATTTAAGTCACCAGAGGCTATAGCCTTCCCAATAACAGCCCTAGGAGCAGTTGGAGCGGCTATCTCACTAGTGCCAGAGTTTATTAAAAACGGGGCAATAGCACCAAATGATATAGCTGTATTTACAGCGATGGGTATGTGTTGGTCAGGTTACCTAAGTACTCATATAGGTATGATGGATGCCCTAAAGTCAAGAGACCTAGCAGGTAAGGCAATCCTTGCCCACACAATAGGAGGTTTGTGCGCAGGTATTTCTGCCCACCTAATATTTATGCTAATTGCCCACTAAAGACAATTTATTAAAACTTAATTAGACATGAAAAAGGCTATGCTTAAAATCCTATATTTAGAGCATAGCCTTTCTTTATCTAATTTATGTATAGCTTTTTCTTGTTAGAGGGGCTAGTTAACAGGCCTTGTGAATTTCTTTTTGCCCTTCTTAATTATAACACCTTCCTTAAGGTCATCTAGGCTGATTGTAAGGTTAAGATCATCAACCTTCTTGTCAGAAATCGTAAGACCTCCCTGCTGAACAAGCCTTCTTACCTCACTCCTAGATGGTACTAGGTCACATTCTAGCATTAGGTCAGTAACATTTATTACACCATCAGTAAGCTTAGTTGGGTCTATTTCAGTAGTAGAGCATATTAGAATCATCTGCACCACCAGCAAATAGGGCCTTAGATGCTTCCTGAGCCTTCTTGGCATCTTCTTCAGAGTGGACTAGTTTAGCTCACTTCAAAGGCAAGTAGTTCCTTTGCTTCGTTTAACTTGGCACCCTCCCAGGCTTCCATCGGCTCGATTTCTTCAAGCGATAGGAAAGTTAGCTTCTTGATGAAATTGATAACATCAGCGTCATCTACATTTCTCCAGTACTGGTAGAAGTCAAATGGAGAAGTCTTATTAGGGCTGCGTACTAGCTCCACCCGCAGTTTTACCCCATCTGGTTCCGTCTGCCTTTGTAAGTAGAGGAATTGTCATTGTACGTGGCATCTTGTCCTAGCTTTCTACGGATTAATCTCAGTCACCGCTAAAGTAGGTTAGACCACTGGTCGTTACCACCTAGCTGTATGTTACATCCGTATTCTCTAAATAGGTGGTAGAAGTCATACGACTGCATTATCATGTACAAAATTCTAAGAAATGATAGGCCCTTTTCCGTCCTGTTCTTGCAGCATCTCAGCCCCTTAGCATGTTGTTAACAGAAAAATGTGGACCAACCTCTTAACATTTCTATATAGTTAGGGCTGAAGCGTAACCAATCTGCATTGTTGACCATAATAGCCTTGTCATCGCTAAAGTCTATAAACTTAGACATCTGGACCTTGAAGCAGCTCACAATTGTGCTGGATAGTTTCCGCGTCATCTAGTACGAGGATCTGTACGGACCTGATGGGTCACCTATGTAGCCTGTACCACCACCGACTCAGGACAACTGGCTTGTTACCAGCTAACTCAGGCCTTCTCTATTAGGCTAGGCCATAAAATGACCAACGTAGTAGAATCTGCAGGTAGGTCAAAGCCTGATAGAATATAGCCTCACCAGTATTTACTAGATTTTAATTTCTTCTTCGTTTGTTATTTTTGAGCATTCAGCCACGTGTTAGTAGTTCTTCAAAAACTCCTCATTAGCATCTCTCTTTCTTAAAATAATATTCTAAATCAAAATAAGTATATAATTTTTGTAATAAGTCCACATATATTATACACTATATAAATACAAAATAAAAGTGGGGTAAATTATAAAAAGGCTTCACCTACTACTCGTGTAAGAAGCCTTAATTATCAGTTTGTATTAGGCCTTTATTATCATTGGAAAATAGAGCCACTAGAATTTGCTATGTGACCCTCTAACTCTTATGATACACAAACGTAAACCAAAAATTGCCATATTTAACTTGCTTGTCGAAAATGTCTATATTGTTTTTCATTTTGAGTTACCTCCTTAAAAATTTATTAGTAATTGTAACACTTATTACTGGTTTTTATCTACTGCACCTAATATTTTCAATATTAATGTTACTTGTAAAAGTCAAATTCCACTTTTGTAAGACTAAATTCTGTAATAGTAAAGCTCTTTAGATATAAAAGAGCTGACTTTTTCGATAGAAAAAGTATAAAAATACATATAAGAAACAAAGTTTTGGAAGCATTTTATGCATACCAACTAGGAGTCGGACTCACTTTGTCGAAATCGAAATTCGCACCCCAGTGAAGATATACTCATAGTTTGCATTTTCCAGATCCCAATTGTACAATTTAATTGGATAAAAACCGATTCTGGTTTTGATGACTTTATCTGCTTTTTGAAAAAGTTTTTCTGTTAACGGATTTCATCAGCAGATATTATATTAAATATATCTAATAATTCTTCCATTTATCAAATACTCATATGGGCTCTTATTCCCAAGAGATTTTCTAGAAATGTAATTTATACTGACTCATCATAATATCTATATCTTTTGTGTATATTTCAAAATCGACACCCTTAGGTATTATACGACGATAAAATTGCGTGGTTGTTTTTACAGTTAGTTTTTGAAAGGAGCGTTTGCATCGCAATACTTGGAGCGAAGTTTGCCTTCCTTATCAAATTCGATTGCAGTAGGATTTGAAAATTCACTTCCATTATCTGCTAACAAAATTGGAAATAGGTCAGAATAGGCATCAGAACCCAATTTAGAGTACTAGATTGTTAAATATGTCTGTAACCGATTTTGAGTCGTTAGACTCTCTAAAATGCAAGCTGAGTTCCTGTTTTACAAAGTATAGTAAGCAACACAGGACCACCCTTTATACCCATAACAGAATCTATCTGTTGTGCTGAAGGTCAGAATGATTACTCATATAGTCTTTATAATCCTTAAAGAGTACGATTAATTAGTGAGACTTTATACTTGAGGGTAGTTCTAGACTTGCGAGGACGCATTCTAACTGTTCTTGGCATGTCTATCCTAGCAGAAAATCGTGTTTACATAAGAGTATAGAGTTCGTTCTGACATCTGACCCTTCATCTTTGTGAGAGATAGATATATGATGAATAGATTGACCTTTAATGAGTACTGGAGAAAACAATATTATCTAGATGATTTCATCCTCAGAAAAAGGCAAATCACTACGAGACTCACTTAGTAGAGCTCCTATTCCTTTTGAGCCGATAAGGCTTTATAGAAAAGACTTTTCTAACTGTGCAGTTGGTCTTAGATTCACAAGAATTACAAAACATATGTGTCTAAGCTTAGGACAAGTATATCTCATATAAACTGTATTTTTCATACATACCACAGGACCAGCAGTCGTTTCTAGGTAACATCTTGCAAAACATTTGAAGTAGTGAGCATGAGCGATTAGCATTATGGAAGACAGTCATTGAAAGATCACTAAAAGCACCAGTCTTCCTACGTCTTATACGTGCACGAATTTCTTTTGAACAGTAGTAGGGTCTTTATGAAGAATACTGCAATCTTTCTAAAAAGATGTTCCTTTACCTAATTCTATTTCTATTATATTTTCTGATTCAAGAGTTAAATGTTTTGTGTGTATCATACACTTCTCCTCATCAAGGTACTGCAACTATAAACTTATGATACATTTAAATTATGAACTAGTAAATTCCATATACAAATAAAGGTAGATTTAGAAAGTAAATCATATCATGGGGAATTTACTTTACAAGCAACAAAATACAATAAATATTATTTAAACCATTGACAATACTAATATCTAAGGATATAATGTAATGGTTATTGAGTACGGCGTACTCTTTATAAAGGTCAAGTATTTTATGTACGTCTATGATATTAGGAGGAAGAAATGAACGAATTAATTATGCTATTGAAGCCGCACAGGTAAAATCAGATGTCTTAATTTTGGACCAGGACACAGTTAAGTACACACGTTAAAATCGTCGAAGGTAAGAGAGAAAGAATCCAGGTTTTCGAAGGTCTGTATTAAGAGACAGAATGGAGGAACTCAGAGAAACTTTCACTGTTAGAAAGATATTCTCGGTGTAGGTGTAGAAAGAACATTCCCAGTTCATTCACCAAAAGATTGAAAAGATTGAAGTTACAAGATTTGGTAAGGTTAGAGCTAAGATCAACTATATCAGAGGTAGAGTTGGTAAAGCTGCTAAGATCAAAGAAGCTAGAGGCAAAAGAAATAATCTAGCATATACAAGTATGTATATTAGTAAATTAGTGTCTCAGGATGCCCTTTTTAGTGTAAAGAGTCTGGGAACAATGGGGTCCTTGGATTGAAATCAGCGCTTTCTAAGCCCAGCTATGACAAAATGGTCATATGGAAGGAGGGGCGTACGAGCTATAACGATGAACTATTTGAGGGATGATAACCTAAATATAACCGGCATCCTGGTCACACTGAAGAAACCAGGAGCTAGTACGAATAACGTAAAGCTAGTAGACGTGGTAATAGAACTCCTAGATGCTAGAATACCACTCAGCAGCAAGAATCCTGACACTGATAGGCTAGTAGGTGATAAGCTCAGGACAGTCTTGAGTGAACAAGGCGATATGTGTAGTCTCGCCATAGATGCTTGGTGGCATATTTCGCCAAAGAAGGTGTAAAGGCCATCCCAATCAATGCAATGACTGGCAGCAGGTGTTATTACAGGTAATAAGTGAGTGTAAGGCTGTTACTAGGTCAATGATGGAAGGCCTAGCTGAAAAGGGAAGAAGAGAGAGAGCTATCAGGATTATGATAGTTGGTGTACCAAATGTTGGTAAGTCATCCCTAATCAATAAACTATCTGGTAGAAGGTCAACTCAGACTGGCAAGGAGCCGTGGTGTTACCAAGGCAAGCAGTGGGTTAAAAACTCGTGACATGGAGCTTTTTAGATACCCAGGTATACTTTTGGCCAAAAGTTTGAAGACCAGGAAGTAGCCTTAAACCTTGCCTTTACAAGGGCAATTAAGGATGAAATACTAGATGTTGAGACTCTAGGCCTAAGGCTAATTGAGAGGTTGATGGAGATTGCCCCAGACCTTTTGATGGAGAGATATAAGCTAGAATCTATTGGTCCACAGGGTATTGATACTATGGAAGCCATTGGTAGGAAGAGGGGCTTCATACTTGGTAATAGGGAGCTTGACTATACTAGGATAGCAACTACAGTCCAAATGAGTTTAGGAAGGTAAGATTGGTCAAAATAGTATTAGAGATGCCCTCAATCCAGCTTGATAAATTATCTCGGTGCTTGACTAGATTAAAAATATAATTACTATAGGTAATATATTATAGAAATCCACCGATTGAAAAGTTATCGAATGGGAGGAATCGATGAAAAATTGGTAAACAAGGCCTCAAATTGGTTGGAAAATAAATTTGGATAATTTGGAGTACAACTCTAAGTGATAAAGAATAAGATACCTGAAGGCACAAAGATGTGTATGGTAATAAAGTCAAATGCTTATGGACATGGGGCAGTTGAAATAGCCAGGTTTTATGAAGAATTAGGCGCAGATTTTTTTGCAGTTGCCAGGCTAAATGAGGCTCTAGAGCTAAGAGACCATGGAATAACAAGGCCTATCTTAAATCTTGGCTATACAAATCCTATGACAATAGAGGATTCCATTAGGAATAATGTATCTATGACGGTATTTGACCTTGAATTAGCTCGTGAAATTGATAAGGTTGCTAGGGAAATTGGAATTAAGGCAAAGATCCATCTGAAATTAGATACGGGCATGTCAAGGTTAGGCTACGTAGTACTAGATGATAAGGTTGAAGAGATAGCAGCTGAAATAAAGGAAATTAGTGAGCTAGAAGGCATAATACTAGAGGGTATGTATACCCACTTTGCCACTGCTGATGCTAGAAATAAGGAATTTGAAAATTTACAGACACATAGGTTTTCAGAGATGGTTGAAAAAATCAAGGACATGGGTGTAGAGGTTAACTATATACATTGCTCTAACAGTGCAGAAATCCTGGACTGTGATGAAAAATACGATATGGTTAGGCCAGGTATAATCCAGTACGGTGTCTACCCATCAAATGAGGTTAATTATTCTATAGATATTAAGCCAGTTATGGCCTTTAAGGCTAAGGTTTCCAATGTCAAGATACTAGATGCTGGTACATCAATCAGCTATGGTAGAATCTACTTCACCACTGTAAGGGAAAAAATAGTAAGTATAGCAGCCGGCTATGCGGACGGCTTCTTGAGGGGAGGAGAACCATATGGTATATCAATGGGGTAAAGTGCTCCTGAGTTGGTAGGATATGTACGGACCAGTCTATGGTCAGGGTGCCTATGGATATGGATGTTAAGGTAAATGATGATGTCCTAGTCTTTGGTGATGACCTAGTTTCCGTGGATGATGTAGCAAGAGATTGTGATTCAATAGCCCATGAGGTTATGTGTATGATGAGTAGGCGTGTGCCTAGGGTTTACTATAGGCATGGTGAAATAGTATCTATAGTTGACTACTTATGAAGATAAGTAATGAATCAGTAAATTTCAATTACGGATTAGATAGGGAGGTTTATATGCTAAAGGATTTAGACCTAAGCCAAATAAATAAATTAAAGACCAAGGAAATAAAGGACCTGGCTGACAGGATTACCCAGGAGGAATACCTAGATTTCATAGAGGTTTTTTCAGCTGATGAGAGGAAGTCTGTCCAGGCCATATGTGACAAGCTGAAGAAGGCCCTAATCAGGATTCAGGCAGAGGAAGAAAGGTTAGACCTCCTAAATTACTACGAAAATGAGTGCTATAAAAATGAGGGCAGTATTTGTAGCAGGACTTGATGAGGTTGGCAGGGGAACCTTGGCTGGACCAGTAGTGGCTGCAGTTGTAGTCCTTAAGCCAAATGCCAGGATTCCAGGTATAAATGACTCTAAAAAGCTGTCAGAGGAAAAGAGGGAGTCCCTATACGATACAATAATAAACGAAGCGATAGACTATGGCATAGGCATGGCAGACAATAATGAAATAGATGAACACAACATCTTAAACGCAACCTATATAGCCATGAAAAGGGCTTTAGAAAAGCTAGAAGTGGATGTAGATTGTCTCTTAAATGATGCAGTAAGGATACCAGGAGTAGATATTCCACAGCTACCTATTATAAAGGGGGATGCCAAGTCTATATCAATTGCTGCAGCAAGTATAGTAGCCAAGGTTACTAGGGATAGGATGATGGTAGATTATGACAAAGAATATCCAGGTTATGGATTTGCTTCGAATAAGGGCTACGGCACTAGGGACCACTACCAGGGTCTAGAAAAATTTGGTAGAACAAAGATACATAGGAATAGCTTTTTGAAGAATCTTCAAGGTTGACCTATATATGTGTATATGGAGGTATGGATATGGAATACAAAGAAATGCTTGATAGGGCAAGAGAAAGAGTGATAATGGATCAGCGTAAGGTCTGTAGGGTATATGATGGTGTTGCCTGTCGTGGCCAGGTTCCAGGTATGGGTGGTAAGGGCACAGGTAAGGCCTTTATAGAAAATGTTGAAGCCCTAGACAGGATTAAACTTAATATGAGAGTTATCCATAAGGTGGCTGAACCGGATATGTCTATAGACCTATTTGGAAAGAAGCTAGACCTACCTGTGATGGCAGCACCTATAACTGGTACGATACTTAATATGGGGGGCCTAGTTACTGAAAAGGAATATATTGAGCCTGTAATAGAAGGCTGTAAAAATATGGGTACTTATGCCATGGTAGGAGATACAGCAGTACCTCAGATACTACTAGACAACTTAGAGGTGATGGAAAAGTACGATGGGGCTGGTATTGTATTTATAAAGCCATGGGAAAATGCAAATATAATAGAAAAGATTAAAAAGGCAGAAAAGGCTGGTGCAATAGCTGTTGGTGTTGACCTAGATGCTTGTGGTCTTGTTACACTTAAACTACATGGTACACCTGTATTTGCTAAGAATATAGATGAAATAAGAGAGCTTGTAAATTCAACGGACCTTCCCTTTATCTTAAAGGGTATAATGACTCCTGATGAGGCCCTTATGGCAGTTGAGGCCGGAGTTTATGGTATAGTTGTTTCCAACCATGGCGGTAGAGTCCAGGATTACACTCCGGGAACTGCAGATGTACTTCCTGAAATTGCCAAGGTAGTAGATGGCAGGGTAAAGGTATTCGTAGACGGAGGTATCAGGACTGGTGTTGATGTCCTCAAGATGTTGGCCATAGGTAGATGCCTGTCTCGATAGAGGTCAGCTATTATAACAGCCTATTTGGTGGTCAGACTCATAAGGTGGAAATGTATATTTCAAGACTAAAGGCAGATCTAGAGGCAGCCATGGTATTGACTGGTTGCTAGGACCTGCATCTATCGATGAAAGAAATTATATATAAGTAAGAATATATTTTTATATGACTAGAAGTTACAATTGACTTCTGGTCTTTTTATGGACTTTATTTATTCTAAAAATCGTACATAAGACTATAGATCTAACTCAGGCTTATGGAGGTTTTTGAGATTACGAGATTGGTATGATGGGAGAAGAGGCAGTAGCCCTCACCTAGGGAGAATAGGATGGTGATACTTGATAGGAACCACAGAACTAGGAGGGTGAAAGAGACATAATTTTTGTTGAGAATGAAGTTTTAGTGGTGAGGTGAAGACCAGAAATAGTACATACTTTGGGAATCCTGCCCAAGCTGTTGATTCAAAGAAGATGGCCAGGATTATTTGTCTTGCCAAAAATTACCTTTCCTCAAAGGGAAGCTTGGATTGCCCAGTAAGGTTTGATGTATTTGAAGTATATTTCAAAGAAAAGAAGATAAAGCACATAAGAAATGCTTATACCATAGGAGGTAATATATGATTAACAAGATCAAGTCAGGTATGGTTATGGGTGTAGATGGCCTAATCGTCGATATTGAGGTTGATATATCAAAAGGGATACCCCTACTTAGTGTAGTGGGTCTTGCTGGCACAGAGGTTAAGGAGTCAAAAGAGAGGGTTAGGTCGGCAATTTTAAATAGTGGCTATGACTTTCCCCTAAGTAGGCTGGTAATAAACCTGTCACCTGCAGACATTAAAAAGGATGGTGCCTACCTTGACCTCGGTATTTGTGTTGGTATACTTAGATCCAGGATTAAACAGTCAGATGACTACCTGGCAGAATCTGGTTTTTTGGGAGAATTATCCCTGATGGTAGGGTCAAAAGAAATATGAGGGGATTCTTCCATTGTAGATAAGGATGAAAAAGGAAGGGATCAAGAGGGTTTTTATACCTATAAGCAACTATCCTGAGTGTAGAGGGATAGGTGGGATGGAAATTATAGGCATTGATAGCGTTAAGGAGTGTATAAAGCTATTAGAAATGGTACCTAAAGATAGGGAAGTATATATGTCCAGCAAATACGCTAACCTATATGGGAATAATAAAATTAATGGTCCAATCTTAGGTCAAGCCGAGAATAATGAAGGTGTCTTATCAAAAAGTGAATATAGTATTCAAGCGGCCGGAAATCAGGGAATCATAGATGAAAAGTATAGTGAGTCAGATATGAGTAGACCTGGAATCGTGGAGGATGACTTTTTTAATATTAGGGGCAATATACTTGCCAAGAGGGCCGCCATGATAGCAGTAGCTGGAGGGCATAACCTCCTTATGATAGGTCCACCCGGAACTGGTAAGACAATGATAGCTAGGTCTATTAGGACAATATTGCCTAGACCTAATACCCAAGAAGAATTAGAAATTACCCAGATATATAGTGCTGCAGGTCTCCTAAGAGAGGGGCAGGGCCTGATAAGAGTCAGACCCTTTAGACAGCCCCACCATACGGCTACAAAGATATCTATTATAGGTGGTGGTTCCAAGGCTAGCCTGGGTGAGATTACCCTGGCCCATAGGGGGGTCTTGTTTCTAGATGAGGTAGCAGAGTTTCCCAAGCAAATACTAGAGGCCCTAAGACAACCCATTGAAGATTCTGTAGTAAATATTTCGAGGATCAACCACAGTGTGACCTATCCTGCCGCCTTTCAATTGATAGTATCAATGAATCCCTGTCCCTGTGGCTACTACAAAAGTCATAAGGAGTGTAGCTGCAGACAATATGAAATAGACAAGTATCTAGGAAAGATATCTGGGCCTATATTGGATAGGATGGATGTTTTTTGTGAGGTTGGAAAGGTTGATTTTGAAGAATTCGATGATAGGTCTAAGAGTATGACCTCTAAAGAAATCTTGCAGATCATCGAAGTGGCAAGGAGGATTCAAGCGGATAGATTTAATGATAGGGATTTCTATGTGAATTCTCAAATGACAAGTGAAGATATAGAAAGGTATTGTAGCCTGGACCGGGATTCGGCCATGGTGGCAGGAAGCCTATATAAAAAATATGGCTTGAGTAATAGGTCCTACACTAGACTGATAAAGCTAGCCAGGACTATAGCAGACCTTGAAGCAAGGGAAAGTATTTCTAGTCGGATATTGTAGAGGCCTTTTCCTACAGGGAAGGCTTATTATAAGTACTTTTGCCTCCATTAGTGATAGATAGTTCCACATAGGGAAACTGATATTGCGGTAATGAGATTTTTAGCGAATAGTAGTGTATAAGATCGAGGATGGGATATGGATAATTTTTATATGGGCCATGAAGTTGTAGGTATAGGATCTAGGGAAATGAAGCTTTTTATGAGGAAGAGCAGAGCTAGGTCTATTTTCAGATGATACCAATATAATCTCACAGTGTTAATAGCTAGCCATCACAGGAGTGGATAAGCGCCCATGGGCAAGACAGGCTTCAAGAACGAAAGATGTATAGGGGTTAGGTCATTTATAGATTGGATTTTAAGTATTGGAAAGAAGCTATATTTTTCTAAAAAGTAATGGATAAGATTAGGAAACATGATATGACCAGACCTCTTATAGATGAAATTAAAAACAATATAAGCTCAAGCAAGGTCTTATTAGTTACTTATGATTCAGAGGATTATCCTAGCTTGCTTAGGAATGTCTACGATCCACCCTATATTCTATATTATTATGGGGATATATCTATAGTAAACAAGTACCCCTTCCTATCGGTTGTAGGAGCAAGGAAGTGTACTGACTATGGGAAAAATGCCAGCAAGTACCTTGTCAAGGACCTATCAGAAGCTGGTATAGGCATAGTGAGTGGCTTGGCCCTGGGGATTGATTCTTATGCCCATAGCTACTGTATGGATGGTGGGTCTCCAACAATTGCAGTGATGGGGACTGACATAGACAATATATACCCAAGGTCTAACACCAGGCTCTTTAAAGAAATAATCGACAAGGGTGGCCTCGTTTTATCCGAGACAGGTCCAGGAGGCCAGACCTTTAGGGCTAGCTTTGCCATGAGAAATAGGATAATAGCAGGACTATCCAGGGGAACCCTAGTTATAGAGGCGGGAAAGAAGAGCGGGTCCCTAATAACAGCCACCTATGGACTTGATAACGGTAGGGAGGTTTACCTAGTGCCTGAAAGTATTTTTTCAGAACTTATATGGCTGCAATGAGATGATAAGTAAGGGGGAAAATAGTACAAACTAGCCGGAGATATACTAGAAGATTATGAAAGCTTTTTATTCTTTTGATTCATTAACAACATAAGAAAAATGCTAGTAATATTGACCTGTTTGTGATAATATTAGAAATGATAAGTTAGAAAGGCAACAATTTTTCTGAACACGAGCAGGCTATTTTAAAGCTCTTGTCTGAAAAAGGAGCCCTAGATATTGACAAGATTTCCCTCTACCTCAATATTGAGATAGGGGATGTCATATTTTATGTCAATAATTTGACTATGATGGATTATATTTTGAAGTAGCACAAATACCATGAATTCAAATAGGATCCTTATAATATAAATCAAAATGAGGTGTTGTTTTGTGCCAAAGCTTTAGTAATAGTCGAGTCTCCAGCGAAGGCAAAAGACCATCGAAAAATTTCTAGGCAAAAACCACTATGTTGTAAAAGGCATCTGTAGGACATATAAGAGATTTACCCAAGAGTAGGCTGGGTGTTGATATAGATAATAATTTTGAACCCGAGTATATAAACATTAGGGGAAAGGGTCCAATAATAAAGGACCTTAAAAAGGAAGCTAAAAAGGCTTCGAAAATATATCTAGCAACCGACCCCGATAGAGAGGGAGAGGCAATCTCCTGGCACCTATCTTATTTACTTGAAATAGATCCTGAGAGCCAATGTAGACAGAATTTAATGAAATTGCAAAGGATACAATCAAGAAGGCTATCAAGAAACCAAGATCGATAAATATTAATTTGGTTGATGCCCAGCAGGCAAGAAGGGTCTTGGATAGGCTATTGGGCTACCAGATTAGTCCAATCTTATGGCAGAAAATAAGGAGAGGTCTAAGTGCTGGTAGGGTCCAGTCGGTTACTACTAAATTGGTATGTGATAGGGAAACAGAAATTGAGAACTTTGTACCTGTTGAATACTGGTCTTTAGACCTAGTTTCTGAGGTGGCAGGATGTCCAGTTGATTTTTCTTTTTATGGTATAGATGGTAAGAAGTTGGACCTGAACAATGAAGACCAGGTCAATGAGATCATTGAAAATATAAAGGAATCAAAAATTCTTGTTAAGAATATAGATACAAAGACTAGGAAGAGGGCTACAGTCAAGCCTTTTACTACCTCTGTACTTCAGCAGGAAGCTGTAAATAGGCTGGGCTTCACTACAAGGAAAACTATGAAGGTAGCCCAGGAACTATATGAAGGTGTAAATATAAAGGGTGAAGGTAGTGTAGGTTTGATATCTTACATTAGAACTGATTCACAGAGGCTGTCTGAAGAAGCAAAGTCTTCTGCCAAGGACTTTATATTGAACTCATATGGACAAAAGTACCATTCAACAAGCAAGGACAAGAAGTCCAAGTCTAAGACTAATTCCCAGGATGCCCACGAGGCTATTAGACCTACATCTGTTTATAGGCACCCAGAAGAAATAAAGGCTTCTTTATCAACAGACCAGTACAAGCTTTACAACCTAATATGGAAGAGGTTTGTAGCTAGTCAGATGTCAGATGCCCTATATGAAAGTATGAGTATAGAGGCTACTATCGGGCAATATACTTTCAAGGCGTCAGGTTCAAAGCAGGTTTTCGATGGTTTTACCAAGGTATATGACTATTATGATAGGGAGGATAAAATCCTACCAGAAATCAAGCTTAATGATAAACTACCAGTTAAGGAGGTAGATCCTAAGCAGCACTTTACTCAGCCACCACCAAGGTATACAGAGGCAAGTCTGGTAAAAACACTCGAAGAACTAGGGATTGGTAGACCTTCCACATACGCACCTACTATAGGTACTATCCTAACTAGGGGATATGTAGAAAAAGAGGGACCTGCAATCAAGCCAACAGAGCTTGGAAAGATAGTAACAGATATTTTAGAAGAAAACTTTGAAATGTTGACAGATGTTGACTATACAGCCCAGATGGAATTGAGATTAGATAAGATTGAAGAGGGTCTTGAAGATTGGAAAAATGTTGTTTCTGAATCATATGCCCCACTGGCTTCTTCTATAAAAGAGGCTATTGAAAATATAGAGAAGATTAATATGGACGAAGAAACTGATGAAATCTGTGAACTTTGTGGGTCTAACATGGTCATCAAGCATGGCAGGTTTGGTAAGTTCATGGCCTGTAAAAACTATCCAGAATGTAAGAATACCAAGCCCTATAGTAGACAAGGTTGGAGTAAAATGTCCAAAGTGTGGAGATGGTGACATAATACTTAGAAAGTCAAAAAGGGGTAGGGTATTCTATGGATGTAGCAACTTCCTGATTGTGACTTTGTAGAATGGAATAAGCCTCACAGGTCAAGTCTGTCCTGGAGTGTGGTTCTACATGGTTGAAAAGGTAGCTAAGAAGGAAAGTAAGTCCATCTGTTCAAACAAGGATTGTCCCACAAATAAGTCAAAAAGGAAAAAGAGCAGCAGACCAGGTAAAATCTAGCCAAAAATTTTTAAAAAGTTATTAGAATATAATGAAAAATTATATAAATGATTGTTAAAATAGTTGAAAAATATACATAGTGTGGTAATCTTAACTAGTATTGTATTGTTTGAATTGTGTGTATTTTATAAGGTTACATGCAGGTTGGTTTGGACAATTATAAATAAGATCAGTAAATAAATATATGATAATTAATAAAATTAGAGGGCTACCACACGACAAGTGATTTGTTATTAAATACGAGAAAGATAAACAAGACACTTCAGTCTAATGTGGGACATCTGTTTCTTTGAACAGCTATCTAGCTATCTTAAGCGATGTACTGGATTCAAATGTCTACATAGTTAGCTTGAAGGGTAAGGTATTAGGACACCATCTACAGAAGCCAGAGGACAGTTCAATAATCATCGACGAAGATAGCAATAAGAACGTGTTCCCAGTTGAGTATACTGAAAATATCCTGAAGATATTAGAAACTAGAGAAAATATATCTGGAGAAGAGGCCCTAAAGTTCTTCCCACTGAACAAAATAGGTTGCCAAGTTTACGACAGTTGTACCTATATTTGGAAGTGGTGAAAGACTAGGAACACTACTATTATCTAGGGTATAATAAGGCTTTTTGTTGATGAAGACCTAGTAGTTGCTGAATATGCAGCGACTGTTGTAGGCTTAGAAATCATAAGGGCTATAAGTGAAGAGATGGAAGAAGATATGAGGAAGAAGGCCGTTGTTAAGATGGCTATAGGAACACTTTCATATTCTGAGCTTGAAGCAATAGAACATATATTTAATGAATTAGATGGTAATGAGGGTCTACTAGTTGCCAGTAAGATAGCAGATAAGGTTGGAATTACTAGGTCTGTAATAGTAAATGCACTTAGAAAGTTTGAAAGTGCAGGAGTAATAGAGTCTAGGTCGCTCGGTATGAAGGGAACTCATATTAGGATCCTAAATGACAAGCTACTAGATGAGCTAGCAAATGTAAGATAGAAATATATAATAAAGCTATGCATGTGATTGCTTGTAAGCTACCAGTATATATTATGTATGTTAAAAGTGGCGTTAGGGTGGTCTACTACCTCGACGCCATATTTTTTAGGAGGAAGATATGCCATTAGCAGATAAGTATAGGCCTACAAGGATAGAGGATGTCGTCGGTCAAAAGCATATTATTGGTAGGGGTAAGCTCTTGAATAACATGATAGAGAAGGCCTATTTTCCAAATATGATATTTTTTGGTCCACCAGGTGTGGGCAAGACGACGGTGGCTGAGATAATAGCAGCCAGGGCAGATAAGAAGTTTTTTAAAATCAATGCATCTAACTCTTCTATTGATGATATAAAGAGGGTTATAGCATCCATTGGTAGTCTTGATGCCCAAAATGGAATACTTCTATATATTGATGAGATTCAGAGCTTTAATAAAAAGCAACAGCAGTCGATTTTGGAGTTTATAGAAAATGGTCAGATAAGCTTGATAGCAAGTACGACAGAAAATCCATACCACTATGTATACAAGGCCATCTTGAGTAGAAGTGTAGTAATGGAGTTTAAGTCAATTTCACTTGATGAGATAGTTAAGTGACTCGAAAATATAGTTAATAAATACAAGGAGAATACTAATCTAGATCTTGTGTGTGATAGGGATGCATATGAGGCAATGGCGAATGCATCAGGAGGCGATATGAGGTCAGCAACAAACATTTTGGAGTTGGCAATTAGCGAGTCTAGATTGGACAAAGATGCTAGGGCTAGGATTGATATGGGTGTAATAGAGGAGCTAAATATTTCTACCAGCTATAACTTTGACACTAGTGGTGATGTCCACTACAACCTCTTAAGTGCCCTACAAAAATCTATAAGGGGTAGCGATCCAGATGCCGCTGTATACTACTTGGCCCGTTTGATTAAGGGGGGAGACCTAGCAAGCATAATTAGAAGACTCCTAGTTATAGCTTCGGAGGATATTGGAATGGCCTATCCCAATGCCATAGTTATAGTAAAGGCCTGTGTGGATTCTGCCATGCAATTAGGCCTACCAGAGGCAAGGATACCCCTAGCTCAAGCTTGTATAGTTCTGGCTACTGCACCAAAGTCAAATTCAGCCTACCTTGCAGTAGACAGAGCCTTGGCAGATATAGATAGGATGGTCCAGGATGATATACCTAGCCACCTCTTAGATGCCCATTATAGGGGGGCAAAGGCCCTTGGACATGGCCAGGGATATAAGTATCCACACGCCTATCCAGACCACTATGTAGACCAGCAATACCTACCAGATAATATGGTCGACAAGGTATATTATGAGCCACAGGCCAATAAATTTGAAGGCCAGATTAGAGACTTTATGAATTATCTTAAGGGTAAGAAGGCGGAATAGGGTACATAGATTAGGTTTGATAGTTTATAAATAATATCAAAAAGAATCTTGAAATTTTAATAAAAATTTTAATCTTGACTTTTTTTACTAGGATATAATATAGATATAGAGTTAATTCATATTAATTTACTAGGAATTAATTCAGAAGAGGTGAAAACAATGAAGCTTTCGACTAAGGGTAAGTACGGTTTAAAGGCAATGTTTGAACTAGCTGTCAGTGGCAATGAAAAGGATCCAGTTCCTCTAAAGTATATTGCAAATAGGCAAGAGATATCAGACCAGTATTTAGAGCAGATTTTCTCATCACTTAAAAAAAGGCCGGCTTGGTCAAGAGTGTAAGAGGGCTCAAGGAGGTTACTTCCTTTCTAAGCCTGCATCTGAAATAACTGTAGCAGATATCTTAAGAGTATTAGAAGGGGATATGGCCTTTACGGAATGCTTGTTGGATGAAGATGCCTGTAAGAATTTTGATTCATGTTCAACTAGGTATGTATGGGCTAGGATCAAGCAGGCAATAGAGGATGTCACAATGTCTATATCCTTACAGGATATGGTAGATGATTACAATTCAAACTTCAATTACAGGGAAGATGACATTACTTTAAAAATGAGAGAAATTAAATAACTCTTAAATATATTTTATCGATAAAAAGAAGGGCCTAGAGCCTTCTTTTGAGTTTATAAGGATTTTGGAGGAAAGATGAAAAGAGTTTTATTGGGTATGAGTGGCGGTGTGGATAGCTCGGTAGCCGCCTACCTATTACAAAAGGAAGGTTATGAGGTTGTAGGTGCAACTATGGCCTTATGGGACTTCAAGGATGAAGATAAGGATACTTCAATTGAGGATGCTAAGGCAGTTTGCAAAAGATTGAATATCGACCACTATGTTCTAGATTTCAAGGATGACTTTAAGGGTCAAGTTGTGGACAATTTTATAGATGAGTATTTTGAGGGGAAGACACCAAATCCATGTGTTTTTTGCAATAAGACCATTAAATTTGGGCTTTTATTCGACAAGGCCAAGGACCTAGGTTGTGACTATGTAGCAACTGGCCACTATGCCCTTGTGGAATTTAATGAGACAAGTGGCAAGTATGAAATAAGGAAGGCATCAAGTGATAGCAAGGACCAAACCTATGTCCTTTATAACCTTAACCAGGAAAAGCTGGCTAAGACCCTATTTCCTATTGGTAGATATGATAAGAATACTATTAGGCAGATAGCTAAAGAAATTGGTCTTGAGGTTCATAATAAGCCAGATAGCCAGGATATATGCTTTATACCAGACCATGACTATGAAGGCTTCTTGAAGGAAAATTCCAACAAGAAGATAGAGGCTGGTAACTTTGTAGATAAGTCAGGTAAGGTTCTAGGAAAGCATAAGGGCATTATTAGCTATACTATAGGCCAGAGGAAGGGGCTTGGTATAACCTTTGGTAAACCAACATATGTGGTTGATATTAATGGCCAGGATAAGTCTATTGTTCTTGGGGATAATGATGACCTATTTAAGACAAGCCTTACTGCAAGGGATGTAAACTTTGTTGAATGGACTCAGGAGGAAGTAAGTGGACCTATAGGTGTTTATGCCAAGGTAAGGTATGCAGCTAAACCTGCCAAGGCTGAAGTGACATATATTGGTCAGGGTTTGGTCAGGGTTGACTTGAAGAGTCAGAGAGCTATACAAGTGGCCAGAGGTGGTATTCTCATTCTGAAGACAGGCTCTTGGTGGGGGTATCATAGCATAGGCTAGCTACACTTGAAAGTTCGGGTGGTTAGCCAGGCCTACTGGGGATTCAAATAAGAGAAAAGGCAATATTACGTGCTCAATTTTTTTAGATAGCAACAAAATGTTGAAATTAGATTAAAAAGTTGAAGTCAAAATAAGCAGAAAGTATTGAAAAATTATAATTTTTATTGTAATATATAGGTATAAGTTTAAGGCCAAGTGGCTAGGATCAAAAATAAGGATTTAAATACTGAGATGGGAAGTAGTAGGAGTCCAAGGTCTTGTAGAGAGGGGTTGTCGTGGAAATACCCCAGATACAGGCTGTGAAGCAGTCCCGGAGTAGTCTTGAAATAGTAGTACATTGAGACGTGATGCTGCGTTAATGTCAATGAAGATGTCACATTTTTGTGATAATCAGGGTGGTACCATGAATACAAGCTCGCCCCTGTAGTAGTATACAGGAGTGGGCTTTTTTTATTAAGAATCATATCCTGTAAATTTAAAAATAATTCATATGGAGGAAAGTTATGGAAAAAGTTGGGATTAAATGAAATAAGAAGTAGGTTTACTAAATTTTTGAATCAAAGGATCATTATATAGCCAAGTCGCATTCTTTGGTTCCTAGCAACGACAAATCTTTGTTGTTGATAAACTCTGGTATGGCACCTTTAAAAAACTATTTTTCAGGTGTTGAGATACCACCAAAGAAAAGGATGTCTACAGTTCAGAAGTGTATAAGAACTGGTGATATAGAGAACGTAGGTGTAACAGCTAGGCATGCTACCTTCTTTGAGATGATGGGTAATTTCTCTTTCGGTGATTACTTCAAGAAGGATGCTATTACTTGGGCCTGGGAATTTATAACTGAGTGGCTTGAAATACCAGAAGAAAAGTTGTGGGTAACTGTATACGAAAGTGATGATGAGGCTTATGACCTATGGAAAGATATGATAGGCTTCCCTGAAGAAAAAATAGTCAGACTAGGCAAGGATGACAACTTCTGGGAAATAGGCCTAGGACCATGTGGACCTTGTACAGAAACATACTTTGATAAGGGTGAAAAGTATGGTTGTGGTTGTGAAGACTGTAAGCCAGGCTGTGATTGTGACAGGTTCTTAGAGTTCTGGAACCTAGTGTTTACGCAGTTTGATAGAAAAGAAGATGGCTCTTATGGGGAACTAGATATAAGAATATAGATACAGGTATGGGTCTAGAAAGAATGGCATGTGTAATGCAGGAAGTAGATACTATATTTGAGGTAGATACTATAAAATCAGTATTAACAGGGTATGCCAGCTGGCAGGTATTACGTATGGACAGGATGCAAAGAAGGATAAGTCTGTAAGGATAATAACTGACCATATCAGGTCCGTAGCCTTCATGGTAGGTGACGGTATACTGCCATCCAATGAAGGTAGGGGCTATGTTCTTAGAAGATTACTAAGAAGGGCGGCCCGTCATGGTAGGTTACTTGGAATTAAAGACGACTTCCTAAATGAAATAGTAGAGGTTGTATTTGATACATGTGGAGACGCATATCCAGAGCTAATTGAAAAGAAGGAATACATCAAAAAGGTAATTGGTATAGAAGAAGAAAAGTTTGGTGAAACTTTAGAGCAGGGACTAGAAATCTTGAAATCATATACAGAGGAGCTTCTTGCTGGTGGTGGAGACACTATATCAGGAGAACAGGCTTCAAGCTTTTATGACATATATGGCTTCCCTCTAGACCTTACTATGGAAATACTTGAGGACGAGGGTCTCAAAGGTAGATACAGATGGATTTGAAAGAGAAATGCAGGCCCAGAAGGATAGGGCTAGGGCAGCAAGAGGTAACACGGAAGGTGATGCATGGAAGGAAGACCCTCTAACATCACTTGAGGATGCAAGCTCAAGTTTTGATGGTTACCAAAAAGTTAGTTAAGACTTGTGAAATTAAGCTACTAGAAGGACAATATCTTGGTTGACGTAGTTGAAGAGGGTATTGAAGCAGCCATAATCTTAGATGAGACTACTTCTATCCTAATGGTGGTAGCTGTTAGTGATAAGGGCCAGATACTAGGTGATACAGGCCTATTTGAAGTTGAAGATACTTTGAAGGGGGCTAATGGAAGCATCAAGCATATTGGTAGACTTGTAAGTGGGTCTCTAAGCAAGGGTGAAAAGGTAGAAACAAGGGTAGACAAGACCCTAAGAATGGATGCAGCTAGAAACCATACGGCTACTCACCTACTGCACAAGGCCCTAAAGGAGGTACTAGGCGACCATGTAAACCAGGCGGGTTCTCTAGTTGAACCAGATAGGCTAAGATTTGATATAACACACTTTGAAGCAATGACTAAGGAAGAAATTAGCAGGGTTGAAGCAATGGTAAATGAATTTATTCTAGAGGCTCACCCAGTTACTGCTGAGGTAATGAATATAAATGAAGCAAGAGCTATGGGTGCCATGGCCCTATTTGGAGAAAAGTATGGTGAAGAGGTAAGAGTTGTAAAGATGGGTGACTGTTCAGTTGAATTGTGTGGTGGTACCCACCTAGACAATACATCACAGGTAGGCATGTTCAAGATTCTATCTGAAAGTGGCGTTGCTGCCGGAGTAAGAAGAATTGAAGCCATCACAGGAAGGGCAGTATACCAGTATATACTTGCAAAAGATTCGCTAATTAATAGTATTAGTGATATAATGAAGACAAGGGAAGATAACCTAGTTGCTAAGGCTAATTCATTAGTCGATGAAAATAAGCAGTTAGAAAAAGAAGCACACGATCTTAAATCAAAGATGAGTATGCAGAATGCGGGGAATGCCCTAGAGGATAGCCTTGATATCAAGGGGGTTAAGCTTCTAACAGCTAAGTATGAAGATATGGATATGGATACCCTAAGAGAGGTAGCTGATAACCTTAGAGACAAGCTAGGAACAAGTGTTGTAGTCCTAGCGAATGTAGCGGGAGACAAGATTAACTTTGTAGCAACTGCTAGTAAGGATGCTATTGACAAGGGAGCCCATGCTGGCAACATAGTTAGGGAAGTTGCAAAAATCGCTGGAGGTAAGGGCGGTGGTAGACCTAACATGGCCCAGGCCGGTGGTAGTGACAAGACTATGATAGACCAGGCGCTAGCAAGTGCGCAGAAGGTGGTTGAGTCACAGATTAAATAGTGTAAGGAGGGTTATTTATGGAAAAAAAATTAGAATACACAGTTCAGTTTGAAACAGTCAACCAGGACAAAATGAGTGTAGCTCAGACTATAGAGTATGTATATAATGCTTTGATAGAAAAGGGCTATAATCCTGTAAACCAGATAATAGGATATATATTATCTGGAGATTCAAGCTATATCACAAGCTATAAGAATGCCAGGGTGGCAATCAAGAGGTTTGAAAGGGATGAAATCCTAGAAGAAGTAATAACTAAGTATTTGAACATAGAGGAGTAAATGTTATATGTTTAAAAAGACTTTAGCCTTTATAGTATCTCTTGTCTTGGTACTTAGCCTAGTGGGACCTAGCCTTGCAGCAGGGTCTAAGTCAGAGGAATCTGTATTTGCTACTGAGCAGGCAATGACCAAGGGGGAGCTTGATCCAAAGGCCGACAACAATACTGCCAAGAATAAGGGCAAGGTAATACTTATTGACTTAAATAGGACAAATTACGATAACTTTAAGAATATAAAGTTTTTGGCAAATAAGCTAGAAAATAGTGGTTATCTTGGCATGATGAATATCAGGGGTGACAAGGGCTATGATGATAGGAGAAACTATGCTAGCATGGGTGCTACTGGGAGGGTTAATATCCTTCCAGAAACACCTGTTAACTTTAGTCAGCTAGGTAATAAGGACCTATACAATTATGCTACCGGTCAGTCTCCAAAAAAGATTAATCTTTTGAGCATTAACGACCTAGACCAGTATAACCAAGCTAATGGTGAGTTTAAGTCCAAAATGGGATACCTGGGTGACACCCTAACCACTAATGGAAAAAAGATAAGTGTGCTTGGAAACAGTGATACTACGATATGCTTACTGGTCAGGAAATAAAAATAGGGACTTGCCCTCATGGTCATGGATTCTAGGGAAGGGTAGAAGATGGAAATGTGGATCTTATCAACAAGAAGGACCAGTCATTCCCATTTGGTATCTCGACTGATTATGATAAGCTAAAAGAAGAGACTAAGGACTACTATGCAAAGTCAGACCTTTTGATGGTTAATCTAGGTGATACCTATAGGCTAGACGAGTATAAGGTCAACCTAAATAGCAAGACCTATACAAGGATGAAGTATAGGGTCTACAATCAGATAAGTGACTATATTGAATACGTATTTAAGATGGCTGGTAAAATGACACAATCTATATACTAGGGTCCTTTCCGAGCAAGCTAGACTATGCTAATACAGACGCTTACGCCTTTAGTAAGATTTGATATGTCTGATTCAGGGAAGGGTCTACTTTTTCTTCAACAACTAGGAGGATAGGACTTTTTGCCAACTTAGATATGGGCGTGACATCTTAAGCAGGTTCGGATTAAAGAATAATGAAATGGTAGGTCGCCAGTTGACTAATAAGGCTGTGGCTAATAGGGACGACTACATGGCCAAGGAATATAAGAAGATTGTAGCAATATCATCTATTAGGATGTCTATCATAAATATATATGTAGCAGTTATTTCGATTTCTTGGATTTTAGGAGCCCTAGCCCCATGGCAGAGGGACAAGCTACCAAAGAAACATAAGAAGAATATTTTGAACTTTTTGAAGGAAATGGTCAAGTTGGGCCTAATTATGCCTCTAGCATTTTTATCAGCGCCTATTTTGAGGCTCTGAAGTCAGGTCCAGATTACCCTGGCCATAGTATTCATGACTTTCTTGCTATATATACTAGGTAATAGACTATTTAAAAATGATGACCTTAAACAGGTAGGATTTTTCTCAATTTTGATGATCCTCCTAATAGTGATAGACTCCGTAATATCAACACCTTTGATGCAGAGTAATATAATGAGCTATGATCCTCATGATAGGTCAAGGTACTATGGTATAGGTAATGAATACGAGGGTGCAAAACCATAGGTAGGCTATACTGGGTATTGCCATACTCTTGAGTATAGAAAGATACCTAAGCCATGGGTTGCAATATTCTAATTGTAGTTTTAATTACATCTGCCTCACCCTAGTATGGGTGCAAATGTAGGTGGGCAATTTCAGAGTCCATTGCCTATATAGCCTTCTTCTTGTTAATATGTGGAGTTAAGATTGACTTAAGAAGTCGGGTACTTGTTGTAGCTGTAACAGGCCTGATTGTAGTAGCTTTTGCTGCTGCTGATATTATCTTGGCTTGGGTCTCACTTCGGGTATGTTTTGTAAGTCAGGTAATTGCAAATGGCCCTATGGAGATAGTAACTGTATTTGCTAGAAAAATAGAAATGAACGTACAGCTAGCCCAGACTACAGTATGAGTTAATATTCTCCTTGTAGGTCTATTGATACTAGGCTTTACTATATTTAGACCAAATAGGCACTTTAGCCATATGAAGGAAAGGTACAAGATAGTATACAAGGGATACCTGGCTATAGTAATTGGTTGTCTTGAGACTCTACTAGTAAAATGATTCTGGTATAATTGCGGCGGCTACAGATTCAATTTATTTATTGATACCTATAATTATAATTTTGATAAATAAGTTCAATCAAAAGTCAGACGAGTATATAAGTTAGATTAGTAGGTGTAAATATGCTAAATGGAAGAATAATGGGCCTCGATATTGGTGACAATACGATTGGTGTAGCCGTAAGTGACCTGATGGGTATGACAGCCCAGGGGTTACAAATAATAAAGAGGTCAAGTAAAAAAAATGATATAGAGGCCTTGAAGCAGATAGTTGAAGAAAGGCAGGTAAACCTGATAGTATCGGGTCTACCAAAGAATATGAATGGGACAATAGGTCCCCAGGCTGAGAAGGTCATGAAGTTTTGTGACATGATTAAGGAGGAACTTGGCTTGGAAATCAAGTTCTGGGATGAAAGACTAACTACAGTATCAGCTGAAAAGATGCTGATTCAGGGTGATGTTCGTAGAAAGAATAGAAAAAAAGTCATAGATAAGCTTGCAGCAGTACTAATTTTGCAGGGATATCTTGATTCAATATAGTTTTTTTCAAGGTGTCAATAGAAAAATATTTTCTATTGACATTTTTGAGAATTGATATACTATGAGTATAAGAAAGTTATCAATTGAAAAAGGAGGGCTATAATATGGAAAAATAACAATACTATGGAATTGTTGAAAGAGAAGCTAAAAGCTACTGGTTTTAAAATTACACCTCAGAGAAGGGCTATAATTGAAGTATTAATAGAGAATGAAAGTTCACATATGAGCAGTGAAGAAATATATGATAAGGTACGTAAACTGTCCAGAAATAGGTCTTGCAACTGTTTATAGAACTATGCAGTTACTTGACGAAATCAATGGTATATCTAAGCTAAACCTTGATGATGGATGTATCAGGTACGAAATCAATGTTGAGGGAGAGGATGTTCACCACCATCACCACTTGATTTGTAGAGACTGTGGAGCTATCATAGAGGTAAAGGAAGACCTTTGAATCTATTGAGGCTACTGTAGAGAACAACTATAATTTCAGATAAAGGACCACGACCCAAAGTTTTTATGGTCTATGTAGTAATTGTAAGGATAAATAGTTATCAGTAGAAAGTGATTATAAAAATTGAATTTCTATGATAAAAACCCATGACCCATATAGCTATGGGTTTTTCTTTTTATTTTATAGGTCAAGCTTATAGTCCTCGTCCGTACTAGTCCACGCTTTTTCATAAAACTTGCCACTCATCAAAGATAGGATGGCTGGTAGAATAATATGTAGGAAAAGAATAATCACAAATAGGTGGACCTTGTCCATTTGTCCTGACATGGTCTGCCATGTCATTAGCTGACCAACAAGACCTGATGTTCCCATACCTCCGCCTGCGGGGTTATTTTTGCATCTTAATACTAGGGTTGCAAGAGGCCTAGATGGCACTTTGCAACTATTGGAGGTAACCAAATAATTGGCTTTCTCATAATATTTGGCACCTGAAGCATGGATGTACCCAAGCCCTGGGCCAACAAGCCATTCCAACCATTAGCCTTGAAGCTAATTGCTGCGAATCCTATCATTTGTGCTGAACAGCCGACTGTTGCGGCACCGGCTGCTAGGCCTGATAGAGATAGGATTATTGAAAGGGCTGCTGAGCTTATAGGTAGGGTCAATATAATACCCATCAATACAGATACTACTACACCCATTAAGAAGGGCTGAAGCTCTGTAGAAACACGGATAAATTCACCTAGGTTGGCCATGGCCATTGCAAGATAAGGCCCAACAAAATAGGCTACCATACCACCTGTAACAATAGTTACTAGGGGAGTGACAATTATATCCACCTTTGTTTTACCTGATACAAGGCGGCCTATTTCTGCACTTATAACCACAGTAATAAAGGCACCCTAGAGGATCGCCCTGCACCCGGCAGGACTAGTTGCATCTTGTCACTCAATAGGGCACCACTTGAAAAAGTGCCACCAAAGGCACCCAAGAGACCTGTTACACCTGAAGCGAGTATTACAAGCTTTGGTGATTTTAGGGCATGGGCTACTCCTATACCTATTACTGGTCCAGTTAGGACATGGCTACTACGGCTACAGTAGCAAAAACTGAGGATACTACCTGTAAAGACACTACTTATCTGTTTTATTATAAGTCCTATTATAAGAGTTGAAAACAAAGCTTAGGGCCATACTGTTTAGACCCTGGATAAAGTATCTATCAAAGAGCTTCCAAGCCATAGAATTTTTGTTTTTTAGACATTTTATTTACCTCCATATAGTACAGCTAAATGTAACTGTATTTTTATATAATACATTGTCGTATATATTAGTGTATATACACTAATATATTATATATTGCCTTGTATGCAAAAATCAAGCATCATAAGAAGGAAGATAGAGGTTTTTAATATTAAAAGGTCTCTTATAAAAATATCCTATAGGTAGAGATATTTATATCTTGTTTACTGGTAAGTTACTAGTAATTGATTTTTATAGGACCTTAATATATAATTTATGGAGGAGATTTTGAGCTATAGGCCAAAAATATTGTACTATGGATCTACATATGTATATTCAAGTAGATATGATATAGATTAATTAGAATGGAGTTTACTATGAATTTTAAGGATATAGTATATGAGAGATGCGACTATGATTCAATCAAAGGTATATATGAAAAAGCCCTAGCTGATATTAGGTCAAGCGAAAAATTTGAAGACCTTAAGGCTAGCATAGAGGGCTTGAACAAGACTAGGGTCCACCTACAAACTATGAAGGAACTAGCCTCTATAAAGTACTCTATAAATACAAAGGACGACTTTTATATGGCTGAAAATGAATATTGGGATGAGTATGGTCCCCTATACCAAGACCTAGACTACAACCTTTACCAAACCCTTTTAAAGATAGATTATAAGGACCAGATAATAGTGGAGTATGGTCAGCAATTTTATGGACTAATGGAGTGCAATGTTAAGAGCTTTTCCAAGGAAATAATAGGACTTTTGCAGGAAGAAAATAAGCTTATGTCCGAATATACAGCCCTATTGGCGTCAGCAAAAATAGACTTTGATGGAAGGATATGCAACCTTTCAGATATAAATCTTTACATGGAATCTCTTGATGATAAGGTTAGGGAGGAGGCTATAAGAGCCCATACACACTTTTTTGAAGAGAATGAAGCTAGGTTTGATCAGATATTTGATAGACTGGTCAAAATAAGGCACCAGATGGCCCTTAAAATGGGTTATAAATCATTTGTTGACTTGGGATATTATAGGATGCAGAGAACCGACTACAATAGGGATATGGTGGCTAATTTAAGAAAAAATGTTCTTGCAAAATATGGAAAAAAAGCCCAAGACCTATATGATGACCAGGCCAAAAGAATAGGTAGGGACAAGATAGACTATTTCTATGAAAAAATTGAATTCTTGGATGGAAATGCTGAGCCACAAGGGAGCAGTGAAGAAATCTTTGAGGCTGGAAGGGCAATGTATTCTAGCCTATCTAAAGAAACCAAGGAATTTTTCGAATTCCTACTTTCTAGAGGTCTATTTGATGTAGAGGCTAGGGAGAATAAGGCTATGGGAGGCTATTGTATGGTTCTGCCTGAATACAGGATGCCCTTTATATTTGCAAACTTTAATGGACTGTTGATGATATTGACGTCCTAACTCATGAGGCTGGACATGCCTTTCAGATGTACATGTCTAGACATATAAATATTCCAGAGTTAATTTTTCCAACTCTAGACTCATGTGAAATACATTCTATGAGCATGGAATTCTTTACATATCCGTGGATGGACTATTTCTGGTCAGGATGTAGAAAAGTATAAGACTCTACCACTATGGGGCTGCAATCAAGTTTTTACCTTATGGCTGTCTAGTGGATCATTTCCAGCATGAGATATATGAAAACCCGGATATGACGCCGGAACAGAGAAAGGAAACCTGGTCAAGGCTAGAAAAGAATTATTTGCCTTATAGGGACTATGGCGATTTAGAAATATTAAATAGGGGAGGATATTGGTATAGGCAGGGGCATATATTTAAGGATCCCTTCTATTATATAGACTATGTTTTGGCCCAAATTTGTGCTTTGAATTTTTATGAAAAAATGCAGGAGGATTTTGATATTGCCTGGAATGACTACTAAAAATATGTAAAGTTAGGTGGCAAATATTCATTTTTGATTTAGTAAAAGCTGGGAATTTACCTAATCCTTTTTAATTAAAATAGGCAAAATAGGCAAATAATGTTTAACTTGGACACAAAAATTAAAAAGATTATAAAATAGAGTGTGGGAGATGCAAAACTACAAAAATTTATGATTTAAAAGTTATAATTTTTGTTGATATGCGAATAAACGAATATTGAATGAAAATGAACTTTGAAAACAGAATAAGACGAAGGAGGTGGACGCAATTAATCCTTATATAATAATAACTGCTGTAGTGGCAGTATTACTAGGGCTATTAATTGGTTATGTTATCAGAAAAACATCTCTGAAGCCAAGATAGGACAGGCTGAAAATTTTAGCGAGAGAAAACCTTGAAAAGGCGAACAGAGACTCTGAAACAGTTAAGAAAAGAAAACTTCTAGAGGCTAAAGAAGAGATTCATAGATTACGTACTGAAGGCGAAAAAGAAAACAAGGAAAGAAGAAACGAAGTACAGAAATATGAAAAAGAGTTTTACAAAAAGAAGAAACTCTTGACAGGAAGATTCAGTCTTTAGAGCAGAAGGAAGCAAACCTGCAGAAAAAAAATGAAGCGGTTGCAAAAAAAGAAAGTGAAGTAGAGGAAATAAAGGTCCAGCAACAGCAAAAATTGGAAAGTATATCAGGTTTTACAACTGAAGAAGCCAAGGAAATAATACTTTCTAATGCTGAGAGAGACGTCAGAAGAGAAATGTCTCTAATGATTAAGGAAAAGGAAGCTCAGCCAAGGAAGAGGCTGAAAAAGGCTAGAAATCATTGGTTACGCTATTCAGAAGTGTTCCGCAGACCATGTTGCTGAAACTACTGTATCAGTAGTTAACCTACCTAATGATGAAATGAAGGGTAGGATAATTGGTAGAGAAGGTAGAAATATCAGGGCTTTGGAAACATTGACTGGTATAGACTTGATTATAGACGATACTCCAGAAGCAGTAATCCTATCAGGATTTGATCCAATTAGGAGAGAGGTAGCAAGGATTGCCCTTGAAAACCTGATTGGTGATGGTAGAATACATCCAGCCAGAATTGAAGAAATGGTAGAAAAGGCCAAGAAAGAGGTACAGAATATCGTTAAGGAAGCTGGTGAACAGGCCATGTTCGATACGGGTGTACACGGACTTCATCCAGAGTTGGTCAAGCTACTAGGTAGACTTAAGTACAGAACAAGTTATGGACAGAATGTATTAAAGCATTCTATAGAAGTATCTATCCTAGCAGGTATTATGGCTGAGGAAATTGGTGCAGATGTTAAGCTAGCCAAGAGAGCTGGTTTGGTACATGATATTGGCAAGGCTGTTGACCATGAGATTGAAGGTACACACATAGAAATAGGTATGGACCTATTAAAGAAGTACAAGGAATCTAAGGATGTAATACATGCTATGAGTACCCACCATGGTGATTATGAACCACAGACAGTTGAGGCTGTTTTGGTTACAGCTGCAGATGCTGTTTCTGCTGCTAGACCTGGTGCAAGGAGAGAAACCTTGAAGCTTATAAAGAGACTTGAAAAAGCTTGAAGAAATAACTAATTCATACGAAGGTAGAAAAATCATTTGCAATCCAGGCCGGTAGAGAGGTCAGAATAATGGTTAAGCCAGAGTATGTAAATGATGAAGAAATGCACTTATTGGCTAGGGATATGACTAAGAGGATAGAAGAAGAACTTGAATATCCAGGTCAGATCAAGGTTAGCATAATCAGGAGACAAGAGCTACTGATTACGCTAAATAAAGTTGAGCTAGATTTAAAATGAGCTTACCTATAAGGGAAGTTTCTAGAAAGGAGGGTATCTATTTATAAGATTAAATAAATAGATATCCTCTTTTTATTTTTATAGGATATTTAGTCAAGTCCTTTCTAGTTTATTATTTGGAATTCTGTGGATAATACTTAGTAAATATATTTGATTTAATACTAAATAGGAGGTGCTGGTTTTGAAAAATTACAAATATAGTTTCAAACCCTTGACGCTCTAAAACTAGTTGAAGAATTTATATAAAAATGTAGATGAAGATGTATTTATCCTGCCTAAAGTAGTTCCATTTAGAGGGTAAACACCGATATGCTCTATATAGGGACAATAGACTCTTATTTATAAAATTTATGGATACCACTGAAGAGCTATTTTCCTTCTTAGATGAAGAAATACTTGAAATAATGAAGGAAGAATATGAGCTCATGAAGGAAAATATGGATAGGTATTATCCAAATATATCCTACAACTATGTTTTTGTCATGCCATATATTGACTATATTGAGGATACCTATGGAATGGATGACTTTGTAGCTGAGAATGTTGTATGTGGTACTAGGGTAAAGGCGCTTATAAATGATGATAAGGTCGATCTGGGACCATATCTAAGAGATGAAAATAATGAGGTGAGTATGTCTATGTACCTATTTAGGATTTGTACTGAGTACTTTACCTTGACTAGGCATAAAATATAAATGATAAGCTCAAAAGAATCAGTTTTCATGACAAAATACCTAGACTACAAGTTTGCCTTGATGGATGATGAACAGATCCTCAATATCGCTTCTGTAAACTATGGAAATCACTCCATAGTTGGGGGCTCAGGTACAGGAAAAAGTGCAATTATGATGGGTAGGGTAATAAAGCTATCCAAAATATATCCCCACCATAATTTCTTGATCTTGACCTTCACTAAGCAGAGACAACAAGTATCTTTGAGTTTTAGATATACTAAAGGTAGATACAAATAATATTATGGTATATACCTTCAGCTCTTTTATATTCAAGATAGCCAAGATAAACAAGCTGGTGATTGACTACAACCTTGTAAAGACCAACTCATGATAGGGCCTTTGCCAATATAATGAAAACAAGTTGACAACTCAGTAAAGAATAAAAATGTTTAAGGTATCTTTATAGACGAAGCAGAAAATATGAATGAAGAGGATATTAACCTTTATTTACCAGTTCCTATATACGAGTAAGAGGGTATTTAATGTTAATGTGTAAGTCATATAATATTAACAATAGTCTCAATATATACAAGTGCAGGATAAAAGAAGATATAGAATATGAGGAAGAGTTATTTCTAAAAAAGAATTACAGACAGTCACGAGAAGTGGTTGACTTTATAAATAGTTTTTGTGACAGGTCAAACGACTATATAAGGTTCCTAAGAGACAATATTCCGACTACCATATTCATGAAGACAGAAGCTATCTATGAAAGTGGTATGAACGTAAATATAGTCAAGGTGGACGACCTAGATGACCAAATTCATTCTGTAGTATGGGAAATTCAACACCTTATAAATGACTGTGGATTTAGACCTGAAGACATAGCGGTGGTATATCCATTTAACAAGAAAAAGCTAAAGAATGGAAAGATGATATACTTCCAGTATATGTTGAGAAAGTCATTAGAAGATGCAGACATACCTTATATGTACGCAGATGATACAGTTACCAACCTTACGCCAAAGACAGGGGTGACTATATCTAACATATATTCAATAAAATCCCTATCATACAAGGCTATCATCATCTGTGAATTGGAAATGCTATACAACCAAAAGGTAAGCCCTGAGGACCAGGACTACCAGATAAATGACTTCGTAGGAGACCTAAACAAGGTGTACACAGCTATGACAAGGGTAGAGGACTATTTATCTATTATAGCCTCCTACGATAAGGAGTCTAGTGATATATTTAAGCTTCTAATAGACTAGAAAATATTTTTAATGCACTTTGAATACAGTAAAGAATATAATAGCTATATAGGCTATATAAAAATCAAATTAATAATAAATAAAATAAAATAAACCAGTCTTTCGATAAGTACAATACTTATTGAAGACTGGTTTTCTATTACATATTATCCTGCTATTGCAAAGTAAATAAATACTATTATACCTAATACGATTCTATAGACACCAAAGGCCTTGAAGTCGTGTTTTTCTATGTAGGACATAAAGAACTTTATAACTATAACCGAAAACTATAAAGGCTACAAGGGATCCTAGAGCATGATAAACCATTCAAAACCTGTAAAAAGGAAACCGGCCTTAAGCAGCTTTGCAGTAGGCTGGCACCCTAGCATAGTAGGTATGGCTAGGAAGAATGAAAATTCTGCTGCTATATACCTAGATGTACCAAGTAGGGTAGCTCCTATAATTGTAGAACCAGACCTTGACGTACCTGGTACCAGGGCAAGGCACTGGAAGAGACCAATTAGAAGGGCAGTCTTGTAAGACACCTGACTGAACTTAGTAATACTGGGTCTCTTTGTGTCTATTTTTCTATCCATATCATTATTACACCATATAATTAGGGCGGCAGCTACTACAGAGGGTCTAAAGAAAAATCCTATCTCATCTGGTCTTCAAAAAGAACAATCTATTATACCTGATGGTAGCACTGCTATTAGTAATTTTTATCCAAAGGTCCCATGTTGCCTTTTTAGCCTTAGGACTCTTTCTAGTGGAAAAAGGATTAAGTTTATTAAAATAGAGTATTAATACTGCTAATATCGATCCGAACTGTATAACTACTACAAAAAGTATCTATAAACTTCTTTGAGCCAGCCAGGTGTAAAAACTGGTCGACTAAAAATCATATGACCTAAAGCTACTGACTGGTAGCCATTCTGTGATACCCTGGACAATACCAAGGAAAATCGCCTTAAAAATTTCTAACAAAAAAATATGTCCTCCTTTTATAAAAATCTACTATTAATAGTATCACAAGAAAACCAATAAATCAATTATTTTACTATAAAGGCTTAATTAAAAGTCCCCCAGGGTTCACAGAGTGGGGGACAATTTGAATAGTATTATTTATTTGTGGCCTGCAGCCTTGTAAGCTTCTAGACCAAACTTCATACATTCAGCAGCAGCCTTAAGGTCGTCTGCATTTAGGATGTAGGCAAGTCTAACTTCGTCTCTTCCTAGACCAGGTGTAGCGTAGAAGTTTTCAGCTGGTGTAGCCATTGTAGTTGCACCATTGTGGCTGAACTCATTTAGCATAAAGATTACGAAGTCTTCAGCATTTTCTACTGGAAGCTTGACCTGCATGTAGAAGGCACCAGTTGGCTTTTCACATACGACACCTGGGATTTCAATGATTGCATCATATAGAACATCTCTTCTGTGGCAGTATTCCTTGTTTACTTCTTCAAGGTAAGACTTTGGAGTCTTGTATAATTCAGCTGAACCAACCATTTCTAGTGTAGGAACGCATAGCCTTCCCTGGCAAAGCTTTAGAACTTCAGCAATGAATTCCTTATTCTTACAAGCAAGGGAACCTATTCTAGCTCCACAAGCTGAGTATCTCTTAGATACAGAGTCAACTATTATTACCCTGTCCTGAACATTTTCTAGGTTACCAAAACTAGTGTATTTCAAACCGTCATATACGAATTCTCTATATACTTCATCAGAAATTATCCATAGATCTTTTTCTATAGCGATTTCTGCTAGCATCTGCATCTCTTCTACAGTGTAGATAGCACCAGTTGGATTACCTGGGTTTGAAAGTAGGATAGCCCTAGTTTTATCATTTACCTTAGCTAGGATTTCCTCCTTAGCTGGTAGGTGGAAGCCATTTTCAGCTAGTGTAGTAACTGGGTTTATTTCAACATCAACACAGGTAGCAAATCCATTGTAGTTTGTGTAGAAAGGCTCTGGTACAAGTATATTTTCACCTGGGTTACATAGTGTTAGCATTGCAAATAAAAGTGCTTCAGAACCACCGTTTGTAATTAGAAGCTCATCATGTCCAAATTCCATGTCATAAGACTTGTAGTATTTGATCATTGCATCTAATAGGTCATCAGAACCTACTGAATCAGCATATGCAAGTACAGATTCATCAAATTCTCTTATGGCCTTCATAAAGCCTTCAGGAGTCTTGATATCTGGCTGACCTATATTTAAGTGGTAAACCTTAATTCCCTTTTTCTTTGCTTCTGTAGCATATGGAACAAGCTTTCTTACTGGTGAAGCCTGCATTGAACCGACTCTTTTTGAATATCTCATAATTTTCCTCCTATATATTTAAAACTGAATAACGTTTTTCGACGTAACATTAATATAACATAAAAACTAGATAAAAATAAACAATTATCGCATATATTTATAATTTAACAAAGTTATGATAGGTACTTAGGTGCTTTTTCTAATTTTTATTCTAGTAAAAGCTCTTTAAATACTATAATTAATTGATTTTGTTTTTACCAGGGATGGGTTTTTATTAAATACAAAATGGTATATAATAGACCTAACAGATTATTGTGAAAGTTTGTATGAGGTGAAATTATGAAAGAAATGAGAAAGGACCAGATAACTGGTGATTTGATTATATATTCAAGTTATAGGAATAAGAGGCCACACGATACTATTAAGTCCAATAAAAATAAGCCAAGTGAAGGTCCACAATACAGCGATACATGCCCATTTTGTAGGGGTAACGAGCACCTGAATGACATGCCAACCCACCTTATAGAAAAAGAGGGACAATGGTTGGCTAAATCTGTAAAAAATAAGTTTCCTATAGTAGATATGGAGACTGACCATATATACGGTGAACACGAGGTTATTGTGGAGACCTATAGACATGAGGGGTCCTATTATAACATGTCCATAGATGAATTTAAGCATATTTTTGATATTTTTATAAATAGGTACAAAGACCTTTCAGCGAGACCTGGCATTGAATATGTAAATATATTCAAGAATCACCTGAGAGATGCTGGGGCCTCACTTATGCACCCCCACTCTCAAATAGTGTCCTTTAATCTTATACCGGCTGAGATAGTAAAAGAGATAAAGATAGCAAGGTCACATATGGACCACCATAATAGTAACCTATATGACTATATAATAGAAAGTGAGCTTGCCCACCAAAAGAGGGTGGTATATGATGGTAAGAGTTTTTTGGTATTTATACCGCATGCTACAAGGTATAATGGAGAAATTAGAATTATCTGCAAGGATGACAAGAAGATAGACCAGTGGGGACTAGATGAAATAGAAGAAATTTCCTATATCTACAAGAGGTTATTCGAAAAATGGGAGGACTACAATGTGGAGCAAATTGCCTTTAACGTGGTAATTCATACTTATCCTTTAAATGGAGATTATGACGACCTATTTAGGACCCACTTCCATATAATACCTAGAAAATTTAATTTCGGTGGCTTTGAGCTATCTACGGACCTTTTTGTTTGCGGAACTGACCCAGAGGACCTAGCTGAGTTTTTGAGGTTTGACTAGGAGGCTAAACTCTAAGAATAGTTTTTAATATAAATTAGAAGATAGACTTGAAATTATATAAAAGTTGATATATAATTAAAAAAACAAAAAAGCGAATATTTATATAAAATAGATAAAAAAATAATTCATGTATTTTAGAGGAAATATGTCAAGTTTACTATATTACATAAAAAGAAGACCACTCAGGTGAAAAGACTGAGAAAAATACTTGAGGAAAATAAATATATAAAGTTCGTATCACTAATGGGTGTAGACCCTAGGTGGTAATGCAACTGATGAAAAGATACCGGTAAAACTAGTCTTAGAGGATATAGAAGAATTTTTAAATGCTTCAATACAGACTGATGGATCTTCAGTTGAACTTTATAATATAGCTACCTTAAATAATGCAAAGGTTGATTTAAAGGCTGACCTAGACGCAGCTTGGTTTGTTGACTACAACCATGAATTCATAGATGAAGAGACTGGTTGCCCTGTTGGAACTTTGAAAATTCCCGCCTTTTTAATACATGACAACAAGAAGGTTTGCTCTAGAGGTACACTTGAAAGAGCAGAAAAATACTTCAAAAATAGTTTAACTGATATAATTAGAAATAACCCTGAAATTTTAGAAAATACGAACGTTGATAGTCCTGATGATATAGAAAGTATTGAGTTGACAGCCGCGACAGAACTAGAGTTCTGGGTTAATACGCCAGAGGATAAGGCCGACCTAGAAAAAGCTATTTGTGTCACAGAGTTTGAAGGAACAATACTGGAAGAGGACGCATGGTGTTATTAGGACATGCCTAGAAAAATGTCTTATAGCACTTGAAAACTATGGCCTAGAACCAGAAATGGCCCACAAGGAGGTTGGTGGTATCCATAGCTCTATCAACATTAAGGGTTCTACAAATCATGCCATGGAACAGCTTGAAATTTCTTGGAAGTTCAACAAGCCTCTTCAGGCGGCAGATAATGAATTATGGGTAAGAGAAATAGTTTATGATATATTTGAATCACATGGATTGGAGGTTAGTTTTAAGGCCAAGCCTATCCATGGTGTTGCAGGTAGTGGTGCACATGCCCACGTAAGTGTTGCAGCTAAACTAAAGGATGGAAGACTTGTAAACCTATTTGCACCAAAGGACCTAAAAAATGATTATCTGAGTCCAATAGGTTATGCATCCCTTATGGGTATGATGAAAAACTATGAGGTGCTGGCTCCTATAGTAACCAATACAAATGATGGCTTTAATAGATTAGTTCCAGGATTTGAAGCCCCTGTATGCGTTGTTACATCATTAGGTCATACATATGAAATACCTTCAAGGAATAGGTCTGTCCTAGTAGGTCTTATCAGGGATATTGACAAGCCAAAGTCCTTGAGGTTTGAATTGAGGTCACCAAATCCATTGTCTAACAAGTATCTAGTAATAGCTGGTTGCTACCAGACTATGCTAGATGGTATAAAGGCCATAGCAGATTTAAAGCAATTTGATACAAAGCTATTGGAGGCTGAGTTATCTAAGGCTCCAAGTGACAAGGGCTTCTACCTAGAAGAAGGAAGGGCCTATAGGGATGAAAATAACATATTTAACTACTATACTTTGGAGGAAAGAAACGCTAGGTTCGGGCAGCCACCTAGAACTGTATACGAAGCCATGTTAGCCTTCGAGACTTATCCAGAAAAACTCAAGTCCTTGACTCAGGGGGCGGTCTTTACTGAGGCTATAATTGATTCTTTTAAGGTAGGATCTCTTGACAAGTGGAAGAAGAAACTGTCATCAAGAATTATTGATAGGAATATAAGGCTCTTAACTTCTTTTGTAAAGCTTCACTCTCATGAAAATATGGATGCAATAGATGAAGTGATGTGGGATGCTATTGAGCAGATTAAGTATGACTTGATGAAAAATACACTTAAGGGACCATCTATATACGGCATGATAAAGAGTGCTATAGATGTTGGTAACTACAAGGAGGCTTCCGATCTACAGATTGAGGCCAAGAAGAAAATGGAGGAAATTCAGCAACTATATGTTAATTACAAGAAAAATATATTCTAGTAAATAATACTAAAGCTGTGTAAACCGATTTGGCTAGCCTATATAATAGGGGGATAAGAAAAGACCAATACGAATAATAAATGATATAAAAAGAGGTACAACTTATGTATGACTTATGACCGAATTTGGTTATTTGGGTCAGTCGTGTAAGTAGTACCTCTGTTTTTTATAAATTTGAATCCATCTAGGCTTGGTCTAGTCATTAATATAAAATAAAAACCAATTTAAGATAGCTACAAGTGGTTAGATTTGACACAGGCTAGCTAAGAAGTTTTCAAACATTATACCATCGTTTCTATCCACGCTTCCAAGGCTTGCAGTATAGTTGACAGCATCATAAATGAAGTCTGTAGCAATTTGGCAGCTAAAACCTATATCAAAGCCCCTAGTTATAAGGGCAGTTACTATTGACGTAAAAATATCTCCAGTACCACTAAAGCTCATCTTGTTGTATGGTTTTCCAATCTTAGTCATAGTATCGGACTTAGCATCGTAGGAAATATTATAAATATGGTCATCATTAAGGAAGCCAGTTATAAGTACCAGATTAGGTCCCTGCTTGGCAAGGCCCCTACAAATGTTCTTTAGGTCAATATCACTGTAGTTAAATTTATCTGGATCCAAGCCCAAAAGTAGGTTGGCTTCAGTTATATTTGGAGTAATAAGGTCAGCCATTGAAGCTAACTTTTTCATCTCTAAGACGTAGGCATCATCAAAGATAGGGAAGATGGAGCCGAGGTCACCAAGGACAGGGTCTACCACTACCAGGGCCTTATTGTTATTATTAATAAGATTTTCAACTAGCTTGATTTGTTCAATAGAGCCTAAAAAACCGCTATAGATTGTATCAAACTCCTGGCCGAGCTCTTTCCAAGTATCAATATAGTCCTGGATAGATGAAGTTAAGTCTACAAAGGTATATTTTTGGATAGCCGGTCTGGCTGGAAAGGACAGATGTTGGTAGGGGGCAACACTGGCACTTTAGGACCGAAATCAGGGGTAGGGCTACAGTAAGCGAGCACTTACCAACACCAGAAATATCATTTATACAAGCAATTTTTTCTGCATAGCAATTCTCCGTTCTAAATATATTTTCAAGAAATATTATACCACCTATTAAGGATTATGTCTAAATATAGGTGATATTGGGAAAAAAGATGACAAAAAGAGTATAATTTATATAAAAATTTTTAAATTTGCAAAAAAATACTCAATAATTCTAATAATTTCGTTGACTTGACCAAATAAATATGTTATGGTTAATAGGTAATGGATCACAAAAAAATCAAGCGATTCATATTATTAGGAGGAAGTTAATGAAAATCGAACAGTAAAATGGTTTAACAACGAAAAAGGATTTGGATTTATTTCAGTTGAAGGAGAAAAATGATATGTTTGTACATTTCTCTGCAATCCAGGGAGATGGATACAAGTCTCTAGAAGAAGGTCAGAAGGTTGAATTTGAAGTCGTAGATGGAGAAAAAGGACCTCAGGCTGCAAAATGTAACAAGAATATAATTTGAGATTTAAGATATACAAGATATATTAAGTAAAAAATTTTTCAAGCTTTACATTGATGGACCGACATTTGTTGGTCCATTTTTACGTATATTTTTAAATAAGTGGATATACTTGTTTAAAAATGTTATACTTTAAATATAAGGATAATTACAAGGAGCTATAGGATAGGTAAAGCCCAATAGGCCTGTAATTATCTTGCTTAAAGGGTGTAATTTATTTGAAAGTATAGATATTCAGGAGGTTTGGTTATGAATATAATGTTTTTCATTACACCAAAGAAAGATGTAATAAGTGTTAGTGACAAGGACAATATAAAGACAGTTTTGAAGACTCTAAATGAGCACAAATTTTCTTCAGTTCCTATAATTAATGCTGAAGGTAATTACCTGGGAACAATCAAAGAAGGAGATATATTATGGTACCTATACCAAAAATCTTCTTTTAATGAGAGGTTAATCGAAACTACAAATATTATGGACGTACCTAGAAGGTCAACCAATGTAACTGCCAAGGTAGATGCTAATGTAGAGGACCTACTGCATATACTGATCAGTCAAAATTTTGTTCCAGCTATAGATGACTCAAATATATTTATAGGCATTATAAAAAGAAGGGATGTAATCTCCTATGCCTATGACAAGATTAAGAGTGATGAAGGATATATGGCTGATTTCTTTCATGCTAAAAACTGTCAAGATAGATGTAAGCTTCTATATATGCTAGGACTCTCGATTAGAATTATTAGAGATTTAGATCATGAAAAACTTGATATGGATAGAGTTGAACCGCCAGCTATTTGGTGGTTCTTTATTTATACATAAAAAGTAGTTTAGGTGTAAATGCTAGGTCTAAATCTATATAAATAAGTGAGCTAGTTGTATATATTAAGCTCTAAATTTAAAAAGGAGTTAACATGTGCATGCTAACCCCCAAAATTTATCAATTATTATCTAATATTGTTTCTTGTAACAACAATACCTATCTTACCAACTGGATTATAGGTAATCTGTACTAGTGTGTTCTTCTTTAACTTCTCTAGGTCTTCGCCACCATACTTTAGGTCAAGTTTGACAGGCTTCTTACCCTGCTTGATTAGGACAGTATGACCATCCTTACCCTTGTTTTCTATGCTGATAAGATTACCAACATATGGTGTGAATTCCTGGTACTTTTTACCTTCGTTCTTTAGGTAGAAGTAACCACCTACTGCAGCCAGAACCTCTAGACCTACAAGTGCCCACCATGGTATCTTTACTACTATACCTATTGCCACTATTACTACCATTGCTGCTATTGGAACAATGGCCTTTTTCATCATTAATTTTCCGATTATGTCATTTGCCTTTTTTTCAGGACCAGTCATTGTTTTCTGTCTTGCGTACTGGTCAGCAAATCTATCTCTTATGCCCATAATTAGCCTCCACTTCCTATAATTTCTAAAAATAATATATAAAAATACTATATTATTTTAACATAGTTTGTTGAAAATAAAAGCTATTATGTAAAGATTATCCAATTTGAAGGACTTTAAATTACTTTTTGCGAAGAATAATTGAATGATTGAAACTTGACTATAGAGGGCCAATTTTGTTACTATGAGGGTATGAATAGATTTAAAGTCAGTTTATATAAATGTTGGGATGTAGATATGTCTAGACAGAGTCTAAAAAAGAAAAGAAACAAAAAAATAGGTTTTATAGAAATATATTTCAGGTTGGTTAGTATATTATTTTTGGCCAATTTATTGGTACAAGTGGACAGTAATAACAGTGGAGAATTTCAATAATGTACTTTTAATATATATGGGGTTATAGATTTGGCCTTTATAGTCTTATTGGTCATTTTTTTCTTATTTAAGAGAAGAGAGACCCTGTGGTATTTTTCTATTCTCCTTGTCAATGGCTGTATGCTATATAGTTTCCCTATATAGTTTTATAATAGTTCCAGTAGACATTAATTGGCTCTATATAAAGATAGGCACTATAATTGTGACTATGGTAATCTCATGGAACCTTTTGAAGCGTGACGGAAATGATGTAGGTGTGGTAGGACTATTGAGTGGTGTCTTGTTTTAATAATGACCTATTTCTACTAGATAAAAATTGGTCAGTATTATTAGGGTATAATTATTTATATTTTTAAATGATGGGTCCTATTACTAGATATATATGGACATAAGGACTAAAAAATGCTATGATACTAGATGTAGTACATAATAGAAATTATTAGGAGGACGAAATGGAAGAATTGAATTTTTTAGCTAAAGTTGGCGATAAGGTTATAACTCAGGAAGATCTTGAAGCTGCAGTTGCAAGTCTTGATGGATACCAGAGGCAGCAGTTCGACAACGAAGAAGGAAGAAAGAGAATCTTGGCTGATATGATCAATCAGGAGCTATTCTATCTTGATGCACTTGAAAACAAGATGGACCAGGATGAAATATTTGTAAACGAAATGGAGCTAGTAAAGGCTAACATGTTAAAGCAGTATGCTATCAATGCTTGTCTAGCTGCGATTGAAATAACTGATGACGAAAAGCTAGCATATTATGAAGAGCATAAGGATGAATTCAAGGAAGATGAATCAGCAAGTGCTAAGCATATACTAGTTGACAATGAAGAACTAGCTCTAGAAATAGAGAAGAAGATAAACAAGAAGGAAATATCTTTTGAAGATGCAGCCGTAGAGTATTCTACATGCCCATCTAAGTCTAGTGGAGGTTCTCTAGGAACTTTTGGTAGGGGACAGATGGTTCCAGAATCTGAAGAAGCTGTGTTTACATTACCTGTAGGAAAGGTGTCTTCGCCTGTAAAGACTCAGTTCGGTTACCATCTAATCCTAGTTGATGACCGTAAAGAGGCTAGACAGCTAGAATATGAAGATTGTAAGAATGATGTTGAGCAGTCACTTGCCTTCAAAAAGCAGAATGAAGCCTTCCTAGCTAAGTTGACTGACCTAACAGAAAAGTACAAGGATATCTTAACTATAAAGGGTGTAGAAAAATAATATTGAATTAAATACTGTTGAGTATAGAAATAAGAGGGATTTTTCCTCTTATTTTGCTTTTTATTAAGTTTTTTATAAAATTTAATGCTATGTATATCAAGTCTTATATTTGTGTTATAATCAGTATATGAAGATTTTTAGAAAGGATATACTATGAAAAAAATATTATCGTATTTCGTTAAACATATACCAGCAATACTATTACTGATACTAGTTTTGGGTCTAGAAGTTAAGTTTGAGCTTTTATTGCCAAACTACACATCAAATATAGTAAATGTAGGTATACAACAGGGGGATTGAAAAACTCTATACCAAAAAGTCATAGATGAAGATACCTATGCTGTAATGCTTTCCTTGTTCTAAGGTAGACCATAAGGCAACAATAGCAAAAGTCTTATGAGAGATGGGTACCAAGTGATAAAAAAATATAATATAAACTTAGAAAAGAATAATAAAAATTCTAAGCTTTATAGCCAATCAAGGCGTGATAGGGTATATTATCTCCCTAAAGACTGATGCCAAGACAGATAAGCTGGATGACTATATGGCAGAATCCTTGGTTAATATGGCTTCCTATATGGCCAGCAATCCAAAGAAATCGAGCAATGGTGCCTCCAATAAGGCTATGGCGGGCATAGTAAGGGATAAGAATATGCCTGATTTTATGAAAAAACAAGTAAGTATAAGGCTGGTCAGCCAAATATATAATAATTTAGGAATTGACACAGGAAAGATGCAAAAGTCCTACTTATGGAAGGCTGGTGGCATAATGCTAGTCCTAAGTGTACTAGCAGGCCTATTTTCTATAGTAGTAAGTTTTATAGCTGCAAGGGTATCGACTAGGGTGTCTAAGAGCTTGAGACGTGATTCCTTTAAGAAAGTACTTGAATTTTTCAAATTCAGAGATGGATAAGTTTTCTATATCATCCTTGATAGCAAGGTGTACTAATGATATCCAGCAGATTCAGCAGTCATCTATACTAGGTCTAAGATTCCTCTTCTATGGTCCATTGATGGCAGTAGGAGCCTTTAGCAGGGTATTTAAGCTAGAAGTATCCATGCTGTGGATAATTGGACTAGCTATTTTAGTTACAGTTCTATCTATAGTTGTAATAATGGTATTTGCTATTCCAAAGTTCAAGATTATACAGAGTGTAGTTGACAAGATGAACCTAGTAACTAGGGAATTTATATCAGGTATAGAAGTAAATAGGGTATTTGGTACTGCTAAATATGAAGAGGAGAGGTTTGATAAGGTTAATAGTGAGTTGACTGGTATAAACCTATTTATAAACAGGACCATGTCCTTGATGCAGCCCCTGATGATTTTTATCATGGATATCACAACTATATTAATTATATGGTTTGGAGCCAAGCAAATAGACTTAGGTAATATACAGGTGGGAGATATGATGGCCTTTATCCAGTATACTATGCAGATAATTATATCATTCCTATTTATAACGATGATGTCTGTTATGTTGCCAAGGGCCATGGTAAGTGCTAACAGGGTGAGTGAAGTATTAACAAGTGAAATTAGCATAGAGGACAAGGGTACAATAAAGGCTTTTGCCCAGGAGGGAAGCCTTGCATTTGAAAATGTAAGTTTCAAGTACGAGGGTGCCCATGAGTATGTATTAGAGGATATTACCTTTGAGGCTGAAAAGGGTAAAACAACGGCCATAATTGGTTCAACCGGATCAGGCAAGACCACTATAGTGAACCTAATACCAAGATTCCTAGAGGCAACAAGTGGTAAGATATACCTAGATGGGGTAGAGATAAGGCAGATACCAATGTCTGTGATAAGAGACAAGGTGTCGGTAGTTCCACAAAAATCTGTCCTATTCTCTGGTACAATAGCTTCTAATATAGAATATGCCAAGACTATAAGAAGTTATAAGAAGGTTAAAAATGCTGCCGAGATATCCCAGTCAATGGACTTTATCAACTCTAAGCCTGAAGGCCTAGATAGTAAAAGTATCACAGGAGGGTCTAATTTATCTGGTGGCCAAAAGCAGAGGTTGTCTATAGCAAGGGCTATAGCGAGAAACCCTGAAATAATAGTCTTCGATGATAGTTTTTCAGCCCTAGATTCAAAGACTGACAAGATGCTAAGACGTGAAATACACGAAAAATTGAAGGATAAGACCCTAATTATAGTAGCTCAAAGAATAAATACTATTATAAATGCGGATGAGATAATAGTCCTAGATAATGGTAGGATAGTTGCCAAGGGCAAACATAAGGACTTGCTTTGAAACATGTAGTGTTTATTATGAAATAGCAAAATCGCAGTTGACAGAGGAGGAATTAAAAAATGTTGAGTAGAAAAACTGATAATAGATCCTCTAAGGCTAATAAGAATAGGTATAAAAAACATAATAATAGACCAGATAAGAGGTCTAAGATGGATAAGAAAAAGGAAGTTAGCTTCACCAAGACTATGAAGAGGCTTTTTAGACTATGCCAGTGGAGACAAGCTAAATGTCCTTATAGTACTAATATTTTCGATTGTATCAACTATATTTGCCATAATTGGGCCTAAGATAATGGGTAATGCTACAACTGAGATATTCAATGGCTTGATTAGCAAGATAAGGGATGGAGGACAGGGTATTGACTTTTAGTAAGCTACTAAAGATAATATTTGTCTTGACTATCCTGTATATTATTAGTACTGTTTTTCTCTTATGCCCAGTCATATATAATGAGTGGTGTAGCCCAGAGAATATCATATAGGCTCAGACAGGAAATATCACAAAAAATAAATAGGCTACCTATGGAGTATTTTGATAAGAATAGCAAGGGAGATATTATATCAAGGGTGACAAATGATGTAGACACTCTTAGCCAAACAATGAATCAGAGTTTGATGCAGGTGGTTACATCCGTCATAACTGTTGTTGGCGTATTTATAATGATGCTATATATAAATTTTATGATGACTATAGCGGCTTTGATAGTAATGCCACTAACTATGCTAGTCTTATCCATAATAATTAGGAAGTCACAGATATTTTTCAAGCAACAACAAAAGTATCTCGGTGATATAAATGGGAAGATTGAGGAGACCTTCTCAGGTCAGAATATTGTCAGGGGCTATAATGGAGAAAGGTTTGAAATTAATGAATTTGACGCCATAAATAGGAAGCTATATGATACTGGATGGAAGTCCCAATTTCTTTCAAGTATCATGATGCCAATAATGAATTTTGTTGGAAATCTTGGCTATGTTATAGTTTCTATCCTGGGTGGCTATATGGCTATTAATGGAAGAATATCAGTCGGAGATATCCAGGCCTTTATTCAGTATATGTGGATGTTTACCCAGCCATTAAACCAGCTAGCCCAGATTATGAACCTACTACAGTCTACAGCTGCAGCAGCAGATAGGATATTTGAGTTCCTGGATGAAGAAGAGATTGACCTATCTGATAAGTTGCCTTTAGAGGGACCTGTACAAGGAAATATTAACTTTGACCACGTAAGATTCGGCTATAATAGTGACAATATAATAATTAAAGATTTTAGCCTGGATATAAAAGCAGGTCAAAAGGTAGCCATAGTGGGTCCTACAGGTGCTGGTAAAACAACTATAGTCAAGCTATTGATGAGATTTTACAAGCTAAATTCAGGAAAAATTAGCATTGACGGTATAGATATTGAAAGCCTAGACCTAGAGTCTTACAGGAAAAATTTTGCGATGGTTTTACAGGATACATGGCTATTCAGTGGAACTATAATGGAAAACCTAAAGTATGGTAGGCTAGATGCCACTGATGAAGAGGTTTATAAGGCTGCAAAAGCTGCCCATGTTGATAGATTTATAATGACTCAGAAGCAGGGATATGATACAATATTAACTGAAGACTCTAAGAATATATCTCAGGGACAAAAGCAGCTACTAACAATAGCCAGGGCTATACTTTCTGACCCTAAGATATTAATCTTGGATGAGGCGACAAGCTCAGTAGATACAAGGACAGAGGTGTTGATACAGCGGGCTATGGACAATCTTATCAAGGATAGGACTAGCTTTATAATTGCCCATAGATTGTCGACAATTAGAAATGCTGACCTAATTCTAGTTCTAAATGAGGGTGATATCGTAGAACAGGGTAGTCATGATGAATTGTTGGCTAAGGATGGTTTCTACAGTAATCTATACAGGTCGCAATACGAAGAATTGGAAGGTGCTAATTAAGATGAAGATAGATTGGAATAGAAAATATACTACTATAGCGGTTTATGCCATAATTGTAGTGGTATTTGGAATATCATTCTACTTGAGTGTAATGCAGTTCTCTAAGTTGAGTGAGTTGACATCAACATTTATAGCTATATTAAAGCCATTTATAGTAGGATTTTCTTTGGCCTACCTATTGAACTTTATTCTGGAGTTTACAGAGGGAAAAATAGTTTCAAATTTGATGCCTGGAGCTGGCAAAAGACTAGTTAGGTATCTGTCTATGGTTATTACCTATATTTTAGTGACAATACTGGTATTTCTATTCTTTAAATTTATATTCCCACAGGTTGCAGAAAGTATAGTAAAGCTAGTAACAGACTTCCCACATATTGTGAATAGGGTCTACAATTATATAGATCAGTTTATTAATCATATAAACTGCCAGATACAACTAGGGTAGCTGTAAACCAAAAGGTAAATGAAATAGGGAAGTCTGCAATAGACTTTTGCTACAAACCTAATTCCATTTTTGGCCAACTTTTTCTTAAATATAGTTAAGAGTATTTGGAATTTGATTTTAGGTTTAATAATATCAATCTATATACTAGCAGACAAGGAAGGCTTCTTCCGTTTATGCAGAAAAATTTATATTTGCTATATTCACTAAGGATAGTGCTGAAAGCATACTAAAGGTAACTAGACTTTCCAATGATATATTTGGCAAGTTTATAATAGGTAAGATTATTGACTCTATTATAATAGCGATAATTACCTTTGTAATACTTTCGATAGTCAAGATGCCTTATGTAATACTTTTAACCTTTATAATAGGTGTTACAAATGTTATTCCATTCTTTGGACCATTTATTGGTGCAATTCCAGCTGTCTTGTTAGTATTGATTGTTGACCCTATAAAGGCACTTTGGCTGATAGTGATCATATTCATAATCCAGCAGTTGGATGGTAATGTAATAGGACCAAAGATTTTAGGCGATTCTATAGGAATTTCATCCTTCTGGATCCTATTCTCCCTATTAGTGGCAGGCAAGTTCTTTGGTATAATAGGTATGGTTATAGGGTACCACTATTTGCGGTAATCTATACGATAGTTGGTGAGACCATAAATAATAGGCTAAAGACTAAGGGGTCTGACAGACCACGCAAATGGAAAAGAATAAATGAAAAATAAGCTGGCATGACCCAAGTTGATTTGGATCTTAGCCAGCTTTTTATTATAATTTTTGGTCTATAGCCAGGGCTAGTTAGGCTAAACCTAATATGAAAATTAAAGGAGTTTGAAGGTATTTTTTTCATAGTCAATAAGACCATCATCCTTTAAACGACTAAGCTCTCTTGAAAGGGCAGACCTGTCCACACCTAAAAAGTCGGCCATATCCTTTCTTGAATAAGGAATTAAAAATATATTTGAATTATTTTTAGTTTATGTAACTCAAGGAAGTGGAGTATTTTTTCCTTATATTTCTCTAGATACGACCTCTATCTTTGATAGGAGTATAAGGTTCTTATCAGCAAAGGTATGAAGTAGTCTAGATATGATTTCCTGTTTTTCCCTAATCAAGTCCAGGTCATCAAGACTTCCAACAGCTAGTAGCTCATCTGTATTTACTAATAAGAGGGTCGATCTCTTATTTGTTGTTGCTGTAACAGGGCTAATTTTTGCTACTAGTGAAAGAAAAATACCTCGGCAAAAAATTTGGTTCTTGACTACAGAGTCTATTATATTTCTATTGCCATATTCATCTAGTGTTAGAAAGTATTACCTCCCCATCTAAGAGGATACACATATAGGTAGACTTCACCCTCATTAAAGAGGATTTCATTTTTATCCAGTGTTATTATCTTTGAATTGAAAGAATTCAAAAGTCTTTCTAGGTTATCTTGACTTAAATGCGAGAACAAGCTGATCTTGTTTAAATCTTCTAAGTATTTTTCTATCATAGAAACCTCCTATAGTTATTTTATATTAATAGTCATTTTTATAAAAAGTTATATGTAATTATTATAACAAATATTTGATAAAAAGGTATATTTATTTCTAAAGTGTTGAATTCTTAAGTAAGATTAAGGGGATTTTAATAAGAAAATGAGTAAATATAGTTTAATTTTTCATTTTAAAGGATATAAATATATGTAGCAATAATAAGTAATAGAATATGTACAAGGTTGTAGCCTTTTACTAGAATATAATTAGTAGATCTAATATAAGGAGGAAATAATATGAGAGAAGTTGCTATTTTTAGCTGGAGGATGTTTTTGGTGTATGGTTAAACCCTTTATAAGCTATGAGGGAGTTGAAGACGTTGTGAGTGGCTATATAGGTGGGCACAAGGAAAATCCTAGCTACAAGGAAGTTTCTAGCGGTGAAACAGGTCATTATGAGGCTGTTAAGATAATATTTGACAACGATAAAAATTAAATATACGGAAATATTAAATATCTTCTGGAAGCAGATAGATCCACAGGATGAAAGCGGTCAGTTTGCTGACAGGGTATGCAGTACAGGACAGCAATCTTCTATACAAATGAGAAGCAAAGGCAAGAGGCTGAAGAGGCCAAGAAGAGTATTCAGGACCTTTACTACAATGGTAAGGAAATTGCCACAGATATTTTGGAAGCAGGAGACTTTTATCCTGCAGAAGACTACCACCAGAATTACTGTAAGACTAATTCTAAACACTATAGTGTTTACTATAAAAACTCTGGCAGGTATAACTTTGTCAAGTCAAAGTGGATAGGAACAACCTTAACAGGAATAGCCTTAGAAACAGCCTTAAGGATATAGAGTTTGAAGTAACGCAGAACGACATGACAGAGGTGCCGTTTGAAAATGAATACTTTGATAATTTTGAAAAGGGTATATATGTTGACCTAGTAGATGGAAGGCCTTTGTTTAGTTCTAAGGACAAGTTTGACTCAGGCTGTGGCTGGCCAGCATTCTCTAGACCTATTGAGGATACAGTCTTAATGGAGAGGACAGATTATTCGTTTGGTATGGAGAGGACAGAGGTTAGGTCACTTAGATCCAACTGCCACCTTGGCCATGTTTTCAATGATAACCCATTTTCTGACGATGGTTTGAGGTATTGTATAAATTCTGCTGCCATAAAGTTTATTTCTTATGATAAAATGGAAGAGTGTGGATATGGTGAATACAAGAAATATGTAGACTAGGTATTTATTTGCTGGTTCTATTTAGCCCTTAGGAATTAATTGTCTACTAGTGGCTACTTCTAGTACAGGTACTTCACACAGAATATTTTCAAGGAGAGCATCTATGTTGAAGACAGAAGCTTTATATTATCATGATAGGTATATGAAAGAATGTCAGGCCAAGCTATTATCAGTAGAGGTTGACCAGGGAAAGGTAAAAATGATTTTTGATAAGACAATTTTCTTTCCTGGTGGTGGTGGACAGGCTCAGGATAAGGGGTATCTTATTGATGACTCTGGAATAAGGTTTGATATTTATGGACTGGAAGATAGAGAGGGTCATATCTACCATGAGGTTAGACCGACTAAGGAAGGTCTTGAATTTCTTATGGAAAAAATGCATAGTCAGACAGATTGCACATACCATGATGGAGAAAAGTCAATATTGGAAGCCTACATAAGAGGCAAGATTGGAGAACCGTTTGAAATGGTTTTGGACTGGGAGCATAGAGAGGATAATATGCACCAGCATTCGGGCCAGCATGTCCTATCAGGAGTGTTTTATAAGCTATTTTCAAGGAATACACTAGGGCTACATATAGGCAAGGATCTATCACAATTAGATATAGTCGGTGAATTTGATGATGATATGGTTAAAGAGGCCGAAAGATATGCAAATTTAATCATATCACAAGAAATAAAGATAGATAACTTTGTTTTTGGGTAGGGACGAGCTAAAGGACTTCTACACTAGGAGACCACTACCTAAGACAAGTGAAGAAATTAGAATTTTTAAAAATAGGTAACTTAGATACAAATGCTTTGCTGTGAGTCCACTCCACAAATACAGGTCAGCTAAAGTTGATAAAAATAAAAATATTACCAGCACAAGGGCAATACCCGTTTTGAGTACCTGGTAGGTAAAAGGGCAGTATCATACCTCTTGGAGAGGGACCACTACTTTAGTAAGCTTCTTTTTGGAATATGATACTAATGAGACTAATATCTTAAATGCTATTGGAAATATAGAGGCCAAAAGGATGATTTTGCCGAAAGAATAAGGTCCTCTTGGACTATTATCTTGAGTCTAGGTCTAGGAATTTGATTCAGGATCTTAAGGAGAATTCCCAGGGTATTTTAGTGGTTAAAGGGGTCCTTGATGAGGAAGCCTGGATGGTGGAAGCCCTTGCCAAGTACATTACTAATAGGTATAAGGCCATGCAATCTTTGCTAGTGGAGCTAAGGATTCAAGTAGGGTATTTCTACAGGTAGATAAGAAGCTGGCCAAGGATAAGTCTATTAGGGCTGGGTAGGGACCCTAAAGGAATTTGCCAGCCTGGCGGATATAAGGGTGGTGGCTCTGATTATATGGCTCAGGGTCAGGTATTTGATAAAAATGTTGACAAATTTATAGATAAAATTTATTCTATATATACTGGTCTTTAGTTAGATATAACAATTATTTTTTTATTGTAGGTAGGGGCTTTTTACTAAAAGCCCCATTAACTTTATAGGAGGAAACAATGTCACGTTCAGGATTGGTTATTTTTAGTGATTCTATCCTTGGTTGTAGTAGGCTTTGTAATAGGCAAGAATGGCAAGGAGCAAAATAACTATATTGTTAGAAATACCGCTGCGGTTTATAGTTTGATACTTTCACTCTTAGCAATCGTTAAGTCTAACCAGGGTATGATTCAGGGATTTTATATGGGTGTATTAGCCTTTATATTAGGGTTTTTGGTCCTTACAGTATACAAAAAGATATGATTTTTGTAGGATACTTCTAATAGTAAGTATAGTTTTGGCTACAGTTGCCACTTATTTTTCCTACATAAAATAAAATAAAGTAATCATGAACATCTAATAGATGCTTGTGATTACTTTATTTTTGTCAACTCGAAACCATTTACCTGCAAGGATTCAATCTTTTCAGACCTTATAATGGAGTCGAAGTATATTTTGTCTTTTTCATTTGCATATGTGAAATATCCATTGGCATATACCGTTTGGCCGTTTCTGTGGATTGAGGATGTGATAACCTCCAGTCTGGTATCAGACTTAACACTTGAAAGGATCTTTTTCTTTATAAGCTGCTCATATTTAATAGTATCTTGAGTGCTTAGGCTATTGTCAATACTGGTAAATTTCTTTGGCATAGTACCATAGGTCCCTATAGTTTAGGGCTGCATTATAGATTTTAGAGCCTGTAAGTACGACAATTGCGGTTATGATAAGAAGGTAGACTAAGACAACCCAGGCAGGACGAGATTTTTTAATCAACTTTTTATTTTTAGATTTCTTGTTTGCTGGTTGATTTGCTCCCTCATTCTATTGATATCATAGACCATCTTACCTTCGGGCATGGTTTGAGGAGACTTATTTTGAGCCTTTTTTCGAAGCATATGCTTTCTTCTTTTTCGGCAAAGTTTATAGTTTTATTCTTATTATTTTTCTTTGGCCATAGCTCCTTCCTCCTATTTCTATAATAATTCTAATTATATTAAATTTATCCAGTCAAGTCAATCATTTGCCTAAATAAATGATAAAAATAATGCTGATTAAGGAGAATATTTTTAATAATTTATGGTAAGGCTAATACAATTATGATATTATATAGTAGATAGAATATGGGCGATTGCCCAAGAAGGTAGTGATAAAGATGATATTTATAGGAAATAGATATGAAATAACTGATAGGCCTGTTTTATATCGAGGAAAATAAGCTATATAACGCCTATGATTCAGAGAAAAATAGATGTTAAGATTAAAAATAATAGAAAATAATAGGTATATAAGTCTGGACTTTATACCGAACCTGATAGATGAGAGCATAATTATTGATGACCTGAGGTCTCCATATATACTAAAGATATTAGATGTAGGAGTGCATAGGACAGTCGATAATCTCCTTTATTATATAGTTTACGAAAACTTTAGGGGGGTTTCACTGGCCACCCTAAATAAGGGAGCCTACCTGCATATGGATGCCCTTATAAGGATAGCTACACAAACTGTAAAGGCACTTCAAGCCTACTATAATTTGGGTAAAAAGCACGGTTCATTAAGACCAGACAATATCCTAGTTAATGAAAGGTACGAGATAAAGATAGCTGACTTTGGTATTACAGAAGCTAATAAGGGGACTAATATCAGGTGTTCTGGCAATCTTAAGTACCTATCACCATCCCAGCTAAGTATTGACTTTACAGATATTAAGTCAGACTTATACTGCCTAGGTGTCATTTTATATGAGTCAGTTTTCAAGAAATTTCCGTTTAATGATGCCCATACAGAAAAGCAGTTAATAAAGGCAATTGACAAGGGTGTAATTTGGTCTAAGATTAATACAAATGGTATGAATAAGGACTTTATTGAAATTATAAAGCGTTTATTAGAGAGAAATGACAACCTATGCTATAAGAACTATAATGATGTTTTTATTGAGCCTAAGTCATTTTATGTACAAGACCTCAAAAATCGATATTGAAGCAATAAGGGCTGAAGAAAACCAGCCCCATCTTGAATCTGTTTTTACACAAGACAGGTCATGTTAGTCCTGATGACTTTTATAAAACTAGACAGATGTACCTGTCTGATATACAAAAGGAGCTTGACAATAAGAGTATAGATGATATGAAGATTGTCAAGAATGGTCATACAGACAAGAAAAGTAAGAAAAATAATGGAAAAAGACATCTCTTATCATTATAATTCTAATCTTAATTATAATGATGGTTTTACCTTTTATTAGTACGTTTTTATAAGATTTAGCCCATGCTCATGCATGGGCTTTTTATTCGTAAAATTTCCTATTATATGGTATAATAAAATTTAGCATATTATGCATATTTGGTGGTGATTTAATGAAGATTAGAGTATTGGAAGTATCTGAAGTAAATGAATATATTAAAAAAAGTTTTTTTAGATGACCCCATCCTTAATGGTGTAAGAATAAGAGGGAGATATCTAATTTTAAGATACATTCTAGTGGGCATGTATATTTGACACTGAAGGATAATAAGTCAAGGATTAGGTGTATGATATATAGGTCTGACTATAACAAGGATCTCAAATTAGACAACGGAAGTAAGATTGTTGCTGACGGATATATTTCCAATTATGTAAGTGATGGATCATATCAATTGTATATAAAAAATGTCTCTCTTGAAGGTGTAGGCAACCTCTACCTGGAGTTTTTTTAAAATTGAAGGACAAGCTGGATAAGGAAGGTCTTTTCTCTAACTATCACAAGAAGCCTATACCAAGATTCCCTAAGTCTATAGGTGTTGTTACATCGGAGACGGGGGCGGTTATAAGAGATATAATAAATGTGGTTACTAGAAGGTATCCAAAGGTGGATATAAAGCTATTTCCTGCCTTGGTCCAGGGGAAGGGTTCGGTACCTAGCCTGATAGAGGGTATTAACTTTTTTAACCAGGACCACCCTGTAGATACAATTATTATAGGCAGAGGTGGGGGATCTCTTGAAGAATTATGGTCATTTAACGATGAAGGACTTGCCAGGGTGATATTTGCATCTACTATACCGATAATTTCGGCAGTAGGACATGAAACAGATTTTACTATTTGTGACTTTGTTTCAGATGAAAGGGCACCAACCCCTTCTGCTGCAGCTGAAATAGCCACACCAAATCTGGCAGACCTGTTAAGGGACCAGGACCTGATGGCCAAGCGTATTAGTAATTCAATTAATAACAGGATTATTTTGGAAAAACACAGGTTAAGGTCTATTATAGACAGGTTTAGTCAGTATGCTGATAGGTATATGCTCGATGATAGGTATATGGAACTAGATAGGATATATGATAAGATGGATTCAAGCTTTACCAAGTATATTGAAAAGAAAAGGGAAGAGATGAATCTATACGGGGCTAGGATGTCCAGTCTAAATCCCTTTGCAATATTTGACAGGGGCTATTCAATCGCACAAAAGGATGGGAGAATACTCTCGACTATAGAGGATATAGACCAAGGGGATAGGTTAAAAGATTAACCTGAAGGATGGAAATATTGATTGTCAGGTAGTAGATATAGAAGCTAAATAAGTATATAAATACAGGATGAAGGTGACGAATTGAATATAGATAATATGGAAAATATAGGACAGATAGATATAGAAAAGTTGACTTATGAAGAGGCATTTGACATGATGAAGGCCTTGGTTGACCAGCTAGAAAATGGTCAGGTCAACCTTGAAGAGTCCCTAAAGCTATTTGAAGATGGAACTCGTCTATATAGGCACTGTAATGCCATTTTGGAAAAAACTGAAATGAAGATAAGTAAGTTTAACGAATACAAGGAAGAAGTTGAGGTGGACTAATGGATTTCATCAGTGAATTGAAAAAGAGGAGCGATTTTATAGAAGAAGAAATATATAGCTACTTACCGGCTGAGGAAGGCTATCAAAAGACTCTTTTTTCAGCTATGAATTATAGCTATAAGGCCGGTGGTAAAAGACTAAGGCCAATTTTGATAATGGAGTCATATAGGCTGTGTGGCGGTAAGGGAAGCGACTATCTACCTTATGCAGCCGCCATTGAGATGATCCACACTTATTCATTAATACATGATGACCTGCCAGCACTAGACAACGATGACCTAAGAAGGGGAAAGAAAACTAATCACAAGGTATTCGGAGAAGCTATGGCTATATTGGCAGGAGACGGACTACTAAACTATGCATATGAGGTAATCTTGGGCCATGCCCTTACTTCAAGTGACCATCTATCGGCTATTAAGGCTTGTAAGGTCATAGCAGACGGAGCAGGTATATATGGTATGGTTGGCGGCCAGGTGGTAGATGTTGAAAGTGAGTCTAGGATATTGACCTAGACTGTCTTAACTTTATTCATTTGAATAAGACTGCGGCGATTATAGTTGCCTGTATGAAGGCGGGTGCCTATCTTGCAGGGGCTGATGATAGTAAGGTAGAAAAGTTAGAAGCCTTTGGGAGAAACCTAGGCTTGGCCTTTCAGATAGCTGACGATATCCTTGATATAGAAGGGGATGAAAAGCTACTTGGAAAGCATATTGGCAGTGATATAGAAAATGATAAGGCTACTTATCCCCATATACTTGGTATGGAGAGGTCCAAGGAAATATCTAGGGACTTAATTGCTCAGGCAAAAAGAAATATAGAAGACTTTGAGGGGAAAGACTTTTTGATTGGATTAGCTGATTATGTTATCAGCAGAAACAAGTAGCAATTTTGGAGGAAGTATGAGTTTTTTTAGTGAGATATTTAGCAATGAAATATTATGGGTGAGTATTTTTGCCTGTTTCTTTGCTCAATTTTTGAAAATTTTTTCAGGAGACAAGGGTATAGACGTAAGCAGAATAATAGTATCTGGAGGTATGCCAAGTTCACACAGCTCCTTTGTCTCATGTATGTCTACAATGATTGGCCTAAAGTATGGCTTTTCATCAGATCTATTTGCTATAGCAACAGTTGTATCCTTAATTATAATGTATGATGCATCTGGGGTAAGGCAGGCTGTAGGTAAGCAGGCAACCATACTAAACCAGTTGATAGAGGATTGGCAGAAGAAAAAAGAAATAAAGCAGGAGAAGCTCAAGGAATTGATGGGACATACTCCTAAACAGGTTTTCTTTGGGGCATTATTAGGTATAATTATAGGCCTAATATTCTAAATAATAAGGTGATAATATGTATGAGTTAATAAGGGGAATAAACTCTCCATCAGATATAAAAAAAATGAATAGGGAGGACTTGACAAGCCTGGCCAAGGATATAAGGAAGTTCTTGATAAAGAAGGTATCGACTACTGGTGGCCACCTAGCATCTAACCTAGGCGTGGTTGAATTAACCCTGGCCCTTCATAAGGTTTTTGATAGTCCTAAAGGATAAGATTATATGGGATGTAGGTCACCAGGCCTATGTCCACAAAATATTGACAGGTAGGAAAAATGACTTCGACTCTCTAAGACAATTTGGTGGACTGTCAGGATTTCCAAAAGAATCTGAGAGTGACCATGATATATTTGACACAGGACATAGTTCAACATCTATATCAGTGGCCTTGGGACTTGCCTGTGCAAGAGATATACAAAAACAGAAGTATCAGGTAATTGCTGTCATAGGTGATGGTGCCTTTACAGGTGGTATGGCCTTGGAGGCTTTGAATAATTTGGGCTATTTGAATAAGAATATGATAGTGATCCTAAATGATAATGAAATGTCTATTGACAAGAATACGGGGGCTTTTTCATCATATATGTCTAAGATAATGATGAATAGCGATACCCTCATCATGAAGGAAAACCTTGATAAGTTCATGAATATGACACAAATAGGAAGCAAGATATCTAAGAGGGCTAATAGACTAACAGATTCTATATTTACCAGCCTATCACCGTCAGAGTGTGGTCTCATAGATGCTTTAGGAATAAAATACTTTGGTCCTATAGATGGACACAATATTGAAGAACTAGTTGAGACATTGGAGTTTATTAAACATGTAGATGGACCTAAATTTATTCATGTAAAAACTGTCAAGGGCAAGGGCTATAAGTTTGCTCAAGACCATCCTGAGGACTATCATGGTGTAGGAAAGTTTGACTACAGGGTAGGGGTCAGTCCAAGTAAGACTAGGTCAATATCATCTATAGTTGGAATCACACTTGCTGAGATGGCCAACTATAATGAAAATATAGTAGCCATTACAGCGGGGCCATGCCTACAGGTACCGGTCTAAATATATTTTCTAAGCTACATCCGGACAGGTACTTTGACGTTGGTATAGCTGAACAGCATGCGACTACATTTGCGGCAGGACTTGCCAAGGCAGGTATAAAGCCATACTTTGCAGTCTATTCTAGCTTCTTGCAAAGGGGATATGACCAGCTGATACACGATGTATGCATAACGAGCAAGCCGGTAACCTTCTTGATAGATAGGGCTGGACTGGTCGGTAACGATGGTGAAACCCACCATGGTATGTTTGACCTATCCTACCTAAATCCTATACCAAACCTAACAGTTATGGCACCTATGGACAGTCAGGAAATGATAGACATGATTAGGTTTTCTGAAAGGATAGATAGTCCTCTTGCCATAAGGTACCCTAGGGGCAATGAATATGTATTGAGTCGTAAGGACTATGATTTCTGTGTGATAGACAGGGAGCCTATGGATTCCTACTCTATAGGTCAACCCCAGGTTCTTATAGATGAAGTAAGACCTAGTAGGGAAGCAAATAGTACAAAAAAGATGGCTATAATAAGTATAGGAAATATGATGAAGCCAGTCCTTGATATACTGCCTGAGTTGAGGAAAGAATACAGAGAGTCCCACAGAGGAAAAGACTTTGAGCTTATCCTATTAAATGCGAGATACCTAAAGCCTTTAAATGAAGATACTTATCTTGATATACTGGGCAGGGTAGATAATGTCATAACTTTGGAAGATAATGTGGTTACTGGTGGCTTTGGGGCAAATATTATGAGGCTTATCTCAGAAAATAAGCTTGACACAAGCATTGATATATTAGGAATACCTGATAAATTTATTGAACAGGGTAACACTGAAATACTGATGGATGAGCTAGGCTTGTCACCGGGTAAGATAAAGGATAGGATATTAAAAATCATAGAATAGGTCCTATCTATATCTATGGAGGTAATGATGAAGAAGAGGATAGATGTATTACTAGTTGATATGGGCTTTTTTCCTAGTCGTGAACAGGCTAGGAGGACTATAATGACGGGTAATGTTTTTGTAGATAATCAAAGAGTAGATAAACCAGGTACAATGGTAAAGGATGATGCAGACATACTTGTAAAGGGCAAGCCTCTTGCCTATGTTAGCCGTGGTGGACTAAAGCTAGAAAAGGCCATGAAAAATTTTGATCTCAGCCTAGAAGGTAAGGTATGTATGGACATTGGTGCATCAACGGGTGGCTTTACAGACTGTATGCTACAAAATGGAGCTACAAAGGTTTACTCTGTTGATGTTGGTTATGGTCAGCTGGCCTGGAAGCTGAGACAAGATGAAAGAGTAGTTTGCATGGAAAGGCAAAATATAAGGTTTTTGGAGCCTGATGCTCTGGATGAGAGGCCAGACTTTGCCTCTATAGATGTATCCTTCATATCTCTTAAGCTAGTCCTACCTAAGGCATGGGAGCTCATAAATGATGGAGGCAGGGTAGTTGCTCTTATAAAACCACAATTTGAAGCTGGAAGAGAAAAGGTGGGTAAGAAGGGGGTAGTAAGGGAGAAGTCAACTCATATTGAAGTGATTGAGATGGTTTCAAGGCTTGCTATCATGGAGGGGTTTAAAATCCTAGACCTTGATTTTTCACCAATAAAGGGGCCTGAGGGAAATATAGAGTATCTTATTTATCTAGAGAAAATTGATAATAAAATTGAGATAAAGGACGAAGTAGATGAGGCTAGACTCCTTAAGGATTATGAGTCTTATCATGAGAGGGTTGTAGATTTGGTGGAGAGGTCACACTCATTAGATTAGTAGAGGGAGAGGAATATGATTAAGGAACTGTATATGAAAAATTGCGCCCTAATTGAAGAGCTTAGGGTTGATTTTGGAAGCAAGTTAAATATCTTGACAGGTGAAACTGGATCTGGAAAGTCAATTGTCCTTGAAGGTCTAAGCCTATGTCTGGGCGGTAAGTATGACAGGTCTTTTTTAAGAAAGGGTTGTGATAAGGGCCTAGTTGAATTGCTTATATACACAGACAACAAAAAGGTAGATAACCTTTTAGATGAGTATTCTATTCCCTATAGTGATAATGAGCTACATGTATCGAGGTCTATATTTGAAGATGGTAAATCTACTACTAAGCTAAATGGTAGAACAATTAGGCTGGCTGATTTGAGAACTATTATGATGGCTATTGTAGATATACATAGTCAGCACCAAAATCAAGCCCTGTATAACAGGGATGTCCACCTTGAATTTTTGGACCTATATGGTAAAGACGCTCTAAAGGATAGTATGTCAAAATACTCTGATTGCTATGAAAAGTATACAGAAGTTAAGAAAAATTAACGAACTAAATGACAATATGTCAGAAAGAGAGTTTGAAAGAGAAGTAGACCTTCTTAAATACCAGATTGATGAAATAGAAAAGGCCAATTTGGATGTAGATGAATACGAGATACTAAAGGTAAAATATAAGAAGTTATCAAACCAGGACAAGATAAATACAGCGATCCTAACTAGCTATGATATATTAAGGTCTGGAGATTTGGGTGTTGAGGATAGGATTGGTAAATCCTTGGCTGCCTTGAGACCCGTAGCTGATTATGATATTGTTTTGGAGGACTTTGTAGAAGGGCTGGAGAATATTATGTACCAGCTAGAGGACCTAGATGCAAGCATTAGGTCATATATAGACAAGAATGAATATAATCCCCAACTTTTAGAGGAAATCCAGGTCAGAATGGACTTTATAAACACAATGAAGAGGAAGTATGGGGATAGGATAGAAGATATCCTAGATTATAAACTAGAGATGAAAAAAAGACTCTACAATATTGAAAAATAGGGAGGAACGTAGACAGGCCCTATTGAAGGAAAAAAAGAATTATAGAAGAAGACTTAGAAGTAATAGGTGGTGAGTTGACCGACCAGAGGATGAAGGTGGCTAATTTACTAGAAGAAAGCCTATTAAAGGAACTAGGATCTCTAAATATGAAAAAAATACAAAATTTAAGGTAATCTTTAACAAAGTAGGTTATACTAGTAGTGGGTGTGATGATGTGGAATTCTATGTTTCATTTAATCTAGGGTGAAAACCTAAACCCACTAAATAAGGTAGCATCTGGCGGTGAAATGTCACGTTTTATGCTGGCCTTTTAAGAAGATACTATCAGATGTTGATAAGATTGAAACCATGATTTTTGATGAAATAGATACCGGTATAAGTGGAAGGGCTGCCCAGGTGGTCGGGGAGAAGTTGGCTGAAATGTCCAAGTACAAACAGCTAATCTGTATCACCCACCTACCTCAGATAGCGGCCTTTGCAGATGACCACTACTATATAGAAAAGAATGTTGAAAATGAGAGAACATTTACAAGTATAAGTAATCTTGACTACGAGGATAGGGAAAAGGAAATTGCAAGGTTGATTTCCGGAAAAATAATAACAGAAAAAACCTTAGAGCACTCTCATGAAATGATAGAGCTAGCTAAGAAAACAAAGGCATAGGAGGTTATCATGCGGGTAGAAGGTAAGTTAAAAAAAGACAAGAAAACTAAAAAAACTCGCTAAGAGGATTAATGCAGGTGAAATAGCCCTAATAAACCATATTGATTTGGACGAAGTGGCTGCAAAATCGTTGGTTGAAGCAAAGATAAGACTAGTGATTAACGCTGCTGAGTCTATTAGTGGCAGATATCCAAATGTCGGACCGTCAATATTGATGAAGGAAAATATACTGATCATAGATAACATAGGTATGGAAGCCTTCGATATCTTAAATGAAGACGATGAAATCATTGTTGAAGATGGAATTATATATAGAAATGATCAGAAAATAGGGTCCGGCCAGGTTATGGATGCCAAGCTTGTAGTTGAAAAAACACGACAGGCATATGAAAATCTTGAGGTAGAGTTGGATAGGTTTATTGACAATACTATTGAGTATGCAAAGAAAGAAAAAGGGACTAATTCTAGGTGATGTTGAAATACCAGCCATGAGGACCAACTATCAGGATAGGCATGTCCTTGTTGTAGTTAGGGGTCACAATTATAAGGATGACCTTGAGGCTATGATATCATATATAGAGGAAGTAAAGCCCGTATTGGTGGGAGTTGATGGTGGGGCCGATGCCATACTCGAATTTGGTTACAAGCCAGATGTGATTGTTGGAGACATGGATAGTGTTACAGATGAAGCCCTTAAGTCAGCCGGTGAAATAGTTGTACATGCCTATACGGATGGAAGGGCGCCAGGTCTTAAGAGGGTAGAAGACCTAGGCTTAGAGGCAGTGGTATTCCCTTCACCAGGTACGAGTGAAGATATAGCTATGCTGGCAGCCTATGAACACAAGGCCAAATTAATAGTTGCTCTTGGTACCCATTCCAACATGATTGACTTCCTTGAAAAAGGAAGGAAGGGTATGGCTTCGACATTCTTGGTCAGGCTAAAGATAGGGTCTAGACTTATAGATGCAAGAGGCGTAAGCATGCTATACCAGAGTCGTTTAAAGCTCAAGTATATATTTGCTCTAATAGCAACTGCTCTATTCCCAGTGGCTATAGTGGTTAGTCAGTCACCTAAGGTACAGATACTGATGCAATTATTGAACATAAAGATAAAGCTTTTGTTACAGATATAAGATGAATGTGGAGGAATAAGTTATGCATATAAATTTTTAAATATTTTTATTGTATCTATAGGGGCAATATTCCTAGCCCTGGGTGTCGGAATCTTAATAGGTACAAGCATGGGATCTAGTGTCGATATACAGGAACAGAATGCTGCTATAGTAACAGACATAGACAAACAATTTAAGCAACTAAAGGAAAAGGATGACAAACTAACAGAGACTAATAAAAATTTACTTGCTAAGATAGACAATATTAAGGACTTTATAGCAGATAATGAAAGTCTACTTAGCGACCAGAAGTTATCTGGTAAGAAGTTAGCTTTAATATCATTCAACGAAAAGGCCAATGTAGATAGTGTTAAGAATGCACTTACAAAAGCTGGAGCCAGTATAGAACTTGATATACAGATTAAAGATGAGGTCTTGAATACGACTAACCTAGAAAAAATCAATACTAAGCTGAGCCAAAAGTTTACCAAGAAGGAAGAAGTAATAAGCTATATAGCAAATGCAATAAAAAATTCTTCTGATACAAGCAGCTTGGCTAGTCTGGAAGAGTTGGGATTAATAAAGGTTAGAGCTAATAATGGTACATATGATACTGTAAATGCTATACTTGTATTTAACGGTTCAACTTCAAGTGGCAAGACTAAGTTTCCTAGTCTAATAAAGCCAATACTAGACCAGATAAAGGAAGACAAGTATACAGTTGCCATAGCAACGAGTGGAGAAAATGTTGGTCTAAAAGAATTTTCTAAAATTAAGGTATCAAGTATAGATAATATAGATGAAGCAGTGGGAAGAGTATCTTTGATAGACCTACTAGCTAGCTCAAATATTATTGGTAGCTTTGGTAATAGCCTAGAAGGTGACAAGCTACTACCTGTAGGAAAATAGGAGGATATATGTTTACTAGCGTAATAATACCAGCCTATAATGAGGAGTCCAGAATTAGGGCAACACTTGATGGTATAAGGGATATAGATATTATAAATCAGATTGTTGTAGTTGATGATGGGTCTAGTGATGGCACAGCCCAAGTATTGAAAAACTACGTATGTGACAAGCTGGTATATACTGTGCAAAATCCTAATCAGGGTAAGGGTAAGGCCCTTGAAAAAGGCCTGGAATTAGCTGATAAATCTGCAGATGTAATAGTATTTTTAGATGCAGACCTAGGGTTGACTTCTTCTGAGATAGCTAAGGTAATTGAACCAGTACTTGCAGACCAGTGCGATGTATCTATAGCAAGGTTTAAACCAGCCAGTAAGAAGGGTGGTATGGGCTTTGTAAAGAGACTAGCCAGGGATTCCGTATATGAAATGACGGGTGTAGAGTTAAATGCTACTATATCAGGTCAAAGGGCCTTTAAAAAAGAGGTTATATCAAAATTTGACCACATACCAGAGGGATATGGGGTAGAGGTTGGTATGACAATAGATATACTTAAGTGGGGCTATAGGATAAAGGAAGTAACTGTTGACATGACCCATAATGAAACTGGAAGAGACCTAAGCGGTTTTATTCATAGGGGTAAGCAATATTTGCATATAAAGAGAATCGTAAAAGAAAAGAAACGTGAGTGGAGGTAGTCATGTATACATATTTTATGACAATAATGTTGTTTTGTATTGGCATAGCAATCACTCTGCTTTCAATACCTATGATAAGCAAAATGTTAGAAAATAGTGGTATGATTAGGGAAAACTATAGGGGTGATATGATACCAGTAGGTCTAGGCCTAGTATTTATACCAACCTTAGTTATTAATTCAATTATATTGATTTATTCTAATATTGTTCCAGAAAAGATAATTATGATATACATGCTTTTTATTTGCTTCTATTGCTATGTCATTTGTAGGTATTATAGACGATAGTTTGGGCAATAGGGGGGTAACAGGCTTGATAGGCCACTTTAAAGCCTTATTCAAGGGTAGTCTAACTACAGGTGCCTTTAAGGCCCTTTTAGGTGGATTTGTGGGATTAACCCTAGCAGTTACACTAAGCAAGTCAATACCAAATATAATAGTTGCAACTTTGGTGGTTGCCCTTTCAACAAATATGATGAATCTGTTTGACCTAAGACCAGGTAGGGCAATAAAGGCGTATGTTATACTTGCTATAATAATATTTCTAGCAAGTGCCAAGTTTAATAGGGAGGTAATGATGCTAATAGTACCAGCTGTACTAGCATATTTTTACTTTGACTTAAGGGCCTTGACTATGATGGGAGATGCAGGCTCAAATGTTTTGGGAGTTTCTATAGGCGTATTTATAGTATCTTCTTTTGATTTGCCAGTCCAACTAGTGTCCTTGGTACTTTTAGTGGCTATCCACGTATTGACAGAAAAGTTTTCTCTAACTAAGATTATCGAAAACAACAAGTTTTTGGATTATGTAGATAAGTTGGGAAGGGGTTTATAGATGATAAGTAAAAGAGTAGCTAAGGTAATTGAAATAAAGAGCCAGAGCGACCTAATCCAGGATATAAGGGTTGACATAAATGGAAGAATTGAAAAGGCATACAACTATGTTCAATTGACTGGTATTGCACAAGTTGGTGATGAGGTGGTAGTAAATACTACAGCAGTAGAGCTAAGCCTTGGAACAGGGGGTTTCCACTTTGTTATAACTAATTATAATAGGCCTGAATCTAAGTTTACAGAAGGTGGACATATTATGAAACTTAGATATACACCCTTCCAGATTAAGGTAGATTCGGTTGAAGAGCAAGGAAGTCCATACCATGATATATTCAATGATTTTATCTGTTTGGAAGGTATGCCAGTTGCAGTAGGCGCCCTACATAGTATTGTTCCTGTATTTGCAGCTACTTTTAAAAAGCTGTGTCCAGATAAGAAACTTGTATATATAATGTCAGATGGAGCGGCCCTGCCAATAGCCTTTAGTAAAAATGTTGATAACTTAAAGAATATGGGTCTAATAGATAATACAATCACTTATGGTAATGCCTTTGGGGGAGATTATGAGTGTATTAATATATATACATCTCTCATTACAGCCAAGGAAATTTGTAAGGCAGATTGTGTTTTAGTTGCAATGGGACCAGGTATTGCTGGTACAGGAACCAAGTATGGCTTTAGTGGTATCGATCAGGCAGTGATAATAGATGCCGTTGAAAAGTTAAATGGAAAATCCTATATTATACCAAGAATTAGTTTTGCTGATAAAAGACCCAGACACAAGGGATTTCCCACCATACACTTACAATTTTAAGCGAGCTAACTAACAAGTCTACAAATGTAGTTTTAAATTCTCTGTATGAACCAGCCAAATTAAGCATAATTAAGGACCAGCTTCTACTAAATAGCATAGATGAAAAGCATAAGGTTGATTTTGAAGAATATGATATGACAAAAGAAGACTTAGATAAGTATGGGTTAAAGGTTAAGAGTATGGGTAGGTCCTTTGAAGAAGATAAGGAATTCTTTTGAAGCTGCAGCTACAGTAGCTTATAAGATTTCTAAATTATTTTTAAATATAGTCTTGATGAAAAATTTAAGTATTTAATGATATAATAGGTTTATAGTTCGGTTAGGAGGTATATATGGCTGACTTGTATAACAGAATATTAGATAGTGTAGATTATATCAAAAAGTCTTATACAGGCGACATAGATATAGCCCTAGTACTGGGGTCTGGCCTATCCTATTTAGTGGAGCAATTTGATAACAAGCTAGAGCTTGACTACAAGGATATACCAAATTTTCACACATCTCAGGTAGAGGGACATGAAAATAGGCTCGTAATAGGGACTTTTTGTGGCAAAAGGGTTTTGGCTATGAAGGGTAGATTCCATTATTATGAGGGATACAAGCAAGAGGATATCACCTATCCGATTAGGGTCTTTAAGGAGTTAGGTATAGATAAGATTTTAGTGACTAATGCAGCCGGTGGAGCCAACAAGGACTTCAAAGCTGGAGACCTTATGATTATTAATGACCATATCAATTTCTCAGGCTCAAATCCTCTGATTGGGATGAATGATGACAGGTTAGGGCCTAGGTTTCCAGATATGACTGATGCCTATGATCAAGATGGTATAAGGCTACTAAGAAGATGTGCTGATGATTTAGGATTTTCAATTCAAGAAGGTGTATATATGTTTTTCTCAGGACCTAGCTATGAGACACCTGCAGAGGTGAGAATGGCAGGTATTTTGGGGGCTGATGCCCTAGGGATGTCTACGGTTCCTGAGGTTATTGTAGCAAGGCACTCTGGAATGAGAGTATTTGGAATTTCCTGCATCACCAATATGGGAGCGGGTATAAGTGGCCAAAAATTAAACCATGAAGAAGTAATAGAAACTACAGATAGGGTTAAAAAGTAAATTTTCATCCCTAGTGAAGTTATTTATAGAAAGAGTATAAAAGGAGGTGTGGTATATTGAGTACGAATATGGCTAGAAAAAAGCAAATAAAAACGAATAAGAAGAAGGCCAAGCGTAGACCCAGAATCAGGATCTTTAGATTAATAATAGTAGTCTTTATTTTACTAGGTATGCTTTCCTTAGGTGGCAACCTATACTATAAGTCTGCATCAAAGCCAGTAAATCCAAATTCAACAGCTACTAAGATTGTTGATATACCTGCAGGTGCCAATGTCAAGCAGATAGCAACTATCTTAAAAGACCAGGATATGATAAAAAACAAAAAGGTTTTCGTAGCCAATGTAAAGGAAACAGGTAAGGCAGAACAGATAAAATCTGGTAAGTATAAACTATCACAGAGTATGTCGAATGACCAAATTATTGATAAGATGATAAAGGGTCAAATATACCAGGACGGTATCAAGGTAACAATACCAGAGGGTAGTATTTCTACTGAAATAGTGAATATTTTTAGTGAAGAAGAATCTTGGTGATAGAAAAGAAGCTCGTCAAAGCTATTTAGGACACCTAGTGAATTCTCTAGTAAATATAGCTTCCTCAAAAGGATAGTAGGATAACTACACTTGAAGGGTTCTTGTATCCTGAAACATACTACTTTAAAAAGGGAACAAGTGAAAAAGATATATTTGACAAGATGTTAAGTGAGTTTGATAAGAACTACAAAAAAAGTGTAAGTGCAAATGTCAAGAAGAACAATTATAATTTTTATGATACAATTATCATGGCATCTATAATTGAAAAAAAGAGGCTGTGAAGGATGAGGATAGACCTATTATTGCGAGTGTATTCTACAATAGGTTGGCTAAGAAAAATGAAGCTACAGTCTGATGCAGTTCTTCAGTATGGTTTGCCTGAGAGAAAGGGTAAGGTTTTGTATTCTGATTTAAAGGTTGAGTCAGCCTATAATCTTTATATACACAATGGCCTTCCACCAACACCAATTGCCAGTCCAGGTATCAAGTCTATGATAGCAGCGTCAAGGCCTAGCAAGACAGACTACCTCTACTTTGTAACAAATGTAAATGGTGTAAATTCGTATAGTAAGACTTTTGAAGAGCATGATAAGAATGCTAAAAATTACCATAAAGAGAGGGATGCTAAAGAAAAGGCTGACCAGGAAAAATCGTCTGCTACTGATAAAACCGGAACTAGCTCAAGTACTGATGAAAAGACAAGCACTAGTTCTGACAAGAGCAAGACAAACTAGCTAGATGATTCTATTGCAGGGAGGGTAAACTTCCCTGCTTTTTAAAGGAGTGAAATAAGTGAGTAATATTGTAAACGATAAGGTTGAAAATTATATAAGGGAGACCTTGAAGCCCAGTCAGGGGCTATTGAGAGACCTAGAGCTATATGCAGAAGAAAACTCTGTTCCCATAATACATAAGGAGGTTGCCGACCTATTAAGAGTTATTTAAAGCTAAAGAGGCCGAAAAAAATCCTAGAACTAGGTTGTGCAATAGGATATTCTTCCTTATTTTTTGCCGATGTCCTAGATGGAGATGTTGAAATTGTAACTACCGAGAGAAATCCAATAATGTTGGAGAGGGCCCAAGATAATATAAAGAAGGCCGGTATGGAGGATAGGATAAAGATTTTAGTTGGAGATGCAGAAGAAACTCTAAAGGACCTTGAAGGGACCTTTGATATGATCTTTATAGATGCAGCTAAGGGCCATTACAAGATGTTTTTTGATATGCTTATAGGTAAACTAAACCACGGTGGAATAGTTATTTCTGACAATATACTTTACAAGGGTATGATAGCAAGTGATGACTATGTGGTCAGAAGAAAAAAGACTATAGTTAAGAGGATGAGGACATATTTAGATTACATATGCGATTTAGAGGGTATAAGTACATCGTTGATACCTATAGGTGATGGCCCTAGCCATATCCTACAAGGACTAGTTGGACTTTTAATATGGTGCAATATATGTAGGTTTAAATATTATATAAGCAAGGAAAAGGAAGGAATAAATGGAAAGAGTAGAACTATTGGCTCCTGCAGGGAGATTTAGAAAGATTAAAAATAGCTATAGAATATGGGGCAGATGCCGTATACCTTGGTGGTGAAAAATTTTGGCATGAGAACAGCAGCCAAAAACTTCTCAAACGAAGAAATCAAAGAAGGGGTCGAGTTTGCCCATAAAAAGAGGAAAAAGGTATTTGTAACCGTAAATATAATTCCTCATAATAAAGATTTTAACGGATTAGAAGAATACTTAATAGAATTAGAAAAGGCAGGTGTTGATGCCCTAATAGCTTCAGATCCTGGTGTTATATCTGTAATAAAGGACACAATACCTAATATGGAAATCCACCTTAGCACCCAGGCCAACACAACTAATTACCACAGTGCCAATTTTTGGTATAAGCAGGGGGTTAAAAGGGTTGTTATAGCTAGGGAATTATCGTTCACGGAAATCAAAGAACTAAGGGATAATATACCAGATGATATGGACGTAGAAGCCTTCATGCATGGGGCCATGTGTATATCATACTCTGGTAGGTGCCTGATAAGTAACTATATGACAGGTAGGGATGCTAATAGGGGGTCTTGTGCTCAATCATGTCGTTGGAAGTATAGCTTGGTTGAAGAAAAAAGACCTGGAGAGTATTATCCTGTTTATGAGGATGAAAGGGGAACCTTCTTCTTCAATTCGAAAGACCTTTGTATGATTGAATATGTGCCTGAATTGATAGATTCTGGTATTACAAGTCTAAAGATAGAGGGTAGGATGAAGACAGCCTACTATGTTGCAACAGTTGTAAGGGCATATAGGATGGCTATAGATGCCTACTATGAAAAAGGTTCTGACTGGAAGTTTGACCCAATATGGCTAGATGAGTTAAAGAAGGGTAGTCATAGACACTTTACTACAGGCTTCTACAATGACAAGCCAGGCCATGAGGAACAAAATTATGCTTCTGCTTCATATGTCAGAAACTACGACTTTATAGGTATTGTAGTCGATGGACCAGACAAGGATGGTTATGTAACTGTAGAGCAGAGAAATAAGATGGTTGTAGGTGACCAGATAGAGATAATAGGACCGTATACTGCTACTCTTGAAACAGAAATACTTGAGATGTTTGATGAAGAAATGAACCCTATTACTGAGGCTCCACATCCAAGACAGCTTGTTAAGATGAAGCTTCCAGAAGGAGTAGGACTTAACTTTATGCTAAGAAAGGCTATAGAGGAAAAGTAAAAGGACAAATGCCAAAGGGGCTTATTATACCAATTTTATAAAAAAATGCTATTTAAAAAGATATTTTCAAAAATTTGAAGGTATCTTTTTATTTTTGTCTATAAATAAATAGGATTAAAAAGATCCTTTAATTTCTACCTGTTAGGGGATATAAGTGTATGATATTACAAAAATGTGAGAAAAAGTATATAGCCACATTAGCAAGTCATAAGATTTGTGATTATAGTGGGCGTAATAAGGTATACAGGGGTTATTTAGCGACCGAATTTATATTTAGCCTTATTATTTTTTCTATAACCATCTATATATTCTCATTTTTTATTGTGAATGTGTCTTATATGGAGAAGAAGCTAGACGATAGGGACAAGCTTGATTATGTAATGGGAAAAAGCCCTACTAGAGGAGAGGTCCTATCTAAAAATATAAGGGTGACTATGAGGATTTAGACCTGGTATCAACTCATCGTATTGATGGAAAAAGTATAGAAATCAAGAGAGTCTTTAAGGATAAGAGATTTGGCTGGGTGGAATCTGAGCTTATTGTATATGAAAATGGGACTAATAAGAAGATACTTTTACATACAATTATAGGTCTTGAATAGTTAACAGGGGTCGTGCTTTTGATGAAGAAAAATAAATATAAGGGGTCTATGTCAGTAAATGTAATACTATTATTTATGTTCCTTGTATCACTGGTTGTATTGTTTATGCCCCTATACAGGGACCTAGGAGACTTTAAAAAGGACTACGACAGCTTGTATGGTCATGATTATGAGCTTGCTTTCAATAGAGAGGGCCTTTATGGTAAATGCCTATTATACTCTAGAGGATACATATCTAAAAAAAGTAAAGATTCTAAGGACTTTTATGACCAAGTCTTGAAGAAGGATACAAGATTTTTATAAGGATTTAATTGAACAAAAATACATTAAATCTCCACATACAAAATATGAACTGATTACAGGTGATGGAGGTTATTATGAAATTGTTAAAAAGATAATTATGTTGAATTTTATGTAAATTACTACTATGAAAATAATAGTATTGATAGGTGGAAGAGGAAAAATATAGGGTCTATTGTCCCTTTGAAAAAAATTAGGCTTGGATAAGAAGGATAGGCCAAGTCTCGAGATAGAAGAAATCAAAAAAACTTATTTGTAGAGTTGGCCTAGAATATAAATATATATTAAAAAAGGGGAGACGAAGTCTGTTGGAAGTAATAAAAAAGCATAGGGGGACTAGCTTTGTAGAGCTAGCTATAGCCATGTCAATATTGCTTGTGGTAATATCCATATCAATAGTGAGGGTAAATAGGGATAGTTTAGTCTTTGACTCTACAGTTACAAGAGTTAAGACTGATATTAGAAGGATAATAGTAATGGGCCAGGATGACTATTGCACTTACAGGATGAGCTTTTATAGGGTTATTATACAGTAAGTAGGGATGGTATGGAAAATCTTCAAGAGGTACCAGGATGACCACACCCATGTATTAAGTGGGACAAGGCTTGAGTTTAGGGGCATAAAGAGGATGGGAGCGCCAGGTGGTGGTGGCAGCCTCTATGTATTTAATGATAGGACAAAGAATTTGGAGAGGATCACCTACATACCAGCTAGTGGCAGGGTGACATCATATAAGGATGATTATCTCAAGAAAAATTATGATAGATAATTGGTTGTCCGAATTAAGATAGTTTTTATCCACATATATTAGTTTTATATAGACAGGGCCTAATTAGATATACTAGGGGGAAATTATGAATCTAGAATCAAGACTTATAAATATAAATGGCAAGAATAGTATTAGGAAAAGTGAGGCCTATATAATGGTAGAGGTCTTGGTATATCTAATGATAGCAAGTATTATACTGGTCTCAATAGGTATAATTTTCAGGTCATCTATATCAATAAAAATAGTATAATAAGTAAAGATAGAAATGAGACAAATGGCCTCCGTAGTAGAGGATAGGATTAGGTATGAAATGGGAAATAGCGTAGGAATTACCAGAGTCTGGGGGAAAAATAGTGGGGACACTAGCTATAAAAATGTGAGAAAAATTGAATATAGGGCCTATGATAAAGCTTCAAAAGGATGTATTGGAAAAGTAAGTATATAAGCATTGAGGGTGATAGGATATATGTGGAAAATCAGGGCAAGTATCAAATAGGAGACACATAGAGTCTATGGATATTGATGATGAAAAAGACTACATGAAATATAGGTTATATTTTTAAAATTGCTAGGAAGACCTATGCGAAAAGAGTTCATTTTATTAAAAATATAAATTTTAAGAAGGCCCCATTCAAAAAGATATGAATAGGACCTTTTCTCTTACATATTATTGATTTCTTCCAAAAAGGGTATCAACTATTGTTTCTTGAGAAATTTTCTTGACGATTTCTCCTTTTTAAATAGTAGACCAACCTTGTCACCACCTGCTATACCTATATCAGCTTCTCTGGCTTCACCAGGTCCATTCACGGCACAGCCCATTATGGCTACAGTGATGTTCTTTTCTAGTGATGATATTTTATCTTCTACCTCATTGGCTAGGTCTATCAGGTTTATATTACACCTACCACAAGTAGGGCAGGATACTATTTTTATCTTGTCATTTAGGAGGTCTAGGCTCCTAAGTATATCCTTGGCTACAGGGATTTCCTCAGTAGGGTCACCTGTCAAGGATATTCTAATAGTATCACCGATACCATCAGCTAAAAGAGAACCAACACCTATGGCTGATTTGATAGTACCCCTTTTTATTCCACCGGCCTCAGTGATACCAAGGTGGAGTGGGTAGTCAACAGTCTTAGACATCAACCTATAGGCATCTATTGACCTTATTACATCAGAATTTTTAAGTGATATTACTATGTCCTGAAAGTCTAGGTCCTCTAGGATTCTGACATGTCTCATTGCTGATTCTACCATTGCTTCGGCTACTGGGCCACCATATTGGTTTAGGAGGTCCTTTTCTAGTGAACCACCATTTACACCTATTCTTATAGGTATATTATTATCTTTGCAGGCATTGACAACCTCTTTGGTCTTGGCAAGGCTACCAATATTACCAGGATTTATCCTGATACCATCAACCTGGCTTCTTACTGCTTCAAGGGCAAGCCTATGGTCAAAATGTATATCTGCAACGATCGGTATATTAATTTCTTTTTTTATATTTGCTATATTCTTAGCAGCATCCATATCTACAACAGCAACTCTTACAAGATCGCAACCAACATCCTCTAGCCTGTGTATCTGGCTGATAGTAGCCTTGGCATCCCTTGTATCGGTAGTAGTCATGGATTGTACTGATATAGGGCTATCACCACCTATGTTTAGGTTTCCAACCCTTACCATCCTAGTTTTTCTTCTTTTATAAGTCATCTTTTACCTTCCTAAGTTAGTAGTCTGATTATGTCCTTGTAGGTTACAAATAACATCAAGCCTAAGATTACAAAAAGGCCTATAGCATTAATATAACCCTCTACCTTGGCGGGGAATTTCTTTCCACCCCTAATTGCTTCAATAATCAGCATTAGGATTCTCCATCCATCAAGGGCTGGAATAGGTAATAGGTTCATTAAGCCTATATTTAAGCTGATGATTGCAGTCAGGTAGATAACATTTATTATGCCTGTTGTAGCAGCGTTAGAGACCATCTTTACCACGCCTACAGGTCCTGATAGGGCATCAGCCGCCTTACCAGATAGCTGTCCAGTAACTAGCTTCCATAAAAAGCTAAGCATGGTCTTTGATGTATCATAGGTTACAACAAAAGCCTGTTTTACAGCCTTCATAGGCTGATTTTTCTCATAGGCAGGCTGTATTCCTACAATATATCTGCCAGCCTGGTTCTGAGCCCTTAATTTAACAGTATTTACCTGGTTTTTCCTCTTGTATTTTATTGTAAGGTCTTTCTTACCATACTTATTAACTAATTTACTTATGTCGTTAAATTTCTTAGTTTCTTCTCCATTTATAGAGAGAATAGTATCATCCTTCTGTAGACCTGCTAGGGCGGCAGGGGACTTATCTATTACCTGACTGAACCTTGTAGTAGGTGCACCTATAAAGAAAAATACAGGTACTAATAGGATTATACAAAAAGACAATATTTACAAAAGGGCCCTGCAAATATAGTAGAAACCTCTCCTTTAAAAGATTTTTCCAAATGAATTTGGATCATCAGAATCATCATCTTCACCTTCCATGGCTACATAACCACCAATGGGGATCATTCTTAGAGAATATTTAATGCCTTGAGATTCCCTTTGAAAAATTTGCGGACCCTATTCCTATAGAAAAATTCATGTATGGTTACGCCAGCCCTTTTTAGCCAACATAAAGTGTCCTAGCTCATGGACAAATATAATTAGTCCAAAAACTAAAAATTGCAACAATTATATTCATATTTCACCTACCTTTAATTTATTAAAAACTCAAACCAGTAAAGTCTAGTCATAACTAGCCGTGACCAAAGAACTTACTGATCTTTCTTTACAAGTATATTATTATAAAAAGCCTTTTAATTATGCTTAAGATTAAAGGCTATTAGTAATTTATATATTTTTATTCCCAAAATAGGGGCTAGTTAATAATATTTTTATATAGGACCTGGTCCAAGCATCCATATTAATTATATCTTCTAGGCTTGGTTGGTCTATAAAGTCATGCTCGTTCATTGCCATTTCAATATACTTAGGTATATCATAAAATCCTATCTTATCATTAAGGAAATATTCCACTAAGACTTCATTTGCCGCATTTAGGACTGTAGCACTAGTGCCACCTTCCCTTAGGGCCCTATAGGCAAGGTCTAGGCAAGGGAAAACATCCAGGTCAGGTCTTTGAAAATTAAGGCTGGCAATTTTAAATAGGTCAAGCCTTTCAAAATCGCTATCAAGCCTACTTGGGTAACTAAGTGCATATTGAATTGGTACACGCATATCAGGACAACCTAGCTGGGCTATGACCGATGAGTCTTGGAACTGGACCATAGAGTGGACTATGCTCTCAGGATGAACATGGACTATTATATCCTCTGGTTCTACATCAAATAACCACTTAGCCTCTATTACCTCAAGTCCTTTGTTCATTAGGGTAGAGGAGTCGATACTAATTTTCTGGCCCATTGACCAATTTGGGTGCTTAAGGGCATCTAACTTGCTTACATTTATTAGGTCCTGTCTTGACCTACCCCTAAAGGGTCCACCAGATGCAGTCAAGAGGATTTTATCTATTTTATTTGACTCCTCACCATTCAAGCACTGGAATATGGCACTATGCTCACTGTCGACAGGTAGTATCTTGGCCTGGTGCTTTTTAGCCAAGTCCATTACTATCTGACCAGCTGTTACCAAGGTTTCCTTATTGGCAAGGGCAATTGTAGTTGAATTTTTAATTGCTTCCACTGTTGGCAATAGGCCTATCATACCTACCACGGCAGTAACTAGTATATCTATTGTCCTTGAACCTGCAATTTTTATTAGTCCCTCGTGGCCCTTATATACATTGATCTTAGCAAGGTATGGACTTGTAGCCACCTTTTCCTCTACTAGGGTTAAGAATTCTTCATATGCAGTATCATCAAATATAGCAACTGATTTTGGTTTGAATTCATTAATCTGGTCTAATAGCTGGTTAATACTCTTATTGACAGTCAAACCTTCAACCTTGTAAAGATTAGGGTTTTTTCTGATAACATCAAGAGTTTGGCTACCAATGGATCCAGTAGAGCCTAGTATTGATATATTCTTTATTTTCATTGCTTCACTTCCTTTTTAAAATGCTTAGTATATTATAGCATAAGTGTATATGCTAGATATGAAATAAAAAAATATTTTTATAATATTTTTGATTTTAGGTCCTAAAAATATAGACTAGGACTAGCTTTTGAAAAAGATAAAAATATAAAAAGTATATTATAATGATAAACTTAAAATTTATAAAATGATAAATAAAGTGATTTTTGTTAGCTTGACTGATAAACATTTAAGGTATATATTATAAGAAGTAAATAATAGGATTTGGATTGAATGAAAATAATAAAGACAGGTATATGGCGAGGAAGTGATGTGAATGTTTGATTTAGAGCATAAACCAAGAAAATTAAATAATGATAGGTATAGTGAAAGTCAGCTTGTTAACTATAAAAAGGAACATGAAAGGTTTATCAATATATCTCCAAACAACTATATCAGGTCTTTGAAAGACACATCAACAAGAAGGCAATGATACCCATGGTCCTGATTAGCCTGATGGATAAGAATAATAAGATATTTATGACCTTAGACGACCTATCTCTTGAACTAGACTACCCCAAGACAGGCTTGTCTGTATTATTTGGACAGTATAAAAAAATGGATTTTTAAAGAAGATTAGGAATGGACTGTATATGGTTAATCCCCTTGTATCATACAGGGGATCAAAGTACGAGAGAGATAAATTAATTAAGGAATATAATAGTGTGGATAAAGGGAAGAAGTGATAGACATGAATTATATATTTGACAGGGATATAATGAGGTGGTTTGACCATCTCTTTGAAAAACATACCAACACATTTTTTAATAGATAATTTTTATTTTGTAACATGTACGATAGGGGCTAGGCCAGTGGATAAAAGTGATATTCTTCCTCTGGCTACAAAAGAGGTACAAGGATGATAGTGTAATTAGTTTAGCCAAAAAGAATCAAGTTTTTGGACTATTAGCTTTTTACTGTCTTCCAAATATGTATATGAATTAAGAGAAAATGTTCATCCATATTTTGGTCACTATATTTATGAGAATATATCAGTTTACAATAACGATGATGTATACTCTTTTGTAAATAAGTATTTGTTAGATATACTCAATTATATGGTTGACTACATATATTATCCTGAAGAAGATGATTACTATATAGACTATAGGGATGAATTTATCAATACCTGCTCGGCTATGAATTATGGTGAGAGGGTCCTGGTTACTGATGACATTTATATGTATATTATTTCCGAAGACCAGCTGAATTTTATAGATAAGTCGGAAAGATTCAATTTGGAACTAAGATTTGACTCTAGAGGCGGTCAGGAATTAATGGATGCTATCCTTGACTTGAGTAGGTCTATTTTATTAAAAACCAAGTGATAAGCACAAAATAAGTATATGGATAGGTTATACAAGGAAAATAGGATAGGAGAAATAGACAAGACAGATAAAATTAAAAAGATAAATATGCTTGATAAGGCAATATGATAAATATAATATATTAAAATTAGATAATAAAAAAATAATAGAAATTGGAGGGAAATTTAATTATGAACGTAGAAAAATGACATTAAGAGTACAAAATGCCTTGAATGATGCTTTTTCTGAGGCAGTTAGAAACAATAACCAACAGGTTGATGTAATCCACCTACTTTATGCTTTTATTAGACCAGGAGGATGGGTTAATACCAAATATAGTAGAAAAAAATGAATATAAGTTCTGATTCTTTGAAGAAGTCAGTTAAAAACGAAAATATCTAAGCTACCAAGTGTAACGGGTGGCGGTGCAAACTCACAAGGAGTAACTGCAACTAGGGCTATAAATGAAGTAATGGTTGAGGCAGAAAAAATAGCAGATGACTTTAAGGATTCTTATATTAGCGTTGAGCATATTATGTTGGCTATATTTGATAAAGAAAAGTCATCAGCTATAGGAAGAATATTTAACCAGTATGGATTGGTTAAGCAGGAATTCTTGAATGTACTACACCAAGTTAGGGGTAACCAGAGGGTTGATAGTCAGGATCCAGAGGGTACCTATGATGCCCTAGCTAAGTACGGAACTAACCTTGTGAAACTAGCAGAAAATAATAAGCTAGATCCTGTTATAGGTAGGGATGAAGAGATAAGAAGGGCCATTAGGATCCTATCAAGAAGGACAAAAAATAATCCAGTCTTAATTGGTGAGCCTGGAGTAGGTAAGACAGCCATAGTTGAAGGACTTGCCCAGAGAATCGTAAAGGGTGATGTTCCAGAGGGCTTGAAGGATAAGGTGATCTTCTCCTTAGATATGGGTGCCTTGATCGCCGGTGCCAAGTTTAGGGGTGAATTCGAAGAGAGATTAAAGGCGGTGTTAAAGGAGGTATCGAGCTCTGAAGGTAAGATAATCCTATTTATTGACGAAATACATACTATAGTAGGTGCTGGTAAGACTGAAGGTTCTATGGATGCTGGAAACCTAATAAAACCTATGTTGGCAAGAGGCGAGCTTAACTGTATAGGAGCAACTACTTTTGATGAATATAGGAAGTATATAGAAAAGGATAAGGCCCTAGAGAGAAGATTCCAGCCTGTTATAGTTGATGAACCAAGCCTTGAAGATACCATATCTATTCTTAGGGGTCTAAAAGAAAGGTTTGAAATCCACCACGGTATCAGGATACACGATAATGCGATTGTAGCCGCAGCCAAGCTGTCAGACAGGTATATACAGGATAGATACCTACCTGATAAGGCTATAGACCTGATAGACGAGGCAGGTGCAATGATTAGGTCAGAGATAGATTCTCTTCCTACAGACCTAGATATTGTTAGAAGAAGACTATTTATGCTAGAAACAGAGAGAGAAGCCCTTTTGAAGGAAGAAGATGAAAAGTCCAAATCAAGACTTGAAGAATTAGAAAAGGAGCTTGCTGATCTTAAGGAAGAAAATGATAGCATGACAGCTAGGTATGAAAAGGAAAAGAACAGGATTACAGACCTAAAAGGAACTTAAGTCTAAGCTAGATGAGGCTAGGGCCAAGGTTGAAAAGTATGAAAGAGAATACGACTTCAATAAGGCAGCAGAGGTAAAGTTTGGTCAAATACCAAAATTAGAAGAGGAAATAAAAAACTTTGATGACAAGTATGACAAAGAAGCAGGAGATAGCCTTCTAAAGGAGGAGGTAACAGAAAATGAAATTGCAGATATAATTTCTAAGTGGACTGGCATACCTGTTAGTAAACTAGTTGAAACTGAAAAGGCCAAGCTATTAAATCTAGAAAATCAGCTACATAAGAGGGTTATAGGGCAGGATGAAGCAGTTACTGCAGTATCTAATGCCATCTTAAGGTCTAGGGCAGGTCTTAGTGACCAGAAAAAGCCTATGGGATCCTTTATATTCCTAGGTCCTACTGGTGTAGGTAAGACTGAGTTGGCCAAGACACTTGCAAGAGACCTGTTCGATAGCGAGGACAGTATCGTTAGGATAGATATGTCTGAGTATATGGAAAAGCATAGCGTATCAAGGCTAGTAGGACCACCTCCAGGCTATGTAGGCTATGAAGAGGGTGGTCAGCTAACAGAGGCTATACGTAGAAAGCCATATTCTGTAATCTTATTTGATGAGATTGAAAAGGCCCATGACGATGTATTCAATATCTTCTTACAGATACTAGATGATGGTAGGTTGACTGACAATAAGGGAAAAACAGTAGACTTTAAAAACTGTTTGATCATAATGACATCTAATATAGGAAGCTCAACCCTACTAGAAGCTGGTGGCAATATAGATGAAAATGTTAGTGAAAGCGTACTTAAGCAGATGAGAGCTAGGTTTAAGCCAGAATTCTTGAATAGGGTAGATGATATAATCATGTTTAAACCTCTTATGAAGGATGAAATTAAGCAGGTTATAGATATATTCTTTGCAGACTTAGCGTCAAGACTAGCGGAAAATGATATAGATGTAGAATTAACAGAAGCTGCCAAGGACCTTATGATTAAGGAAGCCTATGACCCTGTATATGGTGCAAGACCTTTGAAGAGGTACATTAGTAATAACATAGAAACTATACTGGCAAGAAAAATAATTGGTGGTCAGATAAGACCTGGTGACAGGGTAAAGATTGATTCACAGAATGACCACATACTTATATCCTAAGTAGAAACTTTGATAGCTTGTAACTAGGAAATATTGTAATTAATTATTGGTATATTTACAAATCAATATATTGTGTTTTGTTAAATATAACTTAAAAAGTATAGGAAATTTATATACTTGATCTTGGCTTTCTGGATATTATAAAAGCCATATGAGCAAACTAATTAATAATACAGGTATAAATGCCTTTGAGGATGTATAATATCATATTGTACATCCTCATTTTTTAGTTATAATTCACATAAAAATTTAAAAGGTGATTTCAAGAAAAAGATTTAAAGTTTAAAAACATAAAATTTGATTAAAATTAATAATAAAAAAATATGCAATTGTTTACCTTTCAATAATATAGAAAATGACACCTTTAGATATTAAATTAAAAATTATTTGACAATACTGAAAAATTAAGGTTATACTCTAAGAGAACTAATTTAATTTTGATTATTTTTAAGGAGGAGTTCAAAATGAGTATCAAATTTAAAGACATTGTTGTCATCGGTTTCGCATTATTCGCGATGTTCTTTGGTGCTGGTAACTTAATTTTCCCACCGTTCTTGGGTGTTATATCAGGAACTAAATGGTTTGTATCATTCATGGCATTCTTATTTGCAGATGGTGGTTTGGCATTATTAGGTGTTATCGCAGCAACAGGTACACAGGGCGATATGATGGCCTTCTTCGGAAGAGCTGGAAAGAAGCTAGGTATTGTAATTGCATCATTAACTATTCTTTGTATAGGACCATTCGTTGCTATACCAAGAACAGCAGCTACAACTTATGAAATAGGTATAGTTCCTAATTTCGGACATAGCCTAAGCCCAATAGTTTTCGCAATTATATTCTTCGTAATAGTTCTAGTATTAACTATTAAGCCTTCAAAGGTTGTAGATATAATTGGTGCTTTCTTGACACCAGTACTTCTAATATGCTTGGCAGTATTGATCATAAAGGGTATAGTGAGCCCTCTAGGTGCACCACTTGATAGAACGCTAGTTGATAACGTATTTATAAGCGGTATCAATGACGGTTATCAGACTCTTGATGGTATGGCTGGAGCAGTATTCGCTGGTATCGTTATAGCATCTGTTAAGCAGAAGGGTTATACTGAAAAGAAGGTTCTAGTTAAGGCTACAATACTTGCCGGCATAGTGGCAGTTGTAGGTTTGGCCCTTGTTTATGGTGGTCTAACTTACCTAGGTGCTACAGTATCTCCACAGTATGACAATACAGTTGAAAGAACTACACTAGTAATATCAATAACTCAGGCTATACTTGGTGGACCTGGTAAGGTAATCCTTGGTCTAGTTGTTGGTCTAGCTTGTTTAACTACAGCTATAGGTCTTACATCTGCTTGTGGTAACTACTTCAGTGACCTTACAGAAGGTAAGCTTAAGTATGAAGTTATAGTTGTTGTAGTTTGTGTATTCTCAGCAATCATATCTAACTTCGGAGTTGATAAGATTATACAGATCGCTGCACCACTACTATACATGATGTACCCAGCAGTTGTTACTCTAATACTTCTTGGTCTAATTCATACTAAGATTCAGAACAAGAATGTATACGTGCTAGCATCTTGGGTAGCTCTAATATTAGGTGTTGCTCATGAATTGTCAACTGTTCCTCTTTTTGCAAAAGTAGGCGTACTAGCTAGTCTAACAGAAGCTTTAAACAAGTTACCAGGTCATTCAGTTGGATTCTACTGGATTATACCAGTGCTAGTTGCAGCTATAGTTGGTAAGTTCATAGCAGCTAAGAAAGAAGCTTAATAGACTTATAAGTATAAGTTTTGACTGAATAAACACAAAAATAAACACACAGATAGGATCCCGGTTGACTAATTCAGCCGGGATTTTTAGTCTTATAAGCATCATGGAATATTATAATGTCTTAGGTGAGAGATATATAAGTAATAGGAAAATTTTTAGATAAGAGGATGGCACCACTATAACAAGAATATTACAAATGTGAGATTGTCAAACTTGAAAATATGCTAGTCCTATATTATAATATTTATATAAATTACATGATAGCTAGCTGGTATATATACTAGCAACTTATAAGAGTTGATTTAAAATAGTTGATAAATTGGAGGATTGAAATGTCTAAGAATACTGGAAAGAATAAGAAAAATAAGCCCTATTATAAGAAGCAGGAAGTTTCCTAATAAGGAAACAAAGGTAAGCAATTCACCTATGTCAAATAATACCTTTTTGTTGGGAGTGGGCTTTTTGATTATAATATATTCTAGGTATTTAGCAAATCAACTATCTTCTGTTTTAGTAAATATATTAGGGCTGGGTGTGATGTTCTATGCTATGTTTAGGGTCATTTAATGAAGACAAGGAAAATGGTAAAAAGAGGGCAGTTGTAATTGATTCTATAATAATGGGAATTATAGGGCTTGCTATAATTTACAGCATTTATTGGTTGACACAACTAAGATTTTTAGTTTATTTTATAAGGCTTTCAGAGGATTTTTCTTATTGTTAAAAGACTAACTTAAAAATATTAAAAAAATTCTTGACAAAGTTCAACTAATATTTTATCATAGGTAATAACAAAATATTAAATCTCTTATCGAGAGTGGCGGAGGGACTGGCCCTGTGAAGCTCGGCAACCTAACTTTGTTAAGGTGCTAAATCCAGCAGTGTGTAACCGAAAGATGAGTAGTATTTCCAGGTCTGGGTATATTTTACTCAGGCATTTTTTTATTTTTATTAAAGTTTATAGAAAGGAGTATAAAATGATTGAAATAAAGGAAGTAAATAAGTTTTATGGTCAAAACCAAGTTTTGACGGACATAAACTTAAAGATAAATGACGGAGAAATATTCGGCATCATCGGACATAGTGGCGCTGGTAAATCTACGATATTGAGATGTATTAATAGGCTAGAAAGCTTCGATTCTGGGTCAATATATGTAAATGGCCAGGATGTAGCCAATCTTGATGAAAAGTCTCTAGAAATTTAAGAAAAGACCTGGGCATGATTTTCCAACACTTTTCACTTTTAGAGAGGAAGACAGTTTTTGAAAATGTAGCCCTACCAATGGAATGTTTTAAGTATTCTAAGGAGGAAATAAAGACAAGGGTAGAGGAGTTACTAGACCTAGTTGGTATTTTGGATAAGAAGGATGTCAAGCCTAGAAACCTAAGTGGTGGACAGAAGCAAAGAGTAGCAATAGCCAGAGCCTTGACAATGAACCCGTCTGTATTGCTTTTGTGATGAGGCTACTTCAGCCCTAGACCCAAAGACAACCAAGTCAATACTAGACCTGCTACAGGAAATCAATCAAAAAGCTGGGCATAACTATAATAATAGTTACCCACCAGATGGAGGTAATCAAGCAGGTTTGTACGAGAACGGCAATAATGGATGCGGGTAAGGTCCTAGAGGTAGGAGATACTCAGGAGATATTCTTAAAAAATAATAAACCTCTAAGAAAATTACTTGGAGAGGAAAAATATAGTTTTACCTAGTGGATGTAACCTAAAAGCTATTGTTCACTAATGACAGGTCAAATGATCCCGGTTATAACAGGTATGGCTAGAGAGCTTTCCATAGATGTATCAATAATTTATGGTAAGCTGGAGAAATTTAGAGATAATATATTAGGTTCCTTGATTATTAATGTTCCGGGAGAAAGACTTGGAGATGTCGAAAAATATTTGACTGATCATGGTATGAGATGGCAGGAGGTAGACAATGAGCTTTAGAGATTATATGACAACTTTATTCCCAACTGCCTTTGTGGAAACACTTTATATGATTTTGGTTCCTACTATAATAGCATCTATAATAGGCTTTATAATCGCAATTATCTTAGTAATAACTAAGGAGGACGGCTTAAAACCTAATAGGACTATATACAATACGCTTGGCTTGATAGTTAATGTATTTAGGTCTTTCCCATTTATCATCTTAATAGTTGCTATTAGTAGCTTTACAAGACTGGTTGTGGGAACTAGTATAGGTAATACAGCAGCCCTAGTACCTATTACAGTAGGTACAGCACCATTTATGGCCAGACTGATTGAGTCATCTTTAAATGAAGTAGATAAGGGCTTGATTGAGGCGGCAAAATCATTTGGTGCTACAAATGTGCAGATAATATTCAAGGTTATGGTAAAAGAGTCAGTTCCATCAATTGTATTAGGAGTAACTCTTACTATAATTTCAGTACTTTGGTTATACTGCAATAGCAGGAGCCGTTGGTGCTGGTGGACTTGGTAACGTAGCAATTGTATATGGTTACCAGCAGTTCGATAAAAATGTAATGTTATTTACTGTTATAGCTCTTGTAATCCTAGTACAGATTATACAGAACTTAGGAGACTTCTTATATAAGAAGCTAAAGTAATAACTTATATTAAAACAAAAGTTAAACAAATAACTTATATAAAATAGCTAACTAAATTTACAATTTAGTGCTATAATATAAATTAAAAAATTAGAATTTTTAGAAAAAGTTAAAATTTTAGGAGGTACAAGTATGAAAGCAAAGAAATTTTTAACATTAGCTGCAGTTGCAGTACTATCACTAGGACTAGTTGCTTGTGGAGCAAACAAGGATGCAGATAAGGCATCTACATCTTCAGGAGATGACAAGACTATTACAGTAGGTGCTACACCTAACCCACATGCACAGATATTAAACGAAGTAGTAAAGCCACTTCTTGAAAAGGATGGATACAAGTTAGACGTTAAGGTATTTAATGACTATGTTCTACCAAACAAGGGCTTGACTGAAAAGTCTTTAGATGCTAACTACTTCCAGCACGTACCATACTTAGATGAGTACAATGCTAAGAACAAGACTGATATAGTTTATACTGCAAAGGTACACTTAGAACCAATGGGTGTATATTCAAACTCACTAAAGAAGATTAGTGATGCTAAGGACGGAGCTACAGTTGCAGTTCCTAACGATGCTACAAATGAATCAAGAGCTCTTAAGCTACTTGCTAGAGAAGGCTTAATTAAGGTTGCAGACAAGGACCTATTAACTAAGAATGATATCACAGAAAATCCAAAAAATATTGTAATTAAGGAACTTGCAGCAGAGCAGCTACCAACAGCTTTAAAGGATGTAGACATAGCAGTTATAAACTCTAACTATGCACTTGAAGCTAAGTTAAACCCAACTAAGGATTCAATCGCAATCGAGTCAACTGATTCTCCATATGCTAATATATTAGCTGTTAGAAAGGGTGACGAAAATAGCGATAAGATAAAGGCTCTTACAAAGGCCATTACATCTCCAGAAGTTAAGAAGTATATCGAAGAAAAGTACAATGGTGCTATAATTCCTTCTTTCTAATTAGGGTATAGAATATAATATAGTTTTAAAAGTATAAAATAAAAAGAAGAGGCCATTTGACCTCTTCTTTTACTTTATAAAGCTTTTAACTGTTTAGAATAGATTCTTCTAAGACTCCTTTAGTGGTTATGGTGGTGGTCTTCACAACCACAGTCACAGTCAGGATGTTCAGCCATATACTCCTTATATTCTTTTTCAACAGCCTTGAATTCTTCTAGCATCTGGCTATATTTTGGTAGAGCTTCTTCATCCTCTAGCTCAGTTCCATTCCAGTCAGCATACATCATCTGGTCTCCGTTTGTAAGTATCATCCTACCAACGTGAGTAGATTCATCGATTAATTCAAGGAAGTCCATCTGACCGTCTACAACGCTCTCAGTTAGCTCAATATCATCATCAAGACAAACTACAATCATAAGTGGTAAAAGTGCACCATCTTCATCCTCAACTGTGACTGTGATGTCAATAGTACCTTCTACACCTTCTTCATACTCAGATAGGGGAGTATCTATTTCAATCATTTCTTCAGGTACCGCTAATTCCTGGATTAAATATTCTACAACTCTATCCTTTACTAACTCTTTTGACATATTTGTCTCCTTTCAATCTTTTTGTTTTAATACCATAAGAGTGTCCAACCAGACAAGCTAGACCAAGTAAGGTATTTATAATATCAAGTATATTATAGCATTGTAAGTATTTAAAGTCTAGAATTTATGCCTTTAAAGGTAAAATTAAGCATATAGAGATATCCTCATAATACAGGTTGAAATAAGCAATAAAATGAATGACCTGTGTTGGAGGTATGAAAATGAACATATTGAAAAATAAGACAAAGAAAAATATTAAAGGGAAATTTTTGGCTATGCTTACGGCAATTAGCATGACTGCAGGTCTGACAGCCAATGCCTTTGCTGACTCAGGTGAGGTAGTAACACTAGGTGCTAACCTCAATGCCAGTCAAAAACAGGCTATATTAAATTACTTTGGCGTAGATGAGGCAAACTCAAATATAATTTATGTAAACAATCAACAGGAGAGAAAGTACCTTGGTGGAATTGCACCAGAGGCTCAGATCGGTAGGGTGACAATGTCGTCTTCCTATGTTGTGCCAACAACAAGTGGTGGTATAAATGTAAAAACATCAAATATTACCTGGGTAACGAGCTCTATGATTGCATCTACACTTGCTACAGCAGGCGTGGAGAATGCCAATGTGGTCGCTGCTGCACCGTTCCCTGTGAGTGGTACAGGGGCACTGACAGGTATACAATAGCCTTCGAAAAGTCTTCAGGTGAAAAGCTTACAGAAGAGAAGAAGAAGCTTGCCAATAAGGAGCTGATAACTACAGGTAACCTTGCTGAGTCAGTAGGTAAGGATAAGGCTGCAGGTATAGTCAATGATACTAAGAAGGAAGTAATAAAGAACGACTTAGATTCTGAAAAGGAAATCAAGGATACAGTAAAAAAGGTTGCTGATAATTATAATGTGACCCTTAACACTGGTGACATTAACATTATAACTAACCTAATGAAGGACGTGGGTAACCAGAACTACAACTACAATGATATAAAGGATACCCTAAATAATGTAAGTGCTAATGTAAAGAACAATCTTAGTCAGGCAGGTGAAAAGATAGAAGCTAGTGGCATAATAGACAAGGCATCTTCTTGGATAAAGAACAACAAGGATGCTAGTAACTTTTTTAATAAGTTCGACGATTCTAAGCTATCTAAGGATGCTGTAGTAAGTACTACATCTACAGGCTTAGATGAGGCGAAGAAGGTTGCTGGTGACCTGGCAGACAAGGCACAGAAGTCAGGCTTACTTGACAGGATCATAGACTTTATAAACTCATTTTTTAACTAATATAAACCAATATATAGGGCTAGATAAATATATAAGTACAGGAAATAAAATAGAGGTATACATTTACTTTAATGTATACCTCATTTTAATTGTTCCTATTTAGACTTGGGTATCGTTAATTTAGTACATTGTCTTAAATTCATAACCTTCAGCCTTGAAATATTTAATAATCCTATCAAGATACTTAGCAGTTTCTTCCTTACCATAAGTATCATGCATTAGTAGGACAACAAGGTTTTTACCCTTTACTGCTTTCTACAGCGTGCTTATACAACTCATCTGCATTTTCTTTGGCCCTTCAGCATCAGCGTTTAGGGCATTCCAGTCAATAGAAGACTTATTATTTTTAATTAAATATTCATTAAGAGGTTCTGTCTTCTGCCAAGATATCTGACCACCTGGACATCTGTAAACCCTGGTTTCGAAGTCAAATCCAAGACTCTTCTTAATTAGGTCTGCATTTTTTGTTAAAAATCTGCAGTATAGTTTGATAGGTTTAAAAACCCTACCAGGGTATAGGGTGGCTATAGTCATGTGAATATGAGTGGTTGGCAATAGCCATGCCTTCGTTATACTCTTGCTTTAGTATATCTGCAGCACCATTCATAGCCAGTGACTTACCTATAACGAAGAAGGTAGCCTTTACATCATTATCCTTAAGAGTCTTAAGTATATTAGGTGTATTTGTTAGAGATGGGCCATCATCAAAAGTTAAGAAGACCTGTTTTTTGCCACCATTATCATAGTCGTAAGTGTTTAGAGCATTCCATACCTTTTGGGAATCGACACCGTAAAGCTTCTTTGCATCTTCCTTCTGGCCTATTACGGTTTTAGACTTTTTGTTTGAGTCTGAGCCTGCTTGTTTTTCAATTTTTGTCTTGTTTTCTGCTTCTTCATTACTTCTATAAGCATTTATTAGCTTAAAGCAACCAGCTGCACATGCAATAATTATCAACAGTAATAAGATTTTTTTTGCATTAAAGCCGGCTCTTTTCTTTCTTTTAGGTAAACGTATGTCTCTTTTGTTAGGATTAGTCCTACTATAGTTTATATAGTGTTTTTATTTTCATAATATATCCTCCCATCTCTATATTTTACTACATAAATGAGATTTTTAAAGGAGACTTTTGAAGAAAAGTATTAAATTATTATAATCATAAATTTACTTTTAGATTATAGACAAGTCAGCCTATATAGGATATTATATTTTGAGATGTATCTATTAAGACAGCTTGGAATGAGAGGTGTTGAAATGAAGCGATTTAAGTGTAAAGAATGTGGATATATACACATTGGTGAAGAGGCACCGGATGCGTGCCCAGTATGTGCCTATGACAAGAGTGTATTTATAGAAATGGTTCAAGAAGGAGAAGAACAAAAAATTTCTTATGTCATGATAGAAGACTTGGATGATATTTCCACAAGAATTTTGAGGCAATTAATTGATGATACTTCTAGGTTGGCAGCAGTTGCATCTGCTATGGCCAAGAGTGCCCTTATGGATAATGACCTAGAACAAGAAAAATACTTTAGGGAGCTTTCCCTAGAGCTTCTAGACCAGGCATCGGTATACATGATTTATTCAGGTGAATTTTTAGAGGTCACTACAAGTGCTAATAAGCCTGAGTTAGAGAAAAAAATATTAAATGAGATAAAGAAAATAGACAAGTTCCTTGAGACTATTCGTGATATGGATTTAGAAGAAGTCGTAGGTGTTTTAGAAGGTAATAAGAAAAATTAGGAGTTTAATGAATTAGCATCTTGCTATAGGAGGAAGTAATGAGTCAGGTTAGAGACAGGTTCAGTGAACACCCTTCCTTAAGGGTTGGGAACTATGATACTAGGTTTGAGTATATCTGCAGTTGGGGTGAATGGTTTTTACGACAGGCCCATCTTTTTAAGTGGTGGTGTAACTGGTTTTTGCAACTGCTATCAACTACTTGATGGGTTTAAATGTTGGTATAGGGACCTTTATATTAAATATACCTATATTTATACTGGGATTTATATACTTGAAAAAGAGTTTTTGTATGCTTAGTTTAACAAATATGATTATATATTCTTTAATTCTAGGTTTAACCCAGGATATAGGGGCGATTATTCCTATAAATGATATTTTCCTACAGACTATATTTGGAGGATTTTTAAATGGTATAGGAATTGGTCTTGTATTTAGGGCTAGGGCATCTACAGGTGGTACCGATATAATTGCTGCCATCTTGAAGATGAAGAAGAATATTGAAATTAAAGATACTAGCTTTGGCTTCAATGTAATAGTGGTAATGGTTGGAAGTATTTTATTTAGCCTTAAATTGGGCCTATATACCCTAATAGGCTTTTATATTAGCTCCATTGCACTTGGATTTATTAAGGATGCAATGAACTACCAAAAGTCCTTAATAATTATATCTGACAAACCGGACCTGATAGCTGAGGATATAATGAAGGCCATGATTAGAGGGGTAACCTTTATACATGCTGAAGGGGCCTATACAGGCGATAGTAAGAAATTGATATATACTATAGTATCTTCAAATGAGATACCAAAAATTAAAGAGATAGCATTTAAAATTGACCCTAGGGCCTTTATCACCATCAATGATATAACTGAAGTTAGGAAGGGCTTTAAGTCCCAAGGATTTATAATATTTTAGAGGTCTAGGGACAAAATACTTTTTAAAATAATAAAATATTATATAATTAGTATAGATGTCTATTGAACGGAGGGATTAGTTTGAGCATATCAAATAATTATGTAGAATTATATACCAGTTATATAAAATGAAATTGACGACATAAGAAAGAATTTAAAATTATTTAAGATAAAGAAGAGCAATGCCTTGAAAAAGGGTATTTTTGCAAGTGATGAAGAGGTATATGAACTTGAAAAACTAATACTAGGAGAGCCTTCAGATCAAATTAAGGAGAAGTTGGCTGCTAGTAAGGAAGAGGAAATATATGTTGAATCACAAAAGGAAGAGCTTGCTAAAAATGAAAATCTAGCCGATATAGTTGGTTTTCTTTGATGATAGTGAAGAGGATAGACTTAACCTGGCCAAAGAAAATGATATGGTACAGATTTACAGGTTCTCTAATGGTGATATGTATATTGGCAGACTTTTAGATGGAAAGTTGATTGGTATAGGGTCTTATATTTTCCAACCTAGTGAAGATGACGATTCAAGTATTAATACTGAATACATAGGCAACTTTGTAAATGGTGTTAGAGAGGGTAGGGGTTCCTTTACTTTTTCTAATGGTAATGAATATATAGGTAACTTCAAAGCTAATAAGAGTGATGGTATTGGTCGTATTAAGTACAACAATGGCGATGAATATCTTGGCAATTGGATAGAAGGAAGAAAAGAAGGTCTCGGTATATATACTTGGAGCGATGGCTATATTTATATTGGCGATTTCAAGGATGGTAAGATGGATGGTAATGGTTCATGCTTTAATTCTAAGGGTGAGCTTATATATGATGGTGAGTGGAAGCTAGGTCAGATTCACGGTAAGGGCAAGTATATATGGAATAGAAACAAATGGTATGAAGGAGACTTCCAACAGGAGAAAAGCATGGAGAAGGAACCTTCTACTTAAATGGCGATCCTGTTTACCAGGGTACGTGGAAGTTTGATAAACCATCGATCTTTGATAAGTCTTTTGAGGACATCATAGCTGCGATGCAGTAGAAGAATAGTAAAAGAAACTCGATTAGGGTTTCTTTTTATTGAATTAAAATTAAATAAAGGAAATTTAGGGCTTCTGTCGAATACAACTATTGTAATATATTGACAAATAGTATGTTTCATGCAATAATGAAATGTTAATGTTTATAGTAGGGGCAAGTGGTTAGATGAATGATATGAAAGAGATAATAGAGGAAATTAAATATAGAGTGATATAGCCGATATTATTTCCGACTATGTCAAATTGAAGCCAGCAGGGACTAATTATAAGGGTCTTTGCCCTTTTCATAATGAGAAGACTCCTTCATTCCATGTAAATACTTCCAAGCAGATATACAGGTGCTTTGGCTGTGGAGAAGGAGGGGATGTTATTTCATTTGTCATGAAGGCAGAAAACCTAGACTTTATGGATGCAGTCCGTCTTCTAGCAGATAGGTGTGGTATTGAAATAAAAAAGAATATTGACCATGATACCAAGGTAAGGCTAGAGAAGATAAATAAATTTCATGCAATTCATGTAGAGGCCGCTAGATTCTACTATACTAACCTTATGAATGAGGATAACCAGGCCTTTAACTATTTAAAAAAGAGGGGTCTTGACCTTAAGGTCATCAAGAACTTTGGACTTGGATATGCCCCAGATTCTTGGGACAGTTTGAAAATATACCTAAGCTCGAAGGGTTATACAGATGAAGAACTTTTTGAATCAGGTCTATTGAGCAAGAGCTCAAAGTCTGATAGGTTGTTTGATAAATTTAGGAACAGGATTATGTTCCCTATTTTTGACTATAAGGGCAATGTTATAGGTTTTGGTGGCAGAGTAATGGATGATGGCCAACCAAAATACTTAAACTCACCTGATTCCGAAATATTCAACAAGAGGTATAACCTATATGGACTAAACTTTGCTAGAAAACACCTGGGTAACCAAAAAACCCTAATTCTAGTGGAAGGTTATATGGACCTAATATCCTTATACCAGTTTGGTATAAAAAATACTGTGGCAACTCTAGGTACAGCACTTACTGATGAACAGGCAGCCCTTATTAAAAGATATGCAGATACCCTAGTACTGTCATATGATTCAGATCAGGCGGGTATAAATGCAAGTATGAGGGCTATAGATATATTAGACAGGCATGGCATTTCAGTCAAGGTACTGGACCTTGGAGAGAGTAAGGATCCAGATGAATTTATAAGAGAACATGGTATGGCCAAGATGTATGACAGTATAGAAAATGCTCTTGAAGCCACGAGGTTTAAGATAAATGTCCTATCTAAGAATTATAATTTGCAAGATAGGAAGGACACTATGGTCTACCTTAGGGAGGCTGTGAAGATTTTGAAGGATATTAAAAGTCCTATAGAACAGGACTACTATATTAATATTTTGTCCCAGATGACTGCGACAAATGCAGAAATTATAAGAAATGAAATGAACGACAAGAAGCTTGCTTGGAAGAATAGTCCTGGCAATAGGTCTTCTAGTATATACAAGAGACAGGTTAATTTTAGAAGCTGAAGGAAGTTGAAGAACCAAGCTCATTTGTAGAAATGAATATAATTGCTGCCATTATGTTGAGTCCAAAGGCAAGAGAGATAGTTAAGTATAAACTAGATGAAGATGACTTTTTCTGACAATAATAGTAAAATCATTTACTCAAAGGTTTTAAAGCTTGATGAAAAGGGCATAATAGAAAATGAAGATATTTTTGACGACAGGATTAGTTTAGACTATTTAAACAGGTTAAGCAAGATGAATTTAAGTGGCGTTGACCTAAATGATGTCCTAGAAGTCGACAAATTAATATTCAATTTATTAGAGAAAAATAGGCAGGCAAAGATAGAAGCACTATTGAAAAAAACAGAAAAAGTTAGAGAATAGAAGAAAGACTATTGAAGACAATAGTAAGGAAGCAGAAGAGGTTGATTTAGAAATTATGAAGATTGCACTAGAAATAGTAGCGGAGAATAAGAAAAAAATCACTGTAGGCAGGAGGATTAGTTATGACAGAGAAAAAGAATGAGTTAATGATAAATAAAGAGGCTCAGAAAAACTTTTTGAAAAAGGGTAAAAAGATGGCACTGTAACACTAATCGATATTATGGAAGCTTTTCAGGATAATGACATGGATAAGGGTGTCGCTGAAAATTTATATGAGACACTTGGTAATCTAGGTATTGAAGTAGTAGATGATAAGGAAATCAAGGCCGACATAGATTTGACTAAGCCAGATGACCTTGATTTACAGGCTATAGATGAAGAGGAAGATAAGGAAGAACTTGTAGCAGAATCCAGTGATCCTGTCGAAATTGCAGTTCCAAAGGAATTAGTATAGATGACCCTGTAAGGATGTACCTAAAAGAAATAGGAAAAATTCCTCTATTAAAGCCACATGAAGAGGTAGAATACGCCAAGAGAATGGCAGAGGGTGACGAATTTGCCAAGCAAAAGCTAGTTGAAGCCAACCTTAGATTGGTAGTTAGTATAGCCAAGAGATATGTTGGAAGGGGTATGCTATTCCTAGATCTTATACAGGAGGGCAACCTTGGTCTAATAAAGGCAGTTGAAAAGTTTGACTACAAGAAGGGTTATAAGTTTTCTACTTATGCCACATGGTGGATTAGGCAGGCTATCACTAGGGCCATAGCTGACCAGGCAAGGACAATCAGGATACCTGTCCATATGGTTGAAACCATAAACAAACTAATTAGAGTATCTAGACAGCTATTACAGGAATTAGGAAGAGATCCTAAGCCAGATGAGATAGCCAAGGAAATGAACATGACTGAAGAAAAGGTCAGGGAGATAATGAAGATAGCCCAGGACCCAGTTTCACTTGAAACACCTATAGGAGAAGAGGAAGATAGTCATTTGGGTGACTTTATTCCTGATGAAGATGCTCCTGCACCGGCAGAAGCTGCAGCATATTCCTTATTAAAGGAGCAGATTGAGGAGGTTCTAAACACCCTAAATGATAGGGAACAGAACGTTCTTAAGTTAAGATTTGGACTAGAGGATGGTAGAGCGAGAACACTTGAGGAAGTAGGTAAAGAATTTGACGTAACTAGGGAAAGAATTAGACAGATTGAGGCTAAGGCCTTGAGAAAGTTAAGACACTCTAGCAGGTCTAAAAAGCTTAGAGACTTCTTAGACTAGGCAAATCTTAAGAGCTTATATATGTATTAAAAATTCACAGGGATGCAGGATTGGTCTTATTTACCAAGTTTCCTGTATCCCTATTTTATATTAGACTAGAGGGGTATAAAAATATGAAATTAAGTGCTAGGTTGGAAAAAATCGTAGACTTAGTAGGTAAGGATGTTAGGTTGGCAGATATAGGAACTGATCATGGCTATATACCGATAGAACTTTTGAAGTCTGAGAAGATAAATTATGCAATTTTGAGTGATATCAACAAGGGTCCCTTGGAAAATGCAAGAAAAGAAATTGAGAGACAGGGGCTTGTTAATAAAACCGACCTTAGGTTGGGAAGTGGGCTAGAAGTATTAGATACCAATGAGGTAGACCAAGTAATAATAGCTGGTATGGGTGGTATACTAATTTCAGACCTAATAGAAAAAAAGTTAGACCTATGCAAAAAGCTGGATAAGATGATACTGCAACCGATGCAGGCCCAAGAAGACCTAAGGGAATATTTGAATATGAGGGGCTTCTACATTATTGAAGAACATTTAGTTAAAGAAGACTTTAGGATATATGAGATTATGGAGGTTGTGTATAGGGGAAAAGTTGAAGAAATTGGACCCTATTTACTACGAAATACCAATTAAGCTAATAGAAAAAAAGGACCCTCTTTTAGGGACTCTTTTAGAAAAAAAGCTTAGGGAGAATAGGTCTATCTTAGATAAATTAGACAAGTCTACCTCAGGGACAGGAAGAAAACAAGAGTATTTTTAGATAGAAAAAATTGTTGAAGCCAAGTTAAATAAATTAGACCAAATATATGGGAATTAGGAGGTAAGGCATGAAATTAAGAGAACTACTTGACAGGATAAGGTAAAATACCCAGAAGAACTACAGTATAGCTGGGATAATTCCAGCTTGAACCTTGGTGACCTTGACCAGGATATAAAAAAGATTATGTTAACACTAGAGATTACCAATAGGACTATTGATGAAGCTGTTGAAAAGGGTGTAGACCTAGTGATTTCTCACCATCCGTTTTTGATTTCTAAGCTAAACCAGATTACGAGTGATACTATTAAGGGTGGCCTGGTTTATAAGATGATTAGAAACAATATCAGTGCCTACTGTATGCATACATCTTATGATATGGCAGAAGATGGACTTAATGATTACTTTTTCAACCTACTAGATATCAAGGATAGGGAAGTTCTAGATGTTGAATCTAGCCTTGATTATTATAATGAGGGCAAGGTATATGGACTTGGCAGGGTGGCAGAACTTGAGAAGCCATTGGATATAGGTGAATTGATAAGCAAGCTAAAGGACAAGTTAAACATTGACCACGCAAGATATGTAGGTCCCAAAGACCTAGTAATTAGCAAGATAGCAGTAGTTACAGGCAATGGATCAGAGTTTTTCCAGCTTGCTAAGTCTAAGGGTTGTGATATTTTGGTTACTGGTGACATAAAGTACCACCAAGCTATGGATGCCCTAGATTTAGGCATTGCCCTGCTTGATTTTGGTCATTTTGGAACAGAACACATCTTCTCTAAGTCAGTATATGACTATATTAACTCTATATCAGGAGATATTGAGGTTATAATAAGTGAGAAGAATATAGATCCGTTTACATTTGTATAGAAAACCGTAGACCCTATGTTAAATAAGCTTGATCATTATTCAAATTAATTTTTACAAGAACATATACTTTAAAAAAATATGACTATACGAATGCTATGGTGGAGGATAAGAATAATAAGATAAAGGCAATTAAAAAGAGTATTCTACGGATATAGGAGTTTTAGGAATTTTAAGGCAAGAATAATCTTATGAAAAGGCATAAGATATAAAGGGCAACATCCATAGCTACAAGTTTGCTATGGATGCTGCCGCATTATTTAATAGATTTTGTTGATTTAAATTATCACTAAGGTTATTTGACATAGAACCTTTACTTTTTAATGTTGATAGTTAAAGAACCGAAAAACTCTGCATCCTTTTCCCCATCTCACCTTAATTTTGTGTCCATTATTTAGTTCATCAAAATTAAGTATTTCTATCTTATCAGCATTATTTTTCACATTTTCTTTTTCGGTAATATCAAGTTTATTACCACTCTGGTCCAATATAGGATTTTTATTAAATGATTACTTGCATCAACTTCTACTTCTGTGAACCCATTTCTATAGCTACTTTGAACTTACTTTTAATTTACTTACTGGAGAAGCATCTGAAATCCTATTATATCCTAATTTTTATTTCTCTTAGATTTCCCATATTAATGAGAGGGTTTATATCTGTAATTTCATTTTGTTGTAAATTCATCTCCGTAATATTATTAAGCCCTTCTAAGAAGGATATATCTGTCAAAACCACACTCTGTCAGGTTTAATTCATCAAGATTTTTAAGACTTGATATTGAGTGAAATCATTGATTTTTTAGCATTATTCATCTTGAGTTCACTAATATTGATCAGCTTTTTGAATACTTCTAGTGATTCTATATCGGGGTTGTTTCTATATCTAAATCATCAAGTTTTAGCAATTTTTCTAATGGGCTTAAATCACTTATCTTGTTTTCAGAAACGTGAAGTTCCTTAAGGTCAGTCAAATTTCTTAAACCTTCAAGACTTGTAATTTTATTGCCATTTTGCAAGAAGTCTCGATAATTTCGTAGATTTAAGTAGAGGAGATAGGTCACTTTATATTCTTATTTCCAGAAATATCTAGGGAAAGTAGTTTTTCGTGGTCTTTTAAAGCTTCTATAGAAGAAACTTTATTATATTGGATAGATAGTTCTTCTAAATTTCTGCATTCTTTTAGAGGTCCAATATCCGTGATACCCATAGTCCTATTTAATAGTAACTTCCTTAACTTAGTTAAATTCTCAAAACCACCTATTGATTTTATTCCCCTGTTACCATATAGGTCCAATTCTTCTAGCTTTGTCAATTTAGAAATGGCAGTCAAATCTACAATTTTATTATTTTTTTAATATCAATTTCTTCAAGTTAATGAGCTCACCAAGAGGACTGATATCAGTTAAGTATTGATCATTTTCATATAAATATTGGTCGCCAAGATCAAAGGAACTCAAGGTTTTTGCATGCCTTTAGGGGATTAAATCTACTATTTCATTGCCAGCAAGATCAAGACTCTTAATATTAACAGCATATTCCAGACCTTCTAAAGATTTTTATCCCACCATTTCTTCCTTGGGTAAAGTTAAGATGACAATCAAGACCATTTAAGGCAGCCATTCTTTTTCTGTTATCTTTTGATTATCCTATATATATTTTGGTGTTTAAGCTGTCTAATTACTGCCTTTTTAAGGTTTTCATCCTTGATATTTACTTCCTTGGAATTATCCAAATCATCATGCAAACCTTGATTTATTCTACCAGAAGAACTAGAAGTGTTAGTAATATTATTATTAGAAGTATAATTTATTTTAAATTTATTTAGTAATGACCTTTCAATATTTTTTGAAAAGCTATTTTTCTCCACCTACTAAAAATTATATTTTTTTAAATCCTTCTTATTTAAGATTTCGTCAGGAATAGATAAACCATTACTTAAAATCACTGGTGCAGAAAGTTTTTTTGCTAGAGAAGAGGATGATAAAGCATCAGCAAAGACCTTTTCCAGATGCCAAAAACTACACTATTGTAATTACCAAGTTCACTTGCAATTTTGGATGAAGTTTCATACCTGTCCTTACCATAAATTCTTTTTCCAAAGCTCTTTTTGACTGATCGGGGCCCACCAAAAGTATAAACAATATTATAGTCTCGATGAATTTTATCTATTGAATACCCATCTGAATGCCCATCAACTAAAAGTAATGGTATACCTTTTATAGATAGGACACCACCTGCGCTTAGTGCATCTGGAAAATCTCTTCCGGTTGCTACTGCAATATTTTTTACACCCATCTTTTCTACGAGTTTTAATGATGTCTCATAGCGATTTGCACCACCTATCCTAGATACCTTGAAGTCCTGCTTTAAAGTGTTTTCTAGGGCTTTAGATATAGAATCTTCGCCACCTACAATAGTAATCTCGGTTACGGATTTGGATTTGAGTTTATTAGCATCAAGGTTTTTACCATCAGTAAGGAGAATTGCTGCGTTTTCTTTTCCGGCAACTGGCCCAACAGATAAGGCATCAGCAAAAGACTTTCCATTGGCTAAATATACTTTGGATGGACTCAGCTTTCCTATAATATTCATTGATGTTTCATATCTGTCTTTGCCATATATTCTTTCCAATGATAAACCTGACGGAGATTCATTAGCATGTATATCTCCTATGGTTAGACTTGAAAAAGTAATTACCGTAGCTAAAAACAATGATATATTCTTTTTATGATATTTTGACATTTTCTTTTGATACCTCCAATAAAAATTTGAGAAAATCTCCAGCTTGATTATACAATTAATGATAACTATTGTCAATACTGTTATTCTCTTTATAACATATAATTTTTTATTATATTGGAACAGTATAAAAAAATAGCCAGTTATCTCTTTGCTTGTTGGATACCTGGCTATTTTGTGCTAAGAAATAGTATACATATCATATACTAGAGCTTACAATTTAAATTAAATGATAACATATAATATACTAGCCAATCTGGTAGCTTGATCTCTTTAGGGATAGCTTAACAATATTAAATAATACCATTGATGCAAGTACATTTAAAACTATAGAAGGTAGTACCACTGCTACAATAAGGCTCATTAGGCTAGCTGGTAGTCCAACCATTGCTGCAGCAGACACTAGGAATACTAGACCACTTACAAAAGTACCCACTAGAGTCATAACAAAATATAATTATCTGATCCTTCTTTTCGTTTAACTTATTCATTAGTGGTAGGGCATACATAGTCTTCATCAATATGAACATTACATTTACAGTTACCAACTTATCTACCATATTAGGAACCTGGCCAGAAGGGAACTTTGTTGCTAGGGCAGAGAAAATACCTGAAATAATACCTGCAACCAAGCATGACTTATAGTCATCCCTGTTAATTACCATAATACAGAATAGCATTACTAGTGTAAGGTCTGGTGTGATACCTCCTGCAATAGCAGGAAGATCTGATGGGCTATAAAGCCAATTCCTAATAAAATTGCGTTTAAAATCATAGTTTTTGTTTTTGAGTTTCTCATTTTTATACCTCCATAAAATACATAAATTTTGATATAAAAATCAATAAAAAAACTCGCTCATATATAGGGCGAAGTATAATCCGCGTTGCCACCTAAATTATACGAGTATGAACTCGTACATCTCTATTCAGGAACCCATGATTCCTATCCGCTATATCGTGCAGCCCACGGTGAAGTCTACTCTCGAAAAGATTTCGATTCACTCCTCAGAGACCCATTCAATCAGTTGCTAGTATCGGTATTCCACCATCACCGACTCTCTATAAATAGTTAACTAACCTACTACTTCTCCTCATAGGATTTTCTATTTGTAAATATCATATATCTTTCGTAGATCATTGTCAAGGATTTTTTGAAATTTTTTTCCTGAATTTTAAATTAATGAAAAATTAAAAAAAGCGTTTTTCCGGACTTTTTCTGTAAAAACGTTGCTTTTTATAGTAGAACTATGTTAGAATAATATCAAACAAAGCAATAAATAATAATTTATGAGAAGGGATGGGTAACTTAAATGAATAGGTTAAACTTGAGCATAAGAGACAAGAAGGATTTAAAAGATTTTGTGTTGGCTATACTTAGGAAGGAAGCATTTGAGAATCCGAAAATCTATAAGAGAGCTGTATTATCTACGATTAAGGAATTAGGTTTTGATGAAGAATGGGTTAAGACTGACCTAGCTAACGAATTTGATCACATTATTAAGATTAATGAAATGGATGAAAAAAATCAAAGGTATCATCAATAGTACAAATAAGTTCTATGATGCAGAAAAATATAAAGAACATCATTAAGAAATTATTTGATAAGAAGGTATATGTATCTGACATCTACCATACTTGGGACAATATTCCTTTCACTTGCAAGTTTCTAGCTAATGATGAATTTGAGTGCTTAAAGCATACTTGCCCAGATTATCGTCTAATAGTTGAAGCATATGATGAATACCTAAAGGAACGTGGTTTAGAAAGAGCTGAAATTACTCTTAGAACTATGAAGATAATCGATAAGAAGCTTAAGGTTCTTTCACCAGATGCTATGATGAATATGTCACTATTAAATAGCAACAATGAGTCATTTGATGCTGTATTCAGAAGAGAACTTGAGAAGTTGCCTGAAGAAGAAAGAGCTAGATATGTAAATGCAGCTCATATATATGCAGTAGAGAGATACTACAAGTAGGAAGCACTTTTAGTCTGCCTTGCAGGTTCTAGTATACTAGTTACTAAGGTGGAGTATGATTTGGTTTTTTGCAAAAGATAGATAGCTTATTAGGGACTACCGTAAGGGTAGTCCTTTTCTGTTGGAATCAATAACTAGTCACGGTATAGTAGAATGATTTTTATAAATATGTAGACCATTCATTTATGTGAGTCTATGATGAATATCTACACTAGTTTAATATATTGCTGAAATAGGTCTTATAAGAGGATCTTAATCAGCAATTTATTGTAAATTAGGATAAATTAAATTCAGTTATTTGTCAAAAATATGATAAAATAGAGTGATAATATAAATGAAAGTATGGGGAGTAAGTACTTTTTAAGTAAGGAGAAATAAGGTGTCAAAAAGGAAGCAAATAGAGTTATCTATAGATAAAATAGAAGAGCAAGAAAAATATATAGAGTCTATTCACATGATGAATGAAGGCCTATTTAATAGGACTGGAAATAGAAAAGTCATACTTCTGCACTACCTTTGGGTGTCAGATGAATGAGCATGACTCTGAAATGCTAATAAATATGCTAGAGGCAATGGGCTATGTACAGGCCCTGTCAGAGGACCAGGCAGACCTAGTTATATATAATACATGTGCTGTAAGAGAAAATGCTGAATTAAAGGTATATGGTAATCTAGGCCATCTTAAGAGTATAAAAAGAAAGAGACCCGACATGAAGATTGTTGTATGTGGTTGTATGATGCAACAGGAACATGTTGTTGAAGAAATTAAGAACAGGTATAGACATGTGGACCTAATCTTTGGTACACACAACCTTTACAAGTTCCCTGAATTGCTAGAGTCTACTTTCAACAGAGATAAGCTTATAGTCGATGTATGGGATGTAGATGGGGAGGTAGTTGAAGGTCTTAAGAGCAATAGAAAATTTGATATTAAAGCCTTTGTAAATATTATGTATGGATGTAACAACTTCTGTACATACTGTATAGTACCTTATACTAGGGGAAGGGAAAGAAGCAGGAAGCCAAGTGATATAATTGCTGAGATAGAGTCACTTGTAAAAAATGGAACCAAGGAAGTGACTCTTTTAGGACAGAATGTGAATTCATACGGTAAGACGCTAGAAGAAGATCAAAGGATTAGTTTTGCCCAGCTCCTAAGACAAGTAAATAAAGATAGAAGGTCTTGAAAGGATTAGGTTTATGACATCCCACCCAAAGGATATATCTGATGATGTAATCTGTGCTATGAGGGATTGTGATAAGGTATGTGAGTTCCTACACCTACCATTTCAGGCTGGAAGTAGCAGTCTATTAAAGAAGATGAATAGGCACTATACTAAGGAAGATTACTTGGATATTATAGAAAAGGCCAAAAGAGAAATACCAGACCTAGCCTTTTCAACTGATATAATGATAGGATTTCCAGGCGAAACAGACCAGGATGTTGAAGATACAATAGATATATGTGAACAGGTAAGGTATGACTCCGCCTTTACCTTTATATACTCAAAGAGGAGGGGGACACCTGCAGCTAAAATGCTAGATCAAATACCTGAAGATGTCAAGCATGAAAGATTTGAGAGGGTGCTTGAAGTAGTAAATAGGATTTCTGGAGAAAAGAATGCGGAATATATGGGTAAGACTCTAGAGGTACTTGTAGAGGGTACTAGCAAGAAAAATGAAGCAGTTTTAACGGGTAAGTCAAGACATAATAAGACTGTAAACTTCACGGGTGGAGACAAGTCTATGATTGGTAAATTGGTCCAGGTCAAGATAACGGATCCTAAATCATTCTCGCTAAATGGAGAATTAGTAAAGTATATATTATAAATTTAAATAATCTTATCGTATAAAAAGGGGGATTCTATGAAGAGTAAAAGAATGGTGATTACCATCTTGGCCGGCCTTATTTTGGTTGGTTGCCAGTCCCAGGTAACTACGGACAACAGGATGAAGGATTCATCTCTAAGGGAAAATGCATTAGAATATGATGCCTATAGGAAAAATGTAGTTGATTCAGAATACACATGGTATAGCAAGTATATAAACTCAGTACCTTGTAGACATAAAGGAGGATTCATATAAGGTTAATCCTAATGATATCAAATCCTTAATAGGAGAACTAGATTCAAAAATTGATGAAATTAAGAAACTTGATACGGATAAGATAAAGGCTGCTATAGACAGAGAGTCAGATGCTGTATCAAAAAAATGATAAGGATGATACTAAGTACAAGGCAGAAATAAAAAAAGGTTAAGGCAAATATAGGCAAGAACAAGGAGTCTATGCTTGAGATATTAGGGATGATTAGGTCAGGTCTAGAACTAGGTCAGGATGGACAATTTCGATCAGGATGACCTCAAAAAAATATCAGGAATACAGTCATCTTTGCTAAAGATATATGACGAAAAATTTAAAATCATATTAGACTTATTAGAAAGTAACTTTATTTTTATCATTATAATATAGAATATAGTTATAGACATTTTAAAAAAGAAGCGGGGGTTATTATATGTCGTTTGAAAGAGAGAATTCAAACTTTATAAGAAACATAGTTATAGACGATTTAGAAAGTGGTAAGCATAAAAGCATTATTACAAGGTTTCCACCAGAACCAAATGGTTATCTGCATATAGGTCATGCAAAAAGTATATGCCTAAACTTTGGTTTAGCAAAGGAGTTCGAGGGCAGGGTAAACCTAAGGTTTGATGATACAAACCCAGTTAAGGAAGATGTGGAGTATGTTGAATCTATAAAAGAAGATGTAAAGTGGCTAGGTTTTGAATGGGATGAGCTACATTTTGCATCAGACTATTTTGAAGAAATGCATAAGAGGGCAATCCTATTGATAAACAAGGGCTTGGCCTACGTTGATGACTTAACTGCCGACCAGATAAGAGAGTATAGGGGGACACTTACTGAACCTGGTAAGGAAAGCCCATATAGAAATAGGTCTGTGGAGGAAAAATCTCGACTTATTCAAGAGAATGACGGCCGGAGAATTTAAGGACGGAGAAAAGGTACTAAGGGCCAAGATAGATATGGCTTCACCAAATATTAACTTTAGAGACCCAGTAATTTACAGGATATCTCATAATGCACACCATAATACTGGTGACAAGTGGTGTGTATATCCAATGTATGCGTACGCCCACCCACTAGAAGATGCAATAGAGCATATTACACATTCAATCTGTACACTTGAATTTGAAGACCAGAGACCTTTCTATGATTGGGTAGTAAGAGAGTGTGAAATGGAGGCAGTTCCAAGACAGATAGAATTTGCAAGACTTAATCTTACAAATACAGTTATGTCTAAGCGTAAGTTAAAACAACTAGTTGATAATAGTGTTGCAGACGGATGGGATGATCCAAGAATACCAACCATTTCAGGTTTAAGGAGAAGGGGCTATACACCGGAGTCTATTAGGAACTTCTGTAGAGAAATTGGTATATCAAAGGCTGACTCTACTGTTGATAGCAGGATGCTGGACTACTTCTTAAGAGAGGACCTGCAGCCTAAGGCGCCTTTGGCAATGGCCGTTTTAAATCCACTAAAGGTAGTAATAACTAACTATCCAGAAGGTGAGTCAGAACTTATTGAGATAGAAAATAATGCTAAAAATGAAGAAATGGGCAAGAGGTTTGTAAGTTTTTCTAGAGAGTTATATGTCGAAAGAGATGACTTTATGGAAGTGCCAGTTAAAAAGTATTTTAGGTTATTCCCAGGAAATGAAGTTAGGCTTAAGGGTGGTTACTTTATTAAATGTAATGATGTGGTTAAGGATGCTGATGGAAATGTAGTAGAAATCCACTGTACATATGACCCAGAAACTAAGAGTGGCTCTGGCTTTGAAGGGAGAAAGGTTAAGGCCACTATACATTGGGTTGATGCCAATAATTCATATCCAGCTGAGTTTAGATTGTTTGAACCCTTGATTTTAGACGATGATCCAGCTAATGAAGGCAAGCACTTCTTGGAACAGATAAATCCGAGCTCGCTAGAAATCAAGCAAGGATTTGTTGAGAAGGCTGCTATTGAAGGTGCAAAGAAGAATGATAAGTTCCAGTTTATCAGAAACGGATTCTACTGTGTAGATTCTAAGTACTCAAGTGATGATAAGTTAGTATTTAACAGAATAGTACCTTTAAAGAGTTCCTTCAAATTATAGGAAGTATATAAGTTTGTAAATCTCAGACAATGATAAAAGGGAGTATGTTTATTGATTGCATACTCCCTTATTTTTTTAAAAAAATTTCTACACGACTTAGACCCATATTAGAGAAATAAATATAGCCAAGATTAAATTCTAATTTATGCTAGTCTTTTATTTTGGTTTTACGCTATAGTCTATTTCATATAAATTGTAATTTTTAATAACAGATATTAGCTTATCAGCATATATTTTTTTCACCCTTGGCATGTTGGTAGTTGTAGCATAACCAGCATCTTCAAGTGCCTGGGCCTGGCCCCTATAGGTATTAGTTTCAAATAGACCTGACTTTAAATACCTTTTTGTTTTTTCATCAAAAAGTTGCTCCTGTCTGTTACACTATCAGCCCAGGACTTATACTTTTCTGAAGTAGGCATTTACATGGCTATTGTAGTATTCTTTAGTGTTAAATAGACCTTATCACCATGCCATGATGCATCTGCCTTGATACCATACAGGTTGTTGGCCTCCTTTGTTAGTTTAGAACGACCCCAATTAGACTCTGAGTATGGCTTGGGCAATTGTTACTGAAGGGAGAAGTCCAGTCTTTCTGTATTCAACTATAGAAATTTCCCTTAGACTATCTATGAACTCCTGGTTGCTCCTATTATTTTCAGTCATAGTCTGAATTTCTATATTGTCAAAAATAGCTGAACAAGTTTGCAAAAGGTATAGGCAAATATTATAAGTATTAGGAGTATAAAAACTTGCAAAAATCTCCTTGGCCTTTTAGACTTCTTTTTGGAACCACGGCTGACATTCTTTTGCCTATATTTATTTGATGTAGACTTGTCGCTTTTACCAGTATTTTGTAACTTTTTCTTTCTAACCCTACTATCTAAACTTGCTATAAAAACCACCTCCTATACTTGCTTTTTAATTGAGTATAAAGTAGACATAAAATAAATTCTTTTTCTAAAGTTATATTTGAATAATAAATCACTAAAGCTTAATTTAGGTTAAGCTTTTATCAGATATCATTCATTATAACAAAAAAACTGTGGATGTCCACAGTCTCTTTGTTAAGTATAGCTATAAGCGGAGTTCTGTATTTGATGATCATCTTTCTAGGCCTATTGTCACCAATAGGCTCGAGCGGCCTACCTACCGGGAGATGCGAGCAACATCTCTTATTCCTATCTTGGCCTTGCACCAGGTGGGGTTTACATAGCCATATAGTCACCTATATGCTGGTGAGCTCTTACCTCGCCTTTCCATCCTTACCCTATTAAGGGCGGTTTATTTCTGTTGCACTATCCTTAAGATCGCTCTCACTAGGCGTTACCTAGCACCCTGCTCTATGGAGCTCCGACTTTCCTCACGTATTTCTACCTGCGATCACCTGCTATACTTGTCAACAATTATACCAAAAAGACTAGTCCAATGCAAATATTATTAACTTATTTTAAATAGTTTGAAACTAATAATAGAAAAATATGCTATAATAGTAGTAATGAACTGAAATTTAGTAATAATAAAAACTAATAAGGAGTGAATACATTGAATAATAGCAGAGAATTGATTAGGTTAGCTGTTCTTGAAGTTAATGAAAAATACATTGAAGACAAGTATGCTATGAACACTAACTTAAATGAAACGCTTAAAAATAAATTTGAAAAAGTTGATGAAAACGAAGAAAAAGTATATAGAGCTTTTTAAGATACAATATAATATATTACAAGTCGATAATTAAAAAGCTAGAGTATATATTGGAGATGTGGATACAGAATGACCTTATACAGGGCACCAGTCTGTGGAAAAAGAGTATTGAAAAATATCAAGGCTTCATCAAGACAATATGTAAATAAGGCTATGAAGAACGGCAATAAACACCTTAATGACAAGGATAGGAAGATATTTTTGTCTTATGACAAGAATTCAGGTGTAAAGAAGATAGAAAAAATAGAAAATGACTATAAAATCCTAAATATTTACAAGGATGTTCTTGGAATGGTTATAACTGTAATATCAGAAATGTAGATAAGTATAAGGATATACTTGATATGAGTACTGAAGAAGTTAAAATAGACTTGATGAATGAAATATTCACGATGATAAATGAAATACTTTTTAGTCAAGAGCCTCCAATAGAGGAATTTACTGATGAGGCCCTAGTAGAGGATGATGACATATCAGAAGAATATGAGCTAGCAGATGAAGATAAGTGCATAAGCTTTTAGTAAGTATGTATCAATGATTAGTACACCTGAAATATCAGTTAAGATTAATGATATATTTAGGGACGCTGTACTAGCTGAAGATATTGAAGAAGATGATGCGTACGGTTTCTCTGAAGGATCGAGAGACTATGTATCATGTGTAGCCCTTCTTATGGACTATATTTCTGATGAAAACAAGCAGTACTTTGTCAATGCTTTTAGGATGATGGTTATAGGGCTTTTTAGATGAAAATGAATTTAAGGAAGTTATTGAAAGGCTCGTAAGGAACAAGACTTTCCTAAATAAGTCTAGGTGGATAGGCTGCACAAACTGGTTAAGTCAGATTTCAATATAGAAAACAATAATTTTTTTGGTAGAAGTGTAGTTGATACTAGTTATGATAAGATTGATTTTGCCCAGAAGATGGAACTTTTTAGATACTGGTATGGATGTTCCGATAGGGGAAAGGGTAGAGAATATAGTCGATGGAAAAAGATTACTATGGTAAAGAAGACCAGGGTGGTTTTATATCATCACTAAAGGACAACCTATTTAAGAAAAAGAATAGGAAGACTATGATCTTGCTTCTGATGAGTACTATGATGATGAATTTGAAGAATATAATTATGATGAAATTAACGATGAAGAAGACTACTACGAAAAAGATAGTATATCAGACAGATTCAAAAACTTCTTTTCAAAAAAGCGCAGGGATGATGAGTATTCAAATCTTGATGAAGATGAATATAATGATATTGATCCTAACCTATTTAACGGAGACAAGTCTATCCAGGATGAAAATGCCCTAGCCATAATTATGATGAGGGAGAAGAATAGACGTAAGGAAGATAATGACAGCAAGAAAGAATATGATGAGCTAATCGATGAAAGACACATAGCTGAAGAAATTGTAAATCCAGGTATCAAGTCGCTAGCTGGCAAGGCAGATATTGTATTTGAAGAAGGCGACTGTGTATATCCTAAGAAGGAAGATACTGGACAAGAAGTAGGTCATATTCATTATGGAGACCTAGGTAAGCTTGATAATCAAGTAGAGCATGATGACTTATCTGAAATTCAAGAGGATTTAGCTGGAGAACATAACTATGTGAGTATTGGACCATCTGATGAAAGAAAATCCCAGGATGATAAAGCAAATGATCTCGAAGAACTAGAAAAAATGATGTCTATGAATGATCAAGATGAAGAAGAAATAGAAACAGAAAATTCATCGGAACATGATTTTGTTAATGAACTAGAGGATGAGGAATACGATGAGTTTGATGATTTCCAAGAGGGACCTGGACTTGTAGAAAAGCTCAAAGATACTAAGTTATATTCTAAATTTGCTGAGTTTAAAGACGCAAGAACAGACAAAAAGTCAAGTGAAGATATAGGTGATAGCGATAAGGGAGGCTTTATGGAAGCCCTACCTAAGGCTAAGATGGCCAGAGATGGGATAATTATTGTAGCTATAATAGCAGTCCTATTCGCATCATATGATTTTCTTTATAAAGCAGTTTACAATGCCTTCTGTTGAAGAAACTAATAATACAACGAAGAACCTAAAGGTGGAAAAAAAGGTTGATAGCAAGACTACTAGTGACAAAGATGGTCATAAGTCTACTGCTGAAATAACACAAAAGACTGAAGCAGAAAAAGTTAGGGATGAAAATGAAGCCAAGGCTAGTGAATTAGATAGGCAGGCGGAACAGTATAAAAATGGTAAGGGAACTTACTATACTGTATTCGTAGGTGCTACTAAGGACAAGGATGGTGCTGAGTCAGTTGCTAATAATTTTGCTAATAGGGGTGTAGAGGCCCAGGTTGTTAGGAATGCAGGCTACTATATGCTTAAGGTAGGAGAGTTCTTTAATTATAACGATGCTTATGCTAAATCAAAGTCAATATCTGCCAAGGGTATACAGAATTATATAGCTAGTCAGAACAAGTACTATGACTTGAAGATAAGTGCCTATAAGACTAGGATACCTAACCTATCTAAGGACCAGTTAAAAACTGATTATAATGATTTGAGGAACCAGATATCTTCAACAGGTAAGAATGCATCATATGTTACTAATTTAGACGAAATATACGAACAAGCGCTTAAGGACAAATAAGGGGGTCACAGGTTTTGTTAAAGGATAGTGAAAGAGTTGTATTTAAAATAAAATCTGGATATAGCTTAAACGGTTTAGTTGACTTCAGCCTTGAGGACAAGTATTTGCAATTTACTAACCTTGGAAACATTTATGTTTCCAAGGTTGATTCTTTACAAGGGGAAAATGAGGATTACATATTCTATGACTTGTCTGCTGAAGGTCAAAAGCTATATACAGAAATAGACGGTGATAGTGTGAGCGTAATTGCTGACTCAATTCCTTTTGTAAGAGTAAAGGATGGAGAATCACACAGGGTTTACCCATCCTTGATAATGGTCTTAGACCTGTTTGAGTTGGTAAAAATAGGACAGAATTCTAAAAAGTTTATCTTTGATATTCAGGGTGGAAGCCTAATTATGAATGCTGATGGAGACATACACACAGGTATATTAGAATACGAGGACAGCCGAATAGTATTTGTAAGTAGTGGCAAGAGGTTTGAATTTAGTCTTTATGATCTTGAATCATATACAAATACAGATAATATATTAAATATAAAGGGTATTTTTATATAGATTTTTCAATCGAGGGTCTACAGGGATATTAGCTTTATTGGGAAGATTAATAGGGCTAGTATACCTAAAAAAATATCGATGAAATAGTTAAGAACAATTCTAAAAATAGGAAGATTGCCTGACCAGGACCCTATTGTTTTTTGTAAAGCTATCAGGTAGGCTTAGGTCTAACGAATACCTAAATAAGAATATGTTTTTTGATTAGACACGAGGACCTTTATGTCCTATATGAAAAAAAGGACAAAAAGGAACTGGTATGTAAGGAAAAAGCTTATTTACTAGCTACTATATAGGTGATGACAATTATATAGTATACGATGGACAGGATGTATTTACTCTTTATATTGATCCAGAGTCGGCGAAAAGGGTTGGTTTTGATTCCCTAAAGGCTATAGAGAACAAATCTATAGGCTTTACGAAGGAGTTTAGGCCCTTCTTCATTGAAATAGATGATGACTATATTTCAATAATGAAATCAGAGGACAAGTGTATTTTGGATATCGAGAAAAGCACAATATCAAATATTTCGGTAAATGAAGATCTATTTGAAAGCGAAGACTTTGTTGGTGTTGAGATAAAGTTTAAGGACAAGCTTGTTATTATGAATTTGAAGAGGGAGATAATAACAGAGCTATCTGCAAATATATTCTCTGAATACCAAAAATCCCTGCTAGAAACTACTGATCTTGACGAAGTCTATGATAACTGGATTAAATCGGTATCAGATATGGTAATCTTTAACTTTTTCGGTCATATTTATCATATGAATAGTAAGTATTCATATATGCTGAATGAAAAATATTGACCTAGCTGATAAGGTTGATTTCATAAACTTCTTATATAGTGATCTACAGGACCAACTTAGCAATATAGACCTTATAACTGTCCATATGTCAGATATACTAGAAAGAAGTGAGGAAAGATACTTTTTCATCTCTAGGTTTAGATTGTGACTTGACTGATATAACAAGACTACAGAGACATTTCTTCGATCTTAGAAATGATATTAAAATGGATATAAATGGGATTATAAGTCTTATAGACAAGATGTCCTATATGATCCTACCTGAAGATATGAGAAAGTCAAGTATTAGGATGTTGAAGGAAGCTCAAATTTATCAGATAGACTTGCACGCAGATATGGCCTATCAGAAGCTTGAGCATATAATATATAACCTTTTACCACATTACGTAGGGAAAAACTGTAAAGACTGTTTTTGAAACATATTACAGTTTTTTTATCCAAACTACAGACAACTTGATGAGGAGAGCTTAAAAATGGAACTGATGGAGAGGATTAAATCTACTCATATCTTTAGACAGTTCAATATTAATAGGGAGTCAAAGGTCTTAAGGAAGGATATTATTGATGATCTATACTCTCTGATGAAGTTTGGTAGTATGAAGATAGACAGTGAATACTACTTCACAGGTGGCTATAGATAGGGGGGCTTATGTTAATAGATGAGATAATGGCCAAGGAATTTAGGTTATGCAATTTCGTTGCGAGAGAAAAAAGTGTTAAGTATAAGGAAATAGATTTAGATGACTTGCTAGTAGCTGACACGAATATAGATAGGGATAATGTTATTGAAATAGTAGACCCAGAAGTTTCTAGCAAGCTTTATATAGGAGGTGGGAAGATGAAAAATATTTTATTAGCTGGTGGAGCCGGTTATATTGGAAGTCACACCGCTGTTGAGTTGTTAAAGTCAGGATATGGAGTCGTAATTGTTGACAACCTATCAAATAGCTACAAGACTGTAATAGACAGGATAGAAAGCTTATCTTTAAAGAGGGTCAAGTTTTATGAACTTGATACTAGGTCATCTGACTTAGAGATAGTATTTCAAGAAAATAATATAGATGTCGTTGTTGATTTTGCTGCCTATAAGGCGGTTGGTGACTCTGTTGCTAATCCATTAAAAGTATTATGACAACAACCTTCTTTCGCTAATAAATATGATGACTATAATGTCAAAATACAATGTGCAAAACTTTGTTTTTAGTTCATCAGCAACAGTATATGGAGACTTAGAAATTGAAGACCTACCAGCAAGGGAGGACTACAAACTATCAACTACAAATCCGTATGGTACCACAAAGCTGATGGGAGAGCAAATCATAAAAGATGCATGGAAGGCTAATAGGAAGCTTAATGCTATCATTCTTAGATATTTCAACCCAATAGGTGCCCATGAATCGGGAATGATTGGTGAAGACTGTGGTGGAATACCGGCTAATATTATGCCTTATTTAACCAAGGTTGCGATTGGAGAATTGCCACATATAAATGTATTTGGAAATGATTATAGGACAAAGGATGGTACAGGTGTAAGAGACTATATACACGTCGTTGATTTGGCTAGGGGTCATGTGAAGGCTATAGAAAAGCTACTAGATGATAAAATAGGCTTGGAATATTACAACTTGGGAACGGGTCATGGTTATAGTGTAATGGAACTAATAGAATCTTTTTCTAAGGCCTGTGGTAAAGTTATACCATATAAGATAGGGCCAAGAAGAGATGGAGATATAGACATGTCATATGCTGATTCATCAAAGGCTGAAAGAGAACTAGGGTGGAAGGCAGAATTTGATATAGATAGAATGTGTCAGGATTCTTGGAGATGGCAAAAAAATAATCCTAGGGGTTATGAAGAATAATACAGTACTTACTTAGGAATCAAAGTTTAAGTATAAATACCTAGGAATATACGAAACAAAGAGGTGTAGAATGTTAAAAGATTAATGCTATTTTGTTTAGCTTCTATAATTGCTGTAGGATTGGTTGCATGCAATAAAAAGTCAGAATACAAAAAGATACATTAGACATGACGGATAATAAGGCAGAAATAACAATTTATATAGACAAAGGGCACTAAGGTAGATCCAAAATATTTGAATAGTGGTAATGTTGCTATAAACTACCTACCAAATATAAATGGAGACTTTAACCAGGAGCATGTCAAGAGAATAGTCAATGCAGTGGACAAAAATGTTAAAGTACTTGTAATAGCTACCAATAAAAAGTGGCTTTAGAGCCAGTTTTTAAGAGTGTGAAGACAAAACTGCCTGGTGTAGTTACAGTAGCCAATGGTATAGGCGAATTATCTTCTGTCGATAAATATCTAGTTGCTAAAGATAAAAAAATATAGACATTGGACTTGTAGTGTCAGACTATTTGGGTAGGGAATCACTAATAACAGCTAAGGAAATGTCAGCAAAAAGCTTTTATTTATCTAGTGTCAAAAGAAAATATATCTAAAAAGAATATGTGGAGGATATAAATAAGGCCAGACTGGCTGCTCTAAAATATCAGATTGATTTTACTGTAGAGGAGGTTGGCGATAATCTTGATGACCTGCAGAAAAAGCTTGATGCTATGAATGAAGCGACTAGGTCTACTACTGCCATATATTCAGCAGATAGGTTATATTCAGACTTCTGTCTTGATAATCTGATTAAGAATAAGTTCATCTTGCCAAATATCAACTCTTTAAATGATGGTGACCTTTTGGCTAAGAAACTAGATATTAAGACCATGGAAAAGTTTAAGTCTAGGGAGGATTTTGACAAGGCTGTTTCAAAAGTGCTTGCCAGTAGGGGACTAAGTAATAAGCTAGCAGGTATATCAGAATCAAGAAATGCTGTGACTTCTGAAATAGTAATCGAAGTGGCTAATTATATGTACGAGAAGAATTTCAATCTAGAAGAGTGCTATACAAATATTTCACTATTGAATAGGGCAAATACTAACTTGAATCTTGGTTTGAACTTTGATAGTTTTGGGATTGCCTATGGATATTTTAGGAAGCTGAGCTTCCTAAGTAGAATTTATTAAGGAGGCGTCTATGAAAAATATATTCAAAAAGATATGCCTATTTGCAGGGACTTACAATAGTACTTGCCTCTCTCACAGCCTGCTCGGGTGATGACAACAAGGTTAAAAAGAAATTCTTGATTCGAACTCTGATAAGGATACTAGCATAGCTATACTTACAGATAGCAAGAAGGATGATTTTGCTAGTTATGATATGGCCCAGTCAATAAAAAGAGCAGTATGACGTTAAGTTTAAAAATGAATTGACTAAAGGCGAAAGTTATTAATTATAGTCTTCCTGACAAGGACTCATCCTCATACAAAAATGACAAAAGCTATATACTGGATAAGATAAGGAATAATAAGGATATTAAGGCTATTCTTGTTTCGACTTCAGATCCAAACATAATATCAGAAATGAATGAGCTGAAAAAGTCTAGGAAGGACCTAGTTCTATTGTCGGCCGACCAGAAGTTTAATGAAAGTGGGAAAAATTCTATAAGAGATCTTGTAAGCACATTTAACATGAACTTTAAGACTGATATGTCAGACAGGACAGATAGAATAGCTGAACTAGCTAAAAACTATGGGAGCTGAGAGAACTGTGGTCATTATTGATGAGGACAATCTTTCACCATATGTAAAGTCAAATATAGATGGTTTAGAAAAAGAGACAAAATCATATGGAATGGAATATGAAGAAATTAAGATACCTAAAGCTTGATGATAGTCAAAAAGAAGGCCTATGTATCAAGCCTTATAGATGAAATTGCAAAAAATATGGTGACAAGGTTAACTATTACTCCACTAATAAATTGATAGATGAGGTTTTAATTAGTAGGATTATGGAAAATAAGTACTATGTTTCAGAGTTATCTGAACCAAACAGGTTAACTTATATCCTAAATAAGTTTGGTATAAAGTATATTCATAGACAGAGGTGTGAATATGCCTACCTAAACTCTCAGGTTTCTACTTATCTTTCTAGGATTAATAATTCTAGTAATAGGATAGGCTCTGCTAGTGCAGACCCCTAAAAATCATACCCTAAGGATAGCCTTGGAGCTTGCAGTTAATATCACTGGTAAGGACACGGATATAAAAAAATGCTATAACCCGTATTTCCTAGAGAAGATTTCTACCTTTAGGACAAATATTAATGCGGGCTTTTGTTAATCTAGGAAAAGGAATGAATAACTACAAGCTTTGTTTATCCGGACCAGTATGTTTATTAATTGATATGCATTGAGATTGACAAAAAGGGCAATTAATAAGTATAATGGAGTTATTGATTCAAGGGAGGTAGTGAAAATGGTAATGATAATACCTAAAAAAATTATAAATGTGAGCTAGGTGTTTTAGAAACACAAAAGGCTATAAAGAATTTAAAAGATTTTTCAGTCAGAACTAAGTAAGGAGTTAAGTCTTTTAAGAGTGTCTTCTCCACTATTTGTTCTTCCTGAAACTGGTACTAACGACAACTTAAGTGGTGTAGAAACACCTGTAAGCTTTACGGTACCATTTATGAATAAGAAGGCGGAAATAGTCCAGTCCTTGGCCAAGTGGAAGAGGGTGGCTATAAAGAGGTATAATATACCCTATGTATGAGGGTATATATGCTGATATGAACGCTATAAGGAAGGATGAAGAGCTGGACAACCTACATTCTTTATATGTTGACCAGTGGGACTGGGAATATCAAATTAAAAAAGAAGATAGGACTTATGACAAGCTAGTTTGGATTGTTGAAAAGATATATGAAGTTTTTAAGAGAGCTGATAAGTATGTAATGTCTATGTACCCTCATTTTACACCATTACTTCCTGACAAGATTACATTTATATCTAGTCAGGAATTAGAAAATGAATGGCCTAACCTTAGTCCAAAGGAAAGGGAGAGGGCTATAGTAAAGAGGCATAAGGCTGTATTCCTAGTAGGCATAGGAGGAGTATTAGAATCGGGTGAAAAGCATGACGGTAGGTCTCCTGACTATGATGATTGGGAACTAAATGGAGACTTTTTATTCTACAATCCTGTACTTGACGATGTGATAGAATTGTCTTCAATGGGAATCAGGGTAGATGAAGAATCTTTAAGTAGACAGCTAGAAATTGCCGGCGCTGAAGATAGAAAGTCTTTTGACTACCATAGAGACCTATTAAATGGTGACCTTCCATACACAATTGGTGGAGGTATAGGTCAGTCTAGAATATGTATGTTCTTCCTAAGAAAGGCTCATATTGGTGAAGTCCAGGTTGGCATATGGCCAAATGGCATGATAAAAGAGTGTGCCAAGGCAGGTATCCACCTACTATAAATATTTGTATAGAATTTTGGAGGCAGTATGTATAAGTTAACTGGTGTAATGTTAAGCCAAGAAGAAATAGAAAACAAGGTAACAGAATTAGCCAAGCAAATTGAAAAAGACTACGAGGGACAGGACCTTCTTTTAGTTGGTATATTAAAGGGGCAAGTGTATTTGTTGCAGACCTAATGAGGAAGATAAACCTTAATGTCAATATAGACTTTATGAGCGTCTCAAGCTATGGAAGTGGAACAGTATCATCCGGTACAGTAAAAATTTTAAAAGATCTTGATGTAGATATAAAGGATAAGAATGTATTGATAGTTGAAGATATTATTGACTCTGGTATAACTTTAAGAAATCTATATGATACGCTTATGACTAGAGAGCCAAGAAGCCTAAAAACTATGTACACTATTAAATAAACCTGCAAGAAAAAAAGGTTGATGTAAATGTTGACTACGTTGGCTTTTGTGATAGAGGACAAATTTATAGTAGGATATGGAATAGACTATGACGAAAAATATAGAAACCTTCCATATATTGCTATTGTTGAAGACGTAGAAGACTAATATATTTAATATTTTTATAATGACTTATAGGAACTGTACCTTATGTGATATAATTAGGGTACAGTTTTTATTTTGGAAGGGGTAAGAAATGGAAGGAAAAAAGGACTTTAGGAAGAAGTATTTCTTTTTTGATATAGATGGTACAATAGCTATAGGTATGCCTAGATATATACCTGAATCAACCAAGTATGCCCTAAATAAGTTAAAGGAAAAATGGGCATTTTATAAGTGTAGCTACTGGGAGAATGTATACGATGACAAAGCCATTCTGTGATGAATTTGGTATAAAAAATATGGTTACAGATGGAGGCTTCGGTACAGTATTGAATGGAAAGGTGGATATTAAACCATTAGATAAGCAAATGATGATAGATATAGTAGATGTTTTTGAAGAAAAGGGAATCCCTTGGGCTATTTGCTTGGCAGACGAGAGAGTTTGGCACACTAAGACTAAAAAATTCTACGATATTATGAAGAAGGAAACACAGAATTATATGGATACAGTTATTGACCCAAATCTTGATATTAGGAAGGTCAAGGACGTATTTAAGGGGTTTGCCTGCATAAATCTTGAAGAAGAAGCCCAGTTAGAAGCTTTAAAGAACGTAACCTATACTAGGTATAGGCCTAATTATATAATTATTGAGCCAGATGATAAGTCACTTGGTATCAGAAAGGTTATGGACCTTATGGGTATAGAGGACCAAGATGTGGTAGTATTTGGTGATAACACGAATGACATCAAGATGTTTAGGCCTGAATGGACATCTATAGCAATGGGAAATGCAGTTGAAGAACTAAAAAAGATTGCTGATTTTGTTACAAAGGATGCTGATGATGGGGGAATTGAGCATGCTTGTAGGCATTTTGGTTGGATTGATTAGCTAGATAAAAGTCTATCTACTTTTATGTGAGATTAATACAGTGGAAAGCGGTACTTTATTTATTGTAATGTAAGTTGAGGTATACAGGTGGATGATAAGATGAAAAAGGTATTAGTAGTTGGGGGAGGGGCCGCCGGAATGATGGCAGCATACTTTGCTGCAAAGGAGGGGGCTCAGGTCACAATTGTAGAGAAGAACAAGCTCTTGGGTAGAAAAATAAGGATAACTGGTAAGGGGAGATGTAATGTAACTAACGCATCTGATCTTGAGACTATAATCAAGAATATATATAGAAATGGCAATTTTATGTATAGCTCTTTGTATTCCTTCACCAATGATGACCTGATGGACCTATTTAGGTCCTTTGGTTTAGATTTGAAGACAGAAAGGGGAAATAGGGTATTTCCAGTGAGTGATAGGGCTATTGATGTTGTGAGGACAATGGAAAAAATGTTGGATAGCCAGGGTGTGAAAATTAAAACTGGCGCCAGGGTAAAATCACTTATAATAGATCAAGCTAGGGCAAAGGGGCTAGTCCTTGTCGATGGCAAAAAATTATTTGCAGACAAGATAATTCTTGCTACTGGAGGTAAATCATACCCACTCACAGGCTCTACAGGTGATGGCTATATTATGGCACAGCAGTGTGGTCATAAGGTTACTAGTCTATACCCAAGTCTTATCGGTATGGAGACTATAGGAGAGATAAAGAAGGAACTTGTTGGTCTTAATCTAAGGAATATATCTATAGACTTATACAAGAACAATAAAAAGATTTATGATGATTTTGGAGAACTTGAATTTAGGGACTACGGATTGGATGGACCAGTTATTAAGTCATCCTCGTGTTATATAGACGATTTCCGAAAGAATAATTACAGACTTATGTAGATCTTAAAAGCCAGCCCTATCTAGTGAGAAGCTAGATGCTAGGATACTAAGGGATTTTGACAAATATTCTAAATCTAGTATTGAGGCAGGATTAAAGGACCTACTACCTAAGAGAATGATAGGATATATTATAGATAGACTAGCTATTGATGGCAAAAAGCCTGTTCATCAGGTATCTAAGGAAGAGAGGCAGGGCCTACTTTCATTAATTAAGGGTATAAGCTTTGATATAAAAAGGCTAAGGCCAATGGATGAGGCTATCATTACCGAGGGGGGTATAGAGGTTAAGGAGGTTAATCCGAGCACGATGGAATCAAAAATAGTTAAGGACCTATATTTTGCGGGAGAAATCTTAGATGTAAATGGATTTACAGGGGGCTACAACCTACAAATAGCTTTTTCTACAGGATACTTAGCTGGAGTTAGTTCAGCTAAAAATGATTAGGTAAACAAGTATTACGAATAGATTTGTAGAAATGGATAGATATAAAAATGGATATATAAAGACAAATGCCAAATAGAAAGAGGTCACAAGCTCTTCCAGATTGGTTCGATTCCAAGCTACATAATGATGGCTTGGGAACAAATCAAAGTGGAAGAGGGTAGTGACCTCTTATTGGTATAGATAATTTTCTGCAAAACAAATAATTAAGTTCACCCTATCTTTTCATTTTAATAAATTATAGGAGAACAATAGATTTACCTATAGGCTAGTAATATAATTGTAAATCTTTTCGTTACCAATATCTATATTGCCAGTTTCTAAAAACCTTTCTATGCAGTCTACATCCCATTCAGTTAAATATTGAGCGGGTATAGAAAGATTATAGCCACATTCGGCCAACAAGGTGTTTAGTTTAAAAATACTAGTGTAGTCAGCTTTTTTTGAATAGTAGGAAGGCGCTTTCTGCTTGTGGTATGCTAAGCAGTCATTTTGTATAAGTATAAGGGTTTGTACATACTCCTATATGCATCCCTGAAATCTGTTACAGTTATTCCTATTTCATCTAAATAAGCGATCATGGATATATCTTTTAACATATTATCAGCAAACTTATCTGCTGTTAGTTTTCCAGATATTATTCCTTTCTGGTACTTTCTCAATACTTTTTTTGTGCGGCTATAGATGTCGTAACGATGCTTTTAAACTAAGATCCAAAAACTTCATCCGCATCACCTCTACTTTAATTTTACAATAAAAGAATAAAAAGCTAGTTAATGATAATAAATAATTTATAAAATTTACTTTTTCACTAAAAATGTAGTATAATAGACTTAATATTGAAGAGGGAGAGTAATATGCGTAATATTGAGAGAATGAAAAACCTTGTTGAGATTACAAAGATAGTGACAAGTGCAGATAGTTTTTACGATGTCAAAGACTTGATTATTAGCAAGATGCTTAACGTTGTACATCCAACCAAAGCTTGTGTAAACCTTTTTATGGAAATGACTATAATTATACACTTAGTTTGCTCTGCAACCCTTGAGTACATACCTCAACTTTTTAAGCCAGATAAAAAATATGGTGTTAAGATAGACTTTGATATATATCCGGACTATATACATGAGGCTGTAAGAGAACAGAAGGTCGTTATTGTAGAAAATATTTTTGAAGACCCTAGAGCAGCTAAAGAAATAGAGCTTGCAACTAGTGAAAATTATGTTGGAAGGGCAGTTTTTCCTTTTGTAATAAATCGTAAGACAGTAGGCTTTATGACTTGTTACCTAAGCGAAAGTGATGTTTTAACTGACGATGATATAGACTTCATTACTCAGGTAGCTTCGCTTATGACCCTGTCAATTTCTATTACACAAAAAAATAATGGGATTAATAAGCTTATAAACAAGCTGAGAAAATCAATTACAAGCGTGAATAAGGCTTCGAAGCAGCTCTATTCTACTAAGGATATGCATAACTATCTTACTAGGATGGCAAGCATACTTAAGGATAGTACAAACAGTTCATCCTGTTTATTGAATGTATACCACCTTGATAATAAGGGGGATATAGTGGGCCAAAAATTAAGTATAGTTCAACCCGCTAGCGAGTCCAACTTTATGAATAAATTGATTCCAGAGGTAATAAGGCAAAACAAGATGTCTGCCTTTGGTGAAAGTGATTACCTAGGTGAGACGAATGATAAGGGAATTAGATATTATCTTTACTATAAGTTTATAATAGATTCAAAGACCCAGCTAATTCTATGGTGTATAAGCGACAATAAATATACTAAGGACGACCAGAATACACTTTCAGCTATATCTAAGCAGATAGGTATGAGTATGCAATCCTACGAGTATACGCTTAATTATGAAAAACATAGGTCTATAGATAATGATCTTAATGTTTTGAAGCAACAGCAAGAACTGATAATGAAACAAAATAACGTTAAAACAGTTAATGGTAAGGATATTTTCTACTATCATAAGTCAGCCAAGGTAGTTGGGGGAGACTTTCACTATGCGATTGAAACTAATGAAAAATATAGTATTTATAATTGCCGATGTAATGGGACATGGTATTATATCTAACTATATTGTTGCGATCATGAAGGGGTCCTTTAATGCCTTACTTAGCTATGTTAAAAGCCCAGCTGAGCTTTTTAACAAAAGATGAATAAGTTCCTTTATGACGAATTCGATAAGATGGGGGTTTATTCAACCGCTCTAGTAGGAACTATTAGTAAGCATGAAAGATTAATGACCATAGCTAATGCTGGCCACTATCTTCCTATATTAGTTGACCTGGACAACAAGCCTATGGGCTATGAAGAGGATAAAAAGGGTATACCAGTTGGAATCTTAGATGACACAAAGTATGAAAATATGAAAATAAATATTAAGAACCTGAAGGGGCTACTTCTTTTTACTGATGGTATAATTGAACTTAAAAATTCTAAGGGAGAAGAGTTTGGTCTATCAAGGCTAGAAAAAAATTTTTTTGTAGAGCATATTGATGATAAGAAGGAGCTTTTCTTGGACTTACTTGACAGGGCAATTAAAGAACACACCTTCGATGAAGATAAGAGTGATGATATACTCCTTGTCACAATAAAAACCATCGACTTAAATTGAATATTTGAATTTATTTTATTCAATTTCAAATGAGATATGGATTATTAATTGAGAAATAAAAAAATAAAATAATAGTTAAAAACAAGTTAATTGTTTAACACCAATTAGCTTGTTTTTATGAAAAATAGGGAATAACTAATATGATTAGAAATATTACAACAATATATTTAAAATTATTAGTGAAAAGTTGTTTTTAGATTCAATGAGAGAAAGCCCTAAACACTATATAAACAAGGTATTAAATTTAATATGCTTATAGACATTTTGAATGTCTATAAATAGACAAATGAATTTTTATTATTAAGTTGATTTTTTTGGTTTTTAGTATAATGAGTCTAAACGATTAGAAGCCTACGAAAACTTTTAAAAAGTTTTTCCTAAGCATACCAATTGTGAATTTTATTAATTAATTTAGTATACACTATTTTTTGTTTTTTTCTATTATCAAATGCGACTAGTATATAACTTATTTATATAGTTTACATTAATGATGGTAAAGACAGTTTTAGTGTATTCCATATTGTATACAAGAAACAATATACTTATTCTTATTTTTCTTAAGGAGGAAAAATGGCTAAATTTATGAAAAACAGTTGATGGAAATACAGCTGCTGCTCATGTATCTTATAGTTTTACAGATGTAGCTGCTATATATCCAATTACTCCATCATCTACAATGGCAGAAGTTGTTGATGAATGGGCATCACAGGGTAGAAAGAACATATTTGGACAGGTTGTAGAGGTTGTAGAAATGCAGTCTGAAGGTGGAGCAGCTGGTGCTTTCCACGGTTCATTGGCATCAGGTGCGCTTACTTCTACTTACACTGCATCTCAGGGTCTACTATTAATGTTACCTAACATGTACAAGTGTGCAGGTGAATTACTACCAGGTGTATTCCACGTATCTGCAAGAGCACTTGCGGCTCAGGCACTATCAATATTCGGTGACCATCAGGACGTTATGTCTGCTAGAATGACAGGATGTTGTTTACTAGCTTCAGGTTCAGTACAGGAAGTTGCCGATATAGCTCCAGTAGCTCACTATGCAGCTATTGAAGGTAGACTACCATTCATACATTTCTTTGATGGTTTTAGAACGTCTCACGAAATACAGAAGGTAGAATTATTTGAAAATGAAGACTATGCTAAGTTATTAAACTTCGATGCAGTAAAGGACTTTAGAGATAGGGCTCTTTCTCCAAATTCTCCAGTAACTAGAGGTACTGCTCAGAACCCTGATATTTACTTCCAGACTAGAGAAGCGTCTAACAAGTACTATGACAACATGATTGGTATAGTTGAAAAGTACATGGATAAGATGTCAGAAATGACAGGAAGAAAACACAGCCTATTTGACTACTATGGTGCTGAAGATGCTAAGTATGTAATGGTTGCTATGGGTTCTGTTACAGAAGCTGCTGAAGAATTAATAGACGTACTAAATGCTAACGGTGGTAAGTATGGTATGGTTAAGGTTCACCTTTATAGACCATTCTCTCAGGACCACTTCCTAGCAGCTATGCCTAAAACAGTAGAAAGAATTGTTGTTCTAGATAGAACTAAGGAACCAGGTGCTAATGGAGAACCTCTATACCTTGACGTAAGAGATATCTATTATGGAAAAGAAAATGCTCCTATGATAATAGGTGGTAGATACGGTCTAGGTTCTAAGGATACTATACCAACTGACCTATTGGCAGCGTTTGAAAACTTAACTTCTGACCAGCCAAAGGATAGATTTACCCTAAGCATTGTTGACGATGTAACTCATCACTCAATCAAGGCTAGCAAGGAAGTTAGAATAGCTCATCCAGGAACAGTAAGATGTAAGTTCTGGGGTCTAGGTTCTGATGGTACTGTAGGTGCTAACAAGCAGGCTATAAAGATCATCGGTGACAACACTAACAAGTATGTACAGGCATACTTCGACTACGACTCTAAGAAGTCTGGTGGTATAACTATGTCTCACTTAAGATTTGGTGATACTCCAATTAGATCAACTTACCTATTAGATGAAGCTGATTACATTGCATGTCATAAGCAGAGCTATGTACACCAGTATGATGTAATCAAGGGATTAAGAAAGGGTGGTACATTTGTACTTAACACTATCTGGTCTCCAGAAGAATTAGATACACACCTACCAGCTGCTCTTAAGAGATATATAGCTAGAAATGAAATTGAATTCTATACTCTTGATGCTGTAAATATAGCTAAGGAAATAGGACTAGGAAATAGAATAAACATGATCTGTCAGTCAGCATTCTTCAAGTTGGCAGATATCATACCAGTAGATGATGCTGTTGCTTACTTAAAGGATTCTATAAAGAAGACTTATGGTAAGAAGGGTGACAAGATTGTTAGCATGAATAACGAAGCAGTTGAAAAGGGTATAAATGCCCTAGTTAAGATTGATGTCCCAGCTGCTTGGGCTGATGCAGTTGATGAAGCTGAATTAGCTACTATAGGTGAACCAGAATTCATCAAGAACATACTTAGACCGATGACAGCAGTTGAAGGTAACTCTTTACCAGTATCTGCATTCAATGGTCGTGAAGATGGTCATTTCCCTCAGGGTACTGCAGCATATGAAAAGAGATGTATAGCTGTTGACGTTCCTGAATGGCAGATAGATAACTGTATCCAGTGTAACCAGTGTTCATTAGTATGTCCTCACGCTGCAATAAGACCATTCCTATTAACAGAAGAAGAAGCTGCTAATGCACCAGAAGGATTTGAAACTAAGGCTGCTGGTAAGGGTCTTGAAGGCCTACAGTACAGAATCCAGGTATCAGCTATGGACTGTACAGGATGTGGTAACTGTGCTGACATATGTCCAGCTAAGACTAAGGCCTTAATCATGAAGCCTATGGAAGAACAGATGAAAGCTCAGGAAGCTAACTGGTACTTTGCAACTGACTTTGAAAAGGTATCAGCTAAGCCAAATGTTATGGAACCAACTACAATTAAGGGATCACAGTTCAGACAGCCACTTCTTGAGTTCTCAGGTGCATGTGCAGGTTGTGGTGAAACAGCTTACATGAAGCTTGTAACTCAGTTGTTTGGACCAAGAATGATGGTTGCCAATGCTACAGGTTGTTCATCAATCTGGGGTGCGTCAGCTCCATCAACACCTTACACAATTAACCACGAAGGTAAGGGTCCATCATGGGCAAATTCATTGTTCGAAGATAATGCTGAATACGGATATGGTATGTATCTAGGCGTTAAGCAGTTAAGAAATAGAGTTAAGTCATTAGCTGAAGAGTTAGTAGGTCTAGCTCCAGAAGCTGACAAGGCAATAGTAAATGACTACCTAGCTAATATGTTTAATGGTGATACTACAGTTGCTACAAGTGAAGCATTTGAAGGTCTAGTTGACAAGTATGTAGCAGAAGGTAAGTTCACAGAAGTTACTAGCCAGCTAGCTGAATTAAAGGATTACTTTGTTAAGAGATCAAACTGGATTCTTGGTGGAGACGGTTGGGCATACGACATCGGTTACGGTGGTCTTGACCATGTTCTTGCTTCTGGTGAAGACATCAACGTATTGGTATTCGATACAGAAGTTTACTCTAATACAGGTGGACAGGCTTCAAAGGCTACCCCAGTAGCCGCTATGGCTAAGTTTGCTGCAGCTGGTAAGAGATCAAAGAAGAAAGACCTTGGTATGATGGCTGCAACTTACGGTAACGTATATGTTGCTCAGGTTGCGATTGGTGCTGACAAAAACCAGGTACTTAAGGCTATCATAGAAGCTGAAAAGCACAATGGTCCATCTCTAATAATAGCTTATGCTCCATGTATCAACCATGGTATTAGAAAGGGTATGGGTAAATCAGTAGAAAACGAAGCTGATGCAGTTAAGTGCGGATACTGGCACCTATACAGATTCAACCCAGAGCTTAAGGCTGAAGGAAAGAATCCATTCATTCTTGATTCTAAGGAACCAACTGAGTCATTCAGAGAATTCATCATGGGTCAGAACAGATATGCTTCAATAGCTAAGATGTTCCCAGAAGAAAGTGAAGAACTATTCGCTCTTGCTGAACAGAATGCTAAAGAAAGATACGAAGGCTACAAGGCTTTAGCAGACAGATAAGAATAAGTATACATAAAATGAGACTTGCATAAGCGGGTTTCAAGAAGATGGAGACTGGAAATTTCAGCTTTGAAATTCCAGTCTCCTATCTTTTATCTTCAATGAGTACAAAGTCTTCTAGTTATAAGGGAATTATCACAAGTCTTGATAAAATATTTAAATATAGAAGTAATAATTGAGAAATGCGTGCAAAAGGCTATTTTTTTGTGATAAGCTAATATAAGTAGGGTATCTGTTTTTCAAGATGGAGGGGATATAGGATGTTAATTAAGCAAGTATTTAATAATAATGTAGTATTAGTAGATGACGACTTAAAAAAGAGGGAATATATCCTAATAGGTAAGGGCCTAGGTTTCCAGAAGAAGAAGGGCATGAAGGTTGATATAGACAGGGTAGAAAAGAAGTTTATATCAGATGATGCAAGTGTAAAAAAAAGGTTGATTGCCTTGGCTGAAGAAGTTGATCCAGATATATTTGATGCGACAAGCGAGATGATTGGGCGTATAGAAAAGGAGCTTGGTCAAGACCTTTATAAGTATATATACCTATCCTTAACAGACCATATTGCCTTTGCAATAAAGAGGAATAAGGAAGGTATATTAGTTAGAAATTCTTTTTACATGAGATTAAAAGAATATATAAAAATGAATTTGCTGCGGCTATGTTGGCCTTAGAATATTTAAATGAAAGGTTTAATGTTGACCTTAACGAGGATGAAGCAGGCTTCATTGCCATTCATATAGTTAATTCCTACTACCAAGGTAATTCTGACAAGTATGATGAGGACATAAAAGTTTTAAAAATTATGAAAGATATCTTGAATATTATAAGATATTATTATAAAATAGATTATGATGAAGATGATCTTGATTATGACAGACTGGTTACCCATGTGAGGTTCTTTGCTAAGAGGGTCTTATTGATGAAGAGGCTGGTCGACAATAATGATGATTTGCTGGAGTTAGTTAAAATTAAATATGACAGGGCCTATAGGTGTGTAGAGAAAATTAATGATTACATCATGAATAATTATTCGTATGAAATCGGGAATGATGAGAAATTATATTTAATCCTACATATCGATAGAGTCACGAGAAAATATTAAATAACTAGGGTTGTTACTGAAGAAGGCAAGACTTAGGGTATATAGGTGTAGGTGAAGTGTGTTGACACTCTTATTTGGTGTTCATATATTCACATATACCCATATACTTGGGTCTTTTTATTTGAGATCTTTGGTAAGTATTTAGTAAAAATTTATGTCATATTAAGTTAAAATTTTTAGGAGGTTATTATGAACAAGGGTAAAATTTTTTTGAAGTTTTACAAAAGAGTTGGTAGGTCTTTTATGCTTCCGATAGCAATTCTACCAGTTGCAGGACTTTTCCTTGGTATAGGTGGATCATTCACTAATACAACGATGCTAGAAACCTATAACCTAATGGGTGTCTTAGGACCTGGTACCTTTGCCAACTCAATTCTTACAGTTATGAATGATGCAGGTAGCATAGTATTTTCTAACCTGCCAATCTTGTTTGCCATGGGAGTTGCTATAGGTATGGCGAAGGCAGAAAAGGCTGTAGCCGCACTAGCAGGTGCACTAGCCTTCTTTATCATGCATGCTTCTATAGGTGCTATGATAACAGTTCACGGTGGTGCTGATAATATGCTAGCTGGTTCTGTTGCTACGACTGTTGGTATCAACTCACTACAGATGGGTGTATTTGGTGGTATTATAGTAGGTTTGGGTGTTGCTTACCTACACAACAAGTTCTACAAAATAGAACTGCCACAGTCCCTATCTTTCTTCTCAGGAACTAAGTTTGTTCCAATTATTTCGGCTGTTGTATATCTTATAGTTGGTATAATAATGTTTTACATCTGGCCAACAGTACAGGCTGGTATAAATGGAGTAGGTGAAGTGGTTAGAATTTCTGGTTACTTTGGTACTTGGGTATATGGTTTTATGGAAAGATTGCTTATACCGTTCGGTCTTCACCACGTATTCTACCTACCATTCTGGCAGACATCTGTTGGTGGTACAATGGAAGTTGGAGGCAAGATGATAGAGGGTGCTCAGAATATATTCTTTGCCCAGCTAGCAGATCCTTCTACTACACATTTTAGCGTAGAAGCAACTAGATTTATGTCTGGTAAGTTTCCACTAATGATATTTGGTTTACCAGGAGCGGCTCTTGCTATGTATAAGACTGCAAAGCCAGAAAAGAAAAAGATAGTAGGAGGTTTGCTATTCTCAGCTGCACTAACATCAATTTTAACTGGTATAACTGAGCCTCTAGAATTTACATTCTTATTTGTTGCTCCATTCTTATACTTAATCCATTGTATATTTGCAGGTTTAGCATACATGCTAATGCATATATTACAGGTTGGTGTAGGTATGACCTTCTCAGGAGGTCTTATAGACTTGACTTTATTTGGTATACTTCCTGGTAATGGTAGGACAAACTGGCTGATGATACCTTTAGTTGGTATAGGATACTTTATTGTTTATTACTTCCTATTCAGCTTCCTAATCAAGAAGTTTAACCTTAAGACTCCGGGTAGGGAAGATGATGATAATGCTGAAGTAAAGCTATATACTAAGGCTGATGTAAATGCTAAGAAGGGTGAAGTTCAAAGTGGAGAAAAGTCAGCAAATGCTGATGACGACCTATCAATGGCCATAGTTCACGGTTTAGGTGGAAAGTCTAACATAGAGTCTGTTGACTGTTGTATAACTAGATTAAGGTGTACGGTTGCTGATTCAAACCTAGTAAGGGATGATGTCCTAAAAGCAACTGGTGCTGCTGGTGTAGTAAAGGCAGGTGCAGGTGTTCAGGTAATATATGGACCAAGAGTAACCCTGATCAAGTCTAATCTAGAAGAGTATCTTGAAAGGTCTAATGTAGATGATGCTTACGGAGACATGCTAGCTGCTGGGCAGATAGATGGAGCTGCCAAGCTTGAAGAAGAAAACAAGGTAGACCTTGGTGAATCAAGTATGGAAATTCTATCTCCTGCAAATGGCGACTTGCTTTGACCTAAGTGAGGTTCCGGATGATGTATTTTCTCAGAAGTTAATGGGTGAGGGATTTGCTGTAGAATCTGCTGACGGAGATATTTATGCACCTGTAAGTGGTGAAATTGGAATGATATTCCCAACAAAGCATGCCATTATAATTGCTACTGAAGATGGTATAGAAGTATTAATCCATATGGGTATTGATACTGTTAAGATGGACGGTAGGGGCTTTGAACTATTCTGTGAAATGGGGCAGAAAGTTAAGGCTGGTGATAAGCTAGCCCACATGGACAAGGCTGTATTCCAGGCTGAAGGTTATCCTACGGTTACACCAGTGATATTTACCAACCTTGATGCTAGCAAGAAGATTGACATAGTAGAAGGACAGGTTAAAGCCGGGGATAAGGACAGGATTGTTTGCAAGTAGTCTTACAAACTATAGTTTAAAATATAAAAGATAAATATACTGGGTTAGTAGACTGGCTCTAAATTCAAAACAGGCAGATATTCCATATACGGAGTATCTACCTGTTTTTATAAAGATTGATTTATAGAATTATATTTACATTCTTAAAAGATAATTACAAGTCTAGTATATATCCATATAGCCTGATGGATGGAAGTAGTATACCTCCCTAGTATTCTTATCTACGAACATACCCATATCTGTCTGAGCATCTGGTAGAAATACGTAACCTTCATGTCCCTTTTCCTTCAATACACTATAGGATTCTTCATCTCCCATGTAGTTGTAGTCAAGCTTGTTATTTTTTCTTTTCAAAACATTTAGGGCATCTTCCTTACTAAGACTAGTAGAAGAATTTTTATCCTTATTTGTATCTGGTTGTGAATTACTTGCTAAAGGCTGACTAGAAGCAACTTTATTTTGGCTTACATTTGAATCTGACCTTTGCCTAGAAGGCTCATACCTACTTACCTTATTTAATACTAGGTCCCTATTTTTGGACTTATTAGTTTTTTTCTGTATTATTATTTCTATCAACATCTACTTCATCTATTGTAAGATCTTTGTCATTTGATGTAGGTCTGCTATTATCTTCCTCAGTTACTAGACTAGTCTCAGGAGTTTTTACCTGGGCATACATTATGTCATTATTGCTGCTTGTCTTATCTGTTAACTGGTTAGCACTTAAGGCAAAGCCTATACCTCCTATTGATACGATACCAGCTACTACCATTACTATTGTCAATACTTTCTTTTTCATAAAATCACATCCTTTACTTTAAAAATAAATAAATTTATATTGATGTGTTAGAACACCTTTTTAACACTTCTTTATACTATTATATTATCATAATTGTCGCTGTTTAAAGATTACAGGCCTGTTATTTACCATTACAGTTCCGTAATCTGTATTACATTTTGTAACAAGTTATCAACTGTGGTATAATTATTTTAACTAAATAAGTTGATTCTATAGAGGGAAGATAATTGATATGAAAAGGCTAGAATTAAACAGATTGCAAACTCTTTGATGTTTTCTATCGGTGTTTGTGGTATAGATTACTTGATAAAAAAATGGAAATGGAAGTCTAGTTAAACAGTTTGCTAATAATAGGAAAAATGACAATATATTACAGCTTATTATTTATAATACTTTTTATTCTATGTAATCTTGTTTACGAGAAGATAAGAAAGTATAATTCTAGGTAGTTTGGTGTGATTATGACTAGTAACAAGAGTGTAACTATTAAGAAACTAGACCATGAAGCTAGACAGATAAAACCAATTAAAGAACTAGGTGCTATAAGTTCAAAGTCCTTTTTACATAGGGCCCTTATTTGTGCTAGTCTTGCCAAGGGAAGGTCAACCATATACTATAGGGGATTATCTGAGGATATTATAGCTACCATAGGAGCCTTAGGAGCATTTGGGGCAAGAATTAGTATAGACAAGGATTATATAAGCCTAGAGCCTATACCAAGTAACTGTATAGCGACTTATGAAAATCTTGTAAATGAGTCTGATACTAAAAGCCTTGACTCTGTACACGGATTCAGGCTTGTAAATTGTGGAGAGAGCGGCTCTACGCTTAGGATGTTACTTCCTATGGCTACAAGGCTATCAGATGACTATATATTTACTGGTAAAGAAGGACTTATGGCTAGACCTATAGGAGATTTAACAAGGGTATTGAGAGAGAACGGATCTGACCTATCTTCAGATAGACTACCGATAAAAATTAGAAATAAATCAGGGCTTATCAAAATCAAAAACAATAAAAGCATGAGCAAATTTCAAATACGAGGGGATGTATCCTCCCAGTATATATCTGGGCTACTACTAGCAGGCCCACTTATGCATGGAGATACTAGGGTTGATGTGTTGGACAAAATAGAATCCAAACCATATATCGATTTGACAAAGGATGTTATGAACTTGTTTGGGGTCGAGGTTGAAGAATTTGATATAAATTTAAAGGATTATATAGATAAAGAGACCATGGAAGCCAGGACTAGGATAGTCAAATCCTATAAGCTGAAATCAGGACAATTTTATAAGCCTTGTTGTATAAGGGCGGAGGCAGATTGGTCAAATTCATGCTTTTTTCTAGCCCTCGGTGCCCTATATAGGGAGATTAGGCTACTTAATTTAGATATGACATCTAGTCAAGGAGATAAGAGGATCATAGAGATTCTGAAATGGTATGGAGCAGGTCTGCTTATTAAAGACTCTTATATAGAAGTTAGACCAGGAAAAAGAAGGGCAATCAATCTAGATATTTCTGACACTCCAGACATGCTACCTATACTTGCTATACTGGCTATTTTTGCTGAGGGGCAGAGTTCTTTTACAGGGATTGAAAGGTTAAGGAAAAAGGAAAGCGATAGGATTGAATCGGTTATTAGGATGGTAGAGGATCTTGGTGCTAAGGCCTGGCAAGAAGATAATAAATTAATAGTCTCTGGTGAAGAAAGGACAGAAAAAACAATTTACAGGGTTAATTCATTTAATGACCATAGGATTGTTATGGCTGCGAGTATTGGAGGGTCCCTATTGGGTGGAGACTTGATAATAGAAGGGGCAGAGGCTGTAAACAAGTCTTATCCAGACTTTTTTAAAGACTTGAAAAAATTTGGTTTTGAGGTTAGGTGGTGTTAAGATGACTTGGATATTGGGAAATAAGATTAGAATTAATATTTTTGGAGAATCTCACGGACCGGCAATAGGTGGTGTAGTTGAAGGCCTGGCTTCAGGAATTAAAATAGATATGGAAGAATTGGAAAGATTTATGGCTAGGAGGGCACCAGGCAGGACCAGCCTCACAACTTCTAGGAAAGAAGATGATAGGCCAATATTTCATAGCGGCATATTAGACGGATATACAACAGGTACACCTATAGCCTTCACGATAAAGAACTCAGACTATAGGTCTAATGATTATTCGGATTTGACTAATAGGCCTAGGCCCTCACATGCAGATTTGACTGCAAGGCAGAGGTTTGGTGAAAGGGTAGATATGAGAGGAGGAGGCAACTTCTCAGGTAGGCTAACAGCACCAATATGCCTAATAGGAGGTCTACTTATACAGGTTCTAAGTAACAAGGGTATAAGTATTGGTGCACATTTATATAAGATAGGACCAATAGAGGACTTGAAATTTGATTTATTGAATCTTAGTTTTGAAGACTTAATAAAGCTTAAAGAGTGTGATTTTCCTACAATTGACTCAAAAATAAGAGTCAATATAAAAGATTATATAGACCAGCTTAGGTCTAAGAAGGATAGCGTAGGCGGTGTAATAGAATGTGGAATTGTAGGCTTGGAGGCCGGCTATGGAAACCCAATATTTGATGGTATTGAGTCATCAATTTCTAAAAATATTTTTTCTATTCCTGGTGTTAAAGGCATAGAATTCGGACAGGGATTTAGTGTGGCTAACATGCTCGGATCAGATCATAACGATTCAATGTATTATAAGGAGGACGCCAGGATAGGTTATTACTCAAATAATTCGGCTGGAATTATTGGAGGAATTTCTACGGGTATGCCTATAGTATTTAGGCTTGCGGTTAAGCCCACTCCTTCAATTGGTTTGAAGCAGAAAACCATTGACTTAGAAAGTGGTGAAAATGTAAGTATAGAAATTAAAGGTAGGCATGATCCTTGCATAGCTATTAGGATGGTTCCAGTAGTTGAGGCTATGACTGCTATTAGCTTGGCTGAATTTATATTGTAGGTATATATGTATGGGACCATATAAGCCAAGGTGTGCTTGGCCTTATATGGAGTTATTATTGGGAGTATAAAATGGATTTAGGAGATATAAGGAGAGGTATAGACCAGGTTAATAGAGACCTAGTGGGGCTTTTGAACAAGAGGTTTGACCTGGTCGATAGGGTTGGTCTATATAAATTTATAGAAGGACTAGAAATCGAAAATAAGAGTAGGGAGCATGATATTAAGGCGAGTCTTCTTCGTGACTTTGACCTTAAAGATGAGGCCATAGTAGGACTATTTGAATATATAATTGACGTAAGCAAGACTAGACAGGCTAGAAAATTTTTGACAATTATAAAAGACTTAGAGAAGCTTGTATGAATAAATCTGAAAAATATACTTCTAGTAGGTATGCCCGGAAGTGGAAAAAAACCACAATTGGCAAAAAATTAAGCTCTTTTATGAATAAAGACTTTGTAGATGTAGATGAAATAATCTATAAGGAAAATAAGTCTAGACCAGGAGAAATTATTGAAAAGCATGGAGAAGATTATTTTAGAAATCTCGAGACGCTAGTCCTGGAGAGAGTTCTTATGAAACAAGGAAAGATTATAGCTACTGGTGGTGGTCTGGTAGTTAGGGATGAAAAACCTAGACCTCATTAAAAAAATCCTCAAATCTAGTTTTTTTATATTGATAGGAAATTGGAGGATCTGGACATAGAAGGTAGACCACTTTCACAAGGTGGTCTAAAGCAGCTAGAAGACCTTTATAGATTTAGGAATAAAAGATATGAGTCAATATCTACCCATAACCTTTATAATGACGATATTTATGACACTGTATACTCTATAGTAAAGATATATACCAGCCTTTTAGACTAAGAGTATATACCATAAATTTGCTCGAAGAGATTCTGTACTAGGATAGTCCCTATAAATTGAAAAAAATATCAGATTTTTATGGTATGATGATACTTATACAAATTGATGATTATAAATCGACTAATATTTGATTTACCTTATTTTTTAAAATATAAGGAATAAGTAGAATAAGAAAGGGATTTAACATATGTGTGGTTTTGTTGGATTTTTGACAATAGTAATAACAAAGAAGTAATTTTAGATAAGATGATGAACAGGATTTACCATAGGGGGCCTGATATGGGAGGCAAGTACTATGATGACGATGCTGCCCTAGGCTTTAGAAGACTAAGCATACTTGACTTATCTGAGGCTGGTGGCCAGCCCCTATATAGCCATGATGGAAATAAGGTCCTGGTATTCAATGGTGAAATTTATAATTTTGAAGAAATAAGAAATGACTTAAAGAGTAAGGGTTACACTTTTAAGAGTGATACAGATAGTGAGGTCCTAATACATGGTTATGTAGAGTATGGTGAAGCCTTAGTTGATAGACTTAGGGGTATGTATGCCTTTTGCATATGGGACAAGGTTGAAAAAAAAGCCTTTGTAGTTAGAGACCACTTCGGTATTAAACCACTTTACTATTATGAATATAAAAAGATGGTAGGGATTGTCTTTTGATTGGGTCAGAAATTAAGTCCTTCTTAGAGCACCCAGACTTTAAGAAAGAGGTAAATGAAAAGGCCCTAAAACCTTACTTGACTTTCCAGTATTCTTCTCAGAAGGATGAGACCTTCTTTAAGGGGGTAAAGAGACTTGAAGCTGGTCACTTTTTACTTATCAGGACGGTAAAATGAAAATAAAGAAGTATTGGGATGTTGACTTTAATGATACACATTCAAGTCTAGAAGAGAATATACAGAAGATAGAAGATGTAATAGCTGATTCTGTTAGGCTACACAAGCGTTCAGATGTTGCTTCAGGTTCCTTCCTATCAGGAGGTATAGATTCAAGCTATATAACAGCTTGCCTAATGCCAGATAAGACATTTTCTGTAGGCTTTGAGCAGAATAATTTTGATGAATCTACCCTTGCTGCAGACCCTATCTAAGATACTAGGTATAGAAAATATTAGAAAGACTATAAATGGAGATGACTGTCTTGGTAAGCTTGCAGAAATTCAGTACCATATGGATGAGCCTCAAGCAAATCCGTCAACACTACCACTTTACTTCCTTTCTAAGCTAGTAAGAGACAACGGTGTAACTGTTGTTCTATCAGGTGAAGGTGCTGATGAGATATTTGGTGGTTATGAATGGTATGATATAGACCCAGGTCAGAGAAAACTTAGACAGTTACCAGGATTTATTTTGAAGCCAGCCGCTGCAATAGCAAAGCACTTGCCAGAATTCCATGGTAAGACTACCCTGTTAAGGGCAGGTAGACCAGTTGAGGAGACTTTTATAGGTGAGGCTCTTGTGTTTGAAGAGGACGAGGCTAAGGATATCCTAAAGTCTAAGTACCTAAATTCAAGAAGTGTAAGACAAATTACGAAAGAAGTTTACGACTTGGTTAAGGGCAAGGATGATATAACTAAGAAACAGTATTTAGATATTAAGCTATTTATGGAGGGTGATATACTACAGAAGGCAGATAAGATGAGTATGGCTCACTCCATAGAGTTAAGAGTTCCTTTCCTTGATAAGGAAGTAATGAAGGTGGGAGAAGGCATCAGTTCAGACCAAAAGATCAGTCATGGGACAACAAAGTATGTCTTGAGAAAGGCTGCTGAAAAGAAGTTACCTGAAGAATGGTACAAGAGAAAGAAGAAGGGCTTTCCAGTTCCAATTAGGTTCTGGTTCCAGGAGGAAAAGCACTATAAGTTTGTCAAGGAATATTTTAACGCAGACTATGTAGATGAATTCTTCGACAAGGACAAAATTAATAAGCTATTAGATGACCACTACAATGGCATAACTAATAATGCTAGAAAAATATATACAGTATTAGTCTTCCTAGTTTGGTACAAGAGGTACTTTATAGACGAAGTGGCGGGAAACTAGCCTTAGCTATATCTAAAAACATCTAGGACATAAAAGTAAATTTTTAAAAGGAAAAATAGAGAGGAGTAACTACTTATGCATAAGAAAAAAACAATTAGGTATAATAGCAGTCATTCCTCTCTTTTATTTGGGATTTTTCTATGGACTTAAGTATGGATATATAAGTCCAATGGTTAAGGGGATAGATATAAGGATTATAGGTGGAACCTTTATTACAAATGTAAACAAGTACGTAATTAAGCAGGGGGATACTGTATCAATATCTCCAGGTGAGTATATAATGGTTCCTGACTTTGCTAAGAAGCCAAGCCTAAAGTTTGCTGTTTTAGATAATAAGTCTGTCATATCAATTAAGGGTGATAAGTTGACTGCCAATAAGGTGGGATATGCATCCATAGGCGTATTAAATAAAAATAGGGTCTTGAGAAAGGCAACTATTATGGTGGTTAACCCCAAAATTACAAAAATGCAAGTTAGTCTAGATAAGCCACTAAAGTACTATGGTGACAAGAGTAAAATCAATGCAAATATAGATATTGATGACTTTAAAAAGTTAGAGAGGGGCTACAAGCTTAAGTATGCAAGTACAAATGACAAGGTACTGAGGGTTGAAAACAATACAGTTGAAGCCGTTGGCGTTGGGGAGGCCAAGCTTATATCAAGGTATGACAGGAAGGAAACCCAGACAACTATAAAGATTGAGCCAAGAGTATATAAGCTAGAGCTTGATGATATATATAATGTAGAGCAGGCAACTAGTCAAAATTTAAATGCTAGGATTGCAACTTTGCCAATAAATATGAAGACAAAGGTAAGCTATAGGGTTCTAGATTCTGACAAATATGATGCCAACAAGAAGGTTGCCTTTGGAGAGAGTGGTCTTGAAACTAGCTACGGCATTGAAATAGATGACAAGGGTAATGTAAGAGCAAATAGGTTGGGGACCTACTTAATAGAAGCAAAGAGCGGCAATATGTTGGACAAGGCTCTTGTAAGTGTAGGACCTACAAAATTTGAAAATTTGGAGCCGAAAAGCTTTCAATATAGGTATGAGATTAGGAATGGTAAGCTAAATATAGAGTTGGGATGGGACCACAACCAGAGAATAAATTCCTATGATATATATGTTAGGGACAAAATTAAAGGTGAGGATTATAGTCTCTATACTAGGACTAGGGTAGATAATGCCAAGATACCATATGGAAACAGGTTATCGGAGCTTTTTAAGGTTTGATATTGGGTCAGGGTCTGACTTTGATTATGACATATACATTGTTGGAAATAACTACATGGGAGAAAAAAACTAAGAATAGTAAGATTCTACACATATCAAACAGTATAGGGTGACAGTTTCAGAACAAGGCTGTTAAAAAAATTTAGAGGCTGTAACAGATAGGGAGAATAGTACAGTAAGGTTAAAATGGACCCCTATAGATAGTGCCAAGTATAGCTATAGAGTTTATTATGTTGATAAAAGCCGTAAAGAGGGGAACCACATACTTATGGCTAAGAATATACAGAAAAATACTAGTACCCTAAAGATAGACAGGTCTAAGATAAATTATGATTTCTATATTATAGCAGTAAATGAGGCTGGCCAAGTGTCTAGTTTTAGTAGGCCAGTTAATGTAAAATCAAATTTCTTGGAATAAATCATAAATAAGCAAGTATATAGATTGACAAAGTATTTTTAAAAATTGTTATACTTTTTGTTATTGAATTTTAAAGACTGTGATTAGGAGAGTAGTTATAGGTCAATGTTTAAGCGAGCTGGTGGTGGTGTGAGACCAGTAATATACTTATGATGAAGAACACCTATGAGTTTCTGACCGAACAATAGAGTAGGCTCAGACGGATGGATACCGTTATAAATCCTCTAAGAGATCGGCCTAGCCGGTAATTAGGGTGGTACCGCGATTATAACACGTCGTCCCTTTTGTGGACTACGTGTTTTTTGTTGTGTAGTCCAAGTACAGAATATATCATATAGTTTAATTAGGAGGAATTATGCAGAAGGAATTTTTAGAAGTAAAAACTCTTTATAGAAACAGTGAAGAGTACATAGGAAAAACAGTTAAGATAGCGGGATGGATTAGGACATCTAGAATATCGAAGAGTTTTGGTTTTATGGAAGTAAATGATGGTTCATTTTTTAAGAACCTACAGGTAGTAATAGATGAAAAGGCCTTGGACAATTTTGCCCAGGTATCCAAGTTAGCTATTTCTTCAGCGATTTTAGTTGAAGGTAAGCTAGTAGCGGTTGACAACGCAAAGAATCCAATAGAAATACACGCCACTAAGCTTGTAGTAGAGGGAGATTCAGATTCAAGTTACCCACTACAGAAAAAAAAGCATACATTTGAATACCTTAGAACTATTGCCCATCTAAGACCTAGGTCAAATACTTTCTCAGCAGTATTTAGGGTAAGGTCGGTAGTTGCATTTGCCCTACATAAGTTCTTTAATGAAAGAAACTTTGTATATGCACATACACCACTTATTACAGGTTCAGATACTGAGGGTGCTGGTGAAATGTTCAGAGTCACTACTTTAGATATGCAGAACCCACCACTAACTGAAGATGGTAAGGTTGACTACAGTAGGGACTTCTTTGGTAAGGAAACAAACCTAACTGTCTCAGGTCAGCTAAATGGTGAAATAATGGCCCTTGCTTTTAGAAATATCTATACATTCGGTCCTACATTTAGGGCAGAAAATTCATACACAGGCCGTCATGCATCTGAATTCTGGATGGTAGAGCCTGAAATAGTTTTTGCTGATTTAGAAGATAATATGGATCTAGCAGAGGATATGATCAAGTACGTAATCAACTATGTGCTTGAAGAGTGCCCAGAAGAAATGGCCTTCTTCAACAACTTTATAGATAATGGGACTTTTGGAGAGACTAGATAATATCCTAAATTCTAACTTTAAGAGGATTACATATACAGAAGCTGTTGAAATACTAATAAATTCAGGACAAAAATTTGAATACCCAGTTGAATGGGGATGTGACCCTACAGACTGAGCACGAAAGATATATAACTGAACAGGTATACAAGGCTCCAGTATTTGTTACAGATTATCCAAAAGGATATCAAGGCCTTCTATATGAGGATGAATGAAGATGGTAAGACAGTAAGGGCTATGGACCTACTAGTGCCAGGTGTTGGAGAAATAATAGGAGGTTCTCAGAGGAAGAAAGATATGATGTTTTGATGAATAGGATTCATGAGCTAGGACTAAACGAAGAGGAATACTGGTGGTATCTAGAGCTTAGAAAGTTTGGTACAGCTACTCATGCTGGATTTGGTCTAGGATTTGAGAGAATAATAATGTATCTAACAGGCATGTCAAATATAAGGGACGTTATACCATTCCCTAGAACACCAAAGAATGCTGAATTCTAAAAAAAGACAGTTATTTCTTT